>Ga0255338_1000068_pt1 | contig 458182 bp, 367 predicted proteins | sample MeOH1_35cm_T4_19_FD_203715 | JGI IMG/M metagenome (GOLD analysis project Ga0255338, IMG submission 203715) | Sandy soil microbial communities from University of British Columbia, Vancouver, Canada - MeOH1_35cm_T4_195 | ecosystem: Engineered > Artificial ecosystem > Sand microcosm >...
TGTACAACTACTATAAAAATCTGGGATTAACCTGGATGCAGTTCATTCCGATTGTCGAAACCGACAAGGAAGATTCGTCGAAAGCCGCATCGTTTTCGTTAACCGACGAGAAATATGGTCATTTCCTGGTCAAGCTGTTCGATTTATGGTACAATGATATTAATGACGGAGTTGCCACCACTTCGGTGCGCGATTTCGATTCGCTGTTTCATCATTACGTTGGGCTTGAGCCGCCGGAATGTGTTCACCAAAAAGAATGTGGACCTTATGTGGTGATCGAACACAATGGCAATGCCTATTCGTGCGATTTCTTTGTGGAGCCGCGTCATCGGCTGGGCAACATCCGCCACAACCGGATTATCGACATGCTGAACTCGAAAAAGCAGGATGAATTTGGGAAAGCCAAAGCCTTGTTGCCCCGGAAGTGTAAACAATGCCGCTGGTATCACAAATGCTATGGCGGCTGCACCAAAGACCGGATAAAAGACCCGCAGGATCAGCGTCAGCCGCGTTTTTGCTTGGCTTACCAAATGTTGTTCGAACACGCCGATGAGCGACTCAGAAAACTGGCCGACGACTGGCAAATCCGTCAGTCAGACTACTCACAAAGCCAGCGATCTGGTGGTATTTTTGACGCTTCGGATTATTTTCTGAAGAATCTAAAACGTTAAACAACGTCCAAATTTTTGGGCTATTTAGGAGATATTCTCAGAGGTTATGCATTCAAAAGTTGCTGGCCTGTAATCTTAAATTCCGAATCTTATGAAATTAAATACTCCTGACTTTTTCAAAAATACAATTTTGTTGCTGGTTGTTTTGGCTGGATTAAATGCCTGCCAATCGACATCCACAAAGAAGGCGAATAAAGAAAGTCTGGTGCAGAAGGATTTGGCAAGTTGTTGCACAACCAATATGCCTTCTCGTTTTGGCGAAACAGCCGGAAATAAATCCGGAATATCTGCTGACCCGAATGTAAAAGCCAGTTTGGAAAACATGGTTTACATTCCGGGGGGAACATTTACCATGGGAGGCGATTCGGTTTGGGGACGAGCCGATGAATTTCCACGCCATCAGGTTAAAGTTTCGGCTTTTTACATGGACAAACACGAAGTTACCAATGCTGAATTTCGCGCATTTGTAAAAGCAACCGGATACATGACCACCGCCGAACGCAAACCCGACTGGGAGGAGTTGAAAAAGCAGCTTCCGCCCGGAACTCCACGCCCGCCGGATAGTGTTTTGGTGGCGGCTTCTCTGGTTTTTTCACCGCCTAATCATCCGGTTTCGCTCGATAATGCAGCCCAATGGTGGAGCTGGGTTCCGGGAGCCAGCTGGTTACATCCTGAAGGCCCAAAAAGCAATATCGAAGGAAAAGATAATTACCCGGTTGTACAGGTTTCGTGGGAAGATGCACAGGCTTACGCTACCTGGGCAGGGAAGCGGTTGCCCACCGAGGCTGAATGGGAATTTGCGGCCCGGTCAGGTAAAAACAATGTGATTTATCCATGGGGCAATCAGCCTATCGATCAGGGTAATGTGAAAGCCAACAGCTGGCAGGGACATTTCCCGGATAAAAACTCGGTAAAGGACAAATATTATCGTGCTGCCCCGGTGATGTCATTTGCAGCAAATGATTTTGGTCTTTATGACATGGCCGGAAATGTATGGGAATGGTGCAGCGACTGGTACCGAAGCGATTATTATCAGCAGTGTGCGCAGCAGCATATTGTCGAAAACCCACAAGGACCGGCAGAATCGTTGGATGTTGATGAGCCCACTGTTCCCAAACGGGTTACCCGTGGCGGCTCATTCCTGTGTACCGATCAATATTGCTCCGGATTCCGTGTTTCGGCCCGCATGAAAACAAGCTGGGACACCAGCCTCGAGCACACTGGTTTCAGATGTGTGGTGTCTTCTAATTAAGATAACTGGTGAAATTTGTGTCAATCTATTTTTTTGAAATTGAATCCAAAATTGTTTATGATTTTAGTCTAGGGGAGGGAACCAAAATGTGATGAAATTAGTATGTAGTTCAATTTATTTCTAAGAAGAGCAGTTGCGTAATTAAATTTCGCTCTACTTTATATATAATAAATCAATTTATTTTGGATAATTTTTTTTTATATTTATACTATAATGAATTGAATATCAGGCGAGACTAAATCGAGACCTGTTGAAATAAGCACTTCGTAAGATATTGATATTCAGCTGGTAATAGGGTAGGGTTCAAACTCCAGCTGGGTCACTAAAAATTGAATCAAAACGAACTAAAAGCCTTCAAATTAAATGATTTGAAGGCTTTTTTCGTTGATTTGGCTTGCAAAATGCAGCAAGAAATCACAAAATAGAAGAGACCTCTCAATCTAAACGCGTTGCTGTATGTTGTTTATTTTAAACTTGTTGTTGTTTTGGCATCAAGAGTTTAAAGTTATGAGCCTTGAATTCAAATCTGCTTATTTGAATTCAAATTATATGTGAATTTTGAAAATTTAGTAATTACATCGCCAGGGGTTTGAGTGAGATCGGCGGTCATGGCGCTGCAATGTTTCCGATCGCCTGTATTTATCCTTGTCCTTTGATTAAGCGGTATACTGAACTTTCTAAAACATATTTCCAACAATTGTCGGTGTATAACCATGTTATTTTGCGTAGAGCTTTCTGCGGGTGACCCAATGCCAGTTCGGGAGTGAGTTGTTTTTCAGATTCGGGGATTTGATTCCAGAATTGTTTTTTTGTAAACGGCTTTTGTGCTAGGCCATTGTAACGCAAGCCCTCACACAAATTATAGATCAAATTTTGAAAACAGCGTACAGATAGGTTTGTCGTTAAGTTTAGCTTTTCTTTTTTGGTTCAAAACCTAGGAGCTAAAGTTGTTGGATGGTCTTTCATAATAAGTCTGAAAATATTTTACTTTTATTCCCTGAATATCTACAACATTTTTGGATGGATATGAAATATCATGAGAAGGAGCTTTTCTTATTTGAAGAAATGAAGCGTGGAAAAGAATACGCGTTCGAATTCTTCTTTAACTATTATTATCCAGGCTTGTGCGTCTATGCCCAAAAGATAATTTCTCTTCAGGAAGAAGAAGCAAGAGATATTGTTCAGGACATTTTCGTTAAGTTTTGGAAGAATCGCCAGGAATTAAACATCCAGTTTTCCATCCGATCATATTTGTTTATCGCCGTAAAAAATAAATGTTTCGATTTGCTTCGGAAGAAAAACAGAAGTATCAGGACTCAAGAAATCACTGTTCAAAATGACAACAGCGATGAATCATTTGAAACATATGTCTTTGCTGAACTCGAAGCTCTTTTTAATAATAGCCTTAGCAAACTTCCTGATAGGTGTCGTGAGATTTTTGAGCTAAGCCGGCTTCATGGATTGAAAAACCGTGAAATTGCTGAAACATTGAATTTATCTGAAAAAACAGTAGAAAATCAGATTACCAAAGCACTTCATATTTTAAGAGTCGAACTAAAAGATTACTTGCCATTACTGGCCCTTTTCGAGTTTTTTCACTTTCTCCGATAGTTCCGATTGCTTTACTTCAGATATTTTCTGAACTTGCGTGGGGGGTAATTCAAAAAATTACGTCTTAGGTAATGTAAATACGAAAGTAAAGTGGAAGACAAGAACTACATATATCATCTAATTACCCTGGAATTTTCCAATAAAATAGACCATGAGCAGCAAAACGAATTGCAAGCATGGCTCAAATTATCGTCAGAAAACATCTCTGAATACAATGAAATAATAAAAGTCCTGACGTATTACGAAGCGTTAGATGCAATGAAGAAAATCGATGTGGGGCATGATTTGGCATTAGTCAAGAAAAAGCTTAATAAGCACTCCGAGAAGAAAAATACATTCTTACTGAATTTTCAAAGAGTGGCGGCGATTCTTATTGTTCCGCTTCTTATTTACACAGCATGGAATATTTCAAAACCTTCAGAGTTAACTAAAAAGGTTAGTCTGATGAAAAGTTCGGAAACTACTTTTGGCGTTCGCTCACAAATTGAATTGAGTGACGGAACCAAAGTATGGATTAATTCAGGAAGTAAATTAACATATCCAGAAGAATTTACCGGGAATGTTCGGGAAGTCAAATTGGAAGGAGAAGCATACTTTCAAGTAGAATCAGATAAAGAGCATCCCTTTTTCGTTGATCTGAATGGATGCAAAGTTAAAGCCACCGGAACACGTTTTAATATTTCGAACTATAGAGAAGATGGGGAGATAACTACTTATCTGGAGCATGGCAAGGTTTCGCTTTTATCGATTGATGGTAAAGATTCAAACAAATCGGTTCAATTGGATGAAAATGAAATAATAGTTTATCAAAAAGCGAATAAGCAGTACCATATAGCTAATGCCGACGGGAAAAAATACATTGGATGGATCGATGGAGCCCTAATTTTTAAAAATGATAATACCAGTGATGTAGCTGCTCGTTTGGGACGGTGGTTTAATGCTGAAATTATTTTCGATGAAGAAGTTTTGAAAAGTGATTATGTATTTACCGCAACTTTTAAACACGAATCGTTAGAAGAGGCGCTAAAACTCCTATCATACAGTACTCCAATTACATATAAAATACTTTCGGGATCTCAGCAAGATGATTCCTCTTTTAGTAAACGCAAAGTTTTAATCTCAAAAAATAGGTCTATGGAATAAACTCAAAACTAACTAACAATTAAAAAAGGGAAGCTGGTAACTTCCCTTCTGTTCAATCCTGTTTGCACCAGGATCTAAATAAAGTATAAACTTATTAACTACAAACTTATGAAAAAAAATCATTCCCTTCAATGGGAGGCGGATTCTTATGTCCCGCTGAAAAAAATTATTAGAAAGATGAAAATAACTTTATTTGTTGTTTTACTATCTGCTATTCAGATTTTTGCGACTGGCGTTTATTCGCAAAATGCAAAATTTAGCCTCAAAAAAGAAAACGCTTCGATTGAGAATATCTTAGGCTCAATCGAAGATCAATCTGATTTTTATTTTTTGTACAATGGAAAGCTAGTTGATGTGACTCAAAAAGTAACTGTTTCTGTTGAAAATCAAAGTATTGAAAACACTTTAAAAGAGCTTTTCAGGGGTACAAATATTTCCTACAAGATTATTGATCGTCAGGTTGTTCTTACTCCTTCTGATAATGGTAATGTTGGAAACAACCAGCAGCAACCTAAAGCTGTTTCTGGGAAGGTGACCGATTCGACTGGAGCACCTTTGCCTGGAGTTACCGTGGTTGTTAAAGGAACTACTCAAGGGATGATTACGGACATGGATGGAATCTATAATATTCCTAATGTTCCTGCTAATGCAACTCTTGCTTTTTCCTTTGTTGGAATGAAATCACAGGAAATTGCTGTTTCATTGAAATCAAATATCAATGTGGTGATGATTGAAGAATCAATTGGGCTCGACGAAGTTGTGGCTGTAGGTTATGGAACACAATCAAAAAAGAGCGTAACCGGTTCTATTCAATCAGTCGGTACTGACGAGCTTGCCGATATACCAGTGACAACAGCTGCCCAAAAACTTCAGGGAAAACTTTCCGGTGTTCAAATTAATCAAACCACTGGTAGACCGGGACAGGGAATGTCTATTCGTGTTCGCGGACAAGCTTCGCTAACTGCTGGAAACAGTCCTTTATACGTTGTTGACGGATTCCCTATTAATGGAGACATCAGTTCTTTAAATCCAAACGAAATCGAAAATATCTCTGTGCTGAAGGACGCATCATCAGCCGCTTTGTATGGATCAAGAGCTGCTAATGGAGTTATTCTGGTTACTACCAAAAAAGGTGGTAGGGGTGAAAAGACCTCAATTAACTTTGCTGCCAATTATGGACTGCAGCAAGTTCCACAAAACGGACGTCCGGAAATGATGAATGCTACGGAATATGCACAATTCAGAAAAGATTATTATGACGATTTGAAACGTCCGGTACCCGCTGTTTGGCAAAATCCGGCTCAATACGGCGAGGGCACAAATTTTTACGATGAAATGCTGCGAACTGCGCCAACTATGGACTATAGTCTAAGTTTTAGTAGTTCAAACAAAAGATCGAGTACCACTGCAGTTTTAGGTTATTTGAATCAGGACGGTGTTGTAATTAATTCTAATTATCAAAGATTTTCGTTACGCATTAATTCTGAATTTGATGTATCTGATAAAGTTAAGACAGGGTTTAGCTTAGCTCCAACTTATTCTGATGATAATATGCCAGATACAGATGGTATTGCCTGGGCTGGTTTTGTAGGAAGAGGTGGTTTGCTTGCCAATGCATTGACTACTTGGCCGATTTTTAATCCATATGATGCCGAGGGAAATCTCAAAAATAACTTTTTCGAACCAGTGACCGTTAACGCACAGGCAAACCCGATATGGAATGCGAAAGTAATCACAAATAAAACAAAAAGCATGCGCCTGTTATCAAATGCTTTTGCCCAATATTCGCCAATTGAGGGATTAGTGCTTAAAACAACTATCAATATGGAATACTTCAGCACTAAGTATCAGAACGTAACACCTTCAACTGTAGGGGCTTATACGCCTTCTGTTGCAAGTGCCTCTATCAGCAATTCAGGATATTTGTCTTGGTTGAACGAAAATACAGCTACTTATAAAAAATCTTTTGGTGGCCATAATCTTGATTTATTGGGTGGTGCAACAATTCAGCGATTTATTTCTGAAAGCGCCGGCATTGCATACAATGGATTTACCGATGATCGGGTTCCAACAATTTCGGCAGCTCCCAATATTGTTCGTAATGCAAATACAGCTAACGATGTTCAGGAATGGAGTATGATGTCTTATTTGTCAAGGGTAAATTACAATTATCAAAACAGATACCTTCTCTCTCTAGCTTTAAGGGCCGATGGCTCTTCAAGATTTGGTAAGGATAACCGATGGGGTTATTTCCCTTCAGTTTCTGCAGGATGGATAGCTTCAGATGAAGCTTTTTTGAAGAGATTTGATAAAATTTCTTTATTGAAACTGCGCGGTTCTTTTGGTGTTGTAGGAAATAACAGTATCGGTAATTATACCCAATATGCTACTGTTAATGCTGGTGCAACTGCTAATAATGCTATTTTCGGACCTACCGTATATAGTGGTGCTGTTCAAGCATCTTTGCCTAATTCAAATCTCACATGGGAAAAAACAAAAGAATTTGACTTTGGTTTTGACGCAGGCTTCTTTAAAAACAGAATTAATTTAAGCTATGACTATTATACCAGAAGGACAACAAGCTTGCTTTATGGCGTTTCTGTTGCCCAAGAGTCAGGGTATAGTTCTTTTATGGCCAATATCGGAGAGCTAAAGTTCTGGGGGCATGAAATCATGCTGAACACAAAAAACCTGGTTGGCAAATTTTCCTGGGAGACTTCCTTCAATATAGCATTTACAGACAATAAAGTTATGGCTCTTTCCGGAGGAATCGACAGAATTTACAGCGGTCTTTTTAGCTCAAACATTACCAAAGTTGGCGGAAAAATTGGGATGCTCTATGGAATGGTATGGGATGGAGTTTATGATAATCAGGCAGAATTTGACAGCAGCCCGAAAGCTATTTTGTCAGAAGTCGGAACAATTAAGTATAAGGATGTAGGTGGTGGTGCAAATGGTGCACCAGATGGAAGAATTACGAACGGTGGAGATAATGATGACCGTACCATAATTGGCGATCCAACACCAAAGTTTACTTATGGAATGACCAATACTTTTTCGTACAAAAACGTTGATTTATCAGTTGTTTTGGCTGGTGCATATGGTAATAAAATTATCGTATGGAATGATCAGTCGTTAGCGAATCTTGATGGCAACTTTAATGTATATAAGGAATTAAAAGACAGGTGGCGTTCTCCAGAAAATCCAGGAGCTGGAAAATATGGAAAATCCACATCAGGAACATCCAACGAACGTGACTGGGTTAGTTCAAGATTTTTGAGCGACGGTAGCTATCTTGCTATTAAGAATGTGACATTAGGATACTCAATACCAACAAAGAAAGTGTTCACTAATTTAAGAGTGTTTATGAGTGTACAACAGTTATACACTTTTACTAAGTACAGAGGAGCCAATCCTGAATCGGGAAACAGTTTTACACAAAATGGTTCTACCAGTGCCTTGACTCTTGGTAGCGATTTTGCAAGCTTTCCGATTCCAAGGACAGTTTCTTTTGGTTTGAATATTGGTTTCTAATTACTAACAAAAAAGAATCATTAAAATGAAAATAAAATTCATAATATTAGGATTAGTAGGTTCATTGTTAATGTCATGCGGAGATGAATTCTTGACGATCAATTCAAAAACTGCCCTGACTGACGATGTTTACTATAAGACACAGGCTGACCTTCAAGCTGCGATTAATGCTGTTTATGCACCATTCAGAGAATTATATACTGGTACCAGTGCTTCAAGTAACGGAGCAAATGCAGCTTATTTGATGGGTGAAATGCATTCGGATAACGCCCGCTTTTTCTACCAACCGCAATTCAGGGCTACAGTTAGTCAGGAAGAAGTTGCCAATTTTATCCATCTTGCTTCTAATAGTGTATCAACCTTTAAATATCAGCGCACTTATAGCGTAATTGCCAATGCCAACAAGGTTCTTTCAACCGTTGACAATGCCACTTTTACCGACGATGCATTAAGGGGTAATATTAAAGGACAGGCACTCTGTTTAAGGGGATTCGCTTATTTTGATTTGGTTCAGTATTTCGGTTCCATTCCATTACATACCGAACCCGTTATTACTTTTGAAGGAACAGCACTTCCATTAGCATCTGTTGCTGATGTTTACACTCAGATTATTAGCGACTTAAACGCAGCAATTGGTTTGTTGCCGGCAAGAAGTGCCCAAGCTGATCTTGGAAGAGTAACAAAAGGAACTGCTCAAATGATTCTGGCAAATGTTTATATGGTTCAAAAAAACTATGCAGCAGCCGAGACTTTACTGCGGGCTATCATATCATCAAATGAATATTCATTGATGACAAATTATGCCAGTATATTTGCTCCAGCAAATAAAAATAACAAAGAATCCATATTCGAAATACAGTATCGGGCTGGATCTGACGGATATAGCAGTACATTTTGTTATGGTATGTTACCCTATCCTTTAAGCACAGCAGCTATGGCAGCACTAACCGGAACTGTAGATGCTCAGGCGAATACAGGTGGTGCTGAAGGTTTTAATGCACCTTCTCCTGATCTGCTTGCGGCTTATGAAACTGGTGATTCACGCTACGACGCAACTATAGGAACTGTTGCAAATACTCGGGGAGAAACACTTCCATTTTGTAAAAAGTATCTTCATCCTCACGAAAGAATGAATCAAAGTAACGACAACTGGCCTGTTTATCGTTATGCCGAGGTACTTCTTTTCCTTGCTGAAGCACTCAATGAGCAAAACAAACCAACTGAGGCTCTTCCATTCCTCAATCAGGTAAGAAGCAGGGCAGGATTGGCTGCAAGCACTGCCAGTTCACAAAGTGATGTGCGTAATGCAATTGCAAAAGAACGTAGAATTGAATTTGCTTTCGAAAATAAGCGCTGGCTCGATCTTGTAAGAACAGGTAAAGCAGTTGAGGTAATAACTGCTTTTGGAAACAAGGTTAAGGCAAATCCATCAGCTTATTACTATTTTACTGGATTTCAGCTTCCGGTAGCTGCTTTTGCTGACATACAGCTAACATGGCCTTTGCCTGCTGCAGAATCATTGTACACACCTTATTTTTAAAGGTCAGTTTATGTATTATAGATTAATTTCTTAATCATAAAAACATCAAAGACTGCCGGAGGATTTCAGCTAGTTTGAAAGAGAACGGCAGTCTTTCTTTTCCTTTATAACTTATTTGAATCTGAATTTTCAAATACCTATTTCTATATATTTTCTCTTAATTAATTCTATTTCAATAACTAGACTGGTTGTCTAGTCATTATTGCCAGACAGTCTGATTGTGGCAATGCTAATAATGCTTCCATGACAATGGCTAAGGGATTGATTTAATCCATTGCACTGTGGGTATTCATGTGCATGAATTATCCTTTTGATAAATAATTAATTACAACTCTAAAACCTAATAAAGACATGAATCAGCTAAACAGAAGACAATTTTTTTCTAGGTTCTCACTAGCCACAGCGGGCGTTGTTGCTTTTTCCAGGTTTGGATATTCAGCAATTGGCTCACAACCTAATCAAATCAGAACCGAAGATTTTATAGAAACAGAAATAACTCATGGGAAGATTCGTGGAATCAGAACCGAAGGAGTGAATATTTTTAAAGGCATACCTTATGCCGGTCGGGTTTCGGGCGACCGAAGATTTCGTCGACCCGCTCCACTTGAGTCCTGGACAGGAGTCCGGGATGCACTTCAGTTAGGAGCTCCTTCAATTCAAAATTCCCGTGGTTTACCGGCTCCTGCCGAAGACTGCCTTTTCCTGAATGTCTGGACTCCGGCCAATGATGGGAAAAAACGCCCAGTGATGTTTTACAATCATGGTGGCGGCTTTGTAGTTGGCTCAGGAGGTGCCGGAGGTCAGGATGGCGCCAATCTGGCCCGAAATTTCGATGTGGTGGTGGTTGAAACCAATCATCGGCTCGGATTGCTTGGCTTTCTTTATCTGGATGAAATTGCCGGCTCGGATTACGCCGGCTCGGGCAACATGGGTATTCTGGATATCACTGCCGGATTGAAATGGGTGCATGATAATATTGCTGAATTCGGTGGTGACCCTAACAATGTCATGATCTTTGGAGAATCGGGTGGTGGTGCCAAAACTTCATGTTTGTATGCCTTACCCGAAGCTGCCCCTTATTTTAACAAGGCCTCCATCGAAAGTGGACCCGGCGTTCGAATGACCGACCGCGAAATTGCTTCAGAAACAACTGAGAAACTTTTAAAAGAACTAAACATTGACCGCAAAGACTGGCGAAAACTGCTTGAAATACCGGCAGCCGATTTATTAGCAGCCCAGACCAAATTCACTTTTGTTGCGCCCAGCCTTGACAAGAAAAACAGAACACTGGGCTTTGGACCTGTCGTAGATGGAGTTGTGTTACCACATCATCCGTTTGATCCAACGGCACCGGAATTATCACGAAGCAAACCTTTATTAACCGGGTGGAATGAAGATGAATATACTTTTTTCGTCTGGGAACGGAAAGACACTGAATCGTTCAAAATCGATTTTGCAGGGTTACAAGCCAAACTCGAGCCACAATATGGCGACAATGCCCGAAAAATTATTGAGGTTTATCGGAAATCGAGGCCCAACGCAACGGCTCCCGACATTTTTGTGGCAATATCATCGATTACGATGATGGGATTGGGTTCGATAGATATTGCTGAAAAAAAGGTGAAGCAAAATGGAGCACCTGTCTATTTATACAATTTCGGATATAAATCTGAGAATAAAATTCCAGGAACCGATTATCCGATGGGTACCCCGCACGCCATGGATATTTCATTTAAGTTCAATAATGAAGTTCCACCCAAAGCTGGCGAACAACCGCGCATGAGTTTCGGCGGTAACCGTCCTGAACGATTTGCAGCATCTCATCATTTTGCAGAGTTGTGGACAACTTTTGCACGCACCGGAAAGCCTGCAGCCGAAGGAGTTCCGGAATGGCCTGCTTATAACTTAGTTGACCGGCCAACCATGCGCATCGATTCAACATGCGAGGTAATCAATAACAGGTTCAAAGAAGAAGTTGATATGTGGCGATCAATTGGAAGATTATAAAACATATTGCTGGTGGAAATCTCATCTTAAAGGGTTTTCCTGACCTGTTAATTTAACAAGGTGAATTTTACTCTAAACATTCATGATAAAAAAATGAAAACAAAATATATACTTGGTTTTATTGTAATGGCAATCTTCATTATTCCGGCATTTGCACAAGGCGGAGCTGATGGATTATTAATGCCCAAATTCATTAAACCAAGCGACAACAGTACTAGTATTCTTTTAAAGGATCTCTCAAAAGAAAGACGTTTTTTAAGGGAAATTCCTGCGGACTCCGAAATAAATCTGCTGAAGGATATTGTTTACCACAAGTCGCAAAGTATTGATGGAGACCCTATGTCTCTTTCATTGGATTTACTAATCTATAAAGATAGTAAGATCCGTCCGTGCGTGGTTTATGTGGTAGGTGGAGGGTTTTCTTCTGCTGCAAAGGAACGGAATCTTTACGATCGTTATGAAGTTGCTAAAGCCGGATATATAGTTGCAAGTGTTCAGTACCATGTAATTAGCAATGGCATATACAGCGATGCGGTAGGAGATATTAAGGCTGCTATTCGTTACCTGCGGGCAAATGCAAAAGAATATGGAATTAATCCCGATAAAATTGCGGTTTGGGGCGAATCGGCTGGTGGCTACCTGGCTGCCATGGTTGGTGCAACCAATGGAGTGAAAGAATTTGAAGCAGGAGAAAACAGGAATCAAAGTAGTGATGTTCAGGCTGCGATTGATGTTTATGGCTTATCTGACCTGACAAAAATTGGGGCGGATTATGATGAGGCTGCAGCAAATGCGCATTTCACTTTAATCTCTCCCGATGGGAAATTTATACATGGGAAAAACAGCGGACTGACAAGCCTTGATAAACCCGAAGTTGTTGCAAAGGCAAATCCAATTAATTATGTCGATAAAAATGATCCTCCATTTTTACTATTTCACGGAACTCAGGATGTATCTGTTTCACCCAGCCAGACCTTGTTGATGCATAATTCTTTGCGTGAAGCAGGAGTCAATTCAACACGTTATGTCATCGAAGGTGCCAGGCATGCTAGCGCTGAATTCTCAGATCCACAAGTTATTACAATTATAGTTGATTTTCTCGACAAGCATCTGAAACATTAATATCATTAAGGAAAAACAAATGATTGAAACAAATCAATGGCAGGGTTAAAGAAAAGCGGATGTGTTGAAATCAATAAAGAAACGGTAATTAAAAAAAATGGAAAAATCATGAAAAGAATCGGTTTTATAATTGGGCTTATGGTTTTGGCATTAACCCAACTTCAAGCACAAAAATTAACGAAAGATAACATCGATGAGATTGTTAAAGCTTTGACACTCGAAGAAAAAGCTAAAATCTTAGTCGGATCAAGAAATGAAATGTTTGGTGGCGGTGCTGCTATTGGGGCAACGCAAGCCTTGGTTCCGGGTGCAGCTGGTACAACACAAGCCGTTGAACGGTTAGGCGTTACCCGCGCTGTGCTTTCCGACGGACCTGCCGGGCTTCGTATAAATCCTACCCGTCCGAACGATACAAACACATATTACGCTACAGGTTTCCCCGTAGGTACTTGTTTAGCTTCATCCTGGAATACCGAATTGGTTGCCAATGTTGGAAAAGTGATGGGTAACGAAGTTCTGGAATATGGAGCTGATGTATTATTGGCACCAGGAATGAATATTCACCGGAATCCACTATGCGGCCGAAATTTTGAATATTTTTCAGAAGATCCGGTTGTAGCAGGAAAAATTGCTGCCGCGTATGTCAATGGTGTCCAGAGTAATGGAGTTGGAACTTCAATAAAACACTTTGCTGCCAACAGTCAGGAAACCAATCGTACCGGCAATGAAGCCCGCGTTTCACAGCGTGCCCTTCGCGAAATTTACCTGAAAGGATTTGAAATTGCTGTCAAAGAATCAAATCCCTGGACAGTCATGTCGTCGTATAACAAACTCAACGGATCATTCACTCAGGAAAGTTACGATTTGCTAACTACCATTCTTCGCGATGAGTGGGGTTTCAAAGGAATTGTGATGACCGACTGGATTGGCCAACGCAATACTGCAGCACAGGTTCATGCAGGAAACGACCTGATGGAACCCGGACAATCCGTGCAAAGCGAAGAAATTGTTGCTAAAGTTAAAAATGGAGAATTAAAGGAAGCTGATGTTGATGCCTGTGTTAAACGGATGCTCGAATTTATCGTGAAAACGCCTCGTTTTAGTGGTTATAAATATTCAAATAAGCCCGATCTAAAAGAACATGCAAGCGTGACTCGCCAATCGGCTACAGAGGGAATGGTATTGCTGAAGAATGAAAATAAAACCCTGCCAATTGCATCGGAAATCAAAAATATTGCCTTGTTTGGGATTACCTCTTATGATTTTGTGGCAGGAGGTACAGGTTCCGGCGATGTAAACAAAGCTTATGTTGTTGATCTGATGGAAGGTTTGAGCAATGCTGGTTACAGTGTTCAAAAAGATATCAAGGAATTGTACGAAAAGTATAAAGCTTATCAAAACGCAAAAATTAGCAGTGAGCAAGCACGAAGCTGGTTTATGGGTAAGCCTACTTTGCCCGAAATGCCTGTTGCAAAATCGTTTATCGAAAAGAACGCAAAAGTTTCAGAAATCGCTATTGTTACTATTGGTCGAAATGCCGGAGAAGGCAGAGATCGTAAAATTCCGGATGATTTTAATATTAGCAATGACGAACGAATTCTACTTAATGACGTTTGCGATGCTTTCCATGCCGAAGGTAAAAAGGTAATTGTCATTCTAAACATTGGTGGTGTTATCGAAACAGCTTCGTGGAAAATTTTGCCTGACGCTATTCTTTGTGCCTGGCAACCCGGACAGGAGGGCGGCAATTCTGTTGCTGATGTGTTGAAAGGTACAGCTAATCCATCGGGCAAATTAACCATGACTTTTCCAATTTCTTGCATGGATCATCCTTCTTCACTGAACTTTCCAACGAACTATACCGGAACTACAACAGGTGGAGGATTAGGCAATTCGCGTACTGCTCAGCAAAATGTGGACTACACGCTTTACAATGAGGACATTTATGTGGGTTACCGCTATTTCAAAAGTGCAGAAAAGGCAGTTTCATATCCTTTCGGATTTGGTTTAAGCTATACCACATTTGCCTGCAGCAGCGCAAGAATAACTCCATCCGGGAATGATTTTATTGCAACCGTTTCAGTGAAAAATACTGGTAATGTTGCCGGGAAACAGGTTGTAGAACTATACATCTCTGCTCCAAACGGTAAATTAGAAAAACCGGCATGCGAGTTAAAAGCATTTGCGAAAACGAAAGAATTGCAACCAGGCGAAAGTCAGGTTGTAACAATGAAGTTTACAAATTATGATTTGGCTTCGTATGACGAAGAAATACAATCGTGGGTAACTGATGGCGGAGAATACACAGGAAGGTTTGGAACTTCAGTAAATGATATTTTTTCCAACGTGAGCTTTCCGGCAAAAGCTTCAGTAGTTAAAGCTCACGATGCATTGAGACCGAAAGAGAATATTAACCGTCTTTCATTGAGATAAAATGTCAAATCATGGGAGAATCATCAAAAAGTAAATCAATAAGTTCTTTAATACGATCATTGCATCGTGATATAGGCTTTTTTGTAATTGGTATTACTGTTATATACTGTTTAAGTGGAATCTTACTTGTTTTCAGAGACTCTGATTTTCTGAAACATGAGGTAAATACCGAAAGACAAATAAGACCAAATTTAAGTGAATCTGATCTGGGCATGAACTTGCACCAAATGAACTTTAAGGTTTTTAAAACCGAAGGGGATATAATGTATTTCCTAAATGGAACCTATAATAAAGCAACTGGTATTGCAAAATACAAAGAGAAGGTACTTCCTGAGTTTTTAGGAAGCACAATTAAAATACACAAAGTATCAAGCCGCAGCGCAATGATGTGGATTTCAGTTGTATTTGGAATGCTTCTGTTGTTTTTAGCCATTTCTTCTTTCTGGATGTTCAAACCAAAAACGAAACCCTTTAGAAGAGGTGTTTTCGTTGCAGTTATCGGTGCAATAGCATCCTTAATTTTATTGATTCTGTAATCTTCTGAACCTTAAAACAGGAGGATTTCTGACAATATTCTTACGTTATTTATAATTAAGTTTTAAATAATCTTTTTAGGAAATGAGACCAAAAACAAAAAGCTTATTATTGGTGATTTTGGTTTTTACTGGAATTACAAGTCTATATTGTGTTAACAGCAATCAAAAATCAGAGTCCCCGAACGACAGTTTAATTTCTGGATTTCAAACACCGCCTGATGCAGCCAAACCGCGGGTATGGTGGCATTGGATGAACGGCAATGTGACTAAACACGGGATTCGCGAAGACCTCAATTGGATGCACCGTGTAGGAATTGGTGGTTTTCAAAATTTTGATGCCGGCCTGAATACACCCCAAGTTGTTGAGAAACGATTAATTTATATGACTCCTGAATGGAAGGATGCTTTCCGTTTCACAACCAATCTGGCCGATTCTCTTGGTCTGGAAATGGCTATTGCCGGTTCGCCCGGATGGAGCGAAAGTGGCGGCCCGTGGGTGAAACCCAATGAAGGCATGAAGAAATTTGTATGGAGCGAGATCCAGGTTGATGGAGGACAACCGTTCAGCGGCACACTTCCAAAACCTCCAGTGACAACCGGCCCGTTTCAGAATTTAGAAATGGAAGCCGGATTTATGGGAGCTGAACCCAAAGTTGAAACACCCGAATATTACGCCGATGCTACTGTTGTTGCCTTTCGTTTGCCAGAAAATGAGAAATCGATGGCAGAATTGCAACCTAAGGTTACTTCGAGTTCGGGGAGTTTCAAGCTTGCCGATCTAACTGATGGCGATGTAAAAACAAGTACTTTCTTACCTGGAGTTGCCGGAAAACAGTCATGGATTCAATTTGAATTTGCTAAACCAGAGACCATGCAGGCGCTCACCATTGTGGGTGGCGGGGCGCAGATGATGATGGGACCCGACCGGGACTCCCGTATACTGGAAGCCAGTGATGATGGTCAGGTTTATCGGAAAGTCACGGATATTCCAAGCGGAAGTTTGGCACAAAAAACACTTTCGTTTGCCCCCACAACCGCTAAATATTTCCGGTTTGTATGGAATATTCCAGAACCACGGCCAATGCCTTCCATACCGGGAATGCCTTCCATGGGCAACGCTCCACAAAGGCCAGCAGGTACTCAGGTTGCAGAGCTGGTTTTATATACAGGCAGCCGTATAAACCGATTCGAGGAAAAAGCTGCTTTTGTTGCAGCCTCCGAATTATACACAACTCCAACTCCTATAGTAAAAACCAAAGATGTCGTTGCAAAATCAGATGTTATTGATCTGAGTTCGAAAATGAAAGCAGATGGAACACTATCATGGACTCCGCCTGCCGGGAAATGGGCAATCATTCGGTTGGGCTATTCGCTAACCGGACACAAAAACGGCCCTGCTTCGCCTGAAGCTACCGGACTTGAAGTGGATAAGTTAAGTGCAAAACATGTGTCAGCCTATTTTACAAATTACCTCGATCAGTATAAAAATGCAACTGGTGGCCTGATGGGAAAACACGGACTTCAATATATAATTACCGACAGCTGGGAAGCCGGAACACAGAACTGGACGGATGATATGTTGAAAGAATTCAAAAACCGAAGAGGTTACGACATGCTTTCTTGGATTCCGGTTTTAACTGGTCATGTGGTTGAAACTGCCGATGCCAGCGAACGGTTTTTGTGGGACTTCAGGAAAACCTTAGGTGATTTAGTAACCAAAAACCATTACGATTTGCTTACCAAAATGCTGAAAGAACGCCAGATGGGTCGTTATTCAGAATCGCACGAGGCACGCCGCGCTTTTATTGGTGATGGCATGGAAGCCAAACGCACGGCTGATGTTCCGATGGGTGCTGGCTGGACTCCGGGTGGTTTTGGAGGCAACGAAGGAGGATTTGCTACAGTATATCAGGCCGATATTCGTGAATCGGCATCTGTTGCCCACCTCTATGGCCAGAATTTGGTTGCTGCCGAATCGTTAACCGCCATGGGAACCGATTGGGCCTGGTCGCCCGAATTGTTGAAACCGATTGCCGACCATTTGATGGCCTGCGGGTTGAACCGGTTCGTGATACACACTTCAGTACATCAGCCCGTTGATGATAAAATACCCGGAATGAGCCTTGGCCCTTTTGGCCAGTGGTTTACCCGCCACGAAACCTGGGCCGAGCAGGCAAAAGTCTGGACAGCATACCTGTCGCGCAGTTGTTACATGCTTCAGCAGGGAAAATATGCAGCCGACGTTGCTTACTATTATGGCGAAGACAATAACATTACGGTGATGTTCAGTAAAATGAGAGGCGGCGACCTTCCTCCGGTTCCTGAAGGTTATAGTTACGATTTTATCAACGCCGATGCGCTGGTGAATCTGCTATCGGTTAAAGATGGCCAACTGGTTACGCCAACAGGAATGACCTACAAAATTCTGGCACTCGATCCGAATAGCCAGTATATGACACTTTCGGTACTTCGGAAAATTAAAAAAATGGTTTCGGAAGGCGCCATTGTAACCGGACCAAAGCCAATTAAAACGCCAAGTTTAGTTGATAATACTGCTGATTTTGATGCTTTGGTAAAAGAATTATGGGGCAACGAAAGCGGTGTAAATTCAGTTGGCAAAGGAAAAGTATATGCAAATACTCCATTGTTGCAGGTATTCGCAAACCAAAGTATTGCTGCTGATTTTACTTACACGAAACCGCAGAGCGACTCCAAATTGTTTTTTGTTCATCGTCGGGTTGACGACACCGATATCTATTGGGTAAACAACCGCACCGACCGGGTGGAAGATTTGACCGGAGCATTCAGAACCAATGGCAAGGAGGCCGAGATATGGCATCCGGAAACCGGAAAGGTAGATCAGGCCTCTTTTACAATTGAAAAGGAAATGACTAAAGTTCCTTTGCATTTGGAACCCAATGATGCTGTGTTTGTCGTTTTCAGGAACAAAACAAACGAAACTTCGCGCGTGGTGAATAAACCCGCCGAAACCAAACTGGCTGAAGTTTCTGGTCCGTGGAATGTAAGTTTCCAGGCCAAACGCGGCGCTCCGGCACAGGCTACTTTTGAAACGCTTGCTCCATGGAATGAAAATCCGGATACAGGAATTAAATATTTTTCGGGAACAGGAACTTATAGCAAAACCATGCAGGCAACTGCCGATTGGTTAAAAGCCGGAACTGAAGTTTGGATCGATTTGGGTAAAGTTCAAAACCTTGCTGAAGTTGTGGTGAATGGTAAATCGATGGGAATTGTTTGGAAAACACCTTTCCGCGTAAACCTTACCGGCGCTTTAAAACAAGGAGAAAATACGCTTGAAATTAAGGTGACCAACCTTTGGGTAAACCGGTTGATTGGCGACCGTCAACCTGATGCCAAAGAGAAAATTACCTATACGATAACATCACCCTATCGGGCAGACACGCCGCTAAAATCATCAGGATTAATGGGACCGGTACAACTTTTAAGTCTGACAAAATAAAACCAGTAAAATGACAAAAAAGATATTTTTTCTTGCATTAGTACTGGTAAATAGCATAGTTGTGTTTTCTCAGGGAAAAGGTACTCCCGCTTTTAAAGTTGGAGCTGCAAAGATCGACATTACACCAAAACCGGCAAATTTTCCGCCGCACATAACCGGAGTGAATGATAACCTCTATGTACGGGCAGTGGTTATTGACGATGGAACTACCCAGGCTGCTTTGGTATCGACCGATGCGGGAGTTTGGGGGAATACCTGGCAAAAATATACGCAGCAAATCGAAAAGGAACTGGGCATTCCGGTGGCGAATATTTTCATATCGCCATCACATTCGCACAGCGCCTTGATGGGTGTACCGGGAAATGATCCGAAAATGGCATTGTTTCAGGCCAATCTGGATCAAGCGGTTATCGAAGCAGTAAAGCAAGCGAAGGCCAAACTTCAGCCGGCCCGAATTGCTTTTGGCGAAGGCAAAGCCTGGTTGAATGTAAACCGTGACGCGATAGATCCGAAAACACGCTTATGGTACCAGGGGGCAAACCCCAACGGGCCATCGGATAAAACCGTTGCTGTAATCAAATTTGAATCTTTAAGTGGTGAACCCATTGCCGTCTATTACAATTACGCCATGCACCCCAATACCATGTTTATGAGCGGTGTATTGAGTGCCGACTTTCCGGGAATAGCATCGAAATACATCGAAGAATATTACGGAGATAAGCCAGTGGCCTTGTGGTCGATGGGTGCTGCAGGGGATCAAAATACGATATCAACCCGACCGATGATAAATGTTGGCAAGTTTAAAACCAATGCTGCATTGGCCAGTGGTAAAGCGAAAGATGAAGCTGAAGCCATCATGATGGGTTCGAATATGGATGTGCAGGTTGATCCAAAAATACTTGCCCGTCAGTCGCAAATGATTTCGTCGTTGGGACAGCTTCTCGCCGAAGAGATACTTAATGTGCTGGATAATACCAAAAGGTATGAAACAAAAGTGAGCATTTCCGGCGATCAGAAAGTGATTACCTGCCCGGGCCGAAAACGGACGAATGCCGGTCGTGAAGGGGCTGCCGGAACTTATGAAGATGGCGATCCGGTAAACATCAGGCTAAGCTTGCTGAAAATCGGCGACATTGCATTAACAGGTGTCGATGCTGAGATTTACAATGTGATCGGTCAGCAGATAAAAAGCCAGTCAATCTTTGCTAAAACCATCGTGGCTACCACCACCAACGGTATGGCCAATTCAGGATATATTCCGAACGATGAGGCTTTCGGACGGTACACTTTTCAGGTTTTAAGTTCACGATTAAAGCCCGGATGTGCCGAACCCTCGATTGTAAATGGATTGCTTGATTTGATGGATAAAGCAAAGTAATTAATAACTTAAATTCAGACTTCTATATGAAAAAAATATTACCACTAAGTAGCTTGAGTAGTTTGTCGATGTTTTTTCTTCTGCTTAGTTTTTCCGTTGCTCAGGCCCAACAGGGGTCCACTGGTGGGGCTCCTGAGCCGGAAATGGTTCAGCCTGGTCCAATAACAAAACCCATTGTTATTGAGATTGCCGCAAATACCTATTTTATCAATGAGTTCGGAATGAACTCGATGTATCTGGTAGTTGGGAAAGACCGTGCTTTGGCGATAGATGCCGGTACCGGATTTTTCGATTTTAAAGGGATTATTGAAGGAATAACAAAACTTCCATACGATGTTGCACTAACACACGGGCATCCCGATCATGCCGGGGGTATTGGGCAGTTCGATGAAGTATATATTCATCCGGCTGATACGGCCATGTCAATGCATATTCCTTATGAGCAAAGAGCTCAGTACGGCGAAATCATGCGCAACATGAATATTGGCTACAAAAATGTGTGGGGTTATACCAAAGCCGATGTTACGAGATACACCAAAAAACCAAAGATAAAACTGTTGTCCGACGGTCAGGTTTTTGATCTGGGCGGACGGAAAGTGACGGTATATCAGGCCCCCGGTCATTCGCCGGGTTCGGTGGTCTTTCTTGACGACCAGAGCCGAATCCTTTTCTCGGGTGATGCAGCCAATGGCAATGTGGGTACAAATCTGCCTGTAAGCACAACCGTAAAATATCTGATTCGCATTCAAAAAATGCGCCCGCAATTCGACCGGATGTACACAGGGCATATCGCTTACGCCGGAACAATTAATGCTGTTTCACAGAATCTACAGGTACTCGATGATGTAATCGAAGCTTTCCGCTCGTTGCTGCGCGGTGATGCGAAAACAGAAGAGATTCGCAATCATCTTTTCCCTGAAAGAAAACAAACTGTAGCCGTATATGGAATGGCAAAAGTTGGGTTCAATCCTGAAAAATTATGGGAAGTTGGTGAAGACCACATTGTTCCTTAAATGAATAAATATCCATAAACATAAATATAGCAGTTATGAAAAAAATAGTATCGTGTATTAGCCTTTTAGTCTTTTCCATTTTTACATCGTTTGCTCAAATGCCCGCACCTCAAATTGAAGGTAAGGAAGTTTATAAAGGCGAAGATGTGGTTTTTCACCAGATTGACGAACATACCTGGATTGGGTCAGGGCATGTAATGGCCAGTGAAAGTCTGTACCTTGTTGAAGGAGAAAAAAAAGCATTATTGATTGATGCCGGAACCAAAATTAAAGATCTGGATAAAATTGTGGCTTCGATCACAAAGAAACCGGTAATGCTGGTTGCCACTCATGTTCATCCGGATCATACCGGATCAGCCATCGACTATTTTCCTGAGATTTATCTCAATGCGGCTGATACAGTCAATATTCCACAAATGATGCCCAATTACAAAGGCAAAGTCACTTATCTCAAAGATGGAGAAGTGATTGATCTGGGCGGACGAAAGATAGAAGTGGTATTTACCCCTGGGCATACTCCTGGCTCAACCACATTTATCGACCCAAAAGCAGGATATGGCTTTAGCGGTGATTCATTTGGCTCAGGGAACTTACTCCTGACCACCAGTTTCTCGACCTTAAAAGCGACCTGCGAAAAAATGAGCGCCATCATGGCTAAAGACGGAATTAAATACATGTATCCGGGGCATTTCTTCGGAAAAAACCTGGAAACAAAACAGCGTGTTGATGATGAATTAACCGTCTGCAACGGAGTGTTATCAGGACAGATTAAAGGTCAGGAAAATCCACAGGGGATGATGGGACTAAATCTGGTTGTTAATCAGTATGGAGTTCGGATTAATTACAATGCAACCGCTATAAAATAGCCACAGAATTTTATCAAACCGTATGGATAAATACACGAAATACACGATTGAAAATGGGCTGTCGCGCCGAAGTTTCCTGACGCGAGCCATGGTTGCCTCGTGCGCCGGATTGGTTGGATTTAGCGGATGTAAACCCAATAGTCCAGTCACGGAGACTTTCGAGAAGGATATGACCTATGGCTACAGTTCTGACAAAGCCGCTCAGCTTTCTTTCCTGAAAATGCCAGAAAAAATAAAAGATGCCGATATAAGTAAAACCGAAATATTTGATGTAGTGGTGGTTGGCGCTGGCGCTTCCGGAGTTCCGGCAGCACTTTCGGCATTCGAAAATGGAGCTTCCGTCGTGGTTCTTCAAAAAGAGAATATTGCCATTTCACAGGGTAATTCAGGTGCCGGAATCGACCTTGCGAAAAGCGACAAAGCCGGAGTGGAAGCGCTGGTTAGCAAACTGATGACCGACAATGCCCATCGAAGTAATCCCAAATTGCTCCGCGAATGGGCATATCATTCGGGTGAGGCTGTAAGCTGGGTTATCGACCGGGCGATTAAGGCCGGTGCAAAGGTGTTTGATCAGGGAAATCTCCAGCAGGTTAAAATCCTCGAAATGAATGGGTACAGGCTTAGTTTCAATACCGCGTATTTCGGACCCAAGCCATACAACAATGGCGATGGAATGCAAGCACTGGCCAGGTATGCCGAAAAAGCCGGGGTCAAATTTTATTACAGTACTCCCGCTCTGCAACTGGTTCAAACCGATTCAGGTAAAGTTACCGGGGTTATAGCTAAAACTGAAGATGGAAAATATATCCGGTTTTTAGCCAAAAAGGGAGTTATTCTCGCAACCGGCGATTACCAGAACGACAAAGCCATGTGCGATTATTTTATTCCTGATGCCAAATATTACGGCCGAAAGCAATCGAATAAAACCGGCGATGGATTCAAAATGGGTTATTGGGCAGGTGGCGTAATCGAACCCATTGGCCACACCAAGATGATTCACGATATGGATGGCGGCCCGGTTACCATGTGCGATATGCCCTTTCTGGCGGTGGACCAGACAGGCAAACGATTTGTGAATGAAAATGTGGAAATGGCGGTGCTGAACAATTACCTGCGCCAGCCTGAAAGAGCCGGACAATATTCACAGATATTTGATTCGAACTACATGACTCAGGCAGCCAAATGGCCGGGCGTTTTGGTACCTCCTGAAGGGATGAGAAATTATATGCCCGATGAACCGGGATCGCACGATCACGTGTCAACACCGTTTATTAATACGCACAAGGCGGATACACTCGAAGAACTTGCGGTAAAAATAGAAGTCGATCCGGCCACACTGGTTGCAACTGTAAAACGGTACAACGAACTTGCAGCATTGGGTGCGGATACCGATTTTGGCAAACCGGCTCATCAACTTTTCCCGATCAACAAGCCACCGTTTTACGGCATTCACCGCACGCTCCGTCTTTCGGCAGTTTGTTCGGGTCTCCTGGTGGACGAAAATCATCGGTGTATCGATGATCAGGGCAATCCGATTAAAGGTTTGTATGCGGTAGGTAATTTGGGCGGTGGATTTTACGGCGGTGTCGATTACCCGCTAATCGTTTACGGTCTGTCGTTGGGGCGATGCTATACGTTCGGATATCTTGTCGGGAGACATGTAGCCAAATCAGAGCTGTCAGCCTGATTTGTTATCCTTCATTCAAATAATCAATCTAGTTAAAATAAACCTGGAAGCGCTAAGGAGAGAGTAAAATGGAAATAAAAGGAACCAAAAATACAGGCAAAAAACCGGGTCGCAAAATTTGGGTCATGTTGCTCGTGTCGTTTGCCGCAATTGCCTCAATATCGGGTATGGTTACCGGCGGAATTATTTGGCACCAGCAGCCCCGTTTTTGTTCATCGTGCCACACCCCCATGAACAACTATGTTCAGAATTACTATGGTGGTGATACCACAATGCTGATTACCAAACATGCGATGGGAGATTCGATTAAATACAGATGTGTCGATTGTCACGAATCAAAACTAAGCGAACAAACAAGGGAAGGACTGCACTGGGTTGCCGGAAATTACACATTCCCATTCGAGAAAAGAAAAATAGGTACCCGAAGCTTTTGTATGGCAGCAGGTTGCCATGTTGAATCAAAGATTATTGAAGCGACAAAGATTCACAAGAATTCGTTGTTCGCATACAATCAGCACGATCCGCGTCACGGGAAACAGGAGTGCTACAATTGCCATTCCATGCATGGGCAATCGGTTTTCAGGTGTAACCAATGCCACAAATTTGAATTGCCAAAAGGCTGGATTTCGCCTCAGCCAAATGGAGTGGTAACAGCCAGTAATGACCTCAGATAATTTTAGAAAATATATAAGTGTATCGGGAGTTGGATTCCGGTAAAATCAATCTCAACTAATAACCAAACCCTAATGAACAAAAAGAATAAAATTCGAATTCTGATACCGGTGGTCCTGATTGGGCTTGCCAGTATGGGATTTTCTGAAAAAAATGACACTGCGTATGAAGAGAAGAGTCAACTAAAAGTAGGATTTTTAAACCCACCAGCATCAGCCCGGCCCCGTGTTTGGTGGCACTGGATGGGTGGAAACGTTTCGTGGGAAGGGGCCAAAGCCGATATGGATTGGATGAAGCGAATCGGCATTGCCGGGCTTCAATGTTTCCATGCCGGGATGGGTCAGGGACCTCAGAATTCAGTTGTTGAAAATTATTACCCTTACATGTCAGATGGATGGAAGTCTGCTTTTGCAAAATCTGCAGCCTACGCCGATTCTCTTGATCTGGAATTCGCCACCGCAGCATCTCCCGGTTGGAGTGAAACCGGTGGTCCATGGGTAAAACCTGAGGATGGTATGAAAAAGATGGCTTTTGCTATAACGTACCTCGAAGGTGGTAAACCCTTTACCGGAGTATTAAATCAACCACCTTCAACCACAGGTGTTTATCAAACCAGCACTTCTGGATCAGGCCATCAGGGAAATATGGGTGCAGAAAAGCCTCAGCTGTATAAAGACCAGAAGGTGCTTGCCTTTCTAATTGCAAAAGATGAGATTTTACCGACTCCTGTAATTACATCAAGTGGTGGTGAAATTAACGTTACTGCTTTTTCCGATGGACTCTACGATGGGGCGGCCATAAAACTTCCGGCAGCCAAAGAAGTGGGCGGCATTTCATGGATTCAGTTTGATTATGGCAAGCCTGTAACGGTAAGGGGCCTGGCTTTATCCACCCCGGTGCGTGGACCTGTGCTTTTTAATTTGGAATCAAGTAGTGATGGGATTAGCTGGACCAATACGGGGGCGAAAATTCTGGGTGGATCAGTAGTCCGCACAAACTCCGTGAATAATGTTAGCGCACGTTATTTCCGTCTAGTAAGTGTAAAACAGGCACCGGCGCCACCAAGCGGATGGAGTCGTTGGGGTGGGCAAACACCACCACCACCTGAATCCATTGATATAACTGAGCTTTCCATTACCGGTATGCCCACCATTCATTCATTTGAGATGAAAGCTGCGTACTTTTCAGAACGTGGGGGAAATGGTTATTACGATTTGCCTGGCGGATCAGCGGGAACCGATGTCGCGGTTAAAACTTCTGAAGTCCTTGATTTGACTGGGCAATTGCGTGCCGATGGAACGTTAAGTTGGACTCCGCCTGCCGGACAATGGATTGTTTTACGAATGGGCTATTCACTTACCGGTGCTCAAAACCGGCCTGCTGCTCCTGAAGCAACCGGTCTGGAAGTGGATAAGCTCGACACCGCGGCCGTTAAACGCTATATGGATACCTACATAAACATGTATCGTAATGCAGCGAATGGTCTTGTAGGTGAAAAGGGCCTACACGCCATAATGTTCGACAGTTGGGAGGCGGGTTTTGCAAACTGGACTCCACAAATTATTGACGGCTTTAAACGACTGAGAGGATATGACCCTGTGCCATGGTTGCCTGCTTTAGCTGGTTATGTGGTTGAAAGTCCGGAGAAAAGCGATAAATTTCTGTGGGACTGGCGTCGAACGATTCAGCTACTCTTAAAAGAAAATCATTACGATTTTCTGACGAAATATCTTCATAATATAGGAATGATCCGTTACGGAGAATCTCATGAAGCGGGATTTGCCACCATGGGCGAAGGAATGGAGATGAAGCAAACAGCAGATATACCGATGGGAGCCATGTGGATGCATAATACTCCAGGGCAAATGGAGGGTGTTTATTTCAATGACAATCAGGAGTCTGCTTCAGTTGCTCATATTTACGGTCAGAATATTGCCGCGACAGAATCGTTTACCGGAGGCCCGGCTTATGGAACAGCTCCCTGGGACTTGAAATCGACTGCCGATGCTATTTTACTTGCCGGTTCCAACCGTTTTATCATTCATACATCGGCACACCAACCGATTACCAGAGGCCCGGGAGTGACACTGGGAGTTGGCCAAATGTTTTCGCGTAACGAAACCTGGGCTGAACAGGCTAAGGCCTGGATCGACTATCTTTCCAGATCATCGTACCTATTGCAGGCCGGAAAAGCAGCCAATGACATTGCGGTTTTCTATGGCGAAGAATCGTCAATTACTGCTGTTTATGGCAATAACTATCCCAATATTCCGAAAGGATATCGTTACGACTATGTAAGTTCTGACGTTATTCTGAATAAGCTAACCGTTAAAAATAAAGAGATCACAACCGAATCAGGCATGAAGTACAAAGCAATTTATTTTGGCAAAGGAACTGCGATGGTAACACTTCCTGTTTTAAATAAGGTTTTGGATATGGTAAAACAGGGTGCTGTGTTGGTTGGAACAAGACCTAAAGGTTCTCCAAGCCTTTCCGACGATCCGTCAAAAGTAAATGAAGCATTGAATACCCTTTGGCCGGGTGGCGCAACCGCTGTAGTTGGGAAGGGCAAAGTTTTCAATACCGGTGAAACATCTTCAGCATTAAAGGAAATTGGACTCGAACCTGACTTTACTTATACTTCTCCATCGGAAAATAGCAATGTCATGTTTCTGCACCGAAAATTGGATGATGGAGGTATTTATTTCCTCGCCAATCAGACCGATCGTGAGGAAAAAATCGAAGCAAGTTTCCGCATCTCCGGATACAAACCCGAATTATGGGATGCAGCTACTGGCTCGATGACCCCGGTTTCATACGAGTTTGACGGTGTCCGAACTAAAATTACAATTCCTTTCGACCAGTTCGGATCTGTGTTTGTAGTGTTCAGTGAAAAGACCAAAGCGAATAAAGTAAGCATCCCGGCATTAACAGAACAGATTGTTACTGAATTGGCCGGTCCATGCAAAGTTTCATTCCAATCCGGAAGAGGGGCGCCAGCTTCGGCAACCTTTGAAAGTCTCACCGATTTTCGTGATAATGCCGATCCCGGAATCCGTTATTTTTCAGGAATAGCAACATATACCAAAGAAATAGAGCTTCCCAAAGGCAAAGGGGAGCAGTTGTGGATTGATCTTGGACAGGTTAGTAATCTGGCCGAGGTTTGGGTAAACGGTAAATTAGCCGGTACTACCTGGAAACCCCCTTATCGCGTTGATATTAGCGACTTTGCGGTTTCTGGAAAGAATCTGATTGAGATTAAAGCGGTGAATTTATGGGTGAACCGCCTTATTGGAGATGCTCAACCCGGAGTTACGGAGAAGATAACGTTAACCACCAGGGCGTTTTATAAGCCCGATGCTCCATTGAAATCGTCGGGTTTATTGGGACCAGTCCGCATAATGAATCTTAACTAAATACGTATCTGGAAATGGCAATAAAAATATGTATTGGTGCCGACCATGGTGGGTTTGCAATAAAGCAGGTAATTTCAAGGTATTTAATTTCAAAGTCAATCGAAGTGAGCGATTTCGGTACATTTATCGACGATTCGGTTGATTATCCGGTTTTTGCCCATTCGGTAGCAAAAGCTATTCATACCGGCGAATTTGAACTTGGAATTTTAGTGTGCAGCAGTGGTCAGGGAATGGCAATAACCGCCAATAAGTATAGTAATGTTAGGGCAGCTTTGTGCTGGAACAACAAGATTTCAGCCTTATCGCGCCAGCATAACAACGCCAATATATTGGTTTTACCCGGAAGGTTTATCAGTGTTGAAGAGGCGATTGAAATTACGGAAGCTTTTCTAGCTGCCACTTTTGAAGGAGGTCGGCATCAAAACTGGGTAAGCATGATTGGTCAGTGTTTATAGTATTTCGGTTGGTATATAGTCATTTAACTGTTTTATACAGATTCAATGTTTAACGTACAATAAGAGGAAAATCATAATGCCTGATTCAAAATAATATCGAGTGAAAATGTTCGTCGGTTTATCAAAGGTTAAGCGAATAGCTTTTGATTCATCTTTGAATAGTTGCTTTTAAGTGTGTCTCTGTCCCATCTGCGGACAGGGACAATTTTAAAGTTTGTAAATCTTAACTAATTTTATAGATATAATAAATCATTGAAAATGAAAAAGATAATTACATTTATTCTTATTCTTCAGTCTTTATTTTTATATGCGCAGTTTGGTAATTTCAATGCGGCCAACCAGTGGGATGCCAGTTGGGTCAATGTTCCCGGAGTTGGTGAAAAAGATCCTGGATTATATCTATTCAGGAAAAGCCTTGTTTTGGATACCAAACCCGAAATCTTTAAAGTGTACGTTTCGGGTGACAACCGCTTTAAGTTGTATGTCAATGAGCAATTGATTTCAATTGGTCCGGCTTTAGGCGATTTGAAACACTGGAATTATGAAACGCTCGATCTTGCTCCTTTCCTGAAAGCCGGAAACAACATTGTGGCTGCCGAGGTCTGGAATGAAGGTGACCTGAAAGCTGTTTCGCAATTCTCGCTGCGAAACGGGTTTATTGTTCAGGGAACCGATGCTCCAACAAAAGCTTTAAATACGAACGACACCTGGAAGTGTATTGCCGATAAAAGTTATACTCCAATAAAACAAACGGTTAAAGGTTATTACGCTGCCGGTGCAGGCGACCAGATTGATATGAATCTTAAGGTTAAAGGCTGGGAAAAACAGGCATTTGACGATAGTTCCTGGGTTAAAGCGAAACCTCTGTTCGAAGTCTCAGCCCGTGGAATTGGTTTCAGAACTTCGAATGCATGGACAACTGTTCCATCCATCTTGCCTCAGCGCGAACTTAAATATCAGCGATTGGCATCTACACGGAAAGCTGAAGGAGTTTCTGTTCCAAAAAACTTTCCAGCCGAAAAAGTGGCTTTTGTTGTTCCGGCAAATACAACTGCAAAAGTTTTGCTCGATCAAACCATTTATACCAATGCTTATCCAACCTTAATTTTCAGCAATGGCAAGAACAGCACAATAACCATTACTTATTCCGAAGCTTTGTACGACGAAAAAGGAGCCAAAAATAACCGGAACGAAATCGATGGAAAAACCATTTCAGGCCGACAAGACATTGTTATTTCTGATGGTTCAGCAAATCAGAATTTTACGGCTTTAAATTGGAGAACTTTTCGCTACGTTGAATTAAAGATTGAAACAAAGGATTCGCCGCTCACCATTGAAGATTTTTACGGAACATTTACCGGCTATCCGTTTGAAATGAATGCCACGCTTGAATCAAAAAACCAGGAATTGTCGAAAATGCTGGAGATCGGCTGGCGTACTGCCCGGTCGTGTGCGGTTGAAACCTATATGGATTGTCCGTATTACGAGCGATTGCAATATATTGGTGATGCGCGTATTCAACTTTTTGTTTCGTATTTTAACAGTGGTGACGACCGTCTGGCTAAAAATGCCTTGAATCTGGACGACTACTCGCGACAGGCTGATGGCTATACGCTGAGCCGTTACCCGGATACCCAGAATCAGATTATTCCGACCTATTCGCTTTGGCATGTAAGTATGCTTTACGATTACCTGTATTACGGAACTGATCGGAAATTTTTGAAAGATAAACTGCTGGGTTCACGTCAAATCCTGAATTACTTCATCAGTTTTACCGATAAAGATGGATCGTTGAAGAATGTTCCGGGATGGAATTTTACCGACTGGTTACCGGATTGGAGAATGGGAATAGCTCCCGCAGGAGACGATGGCAGTTCGGCAGCTATGGATTTACAGTTGCTGCTTGCCTTGCAATCGGGCATTGCCTTGGAGAAAGCCGAAGGAAATGCAGAATATGCAGCCTTATATGAGAAAATTGTACAAAAACTAAAAGCAACTATTCAGGCAAAATATTGGGATAATTCGAAGAAAATGTATGCCGATACACCCGCAAAAGATAAGTTTTCGCAACATACAAACAGCATGGCTATTTTGGCCGGATTGGTTGATCCGAGTAATGCATTGAATATTGCCAAAAACATGTTGAGCGACAAAACGTTATCGCAGGCTTCTATCTATTTCAAATATTACTTGCATTTGGCTCTGGTTCAAGCTGGGTTGGGCGATGATTATCTGAGCTGGTTAGATATCTGGCGGAAAAACATTGCCCTCGGCTTGACCACCTGGGGCGAAACTTCTGAAGTGGAGACTACCCGTTCTGATTGCCATGCCTGGGGAGCAAGTCCAAATATCGAAATCTACCGCACTTTGTTGGGAATCGAAAGTGATGCTCCTTATTTCTCGAAGGTGAAAATTGAACCGCATTTGGGTTCGATTCAGGAAATTGGCGGATCGATGCCGCACGCTTCTGGTAAGATAGCAGTAAGCTATAAACGAACTGGCAAAACCCTGAATGCACAAATTTCCTTGCCTGAAAACCTTACCGGAACATTCATATGGGAAGGGAAAAGTTATGATTTAAAAGGAGGAAAGAATAGCTTTCAATTGTAAGTAGTATAAAATATTAATAATGAATTATTTATTTAAAAGTCGAACAAAAGATAAATAAGACAAAAAAATAGATCGATGACAAGATTTTTCGGAAATATCAAGTGATAGAAGAATTATTTTCCGTCTTGTTTATTTAATAATCAATTTTTTAGGTTCTTTTTAATTTGGTTGGTTTAGGTCGCCCCTTCGTCAGAAATTAATTTTGATGAGGGGGCTTATAAATTAATCAATATTCTTCGAGAAACATGAAACTCCTAATTCTGAAACCGATATTCGTTGGTTGATTGACTGTTATCTCTTATTGATGGTTGAAAAACCACCTAATATTAGGGTTTCACCTACCTTAAAAGCCTCTAATTTAAATGTCTGTACTCATTGGGCGAGTAACCGACATGCTGTTTAAAGAAGCGGGAAAAATGTTGTGAGTGCTTGAAGCCTAACTCGTACGCTATTTCGCTGACTGACTTATTGGGTACAAGTATCTTTTCTTTCGCCGCATCAATAATTGCCAGTTGAATGTACTCTAACGCCGTTTTCCCGGTTTCTTTTTTTACAAGATCACCAAAGTAGTTTGCTGAAAGGTGCAATTGATCAGCAAGATAGGATACCGTTGGGATTCCAATTTTTTGCGGATTTTCAGATTCGAAATACGAATTTAATAGTGATTCAAATTTTGTGAGAACATCCGAGTTTATGTTATCGCGGGTAATAAACTGTCTGTCGTAGAACCTCACACAATAACTTAGGAATAATTCAATATTTGATACAATCAAATGCTTACTGTGTTTGTCAATGGTCTGTTGAAGCTCAAATTCAATCTTCTTAAAACACTCAAGAACCACTTCCAGCTCTTTCTCACTAAGATGTAAAGCTTCATGAACGTCGTAGGAAAAAAACGAATAGTTTTTAATGTGCTGCCCGAGTGAAGTTCCCCTTATTAAGTCTGGGTGAAACACAAGGGCAAACCCTTCGGGCTGAAACTCCTCTTTTTGTTCAACGGACATTACCTGACCGGGAGACATAAAAACCAACGTTCCATCCTGATAATCGTACAAATTTCGTCCATACCTTAGTTCACAGTTCTTTCCATTTTTAATAGAAATAGTATAAAATCCAAATGTATAAGTCCCCGACACTGCCGATTTATCTTGTGGTTTCAAGGTCGAAAAATCAACCACATTTACAAGTGGATGGGGAGTTTTGACATCAATCATCTTATTGTATTCAGCTACGGTTTTAATTTCAATAATATTTGTCATATCTCTTAATTTTATTCAAAGATATGTACTATTTATCAGTGACATATCATCCTAATGAGTACACCTGTAAAAGTGGTACAAAGTTCAGTAATGCAGATACCAACAGCCCTTCACTTTTTCCCGTCCTTTGTATCATCAAATAACAATTAAAAAGTGAAAAATGGAAAAACTAAAATTGAACAACGGAATAGAAATGCCGGTTTTAGGATTTGGAGTTATGCAAATTATGGGTGCTGAGTGCGAGACCGCAGTACTTAATGCAATTGAAGCAGGGTATCGTTTATTTGATACTGCCGAACTATATGGAAACGAACAGGCAGTAGGAAACGCCATTAAAAGAAGCGGTATTTCCAGAGAAGAATTGTTTATTACAACCAAATTTGGCAGTAAGGAAGCAGGCTACGAAAAGACTATGGCTGCTTTTCAAAGATCACTTGAAGCACTTCAGCTCGACTATATCGACTTGTATCTAATTCACCAGCCTTTTGGTGATATCTTTGGCTCGTGGCGAGCTATGCAGGATCTGTATAATGAAGGAAAGATCAAAGCAATAGGTGTATGTAATTTTTTGCCCGACAGGTTGATGGACTTAATTGCTAACAGTGGTTTTACACCTGCCGTTAACCAGATAGAAGCCCACCCTTACCAACAACAAATTGAAACCCAACAATTTTTACAGGATAATGGCGTACAGATTGAAGCCTGGAGTCCGTTTGCCGAGGGAATGAATGATATATTCAATAATGAAGTTCTGGTCGCTATTGCAGCAAAGTACAATAAAACTGTTGCCCAGGTAATCCTGCGCTGGTTAACTCAAAGAGGTGTTGTTGCGATTCCTAAGTCAGGACGAAAAGAAAGAATGATTGAAAACATCAGCATTTTTGATTTCAGATTATCTGATGAAGATATACAGCGTATCCAAACTTTAGATACCAAACAAAGCATGTATTTTGACCACCGTAACCCCGCTATTGTAAAATGGATGAGCGAATACGGATGGTTAAACAGTTAGCCCAAACGAACCTTGATTCCGAAAAGAATTTCTCAAAAAAATAGATTAAATTTATAATTAACCTATAAATAGTAAATTTATGAAAGCAACAATTTTTGGACTATGTTTTTTTATAATGAGTGTGCAATGGATCAGTGCACAAAACAACACCAATACATCTGCTATGAGTAACACACCTGAACAACAGGAAATCCTTGACTTATCCAAACAAAAATGGTTATGGATGTCAGAAAAGAACGTTGATTTATTAAATGTACTATTCGATGTAAAAGCCATGTTTGTTCATATGGGGGGAACGTGGGGAACAGAGCGGGAAATTGAAATCATTAAATCCGGATTCATTTGGTATAAAAAAGCCGAAGTTTACTCAGCTTCAGTTACTTTCTTCGGGAATACGGCCATCCTGTTGAATGACATCGATTTGGTGGCAGTAGTCGGAGGAAACGAAGTCGTTAATCCTTTTATGGTGACGGAAGTTTATCTCAAAGAAAACGGAAAATGGAAGCTGGGACAACTCACTTTCTCACATTTAGCCAGGCCGGTTAAACTGAGTAAATAAAAGGGCAAAATTTAGTCTGAAAAATATAAAAAGTCAGTAGTCATTCGATGCATTTCTAATGACTGCTGACTTTTTCACTTCGGGAACCTTAATTCTGAAACCGGTATTCGTTAGGTGTTAATCCAGTTACGTTTTTAAACAACCGCGTAAAGTGCTGCGGATATTTGAAGCCTAATTCGTAAGCAATTTCATTCACTGTTTTATCAGTATTAAATGCCTTATTTTTAGCAATTTCAATAATCTTATTGTGAATGTATTCCTTGGCCGGTTTCCCGGTTTCCCGCTTAATTAAATCGCCAAAATAGTTGGCCGACAAATGAAGCTCTTCTGCAAAATAAGCCACAGTTGGCAAGCCAATTTTCTGAGGTTTGTCTGATGAAAAATAGCTGTTCAGCATTTCTTCAAATTTTTCTAAAATTCCCTTATTCACATGATCCCGGGTAATAAACTGGCGATCGTAAAACCTTTCGCAGTAATTCAGGAACAGTTCAATGTTCGATGCAATCAGTTTCTTGCTGTGCTTGTCAATGTTCTGTTGCAGTTCGTATTCTATTTTCGAAAAACAGTCCAGAACAATCTGCCTTTCACGTTCCGATAAGTGTAGGGCTTCGTTTGAATTATAGCTGAAGAAATTATAGTCGTCGATGCACTTGGCCAGAGAAGTTCCACGAACCAGATCGGGATGAAACACCAGAGCATGCCCTTTCGGCTGATAAACCTGACCATCTGTTTCAACAACGGTCAACTGCCCTGGCGCCACAAAAACCAAAGTACCTTCCTGATAATCGTAGTAATTTCGGCCATACTTTATATCACAGCCTTTAAAATCTTTCAGGAAAATGCAGTACATGCCATAGTTTATCCTTACACTCTTTTGGCCATCCCACGAACGTGGATTTGCCTTCGAAAAATCAATGACGCTAACCAGAGGATGTAATGTTTCGTGATTATTCAACGCATTGTATTCAGTTACACTATCAAATCTGAAAATCTTTTCCATATCGGTGTTTTTTCTGAAACAAATTTAATCATTCCTGCATACATGTAACCATTCATCAGGTCCAATCAGTAAAACTGGTAGAAGAAGCAGTAATCTGTATACCAATGCCTTCAATGCGATGGTTTATTTTTGTAGAATGAAATAAGCATGATTTTCGAAAACACTAATCATGATGATTGTTATCCCAATCATGCGAATTCCATGTGGCAATTAAAACAACGAAATAAACACATAAAAAATCGTAACAAAATGAGAAATAAGAATTACAGCAAAAAATGGATGAGGCACGGCAGTTCTGCCTCAGTAATTAGAAGAAGTTCAACGCTTAAAAATGTGCTTTTGTTGTTTCTGGCCATTGCCACCTTATCGTCATTTGCCAAAAGCAAAGAAAAACCATTAATAATTCAGGAACAAGGTAGCTTTGCCGTTGGCGGTAAGGTGATTACCAATCCGGGCACCTTCAATCCATACAATCAAACTCCGGAGGGACAAACCTTTCATGGCGATCATGCCTACGTGTTTTATCAGGTTCCGGCGAAAGCACGTAAATACCCGTTAGTGATGTGGCACGGTATCGGACAGTTCTCGAAAACATGGGAAACCACTCCGGACGGGCGCGAAGGTTATCAGAACATCTTTTTACGCCGCCGTTTTCCGGTTTACCTGATTGACCAGCCAAGAAGGGGAAATGCAAGTAGAAGTACAGTTGAAAGTACCATATCGCCAACACCTGATGAACAGGGCTGGTTTGGCACATTCAGGGTAGGCATTTGGCCGAATTATTTTGAAGGCGTACAGTTCTCTAAAGATACAGAGACGCTCAATCAATATTTCCGTTCAATGACCCCTAGTCTTGGACCAATTGATTACAACGTGAATACAGATGCCGTTTCGGCTTTGTTCAATAAAATTGGTGACGGAATCCTTGTTACCCATTCACATTCAGGAGGAATGGGGTGGTTAACTGCCATTAAAAATCAAAAAATTAAAGCCATTGTTGCGTATGAACCCGGAAGTGGTTTTGTATTTCCTGAAGGTGAAGTTCCTGCACCAATTGCAATGGCAGGCGGATCGTTATCAGCAGTTGATGTGCCGATGACTGATTTTATGAAACTGACCAAAATCCCGATTGTGATTTATTACGGCGATTTTATCCCCGAAAAGCCAATCAACAACCCCGGTCAGGATGGATGGCGTGCACGTCTGGAAATGGCTCGTTTATGGAGAGATGCCGTAAACAAGCATGGTGGCGATGTAACCGTGGTGCATCTTCCTGAAATCGGAATTAAAGGCAACACGCACTTCCCATTCTCAGACCTAAACAATGTTGAAATAGCCGACCTGATGTCGAAATGGCTGAAAGAAAAAGGGCTTGATTAATACATAAGAAATGATTGAATAGCCAACAATCGAAAATCTTAAAATATTAAGAAAATGGAAAAAGAAAACGAATATAACCGCCGCAAGTTCTTTAAAAATGCTGCCTTGGCCAGTGTCGGTATGGCAATGGCTCCATCGGTATTGAAGGCTTCCGCAAACATTGAAAGTCCTTCTCATAAGAAACAGAACAGCTCTAAATCATCCGTTAAAAAGCGCAAACTCGGTTCACTTGAAGTTTCGGGTATCGGTTTGGGTTGTATGAGTATGGTCGCAGGAACTTACAACCCTACGCCGTCGAAACAAGAAATGATTGCACATATCCGTAAAGCGGTGGAAAGAGGGATTACTTTTTTTGACACAGCAGAAGTTTACGGACCTTACACAAGTGAAGCTTTGGTGGGTGAAGCGCTTGAGCCTTTCAAAGGCCAGGTTAGAATCACTTCCAAGTTTGGTTTTGATATTCAAAACGACCAAAGAAAGGGACGTATCGCCACCCCTGAATCCATTAAGAAAGTAGTAGAAGGTTCGCTGAAACGGCTTCGTTTAGAGGCCATTGACTTATACTACCTGCATCGTTTGGATCCGAATGTGCCGATTGAAGATGTTGCCGGAGCTGTGAAAGATTTAATTGCCGCAGGCAAAGTGAAACATTGGGGACTTTCGGAAGTTTCGCCCAATACCTTGCGAAAAGCACACGCAGTGTTGCCCGTTACCGCATTGCAATCGGAATATTCAATTACGGAACGCGTTGTCGAGAACCAAATTCTTGATACCTGCGAAGAACTAGGCATCGGTTTCGTATGTTGGGGTCCATCTCAGCGGTCATTTCTTACAGGGCGGTTTAACGAATACAGCCGGTTTGACGCGTTAGACCGACGCTCGCAACTGCCGTTTTTTTCGCCCAAAGGTCTTGAACAGAATATGCCTTTTTTGCGCATCATTCGCGATTGGTCGCAGCGAAAAGACATTACAATGGCACAATTTTCACTGGCCTGGCTGTTGGCTCAAAAACCGTTTATCGTTCCAATTCCGGGGACGATTAGTCCACAGCATTTAGCTGAAAATTTAGGTTCTCTCAATGTTGTATTTACCGCCGATGAGTTGAAAGAAATCCGCACTGAAATTGAAAAATTCAATCTTCTCGGTGTTCGCACGTCCGAGTCAGCATTGGTTGATCAGTAGCCAGTTGTCTAATTTAAGGAAAGATATTTTTCCGAATTGCTTTCGGCTTTTTAGCAAACCTGTTTTAGTCAAAACAAAATTCGGTGAAGAATCGGTCGATCATAACCAAAAAACATTTAGTAATATGATATTCAGGTTATTGACAGTGCTATTTTTTATGGGTTGTGGGGGAAAAGACCTTGCTAAAGTAACGAATGATACAGAAAAAACAGCAAATGAATCAGAAGAAACAGCAAAGCACCTAACAACCGATAATTATGTCAGGGATATTGTAAATCACCCTGCATTTAAAGGTTTTGGAGAGTTGTTGTTACCTTTTGATAATAATTCGGGTTATTATCTTACAAAGTTATCCGATGTTGGATTACTTATGCCTTATCACGGTCATGTCAATCCGGACATTGTTCTTGGCGCTGTTAACCACATGATTGACGAGGTAAACGATGGTAAGACCATATTTTACAATTTCTATACTGAGGAACAAAAACTGCAAGATCAAGGCAAACGCAATACGGGACTATTTTTCTTCAGGGGAAAGCCAGGCGCTCCTTTTGCAATAGTCTGTCCGGGAGGAGGTTTCTCCTATGTTGGCTCACTTCACGAAGGATTTCCTTTGGCACAACGAATAAGTGAATTAGGGCTTAATGCTTTTGTGATACGCTACCGTATCGGAAGCGAACAATATGCCACTGAAGACCTTGCTGCGGCGATAGCTTATGTCTTCAGTAATGCAGAAACCCTTGGAGTAAGTACAAACGATTATTCAGTTTGGGGAGGTTCGGCCGGGGCACGCATGGCGGGCAATATAGCGTTAAGCGGAGTTTCGGCTTTTGGCGGCGGAAATCTTCCAAAACCTGCAACAGCGGTAATTGCCTATACCGGACAGTCAACTTATTCAGGAGACTTTTCGCCTGCTTTCATAACTGTAGCCGCCAACGATGGTATAGCCAACGTTAATACTGTGGAAAGACGGGTGGAGAATTTACGAAATGCGGGCGTGGAGGTTGAATACAAAAGATATCAAACCGCCGGGCATGGATTTGGTCTTGGCACAGGAACAGATGCTGAGGGATGGTTAGACCTGGCTGTCCAATTCTGGAAAAGACACATTGCTGAATAATTTACAAAACGTGAAAACAAGAAAATCATGAAAAAGCATCTTTTTACCCCTTTATTCTTTTTATTGGCGATGATAAATGCTTTGTCTGTTTGGTCTTGCTCATCAGGAGAAAAGGAAAAATCACATGTTGCAGAAAGTGAAGATCCGATACAAAGTGAAGATCCAAAACAAAATGAAGTACCAGTGCAAGTTTATCTCTGGGAAACAGGTAATGTTCCAACAACCACGGTGTACACGGAAAATAATTCCGGGTACTTTGATCCACCGGGTTTTCGCCCAAATATGGTGTACTTCCCTGCAAAACAGGGGGTGAAAGTAAAAGGGGCAGTTTTGGTATGCCCGGGAGGCGCTTTTCAATTTCGCAGCAATAATGAAGGCGCTCCGGTAGCCGAATATCTTAGCGGGCTTGGTTATCAGAGTTATGTGGTGAATTATCGGCTGAGGCCTTATACTATGCAGGAAGGCGCCTTGGATCTGGCTCGTGCAGTAAGGTATGTTCGTAATCACGCAAAAGATTTAGGCATTAACGAAAAGGATATCGCTGTTATGGGTTTCTCAGCCGGTGGTATCCTTTGTGGTGAGTTGTTATTGAATTTTGATGGAATCATAAATGGAACTTCTATTGATCCTAAATATGTGCCGGATGGCCTTGATAAAGTTTCGGCAAATGCCGCTGCTGTTGGAATGATCTACTCTTTTTACGGAAGGCTGAGTTTTGCGTCTACCGATGTTGAAAAGTTTAAAACCTCGGATTTGCCACCCACCTATTTCCTGTATGGCACAAGAGATCCATTTGTTAGTCAATTTGAGGCTTGTGTCAGTGCACTAAAACAGGCAAATATTCCGGTCGAATCGCATGTACTGCAAGGCTGGCCTCATGGTTTTGGCGCTGCTGATGATCAGTGGATAATTGAGTTTGACAAATGGTTGGCCAATATTTTTGAGAATAATTAAATAAAAACAAAAAAGGAGAAAGTAGATATGAAAAGAAGAATTAGAAATTATTTTTTTATAATTATGTTTATGTCAATAAATGTTATTTTATCAGCTCAAACCAAGCCCGCCAATCCTTTTGGGCTGGTGTACCAGGGAGCAATTACCGAAAATGTACCGGGCCAGGTAAATATTCATCCGGTAAGTTATAAACTGAATGGCATCGATATCGCTGCCAATATTTACACACCTGCCAATTATGATCCGGCTAAGAAATATCCGACAGTGGTGGTTGCTCATCCAAACGGAGGAGTAAAAGAACAGGTAGCCGGCTTATACGCCCAGCAGTTGGCCGAATCGGGTTACATTGCTATTGCTGCCGATGCGGCTTACCAGGGTGCCAGCGGCGGACAGCCCCGTAATGTGGATAAACCTGCAAACCGAATTGAGGATATTCGCGGAATGGCTGATTTCATCACCCAATATGCTGGAGCAGATGCCAGCCACCTAGCTCTACTGGGTATTTGCGGCGGAGGTGGTTACGCCTTAAAAGCCGCTCAAACCGATAAACGTTTCAAAGTGGTAGCCACGCTGAGCATGTTTAATTCCGGGGTAGTGAGGCGCAACGGCTTTATGAACTCTGGAGTTTCGACCATTCAGGAACGGTTGAAACAGGCTTCAGAAGCCCGTGCACTGGAAGCTGCCGGTGGCGAAGTGCGCTATGCGGCTGATGCAAAAACAACCGACGAACAAGCAGACAAAATGCCGTTCGACCTGTATCGTGAAGGCCACTACTATTACAACAGGACCCACGCACACCCCAATTCAACATTTAGGTACACCATGAGTAGCTTGCTCGACCTGATGGAGTTTGATGCTGCCTCGAACATGGATTTAATTAATCAGCCCTTGCTGATGATGGCCGGAAGCAAAGCCGACACCTATTACATGACCGATAGTGCATTCAATCAGGCCACCGGTACAAAAGAGAAAGAACTCTTCCTGATTCCAGGGGCAACCCACATTCAAACCTATTATGTTCCTGAATATGTGAAACAGGCTATGAACAAACTCAACGAGTTCTTTGGCAAGTTTTTGTAAAAAGCTGTTCGTCAATTTAAAGTGATAATATTTTTAGTTAATGATCTGGTTCAGATGTGATTATTTGAATTTAAAAGAAAAATAAACAAGTAGATGAGGACAAAGAAAGATTTCGTTTTAACTGTGAAAGAAGAAGTAATAAATAAAGTGGCATCTGAATCATTTTTCTCCTTTTCAAAGGCAAATTCCTTGAAAGTGGGATTACTACTCATTCTGATAACTCTTAATTGCGTTAACGTATTTTCGCAAAATACTGAAAATAAAAAGAGTACAAGTACATTCGGAGGAACAATATTAGTTACGAATAATGGAATGTCGACTATACCTAATTTATCATTGGGAAAACCTGCAACTATTTTTGACTTGAAAATAAGTAAAGGAAAGCTCTCCTTTGAACCTCAACTGCGCTTCGCACTCGAAGGAAAACCCTGGTCGTTCTTGTTTTGGTGGCGATATAAATTACTTGAATCTGACAGGTTTAAATTAATTGTGGGAGCAAACCCCGCTTTATCTTTTAAAACAATTACCATTTCAAATAACGGTATATCAAAAGAATACATGGTCGTGCGCCGTATTTTAACCGGAGAACTGGCACCGACCTATACCGTATCAAAAAACATTAGTTTGGGAGTATACTGGATGTACTCGTATGGTGTTGAGAAGGAATCGGTAAGGAATAATAACTTTATTTCGGTAAGAAGTAATTTCTCAAATATAAAACTTTCCGACCAATATCAAATGAGATTTGCCCCTCAGATTTACTGGTTAAATCTGGATGATAAAAATGGATTTTATGTTGGATCAACACTCTCATTGGCAAAAAGAAATTTGCCATTGTCAATCTCTTCCACTATGAACAAAGCTATTCAAACAGAAATAGCACAAGGTCGGAACTTCCTGTGGAGCATTGGGTTGGTATATACCTTCAATAATAAGTATGCTAAGCTATAACAATTTGATTTTTAATCTGTAAAGGTACAGACCATGAAAACAATAGTATTTAAAAACTAAAAACACAAATGATGCAAAAAATAGTTTTAAACAATGGAATAGAAATGCCGATCCTTGGCTATGGTGTCTTTCAAATACCAAATCAGGAAGAGTGTGAAAAAAGTGTTCTCGATGCCATTGAAACGGGTTATCGCTTAATTGACACTGCCGCTTCGTACATGAATGAAGCTGCGGTAGGTAATGCCATCAAAAAATGTGGCATAGCAAGGGAAGACTTGTTTATTACCACAAAATTATGGGTTCAGGATACCGGCTACGAAAAAACGAAAAAAGCAATTGAAAAATCCTTAACCAAATTGCAATTGGACTATCTGGATTTATACCTGATTCATCAGCCGTATGGCGATGTTCATGGTTCTTGGAGGGCTATGGCTGAACTGTATAAAGAAGGAAAAGTTCGGGCCATTGGCGTAAGCAATTTTCATCCCGACCGGGTGATGGATATGATAACATTCAATGAAATTATTCCTGCGGTTAACCAGATTGAAACACATCCTTTCAATCAGCAAATTGAAACGCAGAAATTCTTAGCTGAAAATAAGGTACAGATTGAATCGTGGGGCCCGTTCGCCGAAGGCCGGAACAATCTTTTTCAGAATGAACTATTACTTTCCATCGCAACAAAATATCAAAAAAGTATTGCTCAGGTTGTACTTCGCTGGCTTACTCAACGTGGCGTGGTTGCCATACCAAAATCGGTCAAAAAGGAACGAATGAAGGAAAACTTCGAAATTTTTGATTTCGAACTGAGCGCTGAAGACATGGAAATTATAACAACGCTTGACACAAAAACCAGTAGCTTTTTTGACCATCGCGATCCGGCCATTATCAAATGGATGGGCGAACGTAAACTCGATTTATAGTTTCGTGCAACAAGCAACATTTTCACTTTTTAATCCGACGAAAAATGGAAGATTCAAACAACAACAATAATACAGATGCAAATTTCAACCGCCGCAATTTTTTTAAAACTGGTTTGACATTGGCAGGAGGCTCTTTATTGGTTTCTGCTGCCGGGGTGCAAAATGTGATGGGGCAAGATAGTGACGGAATGGGTTCAAAGAAAAACGTTCAAAACACTTCGAATTCTGCTCTTTCCGGACGGCGGAAACTTGGCGGAAGTTTGGAGGTTTCAAGCATCGGCCTTGGAGTTCAAAACATGACCCGCACCTATCAAACGACCATTCCGTTGCGTTCGGAAATGCACAAAATTATACGTACAGCTTTTGATAACGGGGTAACGTTTTTTGATGCTGCTGAGGCGTACGGTCCTTTAGAGGTAGAACGGGTATTGGGCGAAGGCATTGCGTCCTTTCGCGATAAAGTGGTTGTAGCTACAAAGTTTGGCTGGAATATTGACCAGGAAACCGGACAACGCTTGCCGGGACTAAACAGTAAACCCGAACATATCAAAATGGTGGTGGAAGGCATGTTAAAACGTCTTCGTACCGACCGTATCGATTTGTTGTACCAACATCGTGTCGATCCGCAGGTGCCAATCGAAGATGTTGTTGGCGCGATTAAAGACCTCATGAAAGAAGGAAAGGTTTTGCATTACGGCCTTTCAGAACCAGGTTTGCAAACGGTGAGGCGGGCGCACAAAGAGCATCCGGTTACCGCCATTCAAAATGAGCATTCGTTATTGTATCATGGCTCAGATAAAGACATTCTCCCGCTTTGCGAAGAACTGGGTATTGGATTCGTGTGCTGGAGTCCGCTTGGTGTGGGTTTCCTGACTGGCGCCATTGATGCCGTTACACGTTTTGCCCAGGGTGATATTCGTGGTGCTGAATCTCGATTTTCACCTGAAAATTTACCGAAAAATTTGGCGCTTGTATCCTTACTGCAAAAGTGGGGCACAAAAAAACAGGCGACGCCTGGTCAAATTTCCCTGGCCTGGCTACTGGCACAAAAGCCCTGGATTGTACCTATTCCCGGCACAACACAAATGGCACACATGCAGGAAAATATTGGCGCCGACAGTGTCAGATTAACTTCGGAAGAATGGCAGCAATTCAACAAGGAATTAGAAGTTATCCAAATTTCAGGAGAACGATTGCCTGAATTTGTGTTACAATTTTCAAAAGTTGAAGCACCGCCAAAGAAATAGTCCAATGTTATTCATCCATTTATAGTTAGGAGGGGTGTTTCTTCTTGACATAAGTGGCGTTGGTGGGAAGTATCGGTCGTTGGTCTAAATACCAGTCAATCATGATTCTATTTAATTTCAATGCCGTACTTTTAATATCTGCAAGAGTATTATACAAGTAAAAAGTAAACATTACGGAATAAAGCGATCACCATGAAACGATTATCTTTTGTATTTATGTTATTTCTCGTTGCATGTTTATCGCATGCACAGGTAGCCCAGGGTCCTACAGTCCGCACCGCGTCCGGAATCGTGCGCGGCGTGACCGAAGGTGACGTTACCATCTTCAAGGGGATTCCATACGGTGCCGCACCTGTTGGTGAATATCGCTGGCGTCCGCCCCAACCCGTTAAGTCCTGGCAGGGCGTTCGCGATGCAATCGAGTTTGGTGCAGATTGTGCTCAGGTGGGCTTTAGCTTTGGCGGTGGCCCCAGCCCCAGTTCAATCTCGAAAGGCTCTTCTGAAGATGGACTATTCCTGAATTTATGGTTACCCGCAGGTGCCAAACCGGAAGCAAACTTACCGGTGATGGTGTGGATACACGGTGGCGCTTTCTTATTCGGAAGCGGGTCGCAGGTAGGCTTCTCGGGAACCAATTTTGCTAAACAAGGCGTTATCCTGATAACCATCAACTACCGCCTCGGACGCCTCGGTTTCTTCGCATTCCCGGCGCTGAGCAAGGAACATCCGGAAGAACCAAAGGGCGATTACGCTTACATGGACCAAATTGCAGCCCTCAAGTGGGTGCAACAGAATATTGCAGCTTTTGGAGGCAATCCGAAGAACGTAACTATTTTTGGTGAGTCAGCCGGTGGCGGATCTGTACATTCACTTCTGACCATACCAGCCGCGCGCGGCCTGTTTCAAAAGGCGATCGTTGAGTCCGGCGCCGGTCGGGATGGCATACTCACCGGATGTCCGATGAGTAAGGACACACCAAACGCACTGTCAGCAGAAACCATCGGTGTGAACTTTGCACGCAATCACGGCATCGAGGGAACGGATGCGGCTGCACTGGCCAAACTTCGCGCACTAAGCGCTTTCGATGTCGCCAACGGAGGTCTGTCGGCCCCCTTCAACTCTGACACCTACTCCGGACCGATTCTCGATGGCAAACTGGTTGTTGAAACTGCCCAAAGTGCATATGAGGCTGGCAGGATACCAGCTGTTTCGCTGATGATTGGCGCCAATAGCGACGACGCAGGCTCGTACGTTGCAGGAGAAACAAAAGATGCGGTGTTCTCACTGTTTGGAGAGCGGAAAGCCGACGCTATCGCGGCCTATGATCCTAACGGAACCGTCGATCTCAGGACAATCATTTCCTACGCGGGTGCTGATCGGGTTCATGCTGAACCGGTCCGCTTCGCCGCCCGAGCGTTCGCAGCGAAGGGTTCTCCCGTCTATGTCTATCGCTTCTCTTACGTACAATCCGGGCTGCGCCAATTTTGGAAAAACGGAGCGCCGCATGGATCTGAAATCTCTTATGTGTTCGACAACCTGGGAACAGGTGGTGGCTTCGGACCACCCCCGCCTCCGCCAACAGCCGAGGACTATGCCGTTGCAAAGACAGTTCATGCTTATTGGGTCAATTTTGCCAAGACTGGCGACCCGAATGGTCCCGGTTTGACGATGTGGCCGCGTTATGAAACGAGCAAGGACGAGATCCTCGATTTCCGGCCTGATGGTTCGCAGCTTGCAGGCCCGGATCCCTGGAAAGTACGGCTGGACCTGGCAGAATATATGTCGAACAAGGCAAAAGGACACTAGTCCGGCGAGAATTGTATTCAAGCAAAAAATAAATATTCACCATACAACAAGATCACAATGAAAAGATTATCATTTGTATTTATGTTATTTCTCCTTGCATGTTTATCGCATGCACAAGAAGCCCCCGCACCGAAAGTTTCTACAGCTTCCGGAATCGTGCGCGGCGTAACAGAAGGAGTTGTAGACGCCTTCAAGGGAATTCCATACGCAGCTCCGCCCGTTGGCGAATTTCGCTGGCGCCCCCCTCAACCAGTGAAAGCATGGCAGGGAGAGCTCGACGCGAGCAAGTTTGGCGCAAGTTGTGCCCAGGCAGGATGGGGCGCTGCTCCGGGAACTATTCAGGCGGGTTCGTCTGAAGATTGCCTGTTCCTGAATATCTGGAGACCTGCAGGAGCCGCAAAAAATGCAAAGCTGCCGGTCATGGTATGGATTCATGGTGGTGGCTTCACAGGGGGTAATGGAAACACATCCGGAGACGGATTCGCTAAAAAAGGAGTTGTCCTGGTTACAATCAATTACCGTCTGGGGCGCCTCGGTCATTTTGCATTCCCTGCATTGAGCAAGGAGCATCCTGAAGAAGCCAAGGGCAGCTATGCCTTCATGGACCAAATCGCTGCGCTCAAGTGGGTACAGCAAAACATTGCCGCATTCGGTGGCGATCCTAAAAACGTGACCATTTTCGGGTTCTCTGCCGGTGGCGTTTCAATACATTCATTGTTGACGATTCCGGCTGCAAAAGGCCTTTTCCAAAAAGCAATTGGTCATTCGAGTGGTGGACGTGATGGCGTTTTGACCGGCAGACCGATCGACAAGGATAATGCAAGTCAATATTATCCTGTTTCAGCAGAAAAAATCGGTATAAATTTCGCAAAAAAACAAGGAATTGACGGTACTGATGCAGCCGCACTGGCTAAGTTACGCGCTTTGCCGGTAGCTGATATTGTTAGCGGTGGGGAAACTGATGGACCGGGAGGACCTCGTACTTATTCAGGTCCGATCTGGGATGGTAAACTGGTTGTAGAGTCATTTACAAGTGCATACAAAGCAGGCCGACAGGCACATGTTCCGCTTATGATTGGGTGTAACAGTGCCGAAATTGGCGGAGGCTTTGTTAATGCCAGCAGCTCCAAGGAAGAACTGTTTTCAATGTTCGGAGAGCTGAAAGATGAGGCAAAAGCTGCCTACGATCCTGATGGAAGCAAAGAATTTGCTGAAGTACAAACACGGTTTAATACCGACAAGGTTTGGGCTGAACCTGCACGTTTCGTAGCAAGTTCTTTTGCAGCGGCAGGTGATCCGGCTTACATATTTCTTTTCTCGTATGTGCCAGCCGCTATGAAAGAGCGGATGAAATATGGCCCCGGTCACGGAACTGATATTGCTTTTGCGTTCGACAATTTGGGCGCCGGAGGCTTCGGGCCTCCACCACCACCTCCAACAGCCGAGGAAAAAGAGGTGGCAAGGTTAATGAACGCCTATTGGGTAAACTTCGCCAAGACTGGTGATCCGAATGGTAAGGATCTGCCGAAATGGCCAGCGTACAGTCCCAAAACTAACGAGATACTTGATGTCCAATCCGATGGAAAACCAGTGGGTAAACCTGATCCATGGAAAGCCAGGCTCGATGTAATTGAAAAGGCAGTAAACAAGGGTGACAAACTGCAGCCAAACGGCATTTAACCGGAGACGCGACGCAATGAAAAATTGAGAATCTTGGGAGGTAATCATGCATAAACCGGATTCCCGATCAGAAAAGACAATTTTTAAATGTTGAAACGAGCCATTCAGACGCCTCGGAATGGCCGTTTCAGCATTTCAGCAGAAATAACCTAATTGCTACTAAAATGAAACCTAAACGTGGTATTAATTATTCCCATTTACTGAAAACCTGGTTTTGGGTAAGTGGATTTTTTGCTTTTCTGTGGTTGGTATTGAGGAGTGGGATGAATCCAAAACGGCTGACTTATCCTTGTCAGCAAGCGCTATACCCTCTTGCATCGTCCTGGTTCATTGCATTGTTGGCTTTTACCGGAGGTTCTTATCTATTAATGAAGTACTTGAGATTTTCACTGATTGCACTAACCGTAATTTTTTCTGTATTCTTCCTGTTTGTTGCTACTGAGAATAATATGGCCAATGAATTTGGATCGTATTTTCAAAATTCAGTGGAGGCTCCCGCTCAACTGGCGGCTTTACCGGTTTGGGAAGTTTCAAAACCGGTTTCTTCGGTTTTTGTAATGAACAACATCCCGAAAACCTCAGGTTCGCTTAATGCCGCTAATGCTTCCGTACCGCAGTCGTATATGAACGACCCTGCCATTGACACCTTATTGCTTATCATGCAGCGAAAGGGCATCTATTTAAATAAAACTGCTGAACACGCTACCGGAATTGTGGGTGCCGATAATGTTGTGATCATCAAAGCAAACCTGCAATGGGATTCGCAATGTTCAACAAGTACCGATCGTATAAAGGGATTGATCAATCAAATTGTGAATCATCTGGATGGTTTTTCAGGCGAAATAATTGTGTGCGACAATACGCAGGATTTGGGTAGCGGAATCAATGAACGGGATAACAACTCTGAGGATACGAATCAATCCATCATTGATGTGGTAAACACCTTCAAAGCGAAGGGTTATCCGGTTTATCTTCTGAATTGGAATACGATGTATAACGACGTGGCAACCGAATATTCACAAAACGATATGAATAATGGGTATGTCTATGAATCGTCGACAAAAATATCCTATCCCAAATTCAGAACCACTTCAGGTAAGTACTATGTTTCTTTGCGCTATGGAATCTGGGACAATGCATCAAAAACCTATGACAAAAACAAATTGTGCATTGTTGACTTTCCTGTGCTGAAAGCGCATAGTGTAGCCGGGGCAACGATTGCTGTTAAAAACTGGGTAGGTGTGCTCACAACCGCACATAGCACTGAACGATATGGCGGCTTCTGGCCGATGCATAACGATTACTTTTTCAGCTCTTACGCGTTAATTGCCAAAGTAATGGCTGTAACCTATCCAAAACTGTGCATTGTCGATGCGGCCTGGACGAATACGCGTGTTGGAAACGACTTAAGTGCCTTATCCAAAACAAATTCACTTTTAGCATCAACCGACCCTGTCGCAGTAGACTGGTATGCAGCAAAATACATTTTAACACCTGTTGCTCAGTCACCTCAAACTACAAATCCGGATTTGGAGGGAGGAACATTTCATAACAATCTGAAATATTGGTCAGAATATTTGCACACCACCGCAGGCTTCCCCTGCACAATGAACGCCAATGAGATTTCAGTTTATGATCGTTCGGTTTTGAAAACTGTAACCGGAGTTTCGGATATTTCGTCGGAAACTGGCTTAAAATTAAAGTGCTACAATACGAGTGCTTCGAATTTACGGGTTGAATTTTTGATTCCGAACAATTCGATCATTGAATTGCGGATTATTGATATTTTGGGAAGAAGTGAAAACAATGTGGTAAAAGAATCAAAATCAGCCGGTTCATATACAATTGATTACAATACTTCAGCACTAAAAAAAGGCTTTTATTTGGTGACGTTGTCAAACGGGAGCAAATCAATAACGCAAAAGATCATTCTTTAATATTAAAATTAATTCTACAGGAAATATCGTTGAGTAAACCCGACTTGACGGGTTCTTCTGATGCATCGGAAGGAATGAAAAAATAGATCATAAATGCAAAAAGATCATCATGAAAAAATTATTATCAGGATTAATACTATTCTTTATCGCAATTTCAATACACGCACAACAATCAGTAGTCCAGCTTTATAAAGGAACAGCGCCTGGCTCTGAAAACTGGAATCAAAAAGAAGTGGAATATACTCAGTGGGGTGAAAAGATGGTTCGTAATGTGGTTAGTCCAACCTTAACCGTTCTGTTACCCGACGAAGCTAAAGCTACTGGCGCAGCAGTTATTGTTGCCCCCGGAGGTGGTTTTTGCTGGCTTTCGTGGGAAAACGAAGGAATAAAAGTTGGGGAATGGCTTCAGGCTCATGGCATTGCTGCGTTTGTTTTAAAATACCGGCTGGCAGATATGGGCCAAGCAGAAGAAGATGTGATGAAAAATGCAGGTCCGGTTATGCAGGCCATGATGGCTATTGCTGGGAATGCCAATCCGGAGGAAGAGTTGCAGAAACATCCGGATGTGGCAAATGTTATCGCACTGGCTCAGGAAGACGGCAGACAGGCCATTAAATATGTTCGGGCAAACGCCGCAAAATATAAAGTCAACCCGGATCGCATCGGACTGATGGGCTTTTCAGCCGGAGGTATTCTCACCTTGGGTGTAGCGCTGAAACACGATGCTGAAAGTCGTCCGAATTTTATTGCCCCTATTTATGGTATTGCAGTAAATAAGCTGAATGTGCCGGATGATGGCGCGCCTATGTTTTTTGCCTGTGCCTCGGATGATGCGGTTGTCGCCCCCTTGGCTGATAAATTGTATACCGCCTGGCAGGCTTCCAAAAAAGGCTTTGAATTTCATGTGTATTCGAAAGGCGGTCATGGCTTTGGTATGCGCAAGCAAGGCTTGCCGGTTGATCAATGGATTGAACAGTTTGGCGAGTGGCTGAACGTTCAGGGGTTTTTAAAGTAATGCATTTAATTAAACTGAAATGAAAATACCATTTTTATTTACGCTCGTTGTGTCTGTAGCCCTTATCGTTACAGTTCCAACGCAGGCACAGATTCAAACCGCCAAAGTTACCGGCGGCACCGTGGAAGGTTTAGTAAACGACGGCATTGCCTCGTTTAAAGGTATTCCGTTTGCAGCGCCTCCCGTTGGCGAATTGCGCTGGAAATCGCCTCAACCAGTGATTCCCTGGAAGGGTGTAAAAAAGACTGTTGAATTTGCCCCGGGCCCCATGCAAGATCTTAACATGGGCGTTTCATTAGGCGGCCCTCAAAAAATAAGCGAAGACTGCCTCTACCTCAATGTCTGGACCGGCGCAAAAGAATCGGGCGAAAAACGCCCCGTAATGTTTTGGATATATGGTGGTGGTTTTGGCGCTGGCCGGAACAGCTTCCCCAAGGTTGACGGTACAAACCTTGCCCGGAAAGGTGTTGTTTTGGTGAGCATCACCTATCGTGTTGGCCCATTGGGCTTTCTGGCACATCCCGACCTGACTAAAGAAAGCGGTAAAGGTTCCGGATGCTATGGAATCCAGGATCAAATTGCAGGATTAAAATGGGTGAAGGAAAATATTGCCAGATTTGGCGGCGATCCGAATAACGTAACCATCTTCGGAGAATCGGCCGGGGGCATTTCCGTAGGCATGCTCGCAACTTCGGCCAAGGCTAAAGGGCTTTTCCAAAAAGCCATTTCTGAAAGCGGCGGAAACATGATGCCTCCACGGGCTACCCTGAAACAAGCCGAAGAACAAGGCAAAGCATACCTGGAAAAATTAGGAGCAAATGATATCAAAGCTGCACGTGCGCTCACTGCCGATGAAATTCAGAAAGATACCCGTGGGTTTGGTAACTTCTGGCCCGTAACCGACGGCGAAACGATCGCCGACAATGCCTACGGGCAATTTGAAGCCGGAACATTTAATGATACCCCCATTCTTGTCGGCACCAATTCCAATGAAGGAGCGCTCTTTGTGAGAAATACTGTCACAAGCGAAGCTTTTGTACAAATGATCAGGGCGAGGTTTCCTCAAAATGCCGATGAATTCTTAAACGTTTATCCACACGCTACCGATGCCGAAGCAACCGTTTCGCAAAGAGACATCATGCGCGAAACAGCATTTGCCTGGCCAACCTGGGCCTGGGCCAATCTGGCTTCTGAAAAAGGCAAGAGCAATGTTTTTGTTTATTATTTCGATCATCGCGGCAGCGCAGCCTCGAAAGAAGGTGCCAATCACACCGACGAAATTCCCTATGTATTCCACACCCTTAGCGTCCCTGGCCCTGAAGCTCTTGCAACACCTGAAAACAATGCGATGTCTGACATGCTCTGCTCGTATTGGGTAAACTTTGCGACCACGGGCGATCCTAACGGCGCGGGTCTCCCGGTTTGGACGAAATGGAATTCCAAAGACCAGCAAGCAATGGTTTTTGACAAAAACTCCGGTTCACGGACAATCCCAAATCAGGATAAACTAAAGGTGTTTGATGCTTATTTTTCCAGGCTGCGGGCACAAGCCAAAACTCAGAAGTAATTTATTTGAAAACCCTATTGGGATTTGAACGTAATGTTACATTATATAATTTGAATAAGCGATATACAGTCGAGTTGTTGGCTGGCGCGGTCTGCAGCCTCGCCGGTGCGCCACTCACACCGCTGTTTGTACGGCTATCCTACACAGCGGTTCATTAATTTAAACACATAAAAAGATGAAAGTCAAAATTCTGTTAAGCTTAGTAATCGCTGTTGGTTGTTTGACAATTAACTTAAATGCGCAAAACAAAATGAATATCAATCAGACATTAACTCCGAAGCAGCAAAGCATCATTTCCATTGCTGCAACAACGGCAAAGGGAGATTTAGCCAATTTAAAGACAGAACTAAATGGCGGTCTCGAAGCCGGTCTTTCGATTAACCAGATTAAAGAAGTTTTGGTTCATCTGTACGCCTATTGCGGGTTTCCGAGAAGCATCCGGGGCTTGCAAACCTTTATGGAGGTACTAAATGAACGCCAGACCAAAGGCATTAAGGATGTAATTGGTGCTGAAGCGACTCCCATTCAGGACGAACGAAGCAAATACGAACGGGGCCGGGGCATTTTAGGAAAACTGGTGGGAACGCCACAAGACGGACCAAAAACCGGTTATTCGGCATTTGCCCCTGTAATTGACTCGTTTTTGAAAGAGCATTTGTTTGCCGATATTTTTGAACGGGACGTTTTAAGCTATTCGGAAAGAGAGTTGGTGACGGTCTCAGTACTCAGTAGCATTGGTGGCGTAGAGCCTATGCTAAAATCGCATTTGGACATTTGCCTGAATCTAGGGTTAACTCCCAGTCAATTAAATGAATTTGTGGGTGTTATAAAATTAAAGGCAGGCGAAAAAGAAGCTAAAGATGCGCAGTCAGTTTTAACTGAGGTGCTGAAAAACAGAAAATAATCGACCTCAAAAACGAAGCAAAATGAAGAACATCTTAACATTTGGTACAATTTCACTGGCGATCTTATTTATTGCATGCAACAATGTAAGGCCTGAAAAAAATATGGAACAACAAGCAGAACAAATATTTCCCCAGGGGAATAAAATTGCCAACAACAACTTCACAGGCACGGTCTGGCTGCAAATGCTAATGACGGCCGACAGTATCTACGATACTTCCATAGGGAATGTAACGTTTGAGCCGGGCGCCAGAACAAACTGGCACAAACATCCGGGCGGGCAAATTTTGCTGGTTACCGACGGAACGGGCTATTATCAGGAAAAAGGCAAGCCTGCACAAGTCATCCGCAAAGGCGATATTGTCCGCATTCCGCCGGATACAGAGCATTGGCATGGTGCAGCGCCCAAAAGCAGCTTAACGCATATTGCCATTAATCCTAGAACCGACAAAGGAAGCGTTACCTGGCTGCAACCTGTAACAGACGAAGAATACAGCCATTTATAGCAGCGAGATTTCACGATTCAAAAATGTCTTAATTTGAAACCCAAAGGCTAACTTAAGGTGTAATATTTTCTTCCATCAGTGGCGTTGATGGTAAATATTGGTCGTTGGTCTAAATACCAGTCCGTCATGACTCTGTTTAATCTCAATGCTATATTTTTGACAAACACAATAGTTTTCGAGGTATGAATGAACGCATCAGTACAATCAAGTTTAATCTGATTTTTTGGACCATCTATTTTTTATATGAATGGTTGGCCATGGGTGTAACCTTTGATATGATGTATTTATCATTCCTGAAGGCTTGCTCTACCATTCCTATTGCGTTTGTAGTTTCTTATTTGACGTTTTATGTCTTTTTTGAAAAGTTGTACCTCGCCAACAAAAAACTCGCTTTTTGGATCAGCGAATTAGTGGTTGCTTTTGTATTTGTATTCCTGAAAAGATACATCAATTACACGTATTTATATCCCGTTTATGCGCCTGGAGCGTTGGCCGATCCGCTAATCTATTTTCCTAAGTTATTGTTTGAGTTTGTCAGTCTTTATCTGATCGTATCGTTTTTTGGAATGTTCATTTTTATAAGAAGCTGGTATAGTCAGCAAAAAATAGTACAGGAGCTCAAACAACAACAAATAGCGGCGGAGCTGGAATTATTAAAATCACAAATACAGCCACATTTTATATTCAATATGCTGAATAATATTTATTCAAGCGCGTTCAAAAAATCTCCTGAAACGGCTCAGCAAATATTAAAGCTTTCCAACTTCATCGAGTACAGCCTTTATGATTCAAAAAAGGATAAAGTTTTGCTGGAGGAAGAGTTGGATTACATCCGAAACTACGTGGAATTGCAAAAAATAAGAGTGGGCGAAAAGTTAGATGTGGCCATAAATATTTTTGATGATATAAATGGCATCCTGATTCCTCCAATGCTTTTGCTACCCATTATCGAAAACTGTTTTAAGCATGGCGTCAATAAATCAATCAATCCTTCGTGGATACGGATTGATATTTCAACAACTGATCGTGAAATTACCTTCAAGATAGAAAATAGCATTGAAAAGGAGTCTCAAAATGCTGTCAGTCAAAATGGCGGATTAGGTTTGGCAAATGTGAGGAGAAGACTGGAATTGATGTATCCTAACGGACACGATATTAAGATTTTTCAGGAGGAAAACAGTTTTTTATTGGTGTTAAAACTATCCAGAATTAAATGAACAAATGTTTAATTATTGATGACGAATTGCCTGCAAGAGAATTGATTCAGGCTTACCTGGAAGTACTTCCTGACTTCGAAGTGGTGAATTCGATTGACAATGCCATTGATGGTTTTGTTTATCTCCAGAGCCACCCGGTCGACTTGCTTTTCTTAGATATTCAAATGCCTCGAATGACGGGATTGGAACTTTTGAAATCCTTGCAGAAAAGGCCCAAAGTGGTATTAACAACTGCTTTTCGCGAATTTGCAGCAGATGGTTTCGACCTGGATGTGTTGGACTATTTAGTAAAACCAATTAGTCAGGAGCGCTTTCTAAAAACCATATCAAAATACCTTTATTTTCAGGAAATTACACAAATTGGCTCTTCTCAAAAATCGGCAATTGATGAGGCCTATATTTTTCTGAAAGTTGACAAAGAGCAGAAAAAGGTTTTTCTGCATGAAATACTCTATATCGAAGGATTAAAAGATTACATCAAAGTTTATACGCTAAAAGGAATGTATGTAGTTTACGAGCGACTGGGTTATATGGAAGCCAAATTGCCCGAATCAAAGTTCGTCAGGGTGCATAAATCGTTTATCGTTTCATTAAATAAAGTTTCGAAACATACGAACGACGTGTTAAACATCGATCATTATGAGATTCCATTGGGAAGAATGTACAAACAAAATTTTCTAAGTAAAGTGGGGGCACAGGAATAGCACTAAATCAGCTCAAAACAAAAATCAAAACCCAAAAATCATAAATCGTTCAAATGAAAACTATCAACTTAATTTTACTTTTTCTTTTTTTAGTGACTGGTGTTTGTAATGCCCAGCAAATCAGTGAATTTCGTGAAGCTAACCGTACCGGGGTATCTTCAGAAACCGGGCTGTTAAAATCATGGCCTGCAGAAGGACCGAAACTACTTTGGACCAATCTTGAACTCCCGAAAGGCAATTCATCAGTTTCATTTGGGAATAACTTTATTTACACCACAGGCAAAATTGGATCAGACGATGTTCTGTTTGCACTGGACATGAATGGAAAAATTCAGTGGCAAACCGTTATGGGCCGGGCATGGACTCAATCCTATCCTGAAAGCAGATCCACACCAACTGTTGAAGGCGATAAAGTTTATACTGCAAGTGGAATTGGAGATTTAGCCTGCATCGATGGAAAGTCGGGAAAGGTAATCTGGACATACAAAGCCAGCGAAATGAATAAAGGCACCTATGGCATGTGGGGAATTGCTGAATCGCTGATCATCGACGGCGATAAAATTTATTTCACTCCGGGAGGCCCCGAAACAATGACCATCGCTTTAAAAAAAGCTACCGGAGAAGTTATCTGGAAATCGGCAAGCCTGAATGACAAACCGGGCTATGTTTCACCAATTCTCATCAGTTACGGTGGCAAAAAAATGATTGTCAATGTTTCGTTGGGAAATGTTTTTGCCGTTGACGCCTCAAACGGAGAAATCCTTTGGAAGGTCGCCATTGAAAAACCTGCCGGTTTTAACTGGGACCTCATTATGTGCGTAACCCCGTTGTACCAGGATGGTATGGTATACGTGACAGGTGGTTACGACGTAGGTGGCATGATGATTAAAATGGGTGACGACGGGAAAAGTGCTTCAACAGTCTGGACTGATAAAGTTTTAGGTGTCCATCACGGTGGAGTTGTGCAGGTTGGCGGCTACATCTATGGCTCGAATTGGCTAAACAATGCCGATGGCGATTGGTGCTGCATCGACTGGAAAACCGGAGCAAAAAAATGGGAACAACACTGGGAATGTAAAGGTTCAATCATTTCAGCCGAAGGTATGCTATACATTTACGACGAGAAAAGAGGAAATCTGGGTTTGCTTAATGCCAACCCTGAAAAGTTCGATTTGGTTAGCAGCTTTCAGGTAAAGCAAGGTGACGCCGGACCATTCTGGGCGCATCCTGTAATCCATAACGGTGTTTTATATATCAGGCATACCAATGCTTTAATGGCTTACGATATTAAGGCCAAATAGACGAATACTAAATAGATATTGGGATTTGCATTTTCGAAGATATGTTCTGTCTGCAATGTGTAATCCCAATATCTCTTCAATATTTTCTTAACGGATTAATTCTTCTGAAATAAAAACTACAGCAATGAAAGAAATTATCGCAATCAATAATAACGATTTAGCAAGGGCTCACGAAATTATCGACAATTGCGATTCAGTTTTAATTGGAGCAGGTACCGGTTTATCGGCTTCAGCGGGATTCCTGATGAACGACTTTGCAACGTTCAAAAGATTATTTCCGGGCTATACGCGCCGGTACGGATTAAGAACTGTTGCTGAAGCTGTTTCCTTTTATTTCCCTAGTGTAGAAGAGCATTACGCTTTTCTGGCCCGCTATATTTCCGTCTTTCGATATTCAACTCCTCTGGAAGATGTCTATACAAATTTACTCGATATGGTAAAAAACAAACCACATTTTGTAATTACCACCACAACCAACGGTCAGTTTGTAAATGCCGGGTTCGAAAAGCAAAGTATCTATTCTCCGCATGGCGATCTTTCTTTTTTTCAGTGTTCAATGCCTTGCTCGAAGAAATTAGTGCAAAACCGGAAAATGGTTGAGAAAATGCTGGACGACCTGACTGAAAATCCTTTCGCTATCCGAAGTTCAAACATACCAACTTGCCCAAGGTGCGGAAGTTTTTTCGAACCCAACATCCGCGAAACAACCAATTTCAACAATAACCCTTGGGTTTTGAAATCAGCTGATTATATTGATTTTCTGAAAAATGCTGTAAAGGGCAACCTTGTTTTACTCGAATTGGGAGTGGGCAGTGACAGTACATCGGTAATTCGTTATCCGTTTGAATACATTGCAGCCAACTATAAAAATTCGATTCTGATTAGAATAAATCTTAACGATTATCGTACAGAAGTTCCTTTTGCCGATAAAAAGACTTTAGCCTATAATATTGATATTAAAGAATTTTGTGACTCATTGGCACAGGCGGTTTAATTCATGCACACAGAGGAATGATACCGATCATTTTGGGTAATTTACCTCTGAAATTACATTCAGAATACCAGGAAAATAAAATAAAAAGCCTTTAAAAACTGAAGTTTACTATCACCAAAAAATCAACCATTATGAAACAAAAAAGAGTGTTTATCTTAGCTTTCATCCTTTCATCCTGTTTGTCAAATTTAATGGCACAGGACTGGCCCCAGTTTCTCGGGCCTGAAAGAAACAGTACTTCATCTCAAAAGAACTTATTACGTACCTGGCCAGCCGAAGGACCTGAAGTACTTTGGTCGGCGGAGGTAGGTATCGGATTTGGTGGGCCGGTAATTAAAGATGGTAAAGCCTATTTATTAGACCGAGATGATAAGTATGGCGATTACATGCGATGTTTTGATATGAAAACAGGAGCCGAGCTTTGGAAATATGGATATGCCGCCCCCGGAACAGTTGAATTTCCCGGTTCGAGAAGTGTTCCGGTAATTGATGGGAATCTGGTGTATTCGTGTGGCCCAAACGGCGATTTATATTGCTTCGATACGAATACGCACCAACCCGTTTGGAATAAGAATGTTTGGACTGACTTTGGCGGAGAACCTGCCAGTAAATCAGAAGGTGGTTTCAGTGGATTGGCTGGAGGAGGAAAATTCCCGATGTGGGCCATTGCCCAATGTCCGGTAATTTATGGTAATCTACTGATTTTAGCATCGCAAACTCCTCAGGCCGGAGTTGTAGCCTATAATAAACTCAATGGAGAGGTTGTATGGAAAACCCCAACTCTTGGTAATGTCAGCTATGTAAGTCCTTCGATCGCAAAAATAGATGGTGAAGATCAGGTCGTAATGATTACTGCATCAAGCGGTGGCTGGGGCGGCGGAGCAAAGGAACCGAGCAATGTTGTGGGTATTAATCCCAAAAACGGTGAAGTACTATGGACTTATTCAGGCTGGAGTTGTTGGATACCATCGTCAAGCGCCTACGATGCCGGCGAAAATAAACTCCTGATTATTGGCGGATACCAGGCCGGTGCAGCCATGATTCAAATCGAGAAAAGTGGCAATACCTATAACGTAAAAGAACTTTTTAAAACGGCTGAATTTGGTGACCATACAAAACCACCAGTATATTGTAACGGCTACTACTACGCTCAATATACAACTAATGAACGCCGCGATGGCCTGGTGTGTATGAGTAAAGACGGCCAAATCATGTGGAAAACCAAAAGAGAACCTGCTTTTAGTAAAGGAAGTATGATTTTGGCTGACGGACTAATATTGGCTACCGACGGAGAAACCAAACTTTACCTGATTGAGCCGGATCCAACAGGATTTAAACCCATAGCATCAGCAAACATCTTGAAAGAAAGTGGGATGACAGGAAATGACCGAGTTATCGGAATAGTGGGTACAAATCAAAACTGGTCTCCAATGGCGCTCGCTGATGGAAGACTTTTGATCAAAAGCCAAAAGCGGTTAATGTGTGTGAAAGTGGCTGAATAAAATCTCTGAAAAATTGGCAAGAAAGTCAATAGTCATTCAAAGCATTTCTGAATGACTATTGACTCTTTTCGTTATTAATCGAAGCTGTTTTTTATAAACGGTTGGTGCCGGTACCGTTCGCCGGTTGCTTTATACAGGGCGTTGGCAAGTGCTGCAAAAACCGGTGGAAATGGTGGTTCGCCCAATCCAGATGGTGCGATATCGTTTTGTACGAAGTGTACCTCGATGGATTTTGGTGTTTCGTCGTGGCGAATAATGCGGTAACTGTCAAAATTATCCATTTGGGGTTCTCCTTTACTGAAGGTCATTTCGCCATATAAGGCGTTTCCAATACCATCCACAACTGCACCTTCAACCATATTGGCGGCAGCATCGGGGTTAACCACTATTCCGCAATCCATGGCACTAAAAACTTTTTGCACCCGTGGCTGACCGTTTTTCACCTCTACATCTACCACATGCGCCGCATAACTGTTGTGGCAGAAATAAGCGGCTACACCGCGGTTCTTCTTGGTTGGATCTTTGTCCCAGCCCGATTTTTCGCGCACCAGTTTCAGTACTCCGGCATAGCGGTCGGCATCGTAGTCGTTTCGTGTACCTACCGGATTTTCTTTGGCCCGTTTCAACAGTTCAAGCCTGAAATCAATCGGGTCTTTACCGGCAGCTTCGGCCACTTCGTCAAGAAACGATTGTTCTGAGGCACCCATAAAGTTTGATCCTGGAGCACGAAATGCCCCAATTGAAATGTTCGAAGCGATTGACCAGTCTTCAGCAATGTAATTGTCGACAGCGCCAGCAGGGAAACGATCTGCATGTAACGAACTTTCAGGAACACCTCCGGCTTTTACATGGAAGGCAATCAGGTTATTTTGAGCATCAAGTCCGGCGCGGAAAGTGACGTAGTACATCGGGCGGAAGACACCAAACCGGGTGGTATCTTCACGCGTGTAAATCAGTTTAACCGGGGCTTTTACTTTTTGTGAAATTACCGCAGCTTCGGTGGCATAATGGTTATAGGCGCGTCGCCCGAAACCGCCACCCATGCGGGTCATCTTTACATCAATTTTTTCGACAGGCATTCCGAGTCGGGCAGCTATAGTTCGTTCAACAAATTCAGGAGCTTGTGTTGGTCCGACTATCAAGGCCGAATCGTCGGTAACATGCGCAAAGAAATTGATGGGTTCCATCATAAAGTGGGCGAGGTAAGGAGCCGAATAACTTTGCTCAATAACTTTGGCCGCGTTCTTAAAAGCTTCTTCTGGATTGCCATCCTTGCGGACAATTCTTCCGGGTTTAGCATCCATTTCTTTAATTTTCGCTTTGTGGTCTGCTGTGCTTTCAAGTCCGGCCGGCACAACAACGGTTTGGTCTCCACGGAAACCTTGTGCCGTGTAACTTGTTTCAGGGCTTGGCTCCCATTCAACACTAAGTTTCGTTTTTGCATTTAAAACTTCCCAGGTTGAGTTACCCACGATGGCCACTAACTCAGGAAAAGCGGTGGTGTCGAATCCGTTTCGTTTATAATCGTCGTTATACGTTTTTATGGAAAATACATCTTTAATTCCGGGCATGCCTTTAATCGAATTGGCATCGAACGATTTTAGTTTCATACCAAATGCAGGAGGAAAAGCAATCATGGCAATGAGCATGCCTTCGTGGGTATAATCCAACCCAAATAAAGGCTTTCCTGTAACCAATTTTATTCCCTCAACATTTTTGCGCGAAGTTCCAACCACTTTAAAGTCTTTTTTTTCTTTCAGCGCCACTTCTTTCGGAACAGGTATTTTTGCTGCAGCCGAGGCCATTTCACCATAGCCAGCCTTTTTACCGGTCGTTTTGTGATAGAGTACTCCTGATTCGGTTGTAATTTCAGTTACCGGAACGTTCCATGCCTTGGCAGCTGCTTCTTTCAGCATTTGCCGGGCAGTGGCTCCAGCCATACGCAAGCCCGGCCAGCCCTGTCTTAGCGCCTGGCTTCCACCGGTAAATTGCCGGGCATAAATATCTTTATTGAAAGGAGCTTGTTCAACCATCACATTTTTCCAGTCAACATCAAGTTCTTCGGCAACCACCATCGGCATCGAGGTCATTACGCCTTGTCCAAATTCAGGATTGGTCGACATGATGGTAATCATACCGTTTTCGCCAATCTTCAGAAACGCGTTTATCGAAAACCATTCTTTGGGGAATTGTGGCACTTCTGCGGCCATCGAATCGAACGAAGCCAGCCAGTTAAAACCCAACATCATTCCGCCACCTGCGGCCAGCGAACTTTTTATAAATGAACGTCTTCCAAAAGTTATTTTTGCTGTTGTCATTTTTCAATTAGTTTAAGTTTGATGCATTTATTTCGAATTGGCCGCGGTATGAATGGCTTTTTTAATCCGCGTATAAGTACCACACCGACAGATATTTCCGCTCATGGCTTCTTCAATTTCAGCATCCGATGGATTCGGATTTGTTTTTAACAGGGCCGTAGCCGTCATAATTTGTCCCGGTTGGCAATAGCCGCATTGCGCCACATCGTGATCGAGCCACGCTTTTTGCACCGGATGATCGCCATTTTCCGACAAACCTTCGATGGTGGTAATTTCTTTATCGCCAACTTCAGAGACAAAAGTGATGCACGAGCGCACAGCTTCGCCGTTGAGGTGAATGGTGCAGGCTCCGCATTGCGCCACACCGCAGCCAAACTTTGTTCCCAACAGGTTTAAATGATCGCGAAGTACCCAAAGCATAGGAGTTGAAGGATCCACATCGACCTGGTATTTTTTCCTGTTAATTTTTAAATTGAATTGTGCCATAGTTAAGAATAATTAGAATTCAGGAATCAGATTAGATAATACACCTTATGCCGACTTACGAAAATCAAATAAAAATTTACGAAAAAGAAACATAAGACATTGTTTTATAGAGTTATAACAATGTGTTGAGACGATTGGTTCATGAAAATAATTTTACTGGTTAAAATGAATAATCTCAAAAACTAAAATTCAATGATATAGAATTGTGATTTAGTTTGATTTTCGTAATTAATAGTTTGGTTAGCATTATTTTTTTAGTGCTATTTGTTTGATTTTTGTATCCTTCATTTAACTCATTTAACAATGGAAGCAAAAATTCAAAAACGAAAATTAGGAAGCAGTGGGCTCGAAGTTTCGGCCATCGGGCTTGGCTGCATGGGAATGAGTTTTGGCTACGGAACAATTTCTGATGAAACGGAAATGATTGCCCTGATCCGGTCAGCCGTTGAACACGGAGTTACCTTTTTTGATACAGCCGAAGTTTATGGCCCCTACATTAACGAAGAACTGGTAGGCAAAGCCCTTGAGCCTTTCAAAGGCCAGGTAGCCATTGCCACAAAATTCGGGTTCAATTTTCAGGATGGTGTAAGCACCGGACTAAACAGCCGTCCTGAGAATATTAAGAAAGTGGCAGAGGAATCTCTGAAACGACTCCGAATTGATGCCATCGATCTGTTTTATCAGCACCGCGTTGATCCGAATGTTCCGATTGAAGATGTTGCAGGCGCTGTGAAAGACTTGATTCAGGAAGGAAAAGTGAAACATTTCGGATTGTCGGAAGCCGGAGTACAGGTGATTCGCCGCGCTCATGCAGTGCAACCAGTAACCGCACTTCAAAGCGAGTATTCTTTGTGGTGGCGCGAACCGGAAGAAGCAATCATCCCAACGCTCGAAGAATTGGGTATCGGCTTTGTCCCATTCAGTCCGCTGGGCAAGGGTTTCCTAACCGGGAAAATGGACCAGAATACCACCTTCGACTCAAAAGATTTCAGGAGTACGGTGCCACGTTTATCGCCCGAAAACCTGAAAGCTAACATGGCATTTGTTGATTTGATAGCCGAATTCGCAAAACGCAAAAACGCTACTTCGGCACAACTTGCCCTGGCATGGGTATTGGCTCAAAAGCCTTGGTTTGTCCCAATTCCGGGTACTACAAAACTGCACCGTTTGTACGAAAATCTGGGAGCAGCAGCCATCGAATTCACGGCCGAAGAACTTCAGGAAATAAACACTGCGTCTTCAAAAATTGCAGTACAAGGCGACCGGTACTCAGGTGGAAGTGCCAAAATGATCAACCGTTAATTATGAATAAAAAAGTTTTAATTCTTTCTTCCAGCCCACGCAGGCATGGAAATTCCGACCTGTTGTGCGACCAGTTCGCCGCTGGCGCACAACAGTCTGGACATCCGACTGAAAAAATATTTCTGAAAGACAAGACCATTAATTACTGCACAGGTTGCGGTACCTGTTTCAACAGGGAAAAACCTTGTCCACAGAAAGACGACATGGCCGAAATTCTGGAGAAAATGGTTGGTGCTGATGTTATTGTCATGGCCACTCCGGTTTATTTCTACACCATGTGCGGACAGATGAAAACCATGATTGACCGAACCTGTGCCAGATATACCGAAATATCGAACAAGGATTTTTATTTCATAGTTACCGCTGCCGACAACAACATCCCGGCCATGGAAAGGACAATTGAAGAATTTAGAGGATTCACCGATTGCCTTGACCAACCCAATGAAAAGGGTGTGATTTACGGTGTTGGTGCATGGAATAAAGGCGAGGTGAAAGGTAGTATGGCCATGACCGAGGCATTTGAAATGGGTAGTGCAGTATAGGAGGATTAAGGTTGGAACAGGTGTCTTCAGGAACAAAAACGTTCTTTTCAAACCGGTATTTATTTCAATTGTTTTTGCCGCTTATCGTCGAGCAGTTTTTGGAATACCTGGTAGGCTTAGCAGACTCAATCATGGTTGCTCACGTTGGTGAATCGGCCGTATCAGGCGTTTCGTTGGTCGATTTTGTGATGGCATTGCTCATCAGCGTATTTGCTGCCTTATCAACCGGCGGAGCAGTTATTGCAGGTCAATACTTAGGACGAAAACAGTTAAAGGATTCTAGAAAAGCTGCCAATCAATTGATATGGTTTTCAGGAGCGGTTTCAATAGTTATAATGCTGGTGATCTATTTGTGCCGGCCACTTATATTAAACGGTTTATTTGGACAAATTACTGATGAAGTTAGGCGCGATGCAAATACTTACCTGATCATTACGCTCTTCTCAATACCCTTTTTGGCACTTTATAATTCAGGTGCAGCAATTTTCCGGACAATGGGAAACTCGAAGCTGCCCATGCAGATTATGCTGGCAATGAATATTGCCCACGCTATAGGAAATGCAGTTCTCATATATGGATTTCACTTTGGTGTTGAGGGTGTTGCAATTCCAACATTAATTTCGAGAGCGGCGGCAGGCATTATTGTTATTGCCTTGCTATTAAACAAGAAGCACGTTTTGCACTTGAAAATGAGCCTTAAACACAAATTTGACTGGGTCATGTTAAAACTGATTTTAGGTATCGGGTTGCCCTATGGTTTGGAAAATGGCTTATTCTATCTGGGACGAATTGTGGTGCTTAGTCTGGTTGCAACCTTTGGCACAGCAGCCATTGCAGCCAATGCCGTAGGCGGAACAATTGTAATGTTTCAGGTATTACCCGGAATGGCAATTGGCCTTGGTCTAACCGTAATTATATCGCAATGCGTTGGTGCAGGCGATTTTGAGCAGGCGAAATTCTATACGAAAAAAATCATGAAGATCGTATATGTTACGCAAGTGCTGAGTGGCATTGTTGTTCTTCTGTTGCTTCCGGGGATTTTAAAAATTTACGGGTTGTCAGAAACAGCAACAGCACTCACTACCAAAATTGTTTGGAGTCACGGAATATTTATGATCTTAATCTGGCCACTGGCGTACACACTGCCTATAACGTTCAGGGCTTCGGGCGACGCAAGGTTCCCCATGTTTGTGGCCAGCTTATCGATGCTGTTTTGCAGGATTGCACTGGCTTATCTGTTCAGTAACTTTTTTCACATGGGAATGTTTGGAACCTGGATAGCCATGTTTATGGATTGGATTGTGAAAGCGATCATTTTTATAAAAAGATATTTAAGTGGCCAGTGGATGCAATACAGAGCCATTTGATTTGTAACGGTTACTGATATTTTGGACAAAAACTGGCATGGATACAAACTACTCCTTCTTAAATTTACCGTCTAAAACTTATCAAGAACTTAGTACATTAGTCCAACCTGCAAGAATGAAAGAGTGTTCAAGTAGCCGAGTTCGATATCATCCTTAACAATATAAGCTTTGTCGATACTTTGAATTTGCTTTAGCCGTTTGTTTACAATTTCAAAAGTGTAATAGCTAAATGAACTATCTCGTGAGACCGTGGAGCGAGGAACGAAACTCGTATTGATAAGATCAAAGTCTTAAATTTAGTTAAACGGTCGATAGCCTTCTTGTGGAAATCAAAATAGTAATTTTTAAAATTGTTTATAGTTACTGAAACAAGCGAATAATTTTTTGTATATTTACAATGTAATGAATTGAATATCAGGCGAGACTAAATCGAGACCTGTTGAAATAAGCACTTTGTAAGATATTGATATTCAGCTGGTAATAGGGTAGGGTTCAAACTCCAGCTGGGTCACACTTAAGAATGCAAAAGCCTTTTAAATCATAGATTTAAAAGGCTTTTTATTGTTTCAGCTTTTAGAGTCAGGAATTCAAGTCCGGAATAGATTTCCTGATGAACTTCACAAAATGCCTCGTTGTTTTCAAATTCTACTCATTCGTTTTGTTCTGACGCTATTAGACTAATTTAGGAGTGTGTATTCAGTTTCGATTCAGGTAATGAATTAAATTGAATAGTATGAGCAAAATGAGGGTTTAGTCAAAAAAATGATAATTTTAGCTGCTTCAAATGCTCCGTGGTCTAGTTTGTTGATCCGGATAGCTAAATAGAACAGAATTAGCGTGAAAAAATCTTCAACTATAAAATACAGGTTTGCTGCGATTCTTCTTCTCCAAATTGCATTCTCCTTGAATGTTTTGGCAGTAAAATTCTACAGTATAAACACTTTGTTTGGAATTTCAAACCGGGTAACAGCATCGATTTGTAAAGACTCCAATGGATTTATCTGGGCGTCTTCGAAAACGGGTATTTTGAGATTGGCTGACAAAGACTACCGCTTTTATCAGCTTCCTTATGAATCATCCGGGGCCATCTTTGTAAAGTTGATTTACGGGTCTTCCGGACTAATTGCCTACACCAACAATGGCCAGATTTTTTCTTATAATTCGATTTACGACCGGTTTGACCTGTTGATTAATTTACGTAAAACTATCAATAATGATAAATTTGATGTTTATAATTTATTGATTGACGATTCGGGTGATTTTTGGATCGCATTAAACAATGGGTTGTATAAATATCATTCGGGTAAACTTACGTTGATTGATCAGGTTCAGGAAGAAAGATATTCGATTGTTTGGCTTGATGCGCAACATTTAATTCTTGCAAAACCTACAGGATTTTGGTCGTTAAATATTAAATCGCTTGAAAGTAAATGCTTATTCAAGAATGACGATACACACCCGTTTTTAATCTCATCGCTATTTTTAGATAAGACCCACAACAAACTCTGGGTTGGTACATTTTCGAATGGCCTGTTTTGGTTTGATTTTGGACTTTCAAAATTAAGCCACCTACATCCATCTTCTTTCCCGACACAACCTATTCTGGCCATTGAAGAAAATTCAGAATCAACAATTTTGGTTGGGATTGACGGACAGGGCATTTGGGAGCTGGATAAACAGGATAGTCGCATATTAAACATTTACAAAGAAAATGATGATGATCCATATTCCCTGCGCGGGAATGGGGTATATGACATCTTTTACGAGCAGGGTAAGCGAGTTTGGATTTGTACATATAGTGGGGGAGTATCGTTTTATGAATTGGCTTCACCGCATGTAAATCAAATTGTTCATCATACAAATGATCCTAATTCATTGGTCAATAATGATGTTAATGGTATTCTGGAAGATCATGAAGGTAAAATCTGGTTCGCAACCAACAACGGAATAAGTTGTTGGGATGTGGCTAAAGATCGATGGAAAAATTTCTACTTCAATAAGCTTGAACAAGCACAGGTATTCCTTACGCTTTGTGAAGATGATCAGGGACGAATTTGGGCTGGCAGTTATTCATCAGGTATTTATGTCCTTGATGGAAAAACCGGACGGGAACTTGCACATTATTCAAGGGATAATAAGGAAATGGCCTTGGTAAGTAATTACATATTTGATATTTATAAAGATAGCCAGGGAGATTTATGGATAGGTGGTGTTAATGGAAAATTTATATGCTATAAGTCAAAAGAAAATAAATTCAGAACCTATTCGGATGAATCATTAAGCTCAATCGGCGAATTATCACCCTATCAAATTCTTTTAGGATGCAGTAACGGTATAAAGTTACTTGATAAACAAACCGGAGAAATCAAAGATATTCTATCTGATTATGTAGTTCAGGATATTCAGGTTGTAGATGATGTAATTTGGGTATGCACAAGTGGCAAAGGATTATTGGAATTTCATTATAAAGAGGGATTTATTAAAGCCTACACCACTCGTGAAGGATTACCCTCGAACTTCCTTAATAGTATTATAAATACCGATAATAGTCTCTGGATTGGAACTGAGAGCGGTTTGTTCCGCTTTGACCCCCGAAATAAAACTGCTTACACTTATTCTTCCATCTTTCCGCTATCGGGGATCTCCTATAATAAAAGTGCACTTTTCTGTTTGAAAGATGGACAATTGGCCTGGGGAACCAATATCGGAGCAGTTTTTTTTGCACCCCAATCGATTCAGGAAATTTCGTCGAAAGGGAAAATTTTCTTTCAGGATCTGACCATTTCCGGACGCTCAATTCGGGAATTACCGTCGTTTAATTTAAACAAACCTGTTGATAGTTTACAGTCCATAAATCTTACATATTCTCAAAATACGATCAGTCTCGAATTGATTTCAATTGGAATGCAGTCGGGCTCAAAATTTTCGTGGAAATTGGAAGGATTTGATAAAGACTGGTCATCGCCGTCGGGGAACCGGATTATCACCTATACCAATATTCCCAGTGGTAAGTTTACATTAAAAGTTAAATTGTATGACAATTCATTATCGAATGTTGTTGCCGAGCGTTCGATTGCAATTAAACTTATTCCTCCATTTTGGCGAGCCGGCTGGTTCTGGGTAATCATTGCCATGGTTCTTTCTTCAATCATCATTTTGTATTTTTTGTATTACATCAACAGGTTAAAACAGGAACACACGGAAGAAAAAGTTCGGTTTTTTACCAATACAGCACACGATATACGGACTTCACTTACCTTAATAAAAGCTCCGGTGGAGGAATTGAGCAAAGAAAAAAACTTAACGGAGTCAGGAAAGTACTACCTGAATCTGGCCATTGAGCAGGCACGTCAACTTAGCTCTGTAGTCACTCAATTGATGGATTTCCAGAAAGTGGATATTGGTAAGGAACTTCTTATGCTGAAGATGATCGATGTTGTGAGGCTTGTTGCAAACCACAAGATCATGCTGGCAACTTTCGCAAAAAGTAAGAATATTGAACTCAGGTTTGTTTCTGATCAGGAGAGCTACATGACGGCTGTCGACGAATCGAAAATGGAGAAGATCGTCGATAACCTTATTTCAAATGCGATCAAATATTCTCCTGAAAATAGTCAGATACAGATTGATCTCAAGTGCGACGATAAGAAATGGGTACTTCAAGTAAAAGATAATGGGATAGGAATCAGTAAAAAAGCACAGAGACAGCTATTCAAAGAATTTTACAGAGGAGAGAATGCAATCAATTCAAAAGTTGTTGGTTCCGGAATCGGGCTTTTATTGGTTAAAAATTACGTTGACATGCATGGTGGTAATATTAGCTGCATTAGCCAGGAAAATGTAGGATCAACATTCCAGGTGGTAATACCATATAAATTAATAGAAAAAGAATCCGCATCAGTAACTGTTCTTAATGATACGTCATCAGCTTCCGATGAAGTTACTGATATTGCTCTACCTGCGGAACTTAAAACAGAAATTGAATCGCCAAAAGAAATGAAAGTTTTGGTTGTTGAGGATAATGACGATCTTCTGAATTTCATGAAGGTTGCTCTCAGCAGCGATTTTAAAGTCTTCTCAGCCGTTGACGGGAAAAAAGCATGGGAGTTTATTTCGAAGCATATGCCTGATTTGGTTGTCTCCGACATCATGATGCCTGAAATGGATGGTTTTGAATTGTGTAAAATGATGAAATCGACCTACGAAACTTCTCATATTCCCATTGTTTTGCTCACAGCTTTGTCTGAAGTAACTGATCAATTGCATGGATTAGGGTTAGGAGCTGATGACTATTTAACCAAACCTTTCGACATAAATCTTTTGACTCAGCGAATAAAGTCGATCATTCGCAATCGAAAGGTTGTCAGGGAAAAAGCACTGAAGTTGATAAAAAGTGATTCGTCTGAGCATATCCTTGAAAATGAACTCAATGATAAATTTGTCAAGAAAATGCTGGATGTAGCAAAGGCTAATATCTCCAATGCCGAATTTGATAAAGATGAATTTGCATCGGCAATGAATGTTAGTTCTTCACTTCTGTATAAAAAAATTAAATCGCTCACCGATCAGTCGCCCACCGATTTTATTAAAACCATCCGGCTTAACCACGCCGTTGAGTTGTTGCAATCACGAAAATACACGGTTACCGAAGTCAGCGAGCTTTGCGGTTTTACCAGTGTCGCGTATTTTAGTACTGTCTTCCGCAAACACTTTGGAAAATCGCCATCCGAAATTCTGGAATAAAAATTACATTGTTTCTTCGGTTAATTATCTTCTGCCCGACATTTTAATGAGGATTTGAATTCTTTTTTTTGCTGAAAATGTTTCATCTTCAGCAAACGATCGGTTTTCTTTCTACGCATTCGTTCACTTAAATCTTTCGAACGTGTATCTTTTTTTAATTCGGTATTTGTGTAAGTATTTGATGGATTGTATTTTGTATGCTTTTTGTTATATTGACAGTAATAATTTGTCTAAAATTGAAAATCGAATATCTATTATTGAAAGTTTACCTCTTGGGCTCTTTATAGCTTTACTCCACTCGATTTGCTAACAAACTGGAATTTCTATGAAAGGAATATTTCTAAGCTTATTGTCTGGTTTTTTGTTCAAGTTACTTCTCCTTGAAAACTCATTTGCATTATATGCTTCTGAAGTTAATTTCAGTATTGACAACTCATTTAAATCATCTTATTATTTAGCCAATTGCTCTTCATTTTTTTTACCTTATAAGCAGAACGGAACAGAACGGAATCTTTGCATAATATTTGAAAATTCCAGACATCCTGAACGATTCTATATTAAAAAGGGAATATACGAACGCAAAAACAATAGGGTGGTACCCGGTTGACGAATAATTAAAACTCAATAATATGCATTAGAAAAGAAAAACCTTAAAGTCTGAAAGTTATTACTGATGTGGTTGTCAGCTAATAACATGTATTTAATTCTCTTAATTAATTAAAAAACAAAATTTATGAAAAAAAACAAGTTATTACAGGTTGCAATGGTAATGCTTCCTTTATTATTAATGTCGTTTTGGACCTTTGGACAAGTCGTCAAGGTGCATGGGGGAGTAACTGATGAAAGTGGCGAACCCCTGCCAGGCGTAAATGTAGTTGTCAAGGGTACTACCCAGGGTAGTATAACCGATATTAATGGAAAATACCAGATTGATGCAGATAGTAAAGCAACGCTCGTATTTTCATTCATTGGCTACAATAGTCGTGATGAAATCATTGGTAATCGCAAAGAAATCAACGTGAAACTTACCGCCTCGAATTTGCAGGTGGATGAAGTTGTTGTCGTTGGTTATGGAACTTCAAGAAAGAGCGATATTTCAGGTTCTGTAGCTTCAGTGAGCAGAGATGAAATGCTGAAAAAGGCTCCAACCAATATTTTGCAAGGATTACAAGGAGCTGCTGCCGGTGTTATTGTAACTGCTCAGGATGGTGCTCCAGATGCAAACGCAGCTATTCGTATTCGTGGGGTTGCAACCATTAACGGAAGTGCAAAACCTTTATATGTTGTTGATGGTGTTCAGGTTGGCGACAATGCTAATTTCCTTAACCCAAGTGATGTGGCAAGTATCGAAATTTTAAAAGATGCTTCTGCAACTGCAATTTATGGTGCCGCCGGTGCTAATGGTGTTATCATGATTACTACCAAAAAAGGAACTGCTGGTTCTACTAATGTTGTTTTCTCTGCTGACTATGGTGTTCAGACTTTAGCCAGAACGCTGGATGTTGGTGATGTTGATCAGTATGCTGCAAATATCCGTCAGGCACGAGCCAACGATGGTGGAGTTCTCGCTAATCAGATTTTTGATGCCCAATACGATGGAAAAAGAAATAATATTGATTGGCAAAAAGAAATGACTCGCATTTCGCTGAAACAACAATACAATCTTTCAGCATCAGGTGGTACCGAAAAAATCCAGTCAAACCTTTCATTAGGCTATTTGAACAATGACGGTGTTGTTATCAATACCAACTACAAACGATTGACTGCCCGTGCCAATGTTGTTACCAAAGTGACTAATTTCCTTGAAATCGGTGGTGACCTTAATTTCGTTCATACCGAATCATACGGAAGTAATGCCGGTCTTGGTAACAATGGTAACCTTTCTTCAATTCGCGACTGGGCTTTTATGGCACCGACAATGGATTATTTTGATCCTGTAACAAAAAAGGTAGTAAGTCCGCAAGTTAAATACGCTAACGGTACTTATGGCGCACCTGAACAAGGTGATGTAGGCTCGAACGATTCGAACTTAGGAAATAACATTTATGCAGAACAAATGGAAAACACTGGTAAAACTAAAAACAACCAGGTTATCCTTAGTGCTTATGCCAACCTTAAATTAATGAAAGGTTTAGTTTTCAAATCGATAGCTTCTTATAATTTCACTGCAAACAATTGGTATAATTTCTGGGGAAACAAACAACGTTATTTTCCTGATGGAACAAAAGTTAAATTATACAACTACGATACCAAATATTATTTAGGAATTAACAACAGCAATTACAACAATCTGGCAATTGAAAATTATTTGACCTACAACTGGAAAAATGATATTCATAATTTAACTGTAATGGCTGGTAATTCAATCAGCAGAGGTTTTGGTAACTGGAGTAATGCTTCAGGAAACGGATTCCCTGGCGATAACATCCGTGACATCAGCCTGACCAATGACCCTGCTGCAAGAAGCGGATTGGGAGCTTATAACCTTGAATCTCGCGGATTATCTTTCTTCGGACGTTTCCAATACTCGCTGAAAGACCGTTATATCTTAACCGGAACAATGCGTCGTGATGGTTCTTCTAACTTTGGTGCCGATAACCGTTGGGGTAATTTCCCATCTTTGGCTGCTGCTTGGCGTATTAGCGAAGAAAACTTCATGAAAACTGTTTCTGCTATCAGCAACCTTAAACTTCGTTTGGGTTGGGGACAAACTGGTAACTCAGGTGGTCCAACCGACTTGTCAGTAACCGCATTGACATCAAATAAAATCCAATATTTCTATTACGGACAGAATGGTCAATCGGGGATGAATACAACCAGACAGTTGGCTACCGGTTATGCTCCAACATTAACCGACCCACGTTTGAAATGGGAAACCAACGAACAAAGCAACATCGGTATCGACCTTGGTGTACTCAATAACAATTTGACTTTAACCCTTGACTATTTTGTCCGCAAATCAAAAGATTTGTTGTTGTACCAGTCAATTCGTCCTTCATCAGGTTACACTCAGGTTTATACCAACTACGGTGAAATCGAAAATAAAGGTATTGAGTTCTCTTTAAACTATAAAAAACAAATTAACCAGGATTGGAACTTCAGCGCTATGTTAACCGGTTCTACATTAAAGAACAAGGTTGTTAAGATGGGTGCCGATTTATTCAGTGAAAACACAAATGCAACAGGCGATGGTTCAAACCAGGGTGCAATTGGAGCTCCTTCAGGTACACACTGGAATGGTCACTCTATCTGTCGTGAAGGTTATGCTGTTGGTTCTTTCTGGGGCTATCAGGTAGAAGGTATATATCAGTCTCAGGCTGAAATTGATGCTGCCAACGCTAAAGCAATTGCTGCAGGTCACCCTGGTGGTTACAACAATGGTTCAAAGACTGTTCCCGGCGATTTCAAATACAAAGACGTTGACGGTGACGGATTCCTTAGCGATAAGGATATGACCATCTTAGGTAATGGTTTCCCTAAATTGAACTATGGTTTGACATTGAATGCCGCTTATAAAAACTGGGATGTTTCGGTATATACTTATGGTGTAGCTGGCGTAAAAATCTATTCTTACTCAGCAATGACCTTATCGAACATGTTCCCAAGTGACAATGGTACAACTCCGAATGTATTAAAAGAAGTTGCTCAAACTGCATGGACTCCAACCAATCACAGTACAACAATGTCGAGACTGTCATTCCTCGATTTGAACTACAACATGCGTGGTTCTGACGCGTGGGTTAAAAAAGGTGATTTCCTGAAAATCAGCAATGTTCAGATTGGTTACAATTTGGACAAGAAACTGTTGAAATCAATCGGTATTGAAAGCACACGTTTGTACGCATCAGTTCAAAACTTAATGTGCTTCTCAAGCTACAATAAATATGGCGACCCAGAAGCAGGACAAGGAAGTGTACTTTATACAGGTTTGGATACAGGCCGTTACCCAAGCGCTCGTACATATTCATTTGGTTTGAACATTCAGTTCTAATTGTTACACTTAATTTTAGAAAACATTATGAAAAAAATAACAAAAACAGTATATATACTTGCTGGGATGCTCCTGATGTTAGGAATAACCTCCTGCGACAAGGATTATTTGAAAGTGGATCACTATTCCATTTTAGCTGCCGATCAGATGTTTAAGTCAGACGAAGATGCAAAAGCAGGTCTTGTTGGTTGTTATACGATGATGCTTCCAACCGATATTGATGGCGATTGGGGTATTAAACCAAACTTGTTCATTGGAGGTCACCCAACTATGGATACTCAGGCAACCGGATGGGATAAGGACTGGAACACACAAAACTGGACACCTGGTAGTCCTGAACTTTTGAGTGGTTGGAAACAAGCTTATACCGCAATTTCTCGTTGCAACGATTTCCTTGCCGGACTCGAAAAAGCAACAGCGATTACTCCTGCCGTTAAGTCATCACTCGATGGTCAGGCCAGATGTATCCGTTCGTTCTACTACATGTGGCTTGCAAAAGCTTTTGGTCGTGTGCCAATGTTGGCAACAGGCGAAACTTATATCAATACTCCGGATAAAGCACGTGCAGCAAATTATGCTGAAATGTGGGATTTTATCATCGCCGATTTGAAAGTAGCTGCCGACGAACTTGACTGGGATCCAATGTCGGGTCAATATGGCCGTTGTACAAAAGGTTTTGCTCTTTCATACCTTGGCGAAGCTTACATGTGGAAAGCTTACCGTGTACCTGAAAAAGCTAACGAAAACTACACTTTAGCTAAAGACGCTTTATCGAAAGTTATCCAGAGTGGTAAATACGAATTGAATCCTTCATTCACCACCTTGTGGGATCCGGGAGCAGTTTGGACTAAAGAATGTATTTTTGAAGAAGTTCTTGATGAAGGTTCACAATGGAATCAGTGGTCAAACTTATCACAGGCTCACAACTGGATGGTACATTTCGTGGCTCCTCCATCAGTTGGTGGATGGGGAACATTATACCTTTCATGGGAATGGTGGAGTTGCTATGAACCAGGAGACAAACGTCGCGAAGCTTCTGCTGTTACAGGTAAAGTAACTAAAATTGATCCGGCTTGGAAATCAGCTACAAACTATGGTTACAATCCTTATAACCAGGTAAAATATTCGGTTGGCGACTCGTTAAATACACATTACCACTTCTCAATGGGTGGCGAAGCTGCTCCATCGATCTGGTCGTTGAAATATTTCCGTACAACTCGTGCAAACTATCAGGCTCCTTGGGCTCCTCAGCAGATTTATTACAAACGTTATGCTAATGTTTTGTTTGACTATGCCGAATGTCTTTTCCGTTTGAACGGTGAAAACGATGCAACTGCTTGGGGAATTATTAATCAAATTCGCGAACGCGCCTGGGGTAACATGGAAGTTGGTAAAGAAGCTGCTTTAACTGCAATGTATCTTCCTTATTATCAAAACATGGCTCAATTCTTTATTGGTAACGGTGCAACTGACATCGTAAAACCAACTACTTATCCGCTTCCATTTAATACCAAAACAGTTACTGTTCCTGATGCAAAAACTTATTACACTTCGTTGAAAGCAACTAAAGGATTTGCTTCTCCGGCTTGGTTGGTAGCTCTCGGACAAGAACGTCGTAAAGAATTCAATGCTGAGTGGTGTCTGGCTCCCGATTTGATCCGTTCAGGATTTATTGAAGATCATATCAACATCAACTATCCAAAAGGTGTGGGTTATCCAATGAACGATCCTAAAATTCAGGATGCATGGCAAACCTACCGTAATTTTGATTTCAACCTCAAACGTATGGATATGCCAATCCCAACTGATGAGTTGCTGAAAAACAAATTGTGCGATCAGAACGAAGCTTACAAATAGTGATGATTGACAATCGGCCTGGTTTATAGCCCGATAAGATTGTCAAATCATTACATATTCTGGCTGTCCGAAAAGACTGAAATTTTTGAATATCTGATGCAATCAGATGTTTTGGAAAAAACTTTTCGGACAGCCTTTTTTTACTGATTCTATAAGCGAAATTTAACCTGAAATGTGTGATAATCGCAGAATTAGATTTAATTTTCGAAATTAAAACTTTAATAATGAACAAACTAAACCTTAACCTCCCAAATCTTTCCTCATTATTAACATTCCTGTTTTTTGCACTTTGCATCACCACCAATGCGCAAATGCAAACCAATCCAACCAAAAGCAAACCTGCTTTTTATTCAGGAATTTACCGAAATGTATTTAAAGAAGCCGGATACAACCAATCAGAAATAGACAAGAAAGTAGAAAAAGCGTATACCGACCTATTTGAAGGACCCAACAAAATTTATTTCGAAGTTGGCGATTCGATGGGTTATGTTTCAGATTTGAAAAATCACGACGCCCGCACCGAAGGCCTTTCGTACGGGATGATGGTTGCTGTGCAACTCAACAAAAAAGATGTGTTCGACCGTATTTGGCGCTGGTCGAAAAAATACCTGCAACACCAGTCTGGTCCTCGCGAAGCTTATTTTGCCTGGAGCATCAATCCTGCGACTATGAAGAAAAATTCGGAAGGATCTGCCTCCGATGGCGAACTGTATTACGTTACCAGTTTGCTGTTTGCATCAAACCGTTGGGGAAACAATTCGGGCATAAATTACTATGCCGAAGCTCGTAGAATTTTGGATGCCATGTGGAAAAAAGATGGAACCGGAAACATTTTCAATCTGATTAATACTGAACACAAACAAATTTCGTTCGTTCCTGAGGGAAAAGGATACGAATGGACCGATCCGTCGTATCATTTGCCTGCGTTTTATGAAATCTGGGCCGAATACGCCAAAGACGGACATGAGAAATTTTATAGAGAATGTGCCGACACTTCAAGGGTTTTTCTGCACCGAGCCTGCCATCCGAAAACGGGTTTGAATACCGACTACACTGATTTTGCCGGAAAACCTTTCTCTACCCCCTGGATGCCTGCTGCATTTCGCTACGACTCGTGGCGTGTACCTATGAATATTGCCATGGATTACGCCTGGTTTGGCAAGGACAAAAGCTGGCAGGAAAGCTATGCCGAACGACTTCAGGGCTTCCTCAAATCCCAGGGACTCGAAACATTTGTCGATCAATACAACCCCGATGGCACAAAACCGGATTTTATTCTTCAGGCCGGGGGATACCAAAAGCTTCGGCACTCGCTGGGTTTTGTGGCAACTTCGGCAGCCGCTTCGTTAATGAATCAGGATAAAAACTTTGATTTCGTGAATGCACTCTGGAATTCAAAACTAGAACCCTATGCCGATGGATATTTCGATCCGTATTACGATGGGTTACTATATTTATTCAGCCTGATGCACTTAAGTGGAAAATATCAGATTATCACTCCAAAATAATTTGTAATTAATTGAAATTCATTTTGTTGTTTTGACAGTAAGTCGCATAAAATGAGGGTTTATATCTAATCTTATAAATCATATAGCCAAAATTAAAAGATCAGCCATCTGCACCAACCGTATTTTTGTTTGAGAAACCTGGTAGAAGACGAGCTGACCACTAATTCAATTTTGAAACGAACTTTACCTAACATGAAACAAAAAATATTTCTAATTCCCGTTTTTGTTCTGCTTTGTTTAATGGGTTTTGCCCAGATCGACCTGAAGTATCCAACTTCCGGGTTCGATGTCTTTCAGTCAAATATTTCGCATGGGAAAATTGATACAATTACCTACAAGTCGAAGACCATCGGCAGCGACCGGCGAGCATTAATATATACACCTCCAGGCTATTCGAAGGATAAAAAATACCCGGTTTTATACTTGCTGCATGGCATTGGCGGCGATGAAAAGGAGTGGTTTAAAAACGGACAACCACAGGTTATTCTGGATAACCTTTATGCTGAAAATAAACTCGAACCCATGATTGTAGTTTTGCCCAATGGGCGTGCCATGAAAGACGACCGCGCAACCGGAAATATCATGGCGCCCGATAAGGTTCAGGCTTTTGCTACTTTCGAAAAAGATTTGATTACCGACCTGATTCCTTATGTTGAGAAAAATTTTCCGGCGATAAAAGACCGCGAACACCGCGCCATTACCGGCTTGTCAATGGGAGGGGGGCAATCGCTGAATTTCGGATTGGGCAACCTCGATAAATTTGCCTGGGTGGGCGGATTTTCATCAGCACCAAACACCAAAACTCCGGAAGAATTGGTTCCTTATCCGGCAAAGGCAAAAGAGTTGCTGAAATTGCTCTGGATTTCGTGTGGCGATAAAGATGGCTTGATCACGTTTAGCCGGCGGACGCACGACTACCTGAAGGCGAACAATGTTCCGCATATTTATTTTGTCGATCATGGTTACCACGATTTTCAGGTATGGAAAAACAGCCTGTTTATGTTTTCACAGCTTCTGTTCAAACCGGTTGATACAAGCAAATTTGCCGAAATAGGCAATACCGGTCGCCCGGCTGAAACCAATGTTCGTTCAGCAAAATATCCGCAGCTATTGCCCGATGGCCGTGCCTTCTTCAGTCTAAGAGCTCCTGAAGCTCAAAAAGTGCAGCTCGATTTAGGCAAGAAATACGATATGGTGAAAAACATTGATGGTGTTTGGGAAGTAACCACTGATTCGCTGACTGAAGGTTTTCATTATTACTCGTTGATTATTGACGGAGTAGCAGTTGCCGATCCGGCAAGTGAATCGTTTTATGGAATGAGCCGAATGGCCAGCGGATTCGAGGTGCCGTTTAAAGGCGACGACTATTATACCATTAAAAATGTTCCGCATGGTGATATACGCATCAAACGCTATTATTCTGATGTTTTGAATGCCTGGCGTACTTTTTACATGTACACTCCTCCGGGATACGACCAGAATTCAACTGAAAAATATCCGGTTCTGTACATTTTGCATGGTGGCGGCGAAGATCAGCGGGGCTGGGCCACACAAGGTAAAACAGATATGATTTTAGATAACCTCATTGCCCAGAAAAAATCCGTTCCAATGATTGTCATAATGGTCGATGGAAATATGCCATCGAAAGGTTTTGGTGAAGAGGCTTTGAATTTGTTCGAAAAAGAGCTGAAAGATTGTGTTATTCCGTTTGTCGAAAAAAACTTCAGGGTTAAAACTGATGCAGGAAGCCGTGCATTGGCAGGCTTATCGATGGGTGGCCTGCAAACACTTCATGCCGGCGTTAAAAACACCGAAATGTTTGCTTACCTGGGTGTTTTCAGTTCGGGCTGGTGGGCCAACCAACCAGCGCTTGCAGGTCCGGAATACGAATTCATGAAAACCAATTCAGACAAGATTAACCACAACCTGAAACAGTTCTGGATTTCGCAGGGAGGCCGGGAAGATATTGCCTGGCCCAATTGCCAGATTATGCTCGCTAAGTTCGACGAGATGAAAATCAACTACAAATACAGCGAATATCCTGGCGGCCATACCTGGCCGGTTTGGCGGAACAACCTTTTCAATTTTGCCCAACTACTATTTAAATAGATGAATGTGAACGGAGCCTTTTTGAAGCCTCCCCTTTCGGGGGAGGTTTGGAGGGGGCTTAAAAATATAAATGATGAAAAAGCTAACCCAATTATTGCTAATAACCCTGATATGTACATTTAGCGCATATTCTCAGAGCAAGCAAACTCAAACCACCATTTGCAACCCTGTAAACCTGAGTTACCGGTTTTGTCTCGATGCTCCTTCACGGCGCGAGGCTGCCGACCCAACCATGGTTACGTTTAAGGGTGAATATTACCTTTTTGCTTCCAAATCTGGTGGGTATTTTCATTCTACTGATTTGATCAAGTGGGATTTGATTACAACCACGGATTTGCCGATTGAAGACTATGCCCCAACTGCAGTTGAAATGAATGGTGAACTGTATTTTATGGCATCGAAGAACGATCCTCCATTGACCATTTACAAAACTGCCGACCCCAAATCAGGGAAATGGCAAGTGGTAAATGCTGCTTTCCCGATTGGCATGACCGATCCCGATTTGTTTGTTGACGATGATGGCCGTTTGTACTTTTATTATGGCTGTTCCAACGTAAATCCGATTCAGGTGGTTGAACTGGATACCAAAACGCTGAATCCAATTGGCAAGCCGGTTGCGGTGATTTTTGGCGACAAGAAGAATCACGGCTGGGAACGATCGGGCGATTACAACGAAGTGGGCAAAGATCCATGGATTGAAGGTGCCTGGGTGACCAAACACAACGGAAAATATTACCTGCAATATGCCGGGCCGGGCACCGAGTTTAAAAGCTATGGCGATGGTGTTTATGTTGCCGACAAGCCACTCGGTCCGTTTAAACTGGCAGCCCACAATCCATTTTCGTATAAACCCGAAGGTTTTATTGCCGGCGCAGGCCACAGCAGCACTTTTCAGGATAAGTACGGAAACTACTGGCACATTTCTACCATGAGCATTTCAGTGAAACACATGTTCGAGCGCCGTTTGGGTTTATTCCCAACGTTCTTCGATAATGATGGAGACATGTACACTTACACCGGTTTTGGCGACTTCCCGTTTAAAATGCCAACCCGAAAAATTACTGGTCCTGAAGATTTATTTCAAGGCTGGATGTTGCTTTCGAACAACAAACCGGTAGAAGTTTCTTCTGAACTAGCCGATCATCCTAAAAAATACGCTGCCGACGAGGACATACGCACGTTCTGGAGCGCCCAAACCGGAAATAAAGGCGAGTGGATCAGCATGGATTTGCAGAAGGAATGCACGGTAAATGCCATCCAGATTAACTATACAGAGAATGAAACCAAAATCATGGGTCGTCAGCCAAACATCTATTACCAGTATTTGCTCGAATATTCAACCGATGGCAAAACCTGGCAAACGCTGGCCGACAAAACGCAAAATAAAACCGATGTTCCGCACGATTACATCGAGTTAGCAAAACCGGTAAAAGCCCGCTATATCAAATTGACGAACGTCCACATGGCCGATGGCACCTTTGCCTTGGCCGGTCTTCGTGTTTTCGGAAATGACGGAGGTAAAGCTCCTTCAGAAGTAAAAAGTTTAAGCCTGAAACGTTCCGCAACCGACCGCTGTGTGGTGGAAGTGAACTGGCCAAAAATACCTAGAGCCATGGGTTACAACATCCGCTATGGAATCAGCAAAGACAAATTATACCAGAATTATCAGGTGCTCGGAACCGAACAAGTAACTATTCGGAGTTTGAATGCCCAACAAAAGTATTATTTCACGATCGACGCGTTCAATGAAAGTGGAATCACGAAGGGTACAAATATTATTGAATTAAACTAACCAATTAAGCATGAAGAAAAGAATATTGGTAGCGGCGTGTCTGCTATTTTCATTTAGCCTTTGGGCGCAGCAATTGCCTTATCAAAACCCCAAGTTGAGTTCCGAAGAACGGGCGAAAGATTTAGTATCGCGCCTGACTTTGGAAGAAAAAGCTATCCTGATGTGCGACATTTCGGATGCCATTCCGCGTCTGGGTATTAAGAAATTTAACTGGTGGAGCGAAGCTCTGCACGGTTTAGCCAACAACGGAAATGTCACCGTTTTTCCTGAACCGGTGGGAATGGCAGCCTCGTTTGACGATGCGTTGCTTTACCAAATTTTCGATGCTGTTTCTGATGAAACACGCGCCAAATATAACGAAGCTTGCCAGAAAGGGCAGGAAAACAAGCGCTTTTTGAGCCTGTCGGTTTGGACGCCGAACGTCAATATTTTCCGCGATCCGCGCTGGGGAAGGGGACAGGAAACCTACGGCGAAGACCCATACCTGACTTCACGAATGGGCGTTCAGGTGGTAAAAGGTTTACAAGGCCCGGCTGACGCGAAATACCGCAAATTGCTGGCTTGTGCCAAGCACTATGCCGTGCATTCGGGTCCGGAATGGAGCCGACATTCGCTCAATTTGAACAATGTCGATCCGCGCGACCTGAATGAAACTTATCTTCCTGCATTCAAATCGCTGGTTCAGGAGGCCGATGTTCGCGAAGTGATGTGCGCCTACCAGCGTTTGGACGATGAACCATGTTGTGGTAATTCTCAGCTTTTGCAGCGGATTCTTCGTGACGAATGGGGCTTTAAATATTTGGTGGTTTCCGATTGCGGGGCGATTGGCGATTTTTATACCAGCCACAAAGTTTCGTCTGACGCGGTTCACGCGGCTTCGAAGGGCGTTTGGGCCGGAACTGACGTGGAATGCCAGTGGATTAATCACAACTACAAAAAGTTACCTGAAGCTGTTGAAAAAGGTTTGATTACCGAAGCCGAAATCAATCGACATGTGTTGCGCGTGCTGGAAGGCCGATTCGAATTGGGTGAAATGGACGACGATGCCATCGTCCCTTATGCCCAAATTCCGATTTCGGTGGTGAATAACGAAGCACACCGCAAACTGGCGCTGGATATGGCCCGCGAATCGATGACACTGCTTCAGAATAAAAACAATGTTCTGCCCCTGAAAAAATCAGGAAAGATTGCGGTTGTTGGCCCAAATGCCGATAATAAACCCATGCTTTGGGGAAACTACAATGGAACGCCGTTCAGTACAATCTCTATTCTCGATGGCATAACGTCCAAACTTTCGGCTAAAAACGTAATTTACGACAAAAGTTGCGACCTGGTTGAGGACAAAGTGACCCAAAGCTATTTTGCAAATTGTTCGTTCGATGGCCAAAAGGGATTCAAAGCTACCTACTGGAATACGCCCGATTTTACTGGTAATGTTGTTGCCACAACACAAATTACCGATCCTATAAAGTTGACAACCGCCGGGCAACACGAGTTTGCTTCAGGAGTAAAGCTTGAAGGATTTTCGGCAAAATATGAAACCGAATTTGAAACACCTAAAACTGAAGAAATTGTGTTTAAATGCGGAGCTGCCGGATACTTTGAACTTTTTGTAAATGGTGAGTCGGTCAGAAAATTTAATAACTGGAGGGTGCTGATTTCGCGGATTCCATACAAAGTTGAGGCAGGCAAAAAGTACAAATTCGAAATGTGTTTCGCCCAGCTAAACAACTGGGAAGCCAACATCGAATTCAATTTTGGGAAGGAAGTGAATGTAGACTATACCGATTTGCTTAGTAAGCTGAAAGGCACCGATGTGGTGGTGTTTGCTGGCGGGCTTTCAACCGTACTTGAAGGCGAAGAAATGCCAGTTAATTATCCCGGGTTTAAAGGTGGCGACCGCACTAATATTGAACTACCTGCCGTTCAGCGCAACTGCCTGAAAGCTTTAAAACAAGCTGGCAAGAAGGTAATTTTTGTAAACTGCTCGGGCTCGGCCATTGCTTTTACTCCTGAAACCGAAACCTGCGATGCTATTCTGCAAGCCTGGTATCCCGGCGAATCGGGTGGACAAGCCGTTGCCGATGTGCTTTTCGGCGACTATAATCCGTCAGGAAAATTACCCATCACTTTCTATAAGAACTCTGACCAGCTGAACGATTTTGAAGACTACTCGATGAAGGGCCGTACTTACCGTTTCATGAACGATGCGCTTTTCCCATTCGGCTATGGACTTAGCTATACCACATTCGCTGTTGGCGAAGTTCAACCTTGCAAAACTGAAATCAGGAATAACGAAACCGTTGAACTGACCATCCCGGTTTCAAATACCGGCAAGCGCGACGGAACGGAAATTCTTCAGGTGTATGTAAAGAAAGTGAATGATGCGGATGGTCCGAGCAAAACCCTGCGAGGCTTTAAACGGGTTGAAGTAAAAGCAGGCAAAACCACACCTGTAACTATTGAACTGACTCCATCGTCATTCGAATTCTATGATCGCAACCAGCACAAAATGGCGGTAACTCCGGGCGAATACGAAGTGTTTTACGGAACCAGCTCGGATGCAAAAGATTTAAAGGTGCTGAAAATTAGTTTATTGTAGAAATTAACGTATTATGAAGATCAAACAACAAATAGCTCTGCTCCTCATTCTGGTATTGATTGGATTTAGTCAGTTTGCAAAAGCCGATTATCCTATTGTTTCTCACCGTCATTTGGCCGATCCCGGTTCATTGGTTTATAAAGGAAGAGTTTATCTCTACTGTTCCAACGACGATGAAAATCCCGGTGACGATAAGTCGGGTTATCAAATGAAGTCAATAGTTTGTGCGTCGAGCAGCGATTTAAAAAACTGGACTGATCATGGTATTGTGTTTTCCGTTCCGAAGGATTGCTCATGGGCATCTTTTAGCTGGGCTCCTTCGCCCGTTGAACGTGATGGGAAGTTTTTCTTATATTTTGGCAACAGCGGAAACGGAATTGGGGTTGCTGTTGCCGATAATCCGCTGGGACCGTTTGTTGATCCACTTGGAAAACCATTGATTGAGACCAACACACCGGGCGTTATGCCTGCCGAGCACATGTGGCTTTTCGACCCGATGACCTTCATCGATGACGACGGACAAGCTTACATGTATTTCGGGGGAAATGGCGACGACAATGTGCGGGTGATCAAATTGAACCGCGACATGATTAGTGTGGATGGACCAGCCATTCATTTGAAAGCACAAAACTTTTTCGAGGCGTCGTGGATGCACAAAAACAACGGCATCTACTATTTCTCCTATTCGGCGAATCCGCGTGCACAAATGCGCATCGATTATATGAAAAGCACCAGTCCAACTTCAGGATTTACTTATGGAGGAGCAGTTTCGAAGCAACCACCGCTAAACGACAACAACAATCATCAGGCAATTTTCAAACTAAACGGCGAGTGGTATCAGGCGTATCACAACAGGGTAGTGGCCAGGCAGGCCAATATTCCACCGGTGTACAAGCGCAATCTGTGCCTCGATCAGTTCAAGCATAATGTCGATGGAACCATCGACACCATGAAAAACACCGTTGATGGGGTGGTTCAATTGGCTTATCTGAATCCGTTTGAACGTGTTGAAGCCGAAACCATGAATGCGCAGTCGGGTATTTATACCGAAATCTGTAACGCTGGAGGAATGGATGTTTGCAACATCGAAAACGGTGACTGGATCAAAATCAGAGGCGTTGACTTTGGCAAAAAAGGAGCAGAGAAATTCATGGCCAGCGTTGCCAAAACTGTGGATAATGGTCAAATAGAACTTCGTGTTGGCGATCCTTCTGGAACAGTAATTGGAACCTGCAAAGTGGCTTCAACCGGTAATGAGCAAACATGGAAAACCATCAGTTGCAAGGTAAATAAGATTACCGGAGTCCAGGATCTTTATCTGAAATTCACTGGTGGCGAGGGCAAACTATTCAATTTCGACTGGTGGCAGTTTAGTGAAAAATAATCCTGAAAAGGAAACAGAAAGCTAATAGAATAAAAAGATGTCACATTTTCAAAAGACGAATGTCTTGACTCACTCCTTCGCATCTTCGATGCTTTGCCCCTCTCTTCACGAAGAGAGGGGGGAAGACCGCTGGCGGTCTTGGGGTGAGTTGTTTTAAAACACAACATTAAGTTGTTTCTGTTACTCATTTAAAATTTAGAACAAATTAATAACAATGAAATTTAAACTTGGAATAATCGTCTTGATTGGAATTCTTACTGCGAACATAAACGCTTTCTCACAGGATCCCAATTTTCAAATTTATCTCTGCATAGGTCAGTCAAACATGGAGGGCGCAGCTCGTGCCGAACTTCAGGATTCAACAGTAAACCCACGCTTTCAGGTTATGGAAGCCGTTAATTGCGAAAACCTTGGCCGTAAAATGGGCAGTTGGTATCCGGCTGTTCCGCCATTGTGCCGCTGCAAAACCAATCTGGGCCCTGCCGACTATTTCGGCAGAACGATTGTCGCCAATCTTCCGGAGAAAGTAAAAGTTGGAGTGATCGTGGTGGCTATTGGCGGCTGTAAGATTGAACTTTTCGATAAAGATAATTACACTTCGTATACTGAAACTGCTCCGGTTTGGATGAAAGGTATGATTAAGGAATACGACGGAAATCCTTATGGACGATTGGTAGAGATGGCCAAACTGGCTCAAAAGGATGGTGTTATCAAAGGTATTTTGCTTCATCAGGGCGAATCGAATCCGAACGACAGTTTGTGGACCCGCAAAGTAAAAGGTGTTTACGACAACCTGATGAAAGACCTGAACCTTGATCCTAAAAATGTGCCGCTGCTTGCCGGCGAGACGGTAAATGCCGACCAACAGGGAGTTTGCGCTGGAATGAATTCCATTATTGCTACGTTGCCACAAACATTGCCTAATTCGTATGTCATTTCATCAGCCGGATGTCCGGATGGTCCTGACAATCTGCATTTCAGCGCAGCCGGGTACCGTGAATTGGGGAAACGATATGCCGAAAAGATGCTTTCGATATTGGGATATAAATAGACAAAGCTGGAAGATCTGTCTTCATTTCGGTTACCGAAAAAGAAGACTATTGATATCCAAACTGATATGATTAAGAAGTAACCTAAACTGGAAAGAAAATCACGATAAAAGTATGAAGAATATAAAAAAGCATTTGTCATATGTTGCAGCATGTTTGCTGTTTGTGGCTCTAAGTTGTTGGCCTGTATTAAATTATGGTAGCCAAAAACAAGCTAAAAATAAAACCAGTGAAACGAATTCAAGAACTGTAGAAGATGGTGGAACCGGACCATTCAGTGCATTGATGGTTACCGATGCCACCTTGGCCACACATACGATTTTCAGGCCGAAAGACCTGAGTGTATTCGGGAAGAAGAATAAGCTGCCGATAATTGCCTGGGGAAATGGAGCTTGTGCCAATTCTCCTTCGGGGCATATCAATTTCTTGTCTGAAGTATCATCGTCCGGCTTTCTGGTAATTGCCATTGGCCCGATGCCAGAGGAAGGCCAACAGGCTGTGGGCAAATCGACTTCTTCGCAGTTAATTGATGCAATTAATTGGGCAATCGCACAAAACAGCGACAAGTCGAGTCAGTATTACAACAAGTTAGATGTTTCAAAAATTGCAGTAAGCGGTATGTCATGCGGCGGGTTGCAAACACTTGAAGCTGCTCCCGACCCACGCATAACTACTGAAGTGATCTGCAATAGTGGCATTTTAGGCGATCCCGGAAAAGGAATGAGTGGAATGCCTGCTTTAACCAAAGATCATCTTTTAAAACTACACGCGCCGGCGCTTTATCTGCTTGGCGGAGAGAAAGATATTGCCTATAACAATGGAATGGACGATTTCAAACGTATAAACCACGTTCCGGTTTTTGTAGCAAATATGGATGTCGGTCACGGTGGAACATATAGCAAACCTCATGGAGGAGAGTTTGCCAAAGTGGCAACAGCCTGGTTCCAGTGGCAGTTAAAAGACGATAAAGAAGCTGCAAAAATGTTTGTTGGTGAGCCTTGTGGGCTTTCCAATTCTCCAATCTGGAAGGTGGAAAAGAAGAATATTCCATAGAAAATCTAATCCTGAATTCAAATAACGAACTAAATGAGAAAACTAATTTTAATAGGATCTATATTACTGATAATACCTGCAATAACACCTGCTCAAACTTCAGTAAAAAAAGCGCTTGTACCAACCGTTACCATCCCGGCACCTCCCGGATCGAAAGGATTTGGTATGCCGCAACCCGCTAAACCGGGAGCAACTACCCCGCCGCCAATGATTCCAAGGGTTAGCGCTAGTGTAACCGAACAACGCGAGATTACAACCCAAACGTTGGATGAGTTGAGCATGAGCGATCCGTATATTTTGGCCGACGATGCCACGAAAACTTATTACCTGACCAGTAGCGGTGGCTGCATTTACAAAAGTACCGATCTGAAAAACTGGACCGGACCTTATGGTGCTTACGATACACGCGGAACCTGGATGGAAGGGATCAACTTTGTAGCGGCTGCCGAAATCCACAAGGTAAACGGTAAATACTATTATGCCGCCACTTTTGGCGACCGGAAAGAGTTGGTTGATGTAGTTCCGCGCCGGTACAATATTTATCGTCATCAAACCATGATTCTGGAATCCGATAAGGCCGAAGGTCCTTTCAAGCTCAAAAATCCTGATCCCAATTACGATTACCTGCCGCACAGCTGGGACATTATCGACGGAACCATCTATGTTGAAAATGGTCAGCCTTACATGGTTTTCGTTCACGAATGGATGCAGACTTTCGATGGCACCATCGAGTACGTGAAACTTTCGCCCGACCTGACAAAGACGATCAGCGAGCCGGTGATGCTTTTCCGTGCAACCGAATCACCTTGTCCGCTCGAAATGGTTGGCAATGGCGAAATGACTTATGGCCTTAAAATTCCAGGCTGGGTAACCGACGGACCTCAGTTGTTCCGCACTAAAACCGGAAAGCTGGGTATGTTGTGGGCATCGTGGGGCGCTAAACGGTATCTCGAATGTGTGGCTTATTCGCAGTCGGGTACCATCGACGGCCCGTGGATTCAGGAAGAAAAACCATTTATTGACGACAACACTGGTCACGGAATGCTTTTCCGGACATTCGACGGAAAACTTTTACTCAGTATTCATCATGCCGAAGGCGACGGGCCACGTAAACCGCAGCTTTGGGAAGTCGACGATTCAGGCGATAAACTGGTACTGGGAAAAAGATTTAACCCTTAACTAAAACATTAACCTAAATAAATCTTGAATTATGAGAATTGGAAAAAATATTGCTGCCTTTTTGTTAATGGTGGCAATGAGCGGAGGATATGGTTTCGCGCAGTCTCCCTCAAAAGTTGTTGAAGATTTTAAGCCTTCTTCAGTCAATCAGCCGGGGAAAGAATTCCCTCAGGTAAATTCTGAAGGCCGTGTTCGCGTTCAGATTTCGGCTCCCGAAGCGCACAAAGTTCAGCTCGACATCAGTGCTGTGAAATACGACCTCGTTAAAGATGAAAAAGGCGTCTGGACAGGCGAATCAGCTCCTCAGGACGAAGGTTTTCACTATTACCAGCTTTGGGTTGACGGTGCGGCAGTGCCCGATCCCGGCAGTCTGTATTTTTATGGAGCCAGTCGCTGGGGAAGCGGCATCGAAATTCCGGCGAAAGATCAGGATTTCTATGCAATGAAAAATGTTCCGCACGGACAGGTCATTGAGTTGCCTTATTTCTCGAAAACCAACAATGCCATGCGTCGCTGTTTCATCTACACGCCTCCGGGTTACGACAAGGATACCAACAAACGCTATCCGGTTTTATACCTGCAACATGGCGGTGGCGAAAACGAAACCGGTTGGTCGAGTCAGGGTCATGCCAATCTCATCATGGATAACCTTATTGCTGAAGGAAAAGCTAAGTCATTTATAATTGTGATGGATAATGGAACCTGGGCGATGACAGGCCCGCGCCCTGCTGATCGCAGCGCCGGTACCTGGCCACCCAAAGGATGGGCTGATGGGTTTATGAAGACCTTGCTCGAAGATATCATTCCGATGATCGATGCCAACTATCGCACAATTGCCGATCAGGAACACCGCGCCATGGCCGGACTTTCGATGGGCGGCATGCAAACCCGCGTGATTACTTTGGCTCATCCTGAAGTATTCTCGCATGTTGGCATTTTCAGCGGAGGCAGTGTCACCATGGAAGATTTGGCAAACTCACCCGCCTTTAAAGAAAAAAACAAGCTTGTTTTTGTAAGCTACGGAAGCCGTGAATTGGAAAATCCAAGAGCTGGATTTGGCGGAAATCCAAAAGAAAATCAGGATAAACTAAAAGAAGCAGGCTTGAATACACACTTCTATGTTTCTCCGCAAACGGCTCACGAATGGCAAAGCTGGAGACGCGGCCTGCACGAATTTGCACCACTCTTATTCACTAAATAACAATGATGTACTATTTGACCATTTACTATTTACAATTTGTGATGCAAGCGTAATAGTAAATCGTAAATCTTTAAAATCGTAAATAAAAAAATATGAAAAAGCATTTAATTACTATCGTTCTACTATTGGCTTTAACTGGATCGTTGTGCTTTGCTCAAACCAACCAGCCAACCGTAATCGAAGATTTCAAACCTTCAACCCTGAATCAACCGGGAAAAGAATATCCGCAGGTAAACTCACAGGGTTATGCCCGTTTTAGAATAGAGGCCCCACAGGCTCAAAGTGTGGTGGTGAGTTTGGGATTGGGCGGTACCAAAGGCGGCACTCCGCTTACCAAAGGCGATGATGGTTTTTGGACCGGTACTACTGCCGGACCAATGGACGAAGGATTTCATTATTATCACGTAACCATCGATGGCGGTGTTTTTAACGATCCGGGAGCATGTAATTATTATGGCTCTGTTCGTTGGGAAAGCGGTATCGAAATACCTGCTCACGATCAGGATTTCTACGCCTTGAAAGATATTCCTCACGGCAATGTTCAGCAAATTTTGTTTCCGTCGCCAAGTACCAAAACTTCGCGGAGGGCTTTTGTTTACACACCTCCGGGTTATGGTAGCGACAAAAGCAAACGTTATCCGGTTCTTTACCTGCAACACGGCTGGGGAGAAGACGAAACAGCATGGAGCAACCAGGGACATGCCAACCTGATCATGGATAACCTGATTGCAGAAGGAAAAATCAAACCATTCATTATCGTGATGACCTACGGAATGACCAACGAAATTAAGTGGGGCGGAATCAGGAGTTTCGATATTACTCCTTTCCAAACTGTTCTGTGCGATGAATTGATTCCTTATGTTGATGCTCATTTCAACACATTAGCCGACCAGCCGCATCGCGCTATGGCCGGACTTTCGATGGGCGGCATGGAAACCCATACGATTACATTGAACAAGCCTGAAGTGTTCTCGCATTACGCACTTTTAAGCGGTGGAATTTATACGCCTGAAGAAATTAAAGACAAGTCGAAAGTGAAACTGATTTTCACAAGCTGTGGAAGCCGCGAAAATCCTGATGGAGTAAAGAAATCGATTGAAGATATGAAAGCAGCCGGTTTTAATGCGGTTTCGTATGTGTCAAAGAATACAGCTCATGAATTCCTGACCTGGCGCCGCAGTTTGAAGGAATTGGCCCAACTTCTGTTTAAAGATTAAGAGTGTTGTTAACTGAGCAGATGACTACTTTATAATGATCTTCAATTTTCTAAATAAGAGTAGTCACCCGCTCAGTAGCGTTTAATAAAAAGAAATGGCATCCATGAAATTCAAAACTATAGCAGTCGTTTTTGTAGCATTATTTGCATACATAAATTCTAACGCGCAGACGAATAAGCCCCTGGAGGACTTCAAACCTTCATCGGTCAATCAGCAGGGCAAGCAATTTCCGCAGGTAAATTCGGAGCGGTGTGTTCGTGCCAGTATCTCTGCTCCTGAAGCTCATAAAGTTCAGCTGGATATTGGCGGCGTAAAATACGACATGGTGAAGGATGATAAAGGCGTCTGGACCGGCGAATCGGCTCCGCAGGACGAAGGTTTTCACTACTATCAGCTGAATGTCGATGGCGCTTCGGTTCCCGATCCCGGAACCAAATATTTCTACGGGGCAGGCCGGTGGGGAAGTGGTATCGAAATTCCGGCTAACGATCAGGAATTCTTCGAAATTAAAGACGTTCCTCACGGCCTGGTGAGCGAGAATACCTATTTCTCGAAAATCACCAATTCGTTCCGGCGGTGTTTTGTGTACACTCCTGCGGGTTACGAGAAAGATGCCAAAACCCGATACCCGGTGCTTTATTTACAGCATGGAAGTTTTGAAGACGAAACCGGATGGGCATCGCAGGGAAAAGCAAACCTGATATTGGATAACCTGATTGCTGCCGAAAAAGCCGTCCCGATGATTATTGTGATGGACAACGGTTACGCCTTTAAACCACAAAGTGGTGAACCTAATGGTCGTCCAGCCTTGGTTTTTGAAGAGGTGATGATCAATGAAATCATCCCGATGATTGATGCAAGGTTTCGCACTATAGCTGATCGCGAACACCGCGCCATTGCCGGACTGTCGATGGGAGCCAATCAAACCATGCGCATCATCATGAACAATCTCGACAAGTTTGCCTCTTATGGCGGCTTCAGCGGTACTTCCAATTACCCAAGTTCCGAAGAAATCGATCCGGCAACATTTCTTGATGGAAAATTTAAAGATGGGGCAGCCCTCAATAAACAATTTAAAGTTTTCTGGCTTGGATTGGGAACCAAAGAGCCCAACCCATTCCCGGGATCGGTGGGAGCCTTCAGGAAAATGCTTGAAAAACAAGGCATTAAATATGTGTATTACGAATCGCCTGAAACGGCCCACGAATGGCTAACCTGGCGCAGAGATCTTAACGAGTTTGCACAACGGTTATTTAAATAATATCAAGATAAAAGTTTTTAATGTGCCTTTTAAGTCTTCCTTTTAGGGGAGGCCAAGGGCTTCAAAAGATAAAAACATGAAAAAAATAGTTGGTTTAGTTTCAGTGTTAATGGTGTTTGTTGCTGTGCAAAGTTTTGCACAGCAGCCTTCACCTGTAAAAGTTCAGGAAGGATTGGTACAGGGTACCCTTGAAGATGGATTAACTGTTTACAAAGGAATTCCATTCGCAGCGCCGCCGGTTGGCGAATTACGCTGGAAAGCCCCGCAACCGGCAGCAAAATGGGAAGGTGTGCGGCAGGCTACCAAATTTGCTCCGGCACCGATGCAGGGAGGTAATCCACCATCAGGAAAAAGCGAAGATTGCCTTTACCTGAATATTTGGACACCGGCAAAATCAGCCGGCGACAAAATTCCGGTCATGGTATATATTTATGGCGGTGGATTTGCCGGTGGTTATACTTCCGATCCCTGGATCAGCGGTGAAAAGCTGGCAAAAAAAGGTGTCATCCTGGTGAGTACTGCATACCGGGTAAATCAGTTTGGGTTTTTGGCACATCCTGAATTAAGCGCCGAAAGTCCCAATCATGTTTCAGGAAACTACGGAATTCTTGACCAGATAGCCGCACTGAAATGGATACAAAAGAACATTGCCGCATTTGGTGGCGATCCGTCGAAAGTAACCATTTTTGGAGAGTCAGCCGGTGCCATTTCGGTGAGTATGTTGTGCGCCTCGCCACTGGCAAAAGGCTTATTCAGCGGCGCTATTTCGCAAAGCGGCGGCTCGTTCGGGCCAACCCGCCCAACAACTTTCCCGGGTGAAAACATGAAAACGCTGAAACAGGCCGAAGAAAGTGGTAAAACGTATGTGCAAAAAGCGGGTGTTTCGTCGATTGCCGACCTCCGAAAAATTGAAGCTGAAAAAGTACCATCCGGATTTGGAATGCCGGGCGGCTGGCCAATCATCGATGGATATGTGATTCCAGACGATCAGCACCGACTTTATGAAGCAGGCAAATACAACGACATCCCGGTTTTGATTGGTTACAACTCCGACGAAGGCGCCAGTTTTTCGCGCGAGAAAACTCCTGAAGAATACATTGCCGGTGTAAAAGCACGCTACGGTAAGTTCGCCGACGAGCTGATTAAGGCTTATCCCGCCGGTACAACTTCAGTTCCGAAAACTGCACGCGATTTGGCCCGCGATGCTGCTTTTGGCTGGCAAACATGGGCTTGGGCAAATCTACAGTCGAAGACCGGAAAATCGAAAGTGTACTACTATTATTTCGATCAGCACCCCGATTATCCAATGGATTCGCCAAGGTATGGTTACGGTTCTCCACACGCTCAGGATGTTTCGTACGTTTTCCAGCATCTGGACACCAAAAATCCTGAAATGACCAAAACTGATTTCGAAATTTCTGATGCCATGTCAACCTATTGGACCAACTTCGCCAAGTTTGGCAATCCAAACGGGAATGGAGTTCCTGAGTGGCCAGCTTTCAGCGAAGCCAATCCGAAGGTTATGTATTTCAGCCAGAAGCCTTTTGTAGGTCCGGTGCCAAGCGCTGAATCGCTAAAAGTTCTGGATAAATATTTCGAATGGAGACGTTCGCCGGAAGGTGAAGCCTGGGCAAAATAATTTGCTTCGATTAAAGGGATTTCGAGAATAACTTTTGTAGCGGTTAAAAATGAGCATAATTTTAATTTGAAAACACATGAAAAAAAACAGAGCCTTATTTGTTTGCAGATCGAGGTGCCATTTATTGATATTGACTGCTTTTATATTGTTCACTTTATCGCTGTCAGCCCAGGAAAATCAAAAGAAACGATTGATTGTATTGTCAGATATTGAAGCAGAAGTAGATGATACAGAATCGTTTGTTCGCTTACTTTTATATTCGAACGAGATTGATATAAAAGGATTGATTGCAACTACCTCTGTCTGGAAAAAAACAAGTGTAGCTCCTGAATCAATTGTGAAACTTATTCATGCTTATGGTAAAGTACAGCCAACGCTTTTGAAACATGAAGCCGGGTTCCCCAATCCCGAAGCGCTTTTAAAACTTGTGAAGCAAGGATTGCCAACGTATGGAATGCTGGGAGTTGGCGATGGAAAAGATTCGGAAGGATCGGAATGGATTTTAAAGGTATTGGAAGAAAAAGATGATCGTCCATTGTGGGTTTCGGTATGGGGAGGAGTCAACACACTGGCTCAGGCGCTATACAAAATAGAGCATACCAAGTCGAAAGCTGAAGCCCAAAAGTTAATTGCAAAACTCAGGGTTTATACCATATCCGATCAGGACGACAGTGGCATCTGGATTCGGAATCATTTTCCTGACCTATTTTACATTGTCACTCCGGGCGATGATTATGGAAGCGCTACATGGAGTGCCATTAACAGTTTCATCGAAGGTATAAACAATGAGAAAATCAGCAACTCCTGGTTAGCTCAGAACATTCAACAAGGGCACGGTCCTCTTGGCGCTGAATATCCTGATGTAGCTTATGGAATGGAAGGTGATACGCCTTCGTGGCTTTCGTTAATTCCAAACGGACTAAATAATCCGGAGCATCCGGAATGGGGCGCATGGGGTGGCCGTTACGAATTGTACAAGCCTGATTTTGCCAAAGCCAAAAAAGGAGGGTCAGGTGTTCCTTTTGAAACCGAAACCAGAAGAATATGGACGAATGCTGATGATGCCTATACACCTTATGTTTTCAATGAATATGGACGGGCTCTAAAATTGGATACAACCACTTTTACCGGTTATAAAGTTAGCCTGTGGCGGTGGCGCGATGATTTTCAAAATGATTTTGCTGCAAGAATGGATTGGTGCACAAAAAGCTATGAAGAAGCCAATCATCCTCCGGTTCCTATATTGAATAATCCCGAAGAAATAACCGTGAAATCAGGAGAAGGATTTGGGTTCGATGCCAGTAAATCATACGATCCTGATGGCGATAATCTTAGTTTTCTGTGGTTTAGCTATCCTGAAACGGGTTCTTATAAGAAAAATATTATTGTAGATACTCAAAATTCACATGGGCTTTGGTTAATTGCTCCTGAAGTTCAGAAAAAAGAAACGTCACATATTATTCTGAAAGTTACGGATAAAGGAACCCCACAGCTGTCGAGATATAAAAGAATGATTATTACCATCGTACCAAAGTAAAAGATAAAAATGAAGATTACATACTGGATATCGGCTGTTCTGTTGGTGGCTATGGCTTTTGTTTCTTGTGGTGCTTCAGCCCAGAATGCGAATTCCGAAAAAGTGGAGGTGCAATACAAGGATTTCAAGACTGAATTGATGTGGGAAGCAAAAGTGAAAATTGCGAACATGATCAACGTAGGCGAAAGTAAGCGCGGAGTCCGACGGGTCATTCCGATTACCGGAGGAACATTTAGCGGGCCAAAAATCAAGGGCGTAGTATTGCCCGGTGGCGAGGATTGGCAATTGGTTCGTCCCGATGGCGATATCGAGCTGAATGCACGCTACCTGTTGAAAACCGATGATGGTATTGTAATCCAGGTAATTAATCAGGCGTTAATGCACGCTCCTGCCAAGGGTGAAGAAAGTGGTTTTTATGTAAAATCGGTTATCGATTTGGAAGCTCCAACCGACAGTAAATACAACTACCTGAACCATGCCATTTTCTTGGGAACGCTTACAGTTCCGCAGCTAAAACCCAATGAAGAGCCCTATGTAATCATCGGAGTTTATAAATTATTATAAATCAGTGGAGCTATCGCGACTTCGACCATTTAAATTTTTAATGAACAAACAATTTTTGAAGACATAAACCTAATATCTAATAAAACCTAAATCAAAATGAAAAAAGTATTTCTAATCGTACTGGTAATTGCTTGCGTGATGCGCTTGCAGCCGGTTGCTTTGGCACAGGAAGTCAGCAAACTTCCGCGAAGCACTCCCGAACTGGAAGGCGTTTCGTCTGCAGGAATTATTAATTTTATCAATGCTGCGGATACAAGCGGCCTCGAAAATCATAGCTTTATGATGCTGCGGCATGGAAAAGTTATTGCTGAAGGCTGGTGGAAACCCTACGGACCTGATTATAAACATATCATGTTTTCGGCCAGTAAAACATTTACCGCCACGGCGGTTGGGTTGGCTGTTTCTGAGAATCGGCTGAAAGTGACCGATAAAATCATTTCGTTTTTCCCTTATTCACTGCCCGATTCTGTCAGCGAATACATGAAAGGAATGACGGTTAAAGACTTGTTGACCATGTCGGCAGGGCAGGACCCGGAACCAAGTGCATGGAGCGCCAACGGCGATTGGATGACTTTATTTTTATCGACAGCGCCAAAGTATAAACCGGGCACCGTTTTTAAATACAACAACATGGCCACTTTTATGCTTTCGGCTATTGTTCAGCAGGTTACTGGGGAGACCGTTTTTAATTATCTCATGCCCCGGATTTTTAAACCGCTGGGAATCCGCGGAATCGACTGGGATTTGAATCCGCAGGGAATAAATATGGGGATGATTGGCTTGCGACTTCGGACTGAAGACCTTGCAAAATTCGGTCAGTTGCTTTCGAATGGTGGAATCTGGAACGGCAAACAATTGATTCCGAAAGAATGGATTAAAGAGGCGACAGCTTTCCAGATTAAAAATTCGGATGAACCCGAAGAAAAAAGAAGCTTGAGCGATTGGGGACAGGGTTATGCCTACCAGATGTGGCGGGGCAAAAACAACACGGTGAGGCTCGATGGAATGGGTGGCCAGTTTGTGGTACTTATTCCTGATAAAGATGCCATTGTAGTTTTTACGGCCAACAATACCAACACACAAAAGCAACTCGACCTGATACACAAATACCTGATTCCTGCCATAAAATCGGACAAAGCTTTGGCGGCAGCTCCTGCACTTCAGGAAGAAATGGTTAAAAAAGCATCCGCTTTAGTCATTAATCCCGGCTTTGAAAAACCGGTAGCGTCTGGTTTGGAAAAGTCAGTTTCAGGAAAGGAATTTATTCTTTCTGAAAACGAGAATAAAATTCAATCTGTCTATTTTTCGTTCAAAAATGGCGACTGCACTTTTGCCATCAAAAGAGACAATACAGTTTCGTCAATCAAAGCTGGAAGCAATGAATGGCAGGTTTCAAACACCTTATCTGCATCACTTTTGGCTCCTCCTCGCACCAATTTTTCCAAATCGGTTGACGCCAGTTATTCCATCTTGAAACCTGTAATAAAATTGGCAGCCCAATATGCATGGACCGATGAAAAAACCTTGGAGATTACTGGTCGGTTTGTGGAAGAAACTCTTGGATCAGAGACCATTGTGTGTAAATTTTCAGAACAAAATAATGAGGTGCGGGTCACCATCGAACCAAAAGCTCCGGCCCGTTCGGGAAGAGGTCCTGGAAATCAGCAACCTGTTGTTTTGAGAGGCGCGATGGTCAATTTATAGCATAGGTATAAAGTATTAATAATGAGATATAAATCATTGATGAAAACAAATTTTTTAAGCAGGATAGTCGTTTTGACTGCATTATTCACAGGAATGTTTTCGGCGACTGCATTCAGCCAGTCAGCCAATTCGCCGGTATTTACCAATTTTGTGTACGAGGGCAACGACAAGGTTTATACCGACAACCCGCTGAAACCCGGCGAGTTTTACAACCCGATTCTGCAGGGCTGCTATCCTGACCCAAGCATTACCCGGAAAGGCGACGATTACTATCTGGTTACCTCCACTTTTGCCATGTTTCCCGGTGTGCCGATTTTTCACTCAAAAGATTTGGTGAACTGGAAGCAGATTGGCCATGTGCTTGATCGTGTTTCTCAACTCGAAGTGCACGATTGCGGTATCAGTGCCGGAATTTACGCTCCACAGATTTTGTACAACAAAAATAACGACACGTTTTACATGATTACCACCGAGTTTTCGGGCGGTTTTGGCAACATCGTGGTGAAAACCAAAGACCCGCTGAAAAGCTGGAGCGACCCGATAAAACTGGCTTTCAATGGCATCGACCCATCGCTTTTTTTCGACGATAACGGGAAAGCTTACATCATTCATAACGATGCTCCCGATAAAGGCAAGGAGCTTTACAACGGGCACCGGGTAATCAAAATTTGGGAGTACGATGTGACTACCGATAAGATCATTCCGGGAACCGACAGGATCATCGTTGATGGTGGTGTTGACCTGGATAAAAAACCAATCTGGATTGAAGCGCCACACATTTACAAAAAAGACGGAAAATATTACCTGATGTGCGCCGAAGGTGGTACCGGCGGCTGGCACAGTGAAGTGATTTTTAAAAGTGATAATCCCAAAGGACCTTATGTTCCGGCACCCAGCAACCCAATACTTACACAGCGTCATTTCCCTAAAGACCGCGTCAATAAAGTGGATTGGGCTGGTCATGCCGATTTGGTTTTAGGACCTGACAACAAAAAATATTACGGTGTTTTCCTGGCGGTTCGCCCCAACGATAAACAACGGGTAAACACCGGTCGCGAAACCTTTATTCTGCCGGTGGATTGGTCGGGTGAGTTTCCGGTTTTCGAAAACGGGCTGGTACCGATGGAACCCAAACTGAAAATGCCTTCAGGAGTGACCGAAAATAAAGTCGGACAGGATGGATTCTTCCCTAACGGGGACTTCACTTTCAAAGATGATTTCAGCGCCGGAAAGCTGGATTACCGCTGGATTGGACTCCGTGGACCACGCGAAGATTTTATCTCAACTTCAAAACAAGGATTGAAAATAAAACCTTTTGAAGCCAACATCAAAGAGGTAAAACCTACTTCGACACTGTTTTACAGGCAGATGCACAAAATATTCTCGTTTTCGGCAACCATCGATTATAAACCGGCTTCGGAAAAAGAACTGGCCGGAATCGTTGCGCTGCAAAGCGAGCGGTTCAACTATGTTTTTGGAATTACCAAAAAGGGAGCTGACTACTATATTTTGCTTGAACGCACTACCGGAAAATTCAGAAGCCGCGAGGTGGAATCGAAAATTGTGGCCAGCGCCAAAATCGACCTCAGCAAACCGGTTCGATTGCAGTTAGCTGCCAATGACGACGCTTATCAGTTCAGCTACTCAACCAACGGAACCGACTTTGTGAATCTGGGCGGAACTGTTTCTGGCGATATTCTTTCAACCGATGTGGCCGGTGGTTTCACAGGCTGCTTATTGGGCTTGTACGCAACTGCGGCAAATAATACAATCCCTGAATAAGTGAAAATTGCAAATTGAGTCATTAGTCAATAATATAAACATATGAAAATAAGTATTTTATCAATTATAGCTTGCCTCAGCTTTTGTTTGGTTGAGGCTCAAAACCCAATCATCAGGCACATTTTTACAGCCGACCCGGCACCTCTGGTTTATCATGATACGCTGTTTCTGTACACCGGGCACGATACGGCTTCGGTTTCGGCAACCAACTATAAAATGCCCGATTGGCAGGTGTTTTCTACCACCGACATGGTCAATTGGAAACATTACGGAACTTGTTTGTCTCCCAAAACTTTTTCGTGGGCAACCGGCGATGCTTATGCCGCACAGTGTATTGAGCGCAACGGTAAATTTTACTGGTTTGTTTCCACCTTTCACAAAGCCGACGAAAACAGCAAAGGTGGCGCAGCTATTGGCGTTGCAGTTTCCGACAGACCAACCGGTCCGTTTAAGGATGCCATCGGCAAAGCTTTAATCGTGAACGAAATGACCACCGACGTAAAGCACGGCTGGGACGACATCGATCCGACTGTTTTTATCGACGACGACGGACAAGCCTATTTGTATTGGGGAAACCTGAGTTGCCGGTACGTGAAACTAAAAGAAAACATGGTTGAACTGGATGGTCCGATAAACTTTCTGAAAATCAAAAATTTTATCGAAGGTCCATGGATTTACAAACGGAATGGAATCTATTACCTGGTTTATGCCAGTGTTGGAACCAAACCCGAAATGATTGAATACTGCACGGCCAAAAGTTTTGAAGGCCCTTGGGAATACAGAGGAATTATTCAGGAAAACGTACCCAATAGCTTTACTACGCATCCCGGGATAATCGATTACAAAGGACAGTCGTACTTCTTCTACCACAACGGAGAGCTTCCGACAGGCGGAAGTTACCGTCGTTCAATATGTGTTGACTACATGTACTACAATCCCGACGGAACAATTCAGAAAATCATTCAAACCAAAGAAGGCGTAAAACCTGTTAATCATCCTTAAGTTTGTCAGAAGAGTAAAAATTAAAATGATTGACTAAACCTTAAAAACTGACACAATGAAACGTTGCCTTTTTATCGGAATTATTTTCACACTCTCTTTGTTTGAATTCGGTTGCAAAAAAGTGGATACTCCGGCACCATTTGGTCCGGTACCCACCGAAAACCAAATGCGCTGGCAGGAAATAGAGTATTACGCATTTCTGCATTTCTCGCTGAATACCTACACCGACCAGTCGTGGGGTTTTGGCAACGAGGATGTCAACCTGTTTAATCCAACCGAATTGGATGCCAAGCAATGGGCGCGCATTTGCAAAGAGGCCGGAATGAAGGGAATCATCGTCACTGCAAAACACCACTGCGGTTTTTGCTTGTGGCCTTCGAAGTACACCGAATATTCGGTAAAAAATGCGCCATGGAAAAACGGGAAAGGCGATGTAATTCGCGAGCTGGCCGAAGCCTGTAAGGAATACGGATTGAAGCTTGGAATTTATTTGTCGCCTTGGGACAGAAACAACGCTGATTACGGAAAGCCGGAATACATCACGTATTTCAGGAACCAGCTTACCGAACTTCTGACAAATTACGGCGATATTTTTGAAGTGTGGTACGATGGTGCCAACGGTGGAACCGGTTATTACGGCGGCGCCAACGAAAATCGTAAAATCGACCGCACAACCTATTACGACTGGAAAAATACCTATAAACTCGTTCGTAAATTGCAGCCCAATATTGTTATCTGGAACGATGGCGGCGACCGTGCTGATTTGCGCTGGGTTGGGACCGAAGGTGGCTGGGTTGGCGAAACCAACTGGAGTTTACTGAATGCCACCGGTGATGTGCCTTTTGAAATGCTGCACTATGGGGTTGAAAACGGCGACTCGTGGGTTCCGGCTGAAGTAAATACTTCAATTCGTCCAGAGTGGTTTTACCATCCTGGTGAAGACTCGAAAGTGAAGACCCTGCCTCAACTGATGGATACCTACTACAATTCTGTAGGGAGAAACGGAACTTTTCTGCTTAATTTCCCGATAATGCCCAATGGGTTGATTCATCCGAACGATGAAAAAGCCGCGCTTGATTTGGCTGCCGCAGTAAAAGAAGCATTTGCCGAAAACCTGGTGAAAAATGCAAAGGCCGAAGCCAGTAATTCGCGCGGAAACAGCCGGAAATTCGATGCAGCAAAAGCCATCGACGAAACAACTGATAGTTTTTGGGCGACTGATGATGAGGTGAAAACCGCGTCGCTGACTATCGACTTCGGAAAACCAACCACTTTCAACCGTTTTATGGCTCAGGAATACATTCGCCTGGGACAGCGTGTAAAAGCTTTTACCCTTGAGGCGTTGGTTGGCGGAAACTGGAAGGAAATAGCCAAAGCCACAACCATCGGTTATAAACGTATTTTACGCTTCCCGACGGTTACAGCTACACAGCTTCGTTTCAATATTACTGATTCAAAAGCTTGTCCGGTGATTTCGAATATCGGAGTTTATAACGCCCCGCAAATTCTCACTGCGCCAACCATTATCCGGAATCAGGCTGGTGAAGTTATTATCATCCCGGCCGATACCGAATCGGAAATTCACTATACACTCGATGGCACAGCAGCAACCGTAAGTTCAGATAAATACACCGGACCTGTTCAAACCGACGGCAAAATAAAGGTGAGCGCCATTTCGGTCGAACCATCCTCAGGAAAAAGCAGCGTGGCAACGGTTGAGGAGTTCGGACTACCTCGTAAAGATTGGAAAATTCTGGGTACCAACGATGAAAAAGCATATCGTATTCTGGATGGAAACATTTCAACAGCCTGGCGCCACAGCAAGGAAACAAAACTTCCGGCCAATCTGGTAATCGATCTTGGTAAAGAATTAATGCTGAGTGGATTTAAATATTATCCCGAACAGAATTCATGGCAACCTGCTATCATTACGCATTACGGATTTTACACTTCGGCTGATGGTAAAAAGTGGAAGCTTGTCAGCGAAGGCGAATTTGCCAACATCAAAAACAACCCGTTGTGGCAAACCAAACAATTTGAGCCTACGACTGCACGCTACATCAAATTTCAGGCATTAAAAAATACTGAAAACAATAACAATATCGGGTATGCCGAGATTGATGTGATAACCGACTAATTCAAACAATAAAAACAATGAAAAAATTAGCCTCAAAAAAGATTTTCTATATACTGTTTTCAATATCAGTAATATTCAGTTTTAACACATCCGCGCAAGTTGAAAAGGCGCACAATCCCGTGATTTTTGCCGACGTGCCCGACTTGTCGATGATTCGCGTGGGCGACACGTATTACATGAGCAGCACAACGATGCACATGGCTCCCGGAGTTCCGGTAATGAAATCGAAAGACCTTGTAAACTGGGAAATGGCAAATTATGCCTACCAGATTCTGGATGATGTGGATGCGATGAATCTCGTCAACGGCAAAAGTACTTATGGCAGAGGTTCTTGGGCTAGCAGTATCCGGTTTCATAACGGGATGTATTACATTTCGACCTATGCCCAAACCACCGACAAAACCTATGTTTATAAAACGAAAGACATTGAAAAAGGCCCCTGGGAAACCACTTCGTTTAGTCCCGGGATTCACGATGCTTCCTTGTGGTTCGACGACGATGGAAAGATTTATCTGATATCGGGTGTAGGTAAATTGCATATCGTGGAGCTGAAAGACGATCTTTCAGGAGTAAAGGAAGGCACCGATCGGATTTTAATTGAAAACGCCAATGCACCTCTTGGTCAGAATGTTGGCCTTGGTGAGGGGTCACAGCTTTTTAAGGTTAACGGAAAATACTATCTCTTCACCATTGCCTGGCCGCGAGGTGGAATGCGCACCGTAGTGGTTCACCGTGCCGATCAGATTACCGGACCATGGGAAGGGAGAGTGGCGCTTCAGGATCAGGGAGTGGCACAGGGAGGAATCATTGACACGCCCGATGGCCGTTGGTTTGCTTATTTATTTCAGGACCATGGCTCGGTTGGACGAATTCCTTTTCTTGTTCCGATGAAATGGGAAGACGGATGGCCGGTAATTGGTGTTAATGGAAAAGTGCCGGAAACGCTTGATTTACCTGCCAGCAAAGGTTTAATTCCCGGAATTGTAAACAACGATGAGTTTAATAGAAAGAAAGGCGATCCAGCATTGCCATTGGTTTGGCAGTGGAACCACAATCCGGATAATTCGTTGTGGTCGGTTACCGAACGAAAAGGTTATTTGCGCCTGAAAACTGCACGCATCGACTCGCTCTTCCTGAAATCTCGAAATACCTTGACACAGCGCACCTTTGGTCCGGTTTGTTCAGGCACAACAATGCTTGATGCTTCAGGAATGAAAGACGGAGATTTTGCTGGTTTGACTGCCTTCCAAAGAAAATTTGGCCAGGTGGGAGTGAAAATTGTCAACGGGCAAAAATATGTTTTCATGGTTAGTAATAAAACCGATAAGCCCACCGAATTGCAAAGTATACCGCTGTCGCAAAACAAGGTCTATCTGAAGATTGACTGCGATTTCAGAGATAAAATTGATGTTGCCAAATTTTACTACAGTCTTGATGGTAAAACATGGAACGTGATAGGTGGAGAATTAAAAATGGAGTACACCCTGATGGAACATTTTATGGGCTATCGTTTCGGGTTATTCAACTATGCTACAAAAAGTCCCAGCGGATATGCCGATTTCGACTTTTTCCACATCAGCGATCAGATTACAAAAAACTAATATATAACGACATAATAGAATCATGTTAAAACAACTAACCCTTTTTTTAGCCCTTTTCATAGCTTCCTGCAGTTTGTATGCCCAGCAACTTCGGTTGAATGAGCTCGACTATTTCGAAAAAACCGGAGTAAATGTAATGGTGTTTAGCGATCAGTATAACGGTATGTTTAACGACGAAAAAACAGCCGGAATTGAGATGATTCACCATGGTGTCAGAACCGTCACCGGTGGTGCAGTGCGATTACAAAATACGCCTGAACAATGGGATTTAATTCCAAGCGTTGTCGATCGAAAAGTGGATAAAGCAACCAACACAATCACAACTGAATTGACTTATAAAGATTATAGTTTCAACTCTAAAATAAGTGTTACACCGAAAGGAAACGGAGTAGAAATTTCTGTTTTTCTGGATAAGCCAATCCCGCTGGAACTTGTTGGAAAAGCCGGTTTCAATCTTGAATTTTTACCATCAGCCTATTTCGAAAAGACTTATCTCGTTGATGGCAATCCTGCAATTTTTCCTAAATACCCAGCAAGTTCAACCCAAATTGAACCGATCAGTAATAAAATTCCTCAGTTTAGCGGCCATACCACTTTCGACGACCGCGGCAAAGGCGAATTTATCGTGCCTTCGCCAATAGCAGTTGGTAAAAGTTTTATTCTGGCTCCTGAGGATCCCGAACGCTTTGTGAAGCTTGAAAGTCAGGATGCCGATCTGATGCTTTTTGACGGCCGTAACCTGACTCAGAACGGATGGTTTGTTATGCGCAGCTTACTGCCGGCCAATAAAACCGGCAAAGTATTAACCTGGTACCTCGAACCTAATGCCATTCCCGACTGGAAACGCGAACCGGTGATTGGTTTTTCTCAGGCAGGTTATACTCCAGCCCAGGAAAAAGTGGCTGTTATTGAACTCGATAAAAATGACTCTCCTTTGGCAACGGCAACGGTTTTAAAGGTAAATACCGATGGAAAATTTGCAGAGAAGTATAAAGGTGATGTTAAAGTCTGGGGAAAATACCTTCGTTACAACTATGCGAAATTTGATTTCACTTCGGTAAAAGAACCTGGTGTTTACTGCATTCAGTATGGCAATCAAAAGACGAATACCTTCATTATTGGCCCGAATGTTTATGCCAACATCTGGCACCCAACGATGGATGTTTGGTTCCCGGTGCAAATGGACCACATGGAGGTAAACGAGGCTTACCGCGTTTGGCATGGCGCTCCGTACAAGGACGATTGCCTTCAGGCTCCGGTAAACCACAAGCATTTCGATGGCTATGAGCAGGGCCCAACAACCGACACCAAATACAAATCGTTGGAGAGGATTCCGAATATGGCTGTTGGCGGCTGGTTCGATGCCGGTGACTTCGACATTCAAACCGGATCGCACAACAGTGTCATTTCAAGTTTTGTCGAAACCTGGGAGAATTTCAAGGTTGACCGTGATGAAACTTACATCGATCAAAAGACCCGCTATGTGGATATCCACCGTCCGGATGGCAAGCCGGATATGTTGCAGCAAATTGAGCATGGTACTTTGAATCTGGTGGCTCAGTGCGAAAATATTGGTCACCCGGTTCGCGGAATTATTGTTCCAAATCTTCACCAGTATCACCATTTGGGCGATGCTATTAATGAAACAGATAATCTTCCATACAACCCAAATCTGAAACCTTACGAATCGGATGGCTTGTCGAGCGGAACCTTGGACGATCGCTGGGCTTTTACCAATCGGATGACTTTCCTTGATTATCAGACGGCGGCTACTTTAGCTGAAGCCAGTCGTGCGCTAAAGGGTTACAACAACGATCTTGCCGACAGAAGCATAGCCTGTGCCAAAAAATTATTGGAAGAAGCTGATGAAGCGACAAAACATCCCAAAGAAAACGAAGATCCGTTCATGAAAATGATTGGAAAAGGCGCCGATGTAAATACGGTTCTTCAGTTATACATTACCACGAAAGATCAGAAGTATGCCGACCGGTTTCTGGATCAAATATGGCCAATGCTCGACCGAATGACTGAAAGTAGCGGAAGAAAATCCGGATTTTTTGCAGCCTTTGGCGGAAGAAGCGGATTTAATCAGGCGCTTATCGCCATCCCATACATGGATGCGGCCTATAAAGAAAAACTGAAGGGTTATGTCCTGAAATACAAAGAAATTATCGACAATAGTGTGAAGGGCAATCCTTATGGAGTGCCGGTAATTACCAGTGGCTGGGGTGGAAGTTCGCAGGCAATAAACTGGTCGATCACCAATTACTTTGTGCACAAAGCATTTCCTGAAATAATTGATGTCGAGTATGTTTACAAAGGGCTGAATTATGTGTTGGGTTGCCATCCGTATTCTAATTTGTCTTTTGTAAGTTCGGTAGGAACCCGTTCTAAAAGAATGGCATACGGAAATACCCGTGCCGACTTTACAGCGATTCCCGGAGGTGTGGTCCCCGGGTTGATTTTGCTGAAACCCGATTACCTTGAAAATAAAGACGATTGGCCATTCTTCTGGGGTGAAAATGAATGCATCATCGATGGCGGTGCCTGGTATGTTTTCCTGGCGAATGCAGTCAACGAGCTTCAGAAAGAATTGAAATAACATTTTAAACAAATAAAAATGAATATTTATAAATTATTGATATTGAGTTTTGCAGCATTGGGAATCACCAGCCTCTCAGCTCAAAATCCCATTGTGCGAAATCAGTTTTCGGCCGACCCTACAGCCCGGGTTTTTAATGGGAAAATTTATGTTTTTCCGTCGCACGATATTCCAACTCCTAAAGGAAAGGGCTTGCGAAAAGACTGGTTCTGCATGGCCGATTATCATGTATTTTCGTCTGAAAACCTTACCGATTGGACCGATCATGGAGTGATTGTAAGTCAGAATAAAGTGGCTTGGGTCGATTCAACCTCGTACAGCATGTGGGCTCCCGATTGCATTGAACGAAACGGAAAATACTATTTCTATTTTCCGGCGAATAAAACAGTGCCCGATGCAAACGGAAGAAAAGGGTTTGGTATTGGCGTCGCCATTGCCGATCAGCCTGAAGGACCTTATGTTCCACTTCCGGAGCCAATTAAAGGGGGGAACGGCATCGATCCAAATGTGTTTATCGACAAAGATGGACAAGCCTATTTGTATTGGGCGATGGGAAATATAATGGTTGCCAAACTCAAGGATAACATGACCGAGCTGGCTTCAGAACCGCAGATTATCGCCAATTTGCCTCAGAAAGGCTTGAAAGAAGGTCCGTTTTTGTTTGAGCGTAAAGGCATTTATTACCTGACGATTCCGCATGTGGAAAATAAAATCGAACGTCTCGAATATGCCATTGGCGATAACCCGATGGGACCATTTAAAATGGCTGGAGTGGTGATGGACGAATCGCCTATGAATTGCTGGACCAATCATCAATCATTTGTGGAGTATAAAGGACAATGGTACCTGTTTTATCATCAGGATGCCTATTCTCCCAAATTCGATAAAAACAGATCCATTTGTATCGACAGTTTATCCTTCAATGCAGATGGAACAATTCGGAAAGTTACACCTACCTTGCGTGGTGTTGGCCTGACAAGCGCAACTGGTAAAATTGAAATTGACCGGTACAGTAGTAAAAGTCAATCCGGGACATCAGTCGCATTCCTGGATTCAGCGAACACCTTTAATGGCTGGAAAACAATTCTCGATAGCAAAGGCGCTTGGGTAAAATACAACGCGGTTGATTTCGAAAAGCAAAAGTTTAAAACCGTTCAGGTAAGGGCTTTATCAGAAAAAGGTGCAACCTTGGAAATTCGTTTGGACAAAGCCGACGGACCTGTAATCGCCGAGGTTAAGATTCCCAAAGGTGGAAGCTGGAACACTGTTGAAGCAAAAATATCTAAATTACAAACCGGAGTTCATAATCTGGTTGTGTTACTGAAAGATGAAAACCGGGTAGAATTGGATTGGGCGAAATTTCAATAGTTTGCAAAATGAATCATTAATTTGATTACGAACAGTATTAATCAAAAATAAAAACCTAAAATTATGGGTAGTGGCACTCAAAAATTATCTGTGATCGAAAAAATTGGATATAGCCTGGGCGACCTGGCAGCCAATTTGGTATTCCAGACTTTGGTAACTTATCTGGCTTTCTTTTACACCGACATTTACGGCCTCAAAAACAACGACGCGTCTCTAATCATGCTGGTTTTTGGTTTGACTGCGGCCTTTGTGTTTAACCCGATAATCGGAGCTTTGGCCGACCGGACCAAATCGAAGTGGGGAAAGTTCCGTCCGTGGATTCTATTTACATCCATTCCCCTGGGTATTGCGGCTTTGCTTGCTTTTTCAACGCCCGACTTTGCCTACAAAGGAAAAGTGATTTATGCAGCCATAACTTATTCGCTGTTGCTGCTTTTGTATGCTTCGAGCAACCTTCCGTACTCGTCGCTTAGCGGTGTAATTACCGGCGACATGTCGGAACGCAACAGCTTATCTTCGTATCGGTTTACAGCGGTCATGTTTGCCCAGTTCTTTGTTCAGGCATTTATGTTACCTATTATTCTTTACGTCGGTAAAGGCAATAAAGCCGCCGGAATGGAAACCGTAATGACCTGGCTGGCCATAACCGGAACACTGTTGCTGGTTATTACTTTCCTGACAACGAAAGAGCGGATTGTTCCGACAGAAGAACAAAAATCGAGCGTAAAAGAAGACTTAAAAGACCTTTCGCACAACAAGCCATGGATCATTATGTTGGTGTTGACCATCCTCATTTTCATTACTTTGGCTATGAAAGGCGGCTCTTACGTGTATTATTTCAATTATTACGTTGATAAGGCGTCGCTGGAAAGTTTTTTGCATCCGATCATTTCATTCCTGAATTCAATTGGACTTAACTTTTTCGGAAACGATTTGGCTTCGGCAGGTTTCGGACTTTTTAATGCCGCCGGAATTATTTTTTCAATGGTTGGAATTGCTATTTCTTCCAGGTTTGCCAATAGATTCGGAAAACGCGATGTGTTTCAGCTAACCCTGTTTATTTCAATCCTTTTCATCCTCTCATTTTTGTTTTATTCGCCGAGAAGCGTTGGCATGATGTACCTCGCGCAAATGTTGCACATGTTTTTCTATGGCATCACCACACCAATTCTTTGGGCCATGATTGCTGATGTGGCCGATTATTCGGAATGGAAAACAAACCGCAGGGCAACTGCTATTATCTTCTCAGCAATGATGGTTGGTCTTAAAGCCGGGCTGTCGATTGGCGGAGCTTTGCTTACCTGGATATTGGGTTTGTACGGCTACATTGCCAAAGAAAGTGCAGTGGCAGGGCAGGAAATTATTCAACCGGAATCGGTGGCCAGCGGCGCGCGAATGCTGGTGAGCCTTTACCCGTCAATTCCTTTCCTGATTGGAGTTGGCCTGCTTTTCTTCTATGTAATCGACAAGAAAATGGAAGTGAAAATTGAAGGAGATTTAAATAAACGTCGAAAAGAAAACGCTTAAACAAACTAAAAAATGAAGATATTATCAGTAATCATGGCTTTTGTTTTACTGGCAACAGTTCAAACAAAAGCACAAAAAACATTGGGCGAAGCTACCAAAGGCAAATTTTTATTTGGTGTGGCTGTCAACATGCCGCAGGTTAATGGCGTAGATGCAGTTGAGACCGAATTAGTTGCCAAAGAATTTAGTGCAATTGTTCCTGAAAACTGCATGAAACCACAGCCCATTCATCCTGAAGAAAACCGCTACAACTGGGAAGACGCCGATAAGTTTGTCGCTTTTGGCGAAACAAACAAACAGACGGTAACCGGACATTGCCTGATCTGGCATTCGCAAATTGGTAAATGGTTTTTTGTCGATTCCGAAGGGAAAGATGTATCTTCGGAAGTTCTGAAAGAACGTATGCGCCAGCACATTACTACTGTTGTTGGCCGCTACAAAGGCCGCATTAAAGGCTGGGATGTGGTTAACGAAGCATTTGAAGACAACGGCACCTACCGCAACAGCAAGTTTTACCAGATTCTGGGTAAGGACTTCATTAAATATGCTTTCCAGTTTGCGCACGAAGCCGACCCGAATGCCGAATTATACTACAACGATTACAATGTGGAAACGCCGGCCAAATGCGATGCCATTGTTCAGTTGGTGAAAGAACTCAAGGCTGCTGGTTGCCGGATTGATGCCGTTGGTTCGCAGGCGCACATGCACATGAATTCGCCTACACTAGAAGCCACTAAAGCCAGCTTGCAAAAACTGAAAGATGCCGGTGTTCACGTTCTCATTACCGAATGGGACATTTCAATTCTGCCAAGTCCGTACGAAGGTGCAAACATTGCAGCTAATTTTAAATATTCTGCCGAAATGGATCCCTACAAAGAATCTGTTCCCGATTCAGTTCAGCAGAAATGGAATAAGCGAATGCTGGATATGTTTTCACTTTTCCTGAAATACAACGATGTGATTGATCGCGTAACCGTATGGGGGTTGACTGACAATACCACCTGGCTGAATAATTTCCCGATCAGGGGCAGAAAAGATTACCCTATGCTTTTCGACCGCAACAACCAACGCAAACCAGTCGTTGACGAAATGATCAAACTGGCAAAAAAATATAAATGATGAAAGAACCAAGATATTTAGTTGAGAACGATTTTATGGCCGATCCGGCTGTTCATGTTTTTGATGGAAAGTTGTACATCTATCCTTCGCACGACCGCGAATCGGGTATTCCGGAGAACGACAATGGCGACCATTTCGATATGAACGATTACCACGTTTTCTCTACGTCGGACATCGAGAATGAGCCGTTGACCGATCAGGGCGTCGTGCTGAAAGTGAGCGACATTTCGTGGGCTGGTCGTCAGTTGTGGGACTGCGATGTAGCTTGCAAAAACGGCAAATACTACATGTATTACCCGCTGAAAGACAAAACCGATATTTTCCGTATTGGTGTGGCCATTGCCGACAATCCCGCTGGGCCATTTACTCCACAGTCCGACCCAATTCGCGGGAGTTATAGTATCGATCCGGCAGTTTTTGAAGATACCGACGGAACACATTACATGTATTTCGGTGGTTTGTGGGGCGGACAATTGCAACGCTACAAAGACAACAAAGCGCTGGAATGTGCTTATCTACCTTCAGGAGACGAATTGGCATTGCCTTCGCGCGTGGTTCGTTTGGCCGATGATATGCTTGGTTTTGCAGAGGAACCACGTCCAGTAGTGGTTTTGAATCCGGATGGAACGCTGATGAAAGCCAGTCAGGAGAACCGTTTCTTCGAGGCTTCGTGGATGCACATGTACAAGGGGAAATATTATTTCTCCTATTCAACCGGCGATACGCATTTGTTGTGCTACGCCATTGGTGAAAATCCATACGGGCCGTTCACCTACCAGGGTGTGATTCTCACTCCGGTTGTTGGCTGGACAACCCACCATGCCATCGCCGAGTTTAAAGGGAAATGGTACCTGTTTCACCACGATAGTGTGCCTTCGGGAGGCAGAACTTGGCTGCGCAGCCTGAAAGTTGTTGAGCTGGAGTACAACGAAGACGGAACAATTAAAACCATTGAAGGTGGAGGTAACAATTTTTAAGAATGATGCCAAGATGGTATTCAACAGAAAGATTTAGTCAAGGTTAAATTGAAGCCTGTTGAAACAACCTCATTGTAAAAATTGATTATAAGCTAAATAAAGAATTTGTTCAACCTCCATCTGGATCACGAAAATATAGGTTCCCGTAAGTCAGTTACTTACGGGGATTTATATTTTCTAAGAGCAACCCTTAGGATAACAAAGAAATATTAGATGAACTGATGAATACCCCTATTCATAAGGAAATTATCAAATTTTAAAGAACGGATGTAACGATTTTATAAAGGCGGAGAGAATTACAACTTATTTGGCATTTGATGTACGGTAGAAAAAAATAAATGTAGAAACTAAATCGGAACAATAAAAAAGGTCGTCTCAAAACAAGTTTGAGACGACCTTTTAGTAATAAATGTCTTATAATTATAAACTATGCTAGTTTTACATTTACGGCATTTAATCCTTTACGACCATCCTGAAGTTCAAAAGTTACTTCGTCATTTTCCCTGATTTCATCATTTAACCCGGAAACATGCACAAAATACTCATTCATCGATGTTCCGTCGGTAATAAATCCGAATCCTTTAGATTCGTTAAAAAATTTTACTCTTTCTTTATTCTTATAATAAAAGTTAAGCTCATAAAACACGTGCTTAAACTAATCTAATTCATTTATTTTCAACAAATAATAAAAATAATCTTCATTGAAATATTTGAAAATTGTTGGATTTGGTCTTTTTGATTTATGGATTACCTTTATGCCCGATGAAAAAAGTAATATTTTATCTCTTACTTTCGATGGTTCCTGTTCTTAATCGTGCAGGGATTAATGAGTCTGTACTAAACGAGGCTTCAAGCATTGATGTATATACTGCATTGAAACTCGCTGATGACCAGTTATCAAAAGATGTTTTTTCTTTAGCTATTAAAGGGTTAAAAAAGCTTGATGCCGAAGGAAAATTGAATAATCCGAACATTGTTACCATAGCAGATTACTCTCAATCGAGCAACAAAAAACGTTTATACGTTATTGATTTGAAAAACCGGAAGCTCTTATTCAATACATATGTTGCCCATGGCCGCAACACCGGTGATGAATATGCCCGATCGTTTTCAAACGAAGAAGGTTCATTAAAAAGCAGCCTTGGATTTTATATTACTGAACACCCGATTGTTGGCTCACACACCGGATATGCTCTGATGATTAATGGTGTTGAAAAGGGCTTTAACGACCATGCTGTAAAAAGAGCAATCATTATTCATGCAGCTGATTATGCTACCGAAAACTTTATAAAAGAACACGGAAGGTTGGGTAGGAGTTTGGGCTGTCCGGCTCTTCCTCCCGATATGAATAAGCCTATAATTGAAAGTATCAAGGGTGGAACTTGCCTGTTTATATACAACCCTGACAATCAATACATAAGTGGTTCATTGTTATTGAACTAAGCTATAAACATCTTTCAGAAAAGTAACTTTCTCTCCGTCGACAATTGCTGGCATGTAAATAATAAAAACGGGGATCTTCTTTTCCAACCTGATCGTTTTTGTCTCAGTGTCCTTCTTGCCAGTCTTTAAAGCGTCCGAATCAATTTTACCTCCTGTGAGAAATTCAGCAAGTTCAACGGGTTTTTCCAATCGAACACAACCGTGGCTCAAAAAACGATATTCCTTGGCAAACGACCCTTTCGAATTGGTGTCGTGAAGGTATATGCTAAAGGGATTCTGCAGGTTAAACTTTAAAACTCCCAGTGAATTGTTCGGTCCAGTCGATTCCCGGAAAAAATAGGGAAAGTTCTTCTCCGTATAATCTGACCAGTTTAAATCTGAATCGTCAACAGCATTTCCTTTGGCATCAACCACCTCAAAGTTATTCCGGTCAAGGTAACTTTCGTCCTTTTGTATTTTGGGCAACAGTTCCTTGGATGCAATCGAGTAGGGGACATTCCAAGCCGGGAAAGTGACAATATTCGTAATATGCGAGGCTATCATTGGCGTAGAACTTCGCTTTTTACCAACAACCGACTTCATTTTCAGAGCAATACTATTATTTCGATAATACCTGACCATAGTCTCCGGAATGTTTGCCACGATATATTCGTCCTGGCTATTCGCAGCAAGGTATTTCAAACAATTCATTGACATAATCGCCGATTTATATTTCACTGAATTTTTGTCTGGAATGGAATCTTTGATGAATTTCTTCAGAATCTGGTAATCATGATTCTGACAATCAAGATCGGACACAATTTTTGAAACAGGAATTTTACCTTTCGAGTTCAATAATTGATGGATATATACCGAATCGGGTTTTGCAGTGTTAACTTCATCATAATCAAAATGAACGCTGAATGCTTGCAACTCTTTAATGAAGTTTAAAACAAGACTGGTAATCTGTTTATCAGTTGTTCCTTTTGCGGTTTTGTTCCTCAGATTCTTCGCCAACATAGCTGTGCGAATCTTTCCGGTCATAAGTTTATTTGAAACCAGACCTGAATTTTTAGCTGACTCAATTGCAGTAAGCCATTCGTTTACTCTTTTTGTGTCGTTGCGTGATGACAGCCAAAACAATGGGTGTTGATAAATGGCGTAGAATTTCTGTACCAAAGAATCACTTTTCGTCTCATCTTCTATCTTCCTGACAGGCTGTTGTGCAAAACTACCAGCCACAAGGCTTACAAGCACAATTAAAACTAATACCTGACCTATTCTCTTCATTGTAAAACTCCGTTTAACTCTATGTTCTATAACAAAGCTGATCAAAATAATCCTTTAAAAGCTGCATAATTCCGGAAAATAAATCGCACCATTCAAGTCGGTTAGTAATATTATTTACCCAAACATCAAGCAACAAAAGTGTCGTTTGAGCCGACAAGTCAAATCACTGAATTGTTTGAATTTCGTAACTAATTGTTTGAATTTTGTTACGAGCTGAGGTTTAAATTGCTTTCTTTTGTATGCTGCTAATCAGCGCATACCGGTTGATCGCACTGATTTTGGAAAAATTATTAGGAATCATTTGAAAAATATAAGTTATACAATGAACAAGATTGAAACGATAGAAGAATTTTATAAACGGAAATTTGATTGGATTCCCGACAATATCCGGAATGAAATTGGCCATTTTAACGTTTTCGAGCACGAACCAGTCGATCCCGAAAAAGCGAAGCCGCTGCCATACAAGCGAAGAGATTTTTATAAAATTATGTTGGTAGTTGGCGACATTAATATGAATTATGCCGACCGCGTCATAAAGGTAAAAAAACAGGCTTTGTTCTTCTCAAATCCACAGATTCCGTATAACTGCGAAAACCTTGAACGAATTGAATCAGGTTATTACTGTATTTTTAACCAGCATTTTTTTCACAAGTTTGGCGACCCAAACCAATATTCGGTTTTTCAGCCAGCAGGGAATCATGTATTTGAATTGAGTGACGAGCAAGTCGAACAAATTACGGTTATTTACAAACGAATGTTCGACGAAATCCGCTCGAACTATGTGCACAAATACGATGTTTTGCGCAATCTGGTCTTCGAATTGTTGCATTTTGCCATGAAAATACAGCCTTCGGCGAATTCAGATCAGCAACTCACGAATGCTTCCAAACGAATTTCCGTTATATTTATGGAACTTCTTGAGCGTCAGTTTCCCATTGACGACACTCATCAGAAAATTAATCTACGTTCAGCCTCCGAGTTTGCCGATCAGCTTAACATTCATGTAAACCACCTGAACCGTGCTATAAAGGAAAAAACGATGAAAACTACCACCCAAATCATCGCTGAACGTATATTACAGGAAGCCAAAATCTTGCTGAAACACAGCAATTGGAGCGTTGCTGAAATATCAAATTCATTAGGCTTTACCGAAGTAACTCATTTTAATAATTTCTTCAAGAAGCATGTCCAGATAAGTCCGTTGAAATTCAGAAACAATTAATTATCGCAACTAACCAAACTTTCAATCACCAAAACAGGAACCCATGAAAAAACTAAAAACTTTAATTGCTGCAGTGACATTATTCGTTCTGGCAACAAATGTTATGGCACAAGACTGGCCACAATATCTTGGTCCTGAAAGAAACAGTACCTCCTTGCAAAAAAACATTTTACGAACATGGCCGCAAAGCGGACCCGAAGTACTTTGGACAGCCAATGTGGGTATCGGTTATGGCGGTCCTGTAATAAAAGACGGCAAAGTTTATTTGCTCGACCGCGACGATAAAATTGGTGATAACCTACGTTGTTTTGACCTTTCAAACGGGAAAGAACTCTGGAATTTTCAGTATGAGGCACCAGGATCTGTCATGTTTCCAGGCTCGAGAAGTGTTCCGACTGTTGAAGGGAATTATGTTTATTCGTGTGGTCCTTACGGTGATCTGTATTGTATTGATGTAAAGACACATAAACCAGTTTGGAATAAAAACGTCTGGAAAGATTTTGGCGGTGAGCAAATCCCGATGTGGGCCATTACTCAATGTCCGCTTGTATACGGAGATTTGTTGATTCTGGCTTCGCAGGCTCCTCAGGCAGGTGTTGTTGCTTATGAAAAGCTTAAAGGAAATCTGAAATGGAAAACCCCATCGATCGGGCAAGTGGGATATGTTAGCCCCGCCATTGTTAAAATTGACGGGAAAGATCATGTAGTGATGATTTCGGCATCAGGAAGAGATGGAAGCAAAGGTAAAGTTGTTGGGATTGAGCCACTCTCCGGAAAAATTCTTTGGGAATATGCAAACTGGAACTGTCATATTCCGGTGCCAAGTGCTGTTGATGCCGGAGAAAACCGCATACTTATAGTGGGCGGATATGAACTCGGAGCAACCATGATAAAGGTTGAGAAAAAAGCTGATGGAAACTATGACACAAAAGAGCTTTTCACCACCGTTGAATTTGGCGATCAGACCAAAACACCATTGCTATACAACGGCTATTTCTATGGTCAGTACGGAACGAATAACCGCCGCGACGGAATGGTTTGTATGGATATGAATGGCCAGATTATGTGGAAAACCAAGCGTGCTCCTGACTTTAATAAAGGAAGCATGGTTTTAGCCGACGGTTTGATTTTGGCAACCGACGGAGCAAAAACATTATACCTTGTACAGCCCGATCCATCCGGATTTAAAACCATTGCATCGGCCGAACTGCTTAAAGAAGGTGGTACCGGTGGCAACGACCAGATGGCTTCGAGGGTAGGAGGTGCCACTCAAAACTGGGCTCCTTTAGCGCTGTCAAATGGCAAATTGCTTATCCGCGATCAGAGCCGGCTTATGTGTGTTAAGGTGGCCGAATAACTTGTTTGCAGAATTACACCTGTTTGATTTTCGTAATTAATTATTTGCTTTTAGTTATTTTTTATGATTCTATTGTTTGATTTTTGTATCATTATTTAAAAGCATAAAATCATGGAAACAAAAATTCAAAAACGTCAGTTAGGAAAAAGTGGGCTCGAAGTTTCAGCCATCGGATTGGGTTGTATGGGAATGAGTTTTGGTTACGGAACAATTTCTGATGAAACAGAAATGATTGCCCTGATCCGGTCAGCCGTTGAACACGGAGTCACCTTTTTTGATACAGCCGAAGTTTATGGCCCCTACATTAACGAAGAACTGGTAGGCAAAGCCCTCGAGCCTTTCAAAGGCCAGGTAGCCATTGCCACAAAATTCGGGTTCAATTTTCAGGATGGTTTAAGCACCGGACTAAACAGCCGCCCGGAGAACATTAAAAAGGTTGCCGAGGAATCGCTGAAACGACTCCGAATTGATGCCATCGATCTGTTTTATCAGCACCGCGTTGATCCGAATGTTCCGATTGAAGACGTTGCAGGCGCAGTGAAAGACCTGATTCAGGAAGGAAAAGTAAAACATTTCGGATTGTCGGAAGCCGGAGTACAGGTGATTCGCCGTGCCCATGCAGTTCAACCGGTTACCGCTTTGCAAAGCGAATACTCGCTGTGGTGGCGCGAACCCGAAGAAGCAATCATCCCAACGCTCGAAGAATTGGGTATCGGCTTCGTTCCTTTCAGTCCGCTGGGTAAGGGTTTCCTTACCGGGAAAATGGACCAGAATACCACATTCGATTCGAAAGATTTCAGGAGCACGGTACCACGTTTATCGCCCGAAAACCTGAAAGCCAACATGGCATTTGTTGATTTGGTTGCTGCATTTGCACAACGCAAAAATGCAACTCCTGCACAAATCGCATTGGCATGGGTATTGGCGCAAAAGCCTTGGTTTGTCCCAATTCCCGGAACAACAAAATTGCATCGTTTAACCGAAAACCTTGGGGCTGCAGCAATCGAATTCACAGCTGAAGAACTTCAGGAAATTAATGCCGCATCATCAAAAATCACCGTTCAAGGCGACCGGTATTCAGGAGGTAGTGCAAAAATGATTAACCGGTAATAAATACAGGAGGACAACAAATGGAAAAACGCAAACTTGGCAATAGTGGACTCGAAGTATCGGCACTCGGACTTGGTTGTATGGGCATGAGCCATTCTTATGCCCCTTTTCCGGAAAAAAAGGAGATGATTTCCTTCATCCGTTCGGCAGTTGAGAAAGGAATTACGTTTTTTGATACGGCTCAGGTTTACGGTCCGTTCAAAAATGAGGAGCTTGTTGGTGAAGCTCTGGAACCATTTCGGGATCAGGTCGTTATTGCAACCAAATTTGGGTTTCGATTTCCTTCAGGAAATGAAGAGGGGCACAATGGGGCGATCATTGACAGCCGACCGGAACACATAAAAAAAATGGTGGAAGGTTCTCTGAAAAGGCTTCGTACCGATGTGATCGACTTGTTGTATCAGCACCGCGTTGACCCAAATATACCTATTGAAGATGTTGCCGGAGCTGTGAAAGATTTGATTCGGGAAGGAAAAGTAAAATACTTTGGAATGTCGGAAGCCGGGGTACAGACCATTCGTCGTGCCCATGCCGTTCTGCCTGTTACGGCGCTTCAGAGTGAATACTCGCTTTGGTACCGGAAACCTGAACTGGAAGTGATACCCACATTGGAGGAACTTGGAATTGGTTTTGTTCCTTTTAGCCCTCTTGGAAAAGGATTTCTAACCGGTAAAATTAACGAAAACACCACTTTCGAAAATGTTGATCTCCGAACGATTATGCCACGGTTTACGACGCAAGCAATGAAGGCAAATCAGGCTTTTGTGGACTTGCTAGTTGAAATTGCCAGGCAAAAAGATGCAACACCAGCACAGGTCGCATTGGCTTGGTTATTGGCCCAAAAACCATGGATTGTGCCTATTCCCGGAACAAAGAAACTTCATCGTCTCGAAGAAAACAATGGAGCGGTAAACGTCATATTGACCTCTGGTGATTTGAATATCATCAATTCTGCATTAAAGGAATTAAAGGCAGTGGGCGACCGCTATCCGGTGGCACTGGAAAAAAGCACAGGTTTATAGGAGGAAAAACAATGAATATCAGTGAAACAGCACATAAAAACCATGAAGGACTTTGGCCGGGATACGAATCGAAAGCCGGAGCTACCGATCCTGAATTGATTGAAGTGTTCGACAATTTTGCTTTCGACGAAGTGATCAGTCACGACGAAATGGATACCCAAACCCGTATACTGATGATTCTGGCTTCCACGATTGGCAGCCAGGCACTCACCGAATTTAAGATGATGGCCAGTGCTGCGCTTAACGTAGGCGCAACTCCGGTTGAAATTAAGGAAATCGTTTATCAGGCAGTGCCTTATGTAGGCATCGCTAAGGTGATCGACTTTCGGTACGCTATCAACGAAATTTTCAGGGAAAGAGGTATCGCGCTTCCATTGGAAAGTCAGTCAACCACAACTCCGGAAACAAGGCTTGAAAAAGGTCTGGCCAAGCAGAAAGAAATTTTTGGCGATATGATTGACAATCTGTATAAGAACTCACCTAAAGATTTGTTGCACATTCAGCATTATTTATCAGCCAATTGCTTCGGCGATTATGTTACCCGCAATGGACTGGATGTGAAAAACCGAGAAATGGTAACCCTGTCATTCCTGATCGCTTTTGGGGGTACCGAATCACAAATGAAAGGGCATATTCGGGGAAATGCCAACGTTGGAAACGACCGCCAGACCTTGATCAACCTGATGACACAACTTTTACCTTACGTAGGTTATCCACGAACATTAAATGCCATTAATTGCCTCAACGAAGTATTACCGGAATAAAGTAATGGACGAGATACTGAAAATGTCAAATTCGAATAAAAAAACACTGATTGCCTATTACTCACGAAAAGGTCAAAATTATGTGAGTGGCCAAATTGTTGATCTTGCGGTTGGAAACACCGAGGTTGCTGCCCGAATGATACAAGAACTTACAGGTGGCAACTTGTTTGAAATTCGCACTGTAAAGGATTATCCGCTTGATTACACCGAGACCACGCGTGTAGCAGCTACCGAAAAACGGAATAATGCCCGGCCCGAACTTACCAACATCGTTGATCAAATGGATATGTACGATGTGATTTACCTCGGCTATCCCAACTGGTGGGGAACTTTTCCGATGGCTGTTTTTACTTTTCTTGAATCATATGATTTTTCCGGAAGAACGATTGTTCCGTTTTGCACCCACGAAGGCAGCGGACTGGGGAACAGCGAACGCGACATCCGGAAACTATGCCCGAATGCCAAAGTACTTCCGGGAATTGCCATACGGGGCGGAAGTGTAAAAAATGCAGGTAATTCAATTAAAACCTGGCTCTCGGGAAAATAGTGTCATAAAATAAAAGTAGAAACTTGTAGAATTCCGGTTTCCCGGAGCTATGAAACCGTTTAAAACAAAAATCCCTGTAATAATTTAATTTACAGGGATTTTTGTTTTGTCGTCGGAATCAGAATATTAAGCTATTTTTCATTTACAAGCTCATCGATTAACTCATTGAATTCGGTCTTAAACTCTTCAAAGAACTTGCCGGTTGCCGGGCCGCTAAATCCGGAATGAACCTTACGAACGTTTCCTTTTTTATCGATGAAAATAGTTGTTGGGAACGACGAAATACCATTCAATTGAGGAAGGGCTTTTGATGCAGATTCGGTTCCAGACTGGCCCGCAAACAAAACCTCATAGTCAATCCCGAGTCTTGTTTTCAAACTTCCCAATGTCTTTTTTGCTGATTCAAAGTCATTCTTTCGTTCAAACCCTAAACCGATAATTTCTACGCCACGGCTTCGGTTTTCTTTATACCAGCCCGACAAAAACTTATTTTCATCAAGGCAATTGGGACACCAGCTTCCCAATATGGTAACAATTACCACTTTTCCTTTGTATGCCTGATCGGCAAGCGATACCATTTTACCATCCAGGTTAGGGAAGGAGAATGCAATGGTTGAATAGCCTTCTTTCAGGTGCGATACTTTGTAAGCATCAGGCAAAGCCGCATTTGGGTTGCGTTTACCTTCTATTCTAATTGTTTTTCTGGGTGTTACAAACTCTCCGGAAAAGGCATCGCTGCTGCTAAACTCGCCCTTCAGCAAGTATGGAGTCGATCCGCCGAATGCCGATAATTCAAAGTTCTTTCCGCGAACAACTCCTTCAAAGAAACGGTAATCGCCGGTAGTGGTGAGAATCGATCCGGTAAGTAATGAACCTTTCTGCTCGAATATCCCTACTGTTTTTTCAGCGTCATCACCTGTGCCAATTACCATATCCCACGTTCCCTGAAGTGAAACCGATGGAGAAATGGTGCTCTCTGCAAAACGTGGTAATTTGCCGCAAACTGCATTAAACGGAACTCCCGAATCGGGTTTGGCTGTGTTTAATTTAAAAAGCCGTCCTTGCATTGAGTTTCCGGTAACTTTGGCTTTCAGAACCGTATCGTAAAGATCAACAGGGATGTTTATCGAATCGTTTCGGTAACTAACGTGTTTAATTGGAAACCGATCGGCTCCATTTATTAGAAACACTGTGATGCTATCAGAACTTTTACTTTTTACCTCAAACATAAACGGAATTTCATTTCCGGGCAGCTTAAATACTCCTCTCCAGGTTCCCTGGTTTAAAGGAGCAGCAACCTGCTTAAACGAGCTGAATATCATCAGTATAAATAGTAACGAGAATAAATTTACCCATCTAAAATTGCGCATATCAGAAAGTTTTATCAGTAACTAATTTGATTTTTTCCTTAACGTTTAATGGAGTGCCATTGACTCACAATTCCTTAAAATCCTCCAAAATTATCCTTTTTTACTTATTTCGCCCAATTCCCTGTGATTGAGTAAAACAATATCCTTTTCATTTAACTCGATCAGCCCATCTTTTTCGAAGTTTTTCAGCAGTTTCACAGCACTTTCGGTTGAAATACCTGCAAAATCGGCAATATCCTTCCGCGACAATAACTGGAAAACATCCGGATTCTCAGATTTAAGGCCGTCAACATACAACAATGTATCTGCCAAACGTCCGTTCATCTGCTTATACATAACAGTCCTTAGGGTATCAAAAAGATTGGCATTCTGCTCGCAGTAACGCTTAATCATGTTAAAACCGAATAATCCGTTCTGTTTAATAACTGAAGTAATCGCTTCTTTTTCAACCAGAAATACTTGGCAATCAGTCAAAGCAACCGACGAGTAGTTGAATGTATTTTTTGTAAAAATTGCGGAAAGCCCCACAAATTCACCAGGTTTTATAATCCTGAGGTTGAAGTTCTTAGAGCTGTCTCCTTCAATATATTGCTTAGCCAGGCCATTAATGACAAACAATGCATACGAAGCAAAAGCTCCCTGTTTGGTCAGGTTATCGCCTTTGCGGAAGAGCACCTGAGTCTTGCTGGCCCGCACCAGCTCTGCTTCTTCAGGCGAAAGCATCTGGAAACAAGGAGCCTGAATGTCGCATATAAACTCCTGATCGGTTTCGAGGATAGGTTTCATAATTTAAACAAAAATCCATTTGCCTGTAAAGTTAGAATTATACTTCGAGTGAGCGCCGACATGAATACACAATTGTTGTTAAGATTTTTTTACCTGATTATTCCGGACTAAAGTCGCCTTCCAGGTTTTAAATCAATAAAAAAGTTGTCGCAATTCAATTCTATTCCCGATTCCGTTCACCCCAATTTACTTTAAAGAAGGAATATACCGACTTAGCTTTGCAGTATAACAAATTCAAAATACTGAACTATGTTGTACACAAACCTTGAACATATTGAAACAGCTGGTGAATTCACAAGAATCATTGAAGAAAATGAGAATGTGGTGGTAATCTGTGGGCGGATGGGGCCGCTGTGTGTGCCGGTTTACAGGGTAGTTGAAGAATTAGTGAATGAATTTTCGGAAGTGAAATTTTACGACATGGAATACGACAATCCTGAGTTTTACTTTTTCCATGCAAGACCCGAAGTACAAAATCTTGAAGAAATACCTTTCACCATATTATACCGAAATGGGGAAGTGGTGAAGTCGGTAGGTGGCCTTCAGACAAAGATCCAGTTGAAGCGAATTTTAACAGAAGAATTCTCAACCAAAATAAATGCATAAAACTTTTAAATAATAACAAATGCAAACTACATTCATAATTATCAGCTTTTTACTTGTTACTTTTTTTGTTATGCGCTCTATCGCCATGGCAAAAATTAAGGAAGCACCTCTGGTCGCCGATCACCAAAATGTGTTGACACTGACCGACCAAAATTTCAAGCAGAAAACAAAAGAAAAAGTAGTTCTGGTCGATTTTTGGGCAACATGGTGCGCCCCTTGCCGAATGATGGCACCGGTTTTAAACGATGTAGCGGCCGAACTAAACGGCAACTCACACGTTGGTAAAGTCGACATTCAGCAATATCAGAATCTGGCTACTGAATTTAAAATCAGGAATATTCCAACAATGGTTTTGTTTAAAGACGGTAAGGAAATCAATCGCTTCGTAGGAATTAAATCAAAAGAATTTTTGCTGAAAGAAATCTCCAGAGTGAGTTAAAGAGGAAAAATATCCAATAACCAATATTTAAAGATATAAATACTTAAAAATTAATACAGTAATGGAAAAGATAGTAATTATAGGGGGAGTTGCAGCCGGGGCGACAGCGGCAGCCAAAGTGCGCCGCATTTCCCCGGATGCTCAAATTGTGATGCTCGAAGCCGGACCCGATATTTCGTTCGCCAACTGTGGCTTACCATACTACATTGGCGGAGACATCAAAAGCCGCTCGAAATTGATTCTTCAGAGCCCCGAAAGTTTCAACGAACAGTACAATGTTGAAGTTCATGTAAACACCATTGTTTCGGCTATCGACCGCGAGGCTCACCAGATAAAAGCAATGGATACCCGCAATGGCGAACAAATGACATTCGACTATACCAAATTGATTTTGGCGCAAGGCGGACGACCAATTAAACCAACATTGCCCGGAGCAGATTTAGGCCATGTTTTCAGCTTGTGGACATTGAGCGACATGGATCAAATTTCCAATTTCCTCACTGAAAAGAAACCACAGACGGCCGTAGTTGTAGGTGGCGGATTTATTGGTTTAGAAATGGTGGAAGCCCTTGTAAAACGCGGTCTGAAAGTGAATGTGGTTGAAATGATGCCGCATGTGATGGCCATTATGGAACCTGAAACTGCCGGTTTTATCGAAAATGAATTGTTGGCTTATGGCGTTGGTTTACATACTGGTGCAGGTGTTACCGAAATTAAACAGCGAAGTGTAAAACTCGATAACGGAAAGGTGCTGGATGCCGATATGGTTCTGCTTTCTATTGGTGTTCGCCCTACTTTGCAATTGGCTAAAGAAGCCGGACTGGAAATTGGCCAAGCGGGCGGATTGCTCGTCAATGCGCAATTGCAAACTTCTGATCCAGATATTTATGCAGCTGGCGATATGGTAGAAATTGAACACCGCATCAACGGCAAAAAAGTGCGAATTCCCTTGGCCGGCCCTGCTAACCGACAAGGCCGAATTGCTGCAGAGAATGCTATGGGCGGTAACCACAGCTACAAGGGATCAATCGGAACTTCGGTTGTGCGTGTATTTGAAGCTGTTGCCGGTATTACCGGTCTTTCGCTGAAACAAGCTCGTGCCGAAGGAATTGATGCTGATGCAATTGTGGTTCACAAAGAACATCATACCTCCTATTACCCTGGAGCCGAAACGGTAACCGCGATGCTGGTTTACGACCGCGAAACCGGAGTTATTCTGGGCGGACAAACAGCAGGTTACAAAGGTGCCGACAAACGTTTGGATGTGATTGCAACGGCCGCAGCAGCCAAACTGACGGTAAGCGATTTAGCGGATATCGATTTCGCTTATTCGCCACCAATTGGCACGGCCAACGATGCCATCAACATGGCAGCTTATGCAGCCGAGAACCGTATGTCAGGTTTCAGTCCGTCGGTAACAGTTACTGAACTCGATCAACTTATTTCAGGTAAAAACCCCGCATTTGTTGATGCTCGCGACGTTTTTGCCTTTGAGAAAAGCCACGTAAAAGGCGCTATTCATATTCCGCTTGAAGTATTGGCTCAGCAAAAGAATTCAATCCCAGCAAATCGTTTAGTAATCATTTACGACGAAACCGGCAAGAAAGGACATCAGGCATTAAGGACCTTGACTGGCGCAGGGTTCAAAGATGTTGTCAATATTTCAGGAGGACATACCTCGCTGCAACGCCAGGCACGCGCCACCGGATTTAAGCATTTGCAAATCGACTTATTACCGATCGAAACCAAATCGGTAGGCGAATCTGAAAATAAAACGCAGGAAAAAGCTGCCGCAATAAAGGCGAATGATGTCAATTCTACACTCGTCGTTGATGTTCGCACGCCCGAAGAATTCGCTACCGGCGCTTATCCTGAGGCAATTAACATTCCACTGGATGAATTGGGCGAACGTATGGTTGAACTCGGCAATAATGCCTCCCGCGAAATCATTGTGTATTGCGCGTCGGGTGCACGTTCTGCGTATGCTCAACGCGTGCTTAGTCAGGTTGGCTACACGAATGTAAAAAACGGCGGTGGTATCGCAGCCATGATGGCCAGACGAAACAGTACCTCACAGCAGGCGAATGCCGCAACAACACCATTAATCGTTGATGTTCGCACGCCAGAGGAGTTTCGTTCGGGCGCTTATCCGGATGCTGTGAATATTCCGCTAGACGAACTTCAGGCAAGAATTGGCGAATTAGGAAGCAAATCGCGCGACATTACGCTGTATTGCGCTTCGGGAGCGCGATCGGCTTATGCACAACGCGCAATGGTGCAAATGGGCTTCACCAACGTGAAAAACGGCGGCGGAATCATGCAAATGATGATGCGGAGATAAAACCTTTAAACCTAAAATACTTATGCAAAACATTAGCTCTTTGACCGATTTCATGCGCAAAATGGAAGGGCGCAATTATGTTGCTCTGCTGATTCACAATCCGGAGAAAGAATCGTCGCGATGTGCTTTCCGGAGTATTGCTGAAGCTTCGTTTCTGAGCCAGAATACATTGGTTTGTATTGCCGATTTGACACAGGTGAACGAGATACGCTCTCTTCACGAATCCGGCGGAGAACCGGCGCTTTTGCTGTTCGAAAACGGCGAACTGACACAAATTGTTGAAGGTTGCCACGAAAGCGATTACTTCAAGGCATTGATCAATCACGATTCGGTAGCGAGCTAATTATTAAGTATTAAACTGAACAGCGATGAAGAAGATTCTGATTTTAGGCGGAGGTTTTGCCGGAGTTCAAACAGCTATCGAATTGCAGAAAAGCGGGAGGTTCAAGGTTACATTGGTTTCCAACCGCGATTACCTGTACCTGTATCCAATCTCGATTTGGGTTCCGGTGCGGCATACCGATTTTGAAAATGTAAAGCTGCCACTAGCCAAAATCCAGAAGAAATACCCGTTCGAGCTTGTTATTGATGCAGTGAAAGAAATTCATTCAGCAGAGAATAAGGTGGTTTGCGAAACGCAGACGCTTACTTACGATTATCTGGTTGTGGCTTTTGGTGCCGATAAAATGAAGCACAAAGGAATTGAAAATACACTGTCGATTTGCGGGAAGCCTGAAATTTCGCTGGCTATTCGTGACAGGATTGACGCACTTGTTGCCAAAGGAAGTGGCAAGATTGCCGTTGGTTTTGGAGGCAATCCCAAAGATAAATCGGCTGTTCGCGGCGGCCCCGGCTTCGAGCTGATGTTCAACATTCATAACCTGCTGAAAAAGAAAAAGATCAGGCAAAACTTTGAACTCACGTTTTTCGCCCCAATGGCCGAACCAGGCTCCCGCATGGGAAAAAATGCTTTGCCTTTGCTGAATAAACTGTTCGACCGTTATCAGATTAAAAAGCATTTTGGCCTGAAAATAACTGAATTTGAGCCGGATGCAGTTGTTTTTGAGGATGAATCGAAGCTGGAGTCGGATCTGATTCTGTTTATTCCGGCGTCAACAGGCCACCATGTTTTGCAAAACAGCGATTTGCAATTGTCGGATGCAGGCTTTGTCAGGATTGATAATTTCTGTCAGGTTCGCGGAATCGAAAATGTGTATGCAATTGGTGACGGTGCTGCCATCGAAGGCCCAGAATGGATTGCAAAACAGGGACATATTGCTGAACTGATGGGAAGAAATGCTGCCCGCAACATCCTTCAGAAAGAACAGGGAACGGCTAATTTCAAAGGTTATCAGGAAGAATTAAACATTCTCTGCGTGATGGACACGGGTGATGGAGCCGCATTTGTTTTCAGGGACGATAAAAAATCGTTTTTGCTGCCCATGCCTGTTGTTGGCCACTGGATGAAAAAAGGTTGGGGAACCTATTCGAAGCTGACGAAAGTTGGAAAATTTCCTCGCCTGCCCGGAATGTAAAATCAGAAGAAAAAATTGAAATGAGAAAGCTACTAATAGCGTTGGTTAAAAACCGCATAATCATTTTGTCGGCATTGGGAATATCGATGTATATCGGTATCTCGCAGTTTCATATTTCGCTGTGGTTCATTTTGTTGTATGGCGTTATTCTGGGTGTCATCTTCGGAAAAGTTTTCTGTCGTTGGGTTTGCCCCATGGGCTTAATCATGGAAATGATGATGGGCTTTGGTGGCAACGACAGTAAAATCAAGCAAATGTACCAGTATCATAAGCTGGGCTGCCCCATTGCGTGGATTTCAGGATTGCTGAACAAATACTCGTTTTTCCGAATAAAGCTGAATGAAACAACTTGCAGCACCTGTGGCATTTGCGACAAGAAATGCTACATCGTTGCCATGGAGCCTGAAAAATACAGCTTGTACAAGCCAGCCAAATTAAAGCCCGGCGACAGTTACACCTGCTCGAAATGCCTGGAATGTGTGGCGGCTTGCCCCAATGCCAGTTTAAAATATAAAGTTTAAATAAATACAAACAACTATGATTGAACTAATTAAGAAAATTTTCGGAATAAAGTCGGTTGACTATGCACAGTTGGTGCGGGAAGGTGCCATTATCGTTGATGTTCGTACCAGTGGCGAATTCAATACCGGCCACATCAAAGGATCGGTGAATATTCCGGTTGACAAAATCGTGAATAGCTCTGATAAATTGAAAGCCAAGAAAAAACCGATTATTACTTGCTGCGCCTCGGGCTCGAGAAGTGCCATGGCCAAAAGTGTACTAAAAGGAAAAGGTATTACAGATGTATACAACGGCGGCCCCTGGTTTAGGTTGAAATCAAAAATCAATAAGGGATAATTACATGGAAAATCAGGCAGAAATAAAATCAGGAAAGCCTTTCTTTAAAACATGGAATTTCTGGAAACAGGTTATTCCCGCAATTGTTGGTGCAATAACGGGCTACCTTTATTATCACTATGTTGGTTGTTCATCGGGCCAGTGTGCCATTACCGGCAACCCGTTTATGAGCACCATCTGGGGTGGTTTTCTGGGCTATTTTTTATTCAATAGTCCATGCATCCGGGGGCGATGTTAACCAATTGGAATAGATTCAATAAATAAAAATGTAAAGTATGAAAAAGAACATGGGAACTATCGACAGAGCAATCAGGGTACTGATCGCCGTCGTGTTGGCAATTTTGTTTTTCGCAAAGGTCATAACCGGGGTTGCAGGAGTTGTTTTACTTATTCTGGCCTCAGTTTTTGTAATTACCAGCTTGTTTGGTTTTTGCCCGTTATATTTTCCTTTTGGCATAAAAACAAATAAGAAACAGGAATAAAATACCACAAGCAATGAAAGGATAAATTTCAAATTCATTTATCCTGAAACAAAAAGCTCTGTAATCACAACGATCACAGAGCTTTTATTTTGAGGTAATATACTTCCTGCTTAGCTAAAATACCCGTCGAGGTATTCTTTGGTCAGATTTTCCTTTGGGTTGCTGAAAATCTCGTCAGCCGGACCAGCTTCAATCACTTCTCCAAGGTACATAAACACCACATAATCGGCTATACGGCGCGCCTGACGAAGCGTGTGAGTAACCAGCACAATCGAGTACTGATCTTTCAGCTTCAGAAACAATTCTTCGATTTTTTTACTCGAAATCGGGTCGAGGGCAGAGGTAGCTTCGTCGCCCAGCAGAATTTCGGGTTTTACGGCCAAACCTCGCGCCAGGCAAAGCCGCTGTTGTTGCCCAATGGATAAACTGGTGGCAGGCGATTTCAGGCGGTCCTTCACCTCGTCCCACAAACCAGCTTCCCTCAGATATTTTTCAACGATAATATTCAATGTTTTCTTCCGGCGAATGCCATGAATACGTGGCCCGTAAGCTACATTGTCGTAAATCGACATGGGTAGCGGGCAGGGCCTTTGCGAAAGCAATCCCATCTTTTTGCGGATATCCTCAATATTTACATTCCGTCCATGCACATTTTCGCCATCGACAAGCACATCACCGTCAATTTTTACCTCAAGCGAATTCTGCAGCAAGCGGTTAAATGTTTTCAGCAAAGTGGTTTTTCCGCATCCTGAAGGACCAATGATACAGGTAATTGCCTTATCCGGAATATCCAGATTGACATTTTTCAGAATGTGATTTTTCGAAAGGTGAACATTCAGGTTCCTGACACTGATGTGAGGACTATTCATACCAAATACTGGTTCAGCTTTCACCTGACTTTGTACTTCCGGGACAACATGCAATTTTTCGGTGGGCGATTCAACAAATTTCTCAACCCGAAGCAAATTCTGTATCATATTTTATTCTTTGAAAATTTACGACTATAAACACGGGCAGCAATACTCAGCATCAACACAATTACGGTCAGGATCAACGCGGCCGCATACGCCCGGTCCTGAACTTCAGCTATCGGACTGCTGAGCTGGAAAAAGATAGCCAGCGGCAAAGTTGCCACCGGTTGCGAAAGAGAAGTCGGAATACTATCGGTGTACCCAGCGGTGAACAGCACCGAAGCGGCATCGCCAATACCACGGCCAACCGAAAGCAGAACGGCGGTTACAATTCCGGGAGCAACCTGTTTCAGGATAGGGCGGATAATCTCCGAACGGGTTGCTCCGAGCGAGAGTGCTGCGTCTTTCATTTCCTTCGGAACACGCCGCATTACTTCGTCAATCGAACGGATAAGGATGGGAATAATCAGAATTGTTACGGTCAAAATCCCCGCCAGAAGCGACGAACGCAGTCCCAGGTAAACCATCAGGGTAAAACCAAATGCTCCATAAACAATAGAGGGAATACCGAACAAAACATCGAACGACAGGCGTGTAAACTGCGCCAGCCGCGACTTCTCGGGCAAGTACAGATTGAGATACAGCACAATAGGCAAACTGAAACAAAGTCCAAGAGTAATCGATCCAATCACTATATAAACCGAACCTACAATGGCGTTGAGTAGACCCCCTTCTTTACCAAGATAAAATCCACCGCTCGGAATTTTCGAAACCATATCCCAGCTCATGGCCGGTAACCCTCGTTTTACAATTGCCACAATAATCATGAAAAGCGAAATGACTATCGCCAGAGTGGCCGCCATCATCAACACTTTGAAAATACGCTCCTCAATCATTTTAATTTTCCGATGTCTCATAGGGCAAAATTCCTTTCAATACGAATTAGAATTAAACGCGATATAGCATTGAATGCCAAAATAATGACAAACAAAAGTAAGGCGGAGAGCATGAGCGCCGAGTCGTACAATGGAATCGACATCATTTCGCCATAATTGTTGGCAATAAGGGCAGGCAGCGGATAGGCCGGATCGAAAATTGATTTCGGCACTTCCGAAACGTTTCCGCAGACCATCAGAACGGCAATTGTTTCGCCAAAGGCGCGCGAAATGGCCAAAACCACCGCCGCCGCCAACCCGGGAAACGATTTACGCAGTACCACTTTTTTAATGGTCTGCCAGTTGGTGGCACCAAGCGATAGTGATGCCTCGCGCAATCCGCCGGGCAGAGCATCGAATATTTCGAGAAAAACCGAAATCATCAGCGGAATAATCATGATGGTTAGCACAATTCCCCCAGCAAGAATGCTGTATCCTGTAGAAAATTCGACAAAATGAGGAGCCAGCGACACCGAAATAAACGGAACCACCACTAAAATTCCCCAAACGCCATATACTACAGGCGGAATCCCAGCCAATACGTCAATCATTGGGAAGACTACTTTTTTGACATACGGATGTGCATATTCCGAGAGATAAATAGCTGCCAGCAGGCAAAGCGGCAGCGAAATGACAATAGCCAATGCTGTTACCCACAACGTCCCCATGATAAATGGGAAAAAACCGAATTCGCCTTTCAGCGGTTTCCAGTTTTCGCCGGTCAGTAATGCCCAAATCGATTGCTGCTCCAATATGGGCGCCGATTTGTAATATAGGCTGATACCGATGATTACCGCAAACGATAACGACAGCAGTGTTAGCACCAACATGCTGTGCCGGATCAGAAATTCCCTGATTTGGCGGTATTTGCTATATTGTATTCTATCCATAAAACTCTAATTTTAGTTTGGCTACTCCTTTAAAACCTAAACCTGACAAGCACTTTTTAGCCTGTCAGGTTTCTGATTTGCTGTGGGAAGCCAGCAAGTCAACTCATTATTTGTTTCAATTCTTATTTTACTTTCTCCAATCCCGTTGCAAGTTTTTCTTTAGAAAGATTGATATACCCACTTTCAAAAACGTACTTCTGACCTTCGGTTAACGACCATTTAATGAACTCGACCAATTCCTTTTTAACCGGTTTCCCTGAGGTGACAAAGTACAGGTCGCGAGCCGGCGGCGAAGGATATTTTCCATCGGCGATGGCAGTTACCAGTTTATCCATTGTATCGTAAAAGTTTTCTTCCGGGTCAATTTTGCCGTTGTTGTTCACATCCAGTGGTATGACCTTCACTCCGGGATTTGGGCGTTTTGTTTTGGCATCGTAAGCATAGCCAATGTTGTTGTAGGCAATTCCCTGCGGGTCCTTGGTTACAGCCTGTGCTAATCCGGGGTCACCAAAAACACCTACCCCCAGAAGGTCTTCCTGTTTCTTCCCCAGATATTTAGCCCAGGTTTCGCCAGCACCACAGGCATCAGAACGGGTGTAAATACGAATTGGCACAGTACTTTTTGTTCCGATAGCCTGCCCCCAGGTTTTGGCTTTCCCGGTAATGAATACATTAACAGCTGCATCACGGTCGAGCCCGTTGGCCAGAATATCTTTAATGTTTGGATTTGCAGCGCTTACGGTTGGGACCACTGCATCCTTCGTAACCGCAATGGCAAAAGCGCCTTTTTTCACTTCCTCGGGACTCACTTCGCGCGATACCAAGCCAATATCGACCATTTTGGCCAGAGCATCAGTCATTCCTTTTCCAGCTCCTCCGGCAGAAATATCGAATTTCACTCCAGGATGCAATTTTTTAAACTCTTCGGCCCATTTTACTGTCAGCGGATACAGCGCAAAAGCACCAGAAATGCTGATGTTTCCTTTCAAATCATCTTTGGTTTGGGCTACCACTTTCCTAAATGAAAATGAGCTAACCAGCAGGAACGCTAAAAAATAAGAAGTAATCTTTCTCATGATATTTTCGTGTTTTAAGTGACTAATTAAAATCCAATCTGGAATTGAAGTGAGGCATAGTTGTTATCGATGCTGGTTCCTTCTTCCTGCTTGATGGTGTAATTGAATTGCAGGCGGGCATTCGCATTGAAATTGTAGTTTGCCCCGAAAACAAGCCATGTTGAAGCATCGTCGGCCTTCGATTTGTTGGCGTCGTAGAAATCGTACTTGGCCATCAACTGAAGTTTTTTCTCCAGAAAATAATATCCGCCCTGAATGTAATAGCCTTCACGATTGGTGAGTTCATCTGTTCCGTGAAGATATTCACCGCGAATCCCAAGGTTTTTATAGTCGTAACTCAGGTCAAATCCATAACGATTACGGTCAACATTCTTTGCCGGAGTAGTGACAACTGTGCCGGTTTTAACCTCAGGAACATAGCGCGAACCATTGTAAAGTGCAGCGCTGATGTCCAAACCTGCAACCGGATGAACAATCAAACGGGAAGCAAAATCCTTTTTCTCGTTGGCATCGGCAACATTTATTCCTGAACCATTGTAAATACCCAGACGGTAATCAAGTACCGGGCGGTCTTTCAGTTTCCATAGTGTTCCACCCAACTGAACTCCGATGTCGCGTCCATTCTGGTTTCCACCCACATCTTTTCCGCGGGCTACCAGCGCTTCAACAGCCTGCGAACGGTCGATCAGTTCCAGCTTGTTTGAACTCGCCAGGTTTTCGAGCGAGAACGGTATTTTGGCCTGACCAATGGTGAAGTTGAAATAATCGTTCAGTTTCAGTTCGGCGTAAGCATCAATCAGCTTTGGACTTCCTGCCAAATCGAACTGAACACGATAGGCCCAATAGGGCGAAATAGTACCTTTAACATCGAGTCGGGCACGGCGGATATCGAAACCATCAATTTTACCAGGTTCGTCTAATGCCTGGTAACGCACCTGCGAGTAACCGGCAATGGTGATTTTTTTTCCGGCATTAACCGGGAATGCCTTGATTTTAGATAGATTAGCTTGTGCTGCAATCGCCGCTTCAGCCCGCAACGAGTCGGCATCCTTTTGTGCTATCAGGTTCTTTTGAATCAGAACATTCAATATATCGTCGGTCGATTGTGCCTTTGACGAAAGCACAAATACGAATAAAATCAGGGTTAAAAACAGAAGCTTTTTCATCTTTATTATTTTGTCGATTGATTTAGTGTACATTAAATTGATTGTGAATTACATTTTTGAGCTCAATTCCGAATTTCAAAAATAGATGGTCTGTTAACGATTGATTGTAAAAATGGGCTTGGATAATTCAGCGCCGAAAATGGAATTTAATAGTTCAAAACATTAAATATTTCATGTTTTGATGAATGAAACTATGTAGACAAGCCATTTTATAACATGCACATTCGAAAAACAAAGGGCTCCATGCCACAACATCGAAGATTTTCAGGTTTTCCGGAAATGCCACTCCGGTTCAGTTTAAAAGTCAATAGGAATAGGAATTGTGAAGCTTTCATATCGTCTTTGTTTGGTGATATTGCAAAGATGAAATATGGTGTTCCTCCTGGAAATACCTTGTTTGGGGTAATTTATATACCACAAATTAGGTATATCAACAACTGCAAAACAACTAAATAGCAAATACTTAAGTCAAATCATCGAGCATGGAGCTGGAGGTTTTAACTTTTTAACAATGAAATTATTAGTGAAATTGGGGAATACTCCGGGGATATAAAACAGAAAAGGATTATCATTTGCTGATAATCCTTTCTCAAATTTAGTTTAGTTCGATCGGAAAATAGATATTGGTTAAAAGAGAAAAGGTTCATTATTTTTAAAACCGTCACGAATATAACAGTTATTTTATTACTCCATTTAAGATTTTTTAAGAATTTATTAATGTTGGAAATTCTCGTGATACATAGCCACTCTAAACACCTGTTTATCAGTTTGATTTTTTTTGACGTATGTTTTATAATATCATTGGAAAGCCGCGGTCACCAGCATTCAGCAATCGCGCAACATCTTTTGAATTATGAGTAGTGCTGTCCATTTTTCAATAAGATGCGTTTCGAATAATAAAAGACTTTTTTATCTGAAATTAATGCAAAACGTTTAATTTTGCAGAAAAAAAGTATGCGGCTCTACAATCTTATCGATAGTAAAATTCTGAAAGAAAGATTATTAAGTGAGGATTTCACACGAAAAACTGTTTCATTTTACCGATACTTTATTCTCGATGATCCTCAGCAATTTCGCGATCAGCTATATCAGGATTGGGCAGAATTAAATTGCTTTGGTCGCATCTATGTGGCCCGCGAAGGAATAAATGCACAAATGAGCGTCCCGGAACACAATTTCAATGCTTTTCTCGAGTCAATGCACAAATATCCCATATTTGATCAGATTCCGATAAAATTCGCAATTGAGGATGACGGCAGATCATTTTACAAACTCACAATTAAAGTCAGACTCAAATTAGTTGCTGATGGACTTAATGATAATGCTTTTGATGTAACCAATGTCGGTAAACACCTGAATGCTGTTGAATTTCATGAGCTGGTTGGATCGGGTGAACATGTGGTAGTTGATATGCGAAACCATTATGAATCGGAAATTGGCCGATTTAAAGGTGCTATTTGCCCCGAAGCAGACACATTCCGCGAAGAAATTTCGACAGTAACCGATCTGCTGACCGACCATAAAGACAAGAAAATTTTGCTGTACTGTACCGGTGGGATACGTTGTGAAAAAGCCAGCGCTTACCTGAAACATCACGGTTTTTCGGATGTGAACCAGTTGCATGGCGGCATTTTGGAATATGCCCGGCAAATCAAACAACTGAACCTGGAGTCGAATTTTGTTGGGAAGAACTTTGTTTTTGATGAAAGGCTGGGAGAGTCGGTAAACGGCGAAATTATTTCGCATTGCCACCAGTGCGGAAAACCCTGCGACACGCATGTGAATTGTGCCAACGATTCGTGTCACCTGTTGTTTATTCAGTGCCCCGAATGCGCCGAAAAATACGATGGCTGCTGTTCTGATACCTGCAGCACTACTAAAAATGCACCGGAAGAAGAAAGTGTAATTTTGAAAAACAGTCAGAACCGGAAATTTGGAAACAGCCGTGTTTACCGGAAAAGCTTTCTTCTGGCAAAAAAGGCTAATTTTGCGACTTCCGAAAATTATTCAGCAGAAAACGCTTAGTATGACCAATTTCTGGAAAGAACTTCCCAAACCCATTTTTGCGCTGGCACCGATGGAAGATGTAACCGACACCTCGTTTCGCGAAGTAGTGGCACGCCTTTCTGATCCGAGATACCTGCATATTTTATACACCGAGTTTACTTCGGTTGATGGAATGAATCACGCCGTTGGGAAGCAGCGGGTAGGCGAGCGGCTCATTGTCAGCAAATCGGAACGAAAAATCCTGAAACAAAAGAAAATCAAATTAATAGCTCAAATTTGGGGACGAAAACCAGAGCTTTTTCATAAGATTGCTACCGAAATCACCTCTGAATTCGAATTTGACGGATTGGATATTAACATGGGCTGTCCGGTGAAAAATGTAGTAAAAAATGGCTGTTGCTCTGCTTTGATCAACGAACCTAAACTGGCGCAGGAAATCATTCTGGCCACCAAAGAAGCCACACATTTGCCGGTTTCGGTGAAAACGCGCACCGGAATTAAATCGCACGATACCGAAAACTGGATAGCCAACCTCATGGAAACCAAGCCAGCCGCGGTTATTCTGCATGGACGTACTCAAAAGCAACAATCAGATGGTTTAGCCGACTGGAGCGAGATTGCCAAAGGAGCCCGGGTGCGCGACCAAATCAATCCGGATACTTTATTTCTTGGAAATGGCGATGTTTTGTCGGTTGCACAGGGCAAAGAATTATGTCTGAACTATGGACTAGACGGAATTATGGTTGGCCGTGGAATATTCCATAATCCCTGGTTTTTCAATCCTGAGAAGCAAACTCCCTCGAAATCGGAAAAACTTGAGCAACTCTTGTTTCATACAAGGCTTTTCGAGCAAAACTGGGGTGGTAAAAAGAACCTGAATATCCTGAAAAGATTCTATAAAATATATACCAGCGACTTCCCGGGTGCCGCGGCTTTGCGTTCCCAGTTGATGGAAGCTAAAACGTTCGACGATGTTTATCAAATCGTACAAAACGATCCTGAATTTGCCTGAATATCCGGCCCCTTTATCAATTTCAGACTTCTACTTATTACCAACTTGTGCGTTTAGTCCTTTTAAATTCACTTTTAAAAGTCTAATTTTATGTCAGGTAAACGCATACAATGAATGAAGCTAATCAACATCATCCGGACAAAATACTTTTACGGACTGATCGTTGATGTATAAAATTGAAATTCAATGAAATTTATAAAAGGATTAAGGTCACTTCACCGCGATTTTGGCTATTTAGTGGTTGGCATTACCTTTATTTATACCATTTCGGGCATTGCTATGAACCATCGGCAAGACTGGAACCCGCATTACTCGCTGATAACCGAAGACGTTACCGTTCCGGCATCAGACCAAATGGAATATACAAAAGCCGAAATCAGTTCGTTACTCCAAAAATTTACGAATAAACCGCTTTATAAAAAGCATTTTATAACCAAAGATGCTACCATCAAAATATTCGTTCAGGAAGGTACTGTTATTTACACACCATTGGAAGGAAAAGCAGAACTTGAGTTGTTAAAAAAGCGGCCTTTCTGGTTCCAGATCAATAAAATACATTTAGCTCAAACCGACAGGCTTTGGATCTGGATCTCGGATATTATGGCTTTATTTCTTTTGTTTGTAGCTATCTCGGGCATGTTTTTATTGAAAGGAAAATTGGGAATAACCGGAAGAGGTTTGTGGTTAACTTCAATTGGAATTATAATTCCTCTGCTAATCATTTTCTTTTTCCTGAATTGATAAAAGAACCAACAAATCAACATATTATGAAAAAATCACTGTGTGTTTTAATTAGCTTGTTAGTGCTCTTTTCGTGTACCAGCCAACCGAATCAAAAAAAAGAAGAAAAATCAGCTGAATTGGCTGTTCTCACTGTTGATGAACTTCAGTCAAGAGGAAAAGAACTTGTTGGAAAGGAAGTAATGGTAAAAGGAACTGTAACACATGTTTGCAAAGAAGCCGGTGCCCGTTGTTTCATTATGGGAAGTACCGAAGATGTGAGTCTGAGGATTGAAGCCGGCACTATTGGTTCGTTTTCGCAGGAACAAATGGGCAGCGATATCCAGGTTCGCGGAGTTGTTCGCGAGGTGCAGCTTGATGAAGCAGATTTAGCTGAAATGGAAAAATCAGCCGCAGCAGGCGAATCAGCCAACAAAAACCATGCTTTGGGTCACGACGGACCTGCTTTACATTCGGTTGATGGCGGCAAACACGATAGCACAACCCAGGCTAAAAAGCTGGAGGATATGAGCCAGAAACTTTCTGAAAGTAAAGAAGGTTATGTTCCGGTCTATTATCTCGACGGAATTGCTCTAGTTAAACAAGTGCAATAAGTACTTTCGGTAACAATTATTAATAAATAGTCAATCAGTAATTTATAATATCTATTGACTATTTATTTTTTGTTTCAGGAATAAAATTTAGTGACACGGAATTTACACAGTGCCGGGTATTTTTGAGCGTAAAACCTTCCCCAATAAAAACATGACCCAAATGGGCTCCGCATTTAGCACAGGTTATTTCCGTACGACGCCCGTCGGCATCTAAAGTGCGTTTAACGGCACCTTTTATCTCGTCGTCGAAACTGGGCCAGCCACAATGTGCATCAAACTTATCAGCCGACCGATAGAGCGGAGCATTGCATCTTTTGCACACATAAGTACCTGGCTCATTGTTGTTATAATAAATTCCGGTAAAAGGTCGCTCTGTTCCTTTGTCTTCTATTACGTACTTCTCGAATTCAGTTAGTTCATTGAATCTCATTGTTGTTTCTTTCTTTTGTTTGATTGCATCCTGACCATTAACAGATATTGCCAATGCAATCAGAATAATAAATCCAACCCGCTTCATCACGCTATTTTATTTGCATATACAATTCAGATAACCCGTTTGTTTATTAAAATATCAACAATTTATCGAACTTGCTTAAAAGTTTATCCCGAGTTTAAAGGGGTAAATGTTGTATCTTTCGCAAAAAAGTTAAAAGGCCTGATCTGATTTATTAGTTTTAAACAAATCGAGGCCTCCAAAAAGTCAATTAAAAACAAATTATTCACTCAATGAAACGGTTATTTACCTATTTTCTGCAGGGGTTACTTCTTTTGGGGCCATTGGCAGTTACACTCTATACTGTTTTTCTGATGTTTAATTATGCCGACAGATTAATTGGCGATCCGCTAAAAGAGCATTATAAACTGGATATCCCCGGAATTGGAATTGTTGTCTTATTTATCTCACTAACGCTTCTTGGTCTTATTGGTCAAACCATTATTGTTCAGCCGTTTACCTGGTTTACCCGCAGATTGCTGAAACGATTGCCTTTGTTAAATGTCATCTACACATCTATAAATGACCTGTTTACCGCTTTTGTCGGTAAGGAAAAGAAATTTACCGTACCGGTTCGGGTTTGCATGGACAAGGAAAACAATTTGTGGAAGATCGGGTTTATAACTGAGAAAAAACTGGAGGATTTCGGAATGCCGGATATGGTTGCTGTCTATTTTCCGTTTTCATACAGCATCAACGGCGAGATGATGATGGTACCAGAAAGCTCGGTAATTTTGATTGATCTGAGTCCTTCGGAAGTGATGAAATTTGTTGTTTCGGGTGGTGTTACTAAAATTAACTAGATATGTTCTCGACTGAAATCGTTTTACTTGGTGGTTTCTTACTGATGATTATTGCGGTTCTGATGATTGATTTACTTGTCGTCGGACGAAACTCCCACATTGTCTCAACTAAAGAAGCTCTGGGATGGAGCAGTATCTGGTTCGCTCTTTCAATGGGTTTTTATGTGTTTCTTAAGTATTACGGTCACATGCTCCATGGCATTGAAACACCAGCTGAACTTTCCGAAATCATTACCAAATATGCTCCAGGCCTAAAATTTAATTCTTCAGATTTTGAAGGAATGCTGGCCGAATACCGTAACAACATGTCGATGAGCTATCTGGCCGGTTATTTCATCGAACAAACCCTCTCAATCGATAATGTTTTCGTTATTTTATTAATACTTCAGGGGTATTCGGTTCCACAAAAGAACTACAAAACAGTATTGTTCTGGGGTGTTTTGGGTGCCATCATCCTGCGTTTCATTTTCATTTTTGCCGGTGCAGCCTTAATTCATAAGTTTGCCTGGATTCTCTATGTTTTCGGCGCTTTTCTCGTGTTTCAGGGAGCAAAAATTCTATTTAAAAAAGATGAAACTGAGAGTGATCCGCACGATTCGCCAATTGTGAAATTCCTGTCGCGCTACCTCAATATTTCTAAAGATTACCATGGAGATAAATTTGCCTACAACTATAACAAGAAGGTATATTTTACGCCATTAATGATTGTAGTTGTTCTGGTTGAATTTACCGATGTTATTTTTGCCCTCGACTCTATTCCGGCAGTATTCTCAGTTTCGCTCGACCCGTTTGTGGTATTTTTCTCTAATATTTTCGCCATTATAGGGCTTCGCTCGCTTTTCTTCCTGTTAGCTAATATGGTTAATAAATTCAGGTTTCTGAATGTTGGAGTGAGCGTTTTATTAATGTTTGTTGGTGTTAAATTACTGGCTCATCACTGGCTCGACGAAATCGGATTCAAATCATCGTATTCGCTATATTTTATTGCGGCAACACTGGTTTTAAGTGTTCTGTTTTCAATTTGGTTTCCTGAAAAAGAAACAACAGAAGCAAAATAATCAATAGGTATGCAACAAAAAGCCTTCTGAAAAACAATTTTCAGGAGGCTTTTTTATGAATGGCCCTGCACTGACTAAAATGTTGACCTGTAACTTAGCCCAACACTTCCATACCCCAAATAGCTTGGTAATAGGGCAGAGCTTGCTCCTTTTTTCGAGCTTAGTCGTGGAATAATCTGATGTCCTCTGGCCGACACAATCTTTCCACAGGTATATCCGATAGCCAGCCCCAAAGGATAATCGCTTATCCAGTGAACACCATTGTTGAGCATGGCAAAACCCAACACTCCCAAAAGTGAATAACCAACTGGTTTAATGTACTTATTTTCCGGATAATTTTCTGCCAGAATAGTAAGTGTTGCCATGGCGGTAGCCATGTGCCCCGAGGGAAATGCATCGTAATTTGAGACACTTTTCTGATATCTGGAAGGAGCAGGAAAAGGATGCCAGTCTCCACCTGGGACAGGATCAGCGCTTTCCATAGCTCTAAACGGACTTTGACGACCGGTAATTCGTTTCAAAAACTGGGTGGTTAGGCCTAATGCAAAAATCGATTCAGCTATTTGCGAAGTGGTTTGAAGCGCACGATAATCGTTGGCCATCAAGCCATAACTGTATAGTCCCCCGGCAATTAACATGCTTCCCCAGCCTTCACCAAGATAGTAAAACGTAGAATTCAAATTATCAGGTACTTCCATTGCATTGACATGAAAATTGCCAATATCAAACTGAATAACAGTTTTCGATTTTCTTTCTGGATTAAGGTGAATGAAACGTCCAAACTGCTGAGATGCATCAGTTACCGGTTGATCAACTGCAACCAGCAATGCCGAACCGGCAAGAATAATTCCCAATTTAGGCAGATTCTTCTTCGAGAAAGCCGATTTGCCCATCTGGTAAATATCGGATGGTACATTCTTAACAAACTGAAAAGGTTTAGGGCGCAGATATAACAAATCAGCCTCATGAATGCTGAATACCTGAGCTTTTCGTATCTTAAATGTATCGCGCCATGATGTATTTATAAGCGTATCCTGCTTCGATTCACCATCGACTTTTACCAATGAAAACAGAATCAGCAAGAATATAACACAGTATCTTTTAACCGAAAGTGACCGAATGGATAGGCTAATCATTAGTTCCACCTGTTAAGTTTGTTCTTGTACACGTAATTTGCAGACTGATAATAAATTATTGCTTCATTTTCTGTTTCAGTATCTTTACCTTCTGCCTTCATTTCGCCTTTTTCAGGATCAATAATATAATGAGTTATTTTCCGCTGCGGACTTAATATCGACAACCGGTTGTTTTTGATATAACCCAACTTCTGGTAATTCGATATAAATGCGCGTTCCTCTTCCGGAGCCATTTTCAGAATATCTTTTCCGAAGAATTTGCTATTGTAACTCCAGTTCATAATTCCAAGAAGCGTAGGTGCAACATCAATCTGGCTGCAGAGTTTGTCAATTTGCATCGGACAAACGATGCCCGGATTATAAATCAGGAATGGAATCTGGTACTCCATAAATGGTAACTCAGCCTGCCCGGCACTCCCGGCACAATGATCGGCAACAATTACAAACAAAGTATTTGAAAACCAAGGCTTTTTACTAGCTTTTTGAATGAATTCGCCAATAGCAAAATCGCAATATTTAACAGCTCCGGGTCTGCCCGAATGCGAAGGAATATCAATTATTCCGTCGGGATAGGTAAACGGACGGTGATTCGATGTTGTCATTAAATGATTCAGGAAAGGTTTGCCGTTGGCATACGATTTATCACATTCTTTCAATGTTCGGTTAAACAAATCCTGGTCGCAAACACCCCATGCATTTTTAAATGTAACATCTCCTTCTTCAAAGTCACCATCGTCGATAATTTGGTAACCGTTGTCGGAGAAAAATGCATTCATATTATCGAAGTAACCATTTCCACCATAAATGTATTTCAAATCGTACCCATGCTGCTGAAAAATGCGCCCAATGGAAAACAGGTTTTCGCTGTTTGGTCTTTTTATTACACTTTGTCCGGGTTTTGGCGGCGCTCCCAAAGTAACAGCTTCAAGGCCATAAATAGTGCGGGTGCCCATTGCATACAGATTCCTGAAAAATAGCGAACTGTCAGCCAATGCATCCAAATTGGGTGTTAGTTTGCCCAACTTGCTTCCTTTATAACTCAAAAACTCGCCACTTAAACTTTCAACAGTGATAAATACCACATTGTATTTCTTTTCTTCACCCTGATTTGTGATTTTCCGGGTTATATCAAACGTTTCATTACTCAAATATTCGCTGTTTGTAGTTTTCAGCATACCTCGCAACTGTTTAAAATTCTCTTCATTGGGCCGCGTGGCATAAAAAGTCTCATAATCGAGCTCGTTATTCAGGAAAGCAGCAAACAGCGAATGAATTCCGTTTTTAGCCAACTCGTTGTTATAACGATTCGCAGTAATTTCAACCGTGGTATTTTTAATCAGAAGAAACGAGATGATTGGAAGACAAAGCAGGGCAAATCCAGTTTTCAGCCTGATCTTCAGATTAGTTTTTGCACCCAGCGACTCCTCCAAAAGCTTCTTTTTTACAACAACGGCTGTAAGAGCAATGTCAATGGCAAGTATTCCTGAAATTAATAAAGGAAGCGGGTACGACTCTTTAATATTTCCCAAAACCTCGGTGGTATACACCAGGTAATCGACCGCAATAAAATTGTACCTGACACCGAATTCCTCCCAGAAAAAATATTCGGAAACCCCGTTAAACAAAAGAATATAAAAGGTAATAAAGTAGGATGTATAGGCTAAAAACCGATGAACTCCGGAATTAAAGATCCTGTCGGAAACAAACATCTGGAAAAGCACAAACGGGATCATGAAATACGAAAATGCTACAGTATCCATGAACAATCCGGCGCCATACGACCAAAGAATGTAAAAGGGGTTAAAACTGATGTCGGTAACCGACATTAAAAATAAAACAGTTCTGCTAACCAATGAAATAGAAATGAAGACAAAGTAGAGCAATAAAATACCTCCAAAACGGGATTGAAAAGCTTTTCGTAGGTTTAGAACTTTCATTATTTCAGTTTTTCGCGATAAATACTTGTGCCAGAAAATCAATTTTTTAACTAATCGCGCAAATATAGAATAATTCTAATTGTGAAAACTTGAACTGCTGGTTGCAGAAAAGAATATTCAGGTTCACCTTCTGAATTTTTTGTTAAAACTCGCTCCGGATGCTAATTGTGAACTCCAAATTACCTGTTAATCATTGCGGATTGACTATATTTGTTTCCGTTTAAAACAGTAATGTTTTTCCGAATTTATTTTTATTTATCACTCATTTACAGCATAGTAAAATGTCTAAATTCACTTACCAAAAACCATTCCCGATAAAGAAAGATACCACTGCGTATCGTCTTTTAACTAAAGATTTTGTTTCGACTGTTGAATTTGATGGTCGTAAAATTTTAAAAGTTGCTCCTGAAGGACTTGAACTTCTTGCGAAAGAAGCTTTTGCCGATGTTTCGTTCTACCTGCGTGCAGCTCATCTCGAAAAACTGGCTAAAATTCTGCAGGATCCGGAAGCTACTGATAACGACCGCTTTGTTGCATACACCATGCTTCTGAACCAGGTAGTTTCGGCTGAAGGCGAACTTCCAACCTGCCAGGACACCGGAACAGCCATCGTTCTTGGTAAAAAGGGCGAAGACGTTTATACCGGCGCCAACGATGCCGAGCATCTTTCAAAAGGAATTTTCAACACCTATCAGGATCGTAACCTGCGTTATTCTCAGGTTGTTCCGTTCAACATGTTCGACGAGAAAAATACAGGAAATAACCTTCCTGCCCAAATAGATATTTATGCTGAAAAGGGAAATTCATACGAATTTCTGTTCATTACCAAAGGTGGTGGTTCGGGTAACAAAACCTATTTGTATCAGCAAACCAAATCGTTGCTGACCGAAGCAAACCTGACTAAATTCGTGAAAGAAAAGATTATGGATTTAGGTACTTCAGCTTGTCCTCCTTATCACTTGGCTTTGGTTATCGGCGGAACATCGGCGGAAGCAACTTTAGCAACTGTGAAAAAAGCATCGGCTGGTTATCTCGATCATCTTCCAACCGAAGGAAACGAAGGTGGACAAGCTTTCCGTGATCTGGAATGGGAAGCCAAAATTGAAAAGATTGCCCAGGAATGTGGCTTGGGTGCACAATTTGGTGGTAAATATTTTGTACACGATGTGCGTGTAATTCGTTTGCCACGCCACGCAGCTTCATGTCCGGTAGGATTGGGAGTTAGTTGCTCGGCCGACCGTAACATCAAAGCAAAAATTACTGAAGACGGAATTTTCCTTGAAGAACTGGAAAAAAATCCGGCTCGCTTCCTTCCGGCTGCAGCACCACACATGCAACCAGCAGTTGACATTGATCTCGATCAGCCAATGGAAGAAGTGTTGAAAACCTTATCGAAATACCCGATTAAAACACGACTGAATCTTTCAGGAACCTTGATTGTTGCCCGCGACATGGCTCACCTTCGCCTGAAAGAAATGCTCGACGCCGGACAGCCAATGCCTGAATACCTGAAGCGCTACCCGGTTTATTACGCCGGACCTGCTAAAACACCAAAAGGAATGGCTTCAGGAAGTTTTGGCCCGACTACCGCCGGACGCATGGACCCTTATGTTGACTTCTTTATGAGTTTGGGCGGATCGAAAGTTATGGTTGCCAAAGGAAACCGTAGTCAGGCTGTTACCGATGCCTGCAAGAAATGGGGTGGGTTCTATCTCGGATCGATTGGCGGACCAGCTGCGATTTTGGCGAAAGAAAGTATCAAATCGAGCGAAGTAATTGACATGGAAGAACTTGGCATGGAAGCCATTCGCAAAATTCGTATTGAAAACTTCCCGGCATTCATCATTGTTGACGATAAAGGAAACGACTTTTTCAAACAACTCTAATCTTTTGCCACAAAGGAACGAAGGCACAAAAGAATAGTTCAATCTTTTGCCGATATAGAAATGAGCGGATGATTAAAAGTCATCCGCTCAATTTTTTTACATATCTTGAACACGGAAAACATTAAATTGATTACTCTCTTTGGTAATAAACAACATCGTTATGGATTTAGTCAACCTTCAAAACACCAATATCGAGTTTTTCCTTAACCGAGAGGATATTATTCAGGAAACCGCTCAACAAATCATGAAAGACTTTGGCATGTTTGGCATCGAGATTACCTTTTCCGGAGATGTTGAGAATGCTTATAATGAACTGCATGATCAACTCATTAACCAGATCAGTATTTATCTCGATCGCGATTACAGCCGCCTCATGGCTGTTTTATACCAGGTTGATATTACCGAACGCGAAATTGCTAAAGCACATCAGGATTTACCTCACTACAACGATCTGGAAATACTGGCACATCAGGTAATTTTCAGGGATTTGAAAAAGGTTTTGTTCCGGAGATACTACAAATCAAAAACAGAAGAATAGCAGGTTCTATAACCCGAAGAAATGAAAAATGCCCCGCAGAGAACTCTCCACAGGGCATTTGTGAGAAATAAAAGAATTATTTCCCGATCGTTGCAAGTTTATTATTAACAAGCGTACACCATTTTTCGGCAAGCTGCAGTTCACCTGCCAATGTCAGTCTGTCGGTATTCGAGCTGTAAACCACAATTACCTGGTCCGATTTACTTTTTTCCTTATTCACAAATACAAGGTCAATCCGGTCGAAAACCTTCATATTTCCTTCTTTGGGACCCGTTACACGACTTATTTCGGCAACCCTGCAGCGAAATATCTCGGCCAGGTTAATTGTAATGTTTTCCTCGGTACCATTCGTTTTCCGGATTGCAAAAACAACATTCTTTACTCCATCAATCCCAATCACCGAATCATTCCAGATGTCGTAATTCGAAATTTTGCAATCTGCTGATTCGGCTAACCGATTGAGCGGATCTAAAAACCTGACTTGTTTTTTCTTTTTGCTTTTACTTGTTGATGCTACAATTATCACGAGAAGGAGCAAGCACACAACTCCTGTTATAATCAAACCTAAACTCATCTTATGTTTTATTTGAAATGTAAATATGTGTTTGTTAAGATAAAGCCTTTGTTCAGCCTAATCTCAAAAATTAAAATGGGGTGGATAATGTAAACGACTGGCTACCAGAAATAATGAAACGGGAAGATAATATCGGTTGACTTAAACCAGACAACATTTAATCTGGAATAAAAAACATACGGTAAGTATTTAAAAAACAGCAACCGCCCAGTTGCGAACGGACATGCCGAAAATTGATTAAATGAGTTTTTTACAGTTGTACGCGAGCTTTGACTGTAAATACTTGTCAGGCTTTGCGATTGCTCGGTATGGTAGAATAAATTGTTCGAGACTGTGGAAGAATAAAAAACAGCCCCTTCAGCCGGAGAAGAAGTAACATTCCGGGGCACAACATTTCCGCTGTAGGTGCCTAATAAAAAGCAATACAGAACAGAAACACCAATTATTGCTGCTGTTTTAAAAAGTTTCTTCACGCTGCAAAAGTACACTTTTCGAATGAATGATTGAAATTTGCCTGCGTCAGTGATTTTGAAAGAGTATAATGACGATGGAACCCACAATCATTATGGCTGAACCAATCAGTTTCTTTCGAATGCCCATTTCTTTAAAAATGCGGTGACCAAGCAGTACACTCACGATTGTCGATAATTGAAAGAGCGACAATGCATAGCCCACCGGCATATGATCGAACGTATAATTGGTTGAAAATTGCATCGTCCCCATACAAGCCACCAACAGCATGTATTTGCCTGCATTTGAATGCGTTACAATGCGTTTAACTTCTGTTTTTAAATTCACCCTGTAAACTAACAAAAGTAAGAAGGAAAACAGGGCGCCAAACCAGCACCAGCTTACAAATGCCAGGGTTGCCGATGAACTCAAAATCACTTTTTTAATGAATACTGCTTCAATGGCTGTCAGTATCATGGCCCAAATCCTGAACTGAATTTCCGGACGTTTGAGCAAAGTCCAAGAAAATCGTTCTTCCGTTGTGTCCAAAACAAAATAACTGCCATAAACAATCAATCCAATTCCCAAAATACCCCACACATTTGGAATTTCCTGCAAAAGAAAAATACCGACAATGATGCCAACCACAGATTTATAAGAATTGATTGGACCCAAAACCGACAAATCGCCTTTTTGTAATGCCTTAACCAGAAAACCATTTCCCAATGCGCCTGCAATTCCCACTAAAACAGAATAAAACCAAAAATGTGTGGGCAAGTCGCTCCAATTAACCTTCAGAACTAAAAACACACATAAAAAAGAGAGTAGGAGGTAAGTCAGGAAATTAACGAGCAGCGGGTGATTCTTTTTCGCAGTAAGTTGCTTCTGAAAAACATTTCCAAAAGGATTCGAAAGTATTCGTAAGGCTACTGCTCCTGAAGTTAATAAAGTCTCAATCATTATTTGTTTCCGCTCTCCGATGAACTTTGAGACTCCAAAAGTACATCTTTCTCCAAAGCGTCAATCATTTCGCTGGCTTTATAAACGACTTTTCGAATTATGCCATTTCTAAATAAACTAGATAACCTTCAATGATCTTAATTCTTCTTCCAACTGATCAGGATTTTCAAACCGAATTGCATGCATTCCTATTTCTCGGGCCGCGTTTATATTTTTCGCATTGTCGTCGATAAAAATAGTATTCTCAGCAGACACACCATATCTGTCAATCAATACTTTAAATATCTGTTTGTCAGGTTTAATCAGTTTTTCCTCTCCCGAAACAACAATCCCGTCAAATTCGCTAAAGAATGGAAATCGGGCAAATGCAACCGGAATAGTTTCGGCCGACCAGTTGGTCAATCCAAAAATTTTATATTTCTCCTTTAGCTGATACAGTAATGAAACCGTTTCGGGAATATCACTTTTAAGCATCACTTCCCATCTGTCGTAAAATAGCTGAATCATGGAATAAAAATCCGGATATTTCTCCTGAAGCAAACGCGTTCCTTCTGATAAAGGGCGCCCCCGGTCCTGTTCCAGATTCCATTCTTCGGTACATACATGGCGCAGAAAATATTCCATTTCCTGCTCATTATCAAAATAATCACGGTAAAGATGCCGTGGATTCCAATCGACCAATACGCCGCCAAAATCAAAAATTATATTTTTTATTCTCATGTCAGGCTTCTTGAATTTAAAATCAAATCGGGAATTATTGCCCCATTATTTTTTTGATAAATATAAGGAACTTACAACTCAACAGAGCCAGATTAATCAAAAAAGGTTAAAAATGATGAAATTTCAGGAAATCGGGAATCTCCTTTTTCTGATCTCCCCGGAATAAGCCTATATTTAAAAACTATTTCTGAATTTATGGCTTTTAGGCGCACCTTTATTGTTTTTCTGCTTCTGTTAAATGGTTTAATGGTTTTTCCGCAACAGAAATTTACCCTGAGTGGAACAATCACCGATGCCTCGAGTGGCGAAGACCTGATTGGTGCTGCTGTTTCAATTCAGAACCATAACTTCACTGCCGTAAGTAATTCGTACGGGTTTTATTCAATTTCCATTTCTGAGGGCGATTACATAGTCCACATCAACCAAATGGGATACACCAAACAGGAAGTAACAATTAAGCTTCATTCGAACCAGTTGATTGACTTTAAACTTGAAGCAATCAATTATCAACTTGAAGATGTTGAAGTTACTGGCAGCAGGGGCGACAGGAACATTACTTCGCTCGAAATGGGAAATGTGAAAATAAACCCCAGGCAAATTGAAAATATTCCTGTATTATTTGGCGAGCGCGACCTTATAAAAACCATGCAGCTGATGCCAGGCATAAAGCAGGCAGGCGAGGGAAACACTGGTTTTTATGTTCGTGGCGGCGGAATTGATCAAAACCTGATTTTACTTGATGAAGCTCCGGTATATAACGCCTCGCACCTGTTGGGGTTTTTCTCGGTATTTAATTCAGAGGCTATACGCGATGCCAGCATGCTCAAGGGCTCAATTCCTGCCGAATATGGAGGGCGCGCGTCATCGGTGCTCGATATCCGGATGAAGGAAGGAAACATGAAAGACTATCAAACGACCGGGAATATTGGACTAATCTCGTCGAGCCTGAGTTTTGAGGGACCTTTCAAAAAGGACGAAAGTTCGTTTATGATCAGTGGCCGCCGTACCTATGCCGATATGTTTCTGCAGTTTGCTCCCGATAAAGACATCCGCGATGCACAATTGTATTTTTATGATCTAAACATGAAAACCAATTTCAAGCTCGATCTGAAAAACCGTTTATTTATCTCGGGTTACCTCGGCCGCGATAAATTCAGAATGGAAGACCAATTTGGCTTTGACTGGGGTAGCAAAACGGCCACCGTGCGGCTAAACCATACTTTTTCTGAAAAGTTGTTCTCAAACAGTTCGCTGATTTTCAGTAACTATTCATACCAAATAGATTTATCGGGCGACAACGAAGTTATTATGGGCTCGCACATTCAGGATTTTAACCTGAAACAAGATTTCAGCTGGTATCGTAATGTACGGAACACCCTGAAATTTGGGGCAAACCTGATTACCCATAAAATTGTTCCGGGCGAAATTGATGCGGCTCCCGGAAGCATTTACAACTCGCTGGAAGTAAGGCCTCGCAGGGCTTTTGAAGGAGCTTTATATATTTCAAACACGCAACAGATAAGTCCGAAATTCAATATTTATTATGGTTTGAGGTTGGTCGCTTTCGTTAATGTTGGCCCTGGCGATTTTTACCGGTTCGACTCGAACGGAAATGAAACGCAATTAATTAGTTACGACCATTTTAAGTGGGTGAAAACACAGGGTGGCCCCGAACCACGGCTCATGCTGAATTATATGATTGACAATCAGTCGTCGGTGAAAGCATCGTATAACCGAAATTACCAGTTTATTCATTTGCTGTCGAACTCAACGGCATCAACACCAACCGATGTCTGGCTGCCAAGCAGCGACAACGTAAAACCCCAGATTGCCGATCAATGGTCAGTTGGATATTTCAGGAACCTGAAAAAGAATCTGTTTGAAACATCGGTAGAAATTTATTATAAAAACCTGCAGAACCAGATTGACTACCGGAATGGTGCCGACCTTGTTTTTAACTCGACCGTTGAAGCAGAACTTGTATTTGGCCGCGGATGGGCTTATGGTGCTGAGTTTTTAGTCAAAAAAAATTACGGGAAACTAACCGGCTGGGTTGGTTATACTTTATCGAAAACAATGCGGCAGTTTGACCAGATCAACAACGGGAATCCCTTTCCAGCCAGGCAAGACAGGTTACACGATATTTCAATTGTAGTTCAGTATAATTTTAGCCGTAAATTAATTGCATCGGCAACCTGGGTGTATAATACCGGAAATGCTGTAACTTTTCCCAATGGGAAATACACAATCGACGGAAAAACGGTAGGGTATTATACCCAACGAAACGGATATCGAATGCCCGATTATCACCGGCTTGATCTGGGATTAACCTGGATCAGAAAGCAAACAGCGCGATTTGAGTCAAGCTGGAACTTTTCAGTTTACAATGCTTATGGGCGCGAGAATGCTTATTTTATATCTTTCAGGCAAAATGAAGAAAATCCGGAACAGACCGAAGCGGTGCAAATCTCGCTGTTTAAGTTTATTCCATCGGTAAGTTATAAATTCAAATTTTAAGAGGCTTTGAATAAATTCTTTGTCATACCGGCAATTGTTGTTATCACCGTTATTTTTTCGGCCTGCGAAAAAATAATCGAAATTAATCTGGCCGATGCAAAGCCGGTCATTGTTATTGAAGCAACAATTACCAACGGCAAGGAGCCTTTTACTGTTCTGATTTCGAAAACTTCACCCTATTTCGGAACATCAACAAAAGAGCTTGTTTCGGGTGCAAAAGTGAGTTTACACACCGATACCGGCAAGGCTAAATATTTTACCGAACAGTCGCCGGGAATTTATAAAATGGAGAAAATTGCGGCCTTTGTAAATAATTGGTACATCGTTGATGTTGAGTATGAAGGAACTACTTATAGTGCACGCTCGTATCTGCACGCTCAGGTACCAATTGTTGATATTACCATTTCGCATTTCGATGGACTTGGATTTTTGGATAGCGGCTATAAAATCAACTGTTTTATTCGCGATCCGGTCAACATTGAAAACTTTTACCGCATCAAGGTTTATATTGACGGAAAGGCAGTTAACGATGATGGCGAAATTGACCTTTATTCGGATAAGTTATTTGATGGAAAAGTTATTGGACTTGTACAGCATTCGTCCACTGTATTTCAAGAGACTGATGTGGTTACCGTTGAACTTCAATCTATTGACCAGGCAGCTTACAATTATTTTTCGACACTCGAAAATATAACCGGCATTGAGATGATTCAATCGGCCTCGCCGGCCAATCCAATCAGCAATTTCAGCAATGGTGCATTGGGTTATTTTTCAGCATATTCTGTCGACCGGAAGACTGTTGCTATAAAAGATTACCTTAAAAACTAGTTTTGGAGACTTGCGTAACTGCAATTTTTGGCATTCCTTTATCCTTAATTCTAATATCCGAAAGCTTTGAAAATTGTAATATTGGATGGATTTGCCCTGAATCCGGGCGATCTGTCGTGGGACAGCATGAAAAATTTGGGTGAATGCATTTTTTACGACCGCACAAGTCCGGCAGAGGTTTTTGAACGAGCAATTGGTGCCGATGCGCTGATAACCAACAAAGTAGTAATCAGTAAAGTTTTAATCGATCATTTGCCTCAGCTAAAGTACATTGGCGTTACTGCAACCGGCTACAATGTGGTTGATATTCAGGCTGCCGTTGAGCGCAAAATAACTGTCACCAATATTCCGGCATACAGCACCGATTCGGTTGCCCAACTGGTATTTTCGCACATACTGAATGTGGCTAACCGAGTAGAATTACATGCAACTTCGGTAAGAAATGGTGATTGGACAAAAAGTCCTGATTTTTCGTATTCAAAAAGCGCTCAGGTCGAGCTTGCCGGAAAGACACTTGGAATTGTCGGATATGGGCAAATTGGTCAAAAAGTAGCTAAAATTGGGCTAGCCTTGGGTATGAACGTGATCTTTCATAACAGGTCGGAAAAAACGAATTTACCCACAGATATAGTTCAAAAAAATCTCACCGAAGTTTTTACAGAGAGCGATTTTGTTAGCCTGAATTGTCCGCTGACAGCTGAAAATAAAGAATTTGTGAACAGCGCTTTACTCAATAAAATGAAGCCAACTTCTGTCCTGATAAATACCGGGCGAGGAGGGTTAATTAATGAACAGGATTTGGCGAATGCACTTAATTCCGGCCGAATAGCGGCTGCCTGCATCGATGTACTTTCTACTGAGCCTCCGGCTGGCGATAATCCGCTGATTACAGCCAAGAATTGCTTTATCACCCCTCACATTGCCTGGGCAACATTTGAAGCCCGCCAACGTTTGCTGAGTATAACTGTCGATAACCTGAGAAGCTTTATAGCCGGGACACCAAAAAATGTAATAAAGCAATAAGTTATTCAGCATTAGGCAACCCCTTCGCTGCAGTTATCGTAGATAATGGTAGTTTAAACAATCTTAAATCAGGCAATATGAAACGAACATGTTGCTTCACAGCATCCAGGGGAATGATATTAATTCCAGCAACATGGAGTTCCATACTACCATTAAAAAACAAATTATTATAGTATGAAAACGATCAGTTTGCTTGCTATCATCACAATCTTTAGCGGGTTAACAACTTTTAGTCAACCCGACAAAAAAGAACTAAAAGCCAGACAACGACTTGAAATGGCTCAACTTATAGAAAGTGGTCATTTTCGTTTTGTGGCCCGATCTGCTAATTCCGATTTGGGTAATTTCAACAATTTATCGGCTACATACGATGTGGTTTTCGATAACCAGCAGATTAAAGCATTTTTACCTTATTTCGGAAGGGCTTATTCAGCTCCATACGGAAGCAACAAAGGTGGCGTCAAGTTCGATCAGACAGCTGAAAAGCTTGAGCGCAAATTTAATGAGAGAAAGAAAATGTATTCGATTTTTGCAGAAGTGAAAGGCGACGATGACTCGTATACCATTCATTTAACTGCAGGATTGGATGGGTATGCCGACTTAAAAATTAATTTTGTCAATCGTCAGTGGATCAGTTACTATGGAACAATTGAAAAGCCTGAAGAAGGCTCAAAATAAGATATTTATATGTAGGTGAGAAGGGACGGTGCATGAAAAATTCAGTAGGTTCAAAAAGGGTAAAATAAAAAGGACCAGAAATTCTGGTCCCTTATTTTTTTATTTAAATGCTAACCCCTTGGGCAACACATTTATATATAGTTAAATTTTTTATTCTTCATCAAATTGATCGTCGCTGTATTTGTAATTTGTTTCATCAAGACTTTCATCCGAGTAATCGTCATAAATAGATAATCTTCGTTTAGAGCTCTTGTCCTTATGAATTTTGGCGCTTTTTATGGAATCGCCATCAGATTTCAAAGGATCAATACCTTTTTTAGTAATTTTCAGATTCTTGTTTGTTTTCATCGCGAAAAATCTAAAAGTTTGATAATTAAAGTTTTAAAAGTTAGTAAAATTTATTTGTATCCGTTTGTTAAACTATGAAAAAAAAGAATACCTCCAAATATTTCAATCTGAAAAATATGGCCTATTTTTTTTGATCTGCTGATAATCTGATTATTATGCTTTATGAACAGTAATGTAATTAAATACGATAATTTGCGTTTAAATGTTATTGATAGATCTAAAAAAATTCTAGTAGTTTTAAAACTGATTTAGTAAGCTTAAAATGAAAGTCTGGTGTACATTCTTTTTCGTAGTAGTTTATTTGTTTGCCTCGGGGCAGGGAAATTCTCCAACCGATAAAAAAGTGATGAAACTTTTCGAACAGGCAAAAATTGCTTACGATGGTAGACAAATCAATAAATCACTTGATCTTTTAACAGAGCTCTTAGCTGTAAATCCAAGGTTTTTGGATGCATATCTCCTTCAATCTGATATTTACCAGGACATAGATTCGGTTGCCCTTCAGATAAAAGCATTTGAAGCTGCGCTTAGAATTGCCCCTGATAAGAATTCAAAATTATATTATCTGCTTGGGCGGGCATATTATCGGTCGGGCCAATATCAAAATGCCTGCACTGCCTATCAAAACTATCTCAAACGAGTTGAGAAAGAAACTCCGCTTGTTAAAAAAGCCAATCAAAGTTTAGATAAATGTCGTGATGCCATAAAACTGGCCGATCACCCTGTGCCTTTTCAACTGGTAAACCTTGGGGAAAACGTTAATTCTGAAGACGATGAATACTGGCCCAGCATTACTGTTGATGGAAAAACACTCATTTTTACACGCCTGGTTGGTTCTAAAGCAAGTTCATCACAACAACGCTCCATGTCACAGGAAGATTTTTACACGTCCAGTTTGATTGACACCGTTTGGCAACCTTCGTCGCCGCTTTCGTCAATAAATACAATTTATAATGAAGGTGCGCAAACAATCTCGACGGATGGGAAACTACTCTTTTTTACCGCCTGCACCCGAAACGACGGACGCGGAAGTTGCGATATTTACTTTTCAAGGAATAAGGCTGGCAACTGGTCGGACCCGCTGAATGCCGGAGCTCCTGTAAACTCGCCCTCGTGGGAATCGCAACCATCCATTTCGGCCAACGGCGAATCTTTATATTTTGTCAGCAGCCGTGCCGGAGGGAAAGGAGGCATGGACATTTGGAAATGTAACCTGAAAGGATTTTCAATCTCAGGACTTCCAGTATGGGGAAAACCAATCAATCTTGGCGATTCAATAAATACGCCCGGAAACGAGATGTCGCCGTTTATTCACTCCGATGGTAAAACGCTTTATTTTGCTTCCGACTATTGGCCAGGAATGGGCGGATTCGATATTTTTTACTCCAGGCAGAAAAGCGATTCGGTGTGGTCAGCTCCGCGAAACATCGGATTTCCAATTAATTCGTTTAAAGACGAACAGGGCTTGGTTGTTGATGCCTCCGGAAAAAATGCCTATTATTCTTCCGATCGGCCCGGCTCGAAAGGAATGGATATCTATTCTTTCAAGCTGTATCAGGACGCCCGGCCAACGCCGGTATCGTACATCAAAGGCAAAGTTGTTGACGAAGATACCGGAGCGCCCGTTTGCGCCAAAGTTGAACTTACTGATTTGGAGAACTCTAAGTCGGTTATCAGAGGCGAATCGTGCTGGGAGAAAGGTGAATTCCTGATGTGCCTGCCTTTGGGAAAAGAATATGCTTTTAACGTATCGAGAGAAGGCTATTTATTTTATTCGGATAACTTCCAGTTAAAGGAAAAGAAAGAGATTATTGATCCGTATATACTTGAAATCAAAATGAAGAAGATTAAAGTAGGAGGGGCAGTTATTCTCCGAAACGTATTCTTCGAAACCGGTTCGTATGGATTATTACCTGAATCAATTGTTGAGCTTCAGAAATTAATTGATTTCCTGAATCTTAATCCAACAGTAGTTATTGAAATTGAAGGACACACCGATAATGTTGGCAGCGAACAAATGAACCAAAAACTCTCGGAATCAAGAGCGAAAGAGGTTTATAATTATCTGGCAGATAAAGGAATTGATGAAAAACGGATGCAATACAAAGGATACGGTTTATCGAAACCAGTCAGCACAAACGATACTCCTGAAGGCAGAGCCTTAAACCGGAGGACCGAATTTGTAATCATTAAAAAATAGCAGTTCTTTCGGCTTTATTTCATGCTATTTTAGACCATTCAACCTGAAACATTCAGAATAAGCCTTATCAATTACAAGTATATGATGATCAATCCAATCCTTAAGGAAGTTAAGTAACTCGAAGGACAGGGTAATTTTTCCCGAATGCAAATCAGATTTCAACACACGTATTTTATCCTTAAAATTCTGATGTTCAATTATATGATCTGATAAACCAATATAATTAAACCGATGAAAAAAGAATTCTTCTTTCTGAAAATGACTGGCAGCATATTTTTCAAGTTCATGTATTATTCCTGCACTAATTTCACTTGCCTGTCCCTTTTTCATAGCATCAAGTAAACGCCCCATAATGCTGAGAATTTCCTTATGCTGATTGTCAATTGAAAGAACACCTACGCTATATTTTTCATCCCATTCAAACATAAAATCGGATTTGTGCTTTAGTTATTTTGTAAAAATAATCTGTCTTCCGTTAAAAATCGATAGTAACAGAAAATTATTCACCCAATTATATATCAAAGCACAAATAATCCAGATTAAAAGGTGTCATTTGATAAACGTAATAATTCAACCAATTGGAAATAAGCAAATTTGCATGACCACGCCAGCGCATAATTGGTTCTTTATTAGGGTCATTCTCCGGATAATAGTTAACCGGTATTTCAATCGGCAACTTCTTCTTTAAATCACGCTTGTATTCTGTGTCCAAAGTATATCGTGAATATTCCGAATGTCCGGTAATAAAGAACTGACGGCCATCATAGGTCATCACCATATTTACACCCGATTCGTCAGATTTGGAAATGACATTCAACTCATTTATTTTCAGGATATCTTTCTCCAATACTTCGGTGTGGCGCGAATGCGGTACAAAATATTCGTCGTCAAATCCGCGGAAAATAGGCAAAGTATCATTTAAATTCCGGTGCTTAAATACACCAAACATCTTTTTGTCCAACAAATATTTAGGCACACCATAGAAATGATACAATCCGGCCTGGGCCGCCCAGCAAATAAACAACGTTGAAGTAACATGAGATTTTGACCAGTTAAAGATCTCAGTCAGCTCTTTCCAGTAAGTAACTTCCTCAAAAGGAAGCATTTCAACCGGAGCTCCGGTAATAATCATCCCGTCGTAATTCCAGTTCTTCAACTCATCAAAAGTCTTGTAAAACGCCTTCATGTGTTCTTCAGGCGTATTTTTCGACTCGTGGCCTTTCATCCGGAGAAAATCAACTTCAACCTGAAGCGGACTATTCGACAGCAACCGTATTAAATCTGTTTCTGTAGTTATTTTTATGGGCATCAGGTTGAGAATAATAACCTTAAGCGGACGAATATCCTGATGGGTTGCCCGCGACTCGTCCATGATGAAGATATTCTCCTTCTGAAGCAACTCTATTGCCGGTAATTGATCTGGAACATTAATTGGCATAATATCAATGATTTATTGGTATGTAATTCCTGAATCCCAGCATATTCCGGAATTCAGGAATTCGGTTTGTAAAACTACGCAATTTGATTAAAGGCCTGCTCAAAGTCGGCAATAATGTCGTCGATGTGCTCGAGACCGACAGAAACACGTAATGAGCTTGGATATACCCCTGCTGCAAGCTGTGCTTCCTCTGAAAGCTGCTGATGCGTTGTTGCTGAAGGTTGTATGATCAGCGTTTTGGCATCACCAACATTTGCCAGATGGCTTACCAGCTTCAGGCTGTCGACCACTTTGATGGCGGCATCCTTGTCTCCCTTTACTTCAAATGAAAGTACGCCACCTGCACCTTTCGGCAGGTATTTTTGTGCAAGCTTGTACGACGGACTACTTTCCAATCCAGGATAATTTACGCTGGCAACTTTAGGGTGTTTTTCCAACCATTTGGCCAGAGCCAGTGTATTCTGAATGTGACGCTCCATGCGCAATGAAAGCGTTTCGAGTCCCTGAACCAGCAGGAACGAGTTAAACGGACTCTGAGAAGGACCGATGTCGCGCAAACCTTCGACACGTGCTTTGATGATGAAAGCGATGTTTCCGAACGGTCCGTCGAAATTGAAAATATCCCAGTATTTCAGGCCATGATATCCTTCTGATGGCTCAGTAAATCCGGGGAATTTACCATTTCCCCAATTGAAATTTCCGGCATCAACAATTACTCCGCCAATGCTCGTTCCGTGGCCACCAATCCATTTGGTAGCCGATTCAACTACAATGTTGGCTCCATGCTCAATCGGACGAATGAGGTAGCCACCGGCTCCAAATGTATTGTCAACAATAAAAGGAATATCATATTTCTTAGCCAGAGCTCCGAAGGCATCAAAATCAGGAATAACATACCCCGGATTTCCAATACTTTCGAGGTAAATGGCTTTTGTATTTTCATCAATCAGCTTTTCAAAAGCTTCAACGGTTAAATCTTCGGCCAAACGAGCTTCTATTCCCAGTTTTTTAAATGTGACCGTAAACTGGTTGTATGAGCCACCATAAAGGAAAGGTGAGCTTACAAAATTGTCGCCAATACCCATGATATTGGTGAAGGTTAAAAACTGTGCTGAATGGCCGGAAGCGACACCCAGAGCAGCCGCTCCTCCTTCAAGCGCCGCTATTCGCTGCTCAAATACGTCGGTAGTGGGGTTCATTATACGGGTATAGATGTTGCCGAATTCTTTCAAGGCAAATAGATTTGCAGCATGATCCGCATTGTTAAAAACATACGATGATGTTTGATAAATAGGCAAGGCCCTTGAGTTTGTGGTTGGGTCGGCCTGTTGTCCTGCATGTAGCTGCAGCGTTTCGAAATGTAATTTTCTTTCAGTCATTGTGTTTTATTTTAAGGGTTAAATATTTGCATTGAAAAAAGTATTGTGAATCTCTGTAATGGCCAGCTTGGTATCATTCTGATCAACAATTAAATAGCTTGACAAATCGGAAGCCCCGGAACCACTCAGCAGAACATTGATTTTATACTGAGCCACAGCCGTAAATAATTTGGCCGAAACGCCATGATGTTGCTGCATGCCATGCCCTACAACTGCAATCAGCGAAACCTGATCTTCAATAACAATTTCGCTAACCGAGGTCAGTGGCAATTGTTTGCAGATTTCGCGTGCTTTTTCAATATCTGTTTTATTCAGAATAATGTTAATACTTATCTGTGAGGTAATTACCGACCGGATATTAATAGCAGCCTGATGAAATGCAGAGGTTACTTTTGCTAAAATCCCTGGTTTAAAACCGACTCCGGGGCCGTTCAGTTTCAAAACAGCGATTTCTTCGGTATGCACCACGCTTTTTACCACGTTCGGCGAAACAAAAGATTCAGAATTAATAATCGTCGCTAGTTCCTTTCCGCCATTATCCAATTTAAAAACGTGAATTGGAATGTGATTGCTGATTAAGGGCTCAACAATTCTGGGGTGAATTGATTGCTCACTAAAATACGATAGTTCAGAAGCTTCGGCATAAGTTAAACGAGGAATGAGCTTTGATTCGGCAATAAATCCAGCATCCGAAGTCCTGAATTCTTTATCCAGTTCCCAGAGTTGAAGCGAACCGGCACCAATAATACGTGTTATTCCGGCGGCAGAGTAATCAGCAGAACGTTTACCAAGCCTGGCAATTTTCCCATTCAAGGTCACTCCGTATGAACCCGGAATCAGATTTATTCCTTTAGGCAATTTGTTGCGAAGATCGGCTGACTCATCGTACAGGATTGTTGCATTTCCATATTCTTTGGTGACTTTAAGTCCAATATCTTCCGGAAAAGCCAGGTTCGAACTGATTTGCTTACTTATCAGAAATAATTGAAGAATTCCAGCGGTTATCCGCTCCGAATAGCTGATTACCTGATCTTTAAGAGAAAGCGAAAAGTCACCGGTAAATTCAATTCCTTTCAGCAGATTCTGAAGGTTCTTTAACTCACGTTTTAAGTTTTCGTCGGCTTCAGGATGATCAAATAGCTTTAAACGTTCAATTACATGTTGCTGAATCTGCTTTATAATTGATTCTGAAGTTGCAGCGTTGCTTGCCAGCAATTCGATGCCCTGCTCTATAACTTGCTGTATTTCAGGAACGGCGGAAATTACTATTGTTTCATCATTTCCCGATTCGGATAAAAGCCTGGCAAACGCGTCCAGTACCGGGAATTTCGATAAACTGCTTCCGCCAAATCGTACGACACAATTTGACATGGTAAAAGTTTAAAATGAAAATTTGGATTAAAAAATGGATTGGGTTCAGCCTTTAAACAACATGATAAATCACACCGCCTAAAGGCTAGCGCATTATCATAGACATGGACATCATAGAATCATTGCAACCCATTGGCAGGGACACATAAGAAGTGATATTTCTTGCAGAATGATTCATACTGACAATCGAATTTTTGATGAATGCAAACATATACAGTTTTGCGATATAGACAAAGATTTAACCGATTTGTTTAGACAAAAATGAGGTTAAATAATTGTTAATCACCATTAATCTCTAATTTTCAGAACATTACAAATAAAATTTCCAAAAATTCGCTCAAAATTATTGGCAACAATTCGGATTAACGTCTCCTGATCCATCTCCAAAACCTGAGCTGCCATGGCATAAATCTCGGCTATAGAGGTATCACCATCGTCAGTTTCCAGGAACAGACGATCGGCTGGGATAGCCCTCAAAACATCATGCTTTCGGGAATCTTTCAAAAGCCGTTCGCCAGCCGAAAAATAAAAATTATGCCTGATCAGGCTTTGAGTTAGGTCTAAATTTCCGGCATAACCATGAATAATCCAGGGTAAATCTGATTTACTTGTTTTTTTGAATTTCATTAAATCGGAATAAGCCCGTACACAATGAATAATCAGAGGCTTACGATACTTTTCGGCTATCTCAATTTGCTGCCTGAAATACTGTTCCTGTAGTGCGGAGTCTGTAGTAATTATCCGATCGAGCCCACATTCGCCGATCGCGAGCATATTTTTTTGCCCTGCAAGCCGCTCTATGGCCTGAATGCATTCTTCCGGATTAACCACATCAATATCCCAGGGATGCAGCCCGGCAGAAAAAGGCGAGTTCAGGTCGGCTTCAGGTAAATCCTGAGCAAAAACATTCAGAATCTGAATACTCAAAGCGTCGTTTGCCCGATGTGTGTGAATATCTATTAGCTTCATAGTCATAAACTTGCCCAAATTCTGGCTAATGAAAAACCAGGTGCTTTAATGTTTAAGTCGAGAAAATAACCAAAAGGTGTCTGAGCGACCAAAAATTCAGCATTTAAAAGTCTCTTTTCAGCCTCGTCAAACAATGTTTTTGTAAACTCTGGAGAAGCTTTCGACTCCGACAAATGTGCAAATGAGTGAAGAATTACGGAGTTACATTCATTCTTCCGAGCAACCCACTTCAGGTGGTTAACAAGCTTTTTTTCACGTGATTTAACATCATTCTCTTCATCTGTTTGTTCAACCTGAATAAAAGCCAAAATTGCTTTCGAAAAGGTTTTCCCTTCAGCTGCTGATTCGGCTAATTCCAGATTCTTTTGAGCCGGAATATAGCTAAACTCGTCTACAAACATTGTTAATACCTTCATTGTTAAATGATATTATTGTTTCAAATTTAACGGGTTTTGTCGGAATTTGTATATCGTCAATTTTTTATTCTAAATTTGGATACTTACACTTCAATATGAATATAATAAGTAAACTTCAGTTTTTCGGTATAATATTGATGATTGTGCCTTTTGCGTTAACAGGGCAAATTTCGCAGGGTGGAACACCGATACAAATTCAAAAACTAAAATCGTATTCATATACTACTACTGATTTGGTAGTTATGCCGTCAGTTGACAATAACAAAATGAAAGGTTTGTACAGCAAAACAGACGAAAACATGCTGAAACCATTTCGTTTTGCCCATCCGTTTGACGTTTCGCTAACTCCCAAAAATTCAGGTACCTGGTATAATACATCTGAAGTAAATGTTTGGCAGCTTCGAATCCGCTCTGTTGGGGCCTATTCATTGAACCTTATCTTCGATCAGTTTAATCTCCCGGAGAATGCCCGTTTGTTCCTGATTAGCCAGAAAACCGGCGAAATTAAGGGCGCCTATACTTCTTTCAATAATTCGGATAGACACGTCTTTGCCGTTGAGCCAGTTGAAGGTGAGGAAATTCTGGTTCAGTACGAAGAACCTGTAAATGTGCCATTTCCTGGGGAGTTGCGAATAGCAAAAGTTGCCCACGATTACGTCGGAATTTTGTATAACGATCACCGACCGCTTGGAATTTCGGGATCGTGTAATGTGAATATAAACTGCGATCTGGCCAATGGCTCTGAAAATGTTCGGGACGGGGTTTGTCGAATAATTATAGATGGAATTGAAATATGTACCGGCACGCTGATGAATAATACTGCTCAGGATGGAACGCCGTATATATTGACTGCTTTTCATTGCATAAGTTCCGATTTTAAAGCACAATCATCTATTTTTCTGTTTAATTACGAATCACCATATTGCGGATCAATTGATGGAGATGTAAGCCATTCTTTGTCAGGAAGTTCACTCAAAGCCTCATTTGATAGCCTTGATTTTGCGCTGGTTCGTTTAAATAATGCCCCTCCTGATAATTATCGGCCATATTTAGTTGGCTGGAACAGAAAGAATCTGGCTCCAACTTCTTCTATTTGTATTCATCACCCGCTAGGCGATATAAAAAAGATAGCAATAGACAATAATGCTGCGGTAACAGCCAAGTTCAACAGTAATTATTATGCCAAGGGATTCTGGAATATTCTTCGCTGGGAATACGGTGTTACCGAAGAGGGATCGTCGGGCGGACCGCTATTCGATCAGAACAAGCAGTTGATTGGAACACTTACCGGTGGAGCAGCCAGTTGTCCTCCAGGACTACCAACAAACGACTTTTTTGAGAAATTCGCTTTAGCCTGGGATTATCGAAAAACTACTGCCAATCAGCTGAAAGCATGGCTTGACCCAACAAATTCAGGGGTGGAGAAACTCGATGGAATGGTTTTAAACAAAGCAAAAACAGCATGCAACCCTAAAACCTATTTCAAAGATACCGATACTCAGGCCATCATCCCAATTCCGAATGGTGTGACTAAAAAAGGCTACTGGAGTGGTACAAATTCATATGGAATTACTGAATTCGCTGAACAGTTTAAGTTTTCGAAAAGTTGTGTAATTCAAGGCTTTTCTCTTGGTATTGCCAAAGCAAAACTTAACCCGCTAAATACCAGCTCATACATTGATGTTCAGGTATATCAGGGCACCGATAAGCCTGAAACACTGATTTATACAGAGAAATTCAACATCGCAAAGTTTTACAATGATGCTATGAATTATCTTTCGTTTTCTACTCCGGTGAAGACTACCGGCAACTTTTTTATTTCATACGACATTTCGAAAATGAATGCCGGAGATACATTGGTTGTTTATATGGCTAACCGAAAGGCTGATGTAACCAACAGCTTTTTCCTGAAAAATAAGAATGGTTGGTCGACGTATAATTCGCAAAACCTTGAAGGAAACGGCTCTGCATTGCTTGTTGAACTTGTAGCCTGCAATATTGACTATTCCACATCGGTTGACGTTCTGAAATCGACAACCCAGGCCCGTTTTTTCCCAAATCCGGTATTTGGAAACGAAAACCTTACAATTGAAACGGATGATCAGATTGAATGCCCGGAAGATATTGCTGTTTATGACTTACTCGGGAAAAAACAAAATATCTCATCGACGCAAACTGCCTCGAATAAAATGAGTCTGAATTTTACAGGTAAGCGGGCAGGAATCTATTTTGTTCATATACAAGCGGGTGGCAAAAAGATTATCGGCAAAGTTTCTTATATGCCATAACGCACTAGAAAACTGATAATTAATTCGTTGAACCAAAAAACCCGGCCATTTTCACAGTCTCCGGTGTATTCATGAAATCGACATTCGTCGAGCGTATTAAATCAGCAACTGTTTTGTAGGGCGGACAATTGGCGATGCTGATTTTCTTTTTCTGGGCATGAACTTTAGCCACAAAATCTTTAATCTTCGTAAAATCTTCAAAAGGGATATTTCCAATGCCTTTCCAGCTGGTTAATTCAGTAAAATCAACTTCAATCAATGGCATTTTGTCCGAATCTACATTTTTGTCGATATCACTTAAATTTCCAACAAGCCCCAGAAAGCTGGCTTTGATTCCATTGATTTTGTCGAGCTGAGCTTTGTCTTTAATCAAAATCCGGAGCTTTCCCTGATGAGCATTTCCTTCAATCTTATAGGTAAGCATGTCCGAAAAAGGTCGCATTTCTACAGCTAATTGCTTGTAAATCTGAACCGGTTGATTCGCAAAATTCAGGATCAGGAAAACATCACCTGAATAACCAGGAATGATCTCGCCATTATTCTTTTTAAACTGGCTGTAAAGAGGGTAGAGGTATGCATCATTTAATGTCGGGAGCTGGTGATTGGCGCTATCGGGCATCAGCGGTGTAACGTACAGTTTTCTGTAAATATACATGACATCAGCCTGGAAATTAATCACTCCGTTACCAATCGATTCCCAGAGTTTTGTCTTATTTTCAAAATTCTCGGCCGATATGATTGGTTTGATATTCTTTTGCGCAAACAAAAACGGGCACATCAACAGGACAAAAGCTCCGATAAGAAACAATTTCTTCATTTTCCAGATCTTAAATAGTAATAAGTAAAATTAATTTTTTCAGGTTTAAACCCATTACAGTTATGATTATTTTTTACAATAATTGAGTACTTTCGAATGCCTTTAATAAACGACCAAAATGATAGCCGAAAAAGCCCAAAATATTACTCCTTTCATTGTTATGGAAGTTCTTGAAAGAGCCTCTGTGCTTGAAAAAGAAGGAAAAAACATTGTCCATCTGGAAGTTGGAGAACCCGATTTTGACATTCCTTTGTGTGTACTGGAAGCCAGCGAAATAGCTATGAAACAAGGCCGCACACACTACACGCACAGTTTGGGCGATCCGGAGTTACGTCAGGAAATCTGTAAAACATACTTAAAGAATTACGGAGTTAAAATTTCACCCGATCAGATTATTGTTACTTCAGGCACATCACCGGCCATATTAATGGTTCTCCAGGCGCTTTGCAATCCGGATGACGAAATTATTCTTTCTGATCCGGGATATGCCTGCTATCCGAATTTTATCAGTTTAGCAGGAGCCAAAATGGTAAGGGTACCTGTTTACGAAGAAGATGGATTTCAGTACCGACCTGAAAATATTTGTGCTGCAATTACCAAACGGACCAAAGCCATTCTCATAAATAGCCCGATGAACCCAACCGGCAACCTGCTTTCACCCGAAACACTGAAAGCAATAGCTGAATTTTCGCCATACATTATTTCGGATGAAATTTACCACGGGCTGGTTTACGAAGGACAGGCACATTCAATTTTAGAATATACCAATAAGGCATTTGTACTGAATGGCTTTTCGAAACTTTATGCCATGACAGGGCTCCGTTTGGGTTATGTAATTGTTCCTGCAGAGTTTGTGCGCCCCATCCAGAAACTTCAGCAGAACCTGTTTATTTGCGCCAGCTCAGTGGCTCAGCGTGCCGGAATAGCTGCACTTCGCGAAGCTGATGCCGATGTTGAGCACATGAAAAATATATACAACGAACGCCGCAAATACATGATTAGCCGTCTGCGCAGCATGGGATTCAGGATAACTGTTGAACCAACCGGTGCATTTTACGTTTTTGTAAATGCGCGCCACCTGGCAGCCGATTCATACAAACTTGCATTCGATATTTTAGAAAATGCTCATGTTGGGGTGACTCCCGGAATCGATTTTGGAGAGAATGGCGAAGGCTATCTGCGTTTTTCGTATGCCAATTCGCTGGAAAACATCATCGAAGGCTTAAACCGGCTGGAAAAATACATTCAGGAATTTAAAGGCTTGTAAACTTTTCCCAATGTATAACTTCTGAAAGTGGTTTCCTCGATTTTACAGGCACTTCCGAAGTTGTATAACCTATTGGAATCAGGGCAATCGGCTCAATATGTGCGGGCAGGTTAAATTTCTTACGGGTCAGCAAAGTATCGAAATTACACACCCAGCAAGTTCCCAACCCAAGTTCGGTGGCTTTTAACACCAAGTGATCTATAGCTATGGCAGCATCCACGTCGGCAAAATCTTTTCCATCCGATTTTCGCTTCCACGACTGACTGTGATCGGCACAAATCAGAATACAAACAGGAGCTTCCTTAAACCAGTTTCGCGGATAAACCTCATGAAGGTCTGCAAGGTTTTCTGGTTCAGTAATCACAATGAAATGCCAGGGCTGGTAATTTACGGCAGATGGTGCCATTCGGGCAGCCTCGAGAATCTCAAGAATAAAATTCCGGTCAACCTTTTCGTTGGTAAACGATCTGACCGAGTACCGGTGCCTGATTACATTGTCAAATTCCATAACAAACCATTTTATTTTTGTGAACCTCAATATTATATACAGCCACAAACAAAACCTTCAGCCATACCTTCAAGCAACTGGGCAATCGCTTCTTTTTCCCGGTCAGTATCTTTACAATCAGTGCATACAGGTAAATTAAACTGTTTATTCTTTTCAGCCTGTTCCGGATCTAAGGCTTTTCCGCACACAAAACACTGCCTGGCAAAATCTGTCGTCATTTTGGAATTTTGTCGAAGTTACGATGCTTCAAAGTTACGCGAATATTCCCGATTTAAGTCTTGATTATATCCTGTATTGACACAATTGTTCCTCCTGAAAATTGTTTTTTCCTGATTTATTGTCAGTTATTTTCTCCGAAATGGCAATTCTGTCTGATGTTTGACCGTTTTTCCGAATGGCACGATAATCGTAAAAACCAACTCAAGATTTAAACATTATAACTACATTTGTGACTTTCGATTTTTGAACATTTAAAACCCAGATAATGGCATTTATAAACAAAATTTTAGGAGTATTTCTTGGGAACAAGGCGGACAAAGATATGGCCGAGATTGCCCCTTTGGTTGAATTAATCAAAAAAGAATACGAACGGATTAAGTTGCTTTCTACTGACGAGCTCAGAGCAGAATCGGCCAAACTTAAAGCATTGATTCAGGAACGAATAAAACCTGAAGAAGACCGGATTGCTGAATTGAAGGAACTTGTTGAAACGGTTGATATTCAGGAAAGTGAAAATATTTACCAGGAAATTGACAAACTCGAGGAAAAAATTGACGATAAACTTGAAGAAGTACTGAATGAAATACTTCCAATAGCATTTTCGATAGTAAAAGCTACTGCCAAACTCTTCACCGAAAATGAACGTGTAATTGTAAAAGCTACTGATTTTGACCGTGATTTGGCAACAACCCGCGGAAGTATCTCAATAGAAGGAGAAAAAGCAGTTTGGTTAAACCAATGGACAGCCGGAGGAAACATGGTTACCTGGGACATGATTCATTACGACGTTCAGCTCATCGGGGGTATCGTACTGCACCAGGGGAAAGTTGCTGAAATGGGTACCGGTGAAGGAAAAACGTTGGTTGCTACATTGGCAGTATTCCTGAATGCCCTAACCGGAAGGGGAGTCCACCTGGTTACTGTGAATGACTACCTGTCGAAACGTGACTCGGAATGGATGGGACCAATTTATGAATTCCACGGATTAAAGGTTGATTGTATCGACAAGCACCAGCCAAACTCTGAAGGCCGTCGTAACGCCTACCTGGCTGATATTACTTATGGAACTAATAATGAATTTGGTTTCGACTACCTGCGCGATAATATGGCGATCAGCCCGCGCGACCTGGTTCAGCGGAAGCATCATTATTCAATTGTGGATGAGGTTGACTCAGTTTTGATTGACGATGCCCGTACTCCATTGATCATTTCAGGACCAGTACCGAAAGGTGAGAATCAGAAATTTGAGGAGCTGAAACCAAAAGTTGAAAAGTTATATGCAGCTCAAAGAAACCTGGCCAATCAGTGTTTATCTGATGCCAAGCGTATTCTGACGAACCCCAATTCAACCAGGGAAGAAAAAGAAGAAGGTTCGGTTTTACTCCTCCGTGCACACAAAGGGTTACCCAAAAGCAAGCCACTTATCAAGTTCCTGAGCGAAGAAGGCATGAAAGCTATGATGACAAAAACGGAAAACTACCATATGCAGGATCACAACAAGCTCATGCATTTGATTACCGATCCGTTATACTTTGTCATCGACGAAAAACAAAATTCAGTTGAATTAACCGATAAGGGTATCGACCTGATTTCGGACGATGTTGACGATCCAACCTTCTTCGTTTTACCCGATGTAGGTTCGGAATTGGCTGAAATTGAAAATAACAAGACATTAACAAAAGAACAGGTTCTTGAGAAAAAAGAAGAATTGCTTACCAACTATGCAATTAAATCGGAGCGTGTTCATACGATCAACCAGTTACTGAAAGCCTATGCCATGTTCGAAAAAGACGTGGAATATGTAATCATTGACAATAAGATTAAAATCGTTGACGAACAAACCGGCCGTATCATGGAAGGCCGTCGTTATTCCGATGGTTTGCACCAGGCGATTGAAGCCAAGGAGCACGTAAAAGTTGAAGCTGCAACACAAACCTTTGCTACAATTACACTCCAGAACTATTTCAGGATGTACCATAAACTGGCTGGTATGACCGGTACTGCCGAAACTGAAGCAGGTGAATTATGGGATATCTATAAACTCGATGTTGTTGTTATTCCAACCAACCGGAAAGTTATTCGCCAGGACCGTGAAGACATTGTTTACAAAACAAAACGCGAAAAATATAATGCAGTTGTTGAAGAAATTGCCGAACTCAACCGGATTGGGAGACCAGTGTTGGTGGGTACAACTTCGGTAGAAATTTCGGAATTGCTGAGCCGCTACCTGAAAATGCGCGGTATAAAGCACAACGTACTGAACGCCAAGCTACATGCCCGCGAAGCTGAGATTGTTGCCGACGCCGGTATGCGCGGTATGGTTACCATTGCTACCAATATGGCAGGTCGTGGTACCGACATCAAGTTAACTCCTGAAGTGAAAGAACTTGGCGGTTTGGCCATCATTGGTACCGAACGCCACGAGTCACGCCGTGTCGACCGCCAGTTGCGCGGACGTTCAGGACGTCAGGGAGACCCGGGTTCATCTCAGTTCTTCGTTTCGCTGGAAGACGATCTGATGCGTTTGTTCGGTTCCGACCGTATTACAGGAATCATGGATAAAATTGGTTTGAAGGAAGGTGAAATGATTCAGCATTCCATGATTACCAAATCGATTGAACGTGCACAAAAGAAGGTAGAAGAAAACAACTTTGGCATTCGTAAACGTTTGCTCGAATACGATGATGTGATGAATTCGCAGCGCGAGGTAATCTACAAAAAACGCCGCCACGCGTTATTCGGAGAACGTGTTGAAGTTGACATCCTGAATACCATGTACGATGTTATCGACAACCTGGTTAACGAACACCAGCCAAACGGCGCATTTGATGATTTTAACCTCGAACTCATTCGCCTGATGTCGATAGAATCGCCTGTTAATGAGCAGGAATTCCAACGGATGAAAGCTGAAGATATCGTTGAAAAAACTTATCACGAAATGGTATCGGCTTACATGCGCAGAATGGATGTTATTGCCAAACAAGCCTATCCGGTAATTCGCGATGTTTACGAACAAAAGTCTCATTTGTATCAAAACATTGTTGTTCCTATTTCAGATGGAATGCACATTTACCAAATCATTACCAACCTCGAGAAAGCATATAAAAATCAAGGGAAAGAGCTGGTAAAATCGTTCCAGAAACAAACATTACTGGCTACCATTGATGATGCATGGAAAGAACAACTTCGCGAAATGGACGATCTGAAACAATCGGTTCAGAATGCCACCTATGAGCAAAAAGATCCGCTTCTCATCTATAAATTCGAATCGTTTAACCTGTTTAAGGTGATGATTAGCAAGGTAAACAAACAGATTGTTTCGATGCTGGCAAAAGGACATATTCCGACCGTTGAACCCCAACAGGTACACGAAGGACATGAGCGCCGCGGACTGGATATGAGCAAATTATCGACTTCGAAATCTGATGTTCCGTCAGGAGCTCCAAAACCCGAAGATACACGCGAACCGCAGCATGTTCAACCAATCAGGGTCGAAAAAAGGGTAGGACGAAACGATCCTTGCCCCTGTGGAAGTGGTAAAAAATTCAAATCGTGCCACGGTAAAGACCTGGTAGATTAAATATGAAAAAGGAAAATAAAGAACGGAAACCGAAAATCATAAATTGCTTTTTCGGTCTCCGTTTTTCCTTTTTTACCGACTTAATAATATTCCAACAAATCAAACAAAACATATGAATATACTTTCTTTCATTCACTGGAACGTTAGTCCTGAAATTTTCTCGCTTGGGCCACTTCATGTCCGTTGGTATGGACTGATGTTCGCCATCGGTTTTTTGTTCGGTTACCAACATGTAGAGAAAATGTTCAAGCATGAAAACCTCAATCTGAAATGGCTTGAAAGTCTATTCATTTATATGATTGTTGCAACAATTGTAGGAGCACGTCTGGGACATGTTTTCTTTTATGCCTGGGATTATTACTCGCAGCATCCGATAGAAATCCTTTATATCTGGCAGGGCGGATTGGCCAGCCACGGAGGTACTCTGGGAATTTTGATTGCCCTGACTATTTGGAGTAAAAATATCTCGAAGCGAAATATTCTTTGGGTGCTCGACAGGGTAGTAGTTCCTACTGCACTGGTTGCTGCTTTAATTCGCTTTGGCAACCTGATGAACTCTGAAATATATGGAGTGCAAACCTCTTTACCATGGGGTTTTATCTTCGAACGCAACCAGGAAACCGTAGCCAAACATCCAACTCAGATTTATGAATCGCTGAGCTACCTGATAACTTTTGGAGTAATGCTTTACATGTACTGGAAAACCAAAGCTAAAGATTATGAAGGGCTAATTTTTGGCGTGTTTTTTACGATGATATTCACTGCCCGCTTTTTCATCGAATTTATTAAAGAAGAGCAGGAAGCTTTTGAGAAAGGAATGACTTTGAACATGGGACAGTTACTTAGTATCCCATTTGTAATTGCCGGGGTTTATCTGGCCATCCGTGCGGTGAAGAAAGGGCCGGTTATCTACCCTGCGGAATCTGCGGGTAAAAAGTAAGAAAAGATATTTTCATAAACAGGAACCCCTGAAATTAAAGACTGTAAGTCAATAATTTCAGGGGTTCCTGTTTATAAAGTGTCGGAAATCTTCAGTTCCGTACTTGCTTTTCAAGCCTTTCAAGTTCTTTCTTTCGAAGGGCCAATACATTGATGTAATGCTGGCAATTTTCCCGATGCTCTACTTGGCCGGTCGATAAAAGTGAATAAGACTGAACCAGCCAATCAATCGCCGGATTAATTTTGCCTTCCATCTCGCAGGCTAAAGCCATGTTAAAACTGGCCTTTGCAGCAATTTTTGTATTCTTGTTCAGAGTGAGTTTATTCCATATACCTGCAGCCTTAAGCCATTCATTATTTAAGGCAAGTTTCTCAGCTTTAAGCATTTCAGGATTATTCGATTTATAATAGATTCGCTCAACTTTTAACCAGCTAGGTATAATTTTGGTGCCAAATGACCTTCCGAGATACAATAAAGAGTTATTTAATACATCGTTAATTTTCTTGTGAGTGGGAGAAAATTGAAAGTCTGCCTCTTCAAAAGCCAAAGTATCTTTTTGATCATACCAGTATGAGAGTGTATCACCCTTTAGAGCCAAAGTCCAAGAAAGCGTTGCTCCATTTTCGACCATATTGGAATAATCACCAATGGAAAAATCACAATGGTTCAGGATAATGCATAAATCGGCTCGTATTTGCTTAAAAAATTCCACCTGATCAACTGTATCATTACCTGACGAGGTGAAATAAATTGACGAATCCCGTAAATTACATACTTCATTGAAGTACTTTTCTTCTTTTAAGAAATCGGCTAAAGCATCGACACACTGGTTCGACAGCGATGAGTGCTTAATTAGCACATCAGAGACTAGTTTTGTCCCAGTGAAATGAACAAAAGGAACAGAATCTTTCTCATTGACATCTCTATTTATGATTGCAACGGAACGAATATTTTCAGGAAAAGTAAAAATGCCGGGCTTCATTATTTCAACGTTCATCGTTCGCGTAGAATCGATCATCAGGCACGAAGTCAGATTTAAGCCGAGAACCAAAAGAACAAGCAGGTTTCTAACGGTTTTCATTTTGTTTATTTAGCTTATTAATCTCATTCTTTCGCTGATAAAGAACAACAGAGTACTTTCGGACTGCATCATTCGCTGCCGACATAAAAATTCCGGAACTTGCTTCGGCTGCCTTACCTGCATATTCCAGGGCATGATCAATATCGCCATTCATCTCGCTTGCCAATGCAAGGTTGTATAACGCAACCGATTTTCTGAGTTTGCCATTGCCTTTGCTACAAGCCAGCCAAATGTCTGAGGCTTCGCTCCATTTATTATTTTGCGCAAGCTTTACAGCTTTCTGAAATGCCTGATCTCCAGTAAGCATAAAATTTCGGTCAACCTTGGCCCAGGCCGGGAATATATGTTTTGAATAGTTTTCTCCAATCACTCCGGCAGCAAGCGAAATCGCATTCTTTTTATCCGGAATTCGTATTTTCTTATACCTTCCGCTTTCATCGGTTTCATCCCAATACAGGGTATCAACCTGCGAAAAGCGGTCAGTAATCTTCTGTTCTTGAGCCTGATAAACACTCCAGATATTCGAAGTTATAACTTCGGCAACCGGTGTTGAATTTTCAGTGTTCAATGTATAGAAACAGGAAAACATATCAAGTAAAATCAACGCATCGGCACCTGTTTTTTCGCTAACCATTTTATACCATTCCATTTTTGCCGGCCTGATTTCTTTTACCCGAATAACCGGGAAGGTATTGACTGGCAGAACAAAAACCGTATCGAACTTGTCCTGTGCAATTATCCGACTGGCAAGGCTGTCCAAACAAGTTTTAATAGCCAAACTATCAATATTATACCTGATTTTATCATTAATCAGCCGGCGATTTCTGACCTGGTAGTTTTGAAGTGTATCGTTTAGATATTTCAGGTTTCTCGAAACAAGCACAACCTTTTTAATGCTTGAGTTGAAATTCAGCTCTGATGGCTTATATACTTCAATCGAAAATTTCTCAAAGCTCACGCATGAGGTCATGAGCAGTAAAAAAACAAACGAAAGTAATCCGGTTTTACGTTTCATAAGTTATGATTCTGTTTTTCAATGTCAGTACAACTGGCTGATCAACAACCGATCAACCTCTAATTTTTGTTCTCAAGTGCTTTTTTCCGGACTTCAAGTCTTTTCAGATAAGTCTCTGTTTGAAACCGGTATTGCGAATAATACGATTTTACCCCATACTCAATAGCTTTGTCTAGATCGCCATTTAATTCGCTGATCAGGGCCAGATTATATTCAGCCTTACTTCGTACTTTTTTGCTATTCGATTTTGCTAATTCTGACCAGTACTTTTCAGCCTGCTCATAATCGTTTTTACTCATAAACTGTTGTCCCGGATCGTCCTTCACATTAAATAAAAAGTATCCTCTTTTTTCTGAAATCCAGGTAGGAGAGAGTCTACTGTCAACATCTAGGGCTGCCTTTATTCCGGCACTGATAATGGCCTTCTTAACCGAAGGCAGTTTACCGAACAGGCGTTCCAAAGTATAGTCGTCGCTTTCCCAATAAATAGTATCAGCCACTGCAATTTCTTTAACCAAAGTTTTAGCTCCCGGTTTATATATTCTGAAATAAGCGCTGTACTTCAGGTCGAGAGTAGCGTTAAATGAATTTACCTGACCATTATTTGAATCCGTATAGCGTTGTTCTGTAAAATCGGCCATCGTTTTTACATAGAACCGCTCAAGAACCATCAGCGCATCAGTATTAAAGTTACTACATATTTCGCTAACCTGATTACGGTTTAGTGTATCAGGAAGAAGTTCGTAAGAAAGATTTCTGCTAAAATTCCGTTCAACCGGAATAACAACATCATAACGACCTGATTCAAACATCAGTTCAGCAAGGGCTCTGATAGTTGTATCAGCAGCCATGCTATCGAGAACAACTTTTGAAAGTTGATATCCGTTGCGATAAAAGTACATCTGTAACGAATCTTCCTGATAATTTGCAAACTGATTATTCATGCTCCGATTCATCAGTGTGATACTCTGAATATCAGGAGATAACTCATCCTTTGCATGTTGCATATTCTCGATGGTGATGATTGCATAATTGCTTTTACATGAAGCAAAAGCAAAACCAGCAAGAAAAAATACAATCACTTGATATATCCGGATTCTTTTAAAAAGCAACATCTTCTAATTATCAATACTTTAATTAATAAATTCCCCAATATTTACGGAGAAACCATTCGGCACCAAACAGTAACAGCAGCATTAAAAACAACACTTTCAGATTAATCCATTCCGTTTGAACCGATTGCTTATATTGCTGAGTTGTTATTTGGTTATTATTTTCAATAGCATCAAGTAATATGCCATAATTTTCGAATGGAGCAAATTGTCCTCCAGTTTGTTGAGCTAATTGATACAAAACGCCAAAATCGGCCTGATTATTCTGTAACTCAACCTCGTTTCGAACAATACTAAAGCTGCCTTTTTCAGCAAAATGCTGATTTCCCAACTGTGTTTCAGCCTCGAAAGTATAGTCGCCGGGTTCAAGATTTCCGGCATTCAAACTATAATAATCATTTGTCCTATCGAATAAGTAGCTGAATTCCTGCGAACTGGCATTTTTGATTCGAATAGAAACATCGGGAGTATTTACCAGTTGGTAGCTGTCGTTATATAATTCAGCCGTAAATTCAACATTATCAGTTTCCTGAAATAATGCCGGATGATAAACATTAAAATTATCCTCGTTTTCTTTAAGCGCCAGATATTGAATCATTTTCTGGATCAATTCATCAAAAGCCTCAAAATTTCCGCTTATCTTAAAGTTGTTTAATCGCCAGCGCCACAAGCCTTCACCAACAACAAAACCAACTTTACGGCCCTTTAAAGTACCAAATGCCATCATCGATTTGTTGGTAGCTATATTCCTGATATTCTGTAACGCCAGATTCTGAACAGTTGGGAAAAGATCGGTATTTCCAAACAGAGAAAGCAATGGTGGCGATGAGCTTATAATCTCTTTTGTGGCATCAGATAACGTAAAAAGAGAAAAATTTTCATCAAATGCAGGCTGAACTTCTTCCGTATTTTTGCCAGGAGCAACTTTCAATCCCAGATCCAACGAATTCAGCTGCTCGAGCATCGAATTTGGTCCCACAAGAACTAAAACGGGGATATGGCTATCTTTAATCTTCGATAAAAGCTGGCTTGCAGCATTTTTTACCGAAGGAAGCTGATTCAAAATAATAAGACTATAACTCGAAAGGCTATCCGGAATAATATTTCCTGTAATTATCTTAATATCATAGTTTTGAAGTTGAAGTAAGCTGGTGCGAATAGCACCCATATCAGGATTAGGTCCATCACTGAGCATCAAAATTTTCTGTTTATTTTCCAAAACCTGAATTACAAACTCATATTCATTGTTCTTAAGGTTGACTTCGCCTTCGAATGCCCGAATCTTAATTTTATAATGCTGCATTCCAGTTTCGGAGGCTTCAAGATTTGCAAATTCAAGCTTAAAATCATCGTCTGAATTAATTGCAACCGTGCTCGAATAAACAGAATGTTGATTGTTTTCAATGTCGATATAAGCAATTTTATTTCGGAGCTTTGAAAAGTTGAGTTCAATTTCTACCGGAAATCTATTTTTCAGGAAAGCAACCTTATTTGTTTTAACATTTCGGATTAATGCATCAACTTTACGGGTCGTATCGCCAATTCCAACACTATACACAGGGAAATGACTGCCAGAAACCAGATTTGCCGGATCCTGTCCCTGGTTATAAATTCCATCGCCCAAAATTACCAGAGCACCAATATTCTTATTGATATAATTGCCATTCAGGGTGCTAATTAATTGTCCGTAGTCCGAGCGCCGGTCGGTTCCAGTAAATGCTTCTGCGCGTTCAACTTTCTCGCCAAACGACCAAAAATCCAGTTGGTAACCATCTGAAAATCTTTTCTTTATTGCTTCCTTAAATTGGTTAACTGATGAAGAATAAGTTTGAACTGATTGTGAATTATCGATGGCAACAGCCAATACAGGTAGTTGTTTTACCTTTTTTGTATGTTCGATTAAAGGAGCCAGAAGAAGGATAAAGACAAGCAAAAGCGAAGAAAAACGGAGACAAGCTAACAGAACTCTCTGAGTGAATGAAAGATTTGTACTATCAGCATTTCTGAAATACAACAGAAAGCTTATAGCTGCAGCCAGAACAACTGACAACACTATAAAAAGTCCGGAATATCCTGATTCAAAATTTATCCCCAAAACATGAGCTTTTTAGAAAGATTCAAAATTAACAAACTTGGGTTAACAAGGCGTTCTTCTCGGTTATTTTCTGTTCAATAAATCAGGATTTCAGATTTTAAGAATTAATAGAATAAATTCATTAGTTTTAAAACCAAACAAGAAATGCTGAACAAAGCTTCAAGTAAAAGCAGTACAAACTGGAAGCCATCAATTTAAATGAATGAAAAGAGTAATTTCCATCCTTATCCTTTCTATTTTTTGTCTAAAAATTGCGAATGCTCAATATTTTCAAACGGGGCAGGATCCTTCGCAAATAAAATGGAGACAGATTAATACTGCTAGTTTTCAGGTAATTTATCCGCAAGAATTTGAAAAACAAGCACAAAGAATTTCATTTATACTCGAAAAGGTTTATGATTATGCCAATTATTCATTAAAGTTTCATCCACGAAAAGTTTCAGTCATTTTGCACACCCGAACGGTAAATTCGAACGGATTGCTTGCCTGGGCACCCAAAAGAATTGAGCTTTTCACTACCCCCAATCAACAGATTTACGCACAAGATTGGTTGGAACAGCTGGCTTTGCACGAATTCCGGCACCTGGTTCAGATGGACAAAATACAAAGCGAACTGCCAGTTTTAATAAAAATACTTTTAGGTGAGCAAGCTGCTGCTGCAGTTACTGGTATTTACCTGCCTTTGTGGTTTTTAGAAGGTGATGCAGTTGTTACGGAAACTTCGCTTTCGAACAGTGGAAGGGGGAGAACAGCTTCATTCAGTATGGAATACCGTGCCCAACTACTTGAAAAAGGAAAATATTCGTTCGATAAAGCTTATTTGGGTTCTTACAAAGATTTTGTGACCGATTATTACAAACTCGGCTATTGGCTTGTTGGAAAGAATCGGGCAAAATTTGGTATGAACATTTGGCCTGATGCACTGCAACAAATTGGACATCAACCGCTTTCAATTACGCCTTTCAATTCATCGCTGAAAGCAACAACAGGATCGTCGACAAAGCAGCTCTATTCCAACACTTTTGATGAATTGACGCAAGAATGGAAACAAAGCTTATTATCAAGAGTAATCGACTCTTTTTCTGTAGTTTCGCCAACAAAAAAAGCATATACTGAATATTTAAATCCGAAGCTTTATCACGATTCAATCATTTTTGCATACCGAACATCAATTGACGATATTGGACGGTTTGTACTGATCTATCCTGATAAACGGGAGCAGATAATTTATACGCCTGGTTCAATCTTTGAAGAGTCGGTTTCGAAAACGGGGAGCCTGGTTATCTGGGCCGAGCGCAGAGCTGATTTAAGATGGACTCATTCTGACCGATCAGTAATTCTGGTACTTGACATTGATAGCAAGAAACATTTCGAAATAAAGCCTGAGCATAAACTTTTCAGTCCAACCATTTCTCCCAATTTAAAATCATTTGCAGCAGTTGAAATTGACGCAGAAAATAATTTTTTCCTTTCAGTATTCGACTTAAAAACTGGCAAAAGAATATTTCAGTATAAAACAGCTGATAATCAATACTTTTTTACTCCAACCTGGGATAACGAAGGGCGCCAACTATTTTTCGTAAGCCTATCTTCGCAGGGAAAATACTTAGCTTCCCTGGATCTGAAAACAAAACGCTTAAAAAAACTGTCTGATAACACTTTTGCCAACCTCCGGAATCCGGTTTATTGTAAAAATAAAATTGTTTTCTCTGCCGATTTTTCAGGAATAGACAATCTTTACGAATTGGATTTAGCCACTGAAAAAATTATACAAACAGTATCTGTTCCCTTTGGAGCAAACTATCCAACCTGCTCTGAAACGAGTGATAAATTGTATTTCAGCAATTACAATTCAAATGGATATCAAATTGCAGCCATCGCATTGGATAATAAAATCAGGAAGAAACAAACAGACAGTATTCAGCTGCAAACCAATCATTTATCCGAACAGCTAGCTTCTCAGGAAAAAGGAATTCCCAGTTTTTTGACATCAGACACCACATTCTTTGCATCAAAAAAGTACTCAAAACTTGGTCATCTGTTTAACTTTCACAGCTGGGCTCCAGCTTATATTGATGTTAATAGCTATGAAATCAGGCCTGGTGTATCATTCTTCTCACAAAATAAATTGGGAACAGCAGAAACCAGATTGGGGTATGATTATAACATCAACGATAAAACAGGTAGGTACAAACTGGCCTTCAATTATTTAGGGTGGTTTCCTGAAATAACAACTACTTTTTCGGTAGGTAACGAAGCTTCAAATTATTTTCTGATTACCAACATTTTAAATCAAAAAAATCAGGTAATACGTCAAGATACTACTATTGAACGGTTAACCTGGAGAGAAATCGCTGCTGACCTAAATTTACGTTTGCCATTCAATTTTTCGAAAGGCAAATTCCAAAGAATTTTTTACCCGGAGGTTGAATATTCTTTAGTCACCACCTCAAAGCCTGATCCGACATTAAAAAGCTTGTATCCAGGAAATTATCAGGCAATGTCGTATCGGATTTATTGTTACAATTTACTTCGCCAGTCGAATCAAAGTATCATGCCTAAATGGGGACAAGTTTTAGACGTTATCTATAGGAATACTCCCTTCGGAAATACCGATCTAGGAACACTTTCGGGCATTCAATCAGTTTTATACTTTCCTGGGTTTGCAAAGAACGACGGAATTAAAATTTATCAGGGATTTCAAAGCAAGAAATTTTCAAATAGCAGGAATAATTTCTCAAATTTCGTTCGTTCTCCCAGAGGCTTTTACAGTTACCAAAACAATAAAATGTATTCTTTATCAATTGATTATAGATTTCCAATCTGTTATCCGGATTTTAGTGTAGGTAAACTGGCCTATATTAAAAGAATAAAATCATCAGCTTTTTATGATTATGCCTGGCTTTCCATGCCAACCCGTGATAAAGATGGAATTATATATCCGAATAGTCTGGAAATGAACATGAAATCATTAGGAGTTGAACTAACGTCCGACCTCCATATCTTTCGCTTTTTTGCGCCAATCGAAGTTGGGGTCAGATCAATATATCGACCAAACTATCAGGACTTTCAATTTAATATCTTATTTTCAATTGATTTTAATGGCTTCTAGTTTTATGTAACGTAAGTAAGGTAATCTCAGGATTCATCTCTACACGTCCGGGAAATCCAATCGTTCCTAATCCGGTATTCACATAAAGCAACTGATTATCTGACTCATACAAACCGCCCCACTTTTCCTGAACCAAAAACATCGGGCTGAAAACAATACCGGCTATTTTAACTCCAAATTGTCCGCCATGTGTATGGCCCGATAATGTCAATGGAATGTTGGTTTGGGGTACTACAATAGCATCCCAATGAGCGGGATCATGGGTCATCAAGATTTGAAATAAGCCGGAAGGTATTTCTTTAGTAGCCATCTCTAAATCAGCATATTGAGGAAATGGTTTATGTCCCCAGTTCTCAACACCTATCAAGGCAAAAGCAGTATCATTAACAACTATTCGTTCCCATTGATTCAATAACAGCTTAAACCCTGAATTAGTCAAACCCAGCTCAATCTCCTTTAAATTTTCAGCTTTGCTTTTCTGATCTGTCCATTGATAATAATCGCCATAATCATGATTTCCAAGGATAGCATATTTTCCATATTTAGCCTTAAATTGAGTTAAAAGTGACTCAAATCCATTAATCTCTTCACTGAAATTATTGACGATGTCTCCAGTAAACAACAGTAAATCTGGCTTAAGAGCATCAACTTTTTTTAACGTTTTATTCAAAACCCAGGTATTCTTTCCAAAACTACCAAGGTGAATATCAGATAACTGAACAATTTTAAAACCTTCAAGCTGCTTTGGTAAGTTGTCAAAATATAAATCCTTACAAACCACATTCACACGATTGCGGCCCAGCAAAATTCCATAAGCAATAACTGAAGTTAATCCCAATCCAATTAATGCAGCGCCAACCAAAACAATAAACTGGTTTCGGGCCCCGCTAAATATACGGATCGGAAGCGAAAATATGGTAACCACTGCATAAAAAGACTTTGGTATTAGATTGAGAATAGAGATAGCAATTACAGTATAAAAAAAAGTGTAATTTCTGGTGTGTCGTATAACTTCCGGATTTGAAAACGAATAAAACAGAGTTCCGAAAGCAATTATTGAAAAAACGAAATAAACAATGTTGAGATACCTTCGGGATTTTATAGGTAACTTATTCAACAACCGCCAAAGGCCTAAATAGGAGATGACTTCAATAAATATAACAAACACGAAAAAAAGGACTAAAGCTGATGATGGAATTCCTCTCATAAAAAATGTATTTATAAAGAAAGAAAATTACCATTTTACCATCAATATTTTGGCTCGAAAGGCAATTTTAACAGTTTAAGCACATAAATTCTCAGATTTTACTTAAATGAAGAAAATTTCAGCAAGATAAAAACACGTTACATTACTATATTAATCAAGAACTTACCACCAAATTTATCTAAAAGTAACTGCTTTAGAATTTATTATTTGTAGTAATCCTGGAAAGTGTAAGGAAATTTAATCAGGATTTTTGGTTAAGCGCAAACTAGAAACAAAAAAGAAGTAAAGAAAAAGTAGGGTAGAGTTATCTACTTTCCTAAATTCATTACTGCACTTATTACCCTCCTGTATTTCAATTCTTACAAAATTATATTTCCGCATTTTCAGGAATTCGAATCAGGAAAACAAATAATCTGACGACTATTCACAAATGGAAATTATAAATAATTCATAATTGCCATTTACATTTATACGCTTAATGACTGATTGACAAAAATAAATACATTAATTTTTATTAATATTCACAAAACTATTCATTATAATTAACATTGCTAATTTTGAAACTATATGAATTTTAGATAAGCATTATATGTTCATATAACACACTAAATCAATACTATATATTATTTTATTATATTTATAGTTTAGATATTAGTTCATATCTGTTAATTTATCCCTAAATATGCATCTAAATTTAACTTTAATAACTTAATATCAGTATTTTATAAATTTTAATTCAAGTTTATTATCAATTATTAATAGAGACTAACTTTGGAAAGTTAGTCGATAGTATACAAATGTACACTATCTACAATTAACATTACTGCACTATTGAATGAATTTATTTTGTTACATTTGTGCATCGATAAGTTCACATGTATATGGAGGATAGAATTAGAAAATTTATGGAGTATAAAGGAATATCTCCTTCTGAACTCGCAGATTCGATAGGTGTTCAACGTTCGAACGTTACCCACGTTTTGAAAAGCCGGAATAAACCCAGTTTTCAATTTATCGAGAAAATGCTTCAGGTATATCCGGAACTAAACGCCAAATGGCTCCTTCTTGGAACTGGTAGTATGATTGAAACTACTGTTAAAAATCGTACGCTTTTTGACCAGCTGACTGAAACGAAAACTGTCGAAAACCACAGGGAAGATAAAGCCGAAACAAAACTTCTGCCTAAGGAATCTACGGTTTCGGTTTCTGAAACCAACGAAATAATTGTTCCACCAGTGACACCTCCACCAACTTCGACAGAAAAAGTATCAACAGACAAGGTTATTCAGGATCAATTTTTTAGTCAGGAAAAACCGATTGAACGCCTGATAGTTTTCTTCAAAGACCAAACTTTTAAGGTTTATAATCCTTCCCTGTAATAATTTTTAATCTATCTTTGCCGTCAAATTCAGCTACATGAAAAAGACGGTAACTAATTTGTTATTGCTTGAAAACAAGCAACTTAATAAAGATAATTTTCTTCTTGTACTTCAATCATCAATACCACTTTCCGGTATATTCCCTGGACAGTTTATCAATGTTGAAATTAAGGACGCCTCCGAAATTTTTCTTCGCAGACCTTTTTCAATTTTAGATGTAGACTACGAAAAACAAACCATATCCGTATTGGTTAAAATTTTAGGTAGAGGATCTAAGAAACTTACAGAAGCTAAACCTGGCCAGCTTATAAGTACGATAATTCCATTGGGGAGATCATTCACTTTACCCGAAAGAGACGACAATATTCTACTGATAGGCGGTGGTAGCGGAGTAGCTCCCATGCTTTTTCTTTCTAGAATATGTGGACTAAATCCTGCAAATGTTAATGTTTTGATTGGAGCAAGATCAGCTTCTGATCATGTGGATATTTCTGATTACCAAGAATATGGAAACTTCTTTTTTACCACAGAAGATGGTTCTATGGGAGAGAAAGGCTATGTAACCAATCATACCATATTTGCAAATAGCCTGAATAAATTCAATAAGATTTATACCTGTGGACCTGATTTAATGATGAAAGCTATTGGCCGAAAAGCGATTGAAAGAAATATTTTTTGTGAGGTTTCGCTCGAAAATATGATGGCTTGTGGTTTTGGTGTTTGCCTTTGCTGCGTTGAAGACACAAAGGCTGGTCACAAATGTGTATGTACCGATGGACCTGTATTTAATGTAAACGATCTGAAATGGTAAATTTAGGTGTAAAAATTCATGATCTGGATTTAAAAAATCCGGTGATGACAGCTTCCGGAACATGTGGTTTTGGTGAAGAGATTGCCGATTTCTTCGATTTATCTCTTCTTGGAGGAATTGTGGTAAAAGGAACAACTCTAAAGCATCGTGAAGGTAATGCTTATCCAAGGATGGCTGAAACCCCCTCAGGAATGTTAAATGCAGTGGGGCTTCAAAATAAGGGGGCAGATAACTTTATTTCGAATATTTACCCCAAAATTAAAGAGCTTAATACAAATATAATCGTAAACGTAAATGGTTCAACCATTGAAGATTATGTAGAATTAACCGAGCGAATAAATGAATTGGATAAAATCCCGGCAATCGAGCTAAACATTAGCTGCCCAAATGTAAAAGAAGGAGGTATGGCTTTTGGAGTCAGCTGTGTTTCGGCTGAAGCTGTGGTTAAAGCCGTCAGAAAAGTTTATGATAAAACTTTAATTGTAAAGCTTTCTCCAAATGTTACCAATATTGCTGAGATTGCCAAAGCTGTTGAAGGGCAGGGTGCAGATAGTGTTTCGCTGATCAATACTCTACTCGGAATGGCTGTAAATGCGGAAACAAGGAAACCTGTTTTATCAACTATCACTGGTGGACTATCGGGTCCAGCGGTGAAACCAGTTGCCCTTCGCATGGTTTGGCAGGTTTATAATGCTGTAAAGATTCCGGTAATTGGAATGGGTGGTATTATGACTGCAACTGATGCCATCGAATTCATGATTGCTGGTGCTTCGGCTATTCAGGTTGGTACCGCACTTTTTATCGATCCTACTATTCCGGTTCAGATTATTGATGGTATTAGTAACTATATGGAGCGACATAAAATTCAGTCTGTTAATGAATTAATCGGTAGTTTACAATGCTGAATTTTAAAAAGATACATATCTGCACTGTCAGAACATTCAAATACTCTTTGCTCTTTTTACTTGTAATTAGCAGATGTACACCTGACCTGGGGCCAAATGAACTGCAAAAACATACTCAGGAAGTTAATTCTGAGGGTTTAAATTATCGAATTACAAACGAGCTTTCAGAGTTTTCAGGTAGCAAATTCATCGAAAAAGAAGCTAAAGATTTCTTACAGCAGTGGAATCTTGCAGGCATGACCATGTCGATAATAAAGGATGGGAAATTGGTTTTTGCGCATGGATATGGTTATTCGGATATGGAAACAAAGCAAACAGTAAATCCGGGCAGTTTATTCCGAATCGCGAGTGTTAGCAAACTCATAACCGCTGTAGCCATCATGAAATTGGTTGATAAAAAAGTTATTTCGCTTGATTCCAAGGTGTTTGGACCACATGCAATTCTTAAAGATCCAATTTTTAACTCGGTAACCGATAAGCGTCTGTACAAGGTAACTGTTCGTCATCTGCTTGCGCATTCCGGTGGCTGGTCTCTTGCTTACGGCGATCCGGCATTCAATTCGTTGGTTGTACTCGAAAAAACCGGTGAAAGTGGAGCTGCAACAATGGATTCATACTGTCGGTTTGTGGCCTCACGCCGGCTTCATTTCGATCCCGGCACTCGTTCATCATATTCAAATATGGGGTACATGTTTCTGGGGAAAGTTATAGAAGCTGCCAGTGGCAAGAAATATGAAGACTTTGTTGTTGATGAAGTACTTAAACCGCAGGGAATCCTGGACATGCATATCGGACGAAGCTACTTGGCCGACAGACGACCAAACGAAGTAAAATACTATGAAGCTGAAGATAGTCCGATGATTCCTGCATTTGACGGATCGGGCAGAATGGTACCAAAACCATATGGTGGAAACCCAATTGAATTACTTAGCTCAGCCGGTGGCTGGATATCATCCTCCATCGAATTAGCTAAGCTGATGGTCCTGATCGATGGATTCAGGAGTGTTCCTGATATGATCTCGCACAACCTTATCAATCAGATGGTAGAAAATAAGGATTTCAAAGGACCATTGGGCTGGAAAGTGGTAAAAGTTAATGGCGACTGGATTCGTACCGGCAGTATGGCCGGAACATCGGCGATTATGAAACGTCAAAGTAATGGCTTTTGCTGGGTAATAATTATTAATTCAAGCAGTTGGAAAGGACCAAGATTGCCTGCCTATGTAAATTATATGATGAAAAAGATAGAAAGTAAAATTACCAGCTGGCCTAAAAACGATCTGTTTAAATATACTCCTAAAAACAGCCAGTAACCAGAAAATATATGATTTAAAACAGAGGATGGACTATCGAATAGTTCATCCTCTGTTTTTTTATTTCCTGCCATTTCGAACTCAACAATCTAATTCCGACAAATAATTAAGACTTCTCTATCTTATTTTCATTTATTTAACCTTAAACTAAATATCACACAGAGAGCAAAATACACTTAACCAGCAGTTTAATAGTCCATTTCTGATGAACTTTTCAATCTGTATCTTGTTAGTTTGACTGAAAACTCTAATATCTAAATGTTAAATAACAATAAAAAGTATGTCAGAATTTAAAATCCAGATGCCAAAGTTGGGTGAGAGCGTTCAGGAAGCAACCATAACCAAGTGGTTTGTCAAAGAAGGTGATCAAATTGAAGAAGACGAGCCTCTTTTTGAGGTGGCAACCGATAAAGTAGACTCGGAAATACCATCACCTGTTGATGGCATTTTGAAAAAGATCTTCTATCAGCAAAATAGCTTGGTTCCTGTTGGCGAAATTGTTGCAATTATTGAAACTGGTGATGGATCATCGGCTGAACCTGTAGAGAAAAAAACAGAAATTATAAAAGAAGAAAAACCCGTGCAACAGCAAAAAGCACAGGCAGACCTGACAATTACTGATAATGTGGTTCAAGCGGCAGAAGCCAGTTCAATTAGCACTGAAACGCAAGGCAAAGCTACCCGGTTTTATTCACCTTTGGTACTTTCGATTGCCAATTCAGAGCAAATCAGTATGGCTGAACTGGAGTCGATACCCGGTTCTGGACTTAATAACAGGGTTCAGAAAAAAGATATTCTGGATTATATTGAAACCAGAAAAAGCGGAACTGTTGCGCCAGTTAAATCAGCTCCAGTAGCTCAGGCTAAAGAAATATCAGCACCACCCAAAGTATCTGTTTCGATTGGTTCGACAGACCAGGTTATTGAAATGGACAGGGTTAGAAAGATTATAGCTGACCACATGGTAATGTCAAAACAAGTATCTCCGCACGTTACTGCAGTGGTTGAAGCCGATGTTACCAATCTCGTTCTGTGGAGGACAAAGGTAAAAGATGAGTTTGGAGTAAAATATGGCGAGAAAATTACTTACATGCCTGTATTTATTGAAGCAGTAGCTCGTGCCATTACTGAATTTCCATTACTGAATTCATCAGTTGACGGCTATAAAATTATCATGCATAAAGATGTAAACATTGCAGTTGCTGTTGCCAAACCTGATGGAAACCTGGTTGTTCCGGTAATCAAAAATGCTGAACAAAAAAACCTGGTTGGACTGACTAAAAACATGAATCAACTGGCTGAGGCTGCACGCAAAAACAAATTGGGCATTGAAGATTACCAGGGAGGAACTTTCACTATTACCAATTTCGGATCATTCCGTAATCTGATTGGAACACCAATCATTAATCAACCTCAAGTTGCAATTCTGGCTACCGGAAGCATCGAGAAAAAACCTGCTGTAATGGAAACACCGACTGGTGATGCCATCGTTGTACGGCATAAGATGTTCCTCTCTTTATCATATGATCATAGAATTATAGATGGCGCACTCGGAGGTGCATTTTTGCGGCGAATAGCAGATATTCTTGAAGAATTCAGTATTGATCGCGAAGTATAAACTCAAAAAAAATAAAACAAGATATATGACAACAGTTCCTAAAGTATTTTCGGTAAAAACAACTCCTAAAGAAATACTTGAAAAATGGTACCGGTTAATGACTCTTGGCCGGGCTATTGATGAAAAAGCCCCAAACTATCTTAAACAAGCCATTGGCTGGTCGTATCATGCTCCTTATGCTGGTCACGACGGAATCCAGCTAGCTATTGGTCAAACGTTTCAAAAAGAAAAAGATCATATTTTCTTATATTATCGTGACATGTTGACCGCTTTATCATGCGGAATGACGTCTGAAGAAATTATTCTCAACGGTATTTCAAAAGCAACCGATCCGTCGAGCGGAGGACGCCATATGTCGAATCACTTTGCAAAACCTGCCTGGAACATTCACAATGTTTCGTCTTTAACTGGTAACCATACGTTGCATGCTGTTGGTGTTGCCCGTGCCATAAAATACTATGGAGAAAAAGCTGTTGCCATTAGCGTTCAGGGAGAATCATCCCTTTCTGAAGGTTTTGTTTATGAAGCTATTAACGGAGCATCGAAAGAAAAGCTCCCGGTGATATTCGCAATTCAGGATAACGGATTTGGGATTTCGGTGCCTAAAAAAGATCAGACTGCAAACCGAAAAGTAGCTAACAATTTTACCGGATTTAAAAATTTAAGAATCATCCATTGTAACGGGAAGGATGTTTTTGATTCGATGAATGCCATGCACGAAGCTAAAAAACATGCTCTTGAAACCGGGATGCCCGTAATGGTTCAGGCTAACTGTATCCGTATCCATTCGCATTCAAACTCCGACCGTCATGAATTATACCGTTCAGAAGAAGAAAGAAACTATGTACAGGAATATGACCCGTTAGTTAAGTTTAAACGAATGCTGATTCGTTACGAACGGTTCACTGTTGAAGAACTGGAAAAAATCGAAAATGAGGCTAAAATTGAACTAAAAGAGGCACACAAACTTGCATTAAATGCTGCCGATCCAGATCCAAACACTTATCTTGATTTTGTTATTCCTGAGCCCTATGTTTCACAAAAATATCCAGATGGAGTGCATCAGGAATCAGGGGAGAAAAAGAAGCTGATTACAGCATTAAATGAAACCTTAAAGGCAGAGTTCAGACTCAACCCTGATACATTTATCTGGGGACAAGATATGGCCAACAAAGATAAGGGAGGCATATTTAATGTTTCGAAAGGATTGCAGCAGGAATTTGGCCCGAAAAGGGTATTTAACGCCCCAATTGCCGAAGATTTTATTGTCGGAACAGCAAATGGAATGTCGCGTTATAACGACAAAATCAGGATTGTAATTGAAGGTGCTGAGTTTGCCGACTATTTTTGGCCGGCTATGGAGCAGTACGTCGATTCGAGCCACGATTACTGGAGATCAAATGGAAAATTTACACCAAATGTTACGATCCGACTTGCGTCGGGCGGATATATTGGCGGAGGATTATACCATTCGCAGACAATCGAGGGAGCTTTAACTTCAATTCCGGGAGTGCGAATTGTTTACCCATCCTTTGCTGATGACGCTGCAGGACTTTTACGAACTGCCATTAGATCAAGAGGTTTAACACTGTTCATGGAGCCCAAATCGTTGTATAACGATCCGAAAGCTTCAACTGCTATACCCGATGATTTTGAAGTACCCTTCGGAAAAGCAAGAATTCGTCGCAATGGTGAGGATTTGGTCATGATTACCTATGGGAATACAACACATATGTGTCTCGAGGCTGCTGAAAAACTATCGAAAGAAGGAGTATCTGTAGAAGTTATCGATTTACGTTCGTTAATTCCGCTTGACAAGGAAACAATTCTGAATTCAGTGAAAAAAATAGGCAAAGTACTTGTTGTTCATGAAGATAAAGTGCATTCCGGATTTGGTGCAGAAATTACATCTTTAATCATGGAAGAAGCTTTTGAGTACCTCGACGGACCAGTAAAAAGAGTAGGATCTCCTTTTACCCCGGTAGGTTTCCACCGGTCGTTCGAGCGAATCATATTACCAAATACAGAGAAAATATATAAAACTGCAAAAGAAATTTTGGCATATTAAAATCATAATAACCATGAATAAAATAGGTATTATCTATAGTTTTAATTCAATAAAAACGGCCAAGGCTGCTGAAAAAATAAAAGATGCATTTGGAGCAGACTTTAATATTACGCCTGTTAATGCAGAAGATTTAAATGAAGAAATGTTTCTTTCATTCACAAATCTGATTCTTGGCGTACCAACATGGTTCGATGGAGAATTGCCAAATTATTGGGATGAGTTCGTTCCCGCCTTGGAAGATTTAGATCTTTCAGGAAAGACAATTGCTATTTTCGGACTTGGGAATCAGGTTGAATACCCTGAAAACTTTGGAGATGCAGTTGGAATTATGGCAGAACTTGTTCAGGAAAGAGGAGCAAAGCTTGTTGGACAAACTTCTGCTGAAGGTTACAGTTTTGAATCGTCGCGGGCCTTGACGGGTGATAAATTCCTGGGATTATTGCTTGATCAGGAAACTCAGCCAAGATTATCAAAAGACAGAATTGAAAAATGGGTTAATGGCCTGAAAAGCCAGTTTAGTTGATAAACTTTATTTAATTTAGTTGTAAGGGTATGATAATCAACATCATACCCTTATTTTTTTTTAATATATTAAGAGTACATTTAACAGATTGCCAATAACCCCAATAATGGTTCACTCAAATAAGCCTATATTTGTGTTTATCTGTAATAAACAGCATCGAATTTTCTTCATAAAATTGATCGTATAATGAAAAAGAAAAAAGTAATTGCAATAGTTGCCCACGACAACCGAAAGAAAGATATGATCGAATGGGTCGCCTGGAACTGGAAAGAATTCATTCATCATAGCCTTGTATGTACCGGAACAACAGGAAGTTTAGTTGAAAGTAAACTCATAGAAAAATGCCAGGAGAATGATGCTATTCCTCCTGATATTGTTCGTCTAAAATCGGGTCCACTTGGTGGAGACCAGCAATTAGGTGCCTTGATATGTGAAGGGAAGGTCGATATGCTTATCTTTTTCTGGGACCCAATGCAGCCACAGCCACATGATGTAGATGTTAAAGCATTGCTCAGAATTTCAACTCTTTACAATATACCTACAGCAACAAACAGATCGACAGCTGATTTTATCATCTCATCAAAACTATTTCATCAGGAATATGAGCCAATATTGAAGGACTATGGAGCATATATTAAGCGTGATTTAGATTTCAACCAATAACTTTACTGTTTTTTAACAAAATAGTAAGTTTTAAGAATTGTGTTTGGAAGATTGTCTTCTTAGCTTTGGAGTAAACAAACAATGTAATGCCATGAAAGAAGACAGATTGAAAAAAATGATCAAGACAATGTATCTTCTTCGTGATGTTTTAAGACAGAAACAAGAAGATGACAAGGCCTTCAGGTTCAAGCCGAAAACCAAAGTGTTAAAGGAAATTGATGAAATTATTGACCGCAGCCTAGAAGAGTTTTATTCTTTACGAGTGAGCTGAATGGGGAATATTTGACATTCGTTTGTCGTAAGTAAAACTTATTTAACGATGATATTTCAATTTATGTTGATGTATCATCGTTTTTTTATCAAATAATCAACCGGGCAATAGAGTGAAGTACGACTTACGAATTATTACAAATTCACAAATTTAAATATATTAAAGCTCTATATTTCAATCGCTTAAACTTCATAATTCACAAATGTAATTTGCATTTTATGTCCTAATTTGAACTTAAGGAACTAATTATATATAAGTGATATCTATTTTTTTATCATTTTATCAGGCAATTTAATTCTTGTTCTATCATTCTGAAGAAATAATTCTTTACTATGATGACTCGCCAAACACAAAAATTCAGTTAAAGAAGCTAAAACAATTTTTTTTGAAACTTCAACAATGTAACCAACGAAGTAAGTTCAATCATGTAAAATCATAATTATAGTTGGCGAAAAGTTTGAGATACTTTAGAAGCTTAATTTGTCCGTTTTTAAAGACATTATGAGATTCGAATATTCGTTTACAGGCGATAATATCAAAGAAAAGAATCCAAGGATTTCGACTTAATTATGTTCTATATTTGAACACTTTTGAAAAATCACTATTGTCTTAGAATTAATATTATGTTATTTTATAATATCTAAAGAAAGGAGAAGTTTTTTACTTCTCCTTTAAATATATGCTTATTGAATATTCTTCATCTTTTCGATGATTTCAGCATGTTTATCCAACATTTTCAAACGATAGTACAAAGTCTTTAATGATTCTAAAGTAAACTTATCGGTTGGATTGATTTCGTGAGCTTTTTCCATATAAGGAATAGCTTTTTTGAATTCTACGTCAGCTTTATCCTTTTCAATTTCATATTTATCAGGCTGGTTACTTGGAACAGCGTTTGCAACATCAACTTGTTTAACACCTTTATTATAATAAAGTGCACCTAAGTTATAATAAGCATCGAAGTAATCTTCCTTAAATTCAATTGCTTTCAAATAGCTTGCAGCAGCTTCTTCAGTCTTCTGAAGTTTATCAAACAAAGTTCCTTGAGCAAAGTAATATGAAGCATTTTTAGGATCCTGTGCAATCGCAACATTTAAATATTTCATTGCATCATCAACTTTATTTGCATTCAAATAAACGTTGATAATTTCAACTAAAAGAATACCATTTTCAGAATATTCTTTCAAACCATCTTGTAATACATTAATAGCACCAACAGTATCTTTTTTCTGGAAATAGCTGTTAGCAATCAATGAATAGGTTTTTGCACCATTGTACTTGTATTTGGCAGCTTCCTTATAATATTGAATAGCTTTATCGTAATTTTTTGAGTTATAAGCAGCCAAACCAGCATTGAAAATGATAACAGTATCAACTGCATTTGGCTCATCAGCTTTATAGGCAGGAGTCTGTTCAATTGCCATAATCTGTTCAAACGATTTCATCGCTTTTTCATAATTTTCTTCGTTGAAAGCAGCAACTGCCTGATTAGTAAGGTCTCCAATCAAAAGTGTGAATTTAATTTTCATAGCTTTTGCATTACGACCTTTATCATCGAGTTGAAGGGCTTTCATATAAGAATCGAAAGCTACGGTCAATGGATCAGCACTGAGTTTTTTGTAATTTTCGTCTTTTGATTGAAACACAGCCTGATAGATTTCTCCCCTTACTTCATAAGTTCTTGGCCATGTCACAGAACTTTCGGTTTTTGGGTTCGAGGCATCAATCGATTCTTCAATCGCTTCAACCGCCTTATCGAGCTTACCAGCATCTTTATAACTCAAAGCGCTGGTCACTTTGCCTTTCTGAGCGAATACGCCCGATACAGCAAAAAGTAAAACAAATAAAATTGTCGTTCTCTTCATTGTGATAAAAAGTTTGTTGTTACGCTTATTATATTAATTAAAATTTAAAATTAATCTATTCCTCTGATTCTAAATTACTTTCATCTGAGACTTCAGGATTTTCGTCTATGTTTGGTAGAACTTCATCCACTTCATCAGCTGCCGGAACAATTGTAATTGAAGCAATCTGATCACCCTCTTTCAGATTTATTAAACGAACACCTTGTGCTGTTCTTCCAAGTATTCGCAGCGACGAAATCGACATTCGAATGGTAAGTCCGGATTGTGTTATAATCATCAGATCTGAAACATCATTAACACTCTTAATTGAAATCAGCTGCCCTGTTTTTTCAGTAATGTTTATGGTTTTAACACCCTTTCCACCGCGATTTGTCAAGCGGTAATCCTCAATTTTGGAACGTTTACCATAACCATTCTCTGAAACTACCAGGATATCTTCATTCTCATTTTCAACACAAACCATGCCAACTACTTCATCCTTATCATGGCCAAGTGTTATACCCCGCACTCCGGAAGCCGTTCTTCCGATTGGACGAACACTGCAATCTTCAAAACGAACAGCTTTACCTGAACGAACAGCCATCATTATATGATTGTTACCGTTTGTCATTCTGGCTTCCAAAAGATGATCGTCTTCTCTGATTGTAATGGCATTAACACCATTTTGACGTGGCCGTGAATATGCTTCAAGCGAAGTTTTCTTGATAACACCCTTCTTAGTGCATAAAATAATGTAATTGTTATTGATATAATCCGGATCAATAAGATTATTCACATTGATATACGCCAGAATTTTATCATCTTGTTCAATGTTTATAACATTCTGAATAGCTCTACCTTTCGAGGTTTTCGTTCCTTCAGGTATTTCGTAAACTTTGAGCCAGAAACATTTTCCTTTTTCCGAAAACAATAATAACGTATTGTGCATTGATGCATTAAACATATGCTCAAGGAAATCATCATCCCGGGTTGTACTTCCTTTCGATCCTACGCCTCCCCTACCCTGAGTTTTAAAATCAGTCAGAGGGGTACGTTTTATATATCCCATGTGAGAAATGGTTATAACCATCTCTTCATCAGCATAGAAATCTTCCGGATTAAACTCCTCTGCATCAGGAACTATCTCCGTTTTCCGGCTGTCGCCGTATTTTTCCTTAATTTCAAGGAGTTCATTTTTAATGATCTCCATACGAAGATTGATGTTAGCCAGTATATTCTTAAGATGCTCAATCAGTTTCAAAATATCTTCGTATTCCAGGTGCAATTTATCCTGTTCGAGGCCTGTCAGCTGACGTAAACGCATCTCAACGATAGCTCTCGACTGAATATCGGACAAACTGAAACGTTCCATCAACTGAAGTCTTGCTTCATCCGGGTTTTTTGAAGCCCGAATAATAGCGATTACTTCTTCAATATTATCGCTGGCAATGATAAGTCCTTCCAGAATATGTGCTCGTTTTTCTGCCTGATCCAGTTCAAATTGAGTTCTCCTGATAACTACATCATGCCGATGTTCTACAAAATAATGAATTAAATCTTTCAGGTTAAGCATTTTAGGCCTTCCGTTTACTAAGGCAATATTATTAACACTGAAACTATTTTGTAATTGTGTGTATTTGTAGAGTTTATTCAGAACGACGTTTGAAATCTCATCTCGCTTGATATCAAAAACGATACGCATTCCTTCACGGTCTGATTCGTCATTTACGTTCGAGATTCCTTCAATTTTCTTTTCATTGATCAACTCGGCAGTTTTCATAATGAGTTCTGCTTTGTTAACCATGTAAGGAATTTCAGTTACGACAATCTTTTCGCGCCCGTTAGGAGTGGTTTCAATGTGAGCTTTTCCGCGAACCACAATCCGTCCTCTTCCGGTTTCAAAAGCTTCCTGAACACCTCTGTATCCGTAAATGATACCTCCGGTCGGAAAATCAGGGGCCTTGATGATGTGAATCAGGTCTTGAATATCAATATCCCGATTATCGACATATGCCACAATGGCATCTATGGTATCCGAGAGGTTGTGTGGTGGCATATTGGTTGCCATACCAACCGCAATCCCTGATGCCCCGTTAACCAACAACTGCGGAATCCGGGTAGGCAGAACAACAGGCTCTTTCAACGACTCATCAAAGTTTGGTTGGAAATCAACCGTATTTTTTTCCAGATCCGAAAGGGTTTCTTCCGCAATTTTTGATAATCGGGCCTCTGTATAACGCATCGCAGCCGGGCTGTCACCATCAACTGATCCAAAGTTACCCTGGCCGTCAACCAATGTATAACGCATCGACCAACTCTGCGCCAAACGAACCATAGTAAAATAAACCGATGAGTCACCATGGGGATGGTATTTACCTAATACTTCCCCAACGATCCTTGCTGATTTCTTATAGGGTTTATTAGAGAAATTTCCCAATTCGCTCATTCCAAACAAAACGCGACGATGAACAGGCTTTAAACCATCTCTTACGTCCGGAAGTGCTCTTGAAACAATAACTGACATCGAATAATCGATGTAAGCCGACTTCATTTGCTCTTCAATATTGATCTTGATAATTTTTTCGCCTTCAGACATTTACTTCTCCTCTATATATTTCTTGTACTAAAAAATTTGATTGACAAAAATACAAAAATACTTTATGAATCAAGCAATTATTAAGGTTTTCGTTGGTTTATTACGAATAAGATTTTAACAATGTAATGTTCGTAAAATCAACAAATTAAAATATGCACTTTACTTTTATTGCGTATTTTTGAATAAAGAAAATGACATTGATCAGGTCTTCCCCAACTTTTTAGGAATACTTTTTGTTATTTTTGAATACGCAATTTAAACAATGTGACAAAACATATGGATTCACAATTTTCACCACGTATTAAAGATGTTCTTTCATACAGTAGAGAGGAAGCTATTCGGCTGGGAAATGAAAGCATCGGACTGGAACATATATTTCTCGGAATCCTAAGAGATGGCGAGGGTGTTGCAATTGAGATCCTCACAAATCTTAGTGTCAATTTGTCAGAAATAAAACAGTCGATTGAAGAAAAACTCAGAACTGGCAAAAGTATTGACTCGCAAGCCTCAGTACAGTTACTAAAATCGGCTGAAAAAGCGCTGAAACTCGTTTATCTGGAGGCTCGCGCATTTAATAGTCCAACAATAAATACGGGTCATCTTTTGCTTGCTCTAATCAAGGATAAGGATAGTTTAATAAGTACCATCCTGAATGACTACCATATTAATTATTATATCCTGAAATCACGGTTGGAAGATTACAAAAATCCGGAAGCAAAGTCGGATTTTGACGATGAAGATTCGGATGAAGATAGTTTTTCTAAATCTGCAGGAGGCTCTTCGTCTTCTTCATCACAAAAGAAACCGGCAAATCCCAAATCTGACACCCCTGTGCTTGACAACTTTGGGGTTGATATCACCAAAGCTGCTGAAGAAAATAATCTGGACCCCATTGTGGGCCGCGAAAAAGAGATTGAACGTCTGGCTCAGATATTATCCAGAAGAAAAAAGAATAATCCTATCCTGATAGGTGAACCTGGCGTTGGAAAATCGGCAATTGCAGAAGGACTTGCATTAAGGATCGTTCAGAAAAAAGTATCAAGAATTCTGTTTGATAAGCGTGTAGTTAGCCTTGACATCGCCTCAATTGTTGCAGGAACGAAATATCGTGGGCAGTTCGAAGAGAGAATGAAAGCCATTCTGAATGAATTGTCGAAAGTCAGCAATGTTATCCTTTTCATCGACGAAATTCACACCATTGTTGGTGCTGGTGGTGCTACCGGATCACTCGACGCCGCAAACATGCTGAAACCTGCTTTGGCCCGTGGTGAGATACAGTGTATTGGAGCTACAACTCTTGATGAATACCGGCAGCAAATTGAAAAAGATGGGGCATTGGAAAGAAGGTTCCAGAAAATTATGGTCGAACCAACTTCGGTTGACGAAACCATTGAAATCCTCAATAACATCAAGCAACGTTACGAAGATCACCACAATGTAATTTATACCCCGGAAGCTATTGAAGCCTGTGTTAAACTGACTGCCAGGTACATACCGGACCGTTTCTTACCAGATAAAGCCATCGATGCACTTGACGAAGCGGGCTCGAGGGTTCATATTTCAAATATCAATGTTCCCGACAGGATTGTAAAACTGGAAGAGAAAATTGAAAAAACAAAAGAAGAAAAAATAAAAGCAGTCAAGAGTCAGAATTTTGAACTTGCTGCTAACCATCGTGATAAAGAAAAGAGCCTCATGCAGTTGCTTGAGCAGGAAAAAGAAGAGTGGGAAAAAGAACTTATTAGCCATCGGGAAACTGTAACGGAGGAAAAAGTTGCGGAAGTTGTTGCCATGATGTCGGGCGTTCCAATACAGCGAATAGCACAAGCCGAAGGAAAGCGATTAATGGACATGGGCAAGCAGCTCAAAGGAAGCGTGATTGGGCAGGATGATGCTATTGTTAAAATTGTAAAAGCAATTCAACGTAATCGCGCTGGCCTTAAAGATCCTAACAAACCAATTGGTTCGTTTATCTTCTTGGGACCTACTGGAGTTGGTAAAACTCAGCTAGCGAAGGTATTAGCTAGATATTTATTCGATAGTATAGATTCGCTTATACGTGTTGACATGAGCGAATACATGGAGAAATTTTCTGTTTCAAGATTGGTCGGAGCTCCTCCCGGATATGTTGGGTACGAAGAAGGTGGACAACTGACTGAAAAAGTGCGAAGAAAACCATATTGTGTCGTGCTTCTTGACGAAATTGAGAAAGCTCATCCCGATGTATTCCATTTGTTGCTCCAGGTACTGGACGAAGGGCGCCTTACCGACAGTTTAGGTCGCAGTATCGATTTTAAGAACACTATCATAATTATGACCTCAAACATTGGGTCACGTCAACTATCTGAGTTTGGTCGCGGAGTTGGGTTCAATACCCAAAACCGAGATACAGATGATAGTGATAACTCTAAATACATTATCGAAAAGGCCCTTAAAAAAGCCTTTGCGCCTGAATTTCTTAACCGTATCGATGATGTAATCATGTTTAATCCTTTAACAAAAGAACATATACACCAGATTATTGATATTGAATTAAAAGGATTGTACGAACGCGTGAACTCGCTGAATTACAAATTAAAAATATCAGCTGCTGCCAAAGATTATATTGCTGATAAAGGTTACGATTCTCAGTTTGGAGCGAGACCTTTAAAAAGAGCCATTCAAAAATATCTTGAAGACGAAATGGCTGAGGTTATTATAAAAGCTTCAGTTGTTCAGGGCGATACAATATCGGTAGGCTTTGATAAAAAGACTGAAAAAATAAAGATAAAGATATTATCAACTCAGGTAAAGAAATAAAATACAGAAAGCCGGGTTAAACCTGGCTTTCTGTATTTTTAAGATATTTTAATGCCAGAAGCGATATGTCATCTGCCTGATGTCTATTCCCTTCATAAATTACAATACTTTTAAGCAAACGATCCACAACCTCTTCCGAAGTGAGTTCATTTAAATTCTGAATATTTTTTTCCAACCGATCAGTTCCATAGTGCTGCTTTTTATCGTCAACAGCATTAATCACCCCATCAGTATATAAAATCATCGTATCATTTTTCTTTAGCTCTACCGTGCTGCTTTTGTACGTTTTGTCTTTATAAATACCTAATGGCAACCCATGACTTTTCGAAAGAGTATGCAACTCCCCGTCACTACGCAGAATATACGGATAATTGTGTGCTGCATTGCAATAATCCAAAACTCCGGTACGAACGTCAAGTATACCAACAAAAAGCGTCAGAAAATACTGATTTGCATTTCGGTTGCTCAATTCGCGGTTAACCTTACCCACAATTTCTTTTGCCGATAGTATTTTGGCATTTGTCTTAATTAATGTGCTTGCAATAGCCATAAACAACGACGCCGGGATTCCCTTTCCAGACACATCGCCAATAGCAATCAGCAAATGGTTCTTGTCGATAAAGAAATAATCGTACAAATCGCCTCCAACTTTTTCGGCCGGTTTAAGAATCGCAAAAAGATCGATCTCCGGATGTTCTGAAAATACAGCCTTTCCGGCAGGAATAATATTCTGTTGTATTTCGCGGGCCGATTTCAAATCTTTCTCGTACTTAAGTTTATCCGATTCGGTCTGACTGCGTTCCTTGATTAAAGAACCATACTTAGCCTGCCAATCTTCCAAGCTGTCAGTCAGCATCTTAATTTCATCCTTCGATTTTAGTTCTTTCCCGGGCTGGGAACTAAAACGTTGGATCGCTTCAGTTATATTGGCCAATGGAGTCAATATTCGCCTGAATATCAACATATTTAAAAGGAATAATATAAGAATCCCAAGACCGCAAACCCAAATAATTTTCCAAAAAATAAGATCAAGTTCCCGAAACAATTCAGACTCCGGCATAACTATAATAATGCTCCAATTGGTATCCAGAAGTGGCGCAAAATAAAACCAGACAGGCTTATTATTCAGATATTCTGACCGAGCATAACTGGCTCCGCTCTGTCCGGATTTAATTTCCGTTACAATCTGGCTTTTGTTCTTCGAAATAACAAATGAAGGATTAGCGAAAAAATTCCGGTTATGGGCCCATTCATCACTGGGGTGGGTTATAAAATTTCCGTCCCGATCAATAATATAAACATATCCATTATGGGCGATTTTCATTGAATCCAACATCTCTTTCATTTTGCGAAGTGAAATTTCGCAGTAAACCTGCCCTGCTAATTGCTTCGAATCGGGGAAATAAACAGGCATCCGGTAAGAAACCAGCAAATGAGTGGTGTCATTCATGCAATAAAATGGCCTCGACCAGACTCCTTTTCCAAACTCATCGGTTTGTTCAGGAAAAATGCCTTCATTTAAGTTACATCGGTGTGGGCATTTACTTGGAGAATTGCAAGCCGAAAACTTCTGAGATCCCTCACTTAAAAACTCTAAATGAATACTTTCAATTATGGGATTGGTCTTCAGTACCTGATTTAAAAAAAGGTCGAGATCGTTGTGCTTGTAATAATAAAGAGCCTGAAAAGATACGTTTTTGGCAATTTCTTCGGTTCCTACAGTAATCCTAGAAATTCGGGATATCACCAGATTACTTTGATTTACAGCCCCTTCTTCTATTTTCCCAATTAAAATCTTATTACTGAAATGAACATTGATATATACAATAGCTGAAATAATAAGGATGGCAAAAGCGGTAACATGTGAATTTAATCGAAAGGAAATACCTTTTTGGTTCATTTCAGTAGTATTATTTGCTAAACTAATATACAAAAAGAATGATTATCGATTGACATTGATATTGAATAACTTATTAACAAATAAACAAGAAAAGAAATAAAAAAGCCGGAGCAATTGCATCCGGCTCGTTCATATTATTCTGATTGTAAACTACTAGGTATTCATTGCACCACAAACATTGATAACCTGTCCGCTCACATACGACGATAAATCTGAAGCCAGGAATAAAGCTACTTTAGCAACTTCTTCAGGCGAACCACCGCGTTTCATTGGGATATTGGCTTCCCACTGTTTACGTGCGTCTTCCGGAATTTTAGCAGTCATTTCAGTAATGATAAATCCAGGAGCAATTGCATTCGAGCGAATCCCGCGTGAACCAAGTTCTTTGGCAATTGATTTGGTAAAGCCAATAATACCGGCTTTCGATGCTGAATAGTTCGATTGTCCGGCATTTCCGCTAACACCAACAACAGAACTCAGATTGACAATTGAACCCGATTTTTGTTTCAGCATTATTTTCTGAGCTGCTTTTGTGAAGTTGAAAACTGATTTCAGGTTTACATTAATAACAGCATCCCATTGCTCTTCGGTCATACGCATTAACAAGGTATCTTTTGTAATACCGGCATTATTTACCAAAGCATCTACAGCGCCAAAATCGGCAACAATCTCATTAACTACCCGATCAGTGTCTTCGAAGTTAGCAGCATTTGAAGCATATCCTTTGGCTTGCACGCCCAAAGCAACAAGCTCTGCTTCAGTGTTTTTCATATTTTCATCTTCAAAAAGATCGGTGAAGGCAATGTTGCAACCTTCTTCAGCAAATTTGATGGCAATTGCTTTTCCAATGCCCCTGGATGCGCCAGTAATTATGGCCGTTTTTCCTTCAAGAAGTTTCATATTAAAATATTTGATTTATGAATTTTCAAACTAGGGGCAAAAGTAATAAAATATGCGAAAATGATTGTTTTCAGCTCTTCTTATCAACAAATCAAAGGCAATTTGCACGATTTCAATGGAATTTTTAACCCGTATTTTCGAAATCTCAACCACTCAATTGAAAATATATACTGGCTGTTTAATCAGCACAAATAATGTATTTTTGCGAGTAAATCTCACATTATTATGCTCGATCAATTAACTATTTGTGCCATAGCAACTTCTCCTGGAATGGGAGCCATCGCAACCATTCGTCTTTCGGGTGAAAAGGCAATTGAAATTGCTGATTCGGTATTTCATTCGCCAAAATCGAATAAAAAATTAGCCGGTCAGCAACCAAATACACTGCATTTTGGAAGTATTAGCGACGGAAACGAGCTGGTTGACGAGGTAATAATATCCATTTTCAAGGCCCCCCACTCTTTCACTGGTGAAGATGTGATTGAAATAACCTGTCATGGATCGGTTTACATTCAACAGCGGATTTTGCAGCTTTTAATCAGCAAGGGTGCACGCATGGCTCTACCGGGCGAATTTACCCAGCGTGCTTTTCTCAACGGAAAGATGGATCTTTCTCAGGCTGAAGCAATTGCCGATTTAATTTCTTCGACGAACCGTGCTGCTCAAAAAGTAGCGATCAATCAGATGCGTGGTGGATTCTCCAATGAACTGAAAAATCTTCGGAACGAAATGTTGCATTTTATAGCCATGATTGAGCTTGAGCTTGATTTCAGTGAAGAAGATGTTGAGTTCGCCGACAGAAACCAGCTCAAACAACTGGTTACCAGAATTGAAACTACACTAGATAAACTGAAGAATTCATTTCAGCTGGGTAATGTAATCAAGCATGGTATTCCCGTTGCAATTGTTGGTGAAACAAATGTTGGAAAATCGACACTCCTGAATGCCTTGCTGAACGAAGAAAAAGCCATTGTTTCTGATATTCACGGAACAACGCGCGATGTGATTGAAGATGTGGTAAACATTCACGGAACCGCTTTCCGCTTTTTCGATACCGCCGGAATCCGCGAGACCAGCGATGTTATTGAGACTTTGGGCATTGAACGCAGTTACAATAAGCTGGATCAGGCATCAATTGTCATTTTGGTTGTCGATGCTCAGAACAGCTTCGGGAAAATAACGGAAAGAGTAAGGAAAATCAGGAAAAGAATTAATGATCAACATCTCATCATTGCAGCAAATAAGGTCGATCGTGGGCTGACTGAAACAGTCACGGGACTGAAAGGAATGCCTCTGTTGCCAAATGAAAAACTTGTTTTTATAGCAGCCAAACAAAAGACCAATCTCGATGAACTGATAACCCTGATGCAACAAACGGTTTCGCTCGATTCGATTGACGAAGATGCTGTAATTGTTACTAATACCCGTCACTTCGAAGCTTTATCGCGGGCACACGAATCTATACAGCGAGTTCAGTCTGGCATTGAAAGCCATATTTCGGGAGACTTTCTGGCGCAGGACATTCGCGAATGCCTCCACTATCTTGGTGAAATAACCGGAGAGATTTCTACAGACGAAATTTTGGGGCACATTTTCAAAAACTTCTGCATCGGGAAGTAATCGCAACTAAATATTTATGCAGAAAATATTAGTGTGCAATAAGATACTTTCAGTATTATTTTTCATAAGTTTGAATCAGTGATCAAGCATTATTCGATTCTTAAAAGTTTAAATATGCCGAGAGTTATCATTATTCTTTTTGCTGCAATGGTTTCGTTCGCAGCAAACGGGCAGGTATTTTCAAACCTTCGCGCTGCAAAGCAAGCCAACCAGATAATTATAAAATACGATATTTCAACAGCTTCACCTAATCAAACGTTCGACATTAAATTAGAGTGCTCTGCAGATGGTGGTAAAACATTCGACATATTTCCCCAATATGTAAGTGGCGATTTAAAAGGAGTATCTGCCGGAAGCGGAAAAGAAATTACCTGGAATATTCAGCAGGAAGAAAAAAGATACGACAACTACAAATTTGTATTTCAATTGGTTGCAATACAAAATCTGTCTGAAGATACACAAAAACAATTACCGGGCACTTTCACCGATCCGCGCGACGGGCACGTTTACAAATGGATGAAAATTGGCACTCAGATCTGGATGATCGAGAACCTGGCCTATTTGCCTGAAGTTAGCCCGTCGAAAGAAGGTTCTCCTTCAAAAGCCCATTATTACATCTACGGATATCAAGGGGTGAATATTTATGAAGCAAAAATTACTGAAAATTATAAAAAGTATGGTGTTCTGTACAATTGGGCTGCTGCCTTGAAAGCCTGCCCGACAGGATGGCACCTTCCTACCGACGCTGAATGGAAACAGCTGGAATTAGCGCTGGGAATGTCAACAGATCAGGTAAACAAAACCGGGTCGAGAGGACAAGGATGTGGAGCTCAGTTAAAAAGTAAAACTGATTGGTTAAAATCAGGAAACGGAACAAATACCAGTGGATTTGAAGCATACCCCGGAGGCGGACGATACGGAGACGGAAACTTTGGAAACATGGGCAGCAACGGTTACTGGTGGACTTCCACTGAAAGTGATGCGGTGTTTTCCTGGGGCAGAGGGCTTTCATTCGAAAGCAGCGAAATTTCCAAAGGAGCTACCTATAAAGAAGGCGGATTCTCTGTACGCTGCGTAAAAGACTTTTAATGCACTTTCAGCAGAACGATTCCTCCCATACCGGCGATGATGCTTTTCACAAAATTTAACATGCAGCCCAACTTATTTCTGCAGTCCTGCTTTCCAAAAAAACCGGATTTTTCTATTTTCGGCGCGGAAAAAACCAATCTTAAACTTTAAAGCATAACGACAGATGAAAACACAAAAACTATTCAAACAACTGTTGATTCTTCTTATTCTTTGCGGAACGTTGCTTTCATGTAAGAAAAAACCGGCCGATGAGTCAATCGTCAGGTCGTCGAAGTACAAAAAAAGCCTGATTGAAGCCTATCAGAAGCTGGGTGTATTCTCGACCATAAATTATATACCTGGATTAACAATTGCCGTTTCAATTGATAATCAACTGGTTTTAGCCGACGGATTTGGATATTCAAATATGGAGCTGAAAACAAAAACTTCGCCATCGCATAAATTTCGGATTGGTCAGGTTTCTGAATTGGTTACAACACTCACTGCTGCAAAACTTTACGAACAAGGAAAGCTAAAAATGGATCAGCCAGTATCCGAAATTTTGCCCGATTTATCGAAGAAACCATTGCCCTACTCTATTTATCAGCTTGGCACCCATTCTTCGGGCTTGCGTGCCGAAAACAATCCTGCAGGCAAAGGAGGAATACAACGACTGGATACGATTGTGAACTCATTTATTAAAGACGATCTTCTTTACGAACCGGGAACCGGCGTTTTACATACCGAACTTGGATTCGACCTTATTGGATATATCATTCAAAAAACAAACAAAGACTTCTTTACTAATGTCGTTCAGAAAACATTAATCGATCCGCTCAAACTGGAAAATACAGCTCCCGATAATGTTTACTCAATCATCAAAAACAGAAGCAATTTTTACGACTACGATTATCTGGCACAACCATCTGGTGCTGAGCCAATCGATCTCCGGGGAAAGGAAGCTTCCGCAGGCTATCTTTGTTCTGTTATCGATTTGGTAAAAATGGGAAATACAATGCTTTATCCAGGTTTTCTCAAGCAGGAAACCATTGACATGATAACCAAACCCTTCATTACTAAAAGCGGTCAGACATCGCAATTTGGCTTCGGATTAATTGTCAATAAAGATATGGAAGGACGTGTCTTTTATGGTCAGCGCGGGTCGGTAAACGGAGGATTTACCATGTTGCTCATTTATCCTGAAGATAAACTTGTTATCGCCATGGCCAGCAATATTGGAAATTGCTCGTGGGAATTTCCGGTTTTTGAGATTGCTTCAATTTTCCAGAACCAGTTACATCCTGAAAGAAAAGCAAAAGTTGAAGAAGGAATCCACAAGCCGGAAGAAGCTCCGAAACAATAAAAAGCCAATAAATTAAAGGAAATAAAAAATCCGGAAGACCGATCAAACGTTCATCTTCCGGATTTTTTTTCGGTGCCTTTCAGCAGCCTGCTTATATCTCGGAAATTACCATGCGAATAATGGTAAATCTTTCATCATGGCATTTACACGTTTGCGAACCGAAAGAATAACTTCCTCGTTTTCAATATTGCTGATTACTTCATCAATCAAATCAACAATTACAGGCATTGCATCTTCTTTCAAACCACGGGTTGTAATTGCTGGCGTACCAACACGTAATCCAGAAGTAGTGAATGGCGTGCGGCTATCAAACGGAACCATGTTTTTGTTGATGGTAATATCGGCACGTACAAGAGCATTTTCAGCCTGTTTTCCGGTAACTTCAGGAAATTTGGTGCGAAGGTCAATTAACATCGAGTGGTTGTCGGTTCCGCCTGAAATTACTTTATATCCCTTTGCAATAAAAGCGTCAGCCATCACCGAAGCATTCTTTTTCACTTGAGCCTGGTACACTTTGTACGAAGGATCGAGAGCCTCGCCAAATGCTACAGCTTTCGATGCAATTACGTGTTCCAGTGGTCCACCCTGTTGTCCGGGGAACACCGAGAAATCGAGTACCTGAGACATCATTTTGGTAACACCTTTCGGAGTTTTAAATCCAAACGGATTTTCAAAATCTTCGCCCATCAGGATGATACCTCCGCGTGGGCCACGCAAAGTTTTATGTGTTGTTGAAGTTACAATGTGTGCATATTTCACTGGATTATCCAACAAACCGGCTGCAATTAAACCGGCAGGATGCGCCATATCGATCATCAGGATAGCACCAACTTTATCAGCAATGGCACGCATGCGGGCATAATCCCATTCGCGCGAGTAAGCCGAAGCACCACCAATAATCAGCTTAGGTTTGTGTTCCAAAGCCAGAGCTTCCATTTCGTCGTAATCAACCAAACCAGTATCTTCTTTTACGTGGTAAGCAATCGGATGATAAAGTACACCTGAAGAGTTAACTGGCGAACCATGAGAAAGGTGACCTCCGTGAGCCAAATCCAAGCCTAAAAAGGTATCACCGGGATTCAGAACTACAGCCAGAACTGCTGCATTAGCCTGAGCTCCTGAGTGTGGCTGAACATTGGCATAAACAGCGCCATAAACTTCTTTAATGCGATCGATGGCCAGCTGTTCGGTCATATCGACAAACTGGCAACCACCATAATAACGGTTACCGGGATATCCTTCGGCATATTTGTTAGTCATTACTGAACCCATTGCTTCCAACACTTGTTCACTTACAAAATTTTCAGAAGCAATCAGTTCGATTCCGCTTAACTGACGTTGACGTTCCTTTTCAATGATTTCAAATACTTTGGTATCTCTTTCCATTGCGGTAAAATAAGGGTTTAAAATGAGGTGGTAAAGGTATAATAAAATCAGGATGGCTTAAAAATGAAGTTATTCAAAAAATCAGGTATTTTTGAACAATTAATTATTCGTTAAGATGAAGAAGAAACCTTTACTATTCGAATCGGCCTGTATTTTCAGCATCATTGGAAGCAGTATTGGCTTTGTCAGCATGTTTATATCTACTTTGTTTTTTCGGGCGATAACTGAAAAAATCACTTCGGTTACCAACCTCACCGCTACTGAAAAGCTGAGTCCATTATATTTTGCCATACTTATGGCCGCATTCAGTGTTTCGCTCACCGGGGTAATTAAACTTTACCGAATGCAGCGTGCCGGACTCTATTTTTACCTGATTGCTCAACTTGCAATTTTATTCTTCCCTGTAATATGGCTTGGATCCAATGCTTTTTCGGTAACCAACGCTATTTTTACGTTCATATTTTCAGGCATTTACCTGTTTTACTTCCGAATAACCAAATAAACCCTCAAATTCTGGTGGCATGAAAATCAAGTACAAATTTCTTTACCTGGGATTTTGCCTGTTTATGCTTGTTTCTTTCAGCAATAAAGAAAGTCGGGTTAGAACTGTAAATGGTGAAATTCCGGCCAGTTCAATGGGAAAAACCTTACATCATGAGCATCTTCTGGTTGATTTTATTGGAGCCGACAGCACTGGTTATCATAGATGGAATAAAGCTAAGGTGGTTGAAAAAATACTACCCTACCTGCTTGAGATAAAGAAACTTGGTTATAAAACGCTGGTCGATTGCACTCCGACTTATCTTGGCCGCGATCCCGAATTACTGAAAATGCTTTCTGAAAAATCAGGAATTCAGCTGATAACAAACACCGGCTATTACAGTGCCAACGGCGGAAAATATATACCGAAACATGGCTTTACAGAAACTGCTGAGCAACTGGCTAATCGCTGGATTAACGAAGCCAAAAATGGCATTGAAGGAACCACCGTTTTCCCTAGTTTTATAAAGATTTCGGTTGACAATAAACCGCAGGAGGAAATAAACCGGAAAATTGTGCAGGCGGCATGCCTTACGCACAAAGCCACGGGTTTAGTAATCATGTCGCACACAGGTGTTTCAGTTCCCGCCTTTCAACAGCTCGAAATATTGAAAAATTATGGAATTGACGCGTCAGCCTTTATTTGGACCCATGCGCAAAATGAACCTGACTTTGAAAAACACATTGAAGCTGCCCGAATGGGAACATGGATTGCGTTCGATAATTTTAATCAAAAGCAACTCGAAAGATATGCTGAATTTGCACTTTTAATGAAACAAAATGGGCTGCTCGATAAAGTACTGTTTTCGCACGATGCTGGCTGGTACGACCCTGAAAAACCTGATGGTGGTCAGTTTCGTGGGTATGCCGAAATAGAGAATTTACTCATTCCGGCACTTCTAAAAAGCGGACTTAACCAGAATGATATAGACCAATTATTCATCGCAAATCCGGCCGAAGCTTTTAAAATTCAGATTCGATCCAGGAGATCGTAGTTTCGCTGGATTAATCTATTCGTACGAAAGGTCTGCCATTGTGTCTCGGTAAGCCGAAAATACCCTTGCCCTCGAAATAAAACCAACATACTTGCCCTCGTCAATCACTGCCAAATTATAACGCCCACACGACTTGAATTTTTCGACAATAATTTCGATGGAATCGTTCGGAGAAATGAAGAATTCAGGCATATACATTAATTCCTTCACGGTGATTTTTTCATACAAATCCTGCTCAAACATGATGTTTCGAATGTCATTCATCTTGATCATTCCTTTCAGAATTCCATCTTCGTCAACTACAGGGAACAAATCCCGTTTCGACCGGGCAATGTAATAAATCAACTGACCAAGGGTCAATTCCGGTGTCAAAATTTCGAAATCAGTTTCAATCAACTCTTTGGCATTCATGTAGTGCATAGCTGCTTTATCCTTATGATGAGTCACTAATTCACCGGCTTTAGCCAAACGTATTGTATAAATGGAATGTGGTTCAAATCGGGTAATCGTTACATAAGCCACAGTTGCCGAAATAATTAACGGAATCAATAATTGATAACCACCGGTTATTTCAGCAATTAGGAATATTCCGAGTAGTGGCGCATGCATAACCCCTGCCATCAGTGCTCCCATTCCCGCCAGGGCAAAGTTGGCATGTGGTAAATTCAAGCCGAAATAAGTATTCAGCGAAAGCGAAACAATGTAGCCGCCAACAGCTCCCATAAACAAAGTTGGCGCAAAAATACCTCCGACACCACCACTTGACGTAGTAATGGCCATGGCAACAACTTTCAGAAATAATATCATGACCAGAATAACCAGTAACACATTGGGGTCGGTCTTCCAGTCGAAAAATACCGAATTATTCAGCAAATCTGCACCTTCACCTACGAATATTTTATTGATTGAGTCGTACCCCTCGCCCCAAAGCGACGGGAAAATGAATACCATCAAACCCAATGTAATTCCACCAATCAGCAATTTGGTGTAGCTTTTTTTTATCCGTTTGAACCAGCTCTCAACATACATACCGGTTCTTGTAAAATACAGTGAGATAAATCCACTCAGGATTCCAAGCAAAATATAATAAGGAAGATTATCGGAATTAAATTGGTTAGTAATGGCAAAATGAAATAAAACAGTATCGCCCATGAAGAAATAAGCCAAGGTGGCTGCAGTAATTCCTGAAATTAATAAGGGAATCAACGAAGCCATAGTCAGATCGAGCATCAATACTTCAAGCGTAAACATGATACCTGCAATTGGAGCCTTGAAAATGCCTGCGATTGCACCAGTTGCCCCGCAACCAATAAGTAATCTCAGCTGATTCTGATTCAGGTTAAATGCCGAAGCCACATTCGACCCAATGGCGGCACCGGTATAAACTATGGGCGACTCAGCACCTACCGAACCTCCAAAACCAATGGTAAATCCACTGGTAACCATGGATGAGAACATGTTGTGCGCTTTTATAAACCCTACTTTCCGGGAAATAACTGACAGAATTTTGGATACTCCGTGACTAATATCATCATTAATCAAATACTTAACAATCAGCACGCTGATTAAAATACCGATCATTGGATAGGCCAGGTAGAAATAACTTTCAGCCGAGGCTTTAAAATGCCGTGTCAGAAAATGACTCACATAATGAATAAAATTTTTGAGCATAAAAGCGGCCGTACCACTCAGTAATCCAACCAAGAGGCTCAATATGTAAATTTTATTCTTATCGTTTATTTCCGAGAAGAACTTACTTATCTTCCTTATCATAAATGCTATTTATTCTTCTTTTTAAAGATTTCTTTCATGGTTTGCCAGAATGGCTTCTTTTCCTGTTCCGGAGTTGTTTTTGCAGCTTCTTCTTTTTGTTGGGTCTCTTCTTTAGTTCCATCCTTCACCACAGGTTTATGCCCATCGTCACTTTTCCCGAACAGGTTTCTCAGGAATCCTTTTATTGGAGTTTCCAATACTTCGCGGTAAGGCGGAATGTTTAACAGGGCCAGACTCTCTTCTGAAGGAGATTCGAACATGCTGAAACGAATGTTTTGGAACTTACTTTTGCGCAAAATCTGACTGTAAAACTGGCCAACAATAGGCAATGCGGTGCGTCCGCCGGCGCCTTCGCCTAATGAGCGGAAATGAATAGAAGGATCTTCTCCACCAACCCAGGCACCGGCTACCAAGTTGGGAGTCATACCAATAAACCACCCGTCAGCCTGATCTTGCGTTGTTCCGGTCTTTCCGGCGAACTCCGAATCGATTCCCCATGTTGAACGAATAGCATTCCCGGTTCCTTCGTTAACTACCGATTTCAGCATTTGTGTAATGATACGGCAATTTTCGGGTGAAGCAACCTGCTCATCAGGCTGTATATTCTGGAATTCATCCAGAACACGACCTTCATTCGACTCAATGGCCTTGAGGTAATATGGAGTAACTTTACGACCTCCATTCGCAATTTCGGAATAAGCACATACCATTTCCTGAAGCGAAACTGAGGCCGAACCCAAAGCCAGAGAAGGATAAGGTGGCAATTCCGAATCGATTCCCATGCGCTTGGCTAAATCAACCACATTGGAGATACCGGCCTGCATCAGCACTTCAACAGCTATGGTATTAATTGATTTTGACAATGCGCCTTCCATGGAGTAATAACCGGTATAATCATCGTGCGAATTTTCAGGAGACCAATTATCGTAATCTTCGTAAACCTTTCTTTCATTTGCAAAATAGGTATCAGGCGAAACACCAGCCTCCAAAGCACCTAAGTAAACTATTGGCTTGAATGTTGATCCAACCTGCCGTTTGGCTGTAGTATGATCGTATTTAAAGTAACGAAAATCATTTCCCCCGATGTAAGCCTTCAACTCGCCTGTACGGGGATTCATTGCCATAAAGCCAGTATTCAATATTTTCAGGTAATACTGAATTGAATCCATTGGAGTCATATCAACCTGCTTCTTTCCATCCCAGGTAAAAAGTGAAACTGATGTTGGCGTATTAAAAATCTCTTTGATCTGATCTTCGGAAACACCAGCCTTTTTTAACGAACGGTATCGGTCCGAACGTTTCATAGCACGGGAAACCACCGATCTATCATTTCCCCAGGGATTCTTCTTACCCCAGGACCCTTCGAATACCGCCTGCAAATTTTTCATCTGATCGGCAACTGCATTTTCAGCAGCAATCTGCATATCAAAATCAATGGTGGTTCTGATTTTCAAGCCATCAGTAAACAAATTGTACGGCGTGTTATCGTCTTTCTGATGGTTATCGCACCAATCCTGGAGAATCGGCCGAAGTTTCTCAATCAGGTAAGGTGCAGGCCCTTCGGTATAAGTAATCAGATTGTAAGTTAAACCAAGCGGTTCGGCTTTGTATGCGTTTGATTCGGCAGCAGTAATGTAGCCGTTCTTTTCCATTTGCTCGATCACCACATTACGCCTTTCCAGCGAGCGTTCCGGGTTTTTCCGTGGGTTATAGCTGTTGTTGGCTTTCAGCATTCCCACTAAAGTTGCAGCTTCGTGTACCTTCAGTTTTATTGGTGGCTTACTGAAGAATCGTTCCGATGCAACTCCGATTCCAAAAGTATTTTCAGCAAAAGGAACAGTGTTCAGGTATAGGGTTAAAATTTCCTCTTTGGTATAAAGTTTTTCCAAACGATAGGCAATAATTGATTCGCGAAGCTTATTAATGGGCATAGTTAATGGCCCAAACGATTTTCGCGGATAAAGGTTTTTGGCAACCTGCTGGCTCAAAGTACTTCCTCCGCCCGAACTACGGTCCTGAAGCAGAATAGATTTCATAAGAACACGAAGCAAGGCAATCTCATCAATACCTCTATGCTTATAAAAACGTGAATCTTCAGTGGCAATCAGCGCGTTTATTACATTGGGCGAAATCTTATCGAAACTCACGTTGCTGCGATTCTCGATGTAATAACGGCCAAGCAATCTTCCGTCATTAGCATACACCTCAGTCGAAACCGGATTTTTAATTTTCTGCAGTTCATCAGTAGAAGGTACCGGCCCTGTAAACCCCACATATACAATCAGAAATAGCAAAAACACAAGTAAAAGTGCAGCAATACCTGCCTTTAATAAAAAGAAAAAGATACGGCGGCCAAGACCTCCTTTTCCGCTGCTTTTTGAGCGTGATGTTGTTTTTGTTTTAGCTGAAGATATGGATGATTTCTTTTTCATTTATGCCTTTTCTGTATATTACACTTGCCCTACAACAACAAACTTAACTGAAAAATTTCAAACTTATTATGAAACCAGAAGAATACCCTTTGTCTATATTTTTCTGTAACTTATTTTCAAGTAAATTCAGGCAAAATTGTTAAGTCGGCGAGCTTTTGAAACGCAAAGTTACATTAAAGTACACTGAATTCGGTTTTATTCCTGAAAAGTTAAACTAAAATTCAACTTTACAGGTTTTAATGTTCGAAAACCAGGTTGATGAAAATTTGATATATGAGAATTGCAATAAGCGGATCGAACGGATACATAGCCAGCAATCTTATTCCGGCACTGGAGGCTGCAAATCATACAGTTATCCGGATAAAAAGGGATGAATTATCAGATATAGAAAAACTTGCTCCGATATTGACGAGTACATCAGTGGTGATTAATTTGGCTGGCGCACCCATTTTACAGAGATGGACTCCTGAAAATAAAAATACGATTTTGAAAAGCCGGGTTGATTCAACCAAAAATATCACAAAGGTAATCAATCAGTTACCGGCAAACCAACGTCCAGAACTATTTATTTCTGCCTCGGCAATTGGCATTTATGCACCCGATTTAGTTCACACAGAATCCAGTCGCCTTTTTGCCGGAGACTTTGTTTCTGAAGTTGTAAATCGCTGGGAAAAAGCGTCTGAGGATCTTAATCCGGATGTTCGGCGCGTCGTTTTTAGAATTGGTCTTATTTTGGGCCGGGAAGCCAAAACTATTAAAAGTCTCTTGCCCTTATTTAAACTTGGACTTGGTGGAAAAATCGCTGGCGGAAAACAACCATTTCCGTTTATTCATATCGACGATGTCGTAAAAGCTATCCTTTGGACAATTCAAAACCAACACACCCAGGGCATTTATAATCTCGCTGCACCCGAAAACATTGATAATAGTACTTTCACCAAAACGCTGGCCAACCTTTTAAAAAGGCCAGCAATTTTTACAGTCCCCAGATTTGCCCTAAAAATTGCATTGGGCGAAGCTTCTTCACTCCTACTAAACAATCCACAGGTTTATCCCGAACGCCTGTTGAACGAAGGCTTCCAATTCGCCTACCCCGATATTAAATCGTGCATGGAGCAGATTGTCCGGTAAAACTATATTCTCAATTCTCCGTTGGGTCCCCAACGTATTTTTCCACTTCGGTGTGTACCTACAGCCGATATTGCGTAGTTACTGAAATACAAACATATAGATATTGACATAAGATATTGCACAACATCTAAAGTATTGACTACGAATGTCCAAAACGATGGAATTTCTGGATCAAAATCTTTAATTTTCGAAAAACAATCAAAAACCTTTTCAATGATGAACCAATCAACTGTGGAATATCAGGATTGTAAAGGGAATCTGATCCATGAAGATGAACTTTATGAACGTTTGCTGATTATCGTAAAATCGCAGCGAACCGTCCCGGGGGCTTTGATCCCAGTTCTTCAAACAGCGCAAAATTTATTTGGATACCTTCCGGAGAAAGCATTGCGTATGATCAGCAAAGAATTAAAATTACCTTACAGCGAAGTGGCCGGAGTCGTCGGCTTTTACTCGTATTTCTCTACCATACCCAAAGGAAAGCACACCATTCGTGTGTGTTTAGGCACAGCCTGCTATGTTCGTGGCGGACAGGATGTGCTAAAAGCCATGTCAAAAGAACTGGAAATCAGTGTTGGCGGCACCACCCACGACCGCAAATTCTCGCTCGAAGTTGGCCGGTGCTTTGGCGCCTGTGGATTGGCCCCTGTCGTTATGGTTGACGACGAAACTTTCCAACGGGTGAGCCCATCAAAAATAAATGAAATACTCAACAGTTTTGAATAAACAAACACTGTAAAACCCTACTTTAAAGCTACTTACCTTACAATTTCACCGACTATTGAAAATTAATCTGTTATGCAAAAACTAAATTCACCTGAAAAATTTGACCATTTTTTTCAGGAGATTTCGGAGCAATATTCAGAAGAATATTATCGCTACAAAGAAATAATACAAATATGTGTTGGCGGAGGTTGCATTGCCTGCGGTTCAACAAAGCTGAAAAACGAATTTGAGAAAAAATTAAAGGATAAAAACCTGGAAGGCAAATTTCTGATTAAAGGAACCGGTTGTCTTGGTCCCTGCTCTAAGGGTCCTGTAATTTTGCTGAAAAAAGCCGATGTTTTTTACGAGAATGTACAAGTTGCCGATGTCGACGAATTAATTGAGAGTCACCTGATCAGCGGGATGCCTGTCGAGCGACTGCTGCATCACAGCGACGATGAAGGCAAACCCATTCCGCACATAAAAGACATCAAACTATTTAAAAATCAGAAGAAAATTGTGCTTCGACGATGTGGAACTATTGATCCTGAGAAAATCACTGATTATATTGCATCGGGCGGGTATGTTTCACTAAAAAAAGCACTTACCGAATTAACTCCTGATGAAATAATCGATCAAATGAAGATATCCGGATTGCGCGGCCGTGGTGGCGCCGGATTTCCAACCTTCATGAAATGGAGCTTTGCTAAAAAAGAAGTTGCCGATCAAAAATACATTCTTTGCAATGCCGACGAAGGCGATCCCGGCGCATTCATGGACCGAAGCATCCTGGAAGGCGACCCGCACAGCGTTATCGAAGGCATGATTATCGGTGCTTACACAATTGGCGCCTCCAAAGGATTTATATATGTCCGTGCCGAATATCCGTTGGCAGTAGAACGCTTAAATAAAGCCCTTGATTCGGCCCGGGAAATGGGTCTACTCGGACAGAATATTCTGGGAACAGGTTTCAATTTCGATCTCGAAATCCGCATGGGTTCGGGAGCATTTGTTTGTGGCGAAGAAACTGCGTTAATGGCCTCCATTGAAGGCAAACGCGGCGAACCGCGTCCACGTCCTCCGTTCCCAACAACTGCCGGATTGTGGGGAAAACCATCGGTTTTAAATAATGTGGAAACCTTTGCCAATGTTTCTACCATCATTGAAAAAGGTGGCGACTGGTTTGGCCAGTTCGGGACAAGCAAAAGCAAGGGCACCAAAATATTTGCGCTGACAGGCGCTATCAAAAACTCCGGATTGTATGAAGTTCCGGTTGGCACATCGCTTGGCGACCTGATTTATGATATTGGCGGCGGAACAAACAGTGGAAAACCATTTAAAGCCGCACAAATTGGGGGACCTTCAGGCGGATGTATTCCTAAACAACACCTGAATGTTTCACTCGACTACGAATCGCTGAACGAACTGGGAGCCATTATGGGCTCTGGAGGATTGGTAGTTATGGACGAAGATTCGTGTATGGTTGATGTGGCTAAATTCTTCCTTGATTTTGTGCTTGAAGAATCGTGTGGAAAATGCACACCCTGCCGCGTTGGAACCAAACGCATGTACGAAATACTTGACCGGATCACCATTGGACAGGGACGAGAAGGCGATATTGAACGACTGGAGCACCTGGGCGAATGGATCAAGAAAACATCGCTTTGCGGGCTTGGGCAATCAGCGCCTAATCCGGTACTATCAACGATTCGCTACTTTAGACATGAATACGAACACCACATACGCGAGCACAAGTGCGAAGCCGGAAAATGTGCCAAACTGGTTCGGGCCCCCTGTCAAAGCGCCTGCCCTGCCGGAGTTGATGTTCCAGGATTTGTTTCGCTTACTGCAGAAAAACGATACGCCGAAGCGCTTAAACTGCACCGCGAACGTAACCCGTTTGCAGCCGTTTGCGCACGGGTTTGTTTTCACACCTGCGAAGACAAATGCCGAAGGGCATCGCTCGACGCTTCGGTTTCCATTCGTGGAATCAAACGCTACATGGTCGATCAGGAAATTACCATTCAGCTCCCCGAAATACGCGAAAATGAGTTGAATGCAACACGAAAAGTTGCCATTGTTGGGGCTGGACCTGCCGGACTTTCGTGTGCCTATTTTCTGGCACGCTTAGGCTACAAACCAACCGTTTTCGAAGCCGAACAGCGGCCTGGGGGAATGTTGGTCCAAACCATTCCGGCTTACCGTTTGCCGCGCGAAATTCTGGCCCGCGAAATCCGTATGATTGAAAATATGGGGGTCGATATTCGCCTGGAAATGAAACTGGGAAGGGATTTCACGCTAGAATCGTTAAAAGATGATGGATACAATGCTGTATTTATAGGCGTAGGCTCTCCCCAGGGCGTTAAACCATCCATTCCCGGAATAGATTCCGAAGGTGTTGTTGATGCGCTCCAGTTCCTTCAAACCTACAATTTGCGCGGGTCAGTTCCTGTAGGAAAGCAAATTATTGTTGTTGGTGGCGGAAATGCAGCTATCGATGCTGCCCGCACCGCCGTTCGTTTGGGTGCTGAGAAGGTCGATATTGTCTATCGTCGTACTCAGGAAGAAATGCCAGCCTGGGCCGAAGAAATTGACGCTGCAATCGAGGAAAAAATTGATTTGCATACACTGACCAATCCAAAAGAATTCATTACAGAAGATGGAAAGATTAAAGCTGTAAGATGTGTCAGAATGAAATTGGGAGCTTTTGACGCCAGCGGACGACGCAGCCCGGTTGAAACCGACGATGAAATCACTTTTGATGCCGATCAGGTAATTATTGCTGCCGGACAAACGCTTGACACCCATTCCATCTTGGGCGACATACAGTTGAAATTGGCAGGAAAATCTCAGTTGGCTCGCAATCCTCGCACTGGACAAACTTCGGTTGACTGGATTTTTACGGGCGGCGATGCTGCTACAGGCCCGTCATCGGTCATTGAAGCTGTCTCAGGAGGCGAAATGGCAGCCGTTGGCATTGACGAATTCCTGACGGGTGAAAAACACGATTTCTGGAGAAAAGAAAAACACAACGACACCTTCTTCGACCCGGAAGCTGCGCCTGCAAAATATCCACGTACGCACATGGTTATGTTGGCTGCCGAACGCCGGATGTACAATTTCAACGAAGTGGAACAGGTTTGGCCTGAAGGTGAAGCTATTCGGCAAGCCCGCCGCTGTTTGAGATGCGATTATGGTAGTAGTTGCTAATTTCTAAATTCGAACAAAATGACAACAGTATATATAAACAAACAACCCGTTGAAGTTGAGAATGGTAGCACGATCTACGAAGCCGCAGCTAAAGCCGGAATAAAAATTCCAACCCTTTGTCATGTTGAAAATCAAATGCCGAAGGGGGCTTGCCGGGTTTGCATGGTTGATGTAGAAGGAGCAAAATCGATGGTTGCATCGTGTACAACACCCGTTAGCGATGGAATGAAAATTACAACCAACTCGAAAAATGTGCGCGAAGCCCGCAAATTTGTGATTGAATTATTGCTTTCAGAGCATTGTGGCGAATGTAAAACCTGTATCAGGAATAACGACTGCGAACTGCAAACGCTGGCCTTGGAACTGGGCGTTTTAGACATCACTTATGAAGGTGAAAAACTCCGGAGTTTTATCGACGACTCAACTCCTGCCCTGGTTCGAGATTCTGGTAAGTGTATCAAATGCCGCCGTTGCATGACTGTATGTAATGAAATACAAGGAGTTGGCTCTTTATTTGCACAGGGTCGCGGATTTGAATCACGGATTGGCCCCGCTTTCGACCAACACCTCGAGGGTGTAACCTGTGTGCAATGTGGACAGTGTGCCGCTATTTGCCCGGTTGGTGCAATCACAGAAAAAGAACACATCGACTTTGTTTGGGACGCTATTGAAGATCCAACCAAATTCGTGGTTGTTCAAACAGCACCAGCCATTCGGGCAGCTTTGGGCGAATGTTTTGGCTACGAGCCAGGAACTTTGGTCACTGGCAAAATGGTTTCAGCACTTCGTTTATTGGGTTTTGACCGTGTTTTTGACACCAATTTCACAGCCGATCTAACCATTATGGAAGAAGGAACCGAACTATTGCTTCGGTTGAAAAAGGCGTTGGCCGACAAACAGCAAGTTGCTCTGCCAATGTTCACCTCTTGCTCTCCTGGTTGGATCAAATATGCCGAATATTTCTATCCTGAATTTCTGGATAATATCTCTACCTGCAAGTCGCCTCAGCAAATGTTTGGTACAGTAGCCAAAACCTATTATGCAAAAAAGGCAGGCATCGATCCGAAAGATGTTATAGTGGTTTCGGTTATGCCGTGTACTGCCAAAAAATTTGAGGCTCAACGGCCGGAAATGAACGGAAGCGGCTATCAGGATGTGGATTACGTTCTTACTACCCGCGAATTATCCCGCATGATCAAACAGTCAGGAATCGACTTTAAAGCCCTGAAAGAAGATGTGATGGATTCGCCAATGGGTTCCGGATCTGGTGCAGCCGATATTTTTGCCAATACCGGAGGTGTTATGGAAGCTGCTATCCGAACGGCTTACGAAATTGTAACCGGACGCGAACTTCCTCTCGAAAATCTGCATTTACAACCTGTAATAGGCCTGGAAGGAGTAAAAAAAGCTTCGTTACTTATTGAAGGCTGTAAACCTGAATGGAGCTTTCTGGAAGGGGTTGAACTGAAAGTCGGCGTCGCTCATGGTTTAGGTAATGCAAAAAAGATCATTGAAGCCATGCGAGGCGGAGAAGAGTTTCATTTTATTGAAGTAATGACTTGCCCGGGAGGATGCATTGGCGGAGGCGGACAGCCACGGTTCACGACCAACGAGATCAGGCAGAAACGAATTCAGGCCATTTACAAGGAAGATGAAGGAAAGCAACTGCGTAAATCGCATGCCAATCCTGAAGTTCAGCAGATTTATGAAGAGTTTCTGGAAAAACCATACAGCCATTTGGCTCACCAGTTACTTCATACCAAATACAACCATCGATTAAACTGATGAATGGCGTGAAATGAATGAAAAAAGGCTGTCTCCTTTCGGGACAGCCTTTTTGATATAGTTTAAAGAACTAATGATTACAGTTGTGGACCTGAAGGAATCAATGCTTTGGCATCGTCGTTGTCACAATATTGTTCGAAGTTCTTGATGTATTTGGCAGCAAGTGATTTTGCTTTGGTTTCCCATTCTGTAACATCAGCATAAGTGTTACGTGGGTCAAGAATTTCAGTGTCAACATTGTTCAATGCAGTTGGAGCAACCAGGTTCAGAATTGGTACGTGAACAGTTGGTGCATTTTCGATTGAACCATCAATGATAGCGTCGATGATAGCACGGGTGTTTTTCAACGAAATACGTTTTCCGGTTCCGTTCCAGCCAGTGTTTACCAAATAAACTTTTGCATTGTGTTCTTTAGCCTTACCAATCAATGTTTTTGCGTACATCGTTGGGTGCAAAGTCAAGAAAGCTTCACCGAATGCTGGTGAGAAAGATGGAACTGGTTCAGTAATACCACGTTCTGTTCCGGCTAATTTTGAAGTAAAGCCTGAAAGGAAGTGATACTGAGCTGATTTTTCGTCCAAAATAGAAACTGGAGGCAATACACCAAATGCGTCAGCCGACAGATAAATAATTTTAGAAGCGTGTCCTGCACGTGATGGAGAAACGATTTTGTTGATGTGATAAATTGGATAAGAAACACGGGTGTTTTCAGTTTTTGAAGCTGCTGCTGAATAATCAGGAGTACCATCTTCCAATACAGTTACGTTTTCCAATAAAGCATCGCGACGGATAGCACGCCAGATATCTGGTTCTTTGTCTTTTTCCAAATCAATTACTTTCGCGTAGCAACCACCTTCGTAGTTGAATACTCCGTGATCATCCCAACCATGTTCGTCATCACCAATCAAATAACGTTTTGGATCAGCAGACAAAGTTGTTTTACCAGTACCAGAAAGACCGAAGAAGATAGCAACATCACCATCTTTACCTACGTTAGCAGAGCAGTGCATCGAAGCAATACCGCGTAATGGCAAATAGTAGTTTTGAAGAGCGAAAATACCTTTTTTCATTTCGCCACCATACCATGTACCACCAATAACCTGCATTCTTTCGGTAAGGTTGAATAAAGTAAATACTTCTGAATTCAAGCCTTGTTCTTTCCAGTTTGGATTGGTTGTTTTTGAACCGTTCAAACATACGAAATCAGGTTCACCGTAATTAGCCAATTCATAGTGTGATGGACGGATAAACATATTAGTCACAAAGTGGGCCTGCCATGCAACTTCCATAACGAAACGAACTTTCAAACGAGTATCTTCGTTAGTTCCGCAGAAAGTATCAACTACATACAGTTTTTGAGCTGTAGAAAGTTGTTTGGTAACAAGATTTTTACAATGTGCAAAAACTTCAGGAGTTGTAGGGCGGTTAATAGTACCATCCCACCACAGATGCTCATCGGTAACTGCATCTTTCACAAAAAATTTGTCTTTAGGTGAGCGTCCGGTAAATTTACCAGTATCAACAGAAACTGCACCTGAAGTTGTTAATACGCCTCTTTCGAAACCTTCGTTTGCAGGATCAATTTCAGCTTGAAATAATTCTTCGTAAGTTGGATTATGCAAAATTTCGGCATTGGTGTCAATACCATACTTTAATAGATCAGTGTTTTTCATGATAAGTGTTTATAATTTAATAGTTTCAACAAAACAAAACTTTCTCGACATCAAAAATAGCTTTTTTTCGTCCCCGCCTTGGATGGCAAATATTAAATTAAGGTGAATAAAAAACCTGAATAGAAGCAAAAAAGCTTTTTTTTGACAAGACACTGTAATTCAACACTTAACAAGCTTAATACAAAAAAAAAGAATGTTAAGAAAATATTAACTTCCTAACATTCTTTTTAATCAATATGATAATATAAACTATGACCTTGGATGGAACTGATTTAAGGTAGTCTTCAGGTAATCCCGGTCAAGATGAGTATAAATTTCAGTAGTAAGAATCGATTCGTGCCCAAGCATTTCCTGTACAGCACGTAAGTCGGCACCACCATTAATTAAATGAGTCGCAAATGAATGACGGAAAGTGTGGGGGCTAATTTTTTTATCGAATCCGGCTTTCAGGGCCAGATTTTTAATAATTGTAAAAATCATTACACGGCTCAATCTTTTTCCTCTCCGGTTCAGGAAAAGTATATTTTCACTGTCTTTGGAAACCTTCAGCGTTTTTCTATAAACGTCCATGTATTTATTAATCTCATCGATAGCCTTTTCGCTTACCGGCACAAGTCTTTCTTTGTTGGATTTACCTTCAACTTTAATAAATCCCTGGTCGAAAGCCAGATTTGAAATCTTCAGATTTACCAACTCTGAAACACGAAGACCGCAACTATACAATGTTTCTAGCATTGCTTTATTGCGCTGACCTTCAGGCTTATTCAGCTCAATAGTGTCAATCATCAAATCAATCTCTTCAATCGTAAGTACATCAGGAAGCTTTCTGCCAATCTTAGGTGATTCCAAAAGGGTTGTAGGATCATTGTTAACCTTTCCTTCCATAAGCAAATACTTGTAGAAAGATTTTATGCCCGAAATAGTTCTGGCCTGAGTTCTTGGGGAAACACCCCGTTCATTGATCCATTCAACGAATTTTTTAAGGTGATTGAGTTTCACCTTTTCAGGAGCTAATTTTTTCAGTTCTTCATCTGCAAAAACCATCAGCTTATTAATGTCGTTAATATAAGCTGCGATGGAATTAGCTGACAAACCTTTCTCCAAACGTAAGAAAGACTCAAATCCTTTTTTGCTATCTTCCCATTTCATAATTAAATACTTTAAATTTAAAATTCTATAACAAATATTGATAATTTTGGTTTTGTAAACTCTAAAAATGAAGGTTTTGAATTAATTATGACCATCCACCAAGATTACATAATTTTCACTACGAGTTTACATTCGGTTAAGTTACTATTTTTTTATTATATTCTATAAAATGATGAAAATTTTGTTAATAAATGGCCCAAATTTAAATCTGCTAGGCATTCGCGAGCAAAGCATTTATGGAAATAAATCGTTTGACAGTTATTTTCAGACTCTCAGGAATGAATTTCCGGACCTCGATCTTGAGTATTATCAATCGAATATTGAAGGTGAACTCATAAACAAAATTCATGAAAGAGGCTTTACAATCGATGGTATTATCATTAATGCAGGAGCATACACGCATACATCTGTTGCTATAAGAGATGCCATTTCAGGGGTGAAAACCCCTGTTGTTGAAGTTCATATCTCAAACATCCTGACCAGAGAGAGTTTCAGACATGAATCGCTGATTGGTCCAGTTTGTATCGGAAGCATCATGGGATTTGGCCTCGACTCGTACCGACTTGGTATAGAAGCAATTAAAAGATATATTAAATCTTAATGACCATTTAGGCCATGCGACTGCTGCCTTTCACACGATGAAATAAAATTTGCATATTTTTGCCGCCCTCTAAAATTAAAATTCGAAATTATGAAACACACTAAAATAGTAGCAACTATCTCTGATAGACGTTGTGAAGTTGAGTTTATCCGTCAATTGTTCGACGCAGGAATGAATGTCGCCCGACTGAACACAGCTCACATCTCTACTGAGAGTGCTCTGACCATGATTAATAACGTGCGGGCTGTTTCTGATTCAATTGGGATTCTTGTTGACACCAAAGGTCCTGAAATTCGGACGAGAAATATCAGCGAACCGATAAATGTTAAAGAAGGTGACATTATTAAGATTAAAGGTGGCGATGGCTTGTCGGATCAGGAGACATTTTATGTGAGTTATGAACAGATTCATAAGGATGTGCCTGTTGGCAATTTTATTCTGATTGATGATGGTGATTTAGCTCTGGAAGTAATTGAACAGGCCGCAGATTGTCTGGTTTGCCGGGTTGGTAACAGCGGACAAATTAAAAATAAGAAGAGCGTTAACACTCCCGGAGTAAGCGTTGATTTGCCTTCTATCAGCGAAAAAGATGTTGAATTTATCGAATTTGCCGCTAAAAACGATGTCGATTTTATTGCTCATTCATTTGTTCGGAATAAACAGGATGTGTTGGCTGTTCAGGAAATTCTCGACCAATTCAACAGCCGCATAAAAATCATCGCAAAAATTGAGAATCTGGATGGAGTAAATAACATTGACGAGATTCTTGAACATGCCTATGGTATTATGGTTGCCCGTGGCGACCTGGGTATCGAGATCCCTGCCGAAAAAATTCCTAGTATCCAGCGAAAACTGATCAGAAAGGCCGTGCAACAGAAAAAGCCTGTAATTATTGCCACACAAATGCTTCATTCTATGATCGATAATCCAAGGCCAACCCGCGCTGAGGTTAGCGATGTTGCAACTGCAATTTACGACCGCACTGATGCCATCATGCTTTCGGGCGAAACTGCCTACGGAAATTATCCGGTTGAGTCAGTAAAAGTAATGGCAAAAATTGCAGTTGAAGTTGAAGCTAACAAAGATAAGCGCAATGATTTACCGGTTCCGCGACTCGATAATGAAACCTCTGCATTTCTTGCTGAAGCCGCAGTACTTGCATCAAAAGAATTACAGATAAATGCGATTGTTACCGATACACTCACGGGGAAAATTGCCCGTTATATCGCTGCATTCCGCAGTCCGCTTCCCGTTTATGCAAAATGCCACAACGGACGGGTAAAACGTGAACTGGCGCTTTCATATGGGGTTTTCCCGAGCGAAATTATCTCGAAGAAAAACAAGCACAAACTTATTGAAACTGCTTTGCTCGATCTGGTTGAAAAGAAAATGATTACCGAAACTGATAATGTAGTTTATGTAGGCGGAAACTTCGGAGTTGGCGGTGGTACTTCGTTCATCGAAATTGCTTCGGTTGAACGCATGGCTCACGCAAAAATGAAAAATTAACATTGAAGATTCTATAACAAAAAAGGGTGCCGATTGGCACCCTTTTTTGTTATCTGAAATTCATTTTACCTCATATCAACAACTTCGATTCCCTTATATTTCTTCGAATCAAATACGAAGTCAGAATCGTTGTACACACCGTCAGTTTTGTATTGGGTTACGGTTACAATAATGGTATTCCCATCTTTACCATTCATTACAGCCCCATGAATCAGCATTTTTTGCTTGTCGATCATGAGTTTTATTTTCTGGATTTCACCTGAAGGCTTTTGAGGTGTCAAATCGATATTATAAACCGGGACACCGGCATCAACACTTTCGTTCAGGAACTTATAATTGAATCCCTTTTCGTAAATAGTAAAGATTTTTGAAGGATCCATCAAATCGTCGGTAGCTTCATCAAGGTTTGAAATGGTAACTTCATTTGAATTAACCATATACGTCCAGATTGTTTTGCCGTCACAAGTTACCTGAAGTCCCATCTGCGGAACGTTTAACTTGTATTTTTTGTTTTTCAGAACAATTGAGCCCAAGCTCTTGTCTTTAATGTTTTCAGCTTTATTATTCATCTCGAACGAAAACTTTGCATCGAGTGAAGCCAGCGATTGAGTTGTTTTTGTAACCTTTTCCAGAATTTCTTTCGCTTTTGCATCCTGCTGTGCATAACCCGCCAAAACAAAAACAGAAAGAATTGTAATTAAAAATAATTGCTTCATTTTTTGATTTATTATAGTTCTATTTTATTCCATTCAATAATTGTTCCAAACTGTATTCATCCTGAATCAGAACCTGCCGCGCTTTACTTCCTTCGCTTGGCCCAACGATTCCAGCAGCTTCCAGCTGATCCATCAAACGGCCGGCACGGTTATATCCAATCGAGAATTTACGCTGAATCATCGAGGTTGATCCAACCTGATTGGCGACAATCAAACGGGCAGCTTCTTCAAACATTTCGTCACGGTTTTTCAGATCAACGTCAGCCAGGCCACCTTCATTTTCACCAACATAATCAGGCAAAAGGAATGCAGTTGAATATCCACGCTGTTCAGCAACAAACTCACAAATACGCTCAACTTCAGGAGTATCAACAAAGGCACACTGCACGCGGGTCATGGTACTTCCTGCCGAAACCAGCATATCCCCCTTCCCTATCAACTGGTTTGCCCCTGGAGTATCCAAAATGGTACGTGAGTCGATCATGGAGGCCACTTTAAAAGCAATACGGGTTGGGAAGTTTGCCTTGATAACACCGGTAATAATATTGATTGAAGGACGCTGCGTGGCAATTACCATATGAATACCAACTGCACGAGCCAGCTGGGCAATACGGGCAATTGGCAGTTCAATCTCCTTCCCTGCAGTCATAATCAGATCCGCAAACTCGTCAACCACCACCACAATATAAGGCAAATAACGATGTCCCTTTTCCGGATTCAGGCGTCGGCCGATGAATTTGGCATTATATTCGGTAATGTTCCTGACATGAGCTTTTTTCAGCAAATCGTAACGCGTATCCATCTCAATATTTACCGAATTCAGCGTATTTTTCACCTTCTGAATGTCAGTAATAATGGCATCTTCCTCGTCAGGCATTTTGGCTAAAAAGTGTTTCTCTAGCGATGCATAAAGGTTCAGCTCAACCTTTTTAGGGTCAACCAGCACAAACTTCAGCTGCGAAGGATGCTTTTTATAGAGCAATGAAGTAATAATGGCATTCAGCCCGACAGATTTACCCTGACCAGTGGCACCGGCAACCAGAATATGTGGCATTTTGGTCAAATCGACCATAAAAGTTTCGTTCGAAATCGTTTTTCCCAAAGCGATCGGGAGTTCAGCAGTCGATTCCTGAAATTTCTTCGATCCAATAATGGAGCGCATCGATACGATTTCCGGCTTCTGATTTGGAACTTCAATACCGATCGTTCCTCTTCCCGGAATTGGTGCAATGATGCGAATTCCCAGCGCAGATAAGCTCAAGGCAATGTCGTCTTCCAGGTTTTTAATTTTGGCGATACGGATTCCCGGAGCAGGAACAATCTCGTAAAGAGTAATCGTAGGCCCGATGGTTGCCCGTATCTTCGTGATCTCTATCTTATAATGACGAAGCGTTTCAACAATTTTATTCTTGTTCGAAATCAGCTCTTCGTTGCTCACTTCAGCATTTCCGGAAGCATGATCATCGAGCAGATCAAGTGTTGGATATTTATAGCTCGACAAATCGAGAGTCGGATCATAATCTTCCATAATTGGTACCGCCTCTTCATCAGCCATTTCATCAACCACCTTTTCGTTGATGTGTAACTCTGGCTCTTTGGCTTTTGATTTAGATTTTTCAGGAGCTTGCTTTTTAGCTTCAGGCTCCACGTCAAACAGCATATCTTCAATGCTCAGTTCAACATCTTTTCTCGAAATGGTATCTTCAATCTCAAAATCGTCATCAGGCGCATCCGGATCAAAAATAGCTTCAATCTTGTCGTCTTCATGAATAACCTTTGAAATCGAAGGGTCTTCTACTTGTTGTAAAGGCGCTACTTCTTCCAGTGGCGTTTCTGCCAGAGCAGCGGCAACCGAAGGATCTTTGTCTTTTTTGGCAATCAGTTGCGAAAACCATGGTACAAACTGCCTGAAAGTAATAACAAGCAACAGGAATAAAAGAAATACAAGTACCAGTGTTGCACCAATGGCACCTAAAAACGAAGAAAGTACACTCGAGAAAATAAATCCGTACATCCCTCCCACATACAGGAAATTATCTCCTGAAGTCATATTCAGCAAAAGGGCCAATGCAATCGACGACCATAACATCCAAAGCACTGAAAAAAGGAATGTTTTCCAAAACCGTATTTCTTTATAACCAAAGAGGTTAAGCGCAGCAACAAAAAATATCAGGATAAAAAAGAATGATGGAAAACCAAAACCGAGATTGATAAACTGTTCACTCAAATAAGCTCCGCCTTTTCCGGCAAAGTTCTGAACCTCTACTGACGGATCAATAAATTCGCCCAACGGCATGTCGAGCTTACTTTGATCAACCGCACCCGAAAAGATGTATGAAATAAAAGCAACAGCCATATATCCGCTAAAAAGCAACAGGAATGCCCCCAGCGTATATTTAAACTGACTACTCTTGAAAAAAATTATTAAAGCCTTGATTTTAGACGACTTGGGCGTCTTTGGTGCCTTTGCAGGTTTCTTTTCTGGTTTTGTGATTTTTTTTGCCATCCGTTCGTTTATTCGTGCGCAAAGTTAACGATTTTAACTATCATATATTTTATCTCAGAAACGAAACATGCACTAAAATTTCAGATCAAAAAAATCATTCAAATAACTTTTTCAGAATGCTTTTACTACTGTTTTATAGCATCGAATTGGCAACACACAAAGGGGGTTGATCATGTTTATAATTCATTCCTTTTTTTAAGTTTGTTCGAAACAGATATTCATAATATATGGGAAAAATTGCTGTAGTTGCGCTGGGCGGAAATGCTCTTTTGCGTGAAAATGAGGTTGGAACGATTGAACAACAAGAGGCAAACACCACCGACACCCTCGAAAATCTGATCTTTTTACTGAACGATGGATACGAACTAGTGATTACTCACGGGAACGGGCCGCAGGTTGGAAACATCCTGATGCGAAATGATGCCGGGCATCAACTGTACGACATTGCCCCGATGCCGCTTGACATTTGCGTGGCCGATTCGCAGGGCGGCATTGGTTACATGATTGAGCGTATGATTCGCAATGTATTGCACAAACACGGCATTAAAAAGAATGTAATTACATTGGTTTCGATGACTCTTATCGACCCGAACGATCAGGCATTCAGTAATCCTACCAAAGGAATTGGGAAAATTTATTCGGAGGAAGAAGCCCAAAAACTTCAGCAGGAAAAAGGCTGGATTTTTAAGCCATCGTCGAAAGCTCACGGAGGCTGGCGTCGCATGGTTTCGTCGCCTCAGCCCATTGAAATTATCAATCGCGACATCATTGAAAGTCTTGTTCGCGCCGGAAATATTGTAATAGCAGCAGGTGGCGGCGGTATACCGGTTTATTACGACGAAAACAACGATTTACGCACATTGGATGCTGTAATCGATAAAGACCTGGCCTCGGCGTTGCTGGCCTCGCAAATCGGCGCCAATGAGTTTTACATTCTGACCGATGTCTCGTTCATTTACAAGGACTTTAGTAAACCAACCCAGGAAAAACTGGAGTTTTTGAATTATGCAGATACGATGAAATATCTTGAAGCGGGCACTTTTTCGGAAGGAACAATGGCTCCAAAAATCAGGGCTTGTCTTTATTTCATCAAAAATGGCGGTGAAAAAAGCGTTATCACCGAAGCCAAAAAATTGGAAGACAAATCATACGGATCAAAGATAACAATGGAATACGATTAAAGTAATTATTGTGCAGTTGTAGTCAGCCGCAAGTCATTAATTTTCATTTTATTGTTTTTAAAAATAAGCGTAGCAAAACAGACAACATTTACAACAAAATACACTATGAACATCAACTTAAAAAACCGACATTTTCTGAAGTTACTTGATTTTAGCGCCGATGAGATTCTTTACCTGATAAATTTGGCCACCAAACTGAAAAAAGCAAAACAAAACGGCCTGGAGGAACAGAAGCTTAGCGGTAAAAACGTTGCTTTGATTTTCGAAAAAGCATCGACCCGCACGCGTTGTGCCTTTGAGGTGGCTGCTTTCGATCAGGGTGCACACGCAACGTACCTGGGGCCAACTGGGTCACAAATCGGCAATAAGGAATCGATAAAAGACACAGCCCGTGTATTGGGACGCATGTACGATGGAATAGAATATCGCGGATATGGGCAGGAAATTGTAGAAGAACTGGCTAAATACGCAGGAGTTCCGGTTTGGAACGGACTGACCAATGAATTCCATCCGACACAAATTCTGGCCGATTTCTTAACCATAAAAGAACATTCAGACAAACCGTTGGCAGAAATTAAGTTCTGCTATTTGGGCGACGCACGTAACAACATGGGTAATTCGTTAATGGTTGGAGCCGCTAAATTAGGAATGGATTTTCGTGCAGCCGCACCAAAAAACTGTCAGCCTTCCGAAGAACTGCAGAGTATCTGTCGCGAAATAGCAGCCAAATCCGGAGCAAAAATTCTGATTACAGATAATTTAGCCGAAGCAGTGAAAGATTGTGATTTCCTTTACACTGATGTGTGGGTTTCAATGGGCGAACCCGATTCAGTTTGGGCAGAACGAATCAAGCTGCTCCTTCCCTATCAGGTCAACCAAAAAGCGATGGAATTGACCGGAAATCCGAAGGTAAAATTTTTGCATTGTCTTCCGGCTTTCCATAACCGCGAAACCAAAGTTGGGGAAGAAATCTTTCAGAAATTTGGACTTGACGGACTGGAAGTTACCGAAGAAGTGTTTGAAAGCGAAGCATCTATCGTGTTCGACCAGGCCGAAAATCGCTTGCATACGATTAAAGCCGTGATGGTAGCAACAATTGGCGGATAAGCCTCTTTTAGAATAATTCTATTTTTTTGAACAACCAATTTTGATTGATTCAATGATTCGGCTATCTTTATCAGCACAATACAGCACAGCAAAAACTAAATCTAAAATCTATGAATTGTAAAAAATTAATTGCCGGAATTATGCTGACGATGCTTTTATCCGGAACTATTCTTGCTCAGACTAATTATCAGCCAACTGAAAAGAATCTTCAAAACCGTGAATGGTTTCAGGATGCCAAATTCGGACTATTTATTCACTGGGGATTGTATTGCCAAATGGCTGGCGGTGGCGACCAGGGCATTGCCGAATGGATTATGAACCAGAAACGTATCCCGATTGCTCAGTACGAAAAGCTAACCAACTTCTTTAATCCAACCTCCTTTAATCCGGCGGAATGGGTGTCGATGGTAAAAAAAGCCGGAATGAAATACATTACCATTACCAGTAAGCACCATGAAGGTTTTGCCATGTACGACTCGAAAGTGAGCGACTATAATGTGGTAAAACGCACTCCGTACGGAAAAGATATTATCAAAATGCTGAAGGACGAATGCGACAAGCAAGGCGTCAAATTGTTCTTCTACTATTCGCAGCTCGACTGGCATCATCCAGATTACTTTCCGCGTGGCAACACCGGTCAGGAATTTACTGGTCGCCCAGAAAAGGGAGACTGGAATAAATACATTGATTATATGAACGCTCAGCTGTCTGAATTACTCACCAATTATGGAGAAGTTGGCGGCATCTGGTTCGACGGGATGTGGGACAAATGGGACGCTCCATGGCGTTTAGACGAAACTTATGCACTGATACACAAACTTCAGCCCGGAGCATTGGTTGGCAGTAACCACCACAAATTTCCATTCCCTGGTGAGGATTTCCAGATGTACGAACGCGATCTTCCGGGCGAAAACTCCATGGGTTTTAACCACACCGGAGCGGTTTCCGATCTTCCTTTGGAAATGTGCGAAACCATGAATGGATCATGGGGATTCAATCTGGCTGACCACAATTATAAATCGGTAAAACAACTGCTTCAAACCTTGATTAAAGCTTCTGGCTATGGCGCAAATTTCCTTTTAAATACCGGTCCAATGCCAAATGGTAAAATTCAGCCAGAAAATGTGGATACACTGATGGCCATGGGAAAATGGCTCGATAAATATGGCGAAACCATTTACGGAACACGCAAAGGCCCGATAAAACCAACCAGCTGGGGAGCTTCAACTGAAAAAAATGGTAAAGTGTGGTTGCATGTGCTGAATTTCGGCGAAGAAAACCTGTTCATTGGAAAACTTCCAAGAAAGCTGAAGACAGCTAAATTTTACGATGATCAATTGCCTTTAAAATTTAAGGAAACTGAATTTGGAGTCATACTAAACATTCCGGATTCGAAGAAAAAACCAATTGATACTATAATTCAGCTTGAATATTGATATTTGTCATATTTTAAAACAATGAAGCTGCCTCAAAAAGGGCAGCTTTTTTATTTTCAGGCAGGTATGAATATTTGTCTATCCGAGAGCTGGAGCAACATATACAATCCATACACATATATACATACATGTTTTAATATTTTTTGATATATTCGGAAAGTTTGAAAGAACAAAACAGTACTCGTATTGTTAAATGTTGTGACTTTCAAACTGGAATATCAAAAAACCAAAAATATGTTTGATCTTGATTTAATTCAAAAAAACTACAAGGAACTAGGCGCTAAAGTTGAAAAAGCTAAAAAGCACCTAAACAGGCCCTTAAGTCTGTCAGAAAAAATTCTCTACGCTCACCTGTTTGCCGATCAGGAGGTGAAAGATTTCAAGCGTAGTGCCGATTATGTGGATTTTGCACCCGACCGCGTTGCTATGCAGGATGCCACTGCCCAAATGGCTCTTCTTCAGTTGATGAACTCTGGAAAAAGTAAAACAGCAGTCCCGTCAACCGTGCATTGCGATCACCTCATTCAGGCCAGCAAAAACGGGTTGGCCGATTTGCAGGATGCTGTAAAAATCAACAAGGAAGTTTACGATTTTCTTGAATCCGTTTCGAACAAGTACGGAATTGGCTTCTGGAAACCGGGAGCTGGTATTATTCACCAGGTAGTGTTGGAAAACTATGCTTTCCCGGGTGGAATGATGATTGGAACCGACTCGCACACCGTGAATGCCGGTGGTTTGGGGATGATTGCCATTGGTGTTGGCGGCGCCGATGCCGTTGATGTAATGGCCGGAATGGCCTGGGAACTGAAATTCCCGAAACTGATTGGTGTAAAACTAACTGGGAAATTATCTGGTTGGGCCGCCCCAAAAGACATTATCCTGAAAGTAGCAGGAATTCTTACCGTAAAAGGTGGTACCGGAGCTATTATCGAATACTTTGGCGAAGGAGCGAAATCGATCTCGTGTACCGGGAAAGGCACTATTTGTAACATGGGTGCTGAAGTAGGTGCAACAACATCGACCTTCGGGTACGACGAATCCATGGAACGCTACCTGCGCGCTACCGGCCGTACTGCGGTTGCCGATTTGGCCAACGAAGTAAAAGAACACCTGACTGCTGATCCTGAAGTATATGCCAATCCAGAAAAATACTTCGATCAACTCATTGAAATTAACCTTGACGAGCTGGAACCCTATGTAAACGGGCCATTTACGCCCGACCGTGCCACACCGATTTCGAAACTGGCCGAAGAAGCCAAAGCCAACGGTTGGCCTACCAAGGTTGAAGTAGGTTTAATCGGATCGTGTACCAACTCGTCGTACGAAGATATTTCGCGCGCAGCCTCTCTTGCCAAACAAGCGGTGGCAAAAAAATTGAAAACAAAAGCTGAATTCACTATTACACCGGGCTCAGAGCAAGTTCGTTATACCATTGAACGTGATGGACTGATTGACACTTTCAACCAGATTGGCGCCAGCGTGTTTGCCAACGCCTGCGGACCGTGTATTGGTCAGTGGTCGCGCCCGGGAGCTGAGAAAGGTGAGAAAAATACCATTATTCACTCCTTCAACCGAAACTTCTCAAAACGTGCCGATGGGAACCCAAATACGCACGCTTTTGTAGCTTCACCGGAAATTGTTACCGCTTTGGCTATTGCCGGAGATCTGACTTTCAATCCGTTGACTGATTATCTGACCAATGAAGCTGGCGAAAAAATAAAACTCGATGTTCCCTCAGGCGAAGAATTGCCAACCAAAGGTTTTGCTGTGGAAGATGCCGGTTACCAGGCTCCTGCAGAAAACGGTTCCTCGGTAGTCGTGAAAGTTGATCCGGCATCGAGTCGTTTGCAGTTGCTCCAACCTTTCAAAGCATGGGATGGCGAAAATATTGCCGGTGCCAGACTTTTGATCAAAGCTAAAGGAAAATGTACGACTGACCACATTTCTATGGCTGGCCCATGGTTGCGCTTCCGCGGCCACCTCGACAATATTTCGAACAACATGCTGATTGGCGCTGTAAATGCATTCAACGATGCAACCAACAAGGTGAAAAACCAATTGACCGGCGAATATGGCGAAGTGCCAGCAGTTCAACGTGCCTATAAAGCTGCCGGAGTTCCTTCGGTAGTTGTAGGTGACCAAAACTATGGTGAAGGTTCATCTCGTGAACATGCTGCAATGGAACCTCGTCATTTAGGTGTAAAAGCTGTGATTGTAAAATCGTTTGCCCGTATACATGAAACCAACCTGAAGAAACAGGGAATGCTGGCGCTGACTTTCGCTAATGAAGCCGACTACGATAAAATTCAGGAAGACGACCTCTTCAATTTTATTGATTTAAAAGCCTTCACCCCCGGAAAACCTTTGACCGTTGAATTGGTTCACACTGATCAGTCAAAAGATGTTATCCTCTTAAATCACACCTATAATCAACAACAAATCGAATGGTTCAAAGCCGGTTCAGCACTGGACTTAATCCGTAAACAAAACCTTTAAATCAACCTAATATGAGCGAAAAAATAAAAGTATTGAACCCGGTTGTAGAGCTGGACGGAGATGAAATGACCCGCGTAATCTGGTCTTTCATCAAAGAAAAACTCATTTTGCCTTATCTGGATATCGATATTAAATATTACGATTTGGGTATCGAAAACCGCGATTTAACCAACGACCAGGTAACTATTGACAGTGCCAATGCCATTAAAAAATATGGAGTCGGAATCAAGTGTGCCACCATCACTCCTGACGAAGCCCGTGTGGAAGAATTTGGCCTGAAAAAAATGTGGAAATCGCCCAACGGAACCATCCGTAACATTTTGGACGGAACAGTATTCCGCGAACCCATCATCATCAGCAACGTACCCAGATTGGTACCAGGCTGGAAACAGCCGATTTGCATTGGCCGTCACGCTTTTGGTGATCAATATCGTGCAACAGACTTTGTTACCAAAGGAAAAGGCAAACTGACTATTACCTTCACTCCTGAAGATGGTGGCGAACCGATTTCGCACGAAGTTTACGATTTCAATGGCGACGGCGTAGCATTGGCTATGTACAACACCGACGAGTCGATTTCGGGATTTGCCCGTGCCTGCATGAATCAGGCGTTGGTAAAAGGCTGGCCGCTGTACCTTTCAACAAAAAATACCATCCTGAAAAAATATGACGGACGTTTTAAGGATATTTTCCAGAATATTTTTGAAACCGAATTCAAAGAAAAATTCGAAGCCGCGGGAATTACTTACGAACACCGTTTAATTGACGACATGGTTGCTGCCTGCCTGAAGTGGGAAGGTGCTTTCGTTTGGGCGTGCAAAAACTACGACGGCGACGTACAATCTGACACCGTTGCCCAGGGATTTGGTTCGCTTGGTCTGATGACTTCAACTTTAGTTACTCCGGATGGAAAAACGATGGAAGCCGAAGCGGCACATGGAACTGTAACTCGTCACTACCGTATGCATCAACAAGGCAAACCAACATCGACTAACCCAATTGCTTCCATTTATGCGTGGACAAGGGGCTTGGCTTTCCGTGGAAAACTGGATGGCAACAAACAGTTGATTGACTTTGCAGAGGCTCTGGAAAAAGTGTGCATTGAAACCGTTGAAGAAGGTAAAATGACCAAAGATTTGGCATTGATTGTCTATGGAAACAATGTGACCTCTGATCAATACCTGGCAACTGAGAAGTTTCTGGATGCTCTGGATGAAAACCTTCAGAAAAAACTAAAGTAACCAGTCGCTGTTTTCAATATTCAAATTCAAAAAGATGAGTGACAAAATACAATTTATAAATGGCCAGCTTCATGTTCCCAATCAACCCGTCATACCTTTTATTGAAGGTGACGGCATTGGCAAGGATATTACCGAACCAAGTCAACGGGTTATTGATGCGGCAGTAAAAGCGGCCTATGGAAACTCAAAAAAATTGATCTGGAAAGAAGTTCTGGCCGGTAAAAAAGCTTTTGAGCAGGTTGGAACTTATCTTCCTGATGAGACTCTGGAGGCTTTTCAGCAATACCTGGTGGGAATAAAAGGTCCGCTCGAAACTCCAGTTGGCGAAGGTATCCGCTCGCTAAATGTGGCATTGCGTCAAACCCTCGATTTATATGTTTGCCTCCGCCCAATCCGTTGGTTCAAAGGTGTCCCCTCGCCTATCCGCTATCCGGAATTGGTTGATATGCACATCTTCCGTGAAAATACAGAGGATATTTACGCTGGAATTGAATTTATGACTGGAAGCGAGAAAGCCATAAAGTTTCGCGATTTTCTGGTTAATGAGTTTGGTGTAGATAAAATCCGCTTCCCTGAAAGCAGTTCGTTTGGTGTAAAACCCGTATCAAAAGAGGGATCTGAACGTTTAATCAAAGCAGCCATTCAATATGCAATACAACGTGAGCTGCCTTCTGTAACTCTTGTTCACAAAGGGAATATCATGAAGTTCACTGAAGGCGCATTCAAAAACTGGGGATACGACCTTGCTGAATCTGAGTTTTCGAAACAAACTTTTACCTGGAGGCAATACCAAAAAATTGAAAAAGAGCTCGGAAAAGCTGAAGCAAACGCCTCGCTTGAAGCCGCTAAAACCCTGGGTAAAGTGATTATTAAAGATGTGATCACTGACGCTTTCCTGCAGGAAAGTCTGCTGCACCCATTCGATCATTCTGTAATTGCCACTTTAAACCTGAATGGTGATTATATTTCTGATCAATTGGCGGCAATGGTTGGAGGAATTGGCATATCTCCTGGTGCCAACATCAATTACAACAGCGGATTTGCCATTTTTGAAGCTACCCACGGAACGGCTCCAAACATTGCAGGTACAGGCAAAGCCAACCCCGGATCACTCATTCTTTCAGGAGCTATGTTGCTCGAATACCTAGGCTGGTACGAGGCTGCCGAGCATATATACGATGCTATGGAACATACTTTTTCGAAAAGAAAAGTAACCTCTGATTTGTTTAGTATGATGGAAGGTGCAACGCTTCTTTCCACTTCAAATTTTGCGGACGAAATTATCCGGAACATGCATTAATCGTTAAAACAGAATTAAAATCAAATATTTATGGAATACATCAAAAACCGGTTCTATGAAAAAGCCATGAAAAACATGGCTGATCTCCAAAGACTTAGGAAAGAGCATGGAGATGTGGTTCTTGGCCAGGTTACAATTGACCAGGTACTTTCAGGCATGAAAGGCATACCAGCTTTGCTGACCGAAACTTCGAAGCTCGATGCTAACGAAGGAATCCGGTTCCGCGGATACTCCATCCAGGAATTGCAGCAAAAACTTCCGAAGTTACACGAAGATGGAGAACCACTTCCTGAAGGCCTGTTTTACCTGATGATGATTGGTGAAATTCCGGAAAAGGAAGATGTAATCAATATCTCGAAAGATTGGGCAACCCGCGCCCACGTGCCACAGCATGTTTTTGACGTGATTGATGCACTCCCAAAGAATAGTCGTCCGATGACTCAGTTCAGTACAGCTATTCTTTCAATGGCTTACGATTCGGTATTCCAGAAAGCATACCGTGCCGGAGTAAACAAGAAATTTTACTGGGACTTTATGTACGAAGACGTTATGACCCTAATTGCACGTCTTCCACGTATTGCTGCATATATTTATCGCCGGATTTATCACAATGGTGATCATATTGAACCAAATCCAACGCTTGACTGGGCCGGTAACTTGGCACACATGATGGGATTTGATTCTCTGGAAGTAAAACGCCTTTTAAGACTTTACATGGTTATCCATGCCGATCATGAAGGAGGAAACGTTTCAGCACATGCCACCCACCTTGTTGGATCTGCCTTAAGCAATGCATATTATGCCTATTCTGCAGGAATGGTTGGACTGGCCGGCCCATTGCACGGATTTGCCAATCAGGAAGTAATGGACTGGATTCAGGAAATGCTCGAACAATTGGCAACCGACGAGCCAACAGACGCTCAAATTGCAAAATACATTGAGCAGACACTAATACAAGGACGGGTTGTTCCGGGATATGGACACGCCGTGCTCCGAATTACCGATCCAAGATTTACCGTTCAGCAACAATTTGCTGAAAAATACATTACGCACGACAAACTGATTAACACTGTAAATGCCATATATCGGGTTGCGCCTCCAATTCTGGAAGCTACCGGAAAAATTAAAAATCCGTGGCCAAATGTGGACGCGTTTAGCGGTGCATTGTTGAACCACTATGGCATTGCCGAATCAAGTTTCTACACCGTTCTGTTTGGAGTTTCACGCTCCTTAGGCGTTATGGCGTCGTTGGTTTTCGACCGTTTGTACGGCCTGCCAATCGAACGACCAAACTCACAGACAATGGAATGGTTTATGAACAAAGCTGGAATTAAAAGAGAGGAGTAATTGTTAATGTTCATAGCAAAAAGGGTGAAGAGGCTGTCGCGAAAGTGTTCAGCCTCTTTTCCTTTTATATCCACAATTTCAATGTCAGAATTGAAGGCATAAAAAAACCGGACTAAAATCCGGTTCTGATATAGAGCGATAAGACTTTGTAATATTTAATTTATCTCTGGCAAGAACCGTTCAGTCCTTCATGAGCAAAATGATTATGAATTTAAATCATCGAATTCGAGCTTGGTGTAATCTTTTGCGTAACCCACTTCTTCAAGCACCTTTTCATCTGAATCAATAAACGTTTCCTGCTCCTGATTACTGGAGTATTCTTCGTGCTGATTCTGGTCAATAAAAGTGATCACTTCCTGCAAACCTTCCATAAATTTTTCGAAATCTTCCTTGTAAAGGAAAATCTTGTGTTTTTCGAAATGAAAGTTTCCGTCTTGTTCAAATCTCTTTTTACTTTCGGTGATTGTCAGGTAAAACTCATCCCTTCTCGTTGATTTTACATCGAAAAAATAGGTTCTTTTCCCAGCTCTGACAGAAACAGAGTAGATTTCTTCTCTGAAATTGCTGTCGTTTTCCATCCGATCCTCATTTTTTTCAAAATCTTCCATCTTGCTCTTTTTTAATAAATTCCATTCTACTTGACCAAAAATAAAAAAAATATTTGATAAATATCAATAAGTGTTAACAAACACCCTAACATAAATATCAAAATGTAGCTAATTCTGGGTTTTAATGAAATAAATCATATTTTGAGGACACTCACTCTTAAAAGCTAAAACGGCTCATTATTTCCCGGTGTAATATTTCATTGCTTCAGGCATAAAACCTTTAATTGCTTCAATTCGGTTTTGTTCGAGTGGATGTGTGCTTAAAAATTCGGGCGATTTTCCGGCCGAATTTGCAGCCATCCGTTCCCAGAATCCAATTGCTTCATTAGGGTTATACCCAGCAATTGCCATAAAAATAAGGCCAAGTTTATCGGCTTCATACTCATGTTGGCGCGAATAGGGCAACATTACACCCAATTGAGTCCCTAGTCCATAAGCCGACTGAAAAATGGCCTGCGTTTTTTCAGGTTTGGTTTTAACAGCTTCAGAAAGCGCAACATTACCAAATTGAAGCAACATTTGCTGGCTCATTCGTTCGTTTCCATGGCGGGCTACCGCATGTGCAATTTCGTGGCTCATAACCACAGCCACCCCGGCATCGTTCTTAGCCAAAGGCATAATTCCGGTATAAAAAACAACCTTTCCGCCGGGCATACACCATGCATTGGGTTCTTTATTATCCACCAAATTGAATTCCCATTTAAAATCGGCAACACGGTCGGCAAATCCATTATCCTTGAGATATTTCTCAACAGCAACCGACATTTTAGCGCCAACTCTTTTAACAATTTCGGTCTGAGCTTTATCGGTAGCCAATTTATTCTCCTGAAGGAACTGACTGTAACTGGTTAAGCTCATTTCAACCATATTTGATTCAGGCAAAAGGCTAACTTGCTTGCGTCCAATTAAAGGGACAGTACTGCAGGCACCCAGCAATAGTGCCATTGACAAGACACCCGAATAAATAAATGTGTGATTAATTCTTATTTTCATCTCTATAAAATTTTTAAAGTTGATTCGAATAATTTTCGTTTTGCTTTAGTTTTTCAATCAAAATTCCAACGCAGACAATAGCCATGAATACATTTTCAACTTGCTTGAGCATTCGTTCATATGGCTGTATTTTTATTTTAAATATAAACAAATTGAATAAAAAAAGGTGCAAAAAGCACCTTCATTTATATCGGATAAACACTGTATTTTACTTTTGTTTCGCAGCCAGCAACGTGTTTTGCAAAAGCGATACGCGGGTCATAGGACCAACTCCACCCGGAACAGGCGTAATATACGAGCATTTGGGAGCTACCTCGTCGAACTTTACGTCACCTTTTAGGCGGAACCCCGATTTGGTTTCCGGAGCAGGAACACGGGTGGTTCCAACGTCAATCACTACTGCGCCTTCCTTCACCATATCAGCCTTAATAAACTCAGGAGAACCAAGAGCGGCAATCAAGATATCGGCCTCGGCACAAACTTTCTTGAGATCTTTTGTCTGGCTGTGAGCTACCGTAACTGTTGCATTTACACTTTTTTGCGACATCAGAATACTCAACGGACGACCTACAATATTGCTGCGACCAACAATAACACAGTTTTTTCCGGAGGTAGGAATCTGATATCTTTTTAGCAACTCAATTATTCCGTAAGGAGTTGCAGATAAAAATGCCTGCATTCCCAGGACTAAGCGGCCAACATTTTCAGGATGAAACCCATCGACATCTTTGCTCGCATCAATAGCCTCAATAACTTTTTGCTCCGAAATATGTTTTGGAAGCGGTAGTTGAACGATAAAGCCATCCAGATCAGCATCAGCATTCAACTCAGCCACTTTTGCCAGAAGTTCTTGTTCGGTTACATCATCCTCAAAACGGATTAATGTTGATTTGAAACCAACCTCGGCACAGTCTTTAATTTTAAAAGCAACATACGATTCACTACCACCATCGTGGCCAACTAAAACAGCAGCCAAATGGGGAGCTCTTTTCCCTGAAGCAACAATTAGTTTTACTTCTTCAGCGATCTCCTTCTTTATTTCGTCAGCTGTTTTTTTTCCGTCAATTAATATCATAATAGCTTATTTATTAGCGTTTTGGACCTGCATTACCCATCATACGTCCCAGGTTTTTCCCCTGAGAAACGAATTTCATCATTTTACGGGTTTCGGTAAACTGTTTGATCAGTCGGTTAACCTCCTGAATATTAGTTCCCGATCCATCAGCAATACGTTTACGGCGCGAACCATTCAACAAGCTTGGATCTTCACGTTCGGCAACAGTCATTGAATAAATAATTGCTTCGATGTGTTTAAACGCATCATCTTCAATTTCAACATCTTTCAATGCTTTTCCCATTCCAGGAATCATTCCTGCCAAATCTTTCAGATTACCCATCTTTTTGATTTGCTGAATCTGCTTTAGGAAATCGGTGAAGCTGAACTGGTTTTTTGCCAGTTTTTGCTGAAGTTTGCGGGCTTCTTCCTCGTCGAATTGCTCCTGAGCTTTTTCTACCAGTGAAACGATATCACCCATTCCCAAAATACGGTCGGCCATACGTTCAGGATGGAAATTATCGAGCGCATCGAGTTTTTCGCCTGTTCCTACAAATTTGATTGGTTTATCAACTACTGAACGGATTGACAAAGCAGCTCCACCACGGGTATCACCATCTAACTTGGTCAGAACAACACCATCAAAATCAAGCCTGTCGTTAAATTCCTTGGCTGTATTTACGGCATCCTGACCAGTCATGGAGTCAACAACGAAAAGGATTTCGTGTGGTTTCACCGCATCTTTTACAGCAGCAATTTCGTTCATCATTTCCTGGTCAATGGCCAAACGACCTGCGGTGTCAATGATAACCACATCGTTACCTTGCATTTTAGCCTGTTTGATGGCTTCCAATGCAATCTTCACCGGATTTTTGCTTCCTTCTTCAGTATAAACCGGAACACTTATTTGTTGTCCAAGAACTTTCAATTGCTCGATAGCTGCCGGGCGGTAAACGTCGCAGGCAACCAATAATGGATGCCGACCTTTTTTGCTTTTGAGCATTTTAGCCAATTTACCGGAAAAGGTAGTTTTTCCGGAACCTTGCAACCCTGCAATCAAAATAACCGAAGGATTACCTTTCAGGTTGATATCCACAAACTTACCACCCATAAGTTCGGCGAGTTCGTCGTGGACAATCTTAACCATCAACTGGCCTGGTTTCAAGGCATTTAACACGTCCATACCAAGGGCTTTCTTTCTGACATTTTCAGTGAAAGACTTGGCTATTTTAAAGTTTACGTCGGCGTCGAGCAAAGCACGACGAACTTCCTTTAAGGTTTCGGCAACATTTATTTCGGTAATTTTCCCCTGACCTTTCAGAAGTTTAAACGACCGTTCCAGCTTTTCATTAAGATTCTCAAACATATCTAATCAGCAATAATTCATTTTGTAAAAACTCATGCAAAAATATAAAAATATGCATAGAGCCTTTCATGATTAAAATTTAAAATAATCGTTTTTCAAGGGTTACCTTTTCCAGATTCAGAGGATAAAAGAACGTAATGAGTCGAGTTTGTTATTTGAATCAAAATGGCAAAATCATACACAAACTACTACGGTTTGATTTTTGGTTGTCCGATTGGTAATGAACTAATTGATTGTGACTTTAGAGTTGTAAGACAACTGGAAACAAAAGCGCGACTGGCTTATTATGAAGGTATGACTGAAAATGAAAAAGATGCTTTAATCGAAAAACATCAGAAATGTCTTTCAGTCAGAGAAAAAAAGACCCTTTTTCACGAATCGCAATAATGTAGATCAATTGGGAGCCGCCTGGCTCCCTTCTACTTTTTATAAGGTTTGTAAATCTGCAAATCTCTTTCAATCCTGAATGTTCTCAAAAAATCGATTAATTTTAATGTTCGTAAAAACAGAACATCAACTAAATGTTTATTTCTGAATATCAGAAGTTTAACAAATACAAGAATATTAAGAATTGACTATCACCAGATAATTTTTGGTTCAGTAACCATTTCGGTGTAAACCATAGAAATATTTCAGCTGTTAGTTTTATAATCAAATATTTAAATTTCATAAACCATTAAGTCATGTACAATTTTGAATATCAGAATCCGGTAAAAATAATTTTTGGAAAAGGAGAAATTGCTAAAGTTGGTGCAAATATTCCTGCAGGATCAAAAATATTGATTACCTATGGTGGTGGCAGTATTTTTAAAAACGGAGTTTACGACCAGGTAAAACAATCAATCAAAGGGTTTGATGTGGTGGAATTTGGTGGAATTGAACCCAATCCTCACTACGAAACATTGATGAAGGCAGTTGAAGTGGTTAAAAAAGAAAAAATAACCTTCCTGCTTTCAGTTGGAGGAGGTTCAGTAATTGATGGAACAAAATTTATCGCTGCAGCTGCTTGCTTTGAAAATGGCGATCCATGGGATATTTTATCAAAAAGAGCTCCTGTTGAAGATGCGATTCCTCATGGTACCGTGCTGACTTTGCCGGCAACAGGTTCTGAAATGAATTCGGGTGCAGTTATTACCCGAATTGAAACCACTGAGAAGCTGTCATTCATGTCGCCAAAAGTATTGCCGTTGTTCTCTGTTCTTGATCCGGAGACTATTTTTTCATTGCCTGATAAACAAATAGCCAATGGCATCGTTGATGCATTCGTTCACGTAATTGAGCAATACCTCACTTTCCCTGTCAATGCACCAATTCAGGACAGATTTGCAGAGAGTATTCTCAAAACCCTCATTGAAGAAGGCCCGAAAGTTATGGCCAATAAAACCGATTATGATGCGGCTGCCAATTTTATGTGGAGTGCAACAATGGCTCTAAATGGACTTATTGGAGCTGGAGTTCCGCAAGACTGGGCAACTCATATGATTGGCCATGAATTAACTGCTTATCATGGCATAGACCACGCTAGAACCCTTGCAATTGTTTTACCTGGGGTTATGCACATCAACCGGAACCAGAAGAGAGATAAGATTCTGCAATTAGGAGAACGTGTTTGGGGTGTTTTGGATGGAACTGATGACGAACGAATTAATGAGACCATACAAAAAACCGTTGAATTCTTTGAATCGGTAGGCATTCAAACTAAATTACCAGATTATTCAGTTCCTACTGAAACTATTGACACAATTTGTACCCGATTCGAAAAAAGGAGGTATAAACTTGGAGAAAAAGCCAATATTGGACCTGAAGAGATCCGTCTGATCCTTGAAAACAGGCTGTAAAAGCTTGTTTCAAAAACTATAAAAGTCATTATCTATTGAAATAGAACTAAAATGTTCTTTCAAATAGTTAATGACTTTTTTTTATTGTAGTAATTCGCGAGCTGTTTCAAGTGCTGTTGACGAATAGTTTTCGCCACTCAGCATCTGAGCAATTTCTTCAACACGCTCTTCATCTGTTAATTTCTTTATCGAAGTAAATGTCTGATCGCCTTGATCAAATTTATAAACCTTGTAATGATGATTTCCTTTGGCAGCAATCTGCGGCAAGTGTGTAATATTCAGAACCTGAACCGTTTTTGACATTTGTTCCAGAATCTGTCCCATTTTCAAAGCAACCTCTCCGGAAACTCCGGTATCAATTTCATCAAAAACAATTGTTGGCAACGATCGTGCATCGGTAATTAACGTTTTGATTGCCAGCATTACACGAGATATTTCTCCACCTGATGCAATTCGGGCAATCTCCTGCAATTCCTGACTTTTATTAGCCGAAAACATAAAACTGACTTCGTCAAGTCCCGAGGCTGAAAACTCACTTAATTGTCCAAATTTTAGCTGAAGTGCTGCATTTGCAATCCCAACATGCCTGAGAATATCAATTACCCTATTTTCAATAGTTGGAGCAACAGTTTTCCGCCTGAGCGAAATTTCATCAGCCAGATTTTGCAAGATCACTTTTATCTGAGCAATCTCTTCACGGAATCTTTCAATTTCCTGATCGTAGGAAGTTACAAGCTTAATTTTAGCGTCAAAATCGGCCTGAATTGCCAAAAGCTCTAGGATTGATGAAACGCGATGCTTTTGCTGCAATGAATAGATCAGGTCGAGTCGTTGATTTATCTGTTCAATCTTTTCAGGATTATTTTCCGTTCTATCCTCAATAGCAAGCGATTCCGAAGCGATATCTTTCAATTCAAGATAAACCGATTCGAGTCGGGTAAAAATCTGCTCAGCTTCAGGTAATACAGCACGAAGTTTCCCAATATTATTAAGATTCTCCTTCAAAACAGCAAGAACCGATCTTTCGTCTTCACTTAAAACCTGGTAGGACTGACCAAAAACCGATCGTATTTCTTCGGCATGAGTCAGAGCTTCAAGCAGAAGCTCAAGTTCTGCCTGTTCATCCGGATTTAGTTTTGCTTCATGCAACTGCTGAAACTGAAATTCATAATAGTCGAGATCTTTCTTCGATTGCACGGAAAGCAATACCGTTTCATTCAGCTGCTCCTGAAGGTTGAGATAGGTTTTGTAAGCCGTTGAATATGTCTTAAGAAGTTCACTGTTATCGGCCACCACATCCACAATCCGAAGCTGAAAGCTCTTTTCATTTAAATCCAGATTTTGATGCTGCGAGTGAATATCGATGAGTTTTAATCCAAGATCGTGTAATACTTTTACATTTACAGGAGTGTCGTTAATAAATGCACGCGACTTTCCCTGAGGTGTAATTTCCCGACGCAAAATTGCCATATCATCAAAATCGAGTTCATTTTCCTCGAAAAAACTTTGCAGATTATAATTTCGGATATCGAATAATCCTTCAGCAGTGCATTTTTCGGCTTTATCGCGCAACACCGAAGAATCGGCACGCTGGCCAATAATCAGTCCGATAGCGCCCAACAATATGGATTTTCCGGCACCGGTTTCACCGGTCAAAATGTTTAATTCACTGTTAAAATCGATAGAAAGTGAATCGATTAATGCATAATTCTTTATAGAAAGTGATTTCAGCACAAGATCCTGATAATTAGATTAATGATCGAATACAGACAGTTCAATTTATCCGATCATAAAGATAACGGTAAATTCAAAAATCAAAAGGAATCGGTGGATTTTAAAATCTTTTCGTATTTACTGCCATTCGATGGATCGCACTCATTCAAAATTACAGAAACACGATTTCTTTCGTCAGGAAACGATTTGGTGAAAATATTAACTAACTCATCAGACTTAGCGTCAAAAAAGACCTGAAGTATATATAACGATGGTCGTGAGCGAAATACTTTCTGAATGGATTTTAGCGATTCGGCAATGGAAGCTCGCCCATCAGGAGCTTTATCCGCCATTATATCGAGTCCCTGCCGATGATACTGATAAGTGCAACTCCTGAAACCAGAATACGACTTATTCAAAATATTTTCAACCAACCAATACCGGTTTCGTTCGCTTTCGTATGATTTCCAGCCTTTTTCACGGGCATTCTGCGAGTTGTTTACAATGGTCTGTGCTTTTTGGAAAAACTCAGTTCCTCCTTCAGGCGCAAACGAATCGTGATCCATACCTAATATTATGTAGGCGTAATAGGCCAGAATATTGGTCAGATTATCTTTATTCGAAGTCTCGTTAAATTCAAGCGTTTGATACTCAATATACTTTGCCTGAAAATCGTTATCCTTAATATTCAGTAATATAGTTTCGTACGAAGAATTAAAAACCGGGCGTCGGGCCTGAACCTGTATACTTCCTTTAAATTCGTCAGACGAAATTTGTTCATCGAGATTAATAAAGAAACTACATTCAATACGTTCATCCATGGAGTATTTCTCGTCTGTCCATTTACGGTTATTCATAAATTCGTACAGATCAGACTGCATGGTTTCGAATACGGTACGGTTTGCCCCCTGTATCTTTTGAGCTGATATGCTAATGTTGCAACGTAACTCCTGAGCAAACAAATTGCCTGTTGCAACAAGAAAAAGTATAAAAAACAGATAGATTCTTCTCATATCAGCCAGTTAATCAAATTAGTATTGTTTCATTGTTTACTTCTGAAGCAAACTGTTAGATTCCATTTCGGAAATAATTTTCGCCACGATGTCACGAGCGACTTCAGTCTTGGATTTTAACTCAAAAAAAGCTGATTTATTGTCTTTTCCAATCATTGTTATTTTGTTGGTATCAAAACCAAAACCGGCACCGGCATCATTCATCGAATTTAAAACAATGAAATCCAGATTTTTGCGCAGCAGCTTCGAATAAGCATTATTGAATTCGTCATTGGTTTCGAGTGCAAATCCAACCAGAATTTGTTTATCAGACTTTATTTTACCCAAATCGCCCGCTATATCTTTTGTTGGCTTCATCCGGATGACAAGGTCATCTTTTCCTCGTTTAACTTTGCTTTCCGAATAATTTTCAGGAGTAAAATCGGCCACGGCAGCGCACATCACGGCACCGTCAACCGATGGAAATATATCCATGCACAGCGAATGCATCTGCTGAGCCGATTCGCCAGGAATCACATTTATTGTAGGATTAACGTTTTTAATATTAACCGGTCCTGAAACCAAGGTTACTTTAGCCCCACAGGCAGAAAGTTCATTGGCAATGGCATATCCCATTTTACCAGTTGAATAATTTCCGATGAAACGGACAGGATCTATTTTTTCGTAGGTAGGACCGGCTGTAACCAGAAAATGCTTATTCAGAAGTTTTTTTTTTTGCCCGAAGAACCTCACAACTTCTTCAACAATATTCTCGGGTTCTTCCATGCGGCCTTTACCATGCAAGCCACTGGCAAGCGCTCCTTCTCCAGGTTCAATTATCAGGTTTCCGTATGAGCGTATGATCTCCAGATTGGCAAGATTTGCAGGATGCTGAAACATGTCAAGGTCCATGGCAGGAGCAACCATAACCGGACATTTAGCTGATAAATAAGTGGTAATTAATAAATTGTCAGCTATTCCACGAGCCATTTTACCAATTGTGGCAGTGGTTGCAGGAGCAATTACCATTAAATCGGCCCACAAACCCATATCGACATGCGAATGCCAGGTACCATCGTTTGCCGAAAAGAATTCGGAAGCTACAGGTTTTCCCGAAAGGGCTGACATAGTTACCGGAGTAATAAATTCTTTAGCTGCAGGAGTCATTACTACCTGCACCTCGGCACCTTCTTTCACAAGGCCCCTTAAAAGATAAGCTGCCTTATAGGCAGCTATACTTCCGGTTATCCCTAAAACGATATGTTTTCCATTAAGCCTCATAAAGGCCTATATTACAATTCTTTATTACGATTTTCCTTAGCAGGATTGCGGTGATAAATCTGATTGCTAACAAATTCTTCATAAGCGATCAGCGTTGGTTTTGGAAGCCTTTCGTAGTATTTCGAAATTTCGATTTGCTCACGGTTTTCGAATACTTCCTCTAAATTATCGGTATATGATGCAAATTCCTGAAGCTTCTGACTCAATTCTTCCTTCATTTCTGAAGCAATTTGGTTTGAGCGTTTTGCCAGGATCATCACAGTTTCATATACGTTACCTGTGCGTTTTTCCAATTCTCTTAAATCCCTTGAAATTGTTGTAGATTCTGCTTTTGTTTTCTTGAAATCCATATTATTTAAATATTTGAATCCGATTTATAATTTAACAACTTTGCTGTTGTTGAATGAAATTTCTCAACTTCTTTCCGGTATTTGCTCTCCGGATATTCGTCGACAAAGGTAAAATATTCATCTAAAGCAGAACTCAAACGTTCGTGCTTTTTTTCGTCAACACTATTAATAGCAAGCAAATACTTTGCTTTTAACAGCATGTACATCAATTCCTCGCGATATTTGGTGTCCGGAAAATCCTTTAACGACGAGGTTAATGCTACCACAGCTGCTTTATAGTTATCAAGATCGAAATAAAGTTTTGCACTCAAATACGATTTATAAACCATTTTATCGCGCAACTCAATAATAAGGCGGTTAGCCTCGTTAACCCTGTTCGATTTTGGATATAAGTTAATAAATAACTGTAACGCATCAATTGCATTTTGAGTTACCGATTGATCGAGACGCGCAGTTGGTGAATCCAAATAAAAACAATAGCCAACCATGTATTGCGACTCTTCGGCATACTCGCTTCGCGGAAACTCCTTAATTAATGACTTGAAGTAGTGACCTGCCATCATATTATCTTTCAGGCCAAACTGACTCTTAGCGTAATAATAATATACCTTGTCGGCCCTGCTTGTTCCTCTTACTATATTAATAAGTTCCTTTAAAAGCGTCGAAGAACGAACATATTCGCCGTTTTCGTAATATTCAAGCGCTTTTTTGTATTTAAATTCATAGTCGGTACTCTTTACTATTTTATTGTAGTCGCTGCAACTACTCAATAAAAGTACAAAAGCAATAATAATAGGTACGAAATTTCTCATTTTCATTAACATGGCGCAAATATACATTTTTATACAAATTTTCGGACCGAAAAATAGAATGAATTATCCAGAATCCAATCTTGTTTAGTATAAATTAACACATTTGCAGACTTATTAAAAAAAATTACTTTTGCAATGCTAATTTTAAAAACCAGATCAAAGTGGATATTTTTGAAAAATTAAGAGGCAACATGGGTAGCCTGGGTAAATACATGAAACAGGCTCATGGATACTTTGCTTTCCCTAAATTGGAAGGCGAAATTGGTACCAAAATGAAATTCAGGGGAAAGGATGTATTAGTTTGGAGTCTGAACAATTATATCGGGCTTGCCAATCATCCTGAAGTAAGAGAAGCTGATGCTCAGGCGGCCGCTGATTATGGAATGGCATACCCAATGGGTGCACGTATGATGTCGGGTCAAACCAGCAAACACGAAGAGTTGGAGCAAAATCTGGCCGAGTTTGTTGGAAAGCAGGATGCATTCTTACTTAACTTTGGTTACCAGGGAATGGTATCAATTATTGATGCAGTAGTTGGAAGAAACGACGTAATTGTTTACGACTCTGAAGCACACGCCTGTATCCTCGACGGTGTTAGATTACACATGGGTAAACGCTTTGTTTACGCCCACAACAATATGGACAGCCTTCGCAACATGCTAACCAAAGCAACCCGTTTGGCCGAAAAGCAAGGCGGCGGTATTTTGGTTATTACTGAAGGTGTATTTGGAATGGCCGGAGATTTAGGTAAGCTGGATGAAATTGCCAAATTCAAAGATGAATTCAATTTCCGCTTATTGGTTGACGATGCTCACGGTTTTGGAACCATGGGAGCCACAGGCGCCGGAACTCCTGAACATTTCGGAGTAATGGATAAAATCGACCTGCTATTCGGAACATTCGCTAAATCAATGGCCGGTATTGGTGCATTCATTGCCTGCGACGAAGACATTTGCAATTACCTCCGTTACAACATGCGTTCGCAAACTTTTGCCAAATCGTTGCCTATGCCTATGGTAATTGGTGCTTTGAAAAGACTTGAATTATTGAGAACCAGACCTGAATTACGCGAAAAACTATGGACTGTTGTTGCAGCTCTTCAGAAAGGTTTGAAAGATCAGGGCTTCGATTTGGGAGTTACCAATTCGTGTGTTACCCCGGTTTATTTCCAGGGAGGCGTTGGCGAAGCAACTAACGTAGTAATGGACTTACGCGAAAACTTCAATGTATTCTGTTCGGTAGTAACTTATCCGGTTATTCCAAAAGGACAAATCATGTTGCGCCTTATCCCAACAGCAATGCATACAATGGAGGATGTTGAATACACCATCAAGGCATTTGCCGAAGTCCGCGCAAAACTGGAAGAAGGCAAGTACAATACCTCACAAATCCCATCGATTCTCGATTAACTAAAAATAATGTAAAACCATCCTTCGGGATGGTTTTTTCATTTATGCTTTATTATATTTGCGTCTGACGCCTCTTTAGCTCAGTTGGTAGAGCAGCTCATTCGTAATGAGCAGGTCGCCGGTTCGAGTCCGGCAAAAGGCTCCAATTTGAAAATAAGCCCCGCAGAAATGGATATATTCAGCGGGGCTTATCTTTTTCTGAAAATTTACTTTTAGGAAACAAAACGGACAATCTCTGCCGATTTTAACATGAAAACTGCCCGTATAAGAAATCATTATTTTTTCTTCGATTGCTAAATATCAATTATTTTTTTCTTAAAAAAAAGTTTGGTACTAATCTGAAAAAACTACTTTTGCAGCGGCCTTTTTAGGTCATTAATTTATCAACATATTTTTAAAGATATGGAAAGTGAATCATTAATTCTCTTTTTTATAGTAGCGCTGGTCCTTGTTGGCGGTGCTATTATATTTTCATCCCTGGTAGCTCCAAAATCATTTAATCCGGTAAAATCAGAACCTTACGAGTGCGGTATTCCAACCGAAGGTCCTGCATGGATTCAGTTTAACGTGGGTTACTATCTTTTTGCTATTATCTACCTGGTTTTCGACGTTGAAACTGTATTCCTGTTTCCCTGGGGTGTAGTGATGAAAGCGATCGGAATGAGGGCATTTATTGAAATCATTATTTTCTTCTTCATACTGGGTCTCGGCCTTTTGTATGCATGGAAAAAAGGAGCTTTGAAATGGGTGTAAAAATCAAATCAATGAAGTATGAAGAGTTTGAGGATAATGAATCACTCGAACTCTTGAAGAAGTCAGGCGGCAATGTCTTTCTGACCAGTATTGACAGCGTTTTAAACTGGGGTGTTTCGAACTCTATCTGGCCACTTACCTTTGCAACAAGCTGTTGCGGGATTGAGATGATGGCTGCCGGAGCTCCGAGACACGATTTTGCGCGTTTCGGTATTGAAGTTTATCGTGCCTCGCCACGTCAGGCCGATGTTGTTGTTATTGCCGGAACAATCAACCACAAAATGGCCCCGATTCTGAAACGGTTGTACGATCAGATGCCTGAACCCAAATACGTGATTGCCATGGGTGCCTGCGCCATCTCCGGAGGTCCGTTCTACTACAATTCTTATTCAGTAGTTCGCGGTGTCGACCACATTATCCCGGTTGATGTTTACGTACCCGGATGTCCACCACGCCCGGAAGCATTGCTTTATGGCGTTATGCAACTTCAGCGTAAAATTAAAGGTGACTCTATTTTTCAACAAGAAAACCCGGACGAAAGGTTGCTTTAATTATCACAGAACATGCTAAACAGAGAAGAATTAAAAGATATCATCAAGGGATTTGAGCCAGAAGCCGAATTTCCTGAAGGAACCCAATTGCTGGAAGTTATAGTTCCGGCAGCTAAGTTATATGCTCTCACGGAAAAACTGAAATCGGATAAGCGTACAGCTTTCAATTATCTGATTGACCATACAGGAGTTGATTTCACAACTCATTTCACCGTTGTATATCATCTGGAATCGACAGAATTCAGACATCTGATTGTACTGAAATCGTTGATTACTGACCGTGAAAATCCTCAGGTTGACAGTTTGACATCCCTGTATGCAACTGCCGAATATTTTGAACGCGAAGTTTTCGACATGTTTGGAATCCGGTTTAACAACCACCCAAACATGAAACGCTTCTTCCTTGAAGACGGCTACGGATACCCGCTGCGCAAAGATTTCCGCGACGAAGTAAATATCATTGAACGATAAAACCCGAGAGATGAGTGAAGAAATAATAAAAGACGTAATTATTGGGGAAAACGAGGACTACATTATCAATTTAGGTCCCCAGCACCCATCAACCCACGGGGTATTACGATTTGAAGTTTGCCTGAAAGGGGAAACCGTTAAATACCTGATTCCACACATCGGTTATATCCATCGCGGAATGGAAAAAATGTGTGAGGCTGACACTTACCAGCAAATTATTCACCTGACTGACCGGATGGACTACCTTTCGGCCCACATGAATAACGAAGCTGTTTGTATGGTGGTAGAAGAAGCCATGCAGGTTGAAGTTCCGGAACGTGTGAAATACATCCGTACCATTCTTGATGAGCTGAACCGTCTGGCTTCGCACCAGTTGTGGTGGAGTGCTTTCGGTATGGACCTTGGCGCATTAACAACCTTCTTCTATGGTTTGCGCGACCGTGAACACATTCTCGATATTTTCGAAGAATCGTTTGGTTCGCGATTGCTCCACAGCTTCAACACACCGGGAGGTTTGATGCACGACATTCATCCGAACTTCCAGAAACGCACCAAAGAGTTTATTACCTACTTCAGAAAAAAATTACCAGAATACGATCAGTTGCTTACCGGTAATGTGATTTTCCAGAACCGTTCGATCGGTATTGGTAACATGAGTAAAGAAACCGCCATTTCATATGGTGTGACTGGTCCTTCGGGACGTGGTTCGAACTACTCGTGCGACATCCGTAAAATTGCTCCTTACGGCGCTTACGATAAAGTTCAGTTCAACGAAATTCTGGAAACCGGTTGCGATACTTTTGCCCGTTACAAGGTAAGAATGCGCGAAATGTGGGAATCTCTAAACATCATCGAACAGCTGATTGACAATATTCCTGCAGGCGATTTCACGGCTAAGATGAAGCCAATCATTAAATTACCAGCTGGTGAATATTTCAAGAGAGTTGAAACTGCTCGTGGAGAACTTGCCGTTTACGTGGTTAGCGATGGTAACAAATCGCCTTACCGCATGAGGTTCCGTACTCCAAACTTCGCCAACCTGTTTGTAATGAATGAAATTACAGCCGGTCATAAAATTGCCGACCTGATTGCCATCAGCGGTTCGCTTGACCTTGTAATCCCTGATATTGACCGATAAATCAACACACATATGTCATCTAATATCTACGACTTTTCGACGCTTACCGGAGCCATTCATACCTGGTTATCAGGATTGATGCCTTCCGGATTGGTCATTTTAAGCGAAATGGTCCTTGTCGGACTTGCATTCTTATTAATGTATGCGCTGTTAGGACTGTTTCTGGTTTACTTCGAACGTAAAGTTTGTGCCTTTATCCAAAATCGTGTGGGACCAAACCGCGTGGGTAAGTATGGTATCATTCAAACTATTGCCGACTTGATTAAATTGCTGATGAAGGAGTTGATCCCGATTCGCAAATCAGATAAATTTCTGTTCAACCTGGCTCCTTACATTGTGATTATTTGCTCGTTCCTAGCTATGGCTGCCATTCCGTATGCCAAAGGGTTACAGGCAATCGATTTCAACATCGGGGTATTTTACGTGATGGCAGTTTCGTCGCTTAGCGTAATTGGTATACTGCTGGCTGGTTGGTCAAGTAACAGTAAATATTCATTAATCGGTGCAATGCGAAGTGGCGCCCAGATTGTAAGTTACGAACTTTCAGTTGGCCTTTCGCTGCTTTCGATTATTGTATTTGCCGGAACCATGCAACTTTCAGGAATTGTTGAAAGCCAGGCTAACGGATGGTGGATTTTTAAAGGACACATTCCAGCCATTATTTCATTTATTATTTTCCTGATTGCCAGTACTGCCGAAATCAACCGCGGACCTTTTGACTTGGCTGAGGCTGAATCGGAATTGACCGCAGGTTTCCACACCGAATATTCAGGTATTAAATTCGCATTCTTCTTCCTTGCCGAATACATGAACATGTTTATCGTTTCAGCGATTGCCGCTACCGTATTCCTTGGAGGCTGGATGCCGCTTCACATCGGTAACTGGGAAGGTTTCAACCACATAATGGATTACATTCCTTCAGTGGTTTGGTTCTTCGGAAAAACTTTCTTTGTTATCCTGATTATCATGTGGTTCAAATGGACTTTCCCACGTTTGAGGATTGACCAGTTGCTTACCCTTGAATGGAAATACCTGTTACCAATCAGTTTGTTCAACATTGTATTGATCGCCTTCCTCGTCCTGATGGGATGGCACTTTTAACACTAAACTACAATGAATAGTATAGTACAATATTTTACCGACCTGTTCAAAGGACTATCGTCACTGTGGGCAGGTATGCGAATCACCGGGAAATATTTCTTTAGTCCCAGTGAGATTGTGACCCAGCAATATCCTGAAAACCGGAAAACTCTGAAAATGGAAGAACGGTTTAAAGGCGAAGTGACCATGCCTCACGATGAAAACAATGAGCATGCCTGTACCGGTTGCGGAATTTGTGAGATGAACTGTCCGAATGGTTCTATCGAAATTTTAACCGACCGTGTGGCTAACGCCGAAGGCAAAATGGAACGGGTGATTGATAAGCATATTTATCATTTGTCGATGTGTACGTTTTGTGAATTGTGCATAAAAACCTGCCCGTCGAATGCACTGGCCTGGGGTCAGAAATTCGAACATGCTGTTTTTGACCGGAGTAAACTCACCAAAGTTTTGAACCAACCCGGTTCGAAATTAAGAAAGGAGGCTAAGTAATGAATGTATTCATGTTTTATCTGTTCTCAGGAATCATCCTGGTTTGTTCGCTTTTAACGATCACTACCCGCCGGATTCTTCGCGCTGCTGTATATCTGTTGTGCGTATTGCTCTCAACCGCAGGTTTGTATTTCATGCTGAAATATCAGTTCATGGCTGCTGTTCAGCTTACGCTGTATGCCGGAGGTATCGTGGTGCTTATCATTTTCAGTATCCTTTTAACACATCACCTCACACACCGGTTTGCTCACCCAAACCTTACGAAACTGCTGATGGGTGTAGGTACTGCATTGGTTGGTGCCGGAATGGTTATTGCCACACTGTTATCCAATCCTTTTCAGGCCGGAACTGCTCCGGAATTACCTGTTGATATGACGGTTATTGGAACACAGCTGTTAAGCACCGAAAAGAACGGTTACGTTTTGCCATTCGAGTTGATCAGTATCTTGTTGCTGGCATCGATGATTGCAGCGATTGTTATTGCTAAAAAAGAAAAAAATAAAAACTCAGAGATATGATTCAGGGAATTCCAATCGAACATTTTTTAATCGTGAGCACCATCATGTTCTTCATCGGTGTTTGCGGTTTCATTATTCGCCGTAACCTGATTACCATGTTGATGGCCGTTGAGCTCATCCTGAATTCGGTTAACATCAATTTCGTGGTTTTCAACCGCTATTTGTATCCCGATCAGTTACAGGGACAATTCTTTTCGCTGTTCATTGTTGGTATTGCTGCTGCCGAGGCTTCGGTGGCCATTGCACTTATCATCAACATTTACAGAAAAATGAAGAACATTGAAGTTGAAAATGTAAATGAATTGAAATACTAAACTATAGAACAATGACAGGATATAGCTATACAGTATTAATTCCTTTGATTCCGCTGGTAATGTTTTTGGTTACCGGTTTACTCGGAATGAAATGGAAACCTATTATTTCCGGAGTGTTGGGAACTACCGGAATGGGAATTTCCTGGATTCTTTCACTGATCACCGCTTTCAGTTATTTCTTTGGCGGTCATCATGCCGAAGGTTTCCAGACCATCATCCCTTTTGAACTAACGTGGCTTCGGTTTACTGAAACACTGATCATCAAAATGGGTGTTTTACTCGACCCTATTTCAGTGATGATGCTTGTTGTAATCACGACCATTTCGTTTATGGTACACCTTTACAGCATCGGCTATATGCACGGTGAAAAGGGATTCCAGCGTTTCTTCGCTTTCTTATCATTATTTACCTTTTCGATGCTCGGACTGGTTATTGCAACCAACATTTTCCAGATGTATATTTTCTGGGAACTTGTGGGGGTTAGCTCGTTCCTGCTGATCGGTTTCTATTACCAGAAGCCATCGGCTGTTGCCGCTTCGAAAAAGGCTTTCATCGTTACACGTTTCGCCGACTTAGGTTTCCTTGTTGGAATCCTGATTCTTTCGTTTGTAACCGGAACTTTTGATTTTGGTAAACTAACCCAGCCCGGAACAACTATTTTCGGTAGCGCAGCTTCTATGAGCTTTATGGGAATTTCAGCCATGACCTGGGCAATGACCCTGATTTTTATGGGAGGTGCCGGTAAATCTGCCATGTTCCCGTTACACATCTGGTTACCCGATGCAATGGAAGGTCCAACTCCGGTTTCTGCATTGATTCACGCTGCAACCATGGTTGTTGCCGGTGTTTTCCTTGTAGCCCGTATGTTCCCAGTAATTCACTTCCAGGCTCCGGCTGCTCAGGAAATAATTGGTTACGTTGGAGGTTTCACTTCGCTTTTTGCTGCAGTTATTGCGATTACACAATACGACATAAAACGTGTGCTGGCATTCTCTACCCTATCGCAATTGGGTTACATGATGCTTGCTCTTGGTGTTTCAGGCTATGGTGGTGAAGAAGGTTTGGGTTACATGGCTTCCATGTTCCACCTGTTTACTCACGCTATGTTTAAAGCATTGCTTTTCCTTGGTGCTGGTTCAATCATTCATGCAGTTCATTCAAACTACATGTACGATATGGGTGGCTTGCGTAAATATCTGCCTATTACTCACATCACATTCCTGATTGCATGTTTGACCATCGCCGGTGTTCCGTTCCTTTCGGGATTCTTCAGTAAAGACGAGATTTTGGTTGCTGCTTTGAATCACAACAAACTTTTGTTTGCTATTGAGTTTATCGTAGCCGGTTTAACCGCTTTCTATATGTTCCGTTTATACTTCAGTGTATTCTGGGGAAAAGACAGACACTACCATCACACGCCACACGAAAGCCCGCTGGTAATGACCCTCCCATTGATGTTCCTTGCTTTTGCGTCGATTTTTGCCGGTTACCTACCGTTCCACGATTTGGTAACATCTGACAAAATGGGCTTCGAAACAGAAATGCACATGGCTGTGGCTGCTCCATCAGTATTGATTGGGTTATTGGGTATTGCAATCGCATGGATTTTGTATAAAAAAGAAAGCGATGTTCCGGCCAAAATGGCTAAAAGCTTTGGTATTTTATATACAGCAACCTACAACAAATTCTATTTCGACGAAATTTATCTTTTTGTAACCAAGAAGATCATTTTCAACTATATCTCTCGTCCAATTGCATGGTTCGACCGTCACATCGTTGATGGATTCATGGTAGGAATTGGGCTGGTTACCGAGAAAATTTCATACCAGATTAAGGGTATGCAATCCGGACAATTGCAGCATTATGCATTTATGTTCGTTGCCGGTGCTTTGGCCCTCGCCCTTTCGATGATCTATTTACTGATGTAGAATTATAACTTATAAAAATATATTCGAATGAATATCCTTACTTTATTAGTAGTAATACCGGTTCTGACCATCGTCGGCATCCTTTTCACCAAGGATTTGAAGGGCGCGAGGGTGGCTTCAGCAATTGGTATGAGCATCCAGCTCATTGTTACAGCGGTGCTTCTGTTCATGTACCTTGGCGCCAGACAATCGGGCAACATGCACGAAATGTTGTTCACTGCAGATTATACCTGGTTTAAAAGTTTAAATATCCATTATAATATTGGTGTTGACGGTATCGCTGTTGCGATGCTCTGTCTGACTTCAATTGTATGTTTCGCCGGAATTTTTGCTTCGTGGGAAATGGAATATCTCTCGCGTGAATTCTTCATCTCGCTGATTTTGCTGGCGACCGGAGTTTACGGTTTCTTCATTTCGCTTGACTTATTCACCATGTTCCTGTTCTACGAATTAGCTGTAATCCCAATGTATCTGTTAATCGGAGTTTGGGGTAGCGGTCCGAAAGAAGCTTCGGCAATGAAACTGACCTTAATGTTGATGGGAGGTTCGGCCTTGTTGATGGTAGGTATTTTTGGTATCTATTTCAACTCTGCTCCTGATGGAGGTCCGCTCACGTTCAACATCATGGAAATTGCGAAAATACACATCCCTGTAAAAGCCCAGATGTTCTTCTTCCCATTCACTTTTGTGGGATTCGGAATTCTTGGTGCTTTGTTCCCATTCCACACATGGTCACCCGATGGTCACGCTTCAGCGCCAACTGCTGTATCGATGCTCCATGCCGGTGTATTGATGAAACTTGGGGGTTACGGATGTTTCCGCGTTGCGATGTTCCTTATGCCACAAGCTGCTCAGGAAATGGCCTGGATTTTCATTATTCTTACTTCAATCAGCGTAGTTTACGGTGCATTTGGAGCCATCTGGCAGAAAGACCTTAAATTCATCAATGCTTATTCTTCAGTAAGCCATTGTGGACTTGTAATTTTTGCCCTTTTGATGATGAACCAGACGGCTATGGATGGTGCCATCCTTCAGATGATTTCTCACGGTTTGATGACAGCCCTTTTCTTCGCCCTGATTGGTATGATCTACGGACGTACCCACACCAGGAATGTAACAGAAATGGGAGGTTTGATGAAAGTAATCCCTTTCCTTGCCGTAGTTTATATGATTGCCGGTTTTGCTTCACTGGGTCTTCCGGGATTAAGCGGATTCGTTGCTGAAATGACTGTTTTTGTTGGTGCATTCCAACATCAGGATATGTTCCACCGTGTTGTAACGGTTATTGCCTGTTCTTCCATCGTAATTACTGCAGTTTATATTCTGCGTGTAGTTGGTTTAATGTTGCTTGGTCCGATTAAAGATCCGCACCACGAACACCTGGAAGATGCCAGATGGTACGAAAAACTGAGTACCATTACGCTGGTTGTTTCAGTAGCTGCTATCGGTATTGCGCCTCTTTGGTTATCTGACGTGATTTTATCAAGCCTGAAACCAATTGTTGATAAACTTGCTGCGGCAATACCATTTTAATTTAACCTGAACTACAAATACCGAAAAATATGGATCTCGGACAATTTTTACTCATGCGACACGAAATGCTGCTCACCATTGCTGCAGTAGCTATTTTGATCGCTGAAGTTGCAACCTCTGAAAAAAACAAAGCCCGCATCATTCCGTTTGCGCTTGGAATTTTTGCCCTGGTAACATTGATTGGGTTTATTCCCACCGAAACCGGAACCTTGTTTGGTGGCTCGTACCAGGCCAGTCCGCTCACCACATTCATGAAAAACACCTTGAATCTGGGCGTTCTGATCATCTTTTTGCAGGCAGAGAGCTGGCTCAGGAAAGCGGAAAACCTTGATAAAATCAGCGAATATTTTGTGCTGACCATTTCAACCCTGATTGGGATGAATTTCATGGTTTCGGCCGGCGACTTCCTGACTTTCTATGTTGGTCTTGAAACTGCTACCATTCCAATTGCTGGTATGGCTGCTTTCGATAAATACAAAAGCGAATCGGCTGAGGCTGGTATCAAACTGATCCTGTCTTCTGCCCTATCTTCAGGAATTTTACTGTTTGGACTTTCAATGCTTTACGGTGCAACCGGCTCGATTTACTTTGCCGACGTTGCTGCCAAAGTAGCTCCAAATGCAATGATTGCTCTTGGTTTTATCTTCTTCGTAAGCGGTATGGGATTCAAAATCTCACTGGTTCCGTTCCACTTCTGGACTGCTGACGTTTATGAAGGTGCACCAATTAACGTTACATCATACCTTTCAGTTATATCGAAAGGTGCTGCAGCATTTATTTTCTCAATCGTTTTGTTCACAGTGTTCAAAACAATTGTTACAACCTGGCAACCGCTCATTTATACCATCGCCGTATTCACAATGACTTTGGCTAACTTGTTTGCACTGCGCCAGAATAACATCAAACGTTTCCTTGCTTTCTCATCTATTGCACAGGCTGGTTTTATTCTCCTTGGTGTTTTGAATGCCGGCGAGCTTGGAATGACTGCTGTGGTTTATTTTGTTTTGATTTATGTTTTCACCAACCTCGGTGCTTTCGGTGTAGTTTCGGCTATTTACGATGCTTCGGGCGTTGAAACCATTTCAGGATACAACGGCCTTTACAAAACCAATCCAAAGTTGAGCTTGCTGATGACTTTATCATTGTTCTCTTTGGCTGGTATTCCGCCGGTAGCTGGTTTCTTCGGAAAATTCTTCCTGTTCACTGCTGCCGCTGGTGCCGGATATTATATCCTGGTATTGATTGCCGTTTTGAATGCAACCATTTCATTGTACTACTATTTGAAAGTAGTAAAGGCAATGTTCATTGATCCAAACGATCAACCGATCCCAACTTTCCGCAGCTCGAATGCTATGCGTATTGCTTTGGTGATGTGTGTTGCAGGTGTGTTTATTATTGGTTTCGCAAGCGGTATTTTCGAATACATCCGCAGCATCAGCCAACTCTTTTTAAACTAATAAGACTCTGAGAAATGGCTTTAAATAAAGGAAAACATATTGTAGAAGAAATTGACGGAGTTCGTTGCTCGCTGGTTGAAAAAGGCGCTTCGCCTGAGCGGACTGAATTCCTGAAAAAGTTACTCGAAAAAAACAACTATATCGTAAAAGTTGCTGCTGAAGGCGAATCCGGAACTTTCAAAATTGGTGTGACCGATTTGCTTTTTAACCCTGTGATTGATGTTTACAAAAGACGTTTGATCAGTTTTTCGGGTAAAAAAGTAACTCCGGCATACTGGCTTCAGGAATCGGATAAAGAAACCGAAGCTGAAGTAAATTACTGGAACTTTAAATAAGAAACTGTTACAGATAAAATATAAAATGGCTTTAGCCCCGCGGCTGAAGCCATTTTTTATGTTTGCATATCTGATTTTCGTGTTATTATTAAAAGCATCGATTCGTCATGTTCAACATGACGGCGGGAAACTTAACTCGTACGACTAAATCTTTAACTCGTGCACTTAATTCTTAACTTGTTCAGCTATATTTTTAACTCAAATGCCCGGAATTTCAACTCGTGTGCAATATTTTCAACTCTGATGGCTATAAACCTTACTAGAAGCTTTTAACTGTTTTTTTAGCCTTATTCCGAACAAAACAGCCGCTGTGGATAAACCACCAACAAAACCCATCCAAACTCCTGAATAACCAAGCTTAAACACAAAAGCAAGCAGATAACTTACAGGCAAACTTACCACGATATACGAAAAGAAGGCCATAATCATCGGAATTCGCACATCGGCTATTCCGCGAAGCGCTCCCAGCAGAACGACCTGTATTCCGTCGAAAACCTGGAAAAACGCCCCCACCACCAGCAGGCCAGCTGCAACCTTAATAACTGCCGGATCGGAAGTAAATAAAAGAGGCAAATGATTCCGGAGAAGCACAAACAGAATTCCCATTGTTGACATGAACACAATAACCAGATGCAATGAGGCAAATATGCTTCGCCGTAATTCCAATTGGTTATTTTCACCAAATGCATGACTGACACGAATTGTTGTTCCGGAAGCCAAACCAAACGAGATCATATAGGTCATTGCAGCCATACTAATGGCTACCTGATGCCCCGCAAGCGACTCTTTCGAAATCCAACCCAACATGATTGCCCCCAAACTGAAAGCCAGAATTTCGATAACCATTTGAATACCTATGGGCAAACCAATGGAAACAATCCGTTTAATCTTCAATTTGTCGAAAGTAGAGTGAAAGGCTTCGGAAAGATAAACTCTGAAGGCAGGTCGCTTGAGCATTACCACCGTAAAAATAACCGGCATGATCAGCCTGGCCGTCAGCGAAGCAAAACCCGAACCGTTTAATCCCAAAGCCGGAAAACCGAATTTACCGTAAATAAGCACGTAGTTCAGAATAATGTTGACCAGGTTGATCACAATGGTAATAACCATGGCAATCCGGGTATTCCCAATTCCTTCAAAAAATTGCTTGAACGAGAAAAACAACAGCAAAGGAATAAGTGAAGATACATGCAAAAGATAGAATGGAATGGCTTTACTCACCACTTCATCACTTTGCCCCATCAGCGGCATAAACAGCACAACCGATGTCATTACTGCACACAACAGCAAGGAGGCAATAAAATTGACCAGCATACCATTCCTGAACCAGCTTCCCAGGTTGTTTTTACTTTTTGAATTCAGCGATTGGCCCACTAAAGGCGTCAGGCCAAGCGTTACGCCGAGCCCGAAAAGCATTCCGATATGAAATATATTGATGGCAAACGAAGCCGCCGCCAGCTCGGTGGTTCCAAGGTGCCCAACCATAATATTATCGACAATATTTACAGTTACCTGCCCGATCTGCGAAAATATCACGGGAACAGCCAGCGTCAGATTTTTCCTGTAAACAGGAATATAGTCAGCGAGTCTCACAATTTTGATTTAAATTCAGGACAAAGAAAGGGAATTATAAAGAAAACCAGTAGCTGAATTTAACCATGAATACATTTTCTGATTTCCCTTCCCAAATACCACCAAAGCTTTTCCAGATCGATTGGCCCAGCTGATCGGAATAAGCCGAGCGGGTGTTGGTCCAAACGAGGTATAAAGTCGATCCCGGACGAAATTCCCAACGACCAACAAAATTGGAGTGAAATTCGTGGTAGTTGAAGTCAGGATTTTTAATGGAATAAAGCTTACTTCCATTTTTACTTACCGAATAACGACCATTAGCCTGATCAGTAACCTCCAGCGATGCATACCGATCGTCAAATGATCTGGCCGACCCGTTTACCACCTGACGAAAGTTAGAGTAATTACCTACTGAAGCATAAGGGTTTCCGTAGTACTGAATGGAAATTTCGGGAGACAGATAATATTCGATTCTTAATGTGGTTGAAATGGTAGTCCGGTCAATTTTTCCCACTAAATATTGTAAGCGTTTCTCGGCATCAGTAACTCTGGCAGCAAATTTATTATTATCAATATTTTGGGTAAGAACAGTTCTTGTCATTACATTAAACCTACTGCTAATCTGCCATTGAAATTGAAGTTGACCACCCGATCCGTTATAACTATCGTCGTTGGCCCAGTAAAATATCGGACCAAACATTGTCGAGAAATCTTTTGCGTAATTGGATTGTATCGTAAATTGAAGACTATTGTACGAACCCTTGTACAACATTGGACCACCACGCAATTCTCTGGTATCAAACATATTGAAATTTTTCCTGAGGTTAAGGTGCGTCATCCAAAGATTTTTGAAATGAATAAAACCATGTAAATTCAGGCGATCCAGCGTGGTTTCATTCCCATAACTCATTTCGTGCAACTGAGTTAACTGAGCATAATAACTCCGTACAATTCCTTTGGGCTTATTTACTTTATATGTGAAGTCTGTTGTTTGCTGAATAAGGTCGGCCTGGTACAAATAGCCCAGGTCGTTGAAATCAATACCGGGCGACCGCCAGTTTACCGTGCCAATTGCTCTAAACCGGCCACTCCGCTTTCCACCGCTTAAATAACCGCCCCAGCCTGATAAACTGGTTCGATCGGCATTGAATTCCAAATGATCGGCATCAGGTCGCTGATAATAATGTACCGACGATAACTGGAGATCAGAAATTGCTTCCTTATCACCCCGAATATCACTGAAAAAGCTTTTAAAATCAACAAAGTATTTCCTGTTTTTCCAGTTGTGCTCAAAATCAATACCTCCAACGGTAGATGATTTGGGCAAAAAATTCAATTGCTGATCTTTAATATTTCGCATGGTCGAAGTTATCATTCCACCCAAAACAGTTCTGCCATCATTAAAATCCTGCTTTATGCGCCCCACCATGAAATTGGTCAACGGTTCGATAACCGTATCCATTTTGGCATTTGGGCTGTAAATCGTGGCACTTTCTTTCGCTGTGAGGCTTTGTACAACTCCTACAGACAAACCTTTTTTCGTCTTACCGGTCAATTTTAAAGCACTTAAAATAGGCACATTGGCAGCAACATCCACGGTTTGGTTTTCCTCAAGATTATCAACAACATCCCAATAAAGGCTTGGTTCGTGACCAATTCTACGGCTGTAATACAGCATGTCACTTCCTATGGAATAGTCGAGAACAGTGTTTCCCTCCAAAAAGAATGGTCGTTTTTCTTCATTGAAAACTTCATACGAAGTCAGGTTTAATACTGCCGGATCAACCTCTACCTGTCCAAAATCAGGGTTAATGGCATAATCCAGAGTCAGCCCCGAATTCAAACCAATTTTACCATTCAACCCTGCACCAGGCTTCAGTTTCGAGTTTTGATCGCTGTTGGGGCTATAGCGCGCATTTACATAGGGTAAAAATTCGTAGTTGGTTTTTGGCCTGACACCATCAATCCCCTTAAGTTCGCCAAACAGATAAACTACTGCAGGCGCATCAACCGGAATTAATTTCCATTGGTTGTTTTCATTGTTACGCTCAATCCATCTCCAGATATGCAGCCCCCAAACCTGCGATTCTCCGGGCGAGAAACGTAACTGACTGAAGGGAATCTGCATTTCAGCAGTCCATATTGAATCGTAAACCTGAGTCTTTCCGTCCCATACGGCGTCCCAATTATAATCGAGGTTATCAGAGCCCAAATGTACCATATCAATTTTCTGACCTGCTGCGGTCAGATTAAACTCGTATGCTGTCTTCTTGTCGTTATAAGAATCAAAAGCAATTCCAACAATGTCGCCCGTTGCGGCATCAATATCGCGTCGCGATAAAACAGATCTTATTTTTCCGGGGCCAACATCGTAACATTTGAATCCGATATACAGGTTATTGTTATCATACAAGATTTTGACTTCTGTTTGCTGTGATGGACTTTTTCCCTGATTAGGAACCTGCTGAGTAAAACCTCCCGACCAACTGCCGGCTTCCCAACAAGCCTCATTCAATTTGCCATCTATTTTAGGTCTGTCATTAATCTTTGTTGCAACATATACACGTTCGGTTCCGGCGAGCCTGTTAACAGTAGAATCGACTGAAAGAGTATATTTTTCGGGCATTTGAGCGATAACGAAAGTCGAGAAAAACAAAAAGAGAGTACAAAAATAGGCCGATCGTAATTGCATATCAGTTGTTTGTGGCTGACAAATATAACAAATACACGCCAATGAGCATATGTTAACTTATTTTTTTTGATTAAAATAAAAATCAATTTCGCAAACAATTAATACATTTTGCGGTTGTAAAAGCTTGGTAAATGAAAAAAACTTTGAATTTGTTGAAATGAATGAAAAACCAAAAATGAAAAAGATCTCGAAAATTCTGATTGCAAACCGAGGAGAAATAGCCATCCGAATTATGCGAACATGCCGTGAGATGGGTATTTCAACTGTTGCGGTATTTTCCGATGCCGACCGTACATCAATGCATGTAAGGTATGCTGACGAGGCCTATCATATAGGGCCTTCCTCTTCTTCCGAAAGTTATCTAAATGCCGATAAAATTATAGATGTTGCTCTGAAGGTAAAGGCCGATGCCATCCATCCCGGCTATGGATTTCTTTCAGAAAATTCAGCTTTTGCCCGAAAATGTTCTGATAATGGCATAAAGTTTATTGGCCCGTCGCCAGAAGTGATAAACCAAATGGGCGATAAAATTCAGGCACGGTTAACCATGATTGCCGCCGGAGTTCCTGTTGTGCCTGGTACTACCGAAAGTATAAAAACGGAAAAAGAAGCCCTTGATACGATTAAGGAAATCGGGTTGCCGGTTATGGTTAAAGCTGCGGCTGGCGGAGGTGGTAAAGGAATGCGACTAATAACCGAAGAAAAAGATATCGTTTCATTGGTCAGATCGGCCCGCTCCGAAGCAAAGTCCGCGTTTGGAAATGATTCGGTTTATATAGAAAAATACATTTCATCGCCACATCATATCGAATTTCAGGTTATTGGCGATCAACACGGAAATTTCATTCATTTATTCGAGCGCGAATGCTCCGTTCAACGCCGCCATCAAAAGATGATTGAAGAAACCCCATCGCCACTTATGACTCCGGAACTCCGGAAGAAAATGGGCGAATATGCTGTTGAAGCTGCCCGGGCTGTAAATTACGAAGGAGCAGGAACCATTGAATTTTTGGTCGATAATAAACTGAATTTTTACTTCCTTGAAATGAATACCAGGCTACAGGTTGAGCACCCAATAACAGAACGTGTTACAGGTATCGATTTGGTTAAGCAGCAAATATTGATTGCAGAAGGACATCCGATTGAATTTACTCAGGAAAGCCTTCGTCAATCGGGACACGCGATCGAATGCCGTGTTTATGCCGAAGATTCGGAGAATAATTTCATGCCTAATCCTGGTAAGATTTATAACATCACCGAACCTCTGGGACTAGGTGTTCGCACCGATGGATATGTTTACGAAGGCTATGAAATTCCAATCTATTATGATTCAATGATTTCAAAACTTATTGTTTGGGCTGAAAACCGTGAAGAAGCTATTGCCCGAATGAAACGTGCCTTGTACGAATACAAAATTACCGGAGTAAAAACCTCGATTAAGTTCCTGGAACGAATTATGGATACCGAAGATTTCAGAACAGGAAACTACGACACTAATTTCATCGAGAAAAACAAGGACATCCTGCTTTCCGAATCAAAATGTCCGGATGACTGTGAGGATATGATCATTATTGCCTCTTACATCGAGTATCTTGACAGGTTAAATATTTCGCAAACTTCCAAAGGTATGTTCCCTGCACAAAACCGCTGGAAAAAATACACTTATCAGAAGAATTTTGAACGTTTATAACCCCCGGTAAACCATGTCAATAGAAATAAGAATAGATAAAAGAATAGCTGCGGTAGAAATACTGAAACAGTTTGAAAACCTCCTTGAAATTAGGGTTGACGAGAAAATATACCAGGTTGATTTGATGCATAACGACGAAGGTATCTTTTCGATTTTAGCAAATGGTCGTTCTTTTAATATAGAACTGGTACCACAATCAAAAACCAAACATTATACGGCTTATACGCTTTACGACACCTATGATATTGAAGTAATTGATGCCGAATCGAGGTACCGGCGAAATCGCTCCGGAATTTCTCCGCTAACTTCAGAAAATACAATTGCTTCGCCAATGCCCGGAAAAGTTGTTAAAATTCAGGTTAAAGTGGGCGACGAAGTTAAGGCAGGCGATACACTGATAACTATTTCGGCAATGAAAATGGAAAGTGAATACAAATCGCCCAAAGACGGAAAAATAGCTAAAATTCATGTCAGCGAAGGAAGTACCGTTGACGCCAATCAAGTATTAATCGAAATCGCATAAAACCAAAGTATATGGATTTAAAAGCCAAATTTGATCAGTTTGAACATTTCAACCAGCAGGCAGAAGTTGGAGGAGGAATTGAACGTATTGAAAAACAGCACAGTTCGGGTAAAAAAACAGCCCGCGAAAGAATTGAAATGCTTCTTGATCCGGGAACTTTCCACGAAATTGATAAAATGGTGACGCACCGGGCAACCGATTTCGGAATCGACAAGCAAAAGATTCCGGGAGATGGAGTTGTTTCGGGATATGGAAAAATTGATGGTCGTCTGGTTTATGTCTTCGCGCAGGATTTTACTGTTTTTGGAGGCACACTCAGCCGAACCAATGCCGATAAGATTATAAAAATTCAGGATTTGGCTGTAAAAATGGGAGCACCGCTTATCGGACTTAACGATTCGGGTGGAGCCCGCATTCAGGAGGGTGTTGAAAGCCTGGCAGGTTACGCAGATATTTTCTACAACAATGTTCTTTCATCGGGTGTTATCCCACAAATTAGTGCAATTCTCGGTCCGTGTGCCGGAGGTGCTGTTTACTCGCCAGCGCTAACCGACTTCATTTTTATGGTTGAAAAAACCAGCCATATGTTCGTTACCGGGCCTGAAGTAATCAGAACTGTAACTCACGAAGATGTTTCAAAAGAAGAGCTTGGAGGTGCTATTACTCATGCTTCAAAAAGCGGGGTTGCCCATTTTACCGGAAGCGACGAAGAAACTACACTTATGATGGTTCGAGAACTGTTAAGTTTCATTCCGTCTAACAACATGGAAGAGCCTCCTTCTAAAATTTGCTCTGATCCTGAGGACAGAATCGATACATCTTTAAATGATGTGGTTCCTGTTGATCCGAATAGACCATACGATATTAAGGATATCATTCATAAAATAATTGACGATGAACATTTCCTTGAAGTTCAGCCACATTATGCAGCCAATATCGTAGTTGGCTTTGCCCGGATGGGTGGAAAATCTATTGGCATTGTTGCCAATCAACCTGCACATTTAGCAGGTGTTTTAGATATTAATTCGTCGGCAAAAGCTGCCCGGTTTGTTCGTTTCTGCGATGCATTTAATATTCCGCTGGTCACTTTAGTTGATGTACCCGGATTTTTGCCAGGTACTGGTCAGGAATTTGGAGGAATCATTAAGCATGGGGCCAAATTGCTATACGCCTTTGCCGAAGCCACTGTGCCTAAAATTACCCTGATTACCCGCAAGGCATACGGAGGCGCATACGACGTAATGTCGAGTAAGCACATTGGTGGCGATGTAAATATGGCCTATCCAACAGCTGAAATTGCTGTAATGGGTCCAGACGGCGCCATTAATATTTTATTCAGAGGTAAACTCTCGGATGATGAGAAAGCTGATGCAGTGCTGGATTATCGTGAAAAATTTGCTAACCCTTATCGGGCTGCTTCTCTGGGATATATCGATGAAATTATTCTTCCGCAGGAAACCCGCTCCAAAATTATTGAGGCATTAAATATGACTCACAACAAGCGAAAATCGAACCTCCCGCGCAAGCACGGCAACATTCCGCTTTAGAGTTTAATATGAAAGGCAAAAGATAAATTAACGTTCTTTTGCCTTTTATTTTGTTATTGAAAATTAATGGAACATCCTGCTTCAGTGTGCGTAATACCTAAAAAATAGTCGTGGAAAGGAGGTGGATCATGGAAGATCAAAACATTAAAAGCTATCAGTTAATTATAGGACTGGGACTGGTTTTAGCCGGAATTCTCATTTTTTCATTTCTACCTGATCCAATCAGATTTTTTGGATTTGCTTTTATCATTGCTGCTGCTATATACTTTGCCTACAAATCAGCAGGCAAAAATGGCAGAAGAAATAATATTGGACATTACAGGAGCCGAACACGTGATGAAATGTTGCGACATCACCACAGAGCAAAATAACAAAGCCAGTTTTAAGCTGGCTTTGTTATTTTGTATAAGGCTGTGAAAACTTCTCCGGAATTAAAATCTACTCTATTAGTTTTTTAATATCACGACGACATGAATTAGCTAAATATGGTTCTGCTATTGCTTTGCGTATTAAATCCATGTTTTCGCTATTACTGCGGAAAATTGAAAAAACCTGGCTCACCGCGAGGCTATCATTATCGCGCTTAAGTAAAGTTATTTCATCTCCTGTTTTTACACTTCCTTCAGATAAAACGCGCACATAAACTCCCGGATAAGGCAACTCCCAAAAATCTGAAACTGCCTCCTGACTGCCAAAACGAACACCGAGCTTAAAACAGGGCTGCCGTGGTTGCGAAACCTGCACCACGGCATCGCCAACCTGCAACTGGTCGCCAATTCTTATTTCCGACTCATCCAGACCAATTACGGTCAAATTTTCGCCAAACATCCCCCATTGCCAATCCAGATTGGGGTATTTACTTTTCCAGAATGAATAATGATCGGCAGAATACAAATAACAGGCTTTGTCAGAACCTCCATGATATCTTCTGTCGATCACATGATCATTTACGACATCTTCCTTTCCTAAAAAAATCGGACTATTTACCGGGTATTTATAAATACCTGTTTCAATCTTCTGGCCCCGCCATTCAATACCGGTAGGTTCGGCTATATTGGTTGATACAATTTTCATACTATCTCAAATTATTCTTCATCAATTATTTCCTGAACCCGGCCCACTTCACCTGTTTCAAGCCTAACTTTAATGCCATGAGGATGATTGGCCGAATTGGTCAATATGTTTTTTACAATACCTTCAGTCAATTCACCGGTACGCTGATGTTGCTTCTGTACAATATTTACCAGCATCCCCGGTTTTACATCCGATCTTTTCCGTCCATCCATATTTTGTTTTTCTGGCAAATAAAGGAAAAATATGAGTGCATACGTATAAAAAACGAGAAAAGCCATCTTGCGAATGGCCTTTTCTCTGGTAAATGTTTGAAACTATTCTATTACACACTCAACGACAAATATTTAAGAAATTCGTCTTTACGAACCTGGTCTTTGAAGACTCCGCCATATTCCGAAGTTATAGTAGAGCTTCCTTCGTCCTGAATTCCACGTGAGGATACGCATAAATGCTTTGCATCAATAACTACAGCCACATCCTCAGTTTTGAGAATACGCTTCAATTCATTGGCAATCTGCACTGTTAAACGTTCCTGAACCTGCGGTCTGCGCGCAAAATAGTCAACAATCCTATTAATCTTTGACAGACCAATCACTTGTCCGCTAGACACATAAGCAACATGCGCTTTGCCAACTATGGGCAAAAAATGATGCTCGCAGGTTGAATTGAGGTTGATATTCTTCTCAACCAACATTTCACCATATTTAAACTTGTTTTCGAATACTGAGATTTTGGGTTTATTTTCCGGATTAAGTCCCGAGAAAATTTCCCTAACAAACATTTTGGCTACACGATGCGGAGTTCCGTTCAGGCTGTCGTCGTTTAAATCGAGGCCAAGAATATCCATAATATCCCGGAACTTACTCTCAATCAGCACCACCTTCTGCTCATCGCTCAGCAAAAAAGCATCATCGCGCATTGGAGTTTCCAACGAGGTTGCAATGTGATTATCACCTATTAAATCGTGTCCGTTGGTATTATTATTGAGAGGCAAATGTGATCCATTTAGCTTTGGCTTTGCCGTTTCTGTTTTAAAAAAACCTGTTACTTTCATACCCAAATCTCCTATTAATTAATTCAATAGTTTAAACACTGGTCCATGATTTTTTGTTTAAAAAATATATAAAATATTTAAACAAAATACTCTAACATCATCACAAAAATCAATATATCAACAACTTAAATATAAACTTACAAAAGTGAATATTTTACAGTTTAAACATCTGAAACTGAAGTTTGGTTCATCTACGAACCAATAATAAAAAAGAAAGGCCATCCAAAAAATGAATAGCCTTTACTCTTTAACCACAAATTAACCTTTAATCAGGAGAAACAACTCCAACACCTTCTATTTTTTTATATACCTGAGGATCACCTTTATACCTTATTTTGCCAAATCCGCTAATCGTTGCATCTAGCCTTTCTGTTGGATAAACACTTCCGGCACCAACTCCTTCAATGCGAATGTAGCAACGCCTGGTTTTCAGGTCGATGGCATCCAAATAACCGGCTCCGGATAATTTTGCATCCAGTTCATCGGCTATACCATCGAATTCAAATTTAACGCCTCCCTCTCCTACTATATTAACTTTCCGGGCTTTCATATTCATTTCAACGGTAGCACCGCCTTCAACATGCAGGTCAAAATCTTTTAAGTCGACGTATCCTTTCGTTTCCAGCTTTACCCCACCTTCAATGACCAGTTTTTCAAGATCTTTGAACGTGATGTACAGTATCAATTCGTCAAAATCGAAATGCTTTTTAATAATTTTCAAGCTAAGGGTCTGGGTGTCTGACTGCACATCAATGTACCTGAAATTATCTTCATCGGTTTTTATTCTCAGGCCTGATTGAGATCCTTGTTCAAGAATTACTTTGAATGCTCCTTCGAGATATATTTTTGTAAAAGGCTGAATATTGTAGGTTCTGGTATCCGAATCGTCCCACGCTTGTTGAACGGGCATCACCGGCATTGCAAAAAGTTTGGATACAAATACGCCCAAGGCAAAAATAAGGCTGGTCAATCGAAGCAGGTACATAGTATTCAGATTTTAATTTCTGAATCAAAGCTATTTAAACGGTGTGCTAAAATTGCCTTTTTTTCGATGAACTGCAGATTTCTTTAGGTGAACCGAAATTTTTTAAGGAATAAGCATTTTCAGGCTTTAACTAATACCAGTAAATTAAAGATCTTCTGGTTTATTTTCTGTCAATTTTTTGGCATACAAAAGGAAATAGGCTGGCAGAATCAGGCCTATTAAGAACATGACTATGTCCGTAACCAAAACATGGCTTTGAGCAGCTAATTTCAATCCGGTTGCCACTCCTGAAAAAGCCAAAACCAACATCAGTAAAATGAGAAATACGATTCGCTTCGATCGTTTGTATAATGATACAAAAAGAAACCACACTGCGCCTATCCCAACACCCAAGATCGCCTGCTGGCTGTTTCCTTCCGAATATTTCAAAATGCCATAAACAACTGGTAAAAACGAAAAAATAACCAAGAAGCGGAAAATACTGCTTATCAACCGATTGTAATAATACACATTGGGCATTACCGGGAAAAAGCTAAACTTTGCATCTTTACCTTTTTGATATTCAGGAGATAATAAATCCTGTTCCGAATGAATTAACTGGCGTTCCAGAGCGATTTTAACAGCTGCATTTCTTGCCTTTTCCTGATAATCTTTCTGATTTCTCAAGATATTCATGATCTGGCCATCGGTGTAGCCAGAGTAACGTTCATAAAAACTTGAAATATTGTTGTTTTCCTGTCCCGAATTGCTCATAACTCCATTATTACAATAATTGCCTTTTGTGGCAGTCTCTTTTTATTCTTCAAAGATTCCTTTTCCCTGCCTGATTACTACCGGCGTATCATCGGTGCAATCGACAATTGTTGAGGGAATATTATCACCATATCCACCATCGATGACCAAATCGGCAAAATCGTGAAATCGTTCATGAATTAATTCCGGATCGGTCGAATACTCAATAATCTCATCGTCATCATGAATTGAAGTCGACATAATAGGGTTCCCCAATTCCCGAATTATTTCGATAATAATTAAATTATCAGGGATGCGAATACCGACTGTTTTCTTTTTCCCCTTAAAATATTTGGGCACATTGCTGTTTGCATTTAAGATAAAGGTAAACGGACCCGGCAGGTACTTCTTCAACAACTTAAAAACCTGATTTGAAACGGGTTTCGAAAAGTCGGATAAATGACTTAAATCGCTGCAAATAAACGAAAAGTTGGATTTTTCGACAGATACATGTTTATACCTTGCCACTTTTTCAACTGCTTTTGCATTGGTAATATCGCAACCCAACCCATATACAGTATCCGTAGGATAAATAATTATTCCCCCATTTCTCAATACATCAGCCACTTGCCTCACGTCTTTGGGGTTGGGATTTTCAGGATAAATTTTTAAAAGCATTTGAAACCTCCATTCTTCTTTTCTAGCGGACGTAAATTTAGTTATTTTGGCGCGGTTTTCATTTAAATTTCGAAATATGAACAAAGAATTTGTCATAACTGAAGATGGGTCGCATACAATATATCTGCCTGAAATGGACGAGCATTATCATTCAACACATGGTGCTGTACAGGAATCACTTCACGTATATATTAACCAGGGATTGCTTCAATTTCCCCTGAAAGAAATATCAATTCTTGAAATTGGTTTTGGTACCGGACTAAATGCTTTTCTCACTTATGTTTTTGCTGTTAAGAATAATCTAAAAGTAACTTTTACGAGCATTGAGAAATTCCCCCTAACTGAAGCAGAATACACTGCCCTAAATTATTCAGAAACGATTTTCACCGAGCATGCCAATGTTCTGAAGAAAATGCACCAGTGCGAATGGAATTCATTGGTGGAGATTACACCAGAATTTTCAATCAGGAAAATACAGGCAGATTTACTGACCTGGGAATTCGGTTCCCCCGAGCAATTTGACTTATTATACTACGATGCCTTTGCGCCCACCAAACAACCCGAAATGTGGACTGAAGAGCTCATAAATAAGGTAAGTGCTTGCATCAAAAAGGACGGTATTATCGTGACCTATTGTGCCAAAGGGGCAGTGCGCAGGGCATTTGCAGCTGCCGGATTTCAAATGGAACGAATTCCCGGTCCGATAGGAAAAAAAGAAATACTGAGGGGCAAAAAGACTATTTAAGAAATAGTGCCAACTAATAAAAATTAATCTATATTCGTAGCCTTGAAATCAAAATTTTACTAATGTCTGATTATCAGTTCAAAAACCAACTTGAAGAATTCTCATATGCTCTGGGGCTTTCTATCTCGGCTAATCTCATTCAATCCGGCGTAAAAGAGATTGACCCACCTCAGTTTCTAAGCGGCATTCAGGATGTTTTTTCAGGGAATAAGCCAAGCCTTTCGATGGACGAAGCAAACAACATTTTGCAGCAGTTTATTATGGCCGGTAATGCCGAAATTGCCAATAAAAACCTGGAAGATGGACTTGTATTCCTTTCAGAAAATTTAAGGAATGATGGAATTTTTGAAACTGAATCGGGTTTGCAATATAAAATTCTAAAAGAAGGTAACGGCGTTTCACCAACGCTTGACGACCAGATTAAATGCCATTATCATGGAACTTTACTCGACGGCACTGTTTTCGACAGCTCGGTAGAACGCAGGCAGCCGGCAGTTTTTCCGGTTAATGCGGTTATACGGGGTTGGACTGAGGCCTTGCAATTAATGTCGGTTGGAGCCAAATGGCGGTTGTTCATTCCCTCGAATCTGGCTTATGGTGAGCAAGGTGCCGGTGGTTTAATCGGACCAAATGCAACTTTGATTTTTGATGTGGATTTATTGGAAATTGTTTAATTAATATAAAAGTTACAAATGAAGCTAAGAACATTATTTTATGCTACTGCACTTGTTTTAACTGTTGGAGTAGCCGGATGTCAGAATTCAGGAACAAAAAGCGAAATTAAGCTTTCAAGTTCTAATGACTCAGTAAGTTATGCATTGGGTGTACTCATTGGCGAAAACAACAAACAACAAATGAAAAGTGCCCCGGGCGTTGATCAGCTTGACAAAAAGATTCTGATTGCCGCATTTGAAAAAGCATTCCTGGGCGACTCAGTTCAGATTAAACCTGAAAAAGCGAACGCAACCATTCAGTCTTTCTTTGCAAAAATATCGAAAGTTGAAGGTGATAAAAACCTTAAAGAAGGTGAAGATTTCCTTGCTTCAAATAAAAGTAAATCAGGAGTAGTAACTTTGCCTAGCGGCCTTCAGTACGAAATTATTAAAGCCGGAACTGGTCCAAAACCAAAAGCTGAAGATGAAGTAAAATGTCATTATGTGGGAACTACCATAGATGGTAAAGAATTTGACAGTTCAGTTAAACGCGGCGAAGCTGCCACATTCCCAGTAAACCGTGTTATTCCGGGTTGGACAGAAGCTTTACAGCTTATGCCAGTTGGTTCAAAATGGAAATTGTTCATTCCTGCTTCATTGGCTTATGGCGAAAGAGGTGCAGGTCAGGACATCAAACCAAACTCAGCTTTGATCTTCGAAGTTGAATTGCTCGAAATCGTTAAAAAGTAATTGAAAATTCATAATGTAAGGCACTCTTGCACACAAAATGCAAGAGTGTTTTTATTTCTACCTATTTCTAAAAGAAAATACTATGAGCATGCAGGTAAAAGGCACTTTACTCCAGATCCTTAAACTGGAATCAGGAGTTAGCAAAGCCGGAAAAGAATGGCAAAAGCAGGATTTCGTTATTGAAACCAACGAACAATTCCCCAAAAAGATATGCTTTACTCTCTTTGGCGATAAAATAACCATGATTAACGGGATTACTGAAGGTTCGGAAATTGAAGTATTCTTTTCGGTCGAATCGCGCGATTTTAACGGTAAATGGTATCATAACATCAATGCCTGGAAAATAGAAAGCGCTGCGGCAGGAAATGCACCTCGGAATTTTCCTCCAGAATATTCAACCGGAGATATTCCACCGGAAGCAGAAGATTCGGGGAACGACTTACCATTCTAAAGCAAAAGCGGCAACATCAAATCAAGATATTGCCGCTTTTTTATTTCGTTCAATTGAAGAATCAACTACTAATTATCACGCCATGAACTTTGTTTCGATACTTTCAGGTCGCGCAGCATTGCCGAGCTTGCTGATAAAGTGAAGCTATAGCTTTTCCGGTCGCCAAAAGGCACAAAGTTGAACGACATGGTCCAGCAGTGTAAACTTCGGGTAATATTTACCGTGGTAAACGAGAACTTCATGGCCTGAATATCAAAGTTGGTAGTCATATCCATGTTCCATTTCTCTGTTAAACTAAGCTTTCCTCCAAAATTTAAACTCTGATTGATATTTGTAACCGGTTTGGCCGTTTTGGTAAGGCTGTTGTATATATATGATTTATTGTACGATAGCATATAATCGAACCTGAAACTCCAAGGCATTTTAAATTCAGTATACTCATATTCACCATCAGGCAGAACTGACTTTTCCGGCCCTTTGGACTTATTCTCACTTTCCTTAGTGCTTTTTTCTTTTTTCGAATCGAAATTCATCCCAAACGACATGTTGGCATTTGTAAGTCTGCCCAATTTACCTAAGCCGCTTTTGTGATTCCAAACGTAATCATCAATAAGTCTTCCCTTTTCATTCACCATATAAGGATTCAGACTACCACCCATGTTAACATCAACTCCTTTAATAGTTGTTCGAGCCGAAAGACCAATCGGGCTAAGTTTAAACGAGTCAGCAATCATGTTGTATGATGTACTTGCATTTACATCAATAATCTTAACTTTTTTATATTGAAGTTTTTCATCCTTTTTAGCAGCGATGGAGTCGTTTACCTCCAGCACTTTAGCTTCCAGGTTATTATTCAGGTTAAAGCTAATGGCACCGCTCTCTCCCATTCCAGCCGATCCAAATACAGCGTTTTCAAAATGATTGTAGTATTGGGTTTTTCCACTTCCATCAATATAAGTTCCCCAGAAACCAAACTTCTTTTTACCAAAATCAGGGGTATAGCTAAAACTGAGCTGAGGTGTAATCTTATGCCTGATAGCCTTAATCTTCGAATTAGGGTTCTTCATCGTGTACATCCCGTATATATTGGTCGATGCGCTGATGCTGTATGAATAATCGTAGTTTCTCCTGAACGAATACACTGTGTCTATCGCAATATTATCCTTCCGCGGCGACACATACTGTGAGTTCGGATCGTACCTTTTATTGATGTAACTGGTGTACCAGCGCTCCGAGTAATTAAAACTTGGACTTAAATTAATGAATTTCAATAAATTGAAAGAAGGCAACGAAATTGGAATTGAATGGCGCCATCCGTTTTGCCAGTCGCGTACCAGCGATTTTTTGAAAAGCAGGTCTTCCTTAACATTCGAGATCGAGTTTTTAATGTTTCCCGAGTAGCTAAAACTAATCTTCTCGTACCACTTTACCGGACCTATCCTGTTTTTAACTTTAAATGGATTTATTTTAGTCATATTGAACGTTAGCTCCGGTAAACTTAGCGAGATAGTAGTATCGCGCGAGTTTTGTGAATGGCGCAGGTTAACCGACAGGTTGAACGGCGAATTTTCAAATTTACGGGAATACGAAATACTCGACGATTTCTGCGTCTGCAAATAGGTTTGAACCGATGTACGGTTGTTCATAAACGAGTTTTCCTTATCGTACGAGCTCGTCGACATGTTAACACTGGCAGAGAAAGTGCTGTTCGGGTTGGCTTTTGAATCCTGCGAATGCGACCAGTTCAGGCTAAAGCCTTTAGATGTTTTGGCATCTGGTAAAGGCTTTTCCGAATATTTGTTCAGATTATAGCTAAAATCGAAGCTTCCGCTAAACCGGTACCTTACTTTATAGTTTGTATGCACTTTGGTCGCCCATGAACCTTTTGAATAAATATCACCTCGCAGGGCTAGATCAAAATGATCGCTGGCAGCCCAGTAATAACCTCCGTCTCTCAGGAAAAATCCGCGACTTTGTTCTTCTCCATATGTTGGAATAAGAATACCGGAAGTATATGTCGAAGAATTGGGGAAGTATCCGAAAGGAATCATCGGAAAATATATCGGAAAATCTTCCAAAACCATATACGCCGGACCTGTTATGATTTTCTTGTTAGATATCACCTTAGCCTTAGTCATCCGGAGGTAAAAGTGCGGGTGCTCGGCATCACAGGTGGTATATTTTCCCTTCTCCAGCACAAACTCATCTTTGCTTATCTTTTTTGTCAGGTCGCTGTGCACAAATCCATCACCCTGCGTGGTTTTCACGTCCGAAATAATCCCTTTCTGAGTCTCAAAATTATACCGAAGAGTCTTCGATTCAAACTCTTCATCACCATCTTTAAAAACCGGAGTACCTACAATGTTGCCGGTTGAATCGGGCAGCCCTTCTGCATAAACTTCCTTTTTTGCCAGGTCAAGCATAATGTAATCAGCCTTCAGCTCAATATTCTGATAATTGATTACTCCACCCTTGTACATGTACATTTTCTGGTTCTCAAAATCAGGGATAATAGAATCTTTTGCCGAATAGGTGATAATGGACTCGAGAACTGGCTTTTTACTGATTGAATCGTTGACTGCCTTACCTGTAGCAACCGCCAATGAATCAACCTTTAATGCTGATATCGAATCGTTTTTAATTACTTGCACAGGAACTGAGGTGTCAGAAATCTTACCCGATCCCTGATTTAGCTGGCCGAAAGACAAAAGGGCAACTAAAAATAATATATTTGTGAGAAGATATTTTATCAAAACTAAAGTTTAAATATTGAGAGCGTTTAAGCCGTTCGGTCTGCAAAAATATAAATAAGGCCTATACCTAAACGTCAAGAAATGTAAAATAATTTTAATATTTATATTTTTGCCCCGAAATGCATTTTTATACGAATGAAACATGCATAAAAACTGATATTTACCAAACAAAAAAAGGTTCATCCTGAATGTCATTTTTCGTTGAAGCAAGATTTTTGAAGCCACATGTTGTTACAAAAATTACAACTATAAACTTTGAAAAAACAAACATGAAATACACCCTTCTTAAAAGCATAATATTACTGATTGCAAGTATTCTTATAGCGGAAAATTCTTTTTCCGCTCACGGAGTTAGTAAAGGAAACAAGACAATGGTTGTTGTCATTGATCCAGGGCATGGCGGGAAAGATCCGGGAGCTGTAAACAAAGGTATCCAGGAAAAAGATGTCGTTCTTGGCATTGGTTTAAAGCTGGGCAAATACATTACCCAAAACTTTCCGGATGTAAAAGTGATTTATACACGTAGTACCGATGTTTTCGTTCCGCTGATCGACAGGTCGAGAATTGCCAATAAAAACAAGGCCGACCTGTTTATTTCATTGCATGCCAATACTTGCGGAACTCCGGCAATAAGCGGTACCGAAACATTTGTACTCGGGCTTCACCGAACAAACGAAAACCTTGATGTTGCCAAGAAGGAAAACTCGGTTATTCTTTTGGAGGACAATTATTCAACCACTTACGAAGGTTTTGATCCGAATTCATCCGAATCGTACATCATGTTTGAGCTGGTTCAGGATACTTATCTGGATCAAAGTTTATCGTTTGCCGACGATATTCAGCGACAATTCAAATCGCGGTTGCAAAGTTCAAACCGGGGCGTTAAGCAGGCAGGATTCCTGGTGCTGAGACAATCTTCAATGCCAAGTGTATTGGTCGAAACCGGCTTTGTTAGTAATCAGGCCGATGCCAGTCACCTTAAAAGTGAGGATGGACAACAAGCAATTGCCAATTCCATTCTGGAAGCATTCAGGAGATTTAAAAACAGAAGCTCGGGAATAGCAACTCCGGCTAATCATATTGCCGCAGCCACCAAATCTGAGCCATCAGAAACAAATGTTCAGCCTGAAAAGAAAAAAGTAGAAAAGGCTGAAGCTGCGCCAACCCAAACTCAGCCAGTTGCTGAGAACAAAGCTCCTGAAGTCAAAACCACCGAGAATAAACCAGCTGTTCCTGAAAAGGTTAATACTGAAATTCAGTTAAATTCAGCTGATACGGTGTCAAATAAGCAACAAGTTGCCGGCGAAACTTATTACAGTGTGCAGATTGGAGCAAATACAACTCCGGTTGAGCCTGTTGCAGCTAATTTTAAAGGATTGAAGGAAGTAAGAAGGGAGAAAACGGATAAATATTACCGCTACTACGTAGGAAAAGAAGCTTCGCTTGAAAAAATTACGCCAATTCTGCAGCAAATCAAAACGAAATTTTCGCAGGCATTTATCGTCTACTTTATTGATGGGAAGCGCACTATCATAAATAATACTTCCAAATAACTCAGCGGTCAAATCAGAATTGGATGAAAACGATTTGGTTAACTGAGTAAAGCTACCTAGCTTTGTATCAGGAAAACAGAGATAAACACGAAAATGATTAAGATTTCGAAATATACCAAACTTGGCTTTTTGATTATAGCCTGTTTAACTATTCTTGTTTGGGGTATCAATTATCTGAAAGGAATCGATCTTTTAAAAAGAAATACAAATTACTACGTTGTTTACGAAAAGATTGACGGTTTGCTGGAATCGGGTTCAGTTACAATTAATGGATTCCAGGTTGGCCAGGTTTCCGAAATTCAACTTCTAAGTGATAATTCGGGTCGTTTATTGGTCACATTGTCGCTTCATGGCGACTATAAAATCGCCAAAGGATCGGTTGCCAGAATCGTTTCCAGCGATATTATGGGAACAAAATCGATAAAGCTGATGATAGAACGTTCCACTTCTTACTATCAGCCCGATGATACTATTCCGGGAGCAACCGAAAGTGATTTAAAAGAACAGGTAAGTATGCAGGTACTTCCGTTAAAACAAAAAGCTGAAGAGTTAATTGCCTCGCTTGATTCAGCCCTCACAGTTGTAACCTATGTTTTTAATCAGAGAACACGCGACAACCTGATGCAGAGCTTCGAAAACATTAACCGGACAGTGGCTAATGTTGAATCAGCGTCAGCCGAATTAAATAAAATTATAAGCAGCGGAAAAGTCAATTCTATTGTCACTAACCTCGATGGAATTACAACAACAATTAATCAGAATTCGGAACAAATAAGCTCTATTATCAAGAACTTGTCGTCGTTATCCGATTCATTATCAAAACTTAATATAAGCCCGGTATTTGCTGAAATAACGTCGTCGGTTGAAGGACTCAACAAAATCATTCAGAAGCTCAATACAACCGACAGTTCGGCAGGTCTATTAATTAATGATCCGGTATTGTATCAAAACCTGAATAGTTTAGCCGGCAGCCTTGACTTGTTGCTGAAAGACGTGAGAAATAATCCCAAAAGGTATGTACACTTTTCGGCATTTAATGTGGGGAAAGATGTTTACATCACTGCAAAACCACCAACAGCCGACGAAACTAACCAGGTCATTTATAAAGTTCATTTGATTTCAAGTCCAGTAAAATTATCGACAGAATCGGCTTTATTTAAAGGACTAGGTAAAATTGAAGAAGCAAAGGTGAATGAAATGTACAATTACATGGCCGGAAAAACCTCCGATTTTGAAAAAATTTCAGCGTTGCTGGATGTTGCCAGAATCAATTTCCCGGATGCCACTTTGATTGCATTTAAGAATGGAAGGAAGATAAAACTGGAAAAAGCAATCAAAAAATTACCGAATTAGTTATAAAACAATACTTTTTATTATTGTTAAATTACCTACAATCCTTTACTGACAAGCAGTTAAGTCTTATTATCAATTAAACAGTTGATTTACAGCACTTTAAACTAATTAAAAAAATATTAAAAAAAAATATTTTTTTAATTGCCTGAGTTTTAAAGACCTCACTATATTTTGATAAAAGTCAAGCGAAAATCAATTTTTTTTCTACATTTTTTTTCACAAAATTTGATCTGGGAAAAAAATCAGGAAAAATAGTTTTGTCAAATTTTTTAATATCCGGCTCCAAAATGATTAATGATCATCGTTTGGTTTGGGATCGTTGTCTGTCCATAATTCGAGACAATGTTCCAGGCATAAGTTTTAAGACATGGTTTGAACCAATCGTTCCGGTTAATCTGGACGAAGAAGTACTAACAATACAGGTTCCCAGTCCATTTTTTTATGAATACCTCGAAGAACAGTACATTGACTTATTAAGAAAAACACTTAGAAAAGAACTTGGAACCGGAGCCAAGCTTGAGTACGTGGTAGTTATGGGTAATAACCAGAACAACTCACAACCTTACACTGTTAAATACCCAACCAACAACAACAGCAAAATTCAGAACAAACCGATGAGCATTCCTTTAAAAGTTGAAGGAAAAGCATCGATAAAAAATCCGTTTATTATTCCTGGAATCCAAAAGATTCAGATTGACCCGCAACTACGCCTGGATAATACTTTCGATAATTTTGTTGAAGGCGAATGCAACCGTCTGGCCCGCAGTGCCGGCTATGCCGTGTCTCAGAATCCCGGAGGAACTGCTTTTAATCCTTTGATGATCTACGGAAACTCGGGGCTTGGAAAAACGCATTTGGCTCATGCTATTGGGATTGAAGTGAAAGAACGCCATCCCGACAAAGTTGTTCTGTATGTAAATGCCAATAAATTTCAGACACAATTCACTGAAGCTACACGTAACAATAACCGTAACGATTTTCTGAATTTTTACCAGATGATTGATGTGCTGATTCTGGATGATGTTCAGGAATTTGCAGGAAAAGAAAAGACACAGGAAACGTTCTTCCATATTTTCAATCACTTACACCAAAGCGGAAAACAGTTGATTCTGACTTCAGACAAGCCACCAATTGAACTAAAAGGACTCGAGCAACGCCTTCTTTCCAGGTTTAAATGGGGTTTAACAGCCGATTTGCAGCAGCCAAGTTTTGAAACCCGGATGGATATTTTGAGGCGCAAGATTTATAAAGACGGAATAGAAATATCAAACGAAGTATTGGAATACATTGCTTCGCACATCACCAACAATATCAGAGAACTCGAAGGCGCGCTGGTATCTCTTTTGGCGCAATCGACACTTAACCGAAAAGAAATTACGATAGAACTGGCCAGCGAAATGATCAACAAGCTGGTTAAGAACTCGAAACGCGAACTATCGATCGATTACATTGCCAAAGTGGTTTGCGATTACTTCAATATGCCGGTCGACTCGCTTCAGGCTAAAACCCGTAAACGCGAAGTGGTTCAAGCCCGTCAGCTGGCTATGTATTTCTCCAAAAACATGACCAAATCGTCGCTGGCGTCAATCGGCTCACAAATCGGACACAAAGACCATGCAACGGTTCTTCATGCCTGCAAAACGGTAAATAACCTGAAGGAAACGGATAAAGCTTTTAAGCTTTGTGTTGATGAAATAGAAAAGAAATTAAAATTATAGGAACGGAAAAGCAGGTCATTTCGATCTGCTTTTTTGTTGATTTAAAATTTACGGAATGATTTATCTTTTGCTGAGCATACTATCATCAACTGTAATTTTTATAACCTTTAAAGTTACCGAGCGGTTTAAAACAAACCTGGTCAACCTCATTACAATCAATTATCTGGCGGCGGCTATTCTTGGTTTTAGTTTTAACCGTCAGGCATTTTCAATCTCAGGCCTCATTTCTTCCGATTGGCTTCATTATGCCCTGCTTATTGGAGTTTCATATATTTTGATGTTTTTCCTTATCGGATATTCCATCCGAAAATCAGGAATGGCCGTTACTACCATTGCAGGAAAGCTTTCGATGGTCATTCCCATTTTATTTTCGGTGCTGTACTTTGGCGAAAAAATCACCATTCTGAAAATAATAGGTTTAACCCTTGCAATACTTGCTGTTTTGCTCACAAGCTACCGACCAGTAAATAAGGCTAAAAACCTTGCTTTGATAGTCATGCCGCTCATTATTTTTATTGGATCAGGAATAACCGATTCGCTGGTGAAGTATGCGCAGAACTACCATGTTTCCAACCGTATGAGCCTCCTATTTTCTTCCGTAGTATTTTCTTCAGCTCTTATTTCCGGCTTACTTTTTATTTTACTGAAACCAAAATCGTCATCAAAAACCATCACTTTAGCCGAATTAATTGGAGGAACTATCCTGGGGATTGCCAATTTTGGTTCGCTCTATTTTTTCATCCTGACTCTGAATAACAGCAAACTAGACAGTTCTATAGTTTTCGGGCTGAACAACATGTGCATTGTATTATTTTCGATTCTTATAGGGTGGACATTGTTTAAGGAAAAGTTTTCAAATACTAATTTTGCAGGTGTAATCATGGCCTTTATTGCCATCCTGATTTTAATGAATTTTTGATGGAAGACACCTATAAAACCATATCGACCGCCTCAGAAGGGCTTTTCAAGGATAAAGGCAGCAAATTTATTGCCTATGCTTATCCTGTGACTTCTGAAGATCAAATCAAGGAAATTGTCCAATCAATAAAAAAAGAACATTATTCTGCCCGCCATCATTGTTATGCATGGCGTTTGGGGCCCGAAAAACTGTTGTTCAGGGCCAACGACGACGGTGAACCTTCATCGACAGCGGGAAAGCCCATTTTGGGACAGATTCAGAGTTTCGACCTGACCAACATTCTGATTGTGGTTGTGCGCTATTTTGGTGGAACTTTACTAGGCGTCAGCGGTTTGATCAATGCCTATCGCAATGCTGCCTTTGATGCAATTAATCAGGCCGAAATAGTTGAAAAACTGGTGGAAAAAGAACTGCTAATTGAGTTTGATTACAGCGTAATGAATGATGTGATGAAACTTTTTAAAGACGAAAAACTTCCTCAAATTGAGCCTCAGTTCGATTTAAGATGCCGCATAAAAACACACATTCGGTTAAGCGAACTTAACCGGATTGAAGATGGACTCAATAAAATTGAAGGATTAACAATTACAGTTATTTCATAGCTCTTTACCAATTACAGCAATGGTTGTGGTGTTAATAACCTTTTAATAAATAAAAAAAGGAAATACTTGAAACCTTGTAAAAACAAACTAATTTTGGATTTTGATGGAACACCTGATAAAACAATACACCTGCTTTTTTGATGAAGCTCTTCATCAGGAAAGATTTTTCCCAAACCCACTGACCAGTTTCCATCATTTGAACGTACTGATTCACAGATATTATTTCAGGACTTTTTTGTCCAATATGAAAAACCAACAGAATAAGAGTTTCTGTTGGTTTTTTTTTGCTTCAACACATTTCAAAAATTTCATATAAAATGAAGAAAAAAGATTTGATTTCGATTACCGATTATTCAAAAGAAGACTACCTGCGAATTCTGGAACTCGCAGCTGATTTTGAGAAGAACCCAAACCAAAGATTGCTTCAGGGGAAAGTAGTGGCTTCTTTGTTTTTCGAACCATCAACCCGAACAAGGTTAAGCTTTGAAACCGCCATCAACCGCCTGGGTGGTCGCATTATCGGATTTTCCGACGCAGGATCATCAAGCGTTTCGAAAGGAGAAACACTGCACGACACCATCCGGATGGTAAGCAATTATGCCGACCTGATTGTGATGCGCCACCCGCTTGAAGGCAGTTCGCGGTATGCCTCTGAAGTTTCTGATGTTCCGGTAATCAATGCCGGCGACGGAGCCAATCAGCACCCTACGCAAACTTTGCTCGACATGTATTCGATCCTGAAAACACAGGGAACACTCGACAACATTAACATTTGTATGGTTGGCGACCTGAAATACGGACGGACAGTGCATTCCCTGCTCATGGCCATGTCAGAATTTGCCAATCCGGTTTTCAACTTTATTGCTCCTGAAGAACTGGCTATGCCCGAGGAGTACAAACTATTTCTGAAGGAAAAAGGAATAAAATACTACGAGCATACCGAGATCAACGAAAACATTAATTACGCTGACATTGTATACATGACTCGTGTTCAGAAAGAACGTTTTATGGATCCGATAGAATACGAAAAAGTGAAGAATGTGTACATTCTCCGTAACAGCATGCTTAAAAATACCAAGCCAAACATGCGCATTCTTCACCCACTGCCACGAGTCAACGAAATACATACTGATGTTGACAGCAACGGGAAAGCCTATTACTTCGAACAAGCGCGAAATGGCGTTTATACCCGTGAAGCCATTATTGCACATATCCTCAACCTTAAATAATTACAGTCATGAGCGATAATTTCAAAAAGAAACTCAAGTTAAAAGTTAGTGCCATTAATAACGGCACGGTAATCGACCATATCCCATCCGAAAACCTGTTCAAAGTTATTTCCATACTTGGTCTTCAGAATTTGAAATCTCAGATTACCTTTGGAGCCAATCTCGAAAGCGATAAATTAGGCAGCAAGGCAATCATCAAACTTTCGGATGTATTTTTCGAAGACGACGAAATCAATAAAATCTCGCTGATTGCGCGTAATGCCAAATTGAATATTATTCGCGATTACGAGGTTGTCGAAAAACGGGTGGTTGAAGTTCCGGATAAAGTAATTGGTATTGTAAAGTGTTTCAATCCGAAGTGCATTACCAATAATGAAGAAATCACAACCTATTTCACGGTAATTTCGAAGAGTCCACTCGATTTAAAATGTAAATATTGTGAGAAGATTACCCACGAAGATCAAATGGTAATCAAATAGTTAGAAATAAATTTCATTAAGAATGACAAAACCGGATTTTAAAGATGTTTATCAAAAGGTTACCGAATTGGTAAAAGCTGGTTCTGATGATCTTTTACTTCAGATTTGTGCCCTTTTGAAACAGGAAGTTTATCATTACGACTGGGTAGGTTTCTACGTTTTGGATCAGGAAAAGAACGAGCTTGTTCTGGGGCCATTTGTCGGGAAACCAACACAGCACACCCATATCGCCGTAGGAAAAGGTATTTGCGGACAAGTAGCGGCCAGTGGTCAAACCATGGTTGTTCAGGATGTTACACAAGTAGAGAACTACATTTCGTGCGGATTGGAAGTGCAATCGGAAATTGTAGTTCCAGTTATGAAAGACAGGAAATTTGTTGCCGAACTTGATATCGACAGCCACTCACCTGCCCCATTTACCGAAGACGACAATGAATTTTTAAGCAAGGTTTGCGACTTACTGACCAATCATTTTTAGCTCAGGCTACGCAAATCTTCGTTAAGAATTATTAACTGAAATTTATTCGTATTTTCTGCATCATCTGCGGGTTTATTTTGTTTAGATGGTGTAATTTGCAGTAATTTTATGCGTTCTGTAAATTACACCATACTTTTTATGGTTCAGAAAACAAGCCATCAAAACTGAAACCAGATGCTCGATCAATTATACGAAATACTCTTTCACACCAATGAGGCTCTTTTTGCCTTGGTTTCCGAAAATGTATGGGAGGCTTATTTGGTGTTATTTATGATAATTTTTCTGGAAACCGGATTAATTGTCTTTCCTTTTTTACCTGGAGACGGATTGCTTTTTTCGGCTGGCGTAATTGCGGCCTCTTCCGATATGAGTATTTGGGTATTAGTTCCTCTCCTGATTTTTGCTGCAATTATTGGCAATCATTTTAATTATAAAATCGGATCGCTCATAGGTCATCGCATTGAGCGCAGTCAGCGCAAACTGATTCAGAAGTATCTGGTTCCATCCATTGTTAAGACTCGGCATTTCTACCAGAAACATGGCAAAAAATCAATCATTATCGGTCGTTTCTTCCCGGTAATCCGAACTTATATTCCCTTTTTTGCAGGAACTGTATCATTCGACTTCCCGATCTTTAAACAATATACCGTTATTGGCTCGGCCATTTGGGTACCCTTCTTCACACTTATCGGCTATTTTTTGGGCGAAATCACCTGGATCAAGGATAATTTTGAGATTGTTTTTCTTGGTTTGATCATCGTTACACTGATCCCTTTCTTTTACGCCGCGATAAAAACTCTTTTGTTCAGAAAAAAGATTCCGCAAGAGTAGGTTTCTTTCTGAAACCCTTGATTATTCAACAAATTAGCTATTTTTGGTATCTCAAAATTAGCCTATATGTCAAAGTTATTTCTAACAAAATCCTTGTCGCAATTAACGGCAGAGTCAAAATCTGATCAGGGACTCCGCAAATCGTTAAGTGCATTTAACTTAACAACCCTTGGAATTGGGGCTGTAATCGGTGCCGGAATTTTTGTATTAACAGGTCAGGCTGCTGCTCAATATGCTGGTCCTGCAATTGTTATATCATTTTTAATTTCCGGAATGGCCTGTTTATTTGCTGGCTTGTGCTACGCCGAATTTGCATCCATGATTCCAATATCGGGTAGCGCCTACACGTATGCATATGCAACCATGGGTGAATTTATTGCCTGGATTATTGGCTGGGACCTTATTCTGGAGTACCTGTTTGCTGCATCAACCGTTGCAGTGGGTTGGTCAGGATATGTGGTCAGCTTTTTGAAAGACTTTGGCATTAACATACCAGCTCAGTTTACGGCCGCTGTAGGTACTGTTTTGGTTGACATTCCGGATGCCGGATGGAAAAGCCTGACTCCTCAGCTTACCAAGAGTCTTGCCGCTTCAGGAATTAATATTGATAGTCTTCCGCACCTTACCGGTGTAATAAATATTCCAGCCATGTTTGTTGTGGCCTTAATTTCGTTTTTACTCCTGATTGGAATTAAAGAATCAGCACGGTTCAACAACCTGATGGTTGTAATCAAAGTATTTGTGATCCTGCTTTTTATCGGAATTGGTTTCATGTTTGTGAACAAGGCCAATTGGCATCCTTTTATTCCTCAAAATACCGGAGAATGGGGACATTTTGGCTGGAGTGGAATTTTCCGCGCTGCAGCAGTAATTTTCTTTGCATATATTGGGTTCGACGCTGTTTCAACGGCGGCACAAGAAGCTAAAAATCCGAAACGCGACATGCCCATCGGAATTTTAGGTTCGCTCGGGATCTCAACCTTATTGTACATTTTTGTGGCAATTGTTTTAACCGGCATTGTAAGCTATACCCTCCTGAATGTTGCCGACCCGATTGCTGTTGGAGTGAATGCTATGGGAAAAGGCTTGTTCTGGCTACGCCCAATTATTAAAATTGCCGCCATTGCCGGACTTAGTTCGGTAATTCTGGTCATGTTACTCGGTCAACCACGTATTTTTTATTCAATGGCTAAAGATGGTTTGCTTCCTCCTGTTTTCTCAAAAGTACATCCCCGCTTTAAAACACCTTATGTAAGTACTCTAATCACCGGATTTATTGCCATGATTGTGGCAGGACTTCTACCAATAAACATCCTGGGAGAACTGGTATCAATTGGTACATTACTCGCATTTGCCATCGTTTGTATTGGTATTATTGTCTTACGGGTAAAACGCCCTGATCTGGAAAGAACATTTAGAACACCACTGGTTCCATTAGTCCCAATTTTAGGTGCCGGCATTTGTTTGGCCCAAATGGTGTCATTACCTCTCGATACCTGGCTTCGGCTGATTATCTGGATGGCAATAGGTTTGGCAATCTATTTCACCTACGGTATCCGTAAAAGCAAGATTCAAAACCAGAAAAAGGAGTAGTCAGCATTACCTTAAAACAGCGGTGATAGCTGTTATTCATGGATTTATGCTCAAAAACACTCAAATAAAAGACTCGTAAGTCTTTTATTTGAGTGTTTTTATTTGTCGTTGACTTACATTTTAACGAACTTTAAGATCGTTAATTCTTAAAATAAAAATTGCCATGAAAAAATTTGTTCATTTTTTATTGTTCTTTCTGGCAGTAGCTGTTCTTTTCTTTATGGAAGGATGCCAGAAAAATGAAGAAGTACCTGCCCCCACTAGTTCAAACATGGACTCTGAATTAGTACTGAAAAGTAAAAGTTTAAACACTTTCTTTGGTCCTGCAGTCCCTGTTGGTAACGGCATTGCCCGTGCATGGATTTCAGTTGACAAGCAAGGAGCCCCTACTGCTGTTGGAATTAATTTATCGGAAATGGCCTTAAGCGGACTTCCTCACGATCCAGCTCAATTTGTCCTTGATTTTCCGGATATGAAGGGCGGAAATTTCTACAAACATGCCCTTGTTGACTGGAATCCTGAAGGACATGAACCTCCCGGTGTTTACGACTTGCCTCATTTCGACTTTCATTTTTACATTGTTCCCAATGAAGACCGAATGGCGATAGGCCCGAGCGATCCTGATAAATTTGGTATTGCCCCTGCAGAGAAGTATATTCCGCCAATGTACGCGCCAACACCGGGTGGTGTTCCTCAAATGGGCGCACATTGGGTTGATGTTACTTCGCCCGAGTTTAATGGAGGAGTTTTCACCAAAACATTTATATGGGGATCGTATGACGGGTCATTCATTTTCTGGGAGCCTATGATCACTTTGGATTATTTGCTTTCGCAGCCCAACGATTTGATTCCCTTACGTCAGCCTGAAGCTTTTCAGAAAGATGGCTGGTATGCAACTAACTACAAAATCTCGTATACAAAAAATCCGAATCAGTACACTGTTGCACTTACCGACCTCATGTTTCATGCCGGCGAATAGCATGATATGATCAAAGCTTTAAATAACGAGGGCCTTTAAAATCATTAAAGACCCTCGTTATTTATTTTAAAAGCTTTTCTATTACTGATCTCCGGATTTTACTTCAATCAAGTCTGCCAGCTGGCGGGCAGTCTGCTGCAATTCCAGCACATCAGATCCCAAATGGGCATTAACGACCACAACTCCCATCCGGCGATGTACACGGGCAACTTCTTTCCCAAAAATCCTGACATCTGCATTCGTATTTTGGCAAACCAATTCAATTCCTGAATACACCGGAATATTGGTTTCAATTGGCGAAAGAATCACTGCGCTGGCACCAGCTTTTTCCTGTCTGATTTCAGATATTGGCAGGCCCAAAACAGCACGGCAATGCAATTCGAATTCGCTAAGATTTTGCGTATTGGCAAGGGTCACCATGCCGGTATCGTGCGGACGTGGCGACAATTCAGAAAATACCACTCCCTCAGCAGTGATGAAAAATTCGACGCCCCAAATTCCTGCGCCACCCAACGCTTTGGTTACCAAGGCTGCCATATTGCGAGCCTCTGCTTCAAAACCTTCAGGAAGCAAAACTGGTTGCCAGCTTTCCTGGTAATCGCCTCGTTCCTGTCGATGTCCGATGGGTGCACAAAATAATGTTTCACCGTTTTTCTGGGTCACGGTAAGCAGGGTAATTTCGCTTAAAAAAGGAACAAAAGCCTCGACAATAACCTCCTGCAAGTCACCACGGCCCTTATCTGCTGCAATTTTCCAGGCTTTTTCGATATCCCCGGTAGTTTTAATTACCGACTGCCCTTTACCCGACGATGACATCAGCGGTTTCACCACACACGGAATTCCAACTTCTTTCACAGCTGCCTCAAGTTCGTCAAATGACTTGGCATAGCGGTAATTGGCGGTTTTCAGGCCCAGTTCTTTGGCTGCCAGATCGCGGATGGCTTTGCGGTTCATGGTAAAATTGGCTGCTTTGGCCGATGGAACTACCTGAATTCCCGCTTTTTCATAAACGTAAAAACGTTCGGTTCGGATGGCTTCAATTTCGGGTACAATCAAGTCGGGTTGGTGTTTGGCTACAATTCGATCGAGTTCAGCACCATCAAGCATATTAATCACCTCGAATTGATCGGCAACCTGCATGGCCGGAGCGCCCGCATAACTATCAACAGCAATCACTTTTTGCCCGAGGCGTTTGGCAGCAATTACAAACTCTTTGCCCAGTTCGCCCGAGCCCAGCAGCATAATTTTCTTTTGCATATTTCCCCCTTAAAAGAATAGGTTGCAAAGGTATCATTTTCGAAAATTGATGCAAAAATCAAAGTTGAGTTTTTAGCTCATTTGAAGTACAGACAGTATCTCCGAAATATTATCTCCGAAAAACGGGTTGAACCCGGGACTATTGATATTTTACACCGCCAGGGCATGAAAAACAATTGCCTTCAACTGTTTCTCCTGATATTCCTGTAATTACTCAAGTATTTTCAAAAATTAATACAAACCTTTCAAATAAGCCTGTTTCTTATTTTTCCTTCACCGGAAAATCATAATTTTATCGGCTCAAACAAGCACACAAATCTGCCCATGTCACACGAAAACTCATCCGTTAAATCGATCATATTTGCCTTATCGGCTAACCTGGGAATTGCAATAACCAAAACTATCGCAGCAGTTATTACCGGATCGGGAGCCATGCTGGCTGAATCGATCCACTCGTTTGCCGACTGTGGCAACCAGGGCCTTTTGTTTCTTGGTTTGAAGGCTTCTAAGAAAGACCCCACACCCGAACATCCACTGGGTTATGGAAAGGCTATCTTTTTCTGGTCGTTTATCGTGGCGCTAATCTTGTTTAGCATGGGCGGGCTGTTTTCGATTTACGAAGGGATTCACAAGCTTAGCTCGCACGAAGGATTATCGAGCCCATACATTGCCATAGCTGTTTTATCGGTTAGCGTACTACTCGAAGGAGCATCGTTGTGGGGATGCATTACGCAGATCAATAAAATCAGGCACGGCGAAAGCTTATGGAAATGGTTTGTGAACAGCCGCCAAAGCGAGCTGGTGGTAGTAATGGGTGAAGATATTGCGGCATTATTCGGTCTGGTGTTTGCATTGTCAGCGGTAGTGCTTTCAATGGTTACCGGCAACCCAATTTACGATGCGATTGGAAGTATTGGTATCGGGGTATTACTGGTCATAATTTCAATTTTTCTGGCTGCAAAAATCAAGGGGCTGCTCATCGGCCAAAGCGTCGACGCTGAAGTACGCACCGAAATCAAAGAGTTTCTGGAAGCTCGTCCTGAAATTACTGAAGTTTTAAACCTGATTACGCTGCAGTTGGGTGCACGCATCATGGTAGCGGTAAAAGTAAAAATGGAAACATCTGAAACCATTGAGGAACTGATTACCAACATCAACCGTTGCGAAGCCGCACTCAAAAAGCACAATCCGGCCATTCAATGGAGTTTTTTCGAACCAGATATTACCGATTAGCTTCTTTATTTTTTATTACTTCTGTTAATTTATTAACTCCTGAACAACCGATAATTAACTATTCCGTAGCATTCAAGAGTTTTTAAAGGGTAATTTTGCAGCCTGAAATCAGGAAACAAAAACAGAAACATCAATGAAGCGCATTAACGAGTATAAAAAGCTGTTCAGTATTGAGGCTGAAGCCGATCTTAAACAACTAAAAACCACCTACAGAAATCTGGTAAAAGAATGGCACCCGGATAAATTTCAGGAGGAAGAAGAGAAAACTGAAGCCGAACAAAAAAGTCGTCAAATCATTGATGCTTATCACTTTCTAGTAAGTATTGCCCCGGAAACAATTGCCTCGAACCTGGAGGAATACAACACTATAATCAACGAGTCGAACATCGTCGATTTCAGGCACAAAGGTCTTTTGCTTGAAATCACTTTTTTAGACGGAACAACATACGAATACTTCGGAGTTCCAAAAAACGTATATGTTAAAATGGTGAACGCCGATAAGCTGATGCGCTTTGCCCGACGCAATATTTTCAATACTTATCTGTACCGAAAAACAAAGAAAAGTCTGGAAGTAGCGTAAATTCCTGAACTACTTATTCAACCGTTCCACATTTTGACCGATAATAACCAGCGCTGGCATTGGCGGTTTCTCGGTTTCCAAAAGCCGGGCCACATTGCCAAGTGTACTTTCATAGGCTATCGTGTCGGGCTGCGAAACTTTACTTAAAATCTGAATTTTTATTTCCGGCGAAATGGCCTGATCCATCAATCTTCCGGACAATTTCACCAGTTTATTCAATCCCATAAAGAAAATGATGGGAGAACCTGATTTCAGCACCGAAACGAAGGTTTCCAGATCACAAAAATCGCCATCACAATAATGACCGGTACCAAACAGCACCATGCTGTTTTTTCCACGTTCAGTAAGCGGAATACCATACAGCGAGGCTGCTCCAAGCGCCGATGTTACGCCGGGAATCACTTCGTAATTCAGGTTATTTTCAATGCAAAACCTGATTTCTTCAGCACCACGTCCAAAAATCATAGGGTCGCCCGATTTTAACCTGACAATTTTTTGCCCTTTCCCGGCAAGTTCAATAATCAGTTGATTAATCCATTCCTGTCGTTCAGTCTGATCCTGCCCATCCTGGTATATTTTCCCGACGTAAACTCGGTGGGCTTCGGGTCTGGCAAGGTTTAAAATTTCGTTGCTAACGAGGGCATCGTGCAAAAGATAATCGGCCTCTTGAATACGGCGGTGCGCTTTCAGGGTAAGTAATTCGGGATCGCCCGGACCTGCGCCAACTATAGATATAAGAGAGCTCATGAGAATGAATTGAAGGATTGAAGGACAGATGGATTAAAGGATTTTATATCTGTCATTTTATTTTTTTGTCTTTTGTCCCGATTTCAGGCTTTCAAGGTAGTTCAACGGACTTTTGTATTTGAATTTATACTTCAGTAACCGTTTTAACTTGCTGCTGTCAACAATTTTAAACGCTTCATCCTGATCAGAAATATCCGGCACAGGCAAGCCCGAAATTTCAGCGGCTTTGCCGTAAAAATCGCGTTTCATCGGATGTTCAGGGCAGCAGGCATTCAGCGTCTCTCCCCAAAGTTCCTGTTCAAGAATAGCTGCAATAATACCAATGCAATCGTCCTGATGAATAAGGTTAACCGGAACATTTGCCACCGGCATTCCCGATTTTAGCAGGAAACGTGCCGGGTTACGGTCGGCACCAATCAACCCACCAAATCGAATGATGGTTGTTTCAAAATCGATCAGGTTTCTCAGTAGATTTTCGGCCAGCACCAAGGCTTTTCCACTCGCTTTGTCCGGCGAAAGCACATCAGTTTCCTTTGCTTTTTGTCCGTTTTCAGAATAAACCGAAGTTGACGAAATAAATATCACTTTCCTGATTTCGTTTTTCAGAATAACAGGTATCAGTTGGGCAATCTGAGCCGGAAATATGCGCTCAATTCCTTCGATACGCCGGGGGGGAATCGAAATTATCAGCACATCGGTTTCGAAAAAAGACGTATCATCCGTCTCAATACCAGTTTCGTCGATCAGGACTCTAAAAGGCGATATTCGGGCAGTTTTCAGCAAATCAAATTTATTGGCTTGAGTCACTGAGCCTTTTACCGAAAATCCCTTGTCAACCAAAAACCGGCCAAGAGGAACTCCCAGCCAGCCACATCCCAAAATCGAAACTGTCCTTTTTGTCATCCGCTATTTATTTTCTTCTTTCCAACGAGCTACCGAATCCTGAACAAACGACAGCTCTTCCTGTTCAGGCGAAAGGTAAACTTTATTATCGAAAACACGCCAGGCTGCCCGGGCGGTCGAATTTTCGTTGGCCAGAATAAGCGAAGTAGGATTCGTAAAATTGCCCGAAGCCTTAAAATTATCGATGCTCGAAGGATTAAAGAACAGGTATGCGTCGAAGATTCCGCTTACAAATTTCTCGATCGGTGTGTTCTTATAAACTTCAATTTCAGAATATTGAATAGCAAATACGGAGAAAACAGAGGTGATTTCGTTGTGCAGTTTATCGCCATGCAAAAACAAAACCGAATCGCCCTGATTTTGGCTAATAACATTCTCAGCCAGCTCCGAGATATTGGAATATGACGAAATAAATACCGGAAGATTAAGTTTCCTTAGTACCTCGGCTTGCCTGTCGGACCAGCAGTACAAACGATCGGATGAACCCAATCCAATTTGGGCATGGAATCGTTTTAACCAGTGAGCCGCATAAACACTAGTGATAACCCATTGTTTCGGGGTATTTGCCATAGTGCCGAAAAACGAAAGGTTCGGCTTTTTATACTCGGTGCGCAAAAAAGGTTGCTCAATGTATTGAATGTGTTGCTTTTGCAACCACTGGCGGGTAACTGTCGAGAGTGTCTCGCCGATAAAAAATACTGGTGTTTTCATGTTCTGAAGATTTTAATGTTTAAAATCGCTTCCCTTTATTATTTCTTTCACGTATTGCTTTCGAATGACGAAATCGCCAAACTTTTCACCTTCATTCCGATGCGAAGCGTAATCTGCAATAACAGGTGTCAATTCGGCCAGAATTTCATCTTCGTTAAGAGTTTCCCGATAGAGTGCATTAAGACGGGTTCCGTTAAAATTTCCGCCCAAATAGAGGTTGTAGTGTCCTTCCGATTTCCCGACAAAGCCAATCTCAGCCAGGTAAGGTCTGCCACAACCATTCGGGCAACCCGTCATTCTGATCACTATTTCTTCTTTAAAAAGGCCATGCTGATCGAGAATAGACTCGATTTTAGTGACCAGTGACGGTAAATACCGTTCGGCCTCGGCAAATGCCAAACCGCAGGTATTCAAGGCCACACAGGCAATTGAGTTTTGCCTCAAACCTGAAATTTCACCCGGCAACACACCGTTTTTCTTCAATATTTCGATGACTTTCTTTTTCTCATCTGCCGAAACATTGGCAATAATTACATTTTGATTTCCGGTTAAAATAAATTGTCCTGAAATATTTTTAGCCACTTGTCGAAGGGCTGTTTTCAGGTTAAAGCCATTTCGGTCAGCTACACGTCCGCCTTCCACAAAAAGAGTCAGGCTCCATTTGCCATCGTCACCTTTTTTCCAGCCCAAACGGTCGCCATTGCGCGTAAATTCAAAATCTCGCGCCTCCTGAAGTTCGTAACCGAGGTATTTATGCACCTCAGCTTTAAAGCCATCAATTCCCAGGCGGTCGATGGTATATTTCAGACGGGAAAGTTTCCGGTTCTGTCGGTTTCCATTGTCACGCTGCACCAAAAGCACTTTCTCGGCCACATCAACAACCTGTTCAGGAGTACAGAAACCAATCACGTCGGCTAGCCGAGGATATGTTTCGTGCATACCAAATGTTGTTCCCATACCTCCGCCCACCAACACATTGTAACCTGTAATCCGGTTATTCTCAACAACGGCGACAAAACCCAGATCCTGCGAAAAAATGTCAGAATCGTTGTATGGCGGAATGGCTACTGCAATTTTGAATTTCCGGGGAAGATAGCGGTCGCCATAAATTGGCTCCACGTCCTTTTTACTGTCGGCAATCAACTTCTGATCGAGCCATATTTCATGGTAGGCGGTTGTCGATGGCAACAAATGCTCGCTAATGCTACGGGCAAGCTCAGCTATCTCAGCATGCAGCTGCGACTCGGCTGGATTCGGATGGCTCATTACATTACGGTTTACATCGCCACAGGCAGCAATGGTATCAAGCAATACGGCATTAATTCCCTGTATGGTTTTCTTGAGGTTCGATTTGATTACTCCATGAAATTGGAATGCCTGCCGGGTGGTCAGCTTCAACGTATGATTGGCATATTGATCGGACAAACGATCCAGTTGCAGCCACTGTTGTGGAGTTACCACACCTCCCGGAACCCGAACCCGAATCAGAAAAGAATAAGCTGGCTCGAGCTTTTGACGCTTGCGCTCCTTTTCCAGATCGCGATCGAACTGCTGATACAAGCCATGAAATTTGGATAGTTGTGTATCAGCATATGCAATCGATCCGGTTATTGGGTCGGCAAGACTCTCAACCAGCGTGCCCCGCAGGTAATTACTTTCATACTTAATTCGTTCTAATTCTGAAAGTTCATCCCAGTTAATGTAATCGCTCATTTCTACAATTTTTATGCATGCGAACAACTAAGTATTTATACTACCAAGATACGCTTTTATGCTTATATTGTTCACACAATTTTTTAATAATTCCTAATTATTTAAATCTTTTAACATTCGCTTCACTAGTAAACATCCAACTGGAAACGCTTTTCCTTTTTCAATGTCTTCAGGTATTCCAATGCCTTCTCCTGCGTCATTCCTCCCTGAGTTTCAAAAATCCGGAGTAAAGTTTCCTGAACATCACGGGCCATTTGTTTCATATCGCCACACAGGTAAATGTTTGCTCCTTTATTCAGCCATTCAAAAACCTCTTTCTGCCTTTCAATCAGGCGATTTTGAACGTAAACCTTTTCTTCCTGATCGCGTGAAAACGCCACATCAATCTTTTCGAGGTAGCCATCTTTCAGTAATTTTTGCCATTCGAGCTGATAGAGAAAATCGGAGTTAAATCGACGTTCGCCAAAGAACAACCAGGTCTTTCCCTTCTGATTATTGGCTTCGCGATGCTGGAGAAACGAACGGAAGGGTGCAACACCAGTTCCGGCACCAATCAGGATAACAGGAGTTTCTTCATTATCAGGAAGTTTGAATGCCGGATTCTTTTCAATAAATACCGAAACTTGAGAATCGACTTCAATCCGATCGGCCAGATATGTAGAGCATGCTCCTCCCCGACTTCGTCCTCTATTCGAATAACGAACCGTTGCTACAGTAATATGCACTTCTTCACCAACGGCATCCTGGCTCGAAGAAATGGAATACAGCCGGGCCGGAAAGTTTCTCAGCACATCAGCCAAATCCTGAGCAGAAATAGTGGCCGGAAAATCTTCAAGCAAGTCGAGAACATCGTGACCATAAAGGTATTTATCCAATTCCTGATCGTTTGCAATGATCTCCTGCAGCTTCTCATTCCCTGATTTTTCCTGATATTTCTGGATCACTTCGCGGTTTAATACGGTTATTTCCAGATGCTCCGACAAAGCTTCACTTAGTGGAAAGCTGCCCTCCTTTATCTTTACCGGTTCGCTTCCATCAAAACCGGAATGCTTCAAAATAGTCTCAACCAATTGTGGTGGATTATTCGCCAATATACCGACAGAATCGCCCGGCTCATAGGTTATTCCAGATCCTTCCAGTGAAAGTTCAACATGATAAACCTCTTTATCTGAAGTACGGCCCGTGATCTTAACTTTATCAATTACTGTTGCCCTGAACGGGTTTTTCCGTGAGTAAACCACACTCGTTGGTGCCGTATTTGCCACAGAACTGGCTGGTGATGAACCCCAAGGTTGGTCAGCAAAAACATTAGTAAATTCATTGATCCAGCGATCGGCTTCTTCATCAAAATCAACGTCGAGCGTCAGAATCGGTAAAATTGATTTTGCGCCCAGCTGAGCCAGAGACTGATCGATATCGATACCGGTTTTGCAGAATAATTTATAGCTTTTATCACCAAGCGCAACAACCGAATAATTCAGGTTTGGCAACTGTGGTGCGCGTTTTCCGGTAATGAAACTATGGAAATCTTCGGCCATTGCGGGTGGTTCGCCTTCGCCATGTGTACTCACAATAAAAACCAGGTTGGTTTCTGCTGCCAGTTGCCGGGTTTTATACTCGTCAAGAGCCACCTGGACAGCTTCTATCCCTTTTCCGGCAAGGGTCGATGCCAGTTTTTCGGCAAGGGTTTTACTTCGGCCTGTATGTGTTCCGTAAAGTATTTTAAGCTGTTTTGTGCTTTTTATAGCTTCCGCAACGGCCACAGGCTGGCCCTTTGCTGTTGTGGCCAGCAAACCTTGGAAATAACCATTTATCCAGAGCAATTGCTCGCGGTTAAGACCACCTGCCAGGCTAAACAAAGCACTTAACTGTTGGTCGTTTAACGGACTTAACTGAATACTCATATTTTTGTATTTTTAAGATTTTCCAAATATTCCTGAATCTGATTTCTCAAGCGAATAGCTTCGTAAACATTCTCGGCATTCGAACTAACGGCTACCGAAATATTACCATCGCGATAGATTGCCGGAGAAACAAACTGGCAAAGTGTCGGATTATCATGAATATTAACTAAAACTCCTGCTTCCTTTCCATCACTGGCAATTTGGCGATCGAGGATTTCGTTGTTGGTGCATGAATACAGCATCTGATATCCTTTCAGATCGCTCTTTTCGTAACTTTTTTTGAAACATGCAACTCCCGTTTCATATACCTCGTCGATAATATCTTCAGCAATAACTTCAAGCTGAGCTCCCGACCGTTGCAAAATTTTGATCTTCTTCAGTGCACTTTGTCCACCTCCAATTATCAGTATTTTGCCTTCAGAAATATCGATTGATATGGGTAAAAAATTCTTTGCCATGCTAAACTATATTTGATAATCAGAATCAACCTTCTTGATTTTGCCAAAATTGATGCGGTTCCAAGCGCGTTCGTGGAAATAATATAAAGCCATTTTGGTAAATACTTCTACCCCGCCAATAGAAAGGGCAAGAGTTACTTTTCCGGTTATCAGAAAAGAAATAACAATGGTATCGATAGTCCCGATGGTCCGCCATGAAACTGATTTGATAATACTCCGGTACGATTTTTCGCTCATTCTCTATTGCTTTAATCATAAAAAAAGCCCCTCTGTTCTTCCAGAAGGGCTTGATATATTAATGTCGGGCTAAAAACTTATTTATTCGACAGCCATCTTCTGAATAATAGAACAAAAACACATACACATGCACATCATGTTATTCATGTTGCACCAGGTATTCATTTTTGCTATTTCAGAAGAATTATTTCTCATATATTAAAAGACTTAATGATCTTTAAATATCATTCTGATGCAAATGTATATTCTATTTTTACAAATCAAAATAATTCGATGTTTATTTTACGTTAATTCTAAAAAACAACTATTCCAATCTATATTTGTCGCCTGAACACAGCAGCACAATATGGCCTCAGGAAATATCTATTACTTTAACTCAACCTGCGAACTGGCTGTTGCCAACGAATCGTTCAGCTACCAGGCGCCGCTTCTGCTGCGGGAAATGGAGCAGAACTTAGCCATTTTGCCATTTGTTTTTGCATTAGAGAATGACTTTGTCCTGACAGAAAACATACCTTCCGACGAATTTCAACAGACACTAAGGCAAGCTGGATTCAAGCTACCAAAGTTTTGTAATTTGAGTGAGCTGGAAGCTATGCCTGACGGTTCTTTCAATGCCATTTTCCCATGGGGATGGAGTCCAGCGGCACATTTCAAGTTGAAAAAGCTGAAAGAAAAATGCTCGGCTGGTTTTAAAGCAAGTCCGGTTTTTAACTGGGGCGACGTACACAAATCGTTGTTTGAACGTTCAACTTCTCTTGGTTTTTTAAAAAATTTGCTGAACGGGAATCCTCCGGATTGGTTTGTTGCAAAAGAACTGACTGGACAAAAAGTTTCCAGCTTTAACGAGATTGAACTATTGCTTGCAAAAGAAACGTCGTTGGTTCTGAAAGCTCCATTGAGTTCGTCGGGCCGAGGTATACAGATGATTCGAAAACCGAGCCTGAATAACGCCAATAAGCAGTGGATTTCGGGAGTACTAAAACAGCAAAATTACCTGATTGCCGAGCCGCTTCTTGAAAAAATTACCGATCTGTCGTTTCAGTTTCAGATTAAATCCGAGTCAGAAGTGGAGTATCTTGGATACTCGGTTTTTACGACTAATACCAATGGACAGTATCAGGGAACACTTATTCACCCAGACTTGCAAAAAATGCTGCCGGAAACAGGTCTGGATTTTTACGAGGTGATTAGCACAACAGCTGAGATTCTGACTAATGCTTTAAAACAATCGGTATATTCTCAATCGTATCAAGGTTTTCTGGGCATTGACGCCATTATATTCAGGCAGGATAATAGACTGAAGATTCAGCCCTGCATAGAAATAAACTGCCGCATGAATATGGGAATCTTAGCCCTTTATATTGAAGAAAGAATTCATCCTGAGGCAACAGGAAAATTTGAGCTTTTTTATGGGAAGCGCGGCGAATTCAGGAGTTTCGCCGACGAAAAGAAAAAACACTGGCCACCTGAATTTCGTGATGGAAAATTGTATTCAGGTTTTGTGCCCTTGGTTGAGCCGGATGATCAGAAAAAATTTGGCGCCTATATTTCTTTAGGTACGGCCAAATAACGGTTTATCGTGTCTAAAAGGTATTTCAGGCGGATTGGCTTGGTAATAAATTCGTCGCAGCCTGCCTCCTGGCACATTTTCTCTTCTCCTGACAAAATAAAAGCCGTTTGCACCACAATTATAATTTCGGGATAAAGGCTTTTAATGATCCGGGTTGCTTCAATGCCATCTAACTTGGGCATATTGATGTCCATTAAAATCAAATCAACCTTGTCTGTAGTCTTCACGATCTCAACAGCATCAATTCCGTTTTTAGCCCAGATTAACGTGGCCTGAGTCTTCCTCAGTGCGGCTTCAAAATAGATATTACTAGTCTCGTTGTCCTCAACTATTAATATTGTTTTCCCCGACCATAAGTAGGTTGTATCAGAAAATTCCATATTAAATATGTTTGTTTATATATTTTTCCGTTCCAACTGCTTGTGAATCCTATCAAAAAGCCTGACTAGCTCACTTACATTAAAAGGCTTACCTAAATAATCATCCATTCCGGCCGAAACAAATAAATCTTTATCACTTTTAAGTATGTTAGCCGTCATAGCGACAATAGGTACCCGTGCAACAACATTATTGGCTTTCTCCCACTCTCGTATTTTTGCCGTGGCTTCAACGCCGTCCATATGTGGCATCTGAACATCCATAAAAATCATATCGGGCGATTCGTTCTTGAAAGCTTCAAACGCTTGAATACCGTCAGAAACAACAATTACTGAATGTCCAAGTTTCTGCAGATTTAATATAGCAACTTTTTGGTTAATTACATTATCTTCAGCCAGTAAAATTTTAAGTTTCTGGTCGTGACGAACAGATTCTTCCAGTTCTTTCGTTTCCGAATCAGAAAGCTCTGCTCCACCAAGGCCAAACTCGCCTTCAAAATGAAAAACAGCACCTTTGCCTTCCTCGCTTAAAATACCTATTTCGCCATTCATCAGATGAACCAGATTCTTTGAAATAGCCAAACCCAGCCCCGTACCACCAAATTTACGGGTAGTAGAAGTATCGGCCTGCGAGAATGATTTAAACAACTTCTGCTGATTTTCCGGAGAAATCCCGATTCCTGTATCTTTAACCTCGAAGTATAAACGAACCACGCTCTCGCTCCTGCTCACCAATTTTACAAGCACGTGCACGTAGCCTTCAGCAGTAAACTTAATGGCATTGTTGCAAAGATTAATCAGAACTTGTTTCAGCCTTAACGGATCGCCAACCAAAAGCTGCGGAACATTTGGAGCAATTTCGAACGAAAGATCAAGGTTTTTCTGAACAGCTTTGTACCGAAGAATTTTGATAACCTCGTTAATCTCATCCCATAAATTAAACCTGATGTGCTCAAATGTTATCTGACCGGCTTCAATCTTTGAAAAATCGAGAACATCGTTAATTATCATCAGAAGGTTTTCGCCTGAGATGCCAATAATATCAATATATTCCAGCTGTTCTGCCGTTAGTTGTGTACGCTTAAGAATATCAATCATTCCAATGATTCCGTTCATTGGTGTGCGAATTTCGTGCGATATATTGGCCAAAAAAATTGCCTTGGCCTGGGCGGATGCCTCTGCCCGTTCTTTCGACCGGATTAATTCTTCCTGAAATTTCCTCAACGTCAAGTGAAGGTTTACCCTGGCAAGAAGCTCTTCTTTTATAAATGGCTTTGAGATATAATCGACAGCCCCAAGCTTGAAGCCTTCGACAATACTGTCTTTTTCTTTTTTAGCGGTAAGAAAAATAATTGGAATATTTTGTGTCTGAGGAGCCGCTTTCAAGTGTGAACAAACCTCAAATCCATCAATATCAGGCAAAACCACATCAAGCAAAATCAAATCAAATTTATGCGCTTTTGCTTTGGCAATTGCAGACTTTCCGTTTATGGCGGTGGCAATCATATAACCGTTATCCGACAAAATTTCTTTCATCAGGTCAAGGTTTAGCTGAACATCATCCACAATCAGAATCTTAGATATTTGATCATTAACCATCATGTATGATTAAAATAAGGTATTAATCCAACTTATTAATTCTTCCGGCGATCCAATTTTTTGAGCGGCATTAAGTTTAATTGCTTCTTTGGGCATTCCGAAAATTACCGATGATTTTTCATCCTGGGCAAAAGTTCTTGCTCCAATCTCGTTCAGCCTCAAAAGTCCTCTGGCTCCATCAGCTCCCATTCCGGTCAGCAAGATAGCAGTAATATTTTTACCTTGAAATTTACAGGCTGAATTAAACAACACATCAACAGAAGGCCGGTGTCGGTTGACCAATTCTCCTTTTTCAAGTTTACAGATATAGTTACCATCCTGCTTATCGAGTTCAAGATGATTGAACCCATTAGCAATATAGACGTATCCCTTTTTTATAAGATCGCCGTGGGCAGCTTCTTTCACCTGTAAATTACATTCCCGGTTCAGCCTGGTGGCAAACGCCTTGGTAAATTCACCGGGCATATGCTGAACAATCAGTATTCCGGGCAAATCATTTCTGAGGCCTTTCAGTATTTTGGAAATTACCTCAGTTCCTCCGGTTGAGGCTCCAATCAAAATTACATTTTCAGAAAGCTGGTTTAGATCGTGCGTTTCCTTTATGGTCATCTCGCTTGAATTCTCCGCTTTTCCTTCAACAGGTGATGATCTTAAAACATGCTGACGATCGATTTGAGCCAATGCTTTTATTGCATCAATAATGCGGATGCTGTATTCTGCCAGCTCTTCCGGTGTTGCTAATTTGGGCTTAGGTATAATTTCTCTGGCACCAAGCTTTAATGCCTTAATCGCATTTTCAGAACCCTCGCCGGCAACCGACGAAATAACTACCACCGGAATAGGATGCTGTTTCATCAATTTGCGCAAAAAAGTGAGACCGTCCATTCGGGGCATTTCGATATCGAGTGTTATTACATCAGGAAGATTTTCTGCAATTTTAGCAACAGCTTCATACGGATCGGAGGCTATACCCATAACTTCAATTTCGGGGTCGCTTTCCAGTATTTCCCGAAGTACATGTTGTACTGAAACCGAATCATCCACAATCAACACTTTAATCCTTCTATTCATCTAGTTTCATTTTTGGTTACCTTTTACCAGGTACTTTTGGAGCACTTCGCCGGTTGCAGTGTTAAAATGTATTTTTCTGCCAAGACGGCCTCCGGTACTCGAACTTATAACAGAAATACCTAGTTCTTCCGCCATTTTATAGGCCAGTTCAATGTTTTTATGGCCAATATTAAAAACCGAATTCTGCCCGGTTAAAACTTCGGCGCCTCCGAATATTTTACATACAATATCTTCTTTTTTTCCACCAAAGTCAAGCATTTTCTGAAATAGTTGTCCAATAGCCACATTTCCGTACTTGGGCGATTCCAATCCAACACCGTTCCAGTAGGGTACCATATAATGGGTCATCCCTCCTATTTTCCTGACTTTGTCAAAAAAACAAACCGATACACACGATCCGAGAATAGTTGTTATCCACAACGGCTCATTACTGATGTAAATCGTTGATGGATGTAAAAAATAATGCTCTTGTTTCGCGGTAATCATTAGTAACTTGTTTCAGCACCAATGATAAAACCTTCAAGATCCTCCCATTCGCCCGGATCAACTCCCTGCTGAATGCCTACCTGAACCACAGTTCCTCCGTTCACATTATTGCCAATGTTTACCCAGCCACCCAGCATCTCGGCATAAGCCAGAACGATTGATAATCCTAATCCATGTCCTGTATTCACCGAGTTTATCTTTTCATCGAGCTGCTTAAAACGATCGAAAATTATCTTTCGGTCTTCTGGCTTAATACCTTTGCCCTGGTCGGAAACCTCAATGCGAAGTTCATCATTGGCCACCACAAAAGAAACCTCAACCACCGAATCTTCAGGACTGTATTTTATCGAATTACTGATCAGATTTTTCAGAATCAGATCAAGCTTAGCCTTGTCTGTAGTAAATTTTAACGATTCCCCATTTCTATCTTCTACCAGAAAATTAAACGAAAGAGTTATCCTTTTTTTGCCAAGAAGTGATTTGAAATATTCATTGAGCTGAATAGCAAAATCGTGCAAATCGAATTGCGAATTACTCGTTTCCTCTTTACCTGCTTCAATAAGAGCTGCTGCAAAAATATTTTTCAATTGAAAATCGAGGTGAAACGCTTCTTCAAAAATGAGTCCGGCCATATGGTGTGCCTGCTTAATATCACCCTCTTTCAATTGCTGGATATTGGCAGCGAGAGCAAGCACACTGGTAAACGGATTTACGATTTCGTTGGTAACGTTACTGATGAAGTGGCCTTTCAGTTGTTCCGAATCGCGTAACTTTTCATTTAACTCATGAAGGGTTTTGTCCAATTCTTCATTTTCCCGCCTGAGTTGTGTAATATGTTGTTTACACTTTTCAAGTTCTATTTCGTGTTCGTTCCTGAAATTCATAACCTTATGCATTAGTTTTAACATATATACTAGGGGCCACCGATTGTATCGGCAAATGCAGATTGATGAGCGACTCCGAATGGCCAATCAGCAGGAATCCGCCCGGCTTCAGACTGTTTAAAACCTGCTTCAAAACTTTTACCTGATTCGTCCGATCAAAATAAATCAAGGTATTTCTTATAAAAATAACATCAAATTGCGCCTGAAACGGATATAAATCTTCCATCAGGTTCATATAACCTATGGTCACTTTATCTCTAATCTCCTTTACAATCCTTACTTTCATCGTCATGGTATCCTTGCTTTTCAGGAAATACCGACGCTTAATTTCAGCCGTTAATTCCTCAACCTGGTGAAAAGGGTAAATTGCTTCCCGGGCTTGTCTCAACATTCTTGCAGAAATATCGGTAGCCAAAATCGAATAATCGAATCGGTTACCTGTCATTCGCTCAAACTCTTCAATCTGAATTCCAATGGAGTAAGCTTCCTGACCGCTCGAACAACCCGCACTCCACACGTTAAATTGTGCTGGTTGATGTGGAGTTTTTACTCTTATAAATTCCGGAAGAATTGTAGAATTCAAAAAACTGAAATGCTCTTTTTCCCTAAAAAACTCTGTTTTATTGGTTGAGATGAGATCAGCCAATTGGTTGAACTCACCCGTGGAATTTCTATCATTCAGCAATATCTCGGCATATTCATCAAACGAATGAATATCAAGCTCGTGCAAACGACGTTGTAACCGTGCCTGAAACATGATTTTCTTTTCCGGCGGCATTTTAATCCCGTATTTCTCGGTAATCATTTTGCCCACCTGAGAAAAAAGTTCGTCTGATATTTCAATAAATTCCGATTTCACTTCAAGTATTTAATTGTCAATCTATTTTAAAACCGTTCAAATTCTTCGTCCGAAATATCGGGCTCATCCAGTTCAATGACTACTCCGCGTTTTGTGCCTGTAGAATGATCTACTTGCGGTGCAAACTGGCTTATTTCATGCCTTTGCCACAAATCGTGTTCGGCCTGCCCAATTTTGAAGAAAGAAATTATTTCACGCAGGTGTTCAGCCTGAGCCGCAAGCTCAACCGCATTGGTCGACAATTCTTCGGACGTTGCGGCGTTTTGCTGTGTTACCATGTTCAACTGCTGAATGGCAGTGTTAATCTGGTCGGCTCCGGTGCTTTGTTCTTTGCTGGCGGCCGATATTTCCTGAATAAGTTGCGAGGTTTTCTGTATTTCGGGAACAATTTCATGCATCAGTTTTCCAGCCTCTTCGGCACTAAAAACACTCGATTTGGTAAGCTCCTCTATTTCCAGAGCAGCCAGTTTGCTGCGTTCGGCAAGTTTTCCAACCTCAGAGGCCACTTCTCCAAAACCACGTCCGTGCTCGCCTGCACGGGCGGCCTCAACAGCAGCATTCAGCGCCAGAATATTGGTTTGAAAGGCGATTTCTCCAATAATCGAAATTTTATTGGCAATTTCGCGCATGGCGTCAACGGTTTCAATTACTTTTCCACTTCCGCGATTGATGTCATTTTCAGCTTTAACTGCAATATTTTCAGTCACTTTAGCATTTTCCCTGTTCTGCATAATATTGGCGGCCATTTCCTCAATGGCTGCCGAAACTTCTTCTGCTGAAGAGGCCTGTTCCGAAGCGCCCTGTGAAACCATTTGCGATGTTGAACTAAGTTCGTGACTAGCAACCGAAAGATTTCCTGATGTAGCAGAAACATAGCTTATTACCTCGCGAAAACGAATATTCATTTGCTGCAAATTTTGAGCGAGTATACCAATTTCATCCTTCCTCTTTACTTCAATCTCAGCTGTTAGATCGCCCTTTGCCAAACTCTGCGCAAATTCAATTCCTTTTAAAAGAGGCACTGTGATTAACCTTGAAATAGAAATCAGGGTGAAAACGGCAAACGCGAGCGAGATCAGAACTATAATTACGGTTATCAGCACAGACGACCGAATGGAATCATTAAAATTGGTTGCAACTTCAGAGGTATAAACGGCTACCGATTTTCGGAGCTTATCCGAATTCGATTTTAGTCCGGCAATTATCGTCGCATCTTTTGCCTTAAGCTGCTGAAGCTGGGCTGTCTTTTGAGCTAATTCGTTAACTAAATCCAGCGATTTTACAGTTACCGAGCTTGCAACGGTTGCATTTTTTTTTCTTTTCTTTTGTGGAGTTGTATTTTCGGTAACTGCCCGATTATTGCCATTCTGTTTTATTCTATCCTGCAAAACGTTGATGTCCTGAATGGTTTTAAATGCCATCATCATCGTTTGTTCGTATTGTGGAAGCATAATTTTTGCTTCACTAAGGTTTTGCTCAAGCTTGGTCAGTTCCTTTGAATTTTCGAGCAAGATCTCTCCTTCGTTGAGGGCAATTTTTAAGGAGTCGAATTCGAAACGTGCATTTGTAAAATATTCAGGCTTTCCGGTCAGGTAATAGCCCTCCATGTTAAATGCCACCATTTGAATTTCGTTGCTTATGCGAGCCGAGAGTTCGAGCTGTGGCAAAAATTCACGGGTAAACGAACCAATATCTTTTTTAAATAAGAACAATGTTACCACTGTATTAACCGACAAAACGAAAGCAATCAGCATTAAAATTCCGAATGCACCCATTAATTTGGTCCGAATTTTCAGGTCAGCAAATCTCATACATTAAGCTTTTAAATTATTCAACAGTAGTAATCAGTTTTACATCTTCGGCCGAGAATATCCTTTCCATATTCAGGATCACAACCGGTTCATCGTTTATCATGGCCATTCCGTCGGTAAAAGCGGCATTAAACCTTTCTCCCAATGTTGCTGCATCCTGAATTTGTGCTGGTTCAATAACAACCACTTTTTCAACCGAATCCACAATAATTCCGGAACTTACCGTTTGACCATCAAGCCCAAAAACCAGGATCAGGATACAGGCTTTGGGAGCTGGCTCTTTCTCAGGAAGCCCAAATTTCAACCGGCCATCAAAAACTGGAATAACATCGCCAAAAACATTGATAATTCCTTTACAGGCTTTTGATGTATTCGGAACTTCAGTGAGTTCGGTCAACTCAAGGATTTTGGTCATATTGCCTATGTTTACGGCAAATAGTTCACTTTCAATCCTGAAAGTAAAGTAAGAGTTTAAACCATATATAATTTCGGCAGCCATTGGTTACAAATATTTCTGTATCATCTTGTTAGTATCAATTACCAAAGCCAGCTGACCTGATCCCAAAATGCTGGCTCCTGAAAACATATCCTGATTTTTGAACATGCGGCTAAGTGGCTTTATTACTGCCTGGTATTCGCGAATGACCTCGTCAACAATCAATGCAAACCGATTGGCTCCGTAAGAAACCACTACTACATACTGTTCGCCGGGGATTATTCCTTCGCACCCAAATTCTTTCCGCAGATTAAGGTAAGGAACAAGGTTTCCGTCAAGATCAAGTTTTTGCCCAATTTCGTTGGTCAAACCTTCTGTTGCAATAATGTGTAATTTCTGAACGACTGTTGAAGGAATAACGTAATAGTTGTGTCCGACCAGAGTTAGCAATCCATCGGTAATCGACAGTGAAAGAGGCAACTTAATGGTAACCCTTGTAAACTTATCCTTTTCAGAAGCCAGTTCAATGTTACCCCGCATATTTTGAATACTTCGCCTGACCACATCCATCCCAACGCCGCGCCCCGACACATCGGTTACCAACTCGGAAGTTGAAAACCCCGGTTCAAAAATCAACCCGTAAATATCCTGATCCGACATTGTTTCCTGTCCGGAGATTAAACCTTTGCTGATGGCTTTATCCCAGATTTTTGTTGTATTTAACCCGGCACCGTCATCTTCAATTTCAATTTGCACAAAGCTTCCAAGGGTTGAAGCCCGTAACAAAATTGTTCCGACCTCATTTTTATTCTTTTCCTTTCGCTCCGGTTTGCTTTCAATTCCATGGTCCAACGAATTCCGGATAATGTGCAACAAAGGCTCAATCAGCTTTTCAATCAGGTTCTTGTCCAATTCAGTTTCCATTCCTTCGGTTACCAGGACAACATCTTTATCGAGCGAATTGGATAAGTCGTGAATCAAGCGTTTGAACCGAACCAGCAGGCTTTGTAACGGAATCATGCTCATATCGAACGCATTATCGCGAAGCTGGCGATTGAGTTTTCCTAAAGTTTCAGTAATCTGGTCGAGTTCCTGATTGGCGAGGCGCGACGAAATCTGCTCCAAGCGTGATTGCGCAATGATAAATTCGCTCACCAGATTCATGTAATGATCAATCTTTACTGAATTAACCCTGATCGAATCAACAGTTGTTTGATCGAATGCCGAATTCTTATAGTGTTCAGGCGATAATTTGAGTAAAACATTGGAAACTTCGGGCTCGTCCAGTAAAACAGCTTTCGGGCTGGTTTCAGGCGCGGCTGTATTAATCTCGTCAAACTGCCAGGGCTCGCCATTAATTTGGGCATTCAAGAATGCAGCCAGAACGGTTTCCCGATGAATAACATTCGCATTTGCTACTTTTTCAATCTTAACCTGGGCACTGTTCGAAACAAATATGAAGACATCGTGCAATGTATCAACACTTTCTGACGTAGCAATAAACAGGTACCACGAGATGTAGCACTTTAACGGATCGACCTCTTCCAGCGAAGGAAGCGTTTCTGAAGAAATCTGAATATTGCACTCGCCCAGTGCGTTTAGTTCGTCAATAAGGTAAAGTGGATTGGTACCGTTGCTTAAAATATCTTCATCGGGCTTAAACGAAATATAATAGGTTGTTTGATGTGACTCGGAAATACTCTCATCGGGCGAATAAAACAGATCGTCGATAGCACTCCCTGCAGCTGACGATGTAAAACGGGCAATTTGCTGCTGCGTTTCCGACTTCAGCCTTGCGGCAAGTAAGCGATCTTCACCATCCGGATTCTCAACCATTAGTTTTTTCAATCCATCGACCGCCATTAAAGTAAAGTTGATAACCTCCGGATCGACCATCTTCTCCTTTGTCCTGAAAATTTCGAACAGCGACTCCAGATCGTGAGTAACATCACTCAGCAAATCGAACCCGAACATGCCGCCACTGCCCTTCATGGTATGCATCATCCTGAAAATATCGGCAATAACCTGATGATTCTCCGGATTGTGCTCAAGTTGCAGCAGCCCCGATTCAAGGCGTTCGCAATACTCCCCGACTTCAACTTTAAATTTTTCGACGAACGAATTCATTATCGAATAACTTTTCGCAAGGTTTGTAAAAGTTTCTCCGTATTGAATGGTTTTAACAACCATCCGGTTGCCCCCGAATCTTTGGCTTCCCTGATAATTTCCACTTGCTTTTCAGTAGTCAATACCAGAATGGGTATAAACTTGTAATTTTCGGTTTGACGTACTTTCACAGTTAATTCCAACCCATTCATATTGGGCATATGGTAATCGGTCAAAAGCAAATCAATTGGCCGGCCGTCGAAATATTTTAAAGCATCCAAACCATCGGTAGCCACCAAAACCTGATAACCTGCATTCGAAAGACTAAACGACAATATTTCGCGAATACTTTCCGAATCGTCGGCAATTAAAATTTGTTTAGGCATATCAATTATTCAATAAATAATTCGTTACTCAATCCAACATTATCCAATAATACTTTTTGATCATCGTCAAGCATCCAATCAAAAGAATACGTCACATGGTTTTCATCCATATGCTTTATAAAAGCAAGCAAAAGCTGGATGCACGAAAGATCAAGACCATCAGGATTTAAAATCCTTATTTTCACCCTGTTACTCAGGTGATTCATAATACTTACCAATTCTTTTTTCAAATGCGGAGAGTTCTCAAGGACAAGCATTCCTCCTATCTCAATCTCGATAATCAGCCCCTGTTCATCCGGCATTTTTTTGCAAGTCATGTTCTCCATCGGCTATGGTATTGGAAAAAATAAAGATAATCGAAAATCTCAAATTATAGTTTATTGGCAATAAATTAGCAAAAGCCAGAAGTTTAGATTTTTTATACTGTTTTAAGCTTTTTTAAATTCCGGATTTGTGCATTTGAAATTAATTTTGAATTGAATTTAAATCCTAAAATTGTATGAAACGTTTGGTTATTCTTTCGCTTCTGAATCTATGCCTTGCAGTTGGTCTGATGGCACAGAATCCGGATAAAAAGCAAAATTTGCCACAGGAAAATTCGAAGGTTACCAAAGAGTATGATGAAAACGGGAATCTTACCCGGTTCGATTCTGTTTACACTTACAGTTGGTCGGGCGATACAACAATGATGAAATCATTTTCTCCGCAGGATCTTTCAAAAATGTTTGGCGGAAATTTTGGGTTCCTCAACGACAGTGCATTCAATGGCAAATCGTTTTTCGAAGATTTTGATAAAATGTTTGCCAATCCGTTTAGCCAGGAACAAGATTCACTCCTAATGAAACATTTTGGTCAGGGGCATCAGTTTCACCAATTCAACAACGATTCTATCGCTTTCAATTTTAAAGACTTCGACGATATGTTCGGGAACTTCTTTGAAAGTGAAAACGACACTGCTTCTGTAAAAAAACAGGATAAAATTGCCGGAAAATCGCGATCCAAATCAATGGAAGAAATGATGCAGATGTTTCAGCAGCAATTCAAAGAAATGGAAAAACAACACAAACAATTTTTCGAAAACAATCAGAAATCAAAGGAATTCTAAATAATTCATAATACAATAGTTTTATTACGCTCATCCTCTTATATTTGCTGAAGTAAACCAAGAGGATGAGATTTTTTTGCTGTATATTATCCATTTACATCATTTCGCTTACCGCAATTCCATGCATTGATCAACCTGCAGAAGATCATTCACAAAAAATGGAAATTGGAGGGAATGAGCATCATGAGCACCACGATGGCGATGATTGTTCGCCATTTTGTACCTGCAACTGCTGCGTTACCTTTGTCATACAGCAGGATTTTTCTGTTCATTTCGATTGTTTTACCCTACTTCAGGAATATAATTCTCCGGAATATACTTCTGCATTTACCTCCGATTATTTAAACTCCATCTGGCAGCCGCCGCAAGTGGGATAATACAAGGCAAAAGTTTAAAGTAAGAAGGCAAAATGCTTTGCCAACTGCGACTGTGACTGAACACTTGCTTTCAGTAGCCTTGGTATTATAACTCATCATTAATCAATTATAAATCATCATTTTAAAATGATCGAACGTATCATTCATTTTTCAATAAAGCAAAAATTTATTGTTGGATTGTTTGTGGTTGCGTTAATCGGTTGGGGAAGCTATTCACTTTCGCGCCTCCCTATCGACGCGATTCCTGATATTACCAACAACCAGGTGCAGGTTATTTCCATTGCACCTTCGCTGGCAGTTCAGGAAGTTGAAAGCTTTATCACTGCTCCCATTGAAGTTGCTGTGGCTAATATTCCAGATATCATCGAACTACGCTCCATTTCGCGCCTCGGCTTATCGGTAATTACCGTTGTTTTTAAAGACAATGTTGATGTTTACTGGGCCCGGCAGCAATTAAATGAGCGAATCAAAGAAGCTGAAGAATATATTCCGGCAGGGCTTGCAAAAATAGAATTGGCACCAATTTCAACCGGACTGGGCGAAATATTCCAGTATAAATTAACGGTTGACAAAGGGCTCGAACACAAATACGATCCGATGGAACTCCGTACTTTGCAGGATTGGGTGGTTCGCCGCGAAATGCTCGGAACCCCCGGAGTGGCCGATATTAACAGCTACGGTGGGTACGTGAAACAGTATGAAATAGCAGTAAATCCTGAACGTTTGCGCGGAATGAATCTCACGCTGACCGATATTTTCGATGCACTCGGAAAAAACAACGAAAACACCGGTAGCGCCTACATCGATAAAAATCCGAATGCATATTTTATTCGTGGAATTGGCTTGGTAAAAACACTCGATGACATCGAGAAAATCGTGGTGAAAACCAACAATTCAGGCATCCCGATTTTAGTGCGCGACATTGCCGAAGTTCGTTACGGTAGCGCTACCCGTTACGGGGCATTTGTGGTTGACACCACCGAAGCTGTGGGCGGCGTGGTGATGATGCTGAAAGGAGCAAATGCGCATGAAGTCATCGACAATGTGGAAAAACGCATTGAATCGATTCAGAAATCACTTCCTGATGGTGTAAGAATTGAGCCGTTCCTGAACCGCTCCGATTTGGTTGGACGTGCCATCAACACGGTAACCCGCAACTTAGCCGAAGGTGCGCTGATCGTGATTTTTATTCTAGTGCTGCTACTCGGTAATCTGCGCGCCGGACTGATCGTGGCTTCGGTCATTCCGCTGGCCATGCTTTTCGCCATTTCACTGATGAATCTTTTCGGTGTTTCCGGAAACCTGATGAGCCTCGGTGCCATCGACTTCGGGCTGATTGTGGATGGCGCTGTAATTATTGTAGAAAGCGTGGTTCACCGCATTGGATTGGGCAAATATCACCGGCAGGGAATCATGCGGCTGACGCAGGATCAAATGGACGACGAGGTTTTCCTGGCTTCTTCAAAAATTCGAACCGCTGCTGCCTTTGGCGAAATCATTATCCTGATTGTTTACCTGCCTATTCTGGCGTTAGTGGGCATCGAAGGTAAGATGTTTCGTCCGATGGCGCAGGTCGTTTCATTCGCCATTTTGGGCGCATTTATCCTTTCACTCACCTATGTTCCAATGGCTTCAGCCCTGTTTCTGAGCAAAAATACCGAACACAAACGCACCATTTCCGACCGTTTAATGGACTGGATGCACAAGATATTCAATCCGGTTCTTGATTTTGCCCTTCGATTCAAATTGTGGGTTTCGGCAACCGCAATTATTATTTTCCTGATCAGCATTTTCGCTTTTACCCGGTTGGGTGGTGAATTTATTCCGCAGTTGGAAGAAGGCGATTTGGCTGCCGGAGTGATGACTTTGCAGGGCGGTTCACTTTCGCACACCATCGAAATGGTTGAAAAGGCTAACAAAATATTGCTCAGCCAGTTTCCTGAAATCAAACATGCCGTTTGTAAGATTGGCGCGGGCGAAATCCCAACCGACCCAACCCCGATGGAAACCGGTGATTACATCATCACACTGAAAGACAAAAGTGAATGGACTTCGGCCCAAACCCGCGAGGAACTGGTAGAAAAAATGGAAGAAGCGCTCATCCCGCTGGCTGGTGTAAAATTCGAGTTTCAGCAGCCCATTCAAATGCGATTCAACGAGTTGATGAGCGGATCGAAACAGGATGTGGCCATTAAAATTTATGGCGACGACCTGAATACGCTGGCGCAGAAAGCTTCGGAAGTGGAACGGATTATCCTGAATATCGACGGCGTTGAAGACATCAACGTGGAAAAAGTAACCGGTTTGTCGCAGGTTCAGGTGGATTACAACCGCGACCGGCTGGCACAATACGGACTGACCGTAGAAGATGTGAACCGTGTGCTTCGGGCAGCTTTTGCCGGTAGTCAGGCCGGTGTAGTTTATAACGAAGAACAGCGGTTTGGACTGGTGGTTCGGCTCGACAAAGACTACCGCCAAAGCCTCGACGATGTGAAAAACCTGTCGGTGGCACTGCCCGGTGGCGGACAAATTCCGTTCGAACAGGTGGCCGATATTTCCATCAAATCGGGTCCGGCGCAGGTTTCGCGCGAAGACACCAAACGCCGCATTACCGTTGGCTTTAACGTTCGTGGCCGCGATGTGCAAAGCGTGATCAAGGATGTTTCCGGTGAAATCGACAGCAAAGTGAAATTTCCTCCAGCCTATTATGTGGCGTATGGCGGTCAGTTTAAAAACTTCGAAGCTGCCAAAGACCGTCTGCTGATTGCCGTTCCGGTGGCCTTGTTACTCATTTTTGTATTGCTGTATTTCACTTTCCATTCGGTAATACAATCGTTGCTGATTTTTACAGCTGTGCCTATGTCGGCCATCGGCGGCGTGTTTGCCCTTTGGATGCGCGGAATGAACTTCTCGATTTCAGCAGGAGTTGGCTTTATTGCCCTGTTTGGGGTGGCTGTGCTCAATGGAATTGTGCTCATTGCGGAGTTTAATCGGCTCGAAAAAGAAGGGGTAACCGATATTTACGAACGGATTCGGAAAGGTCTGCACACTCGGCTTCGTCCGGTAATTATGACGGCTGCAGTTGCATCGCTTGGCTTCTTGCCGATGGCTTTGTCAACCTCTGCCGGAGCCGAGGTGCAAAAACCGCTGGCAACCGTGGTTATTGGCGGATTGATTACAGCCACGCTTCTCACCCTGATCATTCTCCCGATCTTTTATATCTATTTTTCAGGAAAGAGAAAAGAAACAGGCAAAGGTTCAGGAAAAAGTATAGCTGTCATGCTATTGATTTTCGCTTTGTTTGGGGTGAATCAGGCACAGGCACAGGAAAAGAAAACGATCAACCTTCAGGAGGCCATCCAAATGGCACTCGACAGCAACCTTACAGTGCGCTCGTCGAATTATTCGCTGGAAGTTCAGAAAGCTTTGAAAGGTGCAGCCTGGGATTTCGGCAAAACCAGTATCGACGGGCAATTTGGGCAGTTTAACTCGTACACCAAAGACAACAGCTTCACTCTTTCGCAGTCGTTCGAATTTCCGTCGGTATATGCCAATCAGCACAAACTGGCCAAAGCCAATGTAAAAAGCAGCGAATGGCAACTGAAAACATCGCAGCTCGAAACCGCTACGCAGGTGAAACAAGTGTATTGGCAACTGGCTTATTTGTACTCGAAGCAAAAACTGCTGAATTACCAGGATAGCCTCTATTCAGGATTTATGAAAGCGGCTGAACTTCGAGCCAAAGTAGGCGAAACCAACAAGCTGGAAATGATCACTGCCCGTTCACAAAGCATGGAAATCAAAAACCAGTTGCAGCAAATTCAGGCCGACAAAGCCATTCTGACCCGACAACTTCAAACTTTGCTGAATACTAAAAATCAACTGTTGCCGGCAGATACTCTTTTGAAACGAATCAGTTTTCAGCTCACTTCTTCTGAAAGCAATTTGGCTGAGAATCCTTCGCTGGGCTATGTCCATCAACAGGTTGACGTTTCACACATCGAAAAACAATTGGAAGTGAGCCGCGCCCTACCCGATTTTTCGGTGGGCTATTTCAGCCAAACCATGAAGGGCGAACAAGAAGTGAACGGCATTGCTCGCAGTTTTGGACCAGGCGACCGATTCAACGGCGTTCAGGCCGGAATTGCCATACCGTTGTGGTTTTCGCCGTTTGCCGCCAAAATAAAGGCCGCCAAACTAAAAGAACAGGTTGCCAGCACCGATGCCGAACAGGTTGCCAAAGCGCTGGAAAGCAATTACCAATCGTTGATCGATCAATACCAAAAATACCTGAAAAGCATTGCATATTACGAGCAACAGGCCATTCCCGAAGCAAACCTGATTATCAGTCAGGCCACACAAAGTTACAAAGCCGGTGCGCTCGATTACCTCGATTATGTGCTAAGCTTAGGGCGCGCGCTGTCCATTCGCCAGAATTACCTTGACGAATTAAACAACTGCAACCAAACGGTCATCAACCTGGAATTTCTTTCAGGAAAAACCTTTTAGCGAATTATGAATTACAAATTATAAATGAACGGATTACCATGATAAAGAATAGATTTTTAAATGTATATGCGTTGTTTTTCCTGATGGCTTTGGTGGCTTGCAACAGCGGAGCGAAAAAAGCGGAAGAACACGATCATGAGGCTGAACACGAAGAAGTTTTGCCTGACGATATCGTCGAAATGCGCGACGACCAGATCAAACTGGCGAATATTGAAATGGGGTCCATTGAAATGCGTGGCATGACTGGAACATTAAAAGTAAACGGCATCATTTCGGTGGCACCTCAAAACCTGGCGACCGTTTCAGCACCCTTAGGCGGTTTTATAAAAAGCACCACGCTGATGCCCGGAAATTCAGTTTCGAAAGGACAAACGCTGGCTGTTATTGAAAACCAGCAATTTATTGACATTCAGCAAAGCTATCTGGAAACCAAAAACAAGTTCGAATTTGCTGAAGCCGATTACAAGCGAAGCTCGGAACTGTACAAAGCCGACATTTCATCGGCCAAAAACTTCCAGCAAATAAGCAGCGATTATAAAACACTGAAGGCCCAACTGAAAGCGTACGAAGAAAAACTGCTCCTGATTGGCATTAATCCAGCCGGACTGAACGAAGATAACATCAGTAGTTCAGTAGCTTTAAAATCGCCCATTTCAGGCTTCGTTAAAACCGTTGGCATTAACCTTGGAAAATCGGTTTCGTCCACCGACGTTTTGTTCGAAATTGTCAACAGCAGCAAGCTTTTTCTGGAATTGACGATGTTCGAGAAGGATGCCGATAAAGTTTCGCAAGGACAAAAAATCAGGTTTTACATCAACAATGAAACCGAGCCGCACGATGCGGTTATTTCACAAACTGGAGGAGCTATCAATACTGACAAAACCTACAAAGTTTACGCGAATGTAACCGACGACTGCAAAAATGTGCTACCGGGCATGTACGTGAATGCCATCATTGAAACCTCCGGAAATCAGGTTGCAGCGCTTCCGTCTGACGCTATTGTGAGTTTCGACGACAAGGATTACATCTTCGTTTTCGATAAAAACAAGGAAGAAGATGGAAAACCATTCACTGAATACAAGATTATTGAAGTGCGGAAAGGTGTGACCGACAACGGATATACTGAAGTTATTTTGCCTGAAGGCTTTGATATTTCTATTGCCAAAGTGGTACTGAAAGGAGCCTATAACTTATTGGCAGCCAAGAAAAATGCCGGAGAGATGGCCTGCTGATCGCTAAAATTCCAATCAAATTAATTTAGAAAGTGAGGGTTTGACATGAGTCATACTCTCACTTTCGTGTTTATTAACAGCTGTTTTTGTCATATCCTTTGAATAGTTCAATTGTTTAAATATTTTTGAACTATTAAATAAATAAACTAATGAACGATGAGAGACAAAACCATTTATACACTGCATTCCAATATCTGTAAAGCGCTGGCTAACCCAATTCGTATTGAGATTATTGATATTTTGAACGACCGGGAAATGAGCTTTGGCGAAATTCAGGAGATCACCGGGGTGCTTAAATCGAACCTCTCGCAACACTTGTCGATGATGGTCTCCAACGGAATTCTTGCCCATCGTAAAGAAGGGCTGAATATGTACTTCAGGCTAACCACTGAAAAAATTGCTATTGCCTGCCAGATGATGCGCGAAGTACTGATTGAAAACCTGAAAAAACATCAGGAACTAATTAAAGACTTATAACCGGAACAGATGAAAGTGCAAGACAGTGGAATGCCCGATGAAGCGATGTGGTCGGAGTTTTTCGATCCCGAATCAATTTTGCAGCAAATGGAAGTCGGGCCTGAATTGGAGTTGATTGTTGATCTGGGCTCTGGTTTCGGAACATTCACCATTCCCGCAGCCAAAATTGTAACTGGGAAAGTCATTGCTTTCGATATTGACGAAAAAATGATCAGTCAAATGCAAATTAAAATTGATGAACTTGCCATTAAAAACATAGAATTGCATTTAACCGATTTCATTGCCGAAGGTACTGGTTTGCCTGATAATTCTGTGGATTACGTCATGATTTTCAACATTTTGCATCACAACAATCCCAAACAAATCTTAAGTGAAATACACCGGCTACTGAAAAAGGGAGCAAAAGCCGGAATTATTCACTGGCGCAGCGATATAGAAACTCCCCGCGGCCCCGCGCTGGATATTCGCCCCAAACCGCAGGAATGCATAAAATGGGCATCGGAAACGGGTTTCGGCGTATCTAAAATGCCTTTTCTTCTGGAGCCTTATCATTTCGGACTAATCATTCAAAAACCATAAAAACCATTCACCATGAAAAGCCTTTTCATTTTTATTACCCTACTTTTTTGCTCCCAGAGTTTATTCAGTCAAAATTCAGTTGAAAAAAAGCCAACATCTATCGGCATGGTAATCTATTCAAATGATGTTGAAACCGTGTGGAATGCATTAAGATTAGCCAATTATTCGAAAAGCCAGGGAGATACTGTTCGCGTTTTCCTGCTTGGGAAAGGTGTCGAACTCGACAACCTGGTGAAAACGAACAAAGACCTTGAGGAGCAGAGCCTGAAATTTTTAGACAACGGCGGAAGTATACTTGGCTGCGGAACCTGCTTGAGAAGCCGCAACAACACCGAACCCCAGGTATGCAAATTTTCGTCGCTGAAAGATTTGTACGAACTAATCAGAGAAAACAAAATTGTATTAACATTTTAATTGACATAGAGTTATGAAGATTGGAATTATCATTGAAACCAAAGAATTTGAAAAAGCCTGGAATGCCTTTCGGTTTGCAGTTACCGCAAAGAAACAAGGCTACGAAGTGAAAGTGTTTTTGATGGGTGAAGCCGTTGAATGTGAAGGTCTTACTCACGAAAAATACAACGTAGACGAACAATTGAAGAAATTCGTTGAAATTGGCGGTGAAATACTTGCCTGCGGAACCTGTTTAAAATCAAGACATCTTGAAAGTACAGAAGCCTGCCCTATTTCAACTATGATTGATTGCGTTGAATTGGTGGCCTGGGCCGACAAAATGGTAACCTTTTAAAATCAGGAAAATGATAGAAATGGTATTGCATCAAACAGAAAGCAAACTCCCTGCCGGACAAATTGCCGGACAGGTTGAAGGTGCGTGTGCTAAATATAATCTGGCCTTGCTTCAAACCTATATTTATCACGATATCGTTGAATCGAAAGGTTTCCCCATTCAGCGGAAAGTGTTTGTTTATAACATTTGCCAGGCAAAAACAGCGTCGATGATGCTGACAACTAATCCGGAGTTTTCAACGTTTATGCCCTGTACTTTAGCCGTTTATGAAGCTGAAGACAAAACAGTCCTGTCGACCATGAATATGGGAATGATGCTCGAAGCAGTTAAAACGAATGAACCATTGTATAACCAGGCATCCAACCTATTTAATACGTTCAAACAGATGATGGACGAATTGGCTGCAGGAAAATAAAACGCAGAAATGGAGCATTGATCTACGATTTAATGCTCCATTCAATTTTTTGTTGCTGAACCAATTGTTTTGTTAATAATTCCTAAGTATCCGTTCATGCTGAATCATTTAACAGGAATTGCTTTATCTTTGAAAAACATTTCTCTGGATTTCGTGTTCCAATAACTAAATGAAGAAAATCCTTTCCATATCAGTTGCTTTGCTCATGCTGCTTTCGGGCCTGCAGCTTACCATTTCGCACCATTATTGTGGTGGTGAGCTGGCCGATACGAAAGTTTCAGTGACAGGACATGTAGCATCTTGTGGTATGGAAGGAGAAACCGACGACTGTGCACAGCCAGGAGCTCATGTCGAGTCGCATTGCTGCAACAACCAGGTTTCGGTTTATACGGTTGATCACAATTTTGCACCGTCGGTTACCGAATTTAAAACCTTCGAGCAGCCTGTTTTACAGGTTTTCATTCTTCCTGAAATACAGGATTTCAATGCATTAACTGCATACAACCGCATTTACACCGATGTCAGTCCGCCACCCAATTGGTTGGTCAACGACGTAAATCTTTCCGACATTGGTGTGTTCCGGATTTGATGTTTGAATTGATTTTGCCTGAAGATTCCTTCGGCAAACAATCTTTCCAAGTGTCTTGATACTAATATCTTGATGCTTGAATCTATTTTTCAATACATTAACATCAAATTCAAAACAAAATGAAAACATTAGTAAAAATTACTATCATAGCCTTATTGGCTGTTGTATTCACTTCTAACAACGGCGCTTTCGCTGCCAATCCAAAAACCGAAACCCTTAAAGTATCGGGAAACTGCGACATGTGTAAAGCCCGTATCGAAAAAGCCGCCAAAATCGACGGTGTTACCAAAGCCGAATGGAGCGAAAAAACTAAAACCTTGACGGCTACTTTCGATCCGGCTAAAACCAGCATCGATGCCATCGGCAAAAAAATCGCCGAAGCCGGACACGACAACGACAAAGCAAAGGCTACAGATAAAGCGTACGACAAACTGCCAAACTGCTGCCAGTATAGATAAAACATAGCCCCCTAAATCCCCCAACTGGGGGACTTGGGGTATTCTGCAAATTCAGAATAACCATTTAAAAAAACTGATTTTTAAGAATTCTCATTGCCAAAACTCCCTTCCCTTTCGGGGAAGGATTGGGGATGGGGCTAATACTTTTCTATATGTTTAACCGACTTGTCAAATATTTTCTCGACAACCGGCTTGTGGCGTTTATCATTCTGTTTTCCTTTATTGGCTATGGTTTGGTTACCATGCCATTCAACTGGAACACAGGATTTCTGCCGCGCGACCCGGTTCCTGTCGATGCCATTCCCGACATTGGCGAAAACCAGCAGATTGTGGCTACCGAATGGATGGGCCGTTCGCCCAAGGACATTCAGGATCAAGTGAGTTACCCGCTCACCACTGCCCTACTTGGTATTCCTGGTGTGCAAACCATCCGCAGCACGTCCATGTTCGGAATGTCGTTCATCTACATTATATTCAAGGACGACGTCGATTTCTATTGGAGTCGCTCGCGTATTCTTGAAAAGCTTAACTCATTGCCTTCCGGGACTTTGCCAGATGGCGTCCAGCCTACGCTGGGACCCGATGCCACAGCACTTGGCCAGATTTTCTGGTACACTTTGGAAGGCAGAAATCCGGCCACCGGTGAACCTTCAGGAGGCTGGAACCCGCAGGAATTACGCACCATTCAGGATTTTTACGTCAAGTACAGTTTGTCGGCAGCCGAAGGAGTTTCCGAAGTGGCTTCGGCGGGCGGTTTCGTCAAGGAATACCAGGTTGACCTCAATCCGGAAGCGTTGAAAGCATTCGGCGTTTCGGTGATGGACGTGATGAACGCCGTGCGCAAAAGCAACCTCGACATTGGCGCCGAAACTATCGAGCTGAACCGAGTGGAATACATCATCCGCGGCCTTGGTTACGTGAAAAACCTCGAAGATCTGGAGACTTCGGTAATTGCCGTTCGGAACAATGTGCCAGTCAGGATAAAGGATGTGGCCAATGTGTCGTTTGGACCGGCTACCCGTCGCGGCGGACTCGACAAAGCGGGCTCCGAAGCAGTTGGCGCAGTGGTGGTGGCCCGATATGGCTCCAACCCGATGGAAGTAATCAACAATGTGAAAGCCAAAATTGCTGAAATTGAGGCCGGTTTGCCACAAAAAACGCTGGCTGACGGTTCTGTTTCAAAGGTCACCATCGTGCCGTTTTACGACCGCACCGGACTGATCAAGGAAACCATCGGAACATTGGAATCGGCGTTATCGCACGAAATCCTGATCAGCATCATCGTGATTATTGTGCTGGTGATGAATATGCGCGCCTCCATCATCGTGGCCGGATTACTGCCCATTGGCGTACTGATGACCTTCATCCTGATGCGCTTTTTCGGTGTTGATGCCAACATTGTTGCCCTTTCGGGGATTGCCATTGCCATTGGCGTAATGGTCGATATCGGGATTGTCGATGTGGAAAACATTCTACGACACCTCGAAATGCCTGAAAACAAAGGCGCACGAGGCAAAAAGCTGCTTGCCGTAATTTACAAGGCAACCACAGAAGTGCGCGATGCCGTGGTAACCTCAATTGCTACAACCATCGTTAGCTTCCTACCTGTTTTTGCCATGGAAGCCGCAGAGGGAAAGCTTTTTCATCCGCTGGCATTCACCAAAACATTCGCACTCGTTTCGGCCTTTTTGCTCGGAATCATCGTGTTGCCAACACTCGCTTATTTATTGTTTTCCATTCGGTTCGACACCGGCAAAATCCGAAAGATTTGGAACGGAGTCCTGATTGGTGCCGGACTTCTTTTTGTGGTCGTATGGCAAGCTTGGCCTGCTTTGGCGTTAACTGCAATCGGCATCAATAATTTGCTCGATTACCGTTGGCCAAAGCACCGGAAAGAATATCCGAACTACATCAACATCGGAATTGCAGTTCTCGTCGCCGTTTTCTATCTGGCTGAAGAATGGCTTCCACTTGGCGCACACAACAGCTTATTTATCAATTTCTTATTTGTCTCCGGAATTGTCGCCGTCATATTATTGGCGCTGCTTTCAATGGTTCATTTCTACGAATCGATCATGCGCTGGTGTCTCGAACACAAGTGGAAATTTTTACTGCTTCCGGCTTTTACCTTGCTCTTCGGATTGCTCGTCTGGCAGGGAACCGAGCGTATTTTCGGTTTTGCCGCCAATGGATTTGAAAAGCTGGGCTGGAGTAATTTCAGGCAAACCACGCTCTGGCAAAAATCGGCCAAAGCATTCCCCGGAACCGGCAAGGAATTTATGCCCTCGCTCAACGAAGGTTCGTTCCTGTTGATGCCCACCTCCATGCCACATTCGAGCATCGAAATGAATCTCGACTACATCGAAACACTCGACAAGCGGTTGTCTGCCATTCCGGAAGTGGAAGTGGCAGTGGGCAAATGGGGCCGCGTCAATTCGGCGCTCGACCCCGCGCCAGTGCAGATGTTCGAGAATACAATCAATTACCGTCCGGAATACATTCTGGATGAGAATGGTCACCGCATGCAGTTCAAAAGCGACCGCGACGGCAGTTTCATCCTGAAAAACGGAGGAAAATACAATCCGGAGAAAGAAACTTTCCGAATTATTCCAGCAGATAGTCTTGTCCAGACAACCAACGGCGATTATTTCCGTCAGTGGCGGTCTCACATCAAACACCCAAACGACATCTGGAATGAAATTGTGAAAGTGACCAGCATTCCCGGACTGACCTCGGCGCCTAAACTTCAGCCGATTGAAACCCGTTTGGTGATGCTTTCGACCGGGATGCGCGCCCCGATGGGATTGAAAGTTTACGGTCCCGATTTGGAGAGCATCGAGAAAGCAGGTTTACAGTTTGAGCAGGCGCTAAAAGATGTTCCGTCGGTAAAAGCCACATCGGTGTTCTACGACCGCGCGGTTGGGGCGCCCTACCTCGAGATTAAACTAAATCGTGAAGCGATGGCCCGTTATGGCATGAGCGTAAGCGATATGCAGGAAATTTTACAGGTGGCTGTTGGCGGTATGGCGTTGAGCAATTCGGTGGAAGGACGCGAGCGTTTCCCGATGCGGGTGCGCTATGCCCGCGAGTTGCGCGACAATCCGGAAGACCTCAAACGCATCCTGATTCCGGCCATGAACGGCGTGCAAATTCCGCTGAGCGAAATTGCTGATATCGACTATACACGTGGTGCACAGATGATCCGCAGCGAAAATACTTTCCTCGTTGGCTATGTCATTTTCGATAAAACGGAAGGCAAAGCCGAAGTGGATGTGGTGGACGAGGCCAATAAAATCCTGAAACAGAAAATGGATTCTGGCCAACTCACTCTGCCCAATGGCGTTACATACAAATTTGCCGGAAACTACGAACACGAGATGAGGGCCACCAAGCGGCTGGCCATTGTGGTTCCTCTGAGCTTGCTGGTGATTTTGCTGCTGCTGTACTTCCAGTTCCGCACCGTTACCGCTTCGCTCATCCATTTTTCGGGCGTTTTCGTAGCGTTTGCCGGTGGTTTTATCATGCTGTGGCTCTATGGTCAGGATTGGTTCATGAACTTTGCTATCGCCGGAATAAACCTGCGCGACCTGTTCCAGATGCACCCGATTAACCTCAGTGTGGCCGTGTGGGTCGGATTTATTGCTCTCTTTGGAATTGCTACCAACGACGGCGTAATCATGGGAACCTACATCCACCAGACTTTTGAGCAACGCCATCCCGGAACAGTTCACGATGTGCGCGAGGCTGTAATCGCCGCTGGATTGAAACGTGTCCGCCCGGCAATGATGACCACCGCAGTTGCAGTTATCGCGCTGCTGCCGGTACTTACTTCTACCGGAAAAGGGGCAGATATCATGGTTCCGATGGCCATTCCAACCTTTGGCGGAATGATCATTCAGGTGATGACCATTTTCGTGGTACCGATGTTCCAGTCGATGTGGCGGGAATGGGCAGTCACCCATCAGAAACCTGAAGTTGAACAATCAAATACCGATCAGGATGAAAACTTTAATATATAAAAAGCTAATATTATTAACGTTAGCAGTTGCAGCCTGCATAATTTCTAAAGGACAGCAATCCGATTCGCTGATGATTTACCTTGAAATTGCAGCCAAGAACAACCCGACGGTATTACAAAAAATGGCTGAATATGAAGCTTCGCTGCAAAAAATTCCGCAGGTAGGCAGTTTGCCCGATCCGGAATTGAGTACGGGAATTTTTTTGAGTCCGATGGAACTGGTTGGTGGAAAACAGGTTGCCGACATTCGTTTGATGCAGATGTTTCCATGGTTTGGTGTGCTGAAAGCCGCCAAAGACGAGATGAGCCTGATGGCTAAAGCGAAACTAGAAACCCTGCGCGACGCTAAACTGCAGGTATTTTACGATGTTCAGCGAACTTATTATGAGTTGCAAAAGATCAATCAGTCGATCCGTATTGCGGAAGAAAATCTGGAAATTTTGCGTACATTTGAACGACTTTCTTTGGTTAAATTTAAGGCTGCTTCAATCGGCGGAAGCGCATCTTCTGGTCCCTTAATTTCTGGAGGAAATCAACAAACAGCGGCATCCGGTTCGTCAGGAATGAATACAATGGGTGGTGGTAATGCCGGAACGGTCAAAACACAGGCTTCAGCTGCAATGCCATCGAGCCTGATGGGTTCATCCGGAGGATCGGGCCTAGCCGATTTGTATCGCATCCAGATGGAAATTGCCGAACTGGAAAACAGCATTTCATTGCTCAAAGACCAGTACAAAACCGTTGCCGCACGCTTCAACAGTTACATCAACAGAAAGCCACAAACTACTGTGCAACTGACTGAAAAGTTTTTAGCCGACTCCCTGAATATCTCGATCCAAACCGTTTCCGACAGCATGTTGCAACACAATCCGATGCTTGGGATGTTGCAATACGAGCAGCAATCGCTCGATGCCCGCAAGCAAATGGTGACCAAAATGGGTTACCCGATGGTTGGACTCGGTTTGAACTATTCCCTGATTGGGAAAGATCCGGCAGCTATGGCTCCTGAAATGAATGGGAAAGACATGGTGATGCCCATGGTAACCGTGACTTTGCCTATCTACCGGAAAAAGTATAAAGCCATGCAGGAGGAAGTAAGGTTGCAAAAAACGGCTACCCAACAGGGATTTCAGGCTACGGCCAATGCCCTACAAACGGAGTATTTCGAAGCAATTCAGCTTTACCAGGATGCACAGCGGCGGATAAAACTTTACCAAAACCAGGCTGATTTGGCGAATAAATCGTTGAATATCCTGATGAAAAGTTTCTCGGCTTCGGGCTCCGGACTGACTGATTTGCTTCGTATTCAGCAGCAGACGCTCGATTACGAAACCCGGCAAATTGAAGCAATTGCAGACAACAATACGGCCATTGCCTGGCTGAAACGACTGATGGCAAATTCTCAAATTCAGTAAAAATGACAACTATGAACAAGATATTTTCAAATCAATATGTCCGTGGCGGGCTGTTTGTCGTCGTCGGATTATTTTTGGGCTGGCTGTTCTTTCACGCTCCTGAAAAGCACGAAGAGACGCACAACCACTCAGCTGAAGAAGCAAAAAAGGAAGTTTGGACTTGCTCGATGCACCCGCAAATCCGCATGGACAAACCTGGGAAATGCCCGATTTGCGCAATGGACCTGATTTCGTTGAGCACTATGAGTTCCGGCGGATCTGATGAAATGGCCATTCATTTCACCAAAGAAGCCGCCCAATTGGCCAATGTGCAAACATCGGTTGTTTCCAGCCATAATCCGGAGAAAAAACTTCGGCTTTACGGAAAAGTTCAGGCCGACGAGCGGTTGCTACAAAACCAGGTGGCACACATTTCAGGAAGGGTTGAAAAACTGTTGGTGAATTTTACGGGAGAGCCTGTTCGCAAAGGACAAAAGCTGGCCGTGATCTATTCGCCAGAGTTGGTGACTGCCCAGCAGGAGTTACTGGAAGCTGCAAAGACCAAACAGGTACAGCCGGAAATCTACGAGGCAGCCAAAGAAAAACTGCGTCAGTGGAAACTTTCGGATGCCCAAATTTTAGTAATCGAAAATTCACATAACATCCAATCAAACATCGACTTAGAGGCAACTACTTCAGGTATTGTTACAGCTCGTCGCATCAACATGGGCGACTATGTTAGTGCCGGATCGACCCTTTATGAAGTATCTGATCTGTCGCGTGTTTGGGTGCTTTTCGACGCTTACGAAAGCGATCTGCCATTCCTGAAACAAGGCGATAAAATCAGTTTTACCATTCAGGCTTTGCCCGAAAATTCGTTTGAAGGAACGGTCAGATTTATTGATCCGGTTATTGATCCGGTGAACCGCGTGGCCAAAGTACGGGTTGAAATTGGCAATCCGGGGGCAAAACTGAAACCCGAAATGTTCGCCACCGGAATCGTGAAATCGAACCTGGCTGAATACAAAGGCAAACTGGTCATTCCCGCATCGGCAGTGCTGTGGACAGGCAAACGCTCAATTGTGTATGTGAAACAGACCGGAGACGAACCGATTTTCCACCTCCGAGAAATCGAACTGGGGCCAAAACTGGGTGAAAGCTTTGTGGTTTTGGCTGGTTTAACTGATGGCGAAGAAATCGCTACTCAAGGCGCATTCAGCATAGATGCTGCGGCTCAGCTTGAAGGTAAACCAAGCATGATGAATCAGGACGAAAATGTTGTTTCAACCGGGCACAATCATGAGGAAATGACTTCTGGTCAGCCTGCAATTACATCCGACCATGCACAAATCAAGGTTTCAGGAAACTGCGAAATGTGCAAAGAGCGGATTGAAACTGCAGCCAAGTCGGTTGCTGGCGTCACGACCGCCGAATGGAGCGCCGAAACCAAGCAACTGCACGTAAGCTTCGATGGCACCAAAACCAGCAGTGACGCCATCCAGAAAGCCATTGCCAAAGCTGGTCACGACACCGAAAAGTACAAAGCGCCCGACGATGTGTACAAAGCGTTGCCTGACTGCTGCCTGTACCGTTAATAAAGATTCTTTAAATTCAACTGACCTGGTGAACAAATTCATCAGGTCAGTTTGTTTAAGTACTAGTCCAAATCAATTAAAAAACCTCACAATCAACAGAATTACAATCGGTCGCTGGTACCCGCCTAATTCAATGAGTAATGTTTAACGATTAAAAATTTAAAGCCATGAAGTATTACATCACGAAAAAAATCGACGCCACATTTGAACAGGCAATTGATCGCGTAAAAGAATCTTTGGGAATCGAAGGATTCGGAGTTTTGTCAGAAATCAACCTTCATGATAAATTCAAAGAAAAACTAAATGTCGATTTCAGGAGATACACCATACTGGGTGCATGCAATCCGGCCTATGCCTACAAAGCTGTACAGAGCGAAGACAAAATCGGCACGATGCTTCCCTGTAATGTTGTGGTTCAGGATTTAGGCAAGAATGTGATAGAAGTGACCGCCGTTGACCCGGTTGCTTCTATGATGGCCATTGATAACCCCAAACTTGCCCCCATTGCTGAGGAAGTAAAAAGAAAATTAACACGGGCTATTGAGTCGCTGCACAACGGGGTCGAATCATTCGGATTGGTCTGATCAGCGGATAAACAGTAGAATATGGAACTGAACGATTTACTTAAGTACAACCCCATTGTTTTGGCTCTTCTGGCAACCCTTTTTACATGGGGAGTTACAGCTTTGGGCGCAGCGATGGTGTTCTTCTTCAAAACCATCAACAAAAAAATACTTAATTCAATGCTTGGTTTTGCCGCCGGCGTTATGATTGCGGCCAGTTTTTGGTCGTTGCTGAAACCGGCCATCGAAATGGCCGAAGAGAATGGTTCAGTCGCCTGGGTTCCGGCATTGGTTGGTTTTTTGTCAGGAGGATCTTTTTTGCTGCTTATTGACAAAATTCTTCCTCACTTGCATAGCAATCTTTCCATCGACAAAGCCGAAGGGATCAAAACCTCCTGGCAGCGAAGTGTTTTGCTTATTTTAGCCATCACCCTGCATAATATTCCTGAAGGACTGGCTGTAGGTGTTGCCTTTGGCGCATTGGCCCATGATCCGGATGCAGGAGTTTTGGCGGGAGCTGTCGCATTGGCCATTGGTATTGGATTGCAAAATTTCCCGGAAGGAGCTGCGGTTTCAATCCCGTTACGCCGCGAAGGCTTTAGCCGGACAAAATCGTTCTTTTACGGCCAGCTTTCAGGAATCGTGGAACCCATTGCGGGGGTAATTGGCGCTGCGTTGGTTTTACTGATCACTCCCCTGCTTCCTTATGCCCTCGCATTTGCCGCAGGAGCCATGATTTTTGTAGTGGTTGAAGAATTAATCCCGGAATCACAATCAGGACATGAAACCGATTTATCGTCAATTGGCGCTATGGTAGGCTTTGCGACCATGATGGTTCTCGACGTTGCTCTTGGATAATCAGGATTTAATCCTGTAATTGCATTGCGAAAAACAGATACAATAAATCAGATGGAAATTTCAGAAGAAGAACTATATCAAAAGGCTTATCTATTAAGTCTTTTTACGATTTTTTACAATCTTATTGAAGGCGTTGTTTCTATGTTTTTAGGTTATGAAGACGAAACATTGACCTTGTTTGGATTTGGTGTCGACAGCTTCATCGAAGTGATGTCGGGCATTGGAATTGCAGTTATGATCCGCCGCATCAGGCAAAATCCGGCAAGCCCAAAAAGCGAATTTGAAATCAGTGCTTTAAAAGTTACCGGCACTGCATTTTATTTGCTTTCTGCAGGTTTACTGATCGGCATTATTGTGAACCTGATCAATCAGCACAAACCGGAAACTACCCTCTGGGGCGTTGTCATTTCGTTGGTTTCCATTGCCGTAATGGTTTGGCTGATGAATGCCAAAAAGTCGACAGGCAAAAAACTGCACTCCGACCCCATCATTGCCGACGCAAATTGCACCAAAGTCTGCGTTTACATGTCGGTTGTGCTGCTGATTTCGAGCCTGATTTACGAACTGACCGGCTTTGCCTACGCCGACGCGATTGGCGCTGCCGGATTGATCTGGTTCTCGGTTTCTGAGGGCCGCGAGGCTTTCGAAAAGGCCAAAGGGAAAAGCTGTAGCTGCGATCACTGCCATACATAACAAGCCACTTAAAAATACTTTTTACCTTTGCCTTTACACTTTTGCCTTAAATGAAATACTTCGTCAAAAATATGGTTTGCCCACGCTGCATTATGGCCGTGCGGCAGATTTTTCAGGAATTGAATTACCCGCCTGCGGAAGTCGCGCTGGGCGAGGTGGAAACAACAGAACCGGTTTCTCCTGAAAAGCTGCCGGCATTGCACGAAAAGCTTACCAATTGCGGCTTTGAGCTTATTGATGACTCTAAAAGCCAGTTAATTGAAAAGATAAAAACGCTGGTCATCGAGCTGATTCACTACCGAAAAGAGGATGACCTGAAGGTAAACTATTCGGATTACATTGCTGCAAACCTTGGCAAAGACTACCATTACCTGAGCAATCTGTTTTCGGAGGTAACCGGTACCACAATCGAGAAATATATCATCAGTCAGAAAATAGAACGGGTAAAAGAACTGCTGGTGTACGACGAACTTTCGCTTAGCCAAATCGCGTGGGAGCTCAGCTATAGCAGCGTGGCTCATCTTTCGGCGCAATTCAAAAAGGTTACTGGCCTAACCCCGGGGTATTTCAGGCAGATTGGCAACAACAAACGCAAGCCACTCGATCAGGTCTGACCTGTAAATCTTGTAAATCATTCTCCAAATTGTATAAAACTTCTCTCGGGATAGCGGGTTATTTTTGTCCTATCAATTCGTTAAAGAGAAAGAAATTGCAATTTAAAAGATATGACAGCAACAGTAAAAAATAATTTCCCGGTTACGGGCATGAGTTGTGCGGCTTGCGCATCAAGTGTGGAGAGCATGCTAAACAGCCAGCCCGGAGTCGTTGCTGCAACCGTGAATTTTGCAGCGTCCAGTGTCTGGGTCGAGTATCAAACTGGCGAAACCAACCCTTCCAAATTTAGAGAAGCCCTGCAATCGGTGGGATACGACCTTCTTTTCGACGAGCAGGAAGTCAGCAAACAGAAAGAAATCAAGCAACACGAATCGGTTATCCTGAAGCAAAAAACCATTTTTGCCGGACTATTTGCCTTGCCGGTTTTCCTGATTGGCATGTTTGGTATGAATATGCCTTACGCCAACTGGATTATGCTGGTACTTGCAACGCCGGTTGTTTTCTGGTTCGGACGCGGATTTTTCATCACTGCCTGGAAACAACTGAAACATGGCAAAACAAACATGGACACTCTGGTAGCATTAAGTACTGGAATTGCTTATTTCTTCAGCCTTTTCAACACCATTTTCCCGCATGTCCTGATGTTTGGCAATAGCCATCCGCCGGTTTATTTCGAAGCTTCGGCTGTGATTATTTTCTTCATTTTACTTGGCCGAACGCTGGAAGAAAGAGCGAAAGCAAACACTTCATCGGCCATTAAAAAACTGATGGGGTTGCAAGCTGATACCGTCACCCTGGTTGAAAATTTCGGAATTGAATCAATTCAGCCTGTTTCAGTTGTAAAGATTGGAAATAAGTTGCGTGTAAAACCTGGCGAACGCGTTCCTGTTGACGGCATTTTGCTGGAAGGGACTTCGTTTGTGGACGAAAGTTCAATTACTGGTGAGCCTTTGGCGGTTGAGAAAACTGCCGGAAGTTCGGTTTTTGCCGGAACTATCAACCAAAAAGGCAGTTTCGTGATGGAAGCGCAGAAAGTGGGCAGCGAAACTCTGCTGGCACGCATAATACGCATGGTTCAGGAAGCGCAGGGTAGCAAACCTCCGGTGCAAAAGCTGGTCGATAAGATTGCATCGGTTTTCGTGCCGGTAGTGATCTCCATTTCGATTATCACCTTTGTCGTTTGGATGATTCTGGGCGGAGAGAATGCTTTACCACAAGCTTTGCTGACCATGGTTTCGGTGTTGATTATCGCTTGTCCGTGTGCACTCGGATTGGCAACTCCAACGGCCATTATGGTTGGAATAGGTCGAGGTGCTGAATTGGGCATCCTGATTAAAGACGCCGACGGACTGGAACTGGCTCATCGTATTGATACGCTGGTTCTGGATAAAACCGGGACCATTACTGAGGGGAAACCTGCAGTAACCGATACCATCTGGAATACAGAAGATCAGGATCATTTGAAATCGGTTTTGCTGAGCATGGAAATGCAATCAGAACATCCGCTGGCCGAAGCAATTGCCAATTCGATTAAAAATGAAGGAATTCAATCAATAAACCTTGATCGCTTTGAAAGTATTACCGGGCGCGGAGTTTCAGCAGTTTTTGAAAACGAAACATTTGTTGTTGGAAACGAGCACTTGATGGCTGAATCGGGAATTAATCTATCGACAAAAGATATGGAGGCCGCCCAAAACCTTCAGGAACAAGCTAAAACAGTTATTTTCTTTGGAGGAAATGGCCGGATTTACGCGATTTTGGCTATTGCCGATCAGATCAAAACATCGTCGAAAGCCGCGATTGAAAAGCTAAAACGAAGCGGAATTGAAGTGATCATGCTTACCGGCGATAACGAGCAAACAGCCAAATCGGTAGCCCAACAAACGGGAATCAGCACTTTCAAAGCCGGATTGTTGCCCGAAGACAAAGCTGAATACATCAAAAACCTGCAGCAGCAGGGCAAAGTGGTGGCGATGGCCGGTGACGGCATCAACGACTCGCACGCCATGGCGCAAGCCGATGTGAGCATCGCTATGGGCAGTGGCTCCGACATTGCGATGGATGTCGCCAAAATGACCATTGTTTCTTCGCGGCTGGAAGCTATTTCTTCGGCCATCGAACTTTCGAAACACACCTTGCGCACCATCAAACAGAACCTGTTTTGGGCATTCATCTACAACATCATAGGCATTCCAATAGCAGCCGGACTACTCTACCCTCTCACGGGATTCATGCTGAACCCAATGATTGCCGGAGCAGCGATGGCGATGAGCTCGGTTTCGGTGGTAAGCAACAGTTTGCGGCTGAGATATAAAAAACTGGATGAGAAATAGTTGTCTTGGTTGTAATTGTTATCATTTTTGTTGTGATACAGCTTACTAAGACTTTTCAACTTTAGACTTTAAACTTAAATTTCATAAAATGAACACATTAAAATTTAAAACAACCATTAAATGTGGCGGATGTATTGCCACGGTAACTCCTTTTTTAAACAAGATTGAGGGCATCTCGAACTGGAGTGTAGATACCAATTCACTGGACAAAATTCTGACAGTTGAAACGGAAACTGTTAGTCCGGAGGAAATTACAAACACGTTGAAAACGGCAGGTTATCAGGCAAATCTGATTTAAGCCGCTGAATTGGTCCATGTGGCTTTAACAAATTGTATGGTTGCTTGTTTTAATGACCAAAAATCAGGAGAAATGCTTAGAGACATCCGAACAGATTACGGCAAATTTGAACTTTCAGAAGACGGAATCAACAAAAATCCGTTTAAACAGCTGCAATCATGGCTTGATGAAGCCATTTCAGGAAATGAAACCGAACCTACGGCCATGGTTTTGTCAACGATCGATCAGAACGGAATACCCGATTCTCGGGTGGTTCTGCTCAAGGAACTAAATACCAATGGATTGATGTTTTTCACCAATTACAACAGTAAAAAAGGCAGGCAGATCGGAGACAATCCTCATGTTGCAGTGAATATCTTCTGGCCGGAACTGGAACGGCAGGTAAGAATAAAAGGAACCGTAGAAATGATTGGCGAAAAAGAGTCGGATGCCTATTACAAATCCCGCCCAATCGACAGTCAGTTGGGAGCCTGGGCTTCGCCCCAAAGCGAAGTTATTGAAAGCCGGGAGGTTTTAGATCAGAATTACAGGCTTTATCAGGAATACTTTAAAAACCGCGAAATAGAAAAACCACCTCATTGGGGTGGCTTTCTCATTTGTCCTTCATATTTTGAATTCTGGCAAGGCCGGTCGAACCGGTTGCACGACAGATTCGTGTTCAGTTTATCGGATGACCAGTGGATTATTCATCGTTTAGCACCTTGATTTTTTATCAGGCATGTACTTCTGAATGTTGATGTTTGAATCTGCTCAGGATGCCATCGAGTGTCCAGAGCGCCAAAGCAGCAATCAGGATCAGGTAAGCAATCGTCGGGATTGAAGTAAACAAACCTGCCCCGGTTTTCAGTACCGACGAGGCTTCCGTGGTGTTAAAAGCTTCCATTTTGCCAAACAGAGTAACCCAGAAACCTGTACTTTCACCGGCCGATGCTCCTTGACCCGAAACGGTTATATAAACCATGAGCAGCAAAAATGCCACAATCAGGATTATCCAGGTTCGTTTGCTGATTACCGGCTGGTAATTGGCCAGTAAAGGTTTGCGCTGAACAGCAGCTTCGGCATAAACACGGCTCATTACCCTAAAGGTAAAATCTGTTGAAGGAGAATCAATCTTCATTCCTTTCATCAGCTCTCCAAATTGTTTATCCTGCTTATTCATATCTTTAAAGTTTAATGTTTCATTTTTAAGTTATTGCGTCAAGCTCCATACTCTATGCGGTTCATTTAAAGCAGTGAATATACTTCCTCTTTAAGCATCTCGTGCAACAGCTCGTACATCTTTTTTCGTGCCCGGTGTATTTTAACTTTTATATTACTCACTGTCAAACCAGTAATCTGGCTTATCTCATCCATCGATTGATTCTCGTAATAATATAAGGTAACCAATACCTGGTCGTCTTCAGGCAACTTTTCCAGAGCTAAATTCAGGTATTTCTCCTGATCTTCCTTTCGGTTTTCCCGGTAATAATCGTGCATCCGCTGTTCATCCTGATCGGAGACCTGACGGTCGTCGAGCGATTTAAATTCAATCCGGCGTTTTCTCAGTTCTGAAATACAGGCATTATAAGTAATGCTGTACAACCATGTCGAGAATTTCGATTTGCCTTCGTAAGAATCGAGCTTTTGGAATGCTTTTATAAAGGTATCCTGTGCTATTTCCTCTGCTTCCTCGGGCTTTTTCATCAGTTTCAAAGCCAATGTATATACCAGTTTCTGATATTTCTCTACCAAAAAGGAAAATGCATGAACATTACCTTTTTTTACAGAATCAATGTAGTATATGTCATCGGTTTTATTCATCACAACACAATAGACGCAGAAATTAATATGCGGTTACAGTCAGTGTTCTCAAATTTAAGAAAGATTTTGGAGTTTATTGGTTTTCACCTCAATGCCCTTGTTGCGAGCTATTATAAATACGCAACCCGTAGCCCGTAATATTTTTCATATTCAAACTTTTTTCAAATCTTTTGTAACCGCACCAAAATACCTGCGTCATACTGGCAAGTTCGAAAACAATTAAACTTTAAAACCGAATATTATGCGAGTAGAAATTTTAGTTCCGTTAGCATTTTTTGCATTGGTTTTTGGATCATGGTATATTTATATAACCACCAGAAACAAAGAACGTTTGGCCTTAATCGAAAAAGGCGCTGATCCTAAATTATTCAAGACCAAAGATGCAGGTTCTGCATTCCGCACATTGAAACTTGGCCTGTTTTTAATCGGAATTGCGATTGGTATTATTGGCGGATATTTCCTAACTGAAGGCGGAATGGAAGAAGCACCAGCGTATTTCTCAATGATCTTCATGTTTGGCGGTATCGCTTTAACCTCCTCATACTTCTTACAAAAAAAGCAACCTGAAATTTAATATTCAGAAACGATCGATAAAGCTGACTTTTGGGTAAATCCTGAAAGTCAGCTTTTTTGTTTTCTCCCTGAAAGATATTGAATCCCGTGCATCTCCTCTTTCCTGTTTCCTTTCGCTTTTTTTGTATTTTTAGTGCAAATTTTAGCGCGATGACCAAAGAAAACATTCAGAAACGGATTGAAGAACTTCGCAAGCAGCTCGACGAACACAACCATAATTACTATGTGCTTTCGCAACCAACAATCGGCGACTACGAGTTCGATCTGTTATTGAAAGAGCTCGAAAAACTGGAAACTGAAAATCCTGAGTTTTACGATGCCAATTCGCCGACACAGCGAGTGGGCAGCGATTTGAACAAGGAATTTGAACAGGTAAAGCATCAGTATTCCATGCTTTCGCTCTCCAATTCCTATTCAGAAGAAGAATTGCGCGATTTCGACCAGAAAATCCGCAAAATGACCGATCAGAAATTCGAATATGTGTGTGAACTGAAATACGACGGAACTTCCATCAGTCTTCGTTATAAAAACGGGATGCTCGACAAAGCTATAACCCGCGGCGACGGCACGTTTGGCGACGATGTTACGGCCAATGTCCGCACGATACGAAGCATACCGCTTAAACTGAAAGGCACAGGCTATCCTGAAGAATTCGAAATCCGGGGAGAAATTCTGTTGCCATTTGCTGAATTCGACCGTATCAACCAGGAACGCGAAGAATTGGGCGAAGCCTTATTTGCCAATCCCCGCAATGCCGCTTCCGGAACCTTAAAATCGCAAAAATCGGCGGTGGTAGCCGAACGAAAACTTGACGCCTATTTCTATTACCTGCTGGGCGAGAACCTGCCCAACGACGGACATTACGAAAACCTGCAGGAAACAGCCCAATGGGGATTCAAAATTTCGCCCGATACCGAAAAGTGCGCCAACATAGATGAAGTAATTGCTTTTATTCACAAATGGCACGACAAACGCTTCGATTTGCCTGTTGCCACCGACGGAATTGTGATCAAAGTAAATTCCATCCGGATACAGCAATATCTGGGCTTTACAGCCAAATCGCCACGCTGGGCCATTGCATACAAATACAAAGCTGAACAGGCTGCCACTACCCTGCTTTCAGTTTCTTATCAAGTGGGGCGAACCGGAGCGGTAACGCCGGTGGCCAATCTCGAACCGGTTCTTTTGGCAGGAACAACCGTAAAACGAGCCTCGTTGCACAACGCCGACATCATCAAAAGTCTCGATCTGCATTTGGGCGATACCGTTTTTGTTGAAAAAGGCGGTGAAATCATCCCGAAAATTGTTGGAGCCGATCAGGCTTCGCGCCATCCGATGGCGCTACCTGTTGATTTCATAAAAAGCTGTCCGGAATGTGGAACTGCATTGATCCGCAAAGAAGGCGAAGCGGCCCATTATTGCCCGAACGAAGATGGTTGCCCTCCGCAAATCAAAGGAAAAATGGAGCATTTCATCAGCCGAAAAGCCATGAACATTGACGGATTAGGCTCGGAAACCATTGATTTGCTGTACAGCGAAAACCTGATCCAAAATATTGCTGATTTATATGATCTGCAAAAAGAGCAAATCAGCCGACTGGAAAGACTTGGTGATAAATCGGCCGATCGCATCCTGAAAAGCATGGAAGAATCGAAGCAAGTACCTTTCGAGAAAGTGCTTTTTGCACTCGGCATTCGCTTTGTGGGCGAAACTGTTGCTAAAATTCTGGCAAACAGACTTATCAATATTGAAAACATTGAAAAAGCCAGTTTGGAAGAACTGACCGCCATCGATGAAATTGGCGGACGAATAGCCGAAAGCGTTCAGTTATACTTTTCAAATCCGGAGAATCGGAAACTGGTTGAGCGACTAAAAGAAAAAGGCCTGCAAATGCAACTGAACGAAGAGAGTCTGGCCAACCGGTCGTATAAACTCAGTGGTCTGTCAATCATTATTTCAGGGACTTTTGAGAAAAACTCGCGCGACGATCTGAAAAAGATGATTGAGCAAAATGGCGGTAAAAATGTGAGTTCCATCTCGAAGAATACCAGTTATATGCTTGCCGGAAACAACATTGGTCCAAGTAAATTGGAGAAAGCCGAAAAGTTGAATATCCCGATTATCTCCGAAGACGATTTCCTGAAGATGATCGACTAAAAGTAATAGATTATCGTTTTATTAAGCTTTTTAGTGATAATCTAAAACTTTTAGCATTTTCAAACATTGAAAAACAAACAAATTGTTATTTTTGCACTGAATTATGAGTTTAAAATCGAAGCTTGCCAATCGGATACTGAATTCAAAATTGGATTTAGTGGTCAGGGAGAAAAAAGTGGTCAACCTTGATTCGGCTCAGTCTGTTGGAATCCTTTGGGAAACTGGTCAGCAGGAGGCTTTTATCAAAGTAAAAAATGAGCTGTATCTGTCAGGAATTCAGGCAACAGGGCTTTGCTATTTTCCAACAAAAAAGGCGGTGATTCCGGAAGAAATTACTGGATTTTCAAGGAAGCAGACAAGCTGGTGGCTCGAAATTCCCAGGACAAAATTGGTTGAGGATTTTATTCACAAAAAGCTTGACATTTTGATTGATTTATCCGGGCAAAAGAGCTTTCCGTTAATTTACACGACTGCCCTCTCAGAAGCCACATTTAAAGTGGGTTATGCCGGAAATTCAACCAATTATTTCGACCTTAATATCGAATTTCAGGAAGAACCACAGCCGGCACAACTGGCTGAACAAATTTTGTATTATTTGAAAAGGATTAATAAAACGACGATAGAATGACACATCCATTTGCAGGAGCCGGAGTTGCACTAATAACTCCATTTAACGAAGATTTAAGTGTTGACTACAATTCGCTTGAAAAATTAATTGAAGATCAGATTGCCGGGGGAATTGATTATTTGGTAGTTCTGGGTACAACCGGTGAAACTCCTGCCCTTTCGGATGAAGAAAAAAAAGAAATTGTTCGCTTTGTAATTGATAAAAATGCCGGTCGCCTCAAAATCATGGTTGGGATAGGCAGTAACAATACTCTGGGATTGGTCGATTCAATCAAAAAAACTGATTTTACCGGGATTGACGGAATTCTTTCTGTAACTCCTTATTACAATAAACCAACTCAGGAAGGTCTTTTTCAGCATTTTAAAGCCGTAGTCGAAGCCAGCCCGGTGCCTGTAATTCTTTACAACGTTCCTGGACGTACTGGAATTAATATGGACGCTGATACAACTTTACGAATTGCCAGGCTCTCTGAAAAAGTGATCGGAATTAAAGAAGCCTGTGGCGATTTAAGCCAGTTTGCCAAAATCGTAAATGGTGCTCCTGATTATTTTAAAGTAATTTCGGGCGACGATGGTCTCACTTTACCAGCCATTGCAACCGGATCTATTGGTGTTATTTCGGTTATTGCCAATGCCTTGCCTGAAAAGCTAGCTCAATTAACGCATGCCTCATTGGAAGGAAATATGTCGCTAGCCGGCGAATTGCACCTTCAAATGGCCGAAATGATCAAACTTATTTTCAAAGAAGGAAATCCGGGCGGTGTAAAAGCTTTGATGGAAATACAGGGCAAAACCAAAAATACGGTTCGGTTGCCGCTAGTTCCCGTTTCGGCAAGTACTTATTACCTGATTGAAAAAGAGTTCAGTCAAATCGGTTAAACGCTGGATTAAAATAGAATTGTGTTAAGTTTGTTGTGCTGAGATTGAATTGGCTTTTGCTAATTCGTTTTTCGACCTGACAAACCACTAAATTCGATAAACCAATGAGCGTATTAACTACCTCGCTGCTTGTACTTACCAGTATATTAGTAATTATATTCCTGACATCCAGGATAAAGCTGAATGCGTTCATTTCACTTTTCCTGGTTTCGCTTTTTCTGGCCCTGACAGCCATTCCGAATGCAGATATCCTGAAGATTCTGAAAGACGGTTTCGGCTCCACAATGGGCTCCATCGGATTCCTGATTATATTTGGAGCTGTGATTGCCATTGTTCTGGAAAAAAGCGGCGGAGCGCTGAGCATTGCCACTTACATGCTTTCAAAAACAGGAGAAAAAAAAGCTCCAATAGCGCTCGGAATAACCGGCTTCCTCGCAGGTCTGCCGATTTTTTGCGATTCAGGATACATCATTCTTAGCGGTCTGGCCAAATCGTTCAGTGCCAAAACCAGAATTGCGATGCCTTACATTGCTATCGTTTTAGCTTGTTCGCTGTATTCGGTACATTGCTTGGTACCCACACACCCCGGAGCCCTGGCTGCTTCCGGAATAATGAATGTGAATATTGGTAATTTCATTCTTTTGGGAATCATCTTTGCTATTCCCGGTGCTTTGGTAGCCTTCCTGTGGACACGAATGATGACCAGAAACAAAGCATATCAACCTGCACATGCTGATTTTGAAAATGATCGTTCCGAAATAAAACTACCATCACCTTTTTTATCGCTTTTACCTGTTGTAGTACCGTTGTTGCTGATTACCCTTGCGTCTTCGTTTGCTGTATTGGGCTGGAAAGATCAAAACTATCTCTTCAGAATAATCCTGTTTATTGGCCAGCCAATTATTGCACTTTTCGCTGGAATGCTTTTATCCGTTCTGTTGCTGAAAGATGTGGATCAGAAAAAACTAAATAGCATTTTTGAAACAGCCATTGAGAAGGCTGGTCCAATCCTTATTGTTTCCGCTGCCGGCGGAATGTTTGGTTCGGTAATTAAGGAAACCGGGATTGGAGCCGAAGCAGGTAATTTTCTCAGCAAAACAGGTCTTGGACTCGCTGTTCCTTTCCTGATTGCTTTCCTGATGAAAACGGCACAGGGATCGTCAACCGTAGCAATTATTACCACGGCATCGTTTATCGCCCCCATGCTCACAATGCTGGGACTGGATACAGAAACCGGAAAATTATTTGCAATACTGGCAATGGGCGCCGGATCGATGATGATTTCTCATGCCAATGATTCCTATTTCTGGGTGATCACTAAATTTTCGGATATTGAAACTGATGTAACCTTAAAAATCTATTCTACAGCAACAATCATAATGGGCCTTACCGTTTTTGCCTGTATCTGGGCAACCGCGTTGTTTGTGTTATAAGCAGTTATCAGCATTTACAATCATCACACTGAAAATATTCGTACTGAAACGTAGTATGACTAATCCCAAAGCGGTTGTTCAGCAACTGTTTCGCATTTTCAGTTATATGATGGGTTTCCGAAACCGGGTGGTTTGTAGCCAGCACCAGGTGAGCCTCAAAGTACACTTTATCATCGTCGAGCTGCCACAGATGGATATGGTGCACACTTTTTATTTCAGGAATCTCCTGCAGCACCGAAACTATGGCATTTTGATCCATGGTAGCGGGCGCAAACTGCATCAGGATTCCAACACTCTCCTTCAGGATTTTAAAAGTATGGACGAAAATATAAACGCTAATCAGCACGGTCACCAGCGGATCGATCCAGTAAATCTGAAACAGCCAGATACAAATGGCTCCGGCAATTACAGCCACAGAAGTCATTGCATCGCCAATCAGGTGCAAATATGCTGCCCTGATGTTCAGATTTTCTTCCTTATTGCCGTGCAGAATCAACACCGATAAACCATTGGCAAAAACGCCTAAAATTCCCAAACCAAGCATCCAGATATAATCAACTTCTTTTGGATTCAGGAATCGTTTTCCGGCTTCAACCATCAGATACACCGAAATGGCAATCAACGAAATAGCATTGATAAAAGCGGCCAGAATCTCAGCCCTTTTATACCCGAAAGTCGATTTCGCGTTTTGCGGCCGAAGTCCAATCCGGTGCGCCAAATAAGCCAGAACAACCGAAATTACATCACTCAGATTGTGCAGTGCATCCGAAATCAGCGCTAAACTTCCGGAAATAATTCCACCAGTGAATTGGCCAATGGTAATTAACCCATTCAGGATGACGGTCAAAACCAGATTTCGGCCTGTATGCTCGTGATTATGCGACATGTTTCTTATATTTAACAAAGAAAAATCAAAGTACTGAAATAAAACTGAAATTCTAAAATAACATCTATGAGATTGCTTTTGATCATTTTTCCATTTTTTATTCTTTCATTCCAGGTCGATGGTCAAGCTTTACACTCACTGCAATCAAAAGATATTGGTTACGAGATTAGCAAACTGAAACAAATAGGCTCTGGTAATTATTCAAAATTGATAACCGAAAAAGAAATTGCCGGAAACCCATATCTCGACCGTCGATTCCAGAAATCTTACATCATAAAAATCACAGGAGCTGAAGTAAAAGATTTATCGCTAAGGTACAATCTCTACTCGAACAACATGGAATTCGAAAAAGATGGTAAAGTACTGAGTCTTGCTGTTCCGGCCGAAATTGAACGCATCAAAATGGGTGAAAAGACTTTTATTTATGCGCGTTACATGACTTCGGTAGATGTTTGTGCCGGTTTTTTACAGGTTCTATATGATGGATCCTATCAACTTTTGAAGAAAGACCGGGCAATCATTAAAATGCCTGCCGATAAGACAAATCCTGCCGATTCTCTGCGCTTTGTAAAAGTTGATCCGCTATATTATTTGCGCTACGGCAATGGTATTGCACACCTGGTTTACACTCAAAAAACTCTGATTAAAGCGCTGCAGCCGATTCAGCAAAACATTATCAACTATATAAAATCAAATAAGATAAACACAAAGAACGAAGCAAAACTCATTGATTTGTTGAATCTTATCGACAATCAATCCAATTAATACCATTCGGTTTGTAAACCAACAATGTAAATAAATTACACTTTTCACGGGACTGATGCAACATTCGCAATTTGACCCTCGTCATTCATTCAGAAAACAAAATCAAACATTTGGAGACGCTTTACCAAAATATTCATCATGATGCAATAGAAAGGTGTCGGAAGGGAGATACCAAAGCGCAATTCGAGCTTTACAAATTGTACTACAAACCCATGTACAACGTTTGTCTGCGCATGGTTGGCAATCCGGTTGAAGCCGAAGATGTTATGCAGGAATCCTTTCTGAAAGCGTTTACAAAAATCGACACCTACGAAGGGAAAGTGAGTTTTGGCGCCTGGCTGAAGAAAATTGTGATTAACCGTTCATTGGATCAGCTAAAAAAACGAAAAGTGAAGTTTGAAGAACTAAATGAAAAAATTCCTGACGAAGAACCTGCAGGACTCGACATTTCAGAAATTCAGATGGAACAGCTTAAAAAGGCCATTCAGCGGCTCCCCGACGGTTATCGTGTGGTTTTAAGTCTTTACTTACTCGAAGGTTACGATCACGAAGAAATTGCCCAAATACTTGGGATTACCAACGTGGCATCGCGGACGCAATTTCTTCGGGCCAAACTTAAACTTCGGCAGATGTTGCACAAAGAAGAATTGTTTCAATACAATTAAAAATGAAAGTCATGAATGACGAACTGGAAAGATTAATCTTAAATAACCGAAACTCTTTCGAAGAGGATGAACCGCTTGAAGGGCATTTCGAACGCTTTGAGGCAAGGCTTCAAAAAGCATCGAAGCCGACACGAAAGCTCAATTTTCAACCGGCGCTCAAAATTGCCGCAATTGTGGTTTTTGCTCTGCTGGCAGTTAACCAGGCCCGTCTGTGGTTTGCTCCTGAAAAGAAAGAAACTCTCTCTCTGGGCTCAATTTCGCCCCAATACAGCGAAGTTGAATTCTACTACACCAATGCCATTCAAACAGGCATGAAACAACTGGATACGCTCGAAAAAGAAGGGCTAATCAGCGAATCGGAGCAACAAATAATGCTGAAGGAACAAAAGGAATTTGACCAGATGTACCAAAAGTTGCTCGAAGACCTGAAAGCCAATCCCGACGACGAACGGGTGATTAACGCCATGCTCGAGTACTACCAGTCGAGAATGAATGTACTAACATTGGTTATCAACAAATTAAAAGAGGTAAAACAACATAAACGTTCAAAAAATGAAATCAAAATTTAACCTTACCATTGCACTGCTGCTTTTCACAACCCTATTGGTTAGTGCTGCAGGAGCCGAATACTCCAAACAATACCGGAAAGGATGGCCCAAAAGCGGAATATCAGGGGTACAAATCACCAATAAGTTTGGAGAAGTAAAAGTAAATGACATGGGTGGCGACTCGATCACTATTAAAGTGATAATTAAAATCGACAACGCTTCAGAAAGCAAAGCCCGCGACCTGATGGAAAAAATTCACATCAGCCTGCAAAAAAATGGCAACATTGTTACTGGCGAAACCCAGATTGAAGAAGGATTTAAAGGGAACAACTCATTTTCAATTGATTACCTTGTAAATACGCCTAAAGACAAAGATCTGACCATAACAAATAAATATGGCAATGTAGTTGTAAATGAACTAAATGCCCGTGGAACTTTTGATGTTGGTTACGGTTCGATGACTGCAGGCAAAATGAAATCGCCATCAGGAAGTCCGGTAAAAATTGTTCTCAGTTATGGTAAAGCAACATTGGAAACGATTAACGAAGCCAACATTGAAATCAAGTATTCGAAGCTATATGCCGATGAAATCGGGCAGATTATGCTTGATTCGAAATATTCGACCTTGAATCTGGGCAAATCAGAGAACCTCACGCTCAATTCGAAGTACGACGGCATCAACATCGATGAAATTGGCCAGCTGAAATCAGTATCGAAATACACCAATTACAAAATTGGAACATTAACTGGCAGTCTCGATCTCGATACAGGTTACGGATCGGTTAAAATTGACAAAGTGGGGCCAAAATTCGACAAAATCCAGATTACCAGCAGCTACGGAGGCATCAAAATTGGTCTGAACGAACTGAATTATAAGCTAAAAGCCGATTGCAGCTATTGCAATGTTGATTATCCGACTGAGCGCTACAAGGGAAATAAAATACGCGACAACCAGAAATTTTCGCTCGAAGGCAATGTGGGTAACGGAGGAGGAACTGTTATCATCGACAGCCGGTATGGCGAAATTAAACTGATAGAGGAATAAACCTGAATATACAAAGTGAAGCAGAAAACCACGATTCGGTTGCCGGATCGTGGTTTTTATTTTATATTTAAAATAAAAATTTGCTAGTGGAAACTGCCCTTCAATTAGTCGCTTTTAACATTCCCTACCCAGCCGATTATGGCGGTGTTATTGACATTTTCTATAAGATAAAAGCCTTGTCCGAATGCGGAGTTTCCATATATCTTCACTGCTTTGAATATAACCGGCCTCAGGCAAAAGAGCTGGAAAAATACTGTGCGAAGGTTTTTTATTACCCACGAAAGAGCGGAATTCGCTATCAGCTATCAATTAAACCATACATTGTAGTTACCAGACACAATGATCAATTAATAAGCAATTTATCATCAAATTCAGCGCCTATTATTTTTGAAGGACTGCACACCTGTTTCTATTTGAGTCACGAATCACTGAGAGAACACAGCAGGCTGGTCAGAACCCATAACATCGAACACGAATACTACCTGAATCTGAGCAAAGTTGAGCCAAATATTTTCAAAAAACTGTTTTTCAGGATAGAAGCCTGCAAGCTGAAACGGTACGAAAAAGTATTTAAAAATGCATCCCAGCTACTGGCAATTTCGCCCAACGACAACCTGTATTTAGACCGGAAATTTGGAACATCTCATTTCATTCCTGCCTTTCATCCGTTCAGCGAAATCACCTCAAAAACAGGGAAAGGCGAATATATTTTATTCCATGGGAATCTTTCTATTGCCGAAAATATTCAGGCGGTAAATTACCTGGTTCAGCATGTTTTTCCGGAGATTAAACAAAAAGTGATTGTGGCTGGGAAGAACCCGCCAACAAATTTGAATAAAAAGTTACTGTCATGCTCCAATGTTCAGCTTGTTGCAAATCCGGGAAGCACCCAAATGCAGGACTTGATCGCAAATGCACACATTTGTTTGCTGCCAACCTTTCAGGATACCGGATTAAAGCTAAAACTGCTGGCATCGCTGTTTTCGGGCCGGTTTTGCATAGCCAATTCACCCATGATACACAAAACAGGACTGGAACATCTTTGCCATTTGGCCGATACTCCTGGTGAAATAATCCTGAAAATAAATCAGTTATTCGAACAGAATTTTACGGTTGAAGAGATAGAAAACCGAAAATTGATTCTGGAAGATGCCTTTTCGAACCACCACAATGCATTAAAGATTCTTCAGATCATCAAAAAATCCTAGCGTTTTTTGGCGGCCCTTTTCTTTAAAACGCCCCTGTTTACCGGATTTTCTTTTCGTGGTTTGCGCACTCCCGGTCCGCCAAGATTGACTTTCTTATTCTTCTCCATTTTCTCGTGAAAAGCGCCCTGCGACTCCGACAATCTGGGGACTTTTCCCAGATAATCTTTATCAAACATAACGGGCTTTTCTTCGTCAGTAAACACGTTTGAAATCGCTAAATCAGCCGGAAGAGGCTTTTCCTCAAGGTAGCGGTTTATGAAACGCTCGATTTCCGAAAGCAATTTCATTTCGGGTTCGTTTGCAAAAGTGATGGCGATGCCGGTTTTTTCGGCTCTGCCTGTGCGCCCAATGCGGTGGATATAGTCCTCGGCTTCTTCGGGAACATTAAAGTTTATAACATGGGAAATATCCGGAATATCCAATCCACGGGAAGCCACATCAGTAGAAATTAATATTCTGGAGATACCGCTTTTGAAACGTTCAAGAGCATTTATCCGGTAATTTTGAGACTTGTTCGAATGTAAAACCCCAATCTGATCTGGAAATTTCGGATCAAGAAGTTCGAACACCCGGTCGGCCACCTGTTTACTTTCAACAAAAACAAGCACGCGAACGAATTCGTCGACTTGGGTAAGCAGTTTTTCAAGCAAATTTACCTTGGTGTAAAAATTAGGTACCGAATAAAAATATTGTCCGATTTGCTCAAGTGGAGTTCCCCTGCTTTCAATTTCAACTGTAATTGGTTCATAAAAGTAACTGTCGATCAAGGCAGAAACGTCATCAGTCAAGGTAGCAGAAAACATCAGGTTTTGCCTGCGTTGTGGCAAACTATCCAGGAAATTCATCAGCTGCGGGCGAAAACCCAGATTAAGCATTTCATCCACCTCATCAATCACCAGTTTCTGAATCGATTTTACCCGTAAAACTCCGGTGTAAGCCAAATCAACCAGGCGGCCGGGAGTAGCAACCAGAATGTCCATTCCGTTGTAAACCACCTGTTTCTGTGTATTAATGTTGGTTCCACCGAAAACGCCAATAACCCTTACATTCATGTACTTAGCCAACTTTTCAATCTCGCCAACTACCTGCAATACAAGCTCGCGGGTGGGTACCACAATCAATATTCGGGGATGTTTCTGGTCAGAATATTTCAGTTGGCGGAGAATCGGAAGAAGGTAAGCAAATGTTTTCCCGGTTCCGGTTTGGGCAATGCCAACCACATCGCGCCCCGACATAACCAAAGGATATACTTTTTCCTGAACCGGCGTTGGATTTTCAAACCCAAGATCATTTAAGGCATTCAGCAGCGGAGTATTTAAATTTATTTCCTGAAAAGTCACAGTTAAATGTTTTAATTCGCTGCAAAGATAGCTTATTAAGTGTTCAGTCGCAGTTAGCAGTTGTCAGGAATGATTTACGATTTAACGATTTACTATTGACCATTTATTTGTAAATCGTAAATAGTCCAATCGTCAATTTGTAATCACCGAGAATACACGCTGAATACCGCGACTGATCACTGAATACTACTCTTTCTTATCTTCTTCGCGAATCTGGACGCGGCGAATCTTTCCGCTGATTGTTTTTGGCAATTCGCTTACAAACTCAACAATTCGCGGATATTTGTATGGAGCAGTCACACGTTTTACATGTTCCTGCAGTTCTTTGGCTAGTTCGTCGCTTGCGGTGTAATTTTTCGAGAGAATGATCGTTGCCTTCACCACCTGACCACGATCGGGATCGGGAACAGCAGTTATCGCACATTCCAGTACTGCCGGATGTTCCATGAGAGCACTTTCCACCTCGAACGGGCCAATACGGTAACCCGAACTTTTAATTACATCGTCGGCACGACCAACAAACCAGTAATATCCATCCTCATCGCGCCACGCCATATCGCCGGTATAGTAAACATCATCATGCCAAACTTTCTGTGTCAGATTGATATCACGATAATAACCATTAAACATTCCAACCGGCGTATTCTGATCGGTATAAATCACAATCTGGCCCTCCTCACCTATTTCGCACGAATTGCCCTCTTCATCAACCAAATCGATGCGATAGCCCGGCGAAGGTTTTCCCATTGACCCAGGCTTTGGTTCCATCCACGAATAAGTTGCCAGCGAAACAGTCATTTCTGTCTGACCATAACCTTCCATCAGGCGAATTCCTGTCGCATCCAGAAATTGCTTGTACACTTCAGGATTTAACGGCTCGCCAGCCACCACACAATACTTCAGGGCGCTTAAATCAAATTTCGAAAGGTCTTCTTTTATCAGGAAACGATAAATTGTTGGAGGTGCACAGAAGGTTGTAACTTTATATTTTACAATCACTTCCATTAAATTTTTCGGGATAAACTTGTCAAAATCAAAAGTCATAACTGCACTACCCGACAGCCATTGTCCATATAATTTTCCCCATGCCGATTTGGCCCAACCAGTGTCGGCAACGGTAAAATGCAATCCATTATCCTGAACATTTTGCCAGTATTTGGCGGTAAGAATATGCCCCAGCGGATAGATATAATTGTGATTCACCATTTTAGGCATACCTGTAGTACCCGAGGTGAAATACAAAAGCATAATATCTTCATTCTTAGTTACCTGTTCGCCTGTTGGACGGGTAAATTCTTCGGAACTACTTTCCATTCCAGTGTTGAAATTCAGCCATCCTTCGCGGTTTTCTCCAATCAAAGCTTTCACCTTGAAAGTTGGCGATTTAGGTTCGGCTTCCTCAACATGCTGAATAACTTCGGTTTCCGGAACACAAACAATCATTTTGATATCGGCAGCATTGTTGCGGTAAACAATATCTTTGGTACTCAGCAAATGCGTGGCGGGAATAGTGATTGCCCCAATTTTATTGAGCGCCAGCGTACAGAACCAGAACTCGAACCGCCGTTTCAGAATCAGCATCACAGGATCGCCCTTGCAGATTCCCGCTGACCGGAAGAAATTTGCGGCTTTATCGCTATACTTTTTCATGTCGGCGAAAGTGAAAATGCGTTCATCGCCTAAATCGTTGCACCAAACCATGGCCACTTTTTCAGGAGTCTTCAACGCAATTTCGTCAACTACATCGAAAGCAAAATTGAAATTATCAGGTACCTGAACTTTGTAATTATCAGCAAAATCTTGGTATGAAGTGAATTCTGTTTGCGAAAGGAATTTATCGAGTACCATATTTATTATTTCGGATTTTTTTTGAAGTTTAACTTTAGACAATTACAGCTAAAAAACTGGATGACTGATTATTCAATGCCTTCATGGCATGCTGATATCCTGAATCAAAATAGATGGAATCGCCGGTATTAAGGATAATCTCATGCCCATCAACAACAATCATCAAAATACCTTCGAGCACATAGTTAAACTCCTGTCCGGGATGGTTATTCGACTCCAATGGCGCATCCGGCTCGACTGTTACAATAAAAGGTTCGGCTTTTTTCTGGATAAAGTTGGAGGCCAGACTCTCGTATTTATATTGTTTTCGGCGATCAACATTCAGGCCCTTGCCTTTGCGGGTTACCGAATAAACGTGTAGTTTAGGTTCGTCGCCACGGAGTAAAGCCGAAAGTTCAAGGTTAAAACGATGTGCTACTCTGTACAGGAAACCAATCGGGATATCTGATTTGCCGTTTTCATAATCCAACAGCACTTCTTTTTCAGTATTTAGCTCATTTGCAAAACTTTCAGCCGAAATGCCGGCAATTTCGCGCAATTCTTTTATCCGCGCAGCAATTAGTTGAATTTGTTCGTTCATTGCGTTGATTTTTTTTGTTTTCAATATACTGATTTTATTCTTTGTTGAATATTTTGATTTAGTTTTTATAAAAAACTAATAATAAATAACTTATAGCAAAAAACATGTTTACTTCTAAGAAAAAAGCAACCTAATCGCTTCTGTTTTGTTATCATTAATCAATATTTGTTTACGATTTACAAGTAAAAAGACCATGGAGTTTACAATTAACCAATACGAATTCGGACAAAGACCTCCGGTAACCCTACCCTCACCCAAATTTCTTGAACTGCTGAAGGAAGCAGGAATCAGGCAGCTGATAAGCGATCATTACGATTTGCTCAGTAAAAGTGAAATCCGTCATCTTTTCCCCCAAATTGATGAGCAACTGGACAAAGCCAAACAACGTTCTTCCGATTTTTTTATCCAGATCTGCGGGGGACATCCGTATTACAACGAAAATCGCGGAAAACCAATGTTGGCAAGTCGTCATTTGCCATTTTCGATAACTCCGGAAGCACGTATCGTTTGGTTAAATTGTTATGAGCAGGTATTGTCAAAACTGGATATTCCTGAAGACGTGATCCAATCATTCTGGAATTACCTGAATGTCTTTTCATTCTGGATGGTTAATTCAAAAAGTAAATCGGATTAAAATACAGGTTCAAACATAACCAAGCAGATCAATCGCAATAACATTATCCCGAACAACAAACGAGGATACCTGCTTCATAAACATATTTTTTCTCTCTTTATTAATTAGTACTTTTTAAGCAGAAAAGATGGAACAATTAAAGAGGTGATATGGAAAAGGAAGGTAATCATGTTGGTGAAGCAGAATTCTTTTTCAGCAATAAGCAGCTGTATCTGAATCTGTTTGAAAATGCGGGCGAAGCTATTTTTTTTCTTGCCGACTCGAAGGTTGTTGATTGTAACATTTCAGCCCGAAACCTGTTCGGCTTCGGCAATAAATCGGATATATTGGGACGTAATTTGTTTGATTTCAGTCCTGATTTTCAGAATGACGGACAAAAATCCGTATTGAAAATAAAGGAAATTTTCAGCTCCTCCATCTCCAGATTTAATTGGAAATTCAACACAACGCGCAACACAATATTCGAGGCTCAGGTTTCAGTCAGTTCGTTTGTACACCAGCACTTCGAATACCTGCAATTAACCATTCATGCATTACCATCGGTTGAAAGCACAGAGGGAAAAACGGGATTCACCGAAAATATCCTCAATACCATTATCGAAACAATTCCTCAACCCTTATACATAAAAAACGACCAGTTTCGCTACATCAATTGCAACCAGGCATTCTGCGATTATTTTGGAAAGACCAGAAATGAAATTATTGGGGCAACTGCCTTCGACATCGTTGATGAGGAAAGAGCCAAAAGGCATCAAGCCAATGACATTGAGCTTCTGAGATCAGAAATTTCACAAAAATACGAATCGAAACTTCCGGCCAATGACCAAAAAGAGCACGACGTTGTTTTTCACAAGAGTATTGTTGTTGACAAACAGGGAAACAAGCTGGGAATAGTTGGAATTATTGAAGACATTACCGAGAACAAGAAAAACAAGGCCGAATTAATTGAGAATGAACAGAAATACAAGAAGATATTTGAAAATGTTCAGGATGTTTTTTACCGAACCGATTTAAACGGAATACTGACGGAGATTAGCCCATCCATTCAACGCTATACCCGATACGTTCATTCCGACATTATTGGCAAGCCTATTGATACGTTTTATGTTGATCCGAATGCCAGAAAACTATTTTTACAGGAAATTCAGGAAAAAGGAGAAGTTCATGACTATGAGATTTTACTGAAAGGACTCGGTAATCAGCAGGTTTGGTCATCGGTAAATGCGCATTTCACCTACGACGAGAATGGAAGTGTTACAGGCGTTGAAGGTACCATTCGGGACTTAACCGAGCGCAAGCAAACTGAAGAAAAATTAAAGCAGTCGCTTTCGCTGCTTCAAGCAACCCTCGACGCAACAAGCAACGGAATACTTGTGGTTGACCTATCAGGAAGAATTAGCAGCTATAATAAACAGTTCAAGCAAATGTTCGGACATTCTGATGAAGTTCTTGAATCAAGAGAAGATGCCGCCGCAATTAAATGGGTACTCGATCAACTAAAAGATCCTGAACAATTTGTTTCCAAAATACAATACCTCTACGAAAATCCTGAATCGACAAGTCTAGATACAATCGAACTAAAAGATGGTCGTATTCTGGAAAGATTTTCAGGACCACAACTGCTTGATGGAAAACCGATTGGTCGCGTATGGAGCTTTATGGATATTACTGAAAGGAAGAACGCCGAACAGCAACTTCTGCTCATGGCTCATACCATTAAAAGTATCAACGAATCGATAAGCATTACCGATACCAATAACAAGATCCTGTTTGTAAATGCTGCCTTCTTGAAAACTTACGGGTATAGCGACCTCAGTGAACTAATCGGGCAGGATATTTCAATAGTTCGCTCCCCTGAAAATGATCAGGAAATCACAGGAAAAATCCTGGACTCAACCATCGAGAAGGGATGGCAGGGTGAAATAATAAATCAGCGAAAAGATGGCAGTCTCTTCCCAATATCGCTGTCGACTACCGTTGTTCTAAATGAAAAGGGAGAAATTCTTGGAATGGTTGGTGTTGCCATCGACATCACCGAACGAAAGCAGGTTGAACAGGAACTTCAGGATAAAGAAGCGCATTTAAGTACCTTAATCCAGACGATCCCCGACCTCATTTGGGTGAAGGACATCAATGGGATCTATCTCACCTGCAACAAGATGTTCGAGAATTTCTTTGGTGCTGAAGCTTCCGAAATTATTGGCAAGACAGATTACGACTTTGTTGACCGGGAGCTTGCTGATTTTTTCAGAAGTCACGACCAAAATGCAGTCAGAATCGGAAAACCTTCGAGCAACGAAGAATGGGTAACTTTTGCCAACGATGGTCACCGAGTCCTGCTTGAAACCATCAAGACTCCAATGTTCGATCAAAACGGTACAATTATAGGAGTTCTGGGAATTGGTCGCGACATTACCGGCCGGAAAATTGCCGAAGAAAAACTTCGTGAAAGCGAAGAAAAATACCGAAACCTAATAGAAACAATGCCCGATGGCGTTTACCGGAGCTCTCCGGAAGGTAAGTTTATAGAAGTAAATGCTGCCATGGTAAAAATGCTCGGGTACGACAGCAAAGACGATTTAAAATCCATCGACATAAAAAGCGACTTGTATTTTAAGCCCGAAGATCGGGAAAGTTTAATACTTGAACTGAATTCTGAAAATCTGGATGTTTATCCGCTAAAAAAGAAAGACGGGACTGCAGTCTGGATTGAAGATCACGGGTGGTATGTTAGAGATGAGATCGGGAATGTTATTTTCCACGAAGGTGTTTCGCGAGACGTAACTGACCGTAGAATGGCAGAAATGCAGCTAAAAAAATATTCGGAAGAACTGAAAGAATTGAATGCGACCAAAGACAAATACTTCTCGATTATTGCCCACGACCTGAAAAACCCGTTCAATAGCATCATGGGACTTAGCGAGATCATTAAAAATGAAGCCAAATACCTCGATATCGCTACAATAGAGCAATATGCCGGCATAATAAACACGACTTCTAAAAGTACCTTCAAACTACTGGAAAACCTTCTCGATTGGGCACGGGTGCAGCAGTCGCAAATGCCTTTTCAGCCAATTTCGCTTATCCTGAGAAATATTGCCAGTGAGGTAATTGAATTAATGGTTGAAAAAGCGAACAGCAAAATGATTGCAATTATCAATTACATCCCTGACAACCTGATTATTGTGGCCGATAAAAATATGCTGGAAACAATATTCAGAAACCTGGTGTCGAATGCACTGAAGTTTACTCCGGTAAATGGCAAAATAGAAATAAGGGCAACGCTGCATGTAAACAGGTACGAAATATCGGTGAAAGATACCGGGGTTGGTATTAAGAAAGAAGATTTAGGTAAAATCTTTGAGATTGGCTCGGGTTTTTCGACACGTGGAACTGAAAATGAAAGAGGCACAGGGCTAGGATTACTGCTCTGCAAAGAATTCGTTGAAAAGCACCACGGAAAAATATGGGTTGAAAGTGAAGAAGGCAAAGGAAGTACATTCACTTTCTCAATACTCCAAGACGAATTTTCAACCAAATAAATTTATAATGAAAGAATTTCAGGAAAAAATTTCGGTAGTTTCATTTTGGATAGTTATGGGCATTGGAGTTATCGCTCTGTCCGGATGGTTCATAAAAGAATTATCGCTGGCCGGAATGGGTAAAAATTCGATTCCGATGGCTCCTGTAACCATTATTTGTTTCGTCCTCCTCAGCTTTTCTGCACTAAGCCTGAAACAAAACCGGATTAACCCTAAATTCATCAAAGCCATTTTTTTGTTTGTTTTTGCCGTCTCCCTGATCATATTTATTGACGCACTGAACGGATATCCTATTAATATCGAACATATTCTGGGAAATTCATCCGAATCACCATACAACTTTCCGATCGGACGCATGTCGCCAATAACCTGCGTATTGTTTCTGCTTGGTTCAACTTCCTTACTATTCGTTTTGTCCAGAACGACGTTTAAAAAGATCTTCATTTTTTTATCAATCATGGGGTTGCTTGCAGCATTTATTTTCGACCTTGGATATCTGTATGGCACACCGCTTTTATACAGAAATGGCATTATTCCTCCGGCATGGAATACCTCGCTGGCGTTTACATTCCTTTTTTCCGGCATACTGACAGGGTTTGGAATGAATGAGAAACCACTGAATCTGTTACTCGGAAAATCGGTAAGGGCAAGGTTGATGAGAAATTTTTTACCATCGACACTGCTCATCATCATTTTTACAGGCTGGATCGATTCAATTTTCATCAAGATCTTTAACGATCAGGTTTTAGTTTCGGCGCTGGTTACTTTTTGTTCTCTCCTGATACTAAGTTTTATTATCCTAAAACTTTCCGCAAATATTGGCAGCGATATTGACGAGATATTTACTCTTCGAAAAAAGACAGAAGAAATTCTGAGGGAAAGCGAGTTGCATTTCCGTACCCTTGCTGACTCAGGCCAGGCTTTGATCTGGACTTCAGGATTAGATAAAAAATGCAATTATTTTAATAATCCGTGGCTCGATTTCACCGGAAGAAGCCTGGAACAGGAAATTGGCGACGGATGGATTGAGGGTGTGCATCCTGATGATCTGAATTATTGTGTTCAAACTTATGTCGATGCGTTTGAACGCCAAGAGCGTTTTTCGATGGATTATCGTCTCCGGCACAAAGATGGAAGCTACCGGTGGATTCAGGATAACGGGACTCCGCGGTTTAACCTCAAAGGCGAGTTTATTGGCTACATTGGTCATTGCCTGGACATTACAGAACGAAAAAAAGTCGAAGAAGATCTTTCCACAAGTGAAGAACGATACCGTCTTATTTCGAGTGTAGCCACTGATTATACTTTTTCGACAATGGTAATGCCCGATGGTTCATTGAATCTGAATTGGGTAGCGGGTGCCTTTGAATCAATCTCCGGATATTCAGTAAGCGAATTCAAAGCACGGGGTGGATGGCGCTCAACGGTACATCCCGACGACCTGCATATTGACGATTTGGATATTGCCCATCTGCTTAGCAATCAGAATACTGAAAGCCAGATCAGAACTATAAATAAAAATGGCGAAACCATTTGGGTTCAGGTATTTGCTCATCCGGTTTGGGATTATGAGAAGAATTGCTTAGCAGGAATATACGGTGCAGTGAAAAATATTACCGATAAAAAAAATGCTGATGAAAAATTAATTAATTCGGAACTCCGCTTCCGTGAGTTGCTCGAAAAAGTGAACCTGATAGCCATTATTATTGACGAAGAAGGAAATGTTACTTTCTGTAATGAACACCTTCTGAAACTAACCGGATACCAAAGCGATGAATTGATCGGGAAAAACTGGTTCAACCTAATGATTCCGGGCGAAAATCCGGAGGTAAAAGATATTTTTAGTAAAGGACTGGAAACTGCCCAGGTAGCTCCCCGTTTCGAAAACCCTATAGTAACCAAAACAGGCAAAAAACTGGATATCATTTGGAGCAATGTTGTCCAGAAAAAACACGACGGCACATTTTCAGGAGTCGCCAGTATTGGTGAAGATATTACCGAAAGAAAACAGGCTGAAGAAAAAATCCGGGTTTTAAATGAAGAATTGGAAATGCGTGTTGATGAGCGCACGAAAGAATTGGAAAAACGCAGCAAAGAGCTCATTAACAACGAAATGACTTTACTAAAACTGGTTGATGACCTGAACATTAAATCGGAAGAACTCCAGCGGAGCTCATTGCAACTCGAGGCCGCAAACAAAGAGCTCGAAGCTTTCAGCTATTCCGTTTCGCACGATTTAAGGGCCCCGTTGCGTGCTATCAGCGGATTTGTAAGCATATTACTTGAAGATTACGGACAAGTTCTGGACGATGAAGGAAAACGCATTTGTAACATCATTTATTCGAATGCCCTAAAAATGGGACAATTGATCGACGATCTTTTGTCCTTTTCGAGACTGATCAGAAGTGAATTGCGGCACTCAAAAATTGACATGGAAAGCATGGTGCAAAGTGTCATTTCCGAACTTGAATCGATGCAGGACTTTTCGGATAAGACCATTATTATTGAAGAACTTCCGCCAGTTATGGGTGACCCAAACCTGATTAAACAAGTTTGGATCAATCTTTTATCGAATGCCATTAAATACTCATCAAAAAAAGAGCATGCCATAATTAAAATAGGATCGTACACCGAACAAAATGAGCATGTTTATTTTGTTGAAGACAACGGCGTTGGCTTTAATATGGATTATGCCCATAAACTTTTCGGTGTATTTCACCGCTTACACAGTATCAACGAATTTGAAGGCACTGGTGTCGGTCTGGCCATCGTTCAGCGAATTATTAGCAGGCATTTTGGGCGCGTTTGGGCCGATGGTAAAGTGGGCGTTGGCGCAAAGTTCTTTTTTGCATTGCCTGTCAGCTAGTTTCATCAATTCTAGGCATTTCTGTTCATCTATTATTAATTCAAAATAGCTATATTTAACCTACAATAAAATAAACCACAACATTGACAACCAATGGAAGACCTAAACGCAGTCGAAATTCTGATAGTAGAAGATAACCCGCAGGATGCAGAATTAACTTTAAGGGCAATCCGAAAAAACAACCTGGCCAACAAATATTATGTTGCTGAGGATGGAGAAGAAGCTTTGGATTTCATTTTTTGCAGAGGAAAATATATCAACCGGAATTTCTCAAACCCTCCCAAAGTCATTTTCCTCGATCTGAAATTGCCGAAGATTAGTGGACTTGAAGTTCTTCAGGAGATAAAATCAGACCCGCGGACCAAATCGCTTCCGGTTGTGATGGTCACATCATCGCGTGAAGACCCTGATATCAGAAAAGCTTATGAACTTGGCGTAAACAGTTATGTGGTAAAACCTGTAAATTTTGATGATTTTCTAAATGCCATGTCGCAAACCGGACTTTACTGGCTTTTAGTAAACCAGCCCCCAAGAAACTAGAATTTAGCTGAATTTCGCCAATAAATTACTCCACTACTATGAATCAATTTTATCGGATTTTACTTGTTGAAGATGAAGCAATCGATGCTGAACTCAATAAACGGGAAATAAGAAAAGCATTACCTTTCAGCACATTCGAAATCGTCGACAATAAAACTGATTACCTGAACCAAATTCAAACATTTATTCCGGATATCATTATTTCTGATTTCAATATGCCATCTTTTGACGGACTTTCGGCATTGAAAATTGCACAGGAAGTTTGCCCCAATGTACCTTTTATTATGGTCACCGGGTCGATAAATGAAGATACGGCAGTTGAATGTATGAAATCGGGGGCATCTGACTATGTACTTAAAGACTCGCTCAAAAGATTAGGGTCATCGGTTGTAAATGCACTTGAGCAAAGCAAAATCAGAAAAGAGCGTTTGGAAGCATTTGAAACCATCAAGCTCAACGAAACCAAATACAGGTACATGTTCCACAACAATCCGCAGCCAATGTGGATTTATGACGTAGAAACACTTGATTTTCTAGAAGTTAATGAGTCCGCCATCAGGCATTATGGCTATACCCAAAAAGAATTTCTTTCGATGAACCTTAAAGAAATTCTCACAAATGAAGATTCATTTAATCAACTTGATCGGCTTTACGCATCGGGACACAGATCTAATAAAGCCAATGAGTTCATACATAAAAAAAAGAATGGTGATGTAATAACAGTTGAGACTTTATCGCATGCCATCATTTTTAACCAAAGAAACGCCAGTCACGTACTTATTAACGATATTACTGAACGCAAAAAAGCAGAAGCTGCGCTTAGAGCTAGCGAGGAACGGTTCAGAACATTACTCGATAATGTTTCTAATATATCGGTTCAGGGATATAGCCCCGATGGTACAGTAAAATACTGGAACAAAGCCAGTGAAGCACTTTACCAATACACCAGGGATGAAGCCATGGGTAAAAATCTGCTGGACCTTATCATTCCCGACTACATGCGTGATGGAGTAAAAAATGCGATACAGCAAATGATTGATCAGGGGCAGGGCAATCCGGCTGAAGAATTGATCCTGCAAAAAAAAGATGGTTCTGAAGTACCTGTTTATTCCAATCATTCAATCATTCAAATTCCAGGCAAAGAAAAAGAACTCTTTTGTATTGATGTTGACCTGACTGCCCGGAAAGAAGCAGAAGAAAAGCTCATACAGGAACGTAAACTTCTGCGCATACTTATCGACAACTTGCCGGCGACTATCTACATCAAAGATGCCGAATGTCGCAAAATAATTGCCAATCGTGCCGACCTGGATATTGTCGGAGCAAAATCAGAAGCCGAGGTCTTCGGAAAAACAGATATTGAGTGCTACAACAATGAAATAGGTTTACGTGGCTATCTCGATGACCAAAAAGTAATCGAGACCGGCGAAGGCATTCTCAACCGCGAAGAAGATTTCTACGACATAAATGGAAATTTGCGTTGGCTGCTCACTTCAAAGATTCCATTGACCGACGAAAATGGCAAAATAAGCGGTCTGGTAGGCATTGGACGTGATATTACAGAACAAAAACTTGCACAGGAGCAAATTCTTAAACTTTCAAAAGGTATTGAACAGAGTCCTGTTTCAATAGAAATAACAGATGTAAACGGGATTATCGAGTATGTAAATCCTTGCTTTTGCGAAACAACAGGGTATTCTGCCGATGAAATCGTTGGCAAGCATTCCCGTACATTAAAGCCCGAACAGATATCTCCTGAAATTTACAATGATCTTTGGGATACAATCAAATCTGGCGGAGTATGGCGAAACGAGCTGCTGCATAAAAGAAAAGACGGATCAACATTCTGGGAATCAGTCACAATAACATCAATAAAAAATGAAGCCGGAATTATAACCAATTATATTGGCTTAAAAGAAAATATATCCGAACGCAAGTTGATGGAAGCCGAGTTAATCCAGGCTAAAGAAAAAGCCGAAGAAAGCGATAAGCTAAAGTCTGCATTCCTTGCAAACATGTCGCATGAAATCCGCACCCCTTTAAACAGTATAATTGGGTTTTCAGAATTGCTTGGTGATACTGATTTTGATCAGGAGCAAAAAAATGAATTTATCAGAACTATCGTTGAGAACGGAAACAGCTTATTATCAATTATTAGCGACATCATGGACTTCTCGATGCTTGAAGCACATCAAATGAAAGTCAGAAAAGAAACCTTCTCGACTAAAAAGTTGCTTAATGATTTGCGAAACGATTTCAGCAAAAAAGCGGTGCAAAAAGGAATTGAATTCCGACTAACACAACAAACAGAAAATGAAGACATTATACTAACAAGCGATTTATATCGAATCAAACAGATCTTTAATAATCTGATAGGGAATTCACTTAAATTTACCAGAGAAGGTCACATCGAAGTTGGATACGAGGTAAATGAGCATGAAGTAATTTTTCATGTAAAAGATACCGGAATTGGAATTGCTCCGGAACATCATCAATCAATTTTTGAACGCTTTCGGCAAATCGACCTGGCAAAAACACGCCGATATGGCGGAAATGGACTGGGATTATCCATTTCAAAGAATCTGGCAGAACTGCTCGGCGGAACCATTTGGGTTGAATCGGTTCCTGAAAAGTATTCCAATTTTTTCTTTACAATACCTACAAAAAATAATGTGAAATAATTACCGGCGCTTGCGGCCTTTAATCATTACGATAATCACTACAAGGATTATAACCGAAATCAAAATCAAATAAAACCGGGTATCTGATTCCGAAGATTTTTCGTGCATTTCCGATGAATTTGAAACAATTGGCTGTGAGGTTGAATAACCTTCAAACCAACCTGAAAGATCAACCCGATCTTCAAGTCTGTTTTCCAATTCATCTGGTAGTTGCGAAAAGAAATCAAATCCGGTAGCTTTCTCCACCGCGTCAACAGTTACAACAAAATCTGTTAATGGCCTGTCGGTTCCACTGTTTGGCAAAACAAAAGCAATTATTTTGGGCTGATCGGTCTCGTCATAAACAATCTTAAAGAAATATCCCGGAACCAAAACTTTATCAACGCCTATAACACCCATGTTGTCAGCAAATACGGGACCGACAACCACATGTATTTTATGCTCTTTCTCGGCCCATTTTCTAACATCAGTTTCAAGGTCTTTCCAAATTCCCCGATTAAACTCAGGCACCTGGGGACTTATATTTGACATCAAAAAACTCTCTTCCATGGCAACAGGATTAAAATCCATATCAGCGGCCGGACAAAGATGCCCTCTATCAAAACCACTTTTCGTATAGTCTGCCGATTTTGCCGATCCCGTCGGGACTAGCTTATCCACCTTAAACCTATTACTCCTCTCCTGCCCTCCCTTAATTACCATGCTATCAGTTAAGGCATAATATACCCAATTCGCTTGTTCAAATTTTTCGTTGTACGAGAGGGTGTAATAGCTATGCCTAACAATATCAGTAGCTGGCTTGGGAATAAAGTCGGCAGATCTGGCTATCCCTGAAACACTGATAATCAACAATAATAAAGCAGATAAGAACTTCACAGATTAAAAATTTAGCTGTTAAAAATTAAAAGTGCAAATTAACCCATTCCTGAAAACTAAATTACATTTGTCGAAAAATTTAAGCCGATGGCAAACGGAGATAAACATTTTAGTGAAAACGACCGGATTTTTTATTCTGATGGATATCGTCTGGCTCTTGCAGCCATTGAAAAAGGACTATCAAATGTAACACTGTTTTCGGGCATTGAATCGCTTTACCAGGCTATTGATGGACTAAATGATTCAATAATTGCTATAGCCGAAAGGCAAAATATAAAAGTTGCCTGTTTCAAAGGCTGTCATTGGTGTTGTCACCAGGCTGTATATGCCAACTCGTACGAGCTTCATTTTTTATCAGAAAAGATCAAAGAGAAATTTAGCGCAGATGAACTTGCTGAGATCTTGAAGAAAACAGAAGAAAAAAGTTCTATTACATCAAAATTAACTGAGAATCAGATTCTCAAATATAAATATCCATGTCCATTGCTCATTGAAGGAGCATGTTCCATTTATTCGGCAAGGCCAATGGCCTGCAGAATATACCTGTCGACAAAACTGGATACCTGTCTTGAATTTTACAGTCATCCCGAAAACGAATCTAATTTCCCGGCCCTGATTGAGTTTCCGTTACGTGCCGGAAGAATGCTAAATGAAGGATTCAGAGCCGCGTTGAAAGAATATGGCATTGAGACTGCCGAATTCAGGCTGGAAGAGGGACTTCGCATTGTTTTAAAAAACGAACAACCTTCATTTTGATATTCAACAACTTAACTATTTCGTTATTCTTAATTTGAATATAAATTTTAGATAGAAAAATGTTCATAACTATCGGAGAAAGGCATATTATACATCTCATAGATCTATCATACAATCACTTGAAAGTTATCAACAATTGTTAATAACTTCAGATAACAAACTTTTCAATCAAAATTGAATTTTTACTTGACTTTTGGGGTTAAGATCTATTAACTTTATACTATCAGACAAGCCATAAAAAGCTGCTTTGAAAGAATGGAGAAGTGAAAGGTACTTAGTTGTACTTCTATCTGATCAGCCGAATCTGCGGGTTCGCATTCATTGAAAAGCTGAAGTTCGGGTCGAAACATTTTATGTCAGGCCTATCAACAAATGGATGACCGTTATACGTTCACAAAAATGTTGATCCTTACAGCAGTTGAATATCGATGATTTTGGTCATCGCACTGTTCTGCTAAAAGCGAAAGAATCTACTGATTCGAAGTAGCTTTTCACTAATGAAGAGTTTAATAACTTGGCTGAAGTGGCAAAAAGGAACTTCGTTCGGGAAGGCAATTTTTCGGAAGCGCCGAACGAACAGCTGGAATGTAATGCTATAAAAAGCTTTACAGGAAAGCTCGAGGTTGCAAAAAATGGTTGAAGAAACCGGATGGAGCAACCAGCTTTAATAACCGTAGTCTGACACCCAGGAAAACCGCAAGGTGGACCAAAGTGGATGGGAACATTCCGGCGAGGACTGTTCCCATTCGTGTTTTTAGCCTGACCATCATTTGAAAATTTATATCATTTTTTTCGCATATAATTTTACTACTTTTGTCGCATCGAAAAAAAATAAGGGTGGAAAAAGACAATATAGAACAGGTTTTCAGAAAATTTACAGAACTAAATGTGCTGGTTCTGGGCGATGCGATGGTTGACAATTATTTATGGGGAAAAGTCGATCGTGTTTCTCCTGAAGCACCCATTCCAATTGTAACGGTTACCAAACAGGAAAACAGACTGGGAGGAGCTGGAAATGTATCTCTGAATATTCAGGCACTGGGCGCCACCCCATTTCTTGTATCGGTTATTGGCAACGATGAAAAAGGTCGCATTTTCTCAGAATTAATGGATGAGAACCAACTGACCAGCAAAGGAATTTTCGTTGAAGAATCACGCATGACCACCATAAAAACGAGAATAATAAGTGGAGGACAGCAAATTTCGCGGGTCGATCAGGAAATATCAACTCTCATTAAACCTGAACTTGAACAAGAAATATTAAAGAAAATTACCGAGATTATTGATCAAAATCAGATTCATATAATCATTTTCGTTGACTATGACAAAGGAGTTATCACTCCCAACCTGATAAAGAATGTTATTGATCTGGCGAAAGCAAAAAATATCTTTACCGTTGCTGATCCAAAAAACAGGAATTTTAATAATTACGAGCGTGTTGATCTTTTCAAACCAAACTTTAAAGAATTTAAAGAAGGACTGAAACTGGAAATCGAGAAAACAGACATGCCGGAATTAAAGGTTATTTCGGAATCTTTTAAAAAAGAGAAACAAATAGGATTGCTCTTTATTACATTATCTGAACTAGGAGTCTTTCTGACCAATGGGGTTAAGCAAAACTATTACCCAGCAGAGATTCGGGATATTGCTGATGTTTCAGGAGCGGGCGATACAGTTGTTGCTGCAGCGAGTTTATGCCTGGCCGCCGGATTACCAATTCCATTCATGGCACAGCTCTCCAATCTGGCCGGTGGGTTAGTTTGCGAAAAACTTGGTGTTGTGCCAATAGATTTAAAGCAACTGAAAAAAGAAGCAAAAAAAATTCAGGTTTTCTGATTTTGTCTTCTGCAAATGCTCCAGTACCTGAAATGCTGACCAATTGAAAATCAATTCGCTTAAATGAGGATATGCAGAGCACTAAATCGGTTAATTCCTAAAATAAATTTTTACAATCACTTAATTAGCTATATCACAAATACATGCAATCAAATTAAGTTTAATTAATAAATTAATTCGACTCGTTTATACTTTTAAATATTAACTTTGGAACTTACCAAATAAGTAGTTTTTTGTATGGGAAAAGTAATTGCACTTGCAAACCAAAAGGGAGGAGTTGGAAAAACCACAACCGCGATAAATCTGGCCGCAAGTTTAGCTGTTTTAGAATATAAGGTTTTGATTATAGATGCTGATCCACAGGCCAATGCAACATCAGGCGTTGGTTTTGATGTAAAAAATGTAAAAACCAGTATTTACGAATGCATTGTTGATGAGCTCGATCCCAGAAAAATCATATTAAACACAGAAATTCCAGGATTAGATTTAATTCCATCGCATATTGACTTGGTTGGTGCTGAAATTGAAATGCTTAACTTGCCCAACCGGGAAAAGGTATTAAGACATGTAATTGAGAAAATAAGGGCTGATTATGATTTTATTTTTATTGACTGCTCGCCTTCGCTAGGTTTAATCACGGTCAACTCGCTTACAGCTGCCGATTCAGTAATTATTCCGGTTCAATGTGAGTATTTTGCTTTGGAAGGACTTGGAAAGCTATTAAATACCATCAAAATTATCCAGACCAAACTGCATCCAGAGCTCGAAATAGAAGGATTCCTGCTTACAATGTACGATTCACGTTTGAACCTGTCGAACCAGGTTCAGGAAGAAGTGAAGAAACATTTTCAGGAGATGGTATTCGAATCAGTTATTTCGAGAAATATCAAACTAAGTGAGGCTCCAAGCTTCGGCCAGCCTGCTATTTTGTACGATGCTACATCGAAGGGTGCCGCCAGCTATATGAACTTGGCCCGCGAACTCTTGCAGAACAATGGCATGACTAAAATAAAGAATTCAGAAAAAATTATTGAATAAGACCCGGAAATCATGGCAAAAAAAAGCGCATTGGGAAGAGGTTTAGGTGCTTTAATTGATGGAGCAAATGATGCACCAGCTGTAGAAGCAAGTTCCTCAATTAACGAAATTGAGATATCAAAGATTGTTGCCAATCCCTATCAACCACGAACCAAATTCGACGAAGACGCATTAAATGAATTGGCAGCCTCGATTAAAGAAATCGGGATTATTCAGCCAATTACCCTTCGCAAAATTGACGAAGACCAATATCAGATCATTGCCGGAGAACGGAGGTTCAGAGCTTCAAAACTAGCCGGGTTGACATCGATCCCTGCCTATGTAAGAACTGCCGATGACGAAGGAATGCTTGAGATGGCTCTTGTTGAGAATATACAGAGGGAAGATCTTGATGCCATAGAAATTGCACTTAGTTACCAGCGACTGATTGACGAATGCAAGCTGACCCAGGAAAATTTGAGCGACAGAGTGGGTAAAAAACGATCGACGGTAACCAATTACCTCCGTTTACTGAAACTTCCGGCCCGGATACAAAAGGGGATTGTTGAAAAAAACATTTCGATGGGTCATGCCAGGGCTTTGGTAAACATTCAGGATTCGGAAATGCAGCTAATGATTTTTGATGAAATCATTAAAAACGAATTTTCGGTTCGCAGGGTGGAAGAAATTGTCAGGAACTATAACGAAAACAGCGAAAGTTTTCAAGCAACTGAAAAAGTTAAAAAGCCCAAATTCCCATCCGAGTATCAGGATCTTCATCATCATCTTAGCAAACATTTTCAATCGAAAGTTGATTTCAGGATGGATCAAACAGGCAAAGGCAAGATTATCATACCTTTTGGATCGACCAAAGACCTTGAGCGTATATTAGGAATCCTTGATCAATTAGATGCATAAAACGAGCAAAAACATACCTTATAACCGGCCTTTTATCTGGCTGCTGTTGATCCTGTTTTTTACAACAGGATTTTCTGCCTATAGCCAGAAGACTGAGGCTGATTCGACGCACACAAAGAAATCTGAGGTTATACATTCGCCGCGCAGAGCCACCATCTATTCGGCTGTTTTGCCCGGTTTAGGGCAGATTTACAACCGTAAATACTGGAAAGTTCCACTTATTTACGGAGGTTTTGTAACTTTCGGATACTTTATTAACTTTAACAACGATCAATATATCACATATAAACAGGCGTATTCTGACATTATTGATAATGACCCGACCACAAATTCTTTCAAGGATTTAAAGGTTAATCCAATCTTTTTTGAGCCGGATAAGATATCGCAGCTCACGGAAAGACTACGGATAGCAAAGGACGGATCGAGAAGAAACAGAGACTTGGTTGTGATCAGTACCGCCGTTTTTTATGCGCTAAACATTATTGATGCCAGCGTTGATGCTCATTTTTTCAATTTCGACATCAGCGACGATTTGACTATAAACTGGGTCCCGGGCCCTATGATTTGTGCCGATCAGAAATTGATTGGCTTACATTGCAGATTCACATTTTAACGAGAGCTTATGAGGATATTAAAGCTGACAGTAGTCTTACTAACCATTGCCGGACTCAATTCATTTGCGTTCAGTTTGAAAAAAGAAAGCATTCGAAAAGCATGTACAATAAATGTTGGTGCTCTTGACACCATCAGCGGATACGAAAAATATTATTCGATTCCTGACGAAACAATGAATAAGTTCTTTTCGGATAAGCTCGACAGTATGCTTAGCAGCTGGTACGTACAAAATGCTTTTCTTCTTGATAGTACAGAACTGGCAGAAGCCGATACCCTTAAACAAACACTCCCCGATTCAATTTATATTCAAAGACTACAATCGCTGCAATCGGCAGTAAGCCTTTCATACAACAATACGGTAAAAGGGTTTATTACGATGTATACCGTCAGGAAACCCAAGCAGGTGGCAGTAATGCTAGGTTTGGCGAACTACTATTTCCCCATGTTTGAGGAAGCTTTGGCGAAATACGGACTTCCGATGGAATTAAAATATTTGCCGATTATCGAGTCGGCACTGAATCCGGGAGCCAACTCTGTTGCCAGCGCTATCGGGTTGTGGCAATTCATGTATTCGACCGGCAAAATGTATAAACTCGAAATCAGCACGTTTGTTGATGAACGCCGTGATCCGCAAAAAGCCACAGACGCCGCGGTTCGATATCTTCGTGATTTATACAATATTTATAAAGACTGGCACCTTGTAATTGCAGCATACAATTGCGGTCCGGGCAATGTGAACAAAGCGATAAAACGCTGTGGCGACGTAAAAGACTACTGGAAGATTTATTACCGTCTGCCTAAAGAAACCCGCGGATACGTGCCGGCATTTATTGCGGCCAACTATGTCATGAATTTCTATCAGAGCCACAATATTTTGCCTAAAACGCCCGATTTCCCAATTATTACCGACACTCTGATGGTAAACGATTACCTTCATTTTAACCAGATATCAGAAATAATTGGCATTCCGGTTGAGCAAATCCGCAGCCTGAACCCACAGTATCGCCGTGATATTATTCCAGCCAGCAAAGAAAAAGGATACAGTCTGGTTCTGCCGCAGGATGAAATTTCGGCTTATCTCGAGAACGAATCTACCATTCACGACCACCGGCGTACCGAATTCTTTCCTAATAACCAGATTGTTAACCCTCAGGGATATATTGCCAGTCACAGCCCAAGCGATATAAAGGGAAGAGATAAAGTTACTTATATGGTAAAATCGGGCGATAACCTGGGCCTGATTTCCGCCTGGTTCAGAGTTCGAAGTGCCGATTTGAAATACTGGAACGATATTCGAAAAAACTTCCTGAAAGCTGGTCAGAAATTAGTTATTTATGTTCCTGAAGGACAAGGCGAACATTACAGCAAGCTTAACAAGAAAAGTTTTGCCGAAAAACAACGGTCGCTTAAAGAAAAACCAGTAGTAAGTTCTACGCAAAACCTTGCAAGTACCGCCAAGAAGCAAACTACAGAAACAAAAACGGCTCAGGCTGTAACTTCTACACCTCCGGCTGACAAAAAAGATACAATCACTGCTGAAAAGAAAGCTGAATCGTCGGGAAAAGCTGAATTCGTGTATTATAAAGTGTTAAAAGGAGATAACTTCTGGACGATTGCCAAAAAATTCCCTGGCGTGACCAACAGCGATATCATGAGGCTAAATAACATTACGAAGGCAACAAGCCTGAAGGTTGGCCAGATATTAAAAATCCTGCCAAAAGCCTGAAAATAGCATTCTCAACCTAAACTATAAAACAGAAAAGCCGCTCAAAGTTATTGAGCGGCTTTTCTGTTTTAACCCAGCCTAAAATATCTGAATATGTCTCAGTTCTTACTTTTAGACGCGATTTACAGAATATATTTCTTTGCCAGTCCCTTTGCAATCAGGATATCATTTAGACAATAAAAATCACCAATAGTTCTGATATCGTTTAATCCAAAGAGCAGGCTTTGATCAATTTTAAGGTAAACCATTGCCAGGTATCGTCCGTACTTTTCACGTTTGTCTTTAATGGTTTCAATTATTACGGCATCGTTTTCCTTTAAATGTTCTTTAACGAATACGGAAGCCACATTACCCTTCTCCCATTCTGAAGAGCCTTTTTTAACGCCAAATACCTCGGGCGTGTCAATTCCGTAAAGCCTTATCTTTTCACTGTGAATCCAGGCCGAAAGACCCAAATCGATGTCGATTTCGAGGGTATCGCCATCAACTACTTTCCGAACTATTGCATTGTATTGATACATAACTTGTGCTTTTCTGTTTACAAACAACAAGTTACAAAAAAAGCTGCCCGTAAGCAGCTTTTTCAGAAATTATTTTCTTGGTTTCATTCCTTGTTGTTTCGACATCTCTTCCAGTTTTTGCTGAAACTTCGATTTCACAACCGGTTTCTTTTTATTCAACTGGATCTGAGCCCTGATTTTTTCTTCATCAATCATGAAGCGGAATACATACATCTGACCGATTGTAATCACATTGGCCAGGAAGTAATAGTAACTTAAACCAGAGGCGTAACCATTCAGGATAAACAGGAACATGACCGGCATAAGATACATCATCGTTTTCATACCCGGCATGGCTTCAGTACTTTGCGACTGCGAATTCATGTAAGTTGAAATGATGGTGGTGATGGTCATCAGCAGACAGAATAAGCTGACATGGTTTCCGTAGAACGGAATCGTAAATGGCAGTGTCATTATTGAATCGTACGACGACAAGTCGGTTGCCCAAAGGAAACTTTGCTGCCTTAACTCAATTGAGGTCGGGAAAAAGAAAAACATGGCAACCAATACCGGGAACTGGAACAACATTGGCAAACATCCGCCCAGCGGATTCACCCCGGCTTTTTTGTACAAAGCCATCGTAGCCTGTTGTTTCTCCATTGGCTTATCGGTTCCAAATTTGGCATTAATCTCATCAACCTCAGGCTTTAAGGCTTTCATTTTAGCCTGCGAATGGTACGATTTATAGGTGAATGGGAATATAATCAGTTTGATAAAAATGGTAAGCAACAGGATGATTATTCCAAAATTGCTGATGTACTGACGCAGGAAGTTAAAGGTTGGAATAATAATCCATTTATTCACCGGACGAACAATTGCATACCCCAGGTTAATCTGACGTTCGAGCGAAAGCCCGTACTGTTTCAATGTGGTGTAGTGGCTTGGCCCGAAATAGAATTTCATCTTAACACTCTCATTGTCTTTTCCTTCGTAAGGCAAGGCAATGTCGGCATTGAAATTTCCTACATAGCGGGGATCTTCCTTGGTAAATTCAGTTTTGATGTCAGCAGTAGGGAACGCATTATCGGCAATCAAAGTAGAAGCAAAAAACAACTGTTTAAAGCTAATCCACTGAGTTTTAGTGCGAAGACTTTCGGTTGCATTTTTACCGGTCGACATTTTTTCAACATCGTCTTCCTGAAACTTGTAATAAATGGTCGAATAGTTGTCTTCGCCATAGCTGGAGCGCCTTTCCTGACGCGGAACAGCAACCTTCCAGTTGAAATTCAGGTAGTTCGAGTTGGTAGTGATCACATTATTCAGGTTAACCACATTCACATCAAATCCAACCAGATACGAGTTATAACTCAGGCTATATTTATATTCAAGGTATTTTCCTTCGCCAGCCATCAAACGCATCGAAATACTCTTCTGATTTGCAGCTGTGCCTTCGTTGAATTTCTCAATCCCTTCCCTGCCCGTTTTCACTTCAGGACCAGTCAACACCTGATTTTCCTGTGATTCGGTCGGAGTGAAATAAAATGATTCAGTTTCGATACTGCGATTTTGCGAGAAGAAATTCATACCAAACTTGCTGGTATTTCCTTCAAACAGAATAAGCGGCTTACCTTCGAATGTTTTGTAATTTTTAAGCTCAACCGAATAAATTCGACCTCCCTTGTTCGAGAAAGTCACTTTCATCAGGTTGTTTTCGATGGTATAAAATTTCTCAGTTCCAATCGATGCATCAGCAAAAACACCAAATTTATCTTTCCGTTCCTGATCTGCAGCAGAAACCACAGAATCACTCGGTGCAACTGAAGCCATGGTAGCCTGAGCCTCTGCCAGTTTCTTTTCCGACACAATTTTCTTTTCCTGTTCAACACGAACCTGTTCAATTGAATCGCGCTGGTGCTTGGCCGCGGCAATTTGTTGCTCTGAAGGCCGGTTAAAATAACTGAACCCGATGAGAATTAAAAAAATAAGAAGTGCACCAAAGATCGTATTTCTATCCATATATGAATATTGATTATTCTCCGAGCGCTGCTTTTACGAAAGCAACAAACAACGGATGTGGTTTTAAAACTGTACTGCTATACTCGGGATGGAACTGTACCCCAACAAACCATTTATGCGAAGGTATTTCAACAACTTCAACCAGGTTCGTATCTGGATTTAACCCAACGGCTTTCATTCCGGCATTTTCAAAATCAGTCAGGTAACGGTCGTTAAACTCGTAACGGTGACGGTGACGTTCTTTAATTTCCTGCTTGTTATAAGCCCTGAAGATGTTGGTATCTTTATCAGCAATCTGACATTTGTATGCTCCCAGACGCATGGTTCCGCCTTTTTCGGTAATGCCCTTCTGTTCTTCCATGAGGTCGATTACCGGACAATCTGTCGTTTCGTTCATTTCAGTAGAATCGGCCGAATGGAATCCGAGAACATTCCGTGCAAATTCGATTACCGCAATTTGCATTCCGAGGCAAATACCGAAGAACGGAATGTTGTTTTCCCTGACATAGCGTGTGGCAATAATCTTGCCCTCGATGCCGCGGTGTCCAAATCCCGGTGCAACAATTATACCTTTCAGCCCTTCCAGCTTTTTGGCTACATTATCTTCAGTAATTTTTTCAGAATGGATCCAGCGCACCTTTACCTTGCAAAGATTCATCGCACCGGCATGAACCAATGCTTCAACTATCGATTTATAAGCATCCTGCAACTCAACATACTTACCCACCAAACCGATTTCTATTTCTGTAGTTGGATTTTTAAGCTTTTTCAGGAACTCATTCCAGTCATCCATTTTTGGATCATCTTTCAACGGAAGTCCCATTTTGCGAAGAACAATCTCATCCAGACGTTCTAAACGCATATTATTTGGCACATCATATATTGTTGATGCATCAATGGACTGAACTACGGCATCTCTTTCAACATTACAGAAAAGAGCCACTTTTTTGCGCAGTTCCAGACCTAATTCATGTTCGGTACGCAAAACCAGTACATCGGGCTGAACTCCGTTTTCGAGCAAGGCTTTTACCGAATGCTGGGTTGGTTTGGTTTTTAATTCACCTGAAGCAGCCAGATAAGGCACCAGGGTTAAATGAATAACCAATGCATTTGCACCTAATTCCCATTTCAACTGACGAACAGCCTCAACGTATGGCAACGACTCAATGTCGCCAACGGTTCCACCAATCTCGGTGACCACAATATCGTACTTGCCTTTTGAGCCCAGCACTTTAATTCTTCGTTTGATTTCGTCGGTAATGTGCGGTATGATCTGTACTGTTTTCCCCAGATAATCACCACGACGCTCTTTGTTGATCACCGATTGATAAATACGTCCGGTGGTTACATTGTTGGCCTGAGAAGTAGGCACATTCAGGAAGCGCTCGTAATGGCCCAAATCGAGGTCGGTTTCAGCGCCGTCGTCAGTTACAAAGCACTCGCCATGTTCGTATGGATTCAGGGTTCCCGGATCAACATTAATATAAGGATCCAACTTTTGAATGGTTACTGAGTATCCTCTGGACTGAAGTAACTTAGCCAGAGAAGAGGCTAAAATACCTTTACCTAAGGAAGATGTTACACCTCCCGTTACAAATATGTACCTGGTTGCTGACAAAACTTTAGATTTTTAATTGTTTTTAAAGCGAGCAAAGTTAATTAATAAAATGTACCTCTAAAAAATGTTATAAAATTTAATAAATGGTTAACAACAAAAAACCCGCTGGAAGTTAGCGGGTTTTTCTATGAAGTGGCTATTCGTCGTCTTCCATCGCATCCATGATCCTGATTTTCTCTTTCAGGAATTCGATCTTTTCCTTCGTGCTGGCAATCTTCTGATTGACATCCTCGATCAGTGCCGAGGCGTTCTTGGTGTTGGCAAAGAACCCGATGTTGTTATCGAGCAAAGCCAGATCAGATTCCATCTGTTTCAGTTTCACCATATATTTTTCGCGTTCCATGCGCATTTTACCCTGACCTCTGCCCGAGCCTGTGCTGTTGGCAACCTTGTTTTTGAACTTCATCAGGTTGCGTCTCTTTTCGTCGATACGCAAGGTGTCGAAATGCTTGTTGATTACATCACGGAATTCATTCTGGATGGCATCTTTATCCTTAAACGGCACGTGGCCAATATCGGTAAACCTTCTCTGGAAATCTTTCAGCTTATCCAAATCAGCACTGTCGTCACCCGAAAGAGCGAATTGTTTTACTTCTTCCAAAAGTTCTTTTTTCAACCGCAGGTTTTCAAGCTGCTCAGTATCGATTGATGAGAAATGTTTGGCCTTGTTTTCAAAGAAATAGTCGCAGGCTGCGCGGAAACGTTTCCAGATTGTATCTGAATATTTGCGTGGAACCGGACCAATCTCTTTCCAGGCTTTCTGGATGCTGATGAATTCATCGGCTGTCTTTTTCCAGTCGGTGCTATCTTTCAGCGCTTCAGCCTGCAAACACAAATCGGTTTTCAGCTGTAGGTTGCTGTTTTGTTCTTCTTTATTCTGGTTGTAGAATTCGCGTTTACGATCGAAGAATTTATCGGAAGCAATGCGGAAACGTTCGTAAATCTTGTTGTTGTCCTTTTTCGGAGCGAAACCAATTGTTCTCCAAACTTTCTGCAGTTCAATCAATTCTTTCGATCTCTCATCCCAGTCGCGGTGAGCATCAATCTCGGCATTGGCAATTTCTTCTACCTTTTCGCACAAAGCAATCTTGGCATCGAGGTTCTTTTTCTGTTCGTTTTTACGTCCTTCAAAATAGTCCTGATGTTTTTTATTGATGATTGAAGTAGCGGCTTTGAAACGTTCCCACAATTCATCTTTCTTATCGCGTGGAACAGGTCCTACTTCGCGCCATTGCTCGTGGTATTTCTGTAATACGTTGAATGCTTTAATAATGGAAGGTTCAACCAGCAATTCTTCTGCTTTTTCGCAGATTTCTATTTTGGCTTCCAGGTTTTTCTTCAGGTCTAAATCACGTAATTCCTTGTTGATTTTGATGAAATCATAGAAATTTTCAACGTGGTGATGATAAGTATCCCAAAGATCTTTCAGTTTGGTTTGTGGAACCGAACCAATTTCTCTCCAGCGATTTTGCAGTTCGCGGAAATCGTGGAATGTTTTGTTGATTGATTCCTTATTATTGATCAAAGCTTTGATTTCTTCAATGATCTCGTATTTTTTCTTAAGATTATCTTCTTTTTGTTCTTCAGAACGTTTGTTGTGCTCGTTCCGTTTGTCCTGGTATTGTTTCAGCAGGTTACGAAGATCCAGTTCGTATGGATCGGGCTCTGCTTTAAACTCGTCAGGATTTCCACCTGTTTCGACAAATGCAGCTTTCTGGGCTTCAATGTTGGCGCGGTAAAGACGGAAGAAATAGATTTTGATGGCATCAATATCGTCTTTCACGCTTTCGAAATCTTCATTTTCGAGCAATGCGCGCAAAGCGTTAATGAGCTCTACTTCCGACTGGTTAGCGTAATCGGCCAGTTTTGCCTTTCTGCTGCCTTCTTCTTCATGTTCTTCTTCTTCGTCGAGAAGATCTTCTTCCGTAACTTCGATCAATTCCTCAATCGACGGAATTTCTTCTGCAACCGGAGCCTCAGCAACAACAGCTTCTGCAGTTTCGGTGGTTTCAACTTCCTGAGCTACTGGTTCGGCAGCAACTTCAGGTTTAACTTCTTCAGTAATTGGTTCAGCTTCGGGTTCGGTTACAGCTGGTTCAGCCTCCTGTGCAACAGGTTCAACTGATTCGGCTTCAACTTCAGGTGCAACTTCAGCAACAGCATTCTCAACTTCATTAACAACAGTTACTTCAGCAGTTTCAGCAACAACTTCAGCAACTTCCTGATCATTAACAGTTTCTGGCTCAACTTGTGCACCACTTAACTCTACTTCCGAGTTTTTTAGATCTTTAGGTTCCATAACAAATTAGAATTACGTTTGTAATTGACTGCGAACAAATTTTTGTTCGGCCTACGAAAATAGATATTACCGGCTAATACTCAAACAATTTACGAAATAATTGTTCAAAACTGCTTAACAAACCGGAAAATAATCGTAATGCTATTTCAGGTTTTAAGCGAAATAATCCCGTGATTTAGATAAAACCGGAGAATCGTCGGATGGAAAAGGCGCTTTTTACATTTTCCTGACAACCAATAACTCATTTCGCTGACATTTCCGGATTATCGAAAGGTTTTTAGCCAACATTTAAGTCAGGATGTTACTTTTGCAGAAAATTTGATTCTGATGCGCATCGATATCCTTACAGTTGTTCCCGAATTGCTCGAAAGCCCGTTTAAGCATTCCATCATCAAAAGAGGTCAGGACAAAGGCCTGGTTGAAATTTACGTGCACAACATCCGCGATTTTTCGGAAGACAAGCACCGCCGTACCGACGACTATGCCTTTAGTGGCGGCGCCGGCATGGTGATGACCATTCAGCCCATTGAAAGCGCCATCAATCACCTGAAAGCACAGCGCGACTACGATGCCGTAATTTATACCAGCCCCGATGGCACTCAGCTCAATCAGAAAGAAGCCAATAAACTTTCGCTTCTGGAAAACATCATCATTCTGTGCGGACATTACAAGGGAATCGACCAGCGCATTCGCGAGCATTTGGTAACCACGGAAATTTCGATTGGCGATTACGTGCTGACCGGCGGAGAACTGGCTGCAGCCGTGATTGTGGATAGCGTGGTGCGACTGATTCCCGGCGTACTTTCCGACGAAACCTCTGCCCTCACCGACTCGTTTCAGGACAACTTATTGAGCCCGCCTGTTTACACCCGCCCGGCTGATTATAAAGGATGGAAAGTCCCCGAAATCCTGCTCTCGGGCAACGACAAGCTGATTAACGAATGGCAGGAACAGCAGGCCTACGAGCGCACCAAACGTCTCCGTCCCGACCTGCTGAAAAACGGGTAAAAATTCAGTGAAAGTCCTTTCCATGAGATCATGGTAAGTTTATCGCCTGCGCGACCAAACAGCCAAGTTATAGAAAACACTAAAGTGGTTTTGAAATAACTTTATCAATTAACCCGCTTTTATCACACTTTCAGATACAATAAATACTAACAAAAAATGATGTTAAATTGATTGTATTTGACAGGTTTTTATTATATTAGTACTTCATAACCCTGACCTGTGGCATGAAAAAACTGAAGTACCAATTAGACACTTTATCTGAGCAGGAATCCGAGAGTATTTTTCTTATCGATATTAATGCAAAAATTCTGGATGCAAACAAGGCTGCATGCGACTTATTGGGCTACTCCAAAGAAGAGCTTACCCGGTTAACTGTAAAAGATTTGTTGTCGGCCGACGAAAACAGCCGCTATTTCACTTCAATTGAAGCATTGTCGAAAGGGAAAATTATTCAGGGTGAGTGGAAAATAAAACGGAAAGATCAGCAAATTTTCAGGGGCATCGTTTCGAGTAGAAAGCTGGAAAATGGCAGTTTGGAAGCCATTGTCAGGGAATTACCGAAAGAGTGGGATGAAACAAATACCAGTGCTTCCAACCTGCAATTTCGGTTGCCTCTGGATCATTTGCTCGAGGGCTGTCAGGTTATTGGTTTTGACTGGCGCTATCTGTATTTAAACCGGACAGTTGAGATTCATAATCACCGTCCCAATGCAGACCTTCTCGGAAAACGATATCAGGATATGTGGCCCGGGATAGAAGAAACCGAAGTATTCCGATTTATCAAATTGAGCCTTGAAGAACGAATTTCTATTGTTCTTGAGAACGAATTTATATTCCCCGATGGGACGAAAGGTTGGTTCGACTTAAGTATCCAGCCGGTACCCGAAGGAGTTTTTATCCTTTCAATAGATATAACCGAACGCAAAAAGGTTGAACAATCGCTGCGCGACAACGAGGAAAAATACAGGTTGGTGATTGACAACACCACCGAATGGATCTACTGGATGACTCCTCAGAAAAAGCTGAATTATATTTCCCCGGCCTGTCAGACGATTACCGGATACTCTATGGAAGAGTTTACCGATACTCCGGGGTTGATCATTGAAATTACACATACCGACGATAAGGAAAAGCTGCGCGATCATTTTGCACATATTGGGCAATTGGACAAGCCTCATCATTTCGATTTTCGGATAATTACCAAATCAGGAGACACAAAATGGATCAGTCATACCTGCAGTCCAATTCTGAATTCCGAAGGAGAATTTTTAGGCCGACGGGCTGTCAACCGCAATGTAACCGATCTGAAGTTAAAAGACGAACAACTCCGTGAAAGTGAGTTGCGATTTGCCAAATTGTTTGAAAAAGGACCGTTCGGAATGGCGATCGTTGGCACTGATCTCAAATGGAAAATAGTCAATTCTGTTCTGGCGAATATGTTCGGCTATTCGGAAGAGGAAATGAAAGGATTCACGTTTCTGGAGGTAACATATCCCGACGACCGGCATTTGAATGTTGAAAATCTCAGGAAGCTAATGCAGAATGAGATTCCGGTACTTAGGTCGGAAAAACGATACGTCAGGAAAAATGGTGAGATTTTTTGGGGCGCGCTTACGGTAACCTCTAATTTCAACGACGAGGGAAGCCATTTATACAATCTGTGCATCATTGAGGACATCAGCCAGCGAAAAAAGGACGAAGAAGCAATAGAATCTCAAAACGCGCTTTTGAATTCAATCATTAACAGCTCGCCTGATGTGATCATCTTTGCTTTAGACCGAAGCTATTGTTATACTTCGTTTAACGAAAAGCACCGGCAGGAGATGAAGAAAGCCTGGGATGCTGACATTTCGGTTGGAGATAATTTACTTGAATTAATGAGCATTCCCGATGTTCGCGAAAAGGCACGTCAAAGTGTTGAGCGAACCTGGAAAGGTGAATCGTTCTCAGAAGTTCAGTATCAGTTGTCTCCTCCTGTTTTTTATGAGTTCAACTGGAGTCCGATTTTCAAAAAAGGCGAAGTCGTTGGAACCACCGTATTTGTTAAGGATGTGACTCAATCGAAAAAAGCAGAAGAGGCCCTTCGTGAAAGCGAAGAAAAGTTCCGCGCAATTTTCCAGGCCAACCCCGATTCGATTTCCATAACACGAATTGAGGACGGAATGTATTACTCGGTTAATAAGGGTTTCACTCAGTTGTTCGGATATACTGAAGAAGAAGTAGTTGGAAAAACTTCGAAAGATATTGACCTGTGGGTTGACTATGCCGAACGGAATCAGTTTATTACTACCCTGAAGAATAACGGGTATGTCGAAAATTATGAAATCAGGCTGAAAGGGAAAGATCAACAACCAAAGGCGATACTTATTTCGTCAATTTTTATCGACATTGATGGGGAATTATGCATCCTTACCGATTCCAGAGATATATCAGATATCAAACGTTCACAGGAGGACTTACGGAAAAGCGAGGCCTTACTTAATGAAGTTGGATATATTGCTAAAATTGGCGGTTGGGAGTACTCGCCGGTCACCGGAGAATCGAGTTGGACAGAAGAAGTCGCACGCATTCACGATTTAGACCCAAAAACTCCGGCTTCGGTTGGTCGGAGTCTTAACTATTATACCGAACAATCGCGGCCAGTTATTGAACAGGCTTTTAAAGATTGTGTTGAACTCGCCCAACCTTACGATCTGGAACTGGAAATCTTTACAGCAACAGGCCAGCCGAAGTGGATCAGAACCATCGGGCGGCCCATCGTCGAAAACGGCAAAGTGGTTAAAGTGCACGGGGCATTTCAGGATATAACTGAAGCAGTAATTGCCAGACAGGAATTGATTCAGGCCAAAGAACGAGCCGAAGCAGGTGACAAAGTAAAAACTGCATTTATCAACAACATTTCGCACGAGATCAGAACACCGCTCAACGGAATAATGGGATTTTCGCAAATTATTATCGATCCTTATTTCCCGCTGGAAGATAAGGTTTTATATGGCCAATGGCTGAATGAAAGTTGCGAACGCCTGATGACTACCGTTACCAACATTATGGATGTGTCGCTGTTAACTTCGGGAAACTATATTATAAGGAAAAATCAGGCTCCGGTAATTACGATTTTGCAAAGAGCTGGCGAAGGGTTCTCTTTTTTATGCCAGAACCGAAATCTGGTTATACACATTGATTCAGAACAGATAAACGAAGCCGATTCTATTTTTACTGATGAAAATATAGTCAGCCGGATACTTTTTCAGTTGGTCGATAATGCGGTTAAATTCACCGAAAAAGGAACCATTACCCTAAGTGCCTCCAAAAATCATGCAGCCTACCAGTTTAAGGTAAGCGACACCGGCATTGGTATATCGGAAGAGTTCAAAAGCCAGATATACGACTTTTTTACCCAGATTGATAATTCGGTTACCCGAAAATACGAAGGGACCGGAATTGGATTGTCAATAGCCAAAGGATTTGTCGACTTATTGGGTGGAAACATCTGGGTAGAATCAGAAAAAGGCAAAGGAACTTCGTTCTTTGTTACCATACCGGTAAATTAAATATAACAGCCGCAAAATTTAGCTTCCCCTCTATTCGCTTTATTTTCCATGATGTATTTCCCGGTCCGATCAAATTCATCCCGGTTGCAGATGATATGATTGCGGAACAGCGATTGTCCACCAAATGAGGAATATGCGCTTCATATGCCAAATCATACCATTCGTATAAAATTTCGGTATGTTCATGTAAAAATTATGATTAAATATTGACTTTAAGGCTTGTATGCCATAAATTTAATAGTGAATTTATTATCTATAACCTTAAAATCCACTCTTTTATGGACAACAAGATTAATTTCATCATTCCCGACGAGGTCGTAAATGAGGCAACAACCAAACTTTCTGAAGTGATTAACCTGTTAAAACCGTACACCATTGCGCTGACTCCCACCGAGCGGCAGGAAATACCGAAAATGGGCGACGGTACCGAACCTTTTGTTCAAAAATGCCTCGATTACTGCCAGTCGAATCCTGAATTTGCCCCTGCATTTTCTAATTTTCAGGAATTAGCTAATGACATGAAGGCCTATAAACAACTGATCCCTCTTTACCGCCTTGTGCTGCAACTCGAAAACAAGCTGAACGACACCGCAATGCAGGCTGGTGCCGAAAGTTACATCACCTCGCTGAGCTACTACAATTCGGTAAAGTATGCTGCTAAAATGAATGCTCCAGGCGCCAAAGCCATTTTCGAGGATTTGAAAAAACGTTTCGCCAAAGCAAAAACTTCTGTTCCGGAGCCTGAAAACAATTAAAACATTAGTAATCAACTAAGAGTGTCACAAGATCGACACTCTTTTTTCTTTTCAAGGGGGTACTTCCGAAGTGGAGGGGGGTACTTCCGAAGTACCCCCCTCCACTTCAAACATGCATCGCATCACCTTTTAAGTACTCCGTTCCACTTCAAACACGGAACGTTGAAGTTCCGAACCGCAACGTTGCACTTTTGAACTGCTCGCTTGCACCTTTTTACTCCAACACCGGACTTCGGAAGTGCAACGTTTCAACCAGGAAGCACTCCTCCCCACTTCATAACCGCAACATTCTACCTCCGGACCGCCACATAGCGCCTTTTTAGCAGGTTGTACGGACCATGGAGTATCACCACAAGCCTTTCCCCCCACCTACCGGGCAAATCGCTGTCAATGCTGGAATAATTTTTCAGGAGATGGGTAGAAGCGGAAATTTAAGCTTCAGACTTACTCTCAAATGCGCTTTTCAGTTCTTCAATCTTGGCTTTTAAATTACCTCCGAATTTTTGGTTTACGGAATCGTATGAGCCTATTAATCGTTCATAAATCGGATTTCCAAAGATTTTCTTTTCGTCAATGACTTGCTTCGTTGCAATGTTTGAAACGAAAACCTCCTTAATTTTTTTAAGAACAACTATTTGTTCGTCGGTGAAGTCGTAGGTGTGTATGTAGGAAAGGAAATTCTTCTCGATTCGTTCTTTGGGCGTTGGTATCTTCTTTTTCCCCAGCGCATGAAGCATGAAGTCCCATGCTGACCCTTCGGGGTAGTTGTACATCTTTTGCAGATGACCTTCATCCATAAAGGTATTGGGCTGACTTAGCCAGGTAATAAATGTTTCAATTTCTTCATCAGTCGGTTGGTAGTCGGTTTGTTGAGCTTTGTTTTTCAAGTCAACGATTTCTGGCTCCTGTGCATTTTTCAGTTCTTCTTCAAATATGCGCTTTGCCTCTTCAATCGGAATATTGTCTCGGATAATTATCGAATCGCCATGTATCTCGACCCGCTGAATTTGATTCGCCGGATCAGGGTTGTCAATCAGAAAATAATCACCTTTCGGAGTTATGACACCACCGGCTTTCAAATTTTGGGTGGAAGGTTTTACAACTTTCTTATTCTCTTTTAATGTCCCTTTCCCGTTATCTTCCATCCGTTTACAAAGCCCAACAAAATCAAGGATCTGGAAACTAAATTTTCCGGTTTTGGGATCAAGCCGGGTTCCGCGTCCAATCATTTGAATGTATTTCCCGACTGACTTAGTTAATGCGGCCAGCCCAATATATCTGACACAAGGTATATCAACACCTGTGCTTAAAATATCGACCGAAATAGCAACATAGGGCTTTTGATATGGTTTTTTAAACCAAGCTTTAAGTGTATCGTTGAGATTGCTGTTTTCAGAAATCACAGACTGTGCATAAGGACTAGCTGAATTGTCATTTCCAAAGACTTTGTTGATGGCTTTTGCCAGTTCAATACAATGAGCCTGACTAACACCAAACAAAATAACTTTTTCCCCATACTGGGTATTTTTCTTTAATTCTTCGGCAATGCGTAAGCAGTTTTCTTCCGACACAAATTTGCGGTTCAACTGTTCTAATTTCAACTTCTTTTTCTCACCGAGGGAAATGACGTATTTCTCTTTTGGATCGAGCACATAATCGAACTCAATTCCATTTTCTTTGGCTTCTTCAACCAACGATGAAATTAATTCAACAGGTTTGTATGGGGCCAGAAAGCCTTCTGAAATACCCCGTTCCATGTCAAATTTGAAGTCTGGTTCTCCTGTTTCGCATCCGAAAAGCCTGTAAGTGTCCATGATTGCCAAATCTTCTTGGTCCGGTTCGGTACCATCTTTCGGAACGGCAATCCGAGGTGTGGCAGTCAAACCAACACGTGGACAAAGAAAATGATCGAATATCAATTTGCGATTTACATTGATGCTTCGGTGACATTCATCTACGATAATCAAATCGTAAAAAGTGGAAGGAATGTCGCTGTGAATTAATTCAAGCGTATCAATAACAACCACATGAATATTGGCATGTTTTCTCGATCTGAAATTAGACGTGGTGATCCAACTGCTGGGGTATTCTTTGCTAATGAGCGAAAAACCATCATCAACGGCCTGTTTGGCCAGCATCCGCCGGTCAACCACAAACAAAATGCGTTTGGCTAGGCTATGACTCATTAATGCTTTAACCAAGGCAACTGCGGTGCGGGTTTTACCTAACCCGGTGGCCATGTGAATCAGCATTTTTTGCTTACCGGCCTTATAATTATCAATGATCGTGCGGATGCACTGCAATTGATAGTAGCGATCTTTCCCGATATTTTTATCGAATCCTCCGGCAATAGTAGTATCAATGGTAATTTCCCTGTTCGAAATGATCTTTTTCTGCTGTTCTATTTTGAGCTTCATTTCGCCAAGAGACATAAATCCATTCACTTGTTTAAATTCTCCAGCATCGAGGCCACGCCATGCGTTGTCGTAAAACAGAATGCGTTCGGCACTACAGGCATATAAAAACCTTGGTTTCAGAACCTGTGTTATAATCGTCCGAAGTTTTAGAAGGTCTTTATTCTCTTTGTCCAGATTGTTTTCAATGACGGCCAAAATCTCTCCGTTCAAGTCTTGCAAAACAATATCAGGGCGAATGTTTTTAAACGAAGGATAGTTCTTTTTCAGATGTTCGGGGATGTCGTAAACCTGCTGATACAATAAGGTATCTTCAATTTTCCAGCCATAGTCGTTGATAAGACGGAGAATTACAGGTAGGTCGGTTGAGGTAGCTTCGTTGATTTTGGCCATTCAGTTTCTATAAGAGCGAAGAGAATTTCGTGTAATTTCCTTTTTTAATTTTCGTGGTTATCTCTCCCAATGAATCTTCCGCCACAATCTTGTACAAATCCTTTTTGAATTTATAAATGTGGTTGAGAAGTTTCTCCTGCTCCGAACCTGCTTGTGGCACTGAATTAAGAACCTGATAAGTGCCGTTTTTAAATTGATGATCTTTTGAGAATTGATTCAACGAACCAATTAGAACCTCAAAAGCATTTAACGAATGCGTAAGTTGCTGCATACTGATCGTAAAATCTATGGCTTCAACCGCAAAGATGCTTCCATTTTTGCTGATCAAAGAAACATTCATGTCATTATATAGTCCAGCAACCTGATTTGGACTAATCTTAAAATCAATATCGGCTTTATCCTCAATACCACTTGCTTTAAGACTTGTCTTAATTTTTGTATGAAAACTCGATTTTGAAATTTTAACCGGTTCAGCTTTTTCATTCAATAGATTTTCATACAAAGCATCAATTGCAGCCGAAGTCAGTTGAGGGCTCATTACTTCGAGGTTGCCAAACACAAGGGTATTTTGGCTATACTTCTTTAAATATTCAAAATAATCAGCATTGAATATATGCGATTGCTCGAAATGAAATCCATTGTCTTTCATCAAAATGGCGTTCACCTCAGCAGCTTTCGTGTGAATCTGATCGAGCACTTCTTTGGCCAATAGCGAATACTCCGGGCTTACAACCTGGGCGCATAGCTGAATTCTTTTGACTGAGTATTTTACAATGACTTGGCTGGGAGTAACCGCAATTATTCCAACTAATAACTTTTCGTCGTTTAGCTTTCCAAGTTTTAAGTATGTGGGGACAAAAAATGATTTCATGATTCTAATTTTTAAGTGAGTGTAATGTTAGCTGTTTGACCATCCGTATTCTCTTCTTGTCTGAAAGAAACGTGACCATTCGTTCACCTAAATTTTTCGGTGTTTCCCACTCGGCTGGAAGTTGAGCAAAAACTGGCTGTATGACAGATTCGATTTCATCAGGCTGCAAATCTAAAAAATTTTCAACAATACTGTTGTAAACCGACGGTTTAAAATACTTTTTGAATGATTTAAAATATTGGCTCTCAAACAGCTTAAACGGAAGCGATGGCATCATCGTTTCGTTGAACAGCCGGAAGTTGTTCTGCCCTCCAAAAGCAAAGGCATGGTCGAAGGCCAACCATCGAAACTTAGTAGTTGTTTTTCCAGTTTCGTTATTTTGCACGTTGACGGTTTGCACCAGCAAATTGTAATTTTCGCAGCTGCCACGTCCCCGGTCGTCGTTTTCAACCCACAAATCAAACATGGCAATCTTCAACAAATCGTATATGTTTTCGAATTTATTGGCCTGCGGTTTCTTCGATATCGATTGGATACCTGTCACTAAAACGGTGTTGGGAGCTTGCTTCGAGGCAAAGCACACAATGTTGGGCTCAACGTAAAGCTTGTTGCTTTTCAGCTTTCGGATGTCGTAGCTACCATCCTCGACCATTGCCAAAGCAATATCGGGTGTAGGTATTTGTAAGCGTTGCAGCAAATGGTGGCATACCATTTCGTATACCAGGCAATCTAATTCTACACGCTTAAATTGCGTGCGGTATTTGCAATAGTAAAAATCTCCGTCGTCGCATAAAAAATACATTGGGCTATGCCCGTCGGTCGGAATTTCTTCGATTAACAACTGGGTATGTACAACCGGAATCATAAGGTTCGTTTTTAATTCATAAATTCTCCCCTCCCCAAATCTCCGTCAATATATTTTCAATTTTCTTTTCTGCTTCGGTTTTCATACTTTTCATTCCATCCAAAATTTGGATTTTTGAATTCATTTCAACAACAATTTGTTGCTGCTCTAATTTGTCTGGAAGAAAAACTTGATAAGTATATAAATGATCTAAATTTACTCCTGACTGGCCTGCTGTTCTCTGTGAATTTTCCACAACAAACTTTTGAATCACGGGATTCTGTAAATAATAGAACCAATAATCTTTTAATACGAGATTTTCATTTGGCATAGCTTTCATTAATGCGACGTTATAAGCACCTGACATTCCTCGTAATATTTGAAAAACAGGTGGACCATATCTCGCAATCATAATATCATCTTCCTTGAAAAATTTAGTCACAGAATCAATTGGAACATATGTCGGATGATCGTTTGACTTAAAGTCCCTAATTTGGACAAGCCTAGTATAACCTTCTCTAGGTTCATCAATAAATATTTCTTTCGGAGGTTGAGAACCTCCAGAAAATTTACATATTTCAGACATTACATAAGCAGTACTTTCATCCTGTTTATTAAAAAGGTCTGACGGAACTTCCCAATTTTCTATAACTTTCTCAATTCCTTCAATAATCCCTTTTTGTTTTTCTATTTGGGCAACCACTTGCTTTTGTAATTCAATATCCGGCAAAGGAAACCGAACATTAATTGCATCATCCATTTTCATGGCCACGTTGGCAGTCCCCTTCATTAATGGGCAAAAGAGTTCTTCTCTTCGGGCATCTAAAATGTAATATAAAAACTTAGGCAAAAGTTCCACATCAGGACTTTTGGGGATTGCAGCAAAAAGCAAATCGGCCAAAGCAAACTTTCCTTCCTGATAATGAATCCGGGATAAAGTTGCAGAACCATGGCCCGTTGACGAAATTAAAGGTATACATACCGCCTTTGCATCAAGCTGAAAATTATCGGCCGACTTTCTGTCTTTTGCGGTAACTACAAATGGGAAAACCCCTTCGGGTGTTGCTTGTGTAGGAAACTTGCCCTTTTCGTAAAAGCAAGTCTCTTTAATGGAAACAGACGGGTATTTAGCACCATTCTTTAAGATCTCCTTAATTTTAAATACTTCCGGTTGTTCTGCCACCAGGTTAATTTCCATGTTGCTCACGTATTCGCGGGCAATATCGGCTTCAAGAGCATTGGCAGGGTTCAGCTTTAGTAAATAGGGTAAACTGTTTTGGGGCTTGTTGGTTTTCAGTTTTCGGTAAACTTCGTCAAGCGTGGTAGCCCCGTTAGGTTGTATGTGTTTCAGCGCCTCGGTCCATTCGGCAATCTGGCTTTCGCTAATCGAGCTTTTGTAATTGGCCAGATTAAACGAATAATTGTGCGCTTTTTCAATGCGCTTGACTATTTCGTTTTGTATTTTGTTTTCGAGTATTTGGTCAAAAACCTTCAATTCGGTGTGCTTGTCGGTCTCTGTGACCTTTTTCTCCTTTACTTTCTTATTCAGGTCGGCTTCTTTTTTCTTCCGCTCTTTTGCACCTTTGGCTTCCAGGTCAGCGCGGGTTTCGGTGCGTATTTTTTCTTTTACCCGTGGGTCAAGGGTTTTAATCCATTCGGCAGGTATGCAAAACTGGTTCTTGGTTTCGGCAGGTTTTTTCCCATGTTTCACATACTTGTAGTACAGGTTGAGGCAATCGACCAATTGGTTTCCTGCCTGTTCCTTGCGGTTGGTTCCCATCGTATAACCATCGTTGGTTACCTTATAAAACCAAACCCAATCGGTTTGCCCGCCTTTTTCGAACAACAGAATGGATGTTTTTGGTCCTTGTCCGCTTTTGCTCACAAACAAACCTTGCGGCAATGAAATGACTGCTTTTAGTTGCGCTTCGTCGAGCAACATTTTGCGCAAAGCTTTGGCGCTAAACTGGTCCCAGGTATGAAAGCCTTCGGAAACAACCACGGCACAACGACCGCCCTGCTGAAGCAATTCGAACATCAATTTCACAAACAAAATAGTGGTTTCCGATTCCTTGCTGTATTCCTGCCATACATCGGGATAAGCTTCCTGATCGCGTTCGGCTCCGAACGGGGGATTGGCCAACACCACCGATTTGCTTTCGTGATCAATTACCGGATTGTATTTGGCGAGCGAGTCTCCCTGCTGAATATTTTCAGGGTTCAGTCCGCGTATATAAAAATTGATGGCCGCCATTTTTCGGATCATTCCCAGGTATTCAATCCCGGAAACGCCATTGCGATAAAACTGCAACGATTGTTCAATGCTTGGGAACTCAGTTTGGTTCGTCTTAAAATACTCGTCGAACCAAGCCTTCAATTCGGTGTGGGCTTTCTCTCCCGGCCATTCGCGTTCGGGGTCAATCCGGCGCATCACAAATTCAAAGGCATCAAACAAGAATCCACCGGTTCCGCAGGCCGGGTCAAAAATCACATCGTCAAATGAGGGTTCAACCAAAGCAGTCATAAACTGCCGGACATGGTCGGGCGTTCGAAACAAGCCAATGTCTTTTGTTCCTCCGGTTTCGCTCAAGGCCGATTCGATGGCATCGCCCAACAAGTCGGTTTGCAACAAACGGGTTTCCTCAATATCATTGGTAATGATGCTGATTACTTCGCCCAGATTTCCGCTGTTTACGTTATTGGTAAAGTTTGAATTGCTGAAAACCTCTTCAATCAACACCAACTGGTCCTGCACTTTCTGAGGCAGATTACCTTCGAAAACCTGCCGGGCACATTGCAATATGTTGGAATAAAACGGAAAGAAATTGTCGTTTAACTCTGATAATATTTGGTCATTGGCAACCGACGGCAGATATGAAAATAGACGGTTCTCGTTCGATTCTTCCTTCCCGGTTTTTGGGTTTTTCCATCGGTAATCGACCGAAAAAAGTTTCCGGAGTGGTTTAAACTCGTCGTCTTGTTTAATCTTGGTTTCAAAAATACGGAGCAAAAGCAATTCGATAATGTACTCGACTCGTTGCACCGGCGTACCGGCTGGTCGAAGTTTATTGTGAAGCTTCTTTAGTGCGTTATTCGTTTTGTTATCAGCGTAGTGAACAGTTGATCGTCCCATAATTTTCTTTAGAAAGTCTGCAAAGATAGACTGGCTTTTCAGAATTGAATAAAAATAAGAAAATCTTTCTGATTTAAATATTAACAAAAACGGCCAAACGCCGGAGCCATTCCGACATTCAGCCGCTTTTAAAAAGAATTGGCATGGCTAACTATAAAACTTCAGATAAATAGCGGGCGTCTAATGCCATTCAAGGCTTACCCCTTGGGCACATATTTTAATTCTCCATTAGCAAACAAAACAGTCGTTGGTTTGGAGATTTGGGGTTTGGCCCCCAGTTTTCCTTTTTTCTTCAATTCATTTTTCAGGTCGCAACTGGCGCAACCACCACACAAACCCTTCTCTTTGGTAGTAATCGATTTGTACAGCGAATAAACGGTTTTGGCCACTGCCAGTCCCACTATCGTCAATGCCAGAATTGTCTGTATCATGGTTTTGTTTTTAATTTCTTTACAATACCTATTTTCCTATCTCGGAATGACCTTGTTCGGTGAGCCGAAAAACAAGTGAAAACGACGTTTAAAAATCTTTTTTGTTTGAGCCGTCAGGCGAGTTTAAAAGATTTTAGTCATTGAACGCCAGTTTTTCGTGCGAAGCGAACACAGTCTTGACTTTTTTTGATTCCTTTTTTGTGTCCCCGCCTGACCAATCAGTCGGGCAGGAAGACAAAAAAGGAATTGGGGAGAAAGGGGCAACGCCCCTTAGTATCTTTATATCAGCAAGCTTCCCACCTGGTAAACCGCAAACGCCGCCACCCAAGCAATGGCCGTGGTGTAAACCGATGTAAACAGCGCCCAGCGCCAGTTGGCTTCCTTCCGGATAGCCGCCACTACAGCCACGCACGGAAAATAAATAAGTACAAACACCATTAGGCCAAAAGCCACCAGTGGCGAGAACACCTTTTGCCCCACTTTCGGCCCGCTTCTGAAGGTTTGTTCCTGCAATTTGTCTTTCAGCGACTGCGAATTTTCGTCAGCATTTAAGCTGGCCTGGTAGAGCACACCCATCGAGCTCACCACAATTTCCTTGGCAGCCATCCCGGTAATGATGCTCATCCCGATTTTCCAGTCGAATCCCAGCGGAGCAATCACCGGCTCGATGAAATGACCCAGTTTGCCGATGTAGGATTTCTCCTGACGCTCTTCTTCTTTCTGCAGCTCAATTTGCTCCAGAACAGCCGTTTTCTGTTCAGGAACCAGCGAAGCATCGGCTTCGGTTTGGGCCCGTATCGCATCGTAATCCTTCGAAAAATCGACATGACGCGGATAGTAGCCCATCGCCCAAATCAGGATAGAAGCCACCAAAATAACCGTTCCCATTTTGGTGAGGTACTGCGAACCTTTGTGCCACATGTGAATGGTGGTGTTTCGCAGTGTAGGCATGCGGTACGGCGGAAGTTCCATTACAAAAGGCACTTCCTTTTTAGCAAACAGGGTTTTCTTGAAGAACAGCCCCATCAGCACCGCCAGCACAATGCCAATCACGTAAATCAGGAACAGTATGGCGCCCTGGTAACTCACAAAGAAAGCCGAAATGAGCAGCACATAAACCGGCAACCGCGCACTGCACGACATGAACGGAATGATGAGCATGGTGAGCAAACGATCGTTGCGATTATCGAGTGTACGGGTGGCCATCACCGCCGGAACGTTGCAGCCAAATCCCATGATGAGCGGAATAAACGATTTGCCGTGAAGTCCCATTTTATGCATCAGCTTGTCCATGATGAAAGCGGCGCGGGCCATGTAGCCCGAGTCTTCCATGAGCGAAATAAAAAAGAAAAGGATCAGGATGTTGGGCAGGAAAACAATCACTCCCCCTACTCCACCAATGATTCCATCGACCAGTAAATCTTTCAGTGCGCCATCGGCCATGAGCGAGCCAACTGTTTCGCCCAGCCAGCCCACCAGGCTATCGATCCAATCCATAGGGTAAGCGCCCAGGGTAAAAGTAGACTGAAAAGTGAGCCAGATAAAAAAGATAAACACCGGGAAACCCCAGATCTTATGCGTCAGTACCTTGTCGATTTCGCGGCTCTGATCGCGGCGAACCTGTGCCCCATTGCGGTAAGTTTCTTTCAAAGCACCAGCTACAAAACCATATTTGGCGTCGGCAATCAGGGTTTCCGACTGATCGTCATACTGACTTTCGAGCCGGATAATTTCTTCATTGGCAATTTTCGATACGGTTTCGAACGTGAAACTGCCTTTCAGTACATTCTGAACATGGTTGTCGCCTTCCAGAAGTTTGATCGACAAAAACCGGGTGGAGAATTTTTTCCGGAGTTGCTCGTCTTTCTTCAGTTCCTGCTGAATGTTCTGAATCGATTTTTCGATCTCGTGTCCGTAGTTGATGTGTATGTGCCGCACGATAGGGTCGCGGTCTTCGTACACCTCAATAATGCGGTCGAACAGCTCTTTCAAACCTTTCCCTTTGGAAGCCACGGTGGGTACAATCGGAATGCCCATCATTTCGCCCAGGTGCCTGAAGTCGAGCTTTGCCCCTTTCTGCTCCAGTTCGTCGAACATGTTCAGGGCAATCACCACTTTGATGTTCATGTCGATCAGCTGGGTGGTCAGGAACAGGTTTCGTTCAAGGTTCGAGGCATCCACCACGTTCACCACAATATCGGGACGCTTTTCGGCAATATGATTCCTGACGTACAATTCTTCAGGAGAATATTCGGTAATGGAATAAGTTCCGGGTAAGTCGGAAATAAGGAACGAATAATCGTCCTGACGAAACCGGGCTTCTTTGGCGTCGATGGTCACGCCGGCATAATTACCCACGCGCTCTTTCGACCCCGAGGCATAATTGAACAAAGTGGTTTTGCCGCAATTTGGATTTCCAACCAGGGCCACCGAGATGGTTTTTCCTTTTTTCTCTCCGGATATTTTCAGGCGGTGTTCATCAATGGTCCCTTCAAAATTAATGACCATTTCCTTGGCTTCAGCAGGCGATACAACCTCAATCAAATCGGCTTCGCTGCGGCGCAACGACACTTTATAGCCCATGATCTCATATTCAACCGGGTCTTTCATTGGGGCATTCTTGATCACCTTTACCATCTGCCCTTTTACAAAACCCATTTCGGAGATTCGCTTCCGGAAAGCACCCTGCCCCAGCACATGAACGATAACACCGCGGCTACCGCTCGACAAATCGGCCAGACGTTTCGACTTAATTTCCTGCTCTATATTGTTTGCAAACATCTTTTTGATTTTTAAAATTCCAGTCCTAATCGCACCAATCCCACCGTTGCATTTCCAAGGTGCCTGTCCGTTCCGCCCGGATTTACCACATACTGCATTTCGGGCTGTAAATAAATCTGGTTGGTAACCTGCACTTTATATGTCAGCTCAAAAGTTGTTTCGTCGCGGCCGCGGTCTCTGGTCAGCATCCCGTCGGCCATAGCGAGACCCAAAACATCAGCTCCTTTTTTGGAGAGCAGGCCGGTATAGGCGCATCCGCACCCCAGATAGGCAAAATTATCGTTACGCGGGCATACTCCCAGTTGGTAAAACACACTGAAATTGCGATTGCCTTCACTCCAAAGCTGATGATCGGCAACAACATACGCTCCGTAATCGTGCGTCAACTCATCACCGGTTCCCGAATCGATCACACCACTTTCGGGACAATGCTGATGAAAGAACACCCCTGCTTTAAAAACGTTACTGTTTCCCTGTTTTCCGCTCCAACGATACTGCCCCTCGGTTACCCAAAGCAATCCCTGAAGGTGGTTCATATCCCATTTTAAATTGTAGGGATTTTCCTCGAAATCTATCGGGCATCCGCGGTAAACGGCTGTTTTGAGGCTTATTTTTTCTGAAGCATCCCAGCAAAAAGTTATTCCGGGAGAAGTCAATGGGAAAATCGGAGCAAGAATATTGTCGGAAATGACAGAATGTACACCAAAGGAGCTGTTCAGGAAGAGAGAACCTACGTCGCTGGCGGCAAATTCAGCATTCAAATCCTGAAGGCCAATCGTAGCCGTAACATGAGCAAATCTCTGCTTGAACCACAACTCATACAAAAAAGTATGATTACCAGCCTCGATATTGGAAGCAACCTGAAAATCGCCGATGAGGTTTGCCGATGGCTCCCCGCCGTGCGAGTTGGCTCCGTGTACCAAAAATTCGCCACCTTCCCACAAACCTGCCTTTTCGGCGTCGAAATGCAAAAACAAATCGGCTAAACCAAGGTAGGTCGATCCGGTTTCAATCCCTCCCCTAAAGTTGGTAACAAAATCGCCTTTATAGGTTGCGTTAAGTTGCCAGGCCGTCTGCCTGAGCGTATCAGCCGGTTCAGAAAATCCATTCAAAGTAGCCAGAAATAACAACATCAGAGCCCCTTTCTTCAATAAAATTCCGTGCATAAAAGTTGATTGTTTGGTCTGATAAAAGTACCCATCGCCAAACGGCACGGCAATCCCCAATTATGGGGATTTATTCAATAAGCTTAGTTCTGAAAAGCTAAACCAAATAAGAAAGGATAAGGGTGAAGAATGCACCGGATGCTGCTTAAACGGGGATTCTTTCAGATCAATGCAGGTTGTCGGCAATCAGCAGAATCATCATCATCAGGTAGAGCAGATTGAGTTTCAGGAATGACATGCGAACCGGAAAATCTTTTTTAACCAGGATACCTGAGGTAAGCGAAAACAGCAGGTAAAAAATATACAACAGCAAAAAAAGTAAAGCCACAAAACCATGCAAAACTGTTGATGCTACAATGAAAGCAGCACCAATTGTTGCCAGAATCCAGGTATAGCTCAGCCGTTTGATCTGGTTTTCGGTAAACACCGTATTCAGACTGGGGAACCCTGCCATAGAATATTCTTTACCAAACATGAGCAGCAACAGCCAAAAGTGCGGAATTTGCCCGATGAAAAAGAATAAGGCCACCCAAATGATGCGTTCGTTAAACAATTCGCCTCCACCAGCAAACCAACCGATAAATGGCGGCAATGCTCCTACCAGCGAGCCGGGAACCACCGCAAATGCGGTTACTTTTTTAAGCGGTGTATAAATTGCATTGTACGATAAAAGCGTAAGGAAGCTGGTCAGAAAAACGATCGGGCGGAAACCCGTGAGCAGAATTGCTGCTCCGGCCATAAAAAAAGCCAGAGCGACCAGCATGGCACCCTGCAAACTGATTTTTCCGGATGGAATAGGCCGTTTTTGGGTGCGGGGCATCAGGGCATCGGTTTTATATTCCTGAATGTGGTTAATCGCTCCCGAACTGCACGACATCAGAAAAACCCCCGGGATAAGTAAAAATGCTCCGGCATCGAACTTCCCGGTCTGCAGCACATAGCCCGTGCAGGCAGATAAAGCAACGGGCAAAGAAATACGTACTTTGCCCAATTCTGCTATTATTTTTATTCGGGAAGACATCACTAATGATATTTACTATTTAATTATTTACTATTTACGATTGACTTTCGCCCAAATGGTAAATCGTCAATAGTAAAATAGTCAATTATTTCAGCGTTTTCAGGTATTCAGTAATTTGTTTGATATCCTCGTCGGTAAGCTGACCTTTATACGACAACATTAAGCCTTTATTGAACCCTTTCACCACATCAGCATTCGGGTCGTAAATCGATTTTTTGATATACTCATCATCTACAGTCACTTCCCTTTCAGTTCCGTTGGTTTCAACAGTTACTTTGTGTCCGTATATCCCTTTAAACGACGGACCAACCAGCTTGTTTCCATCAACAGTATGGCAGGCAAAACAACCAATATTCTTCATAATCCGTTGACCACTCGCTACCGGCGAATCGGTTACTGCAGCCACATGCTTGGTGGTGTCAACGTACCACGAATTAAACTTCTGCTCGTTCATTACCTTCACCTGGTTGAGCATGTATGAGTGGTTCAGCCCGCAATACTCAGCACAGAATAAATCGAAAAGACCTTCGCGCTGCGGTATAAACCACACAAACTTTTCGCGCCCCGGAACCACGTCTTCCTTCACCCTAAATGACGGAATATACAAGGCATGAATAACGTCAAGTGAGTGAAGATTCAGCTTAACAGCCTTATTTAGCGGAACAAAAAGCGTGTCGGTCTTTTTCCCGTTCGGATATTCGAACGTGAAATTCCACATCCGGGCAGTTACGTTTATATTGAAACTGTCCTTCGGCACCTTTTTCATGGGTGCCCAGCCTGCCCAGCCATAATAAAACATCACAAGGACCAAAATAGTTGGAATAACCGTCCAGATAATTTCGAGCCGGGTGCTTCCCTCAATTTGTGTGGCCACCGGGTTTTTCTTTTTGTTGTACTTGTAAATAAAGTACAGCATGGTAAAAGTTAACCCAATCAGGAATAAAAAGGAAATCCCGAGAATCAACATGAACGCGTGATCGACGCCGCTCACAAAGTTGGAGGCATTGGTGGTATTGGATAGTATATACATAGCTTTTATCTGAAAAAGTAGTCAAGGAATGTAATAAATATCACCGCAAGGAAAACCAGGAGAACAAATACAACCATGAACCGCAAAAAGGGCTGGTCGAATTTCAGGTGCATAAACCAGCTTAAAACCAGAACCGATTTAATGGTTGCAAATACAAGCGCTCCCAAAACCGAATAGCTTCCCAGGTTAACATGCGTAATGCCAATCGACATAAACGTGAGGGTAATCAGCGCGATTAAGATGTAAACGTATGTTTTGTACGATACGATATGATGTTTTTCTTTTTCCATTTTTTACAGGCTTTTCTAGTGAATCAAATAGAACAACGGGAAAAGGAATATCCAGATTAAATCGACCAGGTGCCAGTACAATCCGGCATTTTCGAGCAGCGAAGGACGGTCGGCATGCACAGTTCCTTTTTGTACCCTGTTCAGGGCAACAATGATGATAATCATACCAACAATGATGTGCAAAGCATGCAATCCGGTCATTACAAAATAAAGCCCGAAAAACAGTACTTCTCCGTTACTCATATCATTTACCAGATGCGCCGATCCGGGCCAGATGCCGTGATGAAATTTTACACCCCACTCAAAGTACTTGTTGACGAGGAATATCAGCGCCAGCATAATGGTCACTTCGAGTAAAAATACGGTTAATCCCTTGTTCTTTTTCTGAAGGGCTGAAGTCGCCATAGCGATCGTCATACTGCTGACCAGCAGAACAATCGTATTAATGGCGCCGATGGTATCATTCAATTCCAGACCTGCCAGATGAAAGGCTTGCGGGTTTAAATAGCGGTAAATGGAATATACAATGAAAAGCCCGCCAAAAAGGAGCAATTCAGTAAATATAAACAGCCACATTCCCAGTTTTGAGGCTTCCTGATCGTAATGAGGATCAGGATGATGAGTTACATTTTCCATAGAGATAGGTGTCCTGTGTTAATATTGGTATGGTCCGTCTTTTTCACCGTAAACGGGTATTTCTTCAAAATTCTCAACTGGTGGAGGCGATGGAACAGTCCATTCCAGAGTCTTTCCATTCCAGGGGTTTATTTCGGCAGGTGGGCCGTTTTTGGCCGACCTGAACAGATTGATAACAATGATGACCAATCCAAAAGCCATGACCCATGACCCGAGTGACGAGAGAATATTTGCTGCATGGAATTCAGGAAGATAATCGTAGTAACGACGAGGCATTCCCATCATTCCAAGGTAAAACATCGGTGAATACAAGGTAAGAAAACCTACCGTAAAGAAGGCCCAGCCCACTTTGGCCCATACTTTATCGTACATACGGCCAAACATCTTGGGGTACCAGTAGTGTATGGCCCCGAAAAACGAAAATCCTACACCGCCAAATACGATGAAGTGGAAGTGAGCAACCACAAAAGCAGTATCGTGCACATAAACGTCGGTGGCCAAAGCTCCCAGAACCAATCCGGAGAAACCACCAATCATAAATACAAAAATGAATGTAACTGCCCAGTAAAAAGGAATATCGAGGTTAATCGAACCTTTGTGCATGGTCGATATCCAGTTGAAAACTTTGATGGCACTCGGAATTGCTACGATAAACGTCAGCAGCGAAAATGTATATTGTGCCGTTCCGCTCATTCCGGAGGTGAACATGTGGTGTCCCCATACAAAATAGCCTACAAAAGCAATGGCCAGTGTGGAGGCAATGATGGCTTTATAGCCAAAAATATGTTTTTGTGAGAACGTCGGGATAATTTCGGAGATGGCTCCCATAGCCGGAAGAATCATTACATAAACGGCCGGGTGCGAATAAATCCAGAATAAATGCTGATACAAAACCGGGTCACCGCCCAACGTCGGGTCGAAAACGCCGATTCCGAAAATTCGTTCGAGTGCCACCAAAACCAGCGTGATACCAACAATCGGAGTAGCCAGCAACTGAATCCAGGCTGTTCCGTAAAGCGACCACGGAAATAATGGCATTTTAAACCAGGTCATGCCCGGCGCACGCATCCGGTGCATCGTTACAATGAAATTCAACCCGGTTAAAATAGAAGAAAACCCGAGCACAAATGCTCCGAAAATGGCCGGCAGCAGGTTGGTTCCGGTTTTAAAACTGTAAGGCGCATAAAAAGTCCAGCCTGTATCCGGAACTCCGTTTCCGAACAAAACTGATGCAATTACCAGCAAAGCACCCAATACATATATATACCACGAAAGCAGGTTTACGCGAGGAAATGCTACGTCTTTGGCCCCAATCATAATCGGCAGGAAGAAGTTTCCGAATACTGCCGGGAGCCCCGGAATAACAATCATAAAAATCATGATTACTCCGTGAACCGTGAACACCGCATTGTAGCTTTGAGGTCCCATAATGGTTTTTCCGGGAGCAATTAATTCGAGCTTCATGGCCAGTCCGAGCAATACACCAACAAAGAACAGCGTCATCATCGAGTACATGTACAGAAGCGCAATCCGTTTGTGGTCGGTCGAGAAAATCCAACCGAAGATTCCCTTGTATTTCCCCTTGTAATCGAGGTAACTTACATCGTGTGGAATTTGAGCTGTTTGCATAAAATGTGCTATTAATTTTTTCTTTTAGGTTTAAATATCAGGATCAGGAAAAAAACTATCGCAAAAAACAAGATAAGCGTTCCTGTAATCTTGGTCACATTCAGCACGTAGGCCTGTCCAACCGGATCGTACGAGAAACAGTACTGCATGATCTTATTAATAGTTGGCGCTGACATGCCTTTCGACGACTCGATAACTGCCATTTTGAAATCGAACGGAAGAAAATTTATCCCGTTCAGGTAGCGGGTTATCTTGCCTTTAGGGCTGACCATGCATATTGAGGCTGCATGGGTAAAATCGTTTCCGGCTTTTTTGTATTTAAAACCGGTTGCATTCGTTCCTTTGGCAATGCTTGCGCTATCGGCAACAAAAAAATGCCAGCCTTTGGCTATCTCGTCTTTCTTATTAACCAGATTCAGGTAATTGGCTTTTTTCCTGACGCCCAGATCGATGGTCTCACGCGGATCGAAGCTGATGGTCAGCACCTGGTAATCAACGCCCGGCTTCATGTCCGATTCGTCCATCACCTTAGCCAATCCTTCCATCAGCGGACTGCAAATACCCGGGCATCGAAAATACACCCAGTTGATAACAGTTGGCTTATCAATCAAATCGGTTAAACAAACGCGCTCGTTGTTTTCGTTGATGAGGTAAATATCCTTTGGTAAAAATTCGTCGAGGTGCTCAACAATCCCAATTTCAGGATCTTTGGTATTATCAATGAAAGGCTTTTGAGCAAATAAGGAAATTCCGGAGAAAAGGAACAAAAAAACAATTAGGTGAACCGATTTAAACGGAAACAGACGCCCTTCCAAGCCGTCGATGGTAGATTTCCATGCTTGCTTTAATGCGTATCTCTTCGTTCCGAAAATTCGAGTTTTATTCATCTTGATTTTTGGTTTTCAGCAAAAAATTACTGTTCAAAAATTGTTTTGTCCTATGAAACCCCAAATTGTACTGAATGTTTACAGAAAAATGAAATATCCTGATTTTTTTTAATTTTTATGATCGAGAGACTTATTTGCAACAACTCCCCTTCTCAACCACTTCTTTCGGAGCCAGTTTTTCGGAGGTTGGACTGATGAATGGAATTCCAAGCGACATTCCTCTCAGGATAAAAAGCACTCCAAGAAAGAACACAAAATAAGGAACAGCCCGCTGCATTTTGGTACGAATGCGCTGACCAATTACATCGCTTGCCAAAGCTGCCAGCAGTAACAACGGAATAGTTCCCAATCCGAAAAGAACCATAAAGAATGCTCCTGAAATTACACTTCCTGAAGAAATTGCCCCGGCAATAGCAACGTAAACCAATCCACAAGGAAGCAAGCCATTCAGCAGCCCAATAAGTAAAAGTGAATGATACGACCGGCTGGCAAACAATTTTTTCAGGCGTGCAATCAACCGGGCAGCCATTCCGGCCAGCAAATTGCCAACCGTTATTTTTTCACGAAAAACAAACGGGAATAACACGCTCACAATCATTGCAACTCCAAGTATAATGGAAGTCCACTGCTGAAATCCGGCCATGTGAATTCCGCGGCCAAGCAGCCCGAACAGCAAGCCCAAAACTCCGTAAGTTGCTACCCGCCCCGAGTTATACAAAATGGCACCCAGAATCTTTGTAAACAGGTTCTGATTCTTTAAAGGTAATGCTACCACAATGGGACCGCACATGCCAATGCAGTGCAGGCTTCCTACAATTCCGATGGTTAAAGGTGTGATGAAATCCATGATTTTTGTGTTTCGGGTTACATGTTACAGGCTTAGGGCTATTTCTCAACAGTAATTTCCTGTTCCTGGTAATATGATTTTTTATTCGCTGCCCAGTTAAGTTTCACCGTGTACCGGCCGTTTCTCAGGTTTTTCAGACCGATTGCCTGAATAAATTGGCTATTCAGCTTCAGCTTAACGGTTTCATCCCGCTTTTCTTCAACCGGACTGTAAAAGTGTATTTCGCCCGAGAAATCCTGGACAGAAGCAAGAGCAGGAAAGGTGAGCTTCAGCGAGTCTCCAGTCTGCTCAAACCGTACTTTTTCGGCCAAAGCCTCGGTATTTCTTACTTCATCGATGTGTTTTTGGTATTCAACCGATTTTTGATAGTAATCGTTCTCAACCAAATCGTAATCCTGGCGTAAAGCGATCGACACCAAAAAGATCATCCCGCCAATCATCACAATCATCGCCAAAACGATTCCGGTTCCCCAATTGAATTTTATCTTCATATTATTAATTGTTACGTGTTTCAGATTACAGACTGCGCGTTCTCTCTCGCAACCCGCAACATTTTCTACTAATTTGGTCCGACAAACGTTGATGAGATTTTATCAATTTGTTTGTCACCATCATACACCCCAAATTCAAGGTGATTTGATGATTTTACTATTTCTTTTTTCAGAACAATGAGCATGTTCCGCTGAATTACCTCGCCTTTATCAGCGTGAAGCGGGTCGCCCATAATCATGATTTCGCCTTCTGGAGATAAAAGCTTTATGCTTAAGTTGATTGATGAATTTGTTTTGTTCACCATTTCGAGGTTGTACAAATTACTGAAACTATCGGGTCCGTATTCCTGAAATAATGTTCCCTGAGCCCGAATGATGTTGGTCTCAACACTTCCGCGCACTGTAAACAGGTACACAATTACCGACAACAAACTAACAAGCACTATCGAATAAGCTATTGCCCGTGCATTAAACCTGATTTTCTGACCTTCGGAAATCGACTTTTCAGAAGCAAAACGAATCAATCCCAATGGTCTGTTCATAACATGCATAACTGAGTTGCAGGCATCAATACAGGCTGTGCAGTTGATGCATTCCAACTGCGTTCCGTTGCGGATGTCGATACCAGTAGGACAAACAGCTACACATTTGCGGCAATTAATGCAGTCGCCGTGCTTTCCATCGCCGCCTTTACCGCGAGGTTCACCGCGTTTGTAATCGTAAGCCACCTGAATGGTATTCACATCGAGCATTACGCCCTGCAACCTTCCGTAAGGACAAACAACAATACAAACCTGCTCGCGAAACCAGGCAAAAACAAAATAATGAGCGCCAGTAAAAGCCAACACGCCGGATAACATACCAAAATTCTGCAATGGCCAGCTTCCGACAATTTGGCCAAGTTTTGCCGTGCCTGTTACATAAGCCACGAAAGTTAAAATGGTAACAAACGAAATAACCAGGTAAATGCTGTGTTTCAGAATACGTTTCAAGGCTTTAACCGCATCCATATCCTGTTGCGCCAGGCGTTTTTGTTTATCTGCATTTCCATCAATCAGGTATTCAATGGGCCGGTACAAAAATTCCATGAAAATGGTTTGCGGACAGGCCCACCCGCAGAAAATGCGTCCATAAATAACAGTAAAGAGTACTATAAAAACCACAAGCGCAATTACGGCCAGCACCAGCAAATGAAAATCCTGCGGATAAAATGTATTTCCAAAAAGCACGAATTTTCGTTCCAGAAAGTTCAGAAAAATCAATGGTTCGCCCTCAAGTTTCAGAAACGGAGCAGCATAGAAAAAAGCCAGCAAAGTCCAGGCAATTATCCGGCGAATGTTATATAATTTTCCCTGAGGCATTTTGGGGAACAGCCAAACGCGTTTTCCTTCCTTGCTGAAGGTTGTCGGGCGGTCACGAAACGAAGTTTCCTGATAATTTCCAGGGTTTTCCATAAATTCTGGTTATAAACGTTAGTTGATTATTGCACCATTTGCCGCAATCAACGCCTTATTCATACCAATTCCCCGGATTTTAAAGGCAGTTATCTTTGGCAAATTTTATTGTACGGACAATAACTACATTTCAAAGCGTCTTTTGTTTGATCAAATTGCGTATCAACCGAAAAAATTTCTGAAAGCACTTCTGAAAAAGAACTTCGAAATTCGCTACAAACACGTTGAAAGATAAGTTTTTCTCCGCTAAAAATCACATTGGGAATAAACTCTTCCTGAAATAAATCGTCGAGCTTATAAATTGCGGGTAAAATCGGTTCATCAACTCCTGAACGAACCAAAATATCGGAATAAATCAGCGTCTGGAAAATTTCTTTCCGCCGTTCTTTATAATTCCGATCAATCAGGTGGCTCCATTCCTTGAAGTCGAGTTTCAGGTTTCGACCCGTTTTGTAATCGACGATTCGCAAGCCTTCAGCCGTGCGGTCAATCCGGTCGACAATCCCCCCTACCCTGATTTTGTATATCAGTTCGCCCGACTGTACTTCGTATTCACCGATGTATTCCTTTTCGAGTGCAACTATTTCGAATGGCGTAAATTTCCTGTCGTTGTTGAGTAACTGCACCAAATACTCCTGAATGTGAGCAGCAATCAAAATGCTTTGTCCTGAAAGCTTTACTTTGGATGCATCTTCAGGATTCATCTGGAAATATTTGACAGCAACGGCTTCCCTCACAGTCTGCTCAATCTTGCGTTTGTCGGCAGCCAGCAGTTTAAGCGCATGATCTTCCACCGTTTTGCCAACAAACGGCTCGTAAAGTTTCTCAATGGCATAATGGAACAGGTTTCCGAATAAAACCGCATCAATTTCTTCTTTCAGCTCTTCCTTTTCCTTAATTCCGGCGAGGTATTTAAAATAGAATTTCAGTTTGCAGTCGAGCCAGGTGTTTATCGCACTTGGACTCAGCTTACTTTCCGAATACATCGAAGCCAGCTTCTGCACATATTTTGGACCTGACGAAATGTTGACCGACTCGTTGGTAGTGCCTTTGAAGTTGAAGCTCAGATTAACCTCCTCCACCTGAAAATCGGAATCATAAATCAGTTGGTACAGGAAACGACTTTTTTCTGACGATGAAATCCCGTCGGTGATTGAGTTATAGACGATAACTGTATTGTTAGTTCGCTGAATGAGCCGGTAAAAATAATAGGCGTACATGGCATCGCGGTCTTCATAGGTAGGCATCCCAAAGCCTTTGCGCAAATGGTAGGGCACAAACGAGTGACCGGCAGCAATGCGTGGCAAAAATCCCTCGTTGGCCGAGAAAAGCACCAGATTTTCAAAATCGAGACAGCGTGTTTCGAGCAACCCCATGATTTGCAGACCGGTTAACGGCTCACCCTCAAACGGAATGGAAATGCGCCGCAATCCCTGGTCGAGCAAGCGGAACATGATCTTCACCGGAAAATCGGGAACATTTAGTGTGATTAATGTGTCTTTCAGCCGCTGAATGGCCAGATAGGCCTGATACAAATACTCGGCTTCTAATTCGTGCCGCTCGTCTTCTGCCGGATTATACCGTAATGCAAGTTCCTTTAGAATTTCGAGGAAATAATCGAGCACTTCCTGCCAACTTTCGGGAGCCGAAAAAATTCGACTGACAAACGGATCGATCCGCAATTCGGCCGAATTGATGTATACCTTGTTTCGCTTATTAATTTCCGATACGAATTTCTTCACCTCGTCGTTCACCACAAACTGGTGATTCAGCAAGGCAACCACGGGCTTATAATAAAAGACGGCAGTTTTTGATGAACGCCGGATATTACGTTGCAGGCTGATGAGTTGCGAAATAAATCCGTAAACCGGTGTATTCGTAAACGGATATCCCATAGTAATATTGATGTCGGCGAAATTATTTCCAACCGACGAAATGACCGGTACCAGCAGATTTTCGTCAGCCAGGACAAAAGCAGTATTGTCGAACCGTTTGCTCAGCGTAAAGCTCTTTAATACCTGCGGAAGATTGACAGCTTGTGCCTGAGTCAAATTCCCCGGAACGGAAACGAGTGTAATTTTTCGGTTTGCCTCCTGATTTTCGGGAATAAAACCTTTGGGCGCAGGAAACTGAATGAGGTTAAACCGAAGGAAACGTCCGGCTTCGTTCTCGCCGTCCTTCAGGTAAAAATCGGCATAATCCCAAAAGAACATCACCCGCTGCTGCTTGCTCAAACTGGTAAAAATCGCTTTCTCGCAGTTATTCAGTGCATTGAAACCTATAAACACATATTTTTTCGCTGGAAGACTCGCCAATTGATTTTCAGGCAAAGCCTCAGCCACTTCGCGGTAAATCATTCCGGAGTAGGCAATATTATTTTGCTTGAGCGACTCTTTGAACCGGTGATAAATCTCGGCCAGCTTCACCCAAATACCGATAAACTTCTCTTTATTGAACGAACTGGGAACTTTCTCCAGGTTTCCCCAGAAAGCTTCAATCGCCCGTCGCTGCTCGTCGGTCAGGTATTCAAACTGGTTTTCGAGCTCTTTCAGATCAGCAATATTGCGAAACAAATCGTCGGCATTCAGCAGGTATTTGTCGATGTCGTCGAAGTCGGCAAGCAAAATTTCGCCCCAAAAGAAAAACTCATCGAGCGATTCATGGTGACCAGTAACCTTGCTGTAAACCTCCTGTAATTTCAGCACCAGAGAAACCGGATCGGCCTGCTGTAAATCGGTCAGGCGCGAAATTAGTTCGTTAATAGTAATTATCTCCGGGGCCAGAATTGGTTTTTCAACGAGTTCATTCAGGTAAGCAGTAAAAAAAACTCCGGCACGCCGCCCCGGAAAAACCAGGCAATATTCGCTCAATTCGTCGCGGTGCCAGGTATATAAGTATTCAGCAACTTGCTTTAGAAAAGGATTCACAGGATAAACGTAAAAAATTCGATTCAAAAATTGTTTTCAGCCTAAAGGTAAAACTAAATATGAGGTTTTAGAAAAGAAAAAAACAACATAAACATTAAAACAATCAATTTTAGTAATTTGGAGTTTTTAAAAATCTGTACACGATGAAGACATTCCTAACCACCATTCTCCTGATTTTTACCATTCAACTTATTGCGCAAGACCGCATTACCGGACAAACTTTCGCCACTCGCTCCGAGGTAATTGCCCAGCATGGAATGGCTTGTACCAGTCAGCCATTGGCCACACAGGCGGCACTCGACATCCTGAAAGCCGGCGGAAATGCCATCGATGCAGCCATTGCAGCTAATGCCGTGCTCGGTTTGGTTGAGCCCACCGGAAACGGCATGGGCGGCGATTTATTTGCCATCGTTTGGGACGCCAAAACTCAAAAACTCTACGGACTGAATGCAAGCGGACGATCACCCTATGACCTCAACCTGCAGTATTTTATCGATCACGGCATCACGAAGGTACCGTCGCATGGGCCTCTTTCGGTTTCAGTGCCGGGATGTGTCGATGGCTGGTTTGAGCTGAATAAAAAATTCGGGAAACTCCCGATGACCGATATTTTGAAACCGGCTATAACCTACGCCACCGAAGGATTTCCATTAACTGAAGTGATCGCTTATTACTGGAATTCGAACTCGAAGGTACTGGAAAAATATAATGGTTTTAAAGAGATCTTCATGCCAAACGGCAAAGCTCCGGCTAAGGGAGAAGTATTCAAAAACCCATATTTGGCAGCCACGCTTGAAAAAGTAGCCAAAGGTGGCCGCGATGCCTTTTACAAAGGAGAAATTGCCCAGAAGATTGTGGATTATGTGAGAGCCGAAGGCGGTTTCCTGAGTATGCGCGATTTTCAGGATCATCATTCCGACTGGATTGAGCCGGTTTCGACCAACTACCGCGGCTACGACATTTGGGAACTTCCGCCAAACGGTCAGGGAATTGCTGTGCTGCAAATCCTGAATGTACTTGAGAACTACGACATCAAATCGATGGGATTTGGCAGCGCCGACTACATTCACACCTTTGTTGAAGCGAAGAAACTCGCGTTTGAAGACCGGGCTAAATTTTATGCCGATCCGGAATTCAACAAACTACCGATCAAAGGATTGATTTCGAAGGAATATGCCCGCGAACGCAACAAGCTGATCAACCCTAACCGTGCCGCCAAAGTTTATCCTCCCGGAAATCCTGAGCATGGCAATACAATTTACCTTACCACTGCCGACAAGGATGGCAATATGGTATCGCTCATTCAAAGTAATTACCGCGGAATGGGCTCGGGAATGACCCCCGGCAAATTGGGATTTATCCTTCAGGACCGTGGCGAAATGTTTTCGCTCGACCCGAACCACATGAACAAATTTGAGCCGCACAAACGCCCGTTCCATACCATCATTCCGGCATTCATTACCAAGGATGGCAAGCCTTTCATCAGCTTTGGCCTGATGGGCGGATCGATGCAGCCACAGGGACATGTGCAGATTGTGGTTAACCTCATCGACTTTGGAATGAACCTTCAGGAAGCAGGCGACGCACCACGCATTTGCCACGAAGGATCGAGCGAACCGACCGACGAAAAGATGACCGATGGCGGAATTGTTTACCTCGAAAGTGGCTTCGATTATAAAACGGTACGCGAATTGTTAGGGAAAGGCCATGCGATTCAATACACCAACGGAATCTACGGCGGCTACCAGGCCATCATGTGGGACGAGAAAAATAAAGTGTATTACGGTGCTTCCGAATCGCGAAAAGACGGACAGGCCGCGGGGTACTGATGGATTGAAGGACTGAAGGATCGATTTGGGGAAGCAACCAAATCTGAATTGAGAACATCTATAGATACAATAAAACAAACAACATGAAGACAAGAATTTTAGCAGTATTACTGGCGTTGATGCCGGTTTGGGCAATGAGTCAGGTGATGCAACAGGAAAAAGAAACACCTTACATTGAAGTGGTTGGAACCAGCGAAATGGAAATTGTTCCTGATCAGATTTACATTTCGTTTACCCTGAAAGAACGTATGGACGGTAAAAAGAAAATTGAACTGGAGGATCAGGAAAAAGAGATGAAAAAGAAACTGATGAAAATCGGAATCGACCTGAAAGATCTTCAGCTGGCCGATGCCAACTCTGATTATATTAAGATCAAACGCAAAAAAAATGATGTTATCGCGTCCAAAGATTATATCCTGAAAGTTTCGACTACAGGAACACTGGCTCAGGTTTTCGATGCTTTGGACGAGCTGGATGCCTTCAATGCCGGAATTCAGCGAGTTGACCATTCGGAAATTAAAAAATTCCGCCAGGAAGTAAAAATGAATGCGGTGAAAGATGCCAAGGAAAAAGCGGGCTATTTGCTCTCAGCCATTGGCGAAACTGTTGGAAAACCACTTTTCATTCAGGAGCGCGAAACCTACGATGAATTCCCAATGATGCGGAAAGCTGCAGCAATGCCTATGATGGCAATGGAAGCAGCTGATCAGGCTGAACAACTGCCCGAATTGACCTTCCAGAAAATAAAACTCAAATACTCGGTGTTCGCCCGGTTTGCCATCAAGCAATAAGGCAAAAGGAGAAAGTAAAAAAGGCAAAAGTTCCAAACACTTTTGCCTTTTTTACTTTTTACCTGATTTTACTTGCCACTCCGGACCTTTTTAACCATTTCAGGAGTTACCGGATCGAAGTTGTTGCCAAAACTCGACCGAACGTATGAAAGCACATCGGCAATCTGTTCGTCGGTCAGCTGAGCATGAGATGGCATAAAATTCTTATAAATCTCGCCATTCACTTCCACTTTTCCGCTCAGTCCCTTCATTAAAATGGCAATCAACGCATCGGGATTTTTGCCAACCCAACTTCCGGGCGTTAATGGCGGATGCATGTTGGGTACTCCGGAACCATCGGCCTGATGACAAGCCAGACAATACTGTTTGTAAACAGCTTTCCCCGGATGATTTTCCCCAGCAGTTTCAGCCGACTGGCTTTTATTTAATTCAGAAGCAGATTTTTCAGAGTTTATCGGTTCAACCTTTTTACTTTCAGGAGAGCTTTGACAAGCAACCAAAAATGCACATGCCAAAGCCATTAAAAAAGTTTGTCGTATTCTTATTTTCATTTTCTAATTATCTGGTATTTAAATTATTTAGCGTTATAAACTATCCGGTAAATCCGGCCGGCAACATCGTCGGCCACATACAGCGAGCCATCAGGTCCCTGTGCCAATCCGCACGGACGGTGCTTTGCGTCGCTCGGACTTTTAACCACATCGACTCCGGCAAATCCATTGGCAAAAATCTCCCATTTACCCGAAGGTAAACTGCCATTAAACGGAACAAACACCACATAGAAACCTTCCTGAGGCAGCGGAGCCCGATTCCACGACCCATGAAAAGCTACAAACGCACCGTTTTTATACTTTTCAGGAAACATGTTTCCGGTATAAAACAGCACATCGTTGGGGGCTGTATGAGCCGGAAAGGCCATTATAGGATCGTCGGCTGCCGAGCAACGGTCAGTTTTTTGGCCATCGCCCCCGTATTCAGGAGCAAGTACTTTTTTATTCTGAAAACCATCGTAATAGCAATACGGCCAACCGAAATTTGAACCATCTTCGACCAAAAGAAACTCTTCGGCCGGAAGGTCAGCGCTTTGCTGCTCGGTATACATTTCGGGATAAAACTGCGACAACTGATCGCGGCCATGCTGAATGGCGTAGAGCTTATTCACCGTATTGTTCCAGTTGATTGCCACAGCATTGCGGATTCCGGTTGCATAACGATAACCATCCTTCGCCTGATCCTGGTTTGGAATGTCGTCTTTAAACCGCCAGATTCCTCCATGAAGTTCAAGAATCGGACAAGGGTCCATTCCCGGCGAGCCTTTGGTGCGGTCCTGTGCCTGGCAGGCATTCGATGGCGCGCCAACTGTAACATACATGTTTCCGGCTTGATCGAAAGTAATTGGTTTGGTTTCGTGCTGGTTTTGATTATCGAAACCGGCTGCTATAATTTCGGCATTGGACTGTGGTACCAATTCGCCTTCGTTGAGTTTATAGCGTGCCACCAAGGTATCGGCACCAACATACACATAACCTTTATGCAGCTTAATTCCGGTTCCGTCGTAAATGCCATGATATTTGATGATTTCGGCTTTTCCATCGCCATTTGCATCGCGCAGGCAAACAATGCCACCTCCGTTTTTGGCCTGACTTAGCGAAACATATATATCGCCATTTGTATTTACATCCAGGTGCCTGGCATGCCCAAGCGAATCAGCAAAAATCAGGGCAGAAAATCCTTCGGGAAGTTTTAGCCCGGCATTATCATTATCAGGAGTAATACTACTGTTGGTTGAATTTGACTGGCACGAAGCCAGAAAAATCAAACCAATCATCCAAAGAAAGACACTTCTCATATATTCTCTTAATTTAGTTGGTAACTTATTTTGATTACCCAACTGAAACCTGAAATTGCCTCGTTTTGTTTACCACCCGACGAAATAGTTGCCCCTGAAACATATACCAATCTGATTTAAGGATAATTTATTACCCCAACTCAATAAAAAAACAATGATTGATGTAATTTCGCGGCGTTTTCAAATCGACACCACCATGAAAGGAATGGTCACAATTATTCTGCTGATTTTATCAAACTCGTTTATGACTCTGGCGTGGTACGGACACCTCAAGTTTGCCGAAATGAAATGGTTCAGTAAACTCGGGATTGTTGCCATCGTGCTGATAAGCTGGGGAATAGCGCTCTTCGAATATATGTTCCAGGTTCCGGCAAACCGGATGGGCTACAAAGAAAATGGCGGTCCGTTTTCGCTAATCGAATTAAAAGTAATTCAGGAGGTTATTACACTTCTTGTCTTTACCGCATTCTCAATTATCCTTTTTAAAAATGAGAATTTCCGCTTTAACCACCTGATTGGCTTTGTTTTCCTGATTCTGGCTGTTTATTTCATTTTCAAGAAGTAGCTCTACTTTCCTTCCTGAATTTTGCGCGAATAAAACTGTTGAAGGATTGAACCATCATTGGCTTCTTTCGACAACGATTCGATGGTGTTCTCCGGGACATCGCACAAATCAAGCACAATCAGGCCATCCAGACAGTTATTGAATTTTGGATCGACATTGAACCCGATGATTTTTGCATTTAGTTTGATATATTTTTTAAGTAAAACAGGCAGCCCCGAGTTCGATTCATCCAGGTCACCGATCAGTTTATCGAGCGAATTGATGTCGTTATCCATCGTCTGCATGATTACACTCAGGTTCTGATCCTCGGTTTTAAACTTGTACGAATTCCGTGGAGTAATACTTTTGGCCAGTTTCCAGTCGAAATGATGCGTCATAATAAACTTGATAATCATTTCCTTGGAAGTAGTCGAGTAATCGTCGGAAACGCTTACAGGTCCCATCAGATAACGGTATTCCGGATTTTTCAGTGTGAAATACAAAATACCTTTCCAAAGCAAAAACAATGGCATCGGCTTGCGTTGATATTCTTTCACCACGAACGAGCGGCCCAGTTCCATCGTCTGCCTTAACATTTCCTGCATGTCGTCTTTTATCCTGAACAGACTTTGAATGTAAAAACCGCGAACGCCATACTGATGAATGATGTCGGCACCTTTACCAATGCGATAAGCTCCGGCAATCATCTCGGTTTCTTCGTCCCAAATGAACATTTGGTTGTAATACAAATCGAATTCGTCGAGATCGATGCTCCGATTCGTTCCTTCGCCAACCTGCCTGAAAGTGATTTCGCGTAACCGCCCGATTTCGAGCAATATATTTGGAATACGTTTGGTCGGGACACAATAAACCGCATAGTTTTTCAGACGAAACAGCAAAAACTCAGGATTCAGAGACTTGAGTTCATCAATGATTTTCTCGTGCGGCAAGGGTTCAGCAACGGGCTCAATCCGCTGCTGGCGTTTAAGCGAGTAATTGAAGAACCGCTTTACCTCTATTTTTGAACAAAGCAAATATGTTTTGGCCCGCAAGTACCTTCCATACTGATAGATATCGGTAAACTTATCCTGTTCGGCAATCGAAATCGGGTTACCAATTCTGATTTTTACCGGTTTCTTATGCTGATATAAAATTTCGGTGGGCAGTTTCATATTTTTCAGCGAAGGGTGAATATTCGCCATCAGGTAGAACAGCCGGCTGTTATTTCCCTGGAAATGAATAGGAAGTACGGGAACTTTCTGTTGTTTAATGAATTTTAAAGTATTGTATTGCCATTGTTTGTCAGTCAGTACTTTGTAGGCATCGAATTGCGATACTTCTCCGGCCGGAAAGACACAAAGCAGCCCTCCGTTTTCCAAATGCCCCGACGCCTGATCAGTGGCCAGATTCAGTCCATTCTTCTTCTGAAACGAATCCTCTTCAAGAAAATATTCCCTGATTGGGTCGATCTTCTGCAAAAGCTGGGTTGAGACAATTTTGAAATCAGGGCGAATCTGGCTCAGTATTTTGATGAGGAGAATACTTTCCAGCCCGCCAAACGGATGATTGCAAACAACAATAACCGATCCGCTTTTGGGAACCCGCTTTTGAAGTTCTTCCAAATCGTACTGAAAATTGATATTGAGTATCCGGATTAGCTCATCAATAAACTCGAGTCCGTTTTTATCGCCAATCTGGTTATAAACCCTGTTGAGCTTATCAAAACGCAGCAACAACATCAGGAAACGGGCAAAGTGTTCGCCACCAATAAAACTAAGTTTAGGATTTGCTTTCAGAAAGTCTTTCGGTTTGAAAAGTTCCATCGCTAGTCAGAAGTTTAAAAAATTGCAAAAACGTGTCGACACACTAACTCAAAATCATTATTGCAAAAGAATTCTTAAAAATGAACATTTTTTTCATTCAGTTGTCAAAGGTTTAGCTTAATTCGCATAAAAAATTTGAGAAATTGAACATACTTTATCAGAAATACGATATAAATCAGTGGTTACCGACTACAAAAAAAGAAGTTGAAGCCCGTGGTTGGGACAGCGTGGATGTTATTCTTTTTACCGGCGATGCCTATGTGGATCATCCGTCGTTTGGAGCGGCTGTAATTGGCAGGGTGCTCGAAGCCGAAGGACTACGTGTGGCCATTGTTCCTCAGCCCAACTGGCAGGATGATTTGCGCGATTTTAAAAAGCTAGGGAAGCCAAACCTCTACTTTGCCGTTACTGGCGGCAACATGGATTCGATGGTAAACCACTACACAGCCAACAAACGCCGTCGGTCAGACGATGCTTATACGCCGGGAGGTCGCCCCGGACAGCGTCCCGATTATGCAACTGTTGTTTATTGCAATATCCTGAAAGATTTGTTTCCTGACGTTCCGCTTATAATTGGAGGGATTGAAGCATCGTTGCGCCGCGTAACGCACTACGATTACTGGAGCGACAAGCTGAAACCATCAATTTTGGTCGATTCGAAAGCCGATATGCTTTTCTACGGAATGGGCGAAAAGTCGATCATTGAATATACCCAGCTTGTTCAAAAAGGCATCGATCCGCAAAAGCTGACTAACATTCCTCAAACGGCATTTTTGGTGCAGAAAGACGACAACTATGCCACCAATAAAAAATGGAACAGCCTGAAACTGCATTCGCATGAAGAATGTTTGGAGGATAAAAAGAAATACGCCAAAAATTTCATGCACATCGAGGAAGAGTCGAACAAGGTGGAAGCGAATGTGCTTATTCAGGAAGTAGGTAATCAGCAAGTGGTGGTAAACCCACCCTGGCCGCCACTGGAAGAAAAGGAAATCGATCGTTTTTACGATTATCCATATACCCGCCTGCCCCACCCGCGCTACAAAAACAAGGAAGACATTCCGGCCTATAATATGATTCGCCATTCGATCAACATTCACCGCGGATGTTTCGGGGGCTGCACTTTTTGCACCATTTCGGCCCACCAGGGGAAATTCATTTCCAGTCGCTCGGAAGAGTCGGTACTGAAAGAAGTTGACAAACTCGTTCTGATGCCTGATTTTAAAGGATATATTTCCGATTTGGGAGGACCGTCGGCCAACATGTACAAAATGAAGGGCATCCATCTGGAAATCTGCAACAAATGCAAACGCCCGTCGTGTATTTTCCCTGATGTTTGCAAAAACCTGAATATCGACCACAAACCGATGCTCGATCTGTACAAAAAAGTGCGTCAGCATCCCGATGTAAAAAAGGCATTTATTGGCAGTGGCATTCGGTACGACATGATTTTGAAGGAAACCAACGATCCGCAAGTCAACAAAAACAACATGGAATACCTGCGCGAAGTGATCAAGCATCATGTTTCGGGCCGGCTAAAAGTAGCTCCGGAACATACTTCCGACCAGGTTCTGGAACTGATGCGGAAACCTTCATTCAAACTATTTCATAAGCTCAATCGTGTTTTTCAGGAAATAAACAAGGAAGAAGGGCTCAAACAACAACTGATTCCGTATTTTATTTCCAGTCACCCCGGGTGCGAGAATATGGATATGGCCAATCTGGCTGTTGAGACCAAACAGCTCGATTTTAAGCTGGAGCAGGTTCAGGATTTTACGCCTACGCCCATGACTTTGGCCACCGAAATTTATTATACGGGATTCCATCCCTACACTATGCAGCCCGTTTTTACGGCCAAAAGCCAAAAGGAAAAGCTTGCCCAGCGCAAATATTTCTTCTGGTACCAGCGCGAATATTACCAGGAAATAAAAAACGAACTCACACGTTTAAAACGGAAAGATCTACTTGACGGGCTCTTTGGTGGGAAAAAAGCCTCACCCGACACCACGATGCCTCGCCGACAGTCAGACAAAGGAAAGGAATCAACGCGCAAACCCAAACCATTTAACCTTTAACTATTTATCACCTTACCATGCGTTTCATAAAAACCTCTGCTCTTATTTTGTCCTTATTTTTCCTGAATTCGTGTGCTGAACTTTCGCAGATTGCTCAAACCGCAGTCGGCCAAAATTTGCCACTGACCAACATCGAAATAGTTGCGGGATTGAAAGAAGCGCTCACAGTAGGAACCGATAGCACCGTTGCCCATTTGTCGGCCATCGATGGCTATTTGAAAGATCAGGCAATTAAGATTTTGCTTCCTCCTGAAGCCCAAACCATCACGAAGAACCTTTCGAAACTTCCGGGTGGAGCTAAACTGGTTGACGATGTGATTGTCCGAATTAACCGTGCTGCTGAAGACGCTGCCAAAGGCGCCAAGCCTATTTTTGTAAACAGTGTGAAAGAAATGACTTTTACCGATGCATTATCGATATTAAAAGGCCCCGACAATGCAGCTACACAGTATTTCAAGCAAAAGACTTCGGTTCAGCTTGGCGAATTGTACAGACCGAAAATTCGCGAATCTTTGAACAAAAATCTGGTGGCTGGCATTTCAACCCAACAATCGTGGAACGAGCTGACCACCCAATGGAACAAGCTGGCCAATTCGGCTGTAGGTAAAATTGGAGGGTTAAAACCTGTTGATGTCAAACTGGAAGATTATATTCTGCAACGAGCTTTGGATGGCATGTTCCTGAAAATTGAAGAGCGTGAAAAAGACATACGAACCAATGCCAATGCGCGGGTAACTGTTTTGTTGAAAAGAGTGTTTGGGAACCAAACGTTGACAAAATAATTACCGTCCGCTATTAAATTATCAACCAGGGAACAACCGTCCCTGCCAGGTATTCCGTTCTTCCAGCAGTTTTTCAAGCTTGGCGGTAAACTCAAAGTTTTTCAATCCCCAGCGGGGTGCAACCAGCAGCTTATCAGGCGACTCACTAACAAACCGCTCGACAATTATTTGCGGATTGAGCAACTCCAAATATTTTACGCACAAATTGAGGTATTCTTCAACCGAAAACATGTGAAATTGCTCCTGATTTTGCAGGTATTCACGATGCATTCGTGTTCCTTTATGAATTTGTAACTGATGCAATTTCAGGTTCTCAACCGGCAATTGCGAAATTACAGTAGCCTGGTCGAGCCAATCCTCCTCAGTTTCACCAGGCAATCCCAGAATCAGGTGTGCACAATTGTGAATGTTGCGTTTACCGGTCTCATTAATTGCCCAAACCGACTCTTCAAAGCTGTGACCACGATTCAGGCGTTCCAGACTTGCATTCCGATGTGATTCAATCCCAAATTCAACCATGACGTAGTATTTCTCAGAAAGTATTTGCAGGTAATCCAGAATCTCAGGAGTTACACAATCAGGGCGCGTTGCTATTACCAGACCTATAACTTCGGGATGAGCCAAAGCTTCCTCGTAAAGTGTCCGCAAACTCTCAAGCGGTGCGTATGTATTGCTGTACGACTGAAAATAAGCCAGATACAACATCGACTTATACTTTCGGGAAAAGAATGCAATACCTTCTTCTAGCTGAAGTGAAACACTCTTCTTCAAATCGCAGTACCCAGGCGAAAAAGTTTTGTTATTGCAATAAGTACAACCACCAGTCCCTTTTGAACCATCGCGGTTTGGACAGGTAAAACCGGCATCGATCGAAATCTTTTGAACCCGACCATTGAATTTCTTTCGGAAATGACCCGAAAAATCGTTGTACCGTTTATTACTCCCCCACTGAAATTGCATCATCTAAATGTAGTTTTACAAGCGCGTCAAAATTATCCCAATTTATCGGGTTTCAAAACCACCTTGTGCATAAGGAATCCGAAAGAAAAGCTTTTCTGATGACGTTAAATCCGGACTAACTTTATACTTATGCAATTGTACCCAATGAAGCTTTACTTCAAAACAAAGAAATAAACATCTGATTAACTTACATTTAACATCAAACACACCTGCATTAATTGTTAAAAAATCAGTTTATAACTTTTCGCTGGCGGACAAAATGAAATGACACTTTCTCGAATCGATTTTTTAATTTTAAGAAACGTTAATCCGTTGCGATGTTTAGACCAGAAGACATATGGCAGATTACAACGCGTGGCAGTCGAACTGAAACGGTCGAACAGCAAATGGAATGTTTCAGAAATGGCTTTCCATTCCTGAAACTTATTGAGTCGGCAACATACTACCATGGTATAATTGTGCTATCAGAAAGCGAAATACAGCATTACATTGACATTTTTGAAAAAAAGAACAGTGACAACCTGGACTTACTGAAGTTTGTTCCGGCCTCGGGTGCATCGAGTCGTATGTTCAAATCGCTTTATTCTGCACTCGACGATCTTCGCGCTGGAAAAGATTTTGCTGAAATCATTAAAGAAAAGGAAGTTGCAATGTTTCTCGATCATATTGAGCAATTTGCCTTTTACAATGATTTGCGGGAACTCGCATCGGCTAAAGGTGAGGCTATTCAGGAAATTTCAGCTCAAAAACTATTGGAGTTGTTGCTTTTTGAAGATGGATTAAACTATGGCAACCTGCCCAAGGCTTTGCTTAAATTTCACAAATACCCCGACCGTTGCCGAACTGCTCTTGAAGAACATCTAGTTGAAGGAGCTATGTATTGCAAAAATAGTTCGGGTATTGTGAAGTTGCATTTTACAGTTTCAGTTGAGCATCAGCAGGCTATGGAAGCACTTGTTGATCAGCTAAAACCGGTTTATGAGGAATTATATGGCGTGACTTACCTGATTACTTTCTCGAACCAGAAACCATCGACTGACACGATTGCCGTTACTCCAGACAATAATCTGTTCCGCGATAAAAACGACAAACTGTTGTTCAGGCCAGCTGGTCACGGTGCGCTGCTCGAAAATCTGAACGATCTGGATGCCGATATCATTTTCATTAAAAATATCGACAATGTAGTTCCCGATTGGTTGAAAAAGACAACTGTGGACTTTAAAAAAGCACTCGCCGGAGTGTTGTTGAGCCTTCAGGAACAGATATTTGCGTATCAGAAAATTTTCAGTGAGAATCCGCCAGACCATCTGGATTACGGGTTTTATGCCGAAGTAGCATCCTTTGTTGAGAATATACTGAATGTCACTCCTACACTAAATCTGCTTCGCAGTAGTAAGGAAGAGTTATTTCAATACTTGTTGAAAAAGATAGACCGGCCTATTCGGGTTTGCGGTATGGTCAAAAACCAGGGAGAGCCGGGTGGCGGCCCTTTCTTTGCATTAGACAGCGACAGAACCATTTCGCCCCAGATTGCTGAAAGTTCGCAAATTGATTTCAGCAACCCTGACCAAGCAAATATTGCTCGTCAGGCAACTCATTTCAACCCAGTCGATTTGGTTTGTGGAATTAAAAATTACAAAGGAGAAAAATATAATCTTCAGAAGTTTATCGACCCTCAAACAGGATTGATAACTCAAAAATCGCACGACGGAAAAGAATTGAAAGCGCAAGAACTTCCCGGACTGTGGAACGGATCGATGTCGGATTGGAACACCCTTTTTGTGGAAGTTCCGATTGAAACATTTTGTCCGGTCAAGACAGTTAACGACCTGTTAAGAAAAGAGCATCAGGCAAAATGACTCTATTCGAAAAGTATTCTTAACTTTGCAACCTTTAATGGAAAATTATGAACGAGGACGCCAGAGACAATTTTGAAGAAGATGATTTTCAGGAGGCGGTAGCACGTTTTAAGAAAATGGTTAAAAGCCACACTTCAAAATACTTCGATGTATTTGAAGTTGAAGGGATCGTTGATCATTTTTTGGAAGATGGAAGAATAAAACTTGCAAAAAAAGCGGTAGAAGCCGGACTCAGATTACATCCGTCTTCTGTTTCAATAAAAATTCGCAAAGCTCAGGTATTGTTGCACGAAGGGAAACTGGAAGAATGCCTTGAATTACTTGAACTTGCAGAACAAATCGAGACAAACAATCCAGACCTTTATCTGACCAAGGGTGGTGCCTTAAATCTGCTCGGAGATGTTGAAAAAGCTATTGAAGCTTTTGATATGGCTCTCAGCATGCCTATTGATGATCCGGATGAAACCCTATACAACATCGGAATTTCATTCGGACAGGCCGGCGAAACCAATCTGGCCATCAAATACCTTGAAAAGGCCCATCAGGAAAACCCTAAAAACGAAATCGTTTTATACGAATTGGGTTACTATTGCGATAAAGATGCCCGTTTTGACGAAAGTATTGATTACTACAACAAATACCTCGACATCGACCCATTTAACCACTCGGTATGGTACAATATCGGAATCACTTACAACCGGATGGGAAAGTTTGAAAAGGCCATTGAAGCATATGATTATTCGCTTGTTCTTAACCAGGATTTTCTGCATGCTCTCTTCAACAAAGCTAACGCAATGGCCAACAACAATCAGTTTAACGAGGCTATCGATTGTTATAAGGAATACCTGATTCTTGATAAGGAAAACGACGATGCCTACTGTTACCTGGCTGAATGTTACCTGAATACCGATAAATACAGCGATGCCCTTCTTAATTACCAGGAAGCTATCCGGTTAAACGAATCAAACTCAAGCGCATGGTATGGTTCCGGATTAATTATGTGGTCGGAAGGTGAATTGGCTGATGCTTTGATTTTCTTTAAGAAAGCAATTAGCGTTGAAGATGATAATCCCGATTTCTGGTCGATGGCAGCAAAAGTTCACGCCGAACTCAACGAGATAAAAGAAGCGGTGAAGTCGTTTGACAAAGCGATTAAACTCGATCCGGAAAATATCGACATATGGCTTTCGTATTCTGAAATGTATTACGATCTGGAAGATACCGACAAAGCCATTGATGTGCTGAAAAAAGCTGCAAAAATTAACAAATCGAATGCTTACCTGAACTATCGGTTAACTGCTTACCTGCTCGACAAGAACGAAGAGCTTGAAGCTGTTTGTCATTTCGAAAGAGCTTTAAAGATTGATTACAGCAAGCAAAACGAATTGTTCGAGTTTTATCCTGAAGCATCAAAAATTGAATCGATTAAAAAACTCATTTCACAATACCAAACAACGAAATTTTAAAACGATGGAACTAGCCCCGGGTCATCGGGGAAGCCTTGTATGTGCTTAACACCATGTACAATAAAAATCAAATAATCAACTAATTAAAACATACCTTCATGAATTTTCGATTGCCATACATGCCGGAGCGACCAGCCCAACCTCGCGAAAACGGACTTACCATGGTTATGGACAAAGGTTTAAGCCTGCGCGAGGCCGAAGACTTATGCGACATTTCAGCCCCTTATTGCGATCTGATTAAGCTAGGTTTTGGAACTTCGCTCATAACCAGCCATCTACACGAAAAAATCAGACTCTATAAATCGGTCGGTTTAAAACCGTATTTCGGAGGAACCCTCTTTGAAGCTTTCGCGGTTCGCGATATGGTTGATGATTATCGCCGGTTTCTGGATGAATATGAAATGGAAATGGTTGAAATTTCTGACGGCGTAATGGAACTCGATCACGAACTGAAATGCAAATACATTGCTGATTTCAGTAAGAACTACACCGTGTTATCAGAAGTTGGAACAAAACTGAAAGGCAAGGAAATCTCGAACGAAAAATGGATTTCGTACATGTTAACCGAATTAGAGGCCGGAGCATGGAAGGTAATTGCCGAAGCACGCGAGAGTGGAAATATGGGTATTTATAACGACGATGGATCGGCAAACTTCGAGCTGATTTTAGGCATTAAAAAGGCGCTCGACCCTGATGCTATTCTTTGGGAGGCTCCTTTAAAAAACCAGCAGGTTTGGTTCATCAAATTACTCGGCCCGAATGTTAATCTGGGCAATATTGCGACCAACGAAATTATTCCGCTTGAAACACTGAGGCTTGGACTTCGGGGTGACACATTACTTACTTTTTTACCTTGTAAACACAATTGGGATATATAACAGAAAGTGGTCGGGATCGGCCACTTTTTTCTTTTCAAAACTATACAGAACATGAAACCAACACTTTTGATTGTCGATATTCAAAACGATTATTTTGAAGGCGGAAAAATGGAACTCGTTGGCATGGATACTGCATGCGGTAATGCTCAGAAATTACTCTCCTGGTTCCGTAGGAATAATTATCCGGTCGTTTTTATTCAACACCTGGCTATAAAACCGAATGCCAGTTTTTTCATTCCGGAAACCAGCGGCGCTGAAATACATCAGTCGATAATGCCATTCAGCAACGAAACCGTAATTATAAAGCATTTTCCGAACAGTTTTCGCGAAACCAATCTTCATCAATACCTACAGGAACAAGGTCTGGATAAACTAATTATTTGTGGCGCAATGAGTCATATGTGTATCGATACGACCACCAGAGCAGCAGCCGACCTGGGCTATACCTGCACGCTTATTGCCGATGCCTGTGCTACCCGGGATCTTGTTTTCGATGGGAAAAAAGTTCAGGCAGAACAGGTACAAACTGCTTATATGGCTGCGCTAAACGGATCGTTTGCTCAGGTAATTTCGACCGAACATTTCCTGACAACATTTTCAACCAAATAACTAAAGGCAATAAAAAACCCGCCGGGTAAGGTGTGAGGTAATTTTCCGGCGGGGGTTAATAATACCAGGATGTTATAAAAAAGCAGCCTGGTTTAAATAGTTATAGCTCATCTCAATACTTTCAAACGGATCGAGGTTTTTGAAACTGTCTTGCTCTACAAAGAAATATTTCATCCCTGCTGTTCGCTTTTCAGCAAATATACTGGCAAAATCAATACGTCCGGAACCTACTGGTGCGAAAAACATATCGTCGGTTTTAACCATATCTTTCACATGCCATAGCTGGAAACGTCCGGGATATTTTTTGAAATAATCGACCGGATTATAGCCTCCACGGGTTACCCAATACAAATCCATTTCAAAAGTTACCAGCGACGAATCGGTGCGCGAAAGCAACAGGTCATAGGGTATCTTTCCATCCACTTTTTCAAATTCAAATGCATGGTTATGATATCCGAACTGAATCCCGTTCTTCTTGGCGATTTCACCTAATTTATTGAATTTATCTGCCGTAGATTTCCATCCATCGAGATTGGTTCGGAACTGTTCAGGCAAAAAAGGATAAATAATGTATTTCGCACCAGTGGCTGCTGCATCGGCGATTACTTTTTCGGCCACGTCGGGTTCAAATACGGTATGCGAACTGTACAACGGCATTCCCAGCTCCTTTAGCAACCCGGCAAATGCTTTGGGCGCCATGCCGTAAAAAGTGCCGTCAGCAATGTTATACCCGGCTGCCTCCACTGAATTATAGCCTATACTTGCCATCTTTTCGAGCGTCGATTTTAAATCGAGCTTAATTTTATCGCGAACAGTATACAATTGCAATCCAATAATCTTTTTTTCGGAAGTTCCCGCAATTGCAGGAAAAACAAACGATGCTGCAGTAGCCATTGCTGTTGTTTTCAGAAAGTCTCTTCGATTAGTCATAATTAGAAAATTAAAGTCTGTAGTTCGTATTAATTAGCTCACCTTTACCTGAATTCTCAGAGGTGATATCAGCGCCCTCCAAATTCAGGATCCGTCATTTTCAAAACAAAACTGATAAAGAAAAGTTGCGGGATATGCGGAGGCAGCCCGGAGATGGAGTTTATACAGGAGGCTGAACTAATGCAAGTGTGATACTAAAAACCGCTTTACGGCATGACCCGAGAATAATCAACAAGTTTTCTGTATATTTGAGATCATTCGAAAACATCAAAAAATTAAAACAATGACATTCAAATTTGTAGGTTCATTATTCTTTTTTTTGATTTTTGCCTCATTCCGGGGCTTGGCTCAGGAAGAAACCACGTTCGTAAAGCTTTCCGATCAGGTTCCAAATTTCGAATTTGAGAAAAGTCCGGGTAAAACAATAAACATTACCGAACTTAAAGGAAAGACATTGCTAATCACATTCTTTGCCACATGGTGTGGTCCATGCCGAAAGGAACTTCCTCATATTCAATCGGAAATATATAACAAGTATAAAAAGAACCCCGACTTTGAAGTAATCATTTTGGGGAGAGAACACAATTGGGATGAAGTAAACAAGTTTAAAGAAACCAACAAGTTTTCGATGCCTTTTTACCCCGATCCTGAGCGTAAAGTTTATTCAAAGTTTGCCGGACAATACATTCCCAGAAATTTTGTGGTTTCGGCTGAAGGTAAAATACTATACAGCTCGATTGGATTTGATGAAAAGGATTTCAAAAAGCTAAAAGAAGTAATTGACAACCAATTAAAAACGAACTAATAAACTTCAACAAATGTAAAAAGCCAAAGCAAAATGCTCTGGCTTTTTTAATGTCAACCTCAAAATATTCTATTTTACTGCAATCGTTTCAATTTCAATCAAAACGCCAAGCGGTAATTCTTTCACAGCATAAGCTGCTCTGGCGGGCGGATTTTCAGAGTAATAAGTTGCGTAAACCTCGTTCACAGCTTTAAAATCAGCCATAGTACTTAATAAGCAAGTCGATTTCACAACATCTTTATAGTCGTACCCAGCTTCATTCAGGATAGCACCAATATTTTTCAATACCTGATGGGTTTGTTCCTGAATTCCACCTTCAACAACTTTCATGGTAGCCGGATCGAGAGGAATCTGGCCTGAAACGTATAACGTTCCGCCAACCTCAACTGCCTGACTATATGGCCCGATTGCTGCCGGCGCCTTACTTGTCTGAATAATTCGTTTCATATAGTTGAAATTAACTGATTATTAAACTATTACGAATGTTTCTCTGAGAGATAACGTTCTGCATCAATAGCAGCCATACATCCGGAACCTGCAGCTGTAACTGCCTGACGATAAATTGGATCCTGAACGTCGCCACAGGCAAAAACACCCGAAACATTGGTACGTGAACTTCCCGGAACGGTTTTAATGTATCCAACTTCATCCGTTTCGACGTATTCTTTCACAAAATCGGAATTTGGCTGGTGACCGATAGCAAGGAAGAAGCCGTCAACTTTAATGGTTACTTCCTGTTCTTCCGGAGTTCCTTTCTTTTTCCAGAGGGTTGCTCCTTCCACTACCCCATTTCCAAACAAGCCTTTCGTTTGATGTTCCCACAGCACTTCAATATTTTTAGTACGGAATACACGATCCTGCATTACTTTGGATGCACGTAATTCGTTCCTTCTAACAATCAGATAAACTTTATTCACTAGTCCGGCAAGATAAATAGCTTCTTCTGCCGCGGTATCGCCACCACCAACAACGGCTACATCTTTGCCTCGATAGAAAAAACCATCGCAAGTGGCACATGCAGAAACACCACCACCAGCATATTTCTGTTCATCTTCAAGTCCAAGATATTTGGCTGTGGCTCCGGTAGCAATTATAACCACCTCGGATTCAATCAGTTTCTTTTCGTCAATCCACACTTTGTGTACAGGTCCTGAAAAATCGACTTTAGTGGCCAATCCCCAGCGAACATCTGTACCAAAGCGAACTGCCTGGGCCTTTAGATCTTCCATTAACACCGGACCAGTAATTCCCTGAGGATATCCGGGGAAATTTTCAACCTCTGTAGTTGTGGTTAATTGTCCGCCAGGTTGCAGTCCTTCGTACATTACCGGATGCATATTTGCTCGTGCAGCATAAATAGCAGCAGTATAGCCTGCAGGGCCGGATCCAATTATAAGACATTTAACTCTTTCTGCTTCAGTAGCCTGATTTCCATTGCTACTGCCATTATTATCAAGATTCATTGTTTTAAACATATCGATTTTTTTATTTTCAAAGGTAAGAAACCCTTAAATACGAAAAACAATTCAATAATCAATAATTGCTATTTGGTCATAGACAAAACCGAATATACTTTTCTTCATATAGATTCGTTATATACTAGAATCAAGCCAAACCTGTTTATATACATAATCACAGACTGCTTAAACAGGTGATTATCTGCACACAGACAAAAACTCGTAACATATTAATTATTAATAATATATTAATAATTTTTAGTAGCATTTTTTAACATTTGGCAGGTAACTTTAGGTGTATATTTAAGTATAAGGAATAGAAATAATATAGGAAATCATGAAAGCACGAAAACGCATCTTTGACATTCGAAAACATTCGAGGACGACATTTTCGAATGAGAATTTATGGTTTTTTAGCGAGGAAAATTCTGACAATCAAGCTATACCAGCCCCAAAAAAATCGGGTAAAAATGAGAATTTTGAGGCGATGGAAAACAGATACAACCTCTATTCGCTTGAAGGACCGGAAAAAGAAGAAAGCAAAAGAGAATGTCCCTTTATCGTAGATTGGCAAATGTCAGATAGTTTCTGATAAAAAACCTCGGCCTGCATACAACCTGACTATCAACCTTATTTCAATAAAACTGCAAAGTATGATTTTGGAATGTAATTAAACCGTTACATTCCGAAATCATATTTTGAGTTAATGAATATTAGTACACATTAAAATGCAGAAAAAATGAATGTACTCATGTTCGGATGGGAATTTCCACCAAACATATCAGGTGGATTAGGAACTGCCTGTTATGGTATTATCAAAGGTCTGTCCGAATATGATGATGTTCATGTAACCTTTGTTATCCCCAAATCACAGGGAAATGAACTTTCATCGGGCAATCTGCAACTGATAAGTGCCGACAAGGTATTGATCGGGCAAAAGGAATTTGCCGAGATTAAATGGGAAAACGTTAGTTTAATTCAGGTTCAATCAGAGCTTACTCCATATCTCACTCCTGAAACATTTTCAGAAGAAATCTATTCTAAAAGCAACACAATAAATAAGACTTCAGGAGGCTACAACATAACCTTCTCGGGCAAATACGGACCAAATCTGTTTGATGAAATAAACAACTATGCCATTGTAGCCCAAACGATTGCCAAAGAAAATGATTTTGACATGATCCATGCACACGATTGGCTAACGTTCCCGGCAGCCGTTGCGGCAAAAAAAATTTCAGGAAAACCTCTGGTGGTGCATATTCATTCAACCGATTTTGACCGCAGCGGTGGTGCAATTAATCCGGATATCTACGCCATTGAAAAACAAGGCATGGACGAAGCTGACCATATCATTGTAGTCAGTAACAAAATTAAAGACCGGCTAACCGGGCAATACCACATTGCTTCGGAAAAAATTACAACCATTTACAATGGCATTGATCATGACACGAAAGAAACTCAGGAGACAACTCACAGACAGCAGAAAAACAAGGTGGTTACCTTTCTTGGCCGGATAACCATACAAAAAGGACCTGAATATTTTGTTAATGTTGCCCGAATGGTGATTAACCGGATGAAGAATGTGCACTTTGTTATGGCCGGAAATGGAGAATTACGAGATAAAATCATAGAGTTGAGCGTGAGATATGGCATTAGCGATAAATTTCATTTTACTGGGTTCCTGAATGGACCCGAGGTCAACGAGATGTTATCTCGAAGTGATTTGTTTATTATGCCTTCCGTATCCGAGCCTTTTGGAATTGTACCGCTGGAAGCCATGCAAGCCAATGTTCCGGTTATTATATCGCTCCAATCGGGTGTTTCCGAATTACTCAATAATGTTGTTAAAACCGATTTTTGGGATGTGCATGCCATGGCCGATGCAGTTCATGGAATTCTGAAATATAAAAAGTTATCGAAAACACTGATTACGGAAGGAAAAAACGAGGTTGGAAAATTAAACTGGAAACGACCCGCGACCCAAATCAGACAAGTTTATTTTAAAATCCATGTAAATCAAGCCTGTTGAAATGAAACGAGCATGTTCGTCAAACACAAACAAGGATGAAAATTTCACATGCGAGTTCCATCCGGCAATTAAAAAACAAATTATTTACGGATGAAAAATATATGTCTTTATTTTCAGATTCATCACCCATTTAACCTGCAGACTTTTAGATTCTTTGATATAGGTGAGTCGAAGTCCTATTACAACTATGGGCTAATCGAAAAAGAAATTCAAGCGGCTGCAGAAAACTATTATATTCCAACAAACGACTATTTGTTTAGGCTCATTAATCATTACAGGGGAAAGCTGAAACTTTCGTTCAATATTTCTGCGACTGCTTTGGAGTTGTTCTTAATTTATTCACCCAGGCTGATATCCAGTTTCCGACAACTGGCAGACACCGGACAAGTTGAATTTACAGGCAATGTAGCATCGCATTCCATTGTTTCGCTGTCAGACGAAGAACGGATCTTTTTGAAAAATATTAAACAGAGTCAGCAGCGAATCGAATATTACTTTGGACAAAAACCCACGCTGTTTGTGAATACCGACCTGTTATTTACCAATCAGATAGCTAAAAATGTTGCAAAAACTGAATATCAGGCCATTTTGACCAATGGAATCAACAGAATTTTGCAGTGGCGAAGCCCCAATTACTTGTATTCATCCGAAAGTCAATCGCAGATAAAAGTATTATTCCGTAACGAAAAGGTAAGTAATGATTTAGCAACCTTCCTGAATTTTGAAAGTCAAAGTCAGGGAGAGCTTATCGATGATTTCAATGTTATTTCTCCTGAAGAACCAATCGTAAACATCTACCTCAACTACAACGTTTTGGGTGGAATAAACAGACAAAAGAAATATCGGCTGTTTAGTGAATTTGTTTCAAGACTCATCAGGAATAAAGCTTTTTGCTTTGAATTACCCTCAGAAATAATTTCAAGCTATGGGTCTATATCTGAAATTAGCACTGATGAACCCATTTGCTGGGTAGAAAGGTTTCATTCCTCCTATTATCCTGGAAATGAATTACAGAAAGAAGCTATGAAGCAATTGTTTAAACTTGCAAAGAAGGTAGAAAGTGCAAAAAATAATAGCATCAAAATTGATTGGCAATACCTGCAAACATCTGATCATTTTCATTTGATGGATCACAATCATCCTGATTATCAACACGAAAAACAAGGGAGTAGCATATACAAATCTAAATACGATGCCTATATCAATTTCATGAATATTCTCTCTGATTTTAAAGCCCGACTTAAGAGAGATGCGAAAGGCAGCAAAAAGAAAGCTTTAACGCCTAATCTATCAACAAAAAGCCACTCGATTACTGAATTTAAGTAAGCAAAAAATTATCTTTTCTTTGCATAAGTTAAGAAGATAGCTATTTTTGCAACCACAATAGTTCGGGGTGTAGCGCAGCCTGGTAGCGTATCCGTCTGGGGGGCGGGGGGTCGCAAGTTCAAATCTTGTCACCCCGACTAAACAAAGACCATAAAACATTGATTTTGTGGTCTTTTTGTTTTTGTAAGGTTTATTTTATGCAGTTAAATTTCTTGGTGAGGATTCCGGATGATGTACAAATCCGGATGAAATAGGTTCCAGATTTAAACTGAATTTCTTTTCCCTGCGATAGCGTTATCAGATTCATGCCCTTTTCTCCAACAGTTGATTTATTGTAGTATACCAGATTCCCCAATTCATCAGAAATACGAATTTCAACGGCTTCCTGTTTTTTAAGCTCAAACTGAATGTTGATTTGATCAGAAAACGGATTTGGCCAGATTTTTATGCCGGAATTTTTTTCAATTGACGGCTTAACAGATGTGACGGCTCCGCTTGAAACAACATTGTAGGAATAGATGACAAAGCCATTCTTTTTCTGCACGGTTTCGTCTTTCGGAAGTACCGCATTGACAAAATCAACCTGCACTTTTTCAGGAGAAACAGTTACACGCAGATGTCCGGAACCTGGGAGTTTTACGCCGCCAAATGCATCATCATTTGCATCAATCCCCAAATGGTACGACGAATCGCTGGGCATCGGAATTGTCTGATAAACCATTCCATCGATATCTTCTTTTGCAAACAAGTGATCGTGTCCCTGGAAGAAAATGTTCACCTTGTTTTTCACCATGAGTTGGTGAATCGGCATTTCCCATCCCGGTCGGTTGGCTGCAAATGCACTTGTCGATCCTTTGCCTTCAGTCCCTCCCCATTCGTAAAGTGCGGCCAGATTGGCGCCACCACGCGCATCGCCCAAAACATGGTGCATAAACACAAATTTGTATTTAGCCTTGCTACTTTCGAGCGTTTGCTTTAGCCAGTCGTACTGGGCTTTCCCGATGGTCCAGTCCCATTTATCCGGTTTTGCGTTTGCTGTGTAATAGCGGTAAGCGTCCAACACCACAAAAAGCGTATCGCCCCATTGCCAGGCGTAGTAATTTTCAGGCGCCCCGATTCCGTTGCTTTCCAGAGCCGTGTTTCCTGAATAAAAACCGTCAGGAGATGGATTGGAATAGTAATATTTTCGCCAGATGGTGCCATAGGTAGCCAGATTATTGGGCGGCGTTTGCAACAGGTAATAGCCGCTTTCGCCTTCGTGGTTTCCAATGCAAAAGAACAAAGGCACCGAATGACAAACCTGTCCGAAAAATGCGCGGTTGTTCTGGTGTAGTTGCTTTACATCGCTGTTGGTGATTGTGAACGGTTCATGGTCGTTGCCAAAAGTATCGCCCATGTCGATCATGAAATCAGGCTTGTCGGCCAACTGGTTTTGCAAGGCAATATTCCACAAGGGAGCATAGCATTTTTTGTCGTACGGATGCGGATCGGCTTCGATAGTGAAGCAAAAACTGGCTCCTGGTGGACGTTGCGTTTGAAAAGTACATTCATTCCCCTGCCTGAACGAGCTTTCTGACAAAAGCCTGTATTTGATGCGATAGTAATAGCGCGTGTTGCCATTCAAACCTGAAAGAACAATAGCTTTTGGCTCATTGGCATTGAGATTGACTTCAGAAGTTGAAGCCGAAAAAACTCCGGAGCTTGTTCCATACTCCACTTTTAAAATAACCGACTGATCGAACAGTACATTGGCCGTAATTGACTGGTCGGTTGGCCGCCCCAGGATGACAGAATAGTTTTGTGCATAAGTTGTTACCCACACCAGCAATATCGCCACAAACAAAAACGAACCCTTCATATAATCCTATTATTGCTTTATGAGTTTGACTATTTGTTTTTTATCACCATTGGAAACATTCAGGAAAAAGAAACCCGGCCTTAAACCAGAGAAATCACGCTGCTCAATTTGAGTTCCTTTCCAAACCGATTGTCCGCATCCGTTAAACAGTTCAAAAACTTCGTTTCCTGAAGGATTTACCGGCACAATCCGGTTGGTAAATGGATTCGGGAATACCCGCATCGCCGGGTTTTCGTCAACGAGTCCGGTGACTCCTGTGGTGGTATATTTCTCGATAAAATCGCCCGCAGTGAGCGTCTTTCCGGTAAAAGCGGCATAGTCAACCGGATATTTGTACACCCTGAAAACCGAGTTCATGGTTTCGTCGGCGCGGGCCGCATCTTTGTCGGGAGCAACGCCCTGCATAATCGCTCCGTTTTGCTGCACCGGACAAATGTATTCCCACACAATCTCACCGGCAGTGGTCACTTCCAGAAAGCGGCCAATTGTTCCCGAACAAATAATGGTATTCCCATTGGGCAAGCGATAAGCGCCTGAAATATTCTCGGAATACATGGGTGCAGCAGTGGTTCCTTTGTAGGTCCAGGTGTAATTGGCCGGGGCTGCGGCGGTTCCGGCTACCAACGAATAATTGCCGCTGGCATCAACTGCCGGAGTGAATTCATCAACCGTGGAATAATTGCCGCGACCCAGCCCATTGTTGAAGCAGGTCATGTTTCCGGCACCCGGATAGCCCGGCTTCACCCATTCCACATCGTGCTGCTCGAAATAGCGCTGTTCTGTTTTTGTTCCGGCGCCATAACAGGCCGGATTTCCCCAGCGGTAAAGCAAATCGCCGCCTTTGTCGCGTTTCCCTCCGGCATGACTTTTGGCTTCTGCCGTGGTGGTATTGTGGTCGATGATCCAAACTTCGCTGTTGCCGCGAACACTCACCGCGATCTGGTCGAATTCTGGGTTGTAATCAATCGAATTCATGTGATTCCAAAATGAGGGCAGATTACGTCCATCGCCATCGCAGTCAATCAGTTCTGGATGGAGTTTTGGGTTGCCATAGTTCGCTTTCGATGAACTGAAATCCTGAATCAAATGATCCCAGGTGTGCCATTCCCAAACTACGGTTCCACCCTTGGGATAGGTTGGCTTTATTTCCACGATGTAATCGGGCAGCATCATGCCTTTGGATGCAATGTCGGGCTGTAATTTGGACGGATCGAAACCGGCAGCGAGGCATTCGTCGTAGGTTTTCTTTTCAATCACCAGCATCAGGATGTTTCCATTAGGCAAGCGCCGGATATCGTGGTGCTGCATATACGTTTCTGTTGAGAAATCCAGTTCCCAAACCAGGTTGTCGTCCCAGTCGTATTCTTCCACACGGCCACCTTCGCCGCCGCCACTGCTGAGCTTGCCTTTGGTCATGCACGAGCGCAGCAAATGCCCGTTTTCGAGCAGGTAAACCGATTGCCCCGGAGGAAATTTGCTGGCTATCCATTGATGAAGCAGCCGACCTTCGTTGTTAATCAGGTAAGTCGAAGTGTATTGTTTGGGCGCAAACAGCGTGTAGCCATTGTACACCTTCTCCTTGTTGTTCAGGAATAAGCCAACGGTTTTGGTTTGGGACTGCCCTAACCAAACGATAGCCAGCAGCGCAATGGTTACGAGGTATTTCTTTTTGATCATGAGTAGGTTCCTCCTCTAATTTTATCTGGTATAAATCATTTTCTTACTAATCACCTGATCGTTAGCCTTGAGTACATAAAAGTAAATTCCGCTGCCCAATTGTCGCCCATTCCCATCGGTTCCGTTCCAGGTAAGCGAATGGTTGCCTGAAGGATACGATTGGTTGGCCATCACTTTTACCTGTTTGCCTGACAAATCAAAAATGGTCAGGTTCACTTTTTTGGCCGATTCGAGCTGAAAACCGATTGTTGTTGAACTCGAAAAAGGGTTTGGATAGTTTTGCTGCAAAACGTCTGCTGAGCTTAGTTTTGACGGTGTAGAAACTGCCGTGACCACATCGCTTTTGGTGTAATAGTCTGGATCAAAACCGGTTAGTGTCTTGCCGGGAGTCAAATCCCTGCCATACAGTGCCGGATGACTTTTCGAATAGCGGTACGCCCTGAAAGCTGCGTTGAATGTGGGGTAATTATCGGTCTTTATCTTCTTAATTCCAGAACGGGTTACCGGATTAATGTATTCCCAAACAATGGACGTGTCTGCCGGACAAATCTCGAAGAAATGGCCGTCGTTCATGGCACAAACGAATGTATTTCCGTTGGGAAGGCGCTGCGCTCCCGAACCAATGGTACTGAAAAATGAAGTGTTGTTCTTACTCGAATATCGCCAAACCACCTGTTTCGAGAGGTTTTTCTTTTCTTTCATCAGGTTGTTGTTTGGCGAGTTCACCACGTTGTACCCGGCCAGTGGAGGGTTGACGTATTTGCCTGTATTTACTCCGGCAGAATTCAGGAATGGGCTGATTTCAAAGATATATGACTGCGGAGTGGTCTCAAACAAATTCTGCCCATTGTTAAAAATCAGGAAGTTTCCTTCGCCGGGCAGTCCGGGTTTGATCCACTGAATATTGTGCGCACCGCCAATTTGCTTATGGCCCGAAGTTGATTTCTCCCAGTTGTCCAGAATCGATGGCGGATCACCCTGAGCATACTTGGCCGGATCGCCAAAGCGGTATAAAAAATCGCCCTTCGACGATGCCGCCAAAGCGATTGAACCTGCTGCATCGCCTTTCAGGAATGTATTTCCATGATCGATCACATAAAATTCGCCGTGTACCGAATTGATGACAATCTGATCGAGCGTTTCGTTATAATCCAGCGAATTGCAATGCAGCCAGTCGCTTTTTACCGGATTTCCCCGGATGTTCAGGTCAATCTTTCCGGGATTGTCCTTGATAACCCCGTAAGTCGATTTTGAAGCATCAACGGCCTGTACAATATGGTTGAAAAAGCACCATTCCCAGATGATATTACCTTTCATGTCCACCTCGACAATCGCGTCCATCTGCGCACCGTTGTAATTGTTAGCCGTATTGCAACCGGCATCCAGACACTGTTGGGCAGTCAGGTCTTTATTGGCAATGTAGATGAATGTTGAATCTCCAAGTTTCGGGTTATAAATTTTGGCAAAATCGTGGTGCGGATGGTAGGTCGAGCGGGTTTCCTTGTATTGCCAAACAATATTTCCATTCCAGTCGAGTTCTTTCCACCAGTTCGACTCACTCGGATTGCCACCAGCAGCATCAAGAAGGGTTCCGCCCTCGGTAAAACGTGGGTTGGTGCCGATGTTCCAGCTATGCACCACATGCCCCTCCATGTCGATCAGGTAGGTCTTTCCACCCGAACCAAACAAGGTATAGCCGTCGTATGCTTTTGTTTTGTCCCAGTATCGGGTTTCGGTCGAAATCATGAAATTTTCCTGGGCAAAAACGACGCAGGAAAAACAAAAGAAAATGGATAAGATTAAAGTGTGCTTCATGATCGTAAGTTTTATCGGATTAGTGCCAGCTTTAATGAATTGACCTGATTTTCGATTCGGATGACTCCATAGTAAATTCCTGACGAATACATTTCTGCATTCCACAGAATCGTATGGGTGCCTGCATCAAAAGTTTTATCGGCCAGCGTGGTGAGAAGAACTCCTTCGGAGTTAAAAATTTGCAGCGATACCCGGACTGTTTTATCCAGCGTAAACTGAATCGAGGTGTTTCCGGAGAAAGGATTGGGATAATTGTGAATAGCCTGAACTTCGTTCATTTTTTTCAAATCGGCAACTGCAGTTATTTCTCCCGAATTGCGAACCACCCTGAATCCCAGATGATAATACGGATGATTGGGATCTTGCGGCCCTCGGTAATACGACGGATTGCGGTTCGAAACCCTCGAATGCCCGTCGCTGATGCCATTTACCTGTAAACCGTTGTACCAGTTTCCACCCCGCATTCCACGGTATGCTTTCCCGTCGGGCATCACGAAGCCCGAATCGGGGCCTTTCGGGTTGTCGTACGGACTTGTGCTGTAATAATTTTGTCCATACCAGTCGTTTACAAATTCCCACACATTGCCCTGCATGTCGTAGAGTCCGTAGCCATTTGCTCCATTGTTGGTCTGGTAGCTGGCGGCAGCTCCCAGCCAATTGTATTCAGTTTTCTGGTGAAGTTTTCCGTCGTAAAAAGCAACCGGCGTTGTAAACGGGTATGCTTTTTCGCTGGCACCTTCGTACGGGTCGCCGGAGTTGGGCAGATTCGCTGCTTTCTGATCGAGTGTGTTTCCGGTTGGATAATTTATGTACGGATTCAATAGTCCGCCTCGTCCGGCAAATTCCCATTCAGCTTCGGTTGGAAGGCGGTAACCATTTTTCGTGAAATCGCAGGTCCAGGTTTTCAGGTCATAACATTCCTGAAGCCCGTTTTGCTGGCTTAGCCAATTGCTGTATGCTGCCGCACCACCCCACATCACACCTGTCATGGGATGATTGCCGCGAAAATCGGCCATCGAAAATACCTTCCCGTTAAAGGAAATGCTGTAATACGAGGCAAATTGATTGGTATAACAAATCAGGTCGGTTGTTCCGGTGAGATAAACAGCATTGCTTTTCACTTCGATGGCACCCTTCAAAAATGAGGCATTCAGGAAGGCTAGAAACTGCTCGTTGGTTGTTTCGGTTTTGGCGCAGTAAAACGCATTGACTTTCACTTTATGGATAGGCAGTTCGTCGCTTGGGTGGCTCGGATCGACAAAACCGAAATGATCGCCCATTTCAAATTCGCCGCCAGGAACGAGCGATTCGGCGATATTTAAGTTCGAATTATCGGCACCACCGCGAACCAGTATCACATTTTCTTTCAGGGTTTTGTCGTTTTGCGACACGATGCCGTAATCCACATTCAAGTCCCAAGCTTTTGCCTGAGTCTGATATAAAGTGGTCGATGACCAGTAATTTCCTGAAACAACATTCGGAAAATAAGTTTTATTAAAAGATGGCTTTACGGCGGAAACATCGTTCAGCGATTGCAATTCCTTGATATTGGGTAAGCGCCAGTCGGTTTTCCCGGCCAAAGAAACCGTTTTGGCAAAGGTCAGCGCCTCTTCCCAACTCATTGTGGCCGTTGGTTGAATCTTTTGCCATGTCAATCCGGTGAAATTGTCAGTAATCGCTCCGTTTCCATTGTCGGTAAAATGATTTACTGAAAAGCTTGCTGTCAAAGCATTTCGCACGGCTCTCACATGAATCAGCTTTGTTCCGCCAGCGCTTTTCGATTCGCTTTTCGGGTGCGCACCCACTCCGCCACCGGCATTCACCACCCCGGCTTTGGTGGCATCGTCGGCCCGCACTTCGCTGGTCCACCAGTATTCGGCCAGTGTTTTCGTGAAGTAAACGGTATTCAGTGCCGGATTGATCTGGTCGAAGTAATTGATGCTGAATAACTCCTGCGCAGTGGGCAAACGCCAGTCGGTAAAACCACCCAGGTTCAGGCTTTTGCAGTATGTTGGAGCTGCTTCAAATGTCATTTCGCCGCCATCAGTTTTTTGCCACATCAGGCCGGTATTGTTGTCAGTAATGGTTCCGTCGCCATTGTCGGTAAACGAAAGCGGGTTAAAAGCAAAGTCAGCATCCTCGCCCAAAGTTGCCGTGTAGCTGGTACTTTGGCCGGTATCAGTCAATTTAAAAGGCAACCGCTTCTGCGCCGAAACCCAACCCGAAAACATCAGGATAAATCCTGAAAGCAAAAGACATTCTGTTTTCCTCATTTTGTGGGCGAATAAATGATTTTCAAACTTTTGGAATCGTTACCGGCCCGAAACCTGCCATAATAAATTCCGGGGAAAAGAGAGCAGGATGCAGCATTCAGGTTAACCGAATAGGTTCCGGCGTCCTGTGTTTGGTTCACCAACAGAGCAACTTCACGGCCACACATATCGAAGACTTTTAATTCGACCGGCGCGCGTTCCGGAATAGCATATTGAATGGTCGTTTCCTGAGAAAACGGATTTGGAAAATTCTGCGCCAGTTGGACTGAACCCGGTTTTTCAAGATCGGGCACAAGTCCGGTTGTTATCGATTTCAGGGTATATGAATAAGCAACTTCACCGTTTTTTCGGGTGGCGTTTTCTTCTGAAGGTAAGTACGTTCGAATGTAATCAATCTGCACATTTTCGGGAGAAACCGACACTTTCAGATAGCCGCGCCCGGGTAGAAAAACACCATTCACATAGCCGTATTCCGAAGCCTGAAGGTTAGTGATGTTTTTGTTGGATGGCTGCGGAACTTCCTGATAAATGATCCCGTCTTTTTCCTGCTTCCCGAAGAAGTGATCGTGACCGTGGAAAAAGGCAGTCACCTTGTTTTCCTTCATCAGGGTATGGATCGGTTTTTCCCAGGTAGGCCGAAAGGTATTCCAACCATAGGAACCATCGGGATTGTTTCCGCCCCACTCAAATAAATCGGCAAACTCGGTGCCGCCGCGGGCATCGCTGGTATTTCCGCCAACCAGATTATGGCAAAAAACAAACTTGTATTTGGCCTTGCTCTCTGAAAGTGTTTTCTTAAACCAGGCATATTGCTCAGCTCCCAAAGTCCAGTTCCAGTCTGGCTTTTTCGGGGTGTACCAGTACGGATCGAGTACCACGAAAAGAGCATCGCCCCAGGTAAACGCGTAGTAATTTTCCCGAAGTCCGACGAAAGGCTCTTCTTTTGTATTGCCCGTGTAAAAAGAATTTGGAAATGGATTTGGGTAATACAATTTGCGGGTGTTACTGGCCATCACGGCTAAATTATTTGCTGTACCATCGAGGCCCCAACCGAGTTCGCCTTCGTGGTTGCCAATTACCAGGTACAATGGTGCAGAATGACAAACACTGCCAAAATAAGGACGGAACAACACGTGGCGACTGGTAATTATTGCCTGTGTTTTCTCTGTTTGTTTCTCAGACATGAACGTATCGCCCAGATCGAATAGAAAATCTGGCTTTTGGCCAAGTATATTTTGTAAGGTCAGCAAATAGGCTTCGGGCAGCGAATTGGTATCGAGGTGTGGATCGGCTTCAATGGCAAAGGTAAAGCTGCTATTTGCGGGCCGTGGCGTGTGGAAGGTATGCTCCGGCCCGGATGAGAATGTTGTTGTAGAGCCACTAGCCCGGTACCTGATTCGGTAGAAATAAGCTGTATTGGCTGCCAATCCGGTAAGATCAACTTCCGACGGAACATCTTTTACCAAGCTGACTTTTGCCGAACTCTGCGGATAATTTCCGGTGGTTGTGCCCCACTCCCAATAGGCTTCCACATCCTGATCGAATAAAACACTTACGGTTACTGATGAGGGGGTCGGACGCCCAAGTATTTCAGTAAAAACCTGTGAAACAGCCACAAACATTGAAGCCGAAACCAAAAATATAGTCAATAGAATAGCCTTCATACTTTAAAAAGTATTAGTTACTGTGATTTTATATTGAAATGAGAATGCCTTTTACTCGCGCCGTCTACCCTGCCCTCCGGACTCTTTTAACTTATTGAGCAAAAACTTGTTAAAATCTTCATCGAGCTGATACAGCCGATATACTTTTTCCGCAGGAATGACTTCCAGGTATTTTTTCAGGTAATCTTTCATCAAATTCACCTGATCGGCCTTATTTTCAATCATGAAATTGATGGCATTGATATAATCTTCGTCTGAAGTGGGCGCTTTATCGTCGAATTGCTTGTTACGCTGTTTGGTTTTGCGCGCTATTTGCTCACGTTGCTCATAAAATTCGCGAAAAATGGGCCAGAATTTCTCTGATTCACTGGAGGTGAGATTTAACCTTGGCGCAATGTACTCGATCCGCTTTTCGGTAATTTCCCGATAGGTTAGCCGTTGTGCCTGTACCGTTACCAACGACAAAAGAAACAATACCGTGAAACCTACATATTGCAAAGTCTTCATGTTTTAAAATTTAAATCATTTCAGTAAATCGCTTGAAGCATTTTCCAGAATAAAGTCGTTGATGTCGTCGTCCGAAACTTGCGAATAAACAGCATCAACGGTGTACAGATCTTTCTTTTCAGACGAGTCGGCATCGGGTTTATTCAGGTTTATGCTAACACGGCCAAGCAGGAATGAAAGCACCACAATAGCTGCGTATTTCATGATTGTTAGAACCACAGATTTGCTCTTTTTAGCGATGGGTTCCTTGCTTATTTTATCCAGCATTTCCGGTGCAAACGATTCAAAAAAATCGTCTGGGACCTGATAGGGATGTTTTATTTTTTGCGGTGTCATATCTCGTTTTTTATTTGTTTTTCTATCTGATTTTTTGCATTGTGGTACAGTACTTTAACGGATCCGACTGTTGATTCAACAACCTCTGCAATATCGGCATAGTCCATTTCGTCGAAGTAGCGCATATTAAATACCAATCGCTGCATTTCAGTTAATTCCAGAATAGCTTTTTGCAGAAGCATTTGGATTTCTTCGCCCGAAATAAAATCTGAGTTTTCCAATTCAATTTCGAGCATATCGCGAATGCTTATCTGGTGATCAAGATCCCTTTGTTTTCGTTCCAGAAACCGAAGCGACTCATTTCCAGCAATTCGATAAAGCCAGGTAAACAACTTTGAGTCGCCTTTAAACTGACCGATGTTTCGCCATACCCTGAGAAAAACTTCCTGAAGAACGTCTTTACTGTCGTCGTGACTAATTACCAGCTTCCGAATATGCCAGTACAATGGTTCCTGATAAGCTTTTATCAAGATATCCATTCCTTCCGCTTTTCTTTTTTCCTTGCGAAAGAGAGCCAACAGAAATTCGTCGTTTGGTCTTTTTTCCATATTTCAAACGTATGACCCTGAAACATGCAGAAAGTTAATGGAAAGTTTTAAAAGAAAGTAATCTTTTCCTTCTACCGCTCTGTTGTACCAATATTTATATCACATTTCAGATCCAAATTAGCGCTTAACAGGCTAATACAGAATACATCAACCATTAACAACAATCAATAAATGGCTCTACTGACGAGGAAAGCCCCCAAAGAAGGAACGTAAATAAGTTCCTTCTTTGGGGGCTTTCCAATTTGTATTTTCCTGAACTACCTTAGTAAAGCTGTTGCACACCAAAGTAAAGGTGCTTGTCCGTGCAGGTCGCCCACAATGCGTTTGCGTTGCATGTAATGGTTTCGATCGTTTTTAATATTGGTTCCTTCGCAAACTTCGGTCAACTCATCATTCGCATTGATATAAGTTATCAATGCCAGCCAACCTTTGCGAGCCGCAGTTCCGTATGTTTTGGCGTCGAGCCAGCCATTTTTAACTCCGGTAATCATGGCATAGGTAAACATGGCTGTTCCAGAAGTTTCTTTCCAGGCTTCCTGATCATCAATAATCTGCCGCCACATCCCATCTTTATCCTGATATTTCAGCAAAGCGGCCATCATTTTGTAATAACCTTCCATGATGCGTGCATGGTTGGGATTATCTTTCGGTAAAATGCGCAAAATCTCAGCCATACCAACAGCCATCCAGCCATTACCCCTGCCCCAGCTGTAATGTGCTTCGGGTGAATGATAAAACAAACCATTCTCCAGTTGAATTTTATCAAGATAAAGCACCATTTCCTTAGCTGCGCGATCAATATATTTACGGTCACCAGTAGCACGATAAGCCTGTGCCTGCACAGCTGTAATCATAAACATATCATCAATCCAGATGCGGGTTTGCCACGAATAACCCTGATCGGCCCAGGCTTTTTCTTCAGCCTTGGCATTTTCGGGCAAAGTCCATTGCGTATCGGCATATTTCAGACCCAAATCCAGGTATTTTTGCTGTTTTTTCTGAAGGTAAAGTTCCAGTGGCACCGATCCAAAAACGTTATTGTCCACATGGTTTGGTTTGGGCTGAAGATTAGCTTCCTTGTCGAAAAGCGGCGTAAAACGGGCTTCAAATCGGCCGAACAACTGATCGTTTTTGGTTACTTCGGCAAACCACATTCCACCCAGCCAGGTACAAACATCGGGATAAGTAATTTGCGTTGGAGGAGTTTCAGGGCGTGTATTTCCGTAGCGGGAGTGCGCTGTATTCAGAAATTTATTGGCAATTCGGGTACCAATTTCAAGCGGCGATTTCCCCTCTGGCCAGTGTTTCAGATCGTAGTCTTTGGTTTTTGCATTCAGGCCAACAACAGCCAGTAGCAACAAGCTAAGTACAAGTATTTTTTTCATCGTTTATAGGTTTTAGTCGCCTAAAGATAAGCTTTTCAGAAACATTCAAAACATAAAAGCCCCGGACGATTTCAGAAAATGAGATTTGAACAGGTTAGTAACATGAGTTCTCATTGTCTATTCTGAAATATTGTAATTACTTTGGCAAAACCTAACCAAATTGAACCCTGATGAAAATGAAGAAGCTTTTATTACTGATGACCCTAAGCTGGGCTTTCCTCTCGGGCAATTGCCAGACTGAACCCGCAAAAAAAGAACATCTCAAATGGTGGAAGGATTCCCGCTTTGGAATGTTTATTCATTGGGGACCTGTGTCCCGTTTTGGTGGCGAGATCAGCTGGTCGAGAAACGACTACGGAAAAGCACGGTACGACTCACTTTACAAAGGATTTAACCCAGAGAAATTTAATCCGGAAGAATGGGTCGCACTGGCTCAAAAGTCGGGAATGAAATACATGGTTTTCACAGCCAAGCACCACGATGGCTTTTGCATGTGGAATACCAAAACCACCAGTTACAACATCATGAAAACACTCTTTGGCCGCGATGTATGCAAAGAATTGGCCGAAGCAGCTCACCGCGCCAACATGCCCGTTTGCTGGTATTTTTCGCCCGCCGACTGGAAAGACCCGGATTGCCGCAACCCGAAAACTAACGATATTTTTGAAAAACGGGTTTTGGAACAACTCCGCGAACTGTTAACAAATTACGGCAAAATAAGCCTTTTGTGGATCGATTATGAAGGCTCTCCGTGTCCATGCAACCCGAAAGATATTTACGAACTTGCCCGAAAACTTCAGCCCGAAATAATCATCAATAACCGGCTGGAAGCTTTTCATCCCGACGAATCGCATGCCAGACTCGGCCAATATGCCGATTACGCCACCCCTGAGGGATTTGTTGCCGGATATGGAGCCATTCCGTGGGAAACCTGTACCAACCTCGGCCATCAGTGGGCGTGGAAACCCGGCGATACTCCCCGGCCAATCGACGAAGCTGCCACCACACTTTTGCGCTGTATTGGCGGAAACGGAAATTTGTTGCTCAATGTGGGTCCCGACAGCCTGGGAAGAATTCCAGCTGATTTTCAGGAACGATTAATTGAATTGGGAAACTGGATAAAACCAAGAGAACAATCGATATATAAAACCAACGGCGGACCTTACACTCCAACAACTGATTACACCTGCACCTTCAATCAAAACACGCTTTACCTGGAAATTATGAAAATGCAGGGCGACACACTCACACTACCGCCTCTGCCCGCTGAAATCAGGAAAGCAACATTGATTGATGGTTCAAAAATCTCGTTTCAACAAAGTGATAAATCGCTGAAACTGATTATTCCACAAACTAAACGTGAGAAAATTGCAACTTTGGTGACTATTGAAACCAAGAAACAGCTTGACCAGATTAGCTTAATCCGACCCTTTTCAACCACCGGATCGCTTGCCTACAATGAAAAAGCAAGTGCATCAAGTTCGGTTGGCCAATTTCTTCACGATGCAACTGCTGCCTTCGATGATAACCCAAATACTTACTGGAAACCCGGAAGAAACGAGAATGTGAATTTTAACTCCTATTACGGGAAATGGCTGGATTGCTGGGGCGAGGAAATCAAATCGCTGTATTGCAACAATGGATGGCTCGAAATTGATCTGGGAAAAGCACAAAAAGTCAGTCGCATTTATGCCAGCGAATATGTGTCACAAAACTCAAAAATTAAAGCTTTTGAAATTCAGGCCGAGCAAAACGGAAAATGGGTAACAATTGCATCAGGAACAAACATGGGCGAATGGAATCAATCGATAACGCCCGTAATTTCTGCCAAATTCAGGCTCGTGCTTAAAGAACGAAACGGATTTTCAGGGATCAGGGAGTTTCAACTTTTCGAGTGAATCTACTGAAAATAAAAAGCATGGATAAAAGTCAAACTCATTGTTAGAAACTTTTGTCCATGCTTTACTGCAAGTCAGCTCAAACTATGATGGCTGAGGTACTTTTTTAATCCATTTGTGAGTTGCCTCAACAATGATTAACACCACACAAACCAGAATGATTCCGGTCAGAAAAGTATTGATTGTCCCCTGAATGCGGGTTTTCTCGTCCAACATCTGCGGAATATAAATGTTGAGCATATTCATCACACCTCCGGTAACCGTGGTGATTCCAACAAAAGTCATCGGGGCAACAGTTATCCAGATATATTTACGCTTCCCGTTGTTAATCAGGAACGAAGTGCCTATCGCCAAAGCCAGCGTTGCCAAAAGCTGGTTGGCTACGCCAAACATCGGCCAGATGGTCGAAACACTTCCGGTATAAATGAAATATCCCCACGAGAAAACAATCAGGAAACTTGAAATTAAAGTCCCCGGAATCCAGTTTGTTTTAGCGAATGGCGCATAAACTTTACCCATGGCTTCCTGCAAAATGAACCGCGCAATACGGGTTCCGGCATCAACCGTAGTCAGGATAAACAGCGCTTCGAACATAATGGCAAAATGGTACCAGTACGACATCAGGCTGGCCAAACCCGGAATGGCCGAAAATATCTGGGCCATACCAACAGCCAGCGAAACAGCTCCGCCCGGACGTCCGGCAATTGTCTCTCCCACCTCACGCGAAAGCTCGAGCAGATTGGTTTGGGTAAAGCCCATCGCCTGTAACTGCGGAAGTATTTGCTGAAATTTTTCAGGAGATACATTGATCTGGAAATAATCGAGCGGGAAAAGGCTTGTGGCAGCAATCAAAGCCAGAATACTCACCATCGATTCGGCTAACATGGAGCCAACGGCAATTGGTTTGATGTGCGATTCTTTCATGATCATTTTGGGCGTCGTTCCCGAGCTCACCAGTGCATGGAAACCCGATATAGCGCCACAGGCAATGGTTATGAACAAATACGGGAATAGTGTTCCGGGAATGATTGGCCCACCACCATGAATGAATGGCATAAAATTAGGCATATGAATGGTTGGCGCAACAGCTACCACGCCAATGGCAAGCATCCCAATAACTCCAAGTTTCATGATCGAGCTCAGGTAATCGCGGGGCGAAAGCAACAGCCAAACCGGCAAAACCGACGCAAAAAAGCCGTAAGCAGCCAGTAAAATCGTTAGTGTTTTTCGGTCGAAAGTGAAATAAGGCTCAAGTACCGAACCCGGAACATGTTTGCCGTAAATTACAGCCAGCGAAAGCAGAATCACTCCGATTACCGTACCCTCAACTGTTTTGCCTTTGCGGAATTTGAACATCCACAAACCCATAAAAATGGCAATCGGTATGGTAGCTGCTATCGTGAAGGTTCCCCACGAACTTTCGGCCAGGGCATTAACCACCACTACGCCAAGGCCAGCCAGTGCAATAATCAGGATAATCAAAACAGCTATCGAAGTAATAATTCCGCTAAATGAACTAATTTCAGCTTTGGCGATTTCTGCCAGCGATTTTCCATCGTGCCTCACCGATGCGGTTAAAATGACTACATCGTGCACAGCACCAGCCATAACGGCACCAACCAGCATCCAGATAAAACCCGGCATAAACCCAAACTGAGCTGCCAACACTGGTCCAACCAGCGGTCCGGCACCGGCAATAGCCGCAAAATGATGACCAAATACAACCCACTTGGTCATGGGATAATAATTGTGTTTATCGAATAAGCGAATAGATGGTGCTTCAATACCGTCGTTCAGCATCAAAACTTTTGCACAGATAAAGCTGTAATAAAAACGGTAGGCCAAAGCTAAAACAGCCAGAGCGCCAATAACAAAGGGCATTGCATTCATAATGCTGTTGAGTTTAGATTTTATTGTTCGTTAGTCGTTCCAAGGTAAAATTTTATTTGCTCTTTAAATTCCTGAATTTCCAATTTTTGAATTCCACGCATGAATTTATTTTGCAGCCGTTCGTCAAACAATTGAAAACGCTCGCTCACCAAAGGGAAGAAAGCCACCGCAAGTTCCCTTTCAGCAATAATCCGGTCGATAAAAATGCTTTTGCTATACCCATCGAGTCCCGAAACAACCGAAACAAGCTCTTCTTGCTGTTTGCGATTAAGTTTAGCTAAAGGAAGTTTGCTGATGATATAAGCACTTACCACCGGGCTACTTTTGGGCATAACAATCAACAGCCGATCGAATTGTTGCTTAAAGTCGTTAACTGAAAACTGCTTCAGAGCAAAGATTTGTGTTTCAAAATTTCCTGAATCAATCAGGCTGAAAACGATTTCGCCGAAATAATTCCGTAAAGTAAATGCGCGAATACTGTCTCTCACCGCGTCATTGGCCACGTGCCACAGGGCATACGACGAATACACGGCTCCATCAACAACGGACTTTTTCACGGTAGCCGGAGTTGCCCCCGTAACGGCATCAACCGTTGCCGATTTTACTACTACACTTTTATCAACCAGCTCGTTTTTCGACAAAACCCGTAACATGCTGTTCCGGTCTTTCAGTATCTGGTCGAGCTTTTGGTAATCGGCATCAGTAAAGCGTTTGTGATCGAATTTAGTAAGTGGCTTCCCCGGAAGGGTATCAAATCCGGCAAAGTTTCCTGCCAAATCCCAGTTCATTTTCAAATACACGTTGGCGCATAACTTATCGTCGCAAACAGCCATATTCAGCTTGGCTTCGTAGCCAACCGGAACATTATTTTTCAGGCATACATTAATGGAATTGGCTACAGCAAATTCGTCAGTTTTATACACGAACGCTTTCCGACAGGTAACCTGACCGTCGGGCTGGTTTGTGGCCGCAAATAAAAACAGCAGCAAACAAAACATGAGAAATATGCAGTAGTCAAAAATCCGTATCATTATTTCTGCGATTCGATCAAATTGAGGTATTCTTTCAAATGCGACTGGTAAACTTCGCGCGGAGTAACATTATATTTTTTGCAAACCGAAGCTGCAATCCCCACGGCAGCGCCCATTTGACCAGTTGTGCGCATTACGCGCGGACCGCCCAGTCCAACGTGCGAACAACTGAAATTGCGCCCGGCCATAAACAGGTTGCTGATGTTTTTGGAGTACAGACTACGATAAGGAATGTTGTACTGCTCAGTTTTGTAAAACATGGCTTCCGACAAAAAGTTAGGTTTAGCCTGATCGACCAGATTAACCTGGTAATGTACGTCCACTTCGCGTTTTTCGAACACCACAGCATCTTCAAACTGTTTGCTGGTACGCTCGTCGTTGAAAGTATAAATATAATCGCCAACCAACCGGCGCGATTCACGTTTCCCCAACAGGTACGAAACCCATTTCAACTGAAGACTGTCGGCCTTTTGCTGTTGTTTCGAGTTGTCGAATGTTCGCACTTTGGCCTGATCTGTATTCGGCTGTTGTTTGTTCGGATTTTTATAGTTGTAAAACGATCCGTAAATCGCTCGAAACATGTGATCGCGAATGTACTCGGCGTCATCAATCTGGTTCAAATCGTTATGCGAAAATTCCCATTGCCATTCACCGTTTTTCTCGGCGTAGGTTTTGGCAACCTCCATCGCCCACGGAACTTCAGGGAAAGTAACCGGTTCCCCGGCATTTTCCGATCCCCACAAAACCGACGAACCCATCACAAAATTATCGGCAGTTTCGGGACTCCACAGCACTCCACGCTCATCCCAGTTTTCGTTGTACTTCGACGAAGCTTCACGCCCATAATTGTATTCAGCACCGGCCCAATAGCCAATCCAGCCATCACCGGTACAATCAACAAACAATGGTGCTTCGAAACGCACAAATTCGCCGCTTGATGTTTGACGGGCATCAACCGAACTGATTTTTCCGGCAACGGCATTGGCGCCAAAAGCCCTGAAATTCAGGAATAAATCGATGTTTTTGTAGTTGGCAACATTTGTCATGCGTTTTTGGTCTTCTTTAACCGATTCGGCCGATCCATTCGGATAATGCTCGGTGTCAATCATTTTCAGGATACGCTCGAATTTTCCGTAGATGCCCAAAGTATGAACACGTATTTCGCTGCTGGCGTTTCCACCCAATACCGGGCGATCATGCACCAGCGCCACTTTCAGTCCCTGCTCGGCTGCCGAAATAGCAGCTGCACAACCGGCAATTCCGCCGCCTACAACAACCAAATCGTATTTCACTACTTTGTTTGGTGCTTCATTTGCAAGGAAACCAATACGCCATTTCTTCAGCGCTTCCTTTTCAACCGGCGGTTTTTCATTCTCGTTTGTGGTCAGGTAAATGGCATCGCAGCGGCCCTCAAAGCCAGTCATATCCTGCAGTGTCAATTTGTGTTGACCTTTGGCCAATTCAATCTTTCCGGCCAAATCCCAGCTCCAGCCAGACTTCCGGCCCATCTGATTTTCCAATCGTTTCCCGTCGACAGCCACATAAAAACGCCCCGGAGCTTCCCAGTTTCCGGGAGCCCAGTTTTTAGTGCGAACCCAAACGTAATACGCCCCGGCCTTTTTTATTGAAACGGAAGTCTCGGCATCTTTTACGGGTTTTCCCATCCCGTGCGCCAGCAGGTAAGGCGATCCCATTTGCTCAACAAACTGAGGATCGACCACCCAGCCGCCTTTGTTGGCAAAGCTCTCGGCCTCGATAAAAACCGGGTTGCCCTGAGCAAAAATATATCCTGAAATGAGCATCAGGAAAGCAAATAAAATACTCTTCATGGTTTATTGTTTTAGGTTATTATTTTCTTCATTTCCGAGGTAGCCATGCCTGACTAAAAAATCATCGGTCATTTGCCTGATGGTATAAAAATCGGATGTCAGCGGTTTGGCATAATAGAAAATCGGATGACCTGCACCCTCCATCAAATGCAAATCACACTCTACACCATTTGTATTCATTCTTTTCTGAAACTCTTCAGCCGACTTTACCGGAACTAACGGATCTTTTGTTCCGAGCACAAACAAGGCGGGTGGTGAAGTTCTGTCAACATTGTGCAAAGGCGATATTTCCGTATAACGCTTTTTCATCTCTTCAGAGCCATATCCTTCAGGACCATTGTCGATTACCGGATAATACAAAACAAGCAGGTTTGGCCGCGACAAAGAGCCATTTTTTGTTGAATGGATGATTCCGGTCGCAGCAGCCAGATGTCCGCCAGCCGAAGCACCTGCAGCCACAATGCGGGAGGTATCGATATTCAGTTCTTCGGCATGTTTCCGAAGCCAGGCTATTGCATCGCGGGCATCATCCAGGCTTTCGAACGGAGAGGTATGGTGCAGGTACGAAATCCGGTATTCAGCCGTAACAGCAACCATTCCTTTCGAGGCATACCAGGCACACTCACGATAAAACTGCAAAGGTGTTCCCAATGCCCAGCCACCTCCGAAAAAATAGACAATTGCCGGCTGTTTTTCACCTTTCCCGCCTTTTTCAGGCTTGAAAATATGCAGGCTCAAATCACCCTGATCGGCCTGTTTGTATCGAATTATTTCCGGATGAAATGAGTGTACAGGTTTAGCTAAAATTTGTACTAATCCATCAAACCACTCCTCCGCCATTTTTGCAGAGCCAGCCTTGTTGGGATGAACTTTATCGGCTATAGTACATTTTTCCCAATCGAAATAATGCGCCTGATTCACCAGAACAACATTCGGGTTGTGCATATTCCCCACCATATCGGCAATGCGTTTATTTAACTCCGGAAGGTAGGAATACTTAGGTAATTTTCCACTCGGAATAACCTGCGCTACAAGGATTTTAGCGTCAGGATTAATGGTCTGTATTTTCCTGATGATCGATTCCTGCGCCCGGATAATTCCGGGAACAGGATTTTCGGTATTGAAATGGTTATGACCTGCATGAAGTAACACGATGTCAGCCGGATACTTCCGGTAAATGCTGTCGATGCATCTATCCAGAAATTCAGCATTCTTCCCGCTGAAACCGCAATGATTCAAAGTACCAATGCGGCATTTCGACGAGCGTGGCCCAATAAATTCAAATGAATAGCCAGCCGTGAACAGTTTTTCCCAAAGTGGGAATAGGTACGATTCGAAATTATCGCCCCCTTCGGTAATCGAATCACCTAATCCCATGATGGTAAAGCGTTTCGGCACATTTTCATTCGCTGTTTTATCCTGAGCCATTAACGAAGAGCTCAAAATACAACAACTGACAATCAAATATAAAATCCTGCAGATCATACCATTTTTGTACACGTTATTCGTACTTCAGCCAGACAGTTGCTTTGCAATCCTTATCAGCCACAAACCTGATCCAGCGCGATTGAAAACCTTTCGGGAAAGTGAATGCGAAAGTCTCGCCCGGTTTAACCGTCACTTCTTTGTATGCCATCCAGGGTCCATGTCCAATCGGTTCAACTTCTATTTTAAACGAAACTGCCTGTTTCGAATCGTGCGACAATTTCAGGCTCTTTTGATCGTAAAAGCCAATGAGGTAAGCATCGGAAGCAACGCCGGCCTTTACTGACGAGTTTTTCCACGGACCACCTTCGCCAACAGGCTTACCCATTTGCCATAAATCGTCGATCACGCCAGCCCAAACCGAGGCTTTTCCATCAGTTGAAGTCACCACGTGAGCATTTCCCTTGGCAGCAGTGGCGTCAATCCCTGTCATGATGAGCATTCCGCGATACGAAGCATAATCATGAATCCTGAAGTTATGCGAAGCAATTGGCCTGATTTTGGCAAAGCCGTCAGCATTTTCTGCCGGAAGTTCATAAAAAGTACCGGCACAATTCAGCAAATCGCGCTCGGTAGCTACCTCGCGACAAATGCGTAGCAAAGCTTTTCCGCTCAAATCGGCATATTTAGCATTTCCTTTCGGCAATCTCCAGCGGCGTCCCAACTCGTCCACGATCAAAACGGAAGCCTCGTCGAAGGTTACCACCTGTTGCGGAATGGCAAACTTTTCACGAATGAACGAAGCTGTTTTGGTATCGTCTTTTTTAACCAGATTCATCAGCGAATCCAATTCATAATAGCCTGATTCAGAAAATTTCTGATCGGTTTCGGTACCAGCAAGCACACCTAACTTTCTGCGGTTTTCACCCAATCCCCAAAGTAATCCAGCTTTTGCTTCAGAAGCAGAAATGGTGGCTAATCCGGTAAACATTGGGTTGGTGGTGGTTTTACGATTGTCGTTTTGTGTGTACGAGAAATGAACCGTGGCTTTGGTTTCTTTATCAGCCTTCACCCGAATCCACTCGCCAGTCTCCTTGTCCGTGAAAATCAGGTTTGCCGTTTCACCGCCTTTTACCGAAACCGTTTTCAATGTCTTCCAGTTGTTATTTCCTTTGGCATCAACTTCAAGTGTAAATGTTACCGGTTGGCTGCCTTCATTTTTAATCCAGGCCGAGCGATAATCCCATCCGGCAAAAAGGAAAGGTTCTGAAGCTACACCTGCTTTTATTTGTTCTGAAATCCAAACTGCCCCCTCAGCTGTATTTGGGCCAAGCTGATCGGGCTTTTCAAGCGAAGTGAACCATAGATTTGAATTTGACTGCCCAGGACCTTCAATAGAGCCTTTTACTTTTCGCTTATTCAGGAATTCTTTTTGTGCTGAGTCGTCGCAACCAAAAACCAGTTGATCGTTCCAGCGGGTAAAATCGCCAATAACCTTCAAATAGGCCGAGCGCGGGCGGATTCCGATAGAATTTGCTGCGGTAAATGTTGCGGGGAATCGCCAAAACATGCCATGCATGGTCATCAGGTAATCGGGTTTACCGGGAGCGCCAATGTCGCGGATGCGAGGCCACTCGGTGTTCCAGCCATGAGCACCATCATAACTGTGACTGGCTTTAGGCAGGCGATAGAAATTCCATCCTGTTTTCGGGTTGCGAACACCCACCAATACCGATTTATGATCCCAGCCTGTAGCCCAGAAAGGGTCAGTTTCAGGATTGGAATTGCCATAAATGCCACCCGGACCGGTAACTTCAACAAACTGGTTGCGGCGAACCACTTTCCAGTCTTTGCCATTCCATTCGGCCAAAACACCAGCCTCAATGTCGAAATGCTTCAAAGCAGCTTCGTTGGCCTCTCCGTTGTTCGAAAAAACCATCACTCCCTGGCCCGAATAAAGCCCTTTTCCGTGAGCGCCGGGCAAAGTTGCATTCTGCGGATTAACGCCGGTATCATTGTGGTCGATCCTGTTCCCCTTCGCATTGTTGCCATCCTTGTATAATTCTTTCGGAGTCAATGTTTTTACATCAACCTCGTAAAAACCCTCTTCCATAGTTCCATAGTAAATCTTTCCGGCCGGATCGGTCAAATGGCGGGCATTCCCGGTATGTCGGCCCTGCATAACCGAGTACGGAATGGCACGAACCTTTCCTGAGGCATCAATGGCATACGGACCAATAAAAAGCTGATTGCTTTCGCGGTGAATCATGCGGTTTGCCGGTGTTCCGCCAATACTTTCGGGACGGACTGTTTCTTTGAGATCAGGTGAAATTTCATACAGTTTATCGGACGAACCCAGCGGAAGATGCGGCCCGTAAGTAATTACCCATAACTTACCAGCCCAAGGGACAACTGCTCCGGTTCCGCATTCACCTTCGTTGTTGTAATACGCCAGATGCGGATAAATGCCGCTGAACGATGCAGGCTTGGCCGGCTGTCCTCCGGCCTGAAAACTGATCAGCAGAGACAAAATCGCTCCCTGAAAAATCTTCCTGTTTATTGAATTGAATCGAATCATAACTAAATCTCTTTTCTGAATTAAAAAGGGTGACCCCATAGCCACCCTTTTTAATCATTAATTTTTATCGGGTTTAGGTGGTTTAGTAACCTGAATTTTGTTTCAGGTTCGAATTAATCAGTATTTCTTTTGACGGAATTGGCCAAACGTACTGTTTTGCAGGATAGTTGCGAATTGCCAGACGTTTAATCAAACCGGCATTGTAAATCGGTTCGAAAATTGCTGCACCATCGTCGTCAATTTCAGGCGTTTGCGGGAAAAACCACAGGCCAGGTTTTATTACTTTAAGGCGAAGGTCGGCAACGTCGAGCATTCCATAAATATTACGGTTCAGAACTTTCTCAGCCAATTTCCAGCGAACAATATCCTCGTAACGTCGATTTTCGAAAGCAAATTCCATACGTCGTTCAATACGAAGAGATTTGCGGATTTTATCCTGATCGGTTCCCGAAACTGCAGGATACTTTGCTTTGTCGGTAACTGCCACTTTGTAGGCCCGGGCACGAACTTTATTGATGGTTGCATCCAGCATCGTCTGATCGATCTCGTTCAGTTCGATTTTGGCTTCGGCATACATCAGTAACACATCGGCATAGCGCATGATGAAAATTTCGTTTTCTGCCTTGTAATCGTCAGTCCAGTCTTCATCAATTGCTTTTTTCATCATCAACCCGTTGAATGAAGCAAAAGCGGCATTTGCACGGGTATCGTTGTTTGTAACTTTGAGACCTGTTTTAAAATTAATCACTTTCAGCGAATCAGGATGCGGCTGATACATAAAGCCTAACCATGGCGTCTGAAACTCGACAATTGAAGCGGTACAACGAGGGTCGCGATTTTTGAATGGAAGATGTGGATCGAAAAGTGGCGACTCGTCGATTGGCAAACCATCGGTACACAGGTAAGAGCAAAACAATTCCCATGAAGGGGCACAAACGCCACCCCAGCCTCCGGCCAAACGCGAAATCCAGTTTTTGGTATCAGGAATAGTCACATTCAGGACAGCTGAACGCGGAAGCCCGAAAACCAGCTCTTTTGGATTCTTTGTTTTCGACAAAAACAGTGTAGAGTAATCGGCATGTAATTCATAAGCATTCAGGTCCATACAGGCTTTTGCGGCATCGCGTGCGATGGCAAAATCTTTATAGAAAAGAGCGATACGGGCTTTCATGGCCAGTGCTGCACCTTTGGTGGCACGCAGGTTCTGGCTGCTGCTGTACGAAACCGGTAATTTGGAGGCCGCAAAATCGTAATCCTCGTAAATCGCTTTCAGAATTACTTTCTGATCGGTTTTCGACATGGTAAACGACTCTTCGAGGTTCAAAATGTTGGTGAAATAAATTACATCGCCATAATGCGAAATAAGCATGGCGTATTGTGCAGCACGAACAAATTTAGCTTCAGCAGCAAATTTGTCGATGGTTGACTGCGGAAGTTTATCTTTCGACTTTTCAAGGTTGAGCAGAATGGTGTTGGCGCGGGCAATACACTTGTAAGAGTTCGTCCACCAGGTATTCACAGTTCCGTCTTCGCCATTGAGTGTACCGTTGGTAATTGCAGTAGTCTGGTCGCGCTGGGTCCAGTCGTCGGTCCAGTCGTCGCCATCCCTTGGCCAAAATACTTCGCGGTACAAATCGTTCAGAGCCATGTTAACCTCGCTCTCGTTGGAATACCAGGTTTCACTTGAACCTTCGGACAGCGGATTTAAATTTAAGTCAGTACATGACGATAAAAAGATAAATCCGGTAAGAAACAGCAGTTGTAATATTTTATTTTTCATGATTCCGTAGTTTTTAGAATGTAACTGATAAACCAAAGACGTAAGAAGCTGTAATCGGGTAACCGCTTGATGAAACTTCAGGGTCCCAGCCTTTCGGATATTTATTGAGCGTAAACAAGTCAGATGCAGAGCCATAAACACGTACTTTCTGAAGACCAACTTTCTGAACCATATATTCAGGAATGGTGTAGCCCAAAGTGATATTCTTCATGCGGAGGTAAGCTCCGTCGAACAACCAGAAATCGGACATGGTATAGTTGCTTCCACGGTTGTTTTGCGAAAGTCTGGGGTATTTGGCGGCCAGGTTCTGAGCCTCGGTGTTGTATTTGCTCCAGCTTGTACCATCCAGTATTTTTGGTACCGAACCCCAGTTTTCCATCAATGGCTGAACCATTAAACCTTCCAAACGGGTGGTAACTTTACCAACACCCTGCAGAATCATCGAGAAATCAAAATTTTTATAATCGAGTTTTAAATTGGCACCATACATGTAGCGTGGCAGCGAGCCACCCAGTAATTTACGGTCGTATTCCGGTGATATTTTACCATCTGGAACTCCGTCGGGACCACTGATGTCTTTATATTTTACATCGCCAACCTTCATGGCTGTGTTGAGCTTGGGTGAGGCTGCCAGGTCGGCTTCCGTCTGGAACAATCCATCAGAAACATAGCCGTACCATTCGTTGAATTCGCTTCCTTCACGTTTTATCTGGTCGCCAAGGAATTCGGTTCCGCCCAAATCACCCATTATCGATTTAAAATCAGAAATATTAGCTGAAATAGTGTAGCCAACCTCACCGATTTTGTCGCTCCATCCAATTTCCGATTCCCATCCGGTGGTTTTCATTTTTCCGGTATTCTGGTCCGGATTGTCGAACCCAATGTAATCCGGAATTTCAAGAGCAAGCAACATGTCCTTTGTTGTTTTTTTGTAATAATCGCCCGTAAATCTCAGGCGGTTATCAAAGAAGTTCGCATCAACTCCAAAGTCAATTGACTCGGTTGTTTCCCAAGAAATATCCTGAATGACATATTGGGTTTGAGCGGCAGTTTGAGCAGCTGCAACATTGCTTCCCTGGAAAAATAATGCATTTCCGAATGCAATGGTAGCCTGATAAGGATAATAGGCAGGAACCCAATCGTTTCCACTTTTTCGCAATATACGTTCGTTACCAAGTGTTCCCCACGAACCGCGTAACTTCAGGAAGGACAAAGCCGGAATATTCTTCATGAAATTCTCATCAGAAATTACCCAACCTGCAGAAAATGAAGGAAATGACCCCCAGCGGTTATCTTCGTGAAAGCGTGATGAACCGTCGTAACGAATATTTCCCTGCAAGAAATACTTGTTTTTATAGTTGTACATTACGCGGCCGAAATACGAACGATAAGCGTTTTCCCAAGCATTACCGCTATTGTCGCGGAATTCAAGCGGACCGAGGTTCAGATACGGGAACGAAGTCAGTTCGTATTTATCGCGTGAGGCGCCCATGTTTTCGTTGAAAGCATAATAGTTTTCGTAACCGCCCATCAGGTTCAGGTTATGCTGACCAAAATCCTTTGTGTAATTGGCAATCAACTGCGAAGTAACGCGCGAGTAATCGTTTCTCGATTCAGTAAGTTTGGTTGTGCTTCCCCACTGCGTTGTTCCAACGTAAACAGTTGGATCGTCGGCTGAGTAATACGATACTTTCTTCTGGAAATTCTTACCCTTGTCGAATCCAAGGCTTGGAGATAATACAGCTGATAATTTAAAGCCCTTGAACGGAGTAAAGTCGAGCGACATTTTACCGCCAACCTGGTTGTAGTAATTATCAACATTACCACCATATTTCATCTGCGCATAAATATTTGCACCGGTTTTTCCTTCAGCAATACGTCCATCGGCCCAGGTGGCTGCATAAACAGGCGCAGAAATAAAAGCCACATAAATAGGATCCATACTTGGCTGAAGTGATATCGAACGTTTGAAAGAAAAATCGATACTAGCCGACAGATATTTGGTAATGTTTACGTCGTTATTGAAACGGGCGGTAATGCGTTCATAAGTGCGGCCGTCGTACAATGCATCGGTTTTGTCGTATGCCAGGGATACTTTGGTGCGTATTGCTTTTGTTCCTGCAGATAAACTTAATACATGGCTTTGACGCGGAGCACTGTTGTTTAAAATCAATCCTACCCAATCAGTATTCGGGTATTTATTGGGATTTTCGGCATTCAGTGCAGTATAATTGTCGATCATATCTTTTGGATAGAGCGGATATTCGTTTGCATTGTTGTTGTTGTCGTTCCAGCGCAGCTCGTTGGCCATTTGCATGTAGCGTTTTACATCAACAAATTCGGGTAAACCGGTTGGTTTTTCAAAACCATATTCCAGATTATAATTCAAGGAAACTTCACCAGTTTTGGCCCTCTTGGTGGTAATCAGGATAACACCCGAAGCCGCACGCGAACCGTAAATTGAAGCAGAAGCAGCATCTTTAAGCACCGACATATCCTGCACGTCGTTTGGATTAATGTCGTTCATGTTATCAACCGGCACGCCGTCGACAATAATCAGCGGATTGCTATCGCCGATGGTAGTTACCCCGCGAATACGAATATTGGCTGTTGCACCAGGGGCATTGTTGCTGCGGGTTACCATTACGCCCGATACTGCTCCCTGAAGCGCTTGCGAAAGCTGTGTGGTTTGACGATCGGCAATAGCCTCTCCTTTAACTGAACCAACAGCTCCGGTCAGGTCGCTCTTTTTTACGGTACCGTATCCAATAGCAACAACTTCTTCGATTCCAATAGTTTCATCTTCCAAAACCACATCTACTGATGATTTGCCTGCGACTGCAACTTCCTGCTTTTTCATCCCTACGAACGAAAAAACGAGGGTTCCTTCGGTTGGAACGTTGGCCAGTTCGTACTTTCCATCAATATCAGTAATGGTTCCGGTAGTGGTTCCTTTTACTACCACAGATACACCTGGTAATGATTCACCTGCCGTGCTTTTTACGACCCCTTTTACTTTTATCGCACCCTGCTGAGAACCATTTCCCTCAGCATTCAAGGCTTTTACAATGATATTTTTGCCTGCAATTTCGTAGGTCAGATTTAAGTCTGAAACCATTGCTTTAAGTATTTCATCAATGGTTTTGTTCCGGTAGTCAACACTGATGGTTCTGGTTTCATCAATCTGACTTTTGTTATAAAAAAAGTACACATCCGATTGCCTTTCAATCTCATCAAAGATCTGGGCAATAGTGGCATTCCTCATTTTCAGGTCGAATCGGGTATTCTGCGCCGATACGGTGGCGGAAACCTGAAGCACAGTCAGAAGAATCAGAAAAAAGTTAAGCTTCATAATTAACCAGATTTTTTTGAACGAGCGCACGAAGCCCTCATTCGATTGCCGAATAATTTTCATAAATTTGGTTGGTTTTTAAGTAAAAAAATGATTTTCGTTTTTTCGCATTTCTGCGTTTTTCAACAGGGACAGTTCGCAGCTGTTCCTGTTTTTTATTCCGGAAGTACAGAACCGCAGAAATAATAAGGGTAAACAGTTATTTCAGCATAGATTATCGTTTTAAAGTTTATATTTTGTTAGTTAATTCATTCATTTACAGGACCAAATCTGGAATCTGAAACTTGAAACTCTATTTCAGCCAGATATCGCGTCCGTCCATCCGGTACTTCATGTTTGTTGTCCGCTCCAGGTTTTCGAGTGCACTGAAGATATTCTGTTCATATTCAAACATTCCCCTGAAATGCAGTTGCTTCAGCGAATCGTTCTCCAGGTGGATTCTCACATCATACAAACGCTCCAATTCCGTTATAATCGTTTTTAAATCAGCATCTTTAAACACATATTTCCCATCTTTCCAAGCCGTATGCAGGTAAGTTTCCACCTTACTCATAGTCAGTTTTTGGTCTGAAGTATTGAAAACAACCTGCTCTCCCGGTTTCAGTTCAACGGGTTTAGCCGTGCTTCCATTCAGGCTGAATTCAACACTCCCCTCTTCCAGCGTAGTTTCCACATGGTTATCGTCGGAATAAGCTTTCAGGTTAAAAACCGTACCCAACACCTTCACCTGCGCATATTTGGTGGTTACAACAAATGGTTTGTGCTTGTTTTTCGCTACTTTAAAATAGGCTTCACCATCGAGCTTAACTTCGCGTATTTTTCCGCTTAAGGTAGGCTCGTATTTTAAGGTCGAACCGGCATTCAGCCAAATTTGAGTACCATCAGCCAAAACACATTTTGAAATCTGACCTTTGGGTGCAGTTACCTCGCACATAGAAGTTTCACGGCTTGAGCCTGATCCGGCGTACCAGCCAATGGCCAGCATAATGGGCAGGGCAAGTATGGCAGCCACACGGTAAATCCATTGCGACAAACTGATTGTTTTTGGCTGACTGGCCAATTGTTGAATAATCCGGTCCTTGATTTTTAGCTGATCGGACACAACATCAGCAGCCGAAAAATACGAATGGCTCTTTTCCCAAATCCGTTGATTCTCCTCAAAATGCTTTTTATTTTCCGGCGACTGAGCGATCCAGTCCATCAGCTCCTGCTTCTCGGCCAGAGTTGATTCGCCGCTGAGGTAATTACCAATAAGAATGTCGATATGATTGAGTTCCTGTTCCATTCGTCAAAGTGGGAATATTTGTTTTACGCCACTTAGACGACCTGCAACTAAAGTACCCTGTAAGGAAGTTTGTTTTTTTTCGAAAAAAATACGGATAGCAACTGTATCATCTGATAATCAGACAATTCCTTCCGTAGTTTTTTCAGCGCAATACTAATTTGCATCTCTACGGTTTTCACCGAAATATTAAGCCGGGCAGCAATTTCGGCATATTTCATTTCTTCAAACCGGCACATAATAAATATCTCACGGCACTTTTCCGGAAGTTTTTGTATGGCTTTATTAATCCGGTCGGCCAATTCTGCCTCCTCCATCCAGTCGGCCAACTGGGCCGCTTCTTCGGTCCCGAGCGTTGAAAGGTATTTCGATTCGGCTTTCCGGTGTTTCAAAATGTCGAGTGAAGCATTACGCACCGATTGAAAAAGGTAAGATTGCAGCGAAACAACCTGCAATTTGTCGCGCTTGATCCACATATCAACAAACACCTGCTGAACAACGGAGCGGGAAAGGTCGAAATCGTGAAGAAATTTATCGGTAAAAAAACACAGGCGAGAATAGTACAAATCGAAAGCCTTGTTAAAGGCTTCTTCATTGCCGTTTTTGATGTCTTCAAATGAAACCAGATCCTTCGCTTGTATCATGGCAGTAAAAATAGCAACAATTTTTCGAGCTAAGGAAAAGAGCTGGTTTAAAAACTCCGGTATATGTCATATAACAAATTACCATCTGTTACGAAAAAAGGCCCTGCTGTTTGCAGAGCCCTTTATTCAATAGAACCATAGGGCTCAGTATGTTTTTGGTAAAATCGATATTAAAACTTGTAACTCATTTTTAGCGAATCGAATACCACAGTATTTCCGACTTTTCCGACAACAAAAAGCCCTGTGCGCATAGCAACTCCCCATTGAGGAAGGAAATTTCCATCGACTGTAAATTCGTTTCCAAATTTTACCGGGAGCCAGTTTTTCTGATCGGTAGTATAAAAGAACTGGTAAAACCGCCCGTGAACGGCGTTCATTTTCAGCGAAACCTGTGCTTTCTCCGGAATTGCAATTTCGGCCAGAGTTTCGCGGGTTCCGTTTTTCAGGCAGAAAACAACCAGTTTAGAGTCGCTGGCAGTGAAAGCCAGCAGGTTTTTGACGTTACCATATATTCCAATTCCACTTGTACCGGCAGTTTGTCCGCTCAAATCAGCTTCAAACGAATAAGTTCCGGTTTTGGGATTGAGGCCGGCAAAGGTAAGTCCTTCGCGACTGGCCGAAAGATTTAACCGACCGTCTTGAATATTCATTCCCGGTTTCGGATAGTTCAAATCCCACTGCCAAAGCATCAGTTTTTTGTTGCCTGAAAAATCATCGGAATATACTGAATCGCGAACCTGCGTGGTGTTGACAAATGGCATTTCAGCCTGAACCGATGGGGTATTGCCATTTTTGAAACGCGGCCAATTGGTTGCATCGTCCCAAACCAGTTCATCCAGCATTCCCTGGCGGCCAATATATTCGAAATCTATTGCATTGTACGAATGATACATGTAGAAATAGCGGTTGTCGGGCGTGGTTACCAAAGTTCCGTGGCCTGGACATTTCCAAACATCGTTGCCTTGCAAAATCGGTTCGGGATATTGCTCCCATCCGCTTTTCAGGTCCTTCGAACGCGAGACTCGAACCCGGTAAGTGCAACGGTTGTCGCAACACCCACCAACCGAATACAGCAAATAATAATATCCATTGTGTTTCACCAGGCACTCACCTTCTTCGCCATCGCCTTTCCAGCCCTGATCGAAGCGGGTCAGGCTGAAATGTTCGCCAACCAGCGACAGCCCATCGGCACTCAATTCGGAAGCCAGAATTTCGATTGGCCGATCTTTGTTCAATCCGTATGCCTTCCAGCAGATGTATCTTTTTTGGTCGGTGTCCTGAAAAATAAAAGCATCGATGGCTTCTTTTCCCCAATCCACAATAATTCCGCGATCGGTAAAACCTTTACGCAAATCGGTAGTGGTTGCCACACCAATGCACGAAACCCGGTCGCCCTTGCGCTTGGCGGTGTAATACACGTAAAATGTTCCGTTTGAATAGTAAAGTTCAGGAGCCCAGAAACTATCGCTGGTCCACGAAGGGCGCTCGTTGAAAACCGAGCCAATTTGCTTCCAGTTAACCAAATCTGTGGATTCATACAACGGATAATTTGGCAAAAAATCGGAGGTTGTTCCGGCAGCATAATACGTGTTTCCAACCCGGATCACCGTCGGATCGGGAATATCGCCAGGAATAACCGGGTTCTGATAAGTAGTTGTGATTTTATTTTGTCCTGAAACAGAAGTTGTTATTCCGAACAAACAAATAAGTAAAAGCTGGCGGGTAACTATTCGTATAGAAATCTTCCCTGAAATTTTCAACATTCCTCTCATCTGGGTTCAATTGGTTTAATTCATTGTATAAAACTATCAGTAATTATACACCTTGAAAGGCTTTTCTGCTCACAAATGCATTATGATTTTGTCATTCAATACTTCACAGAATGTGCATCCAAACTAAAATTTCAAGCCACCGAAATTTAATTCGATTTATTTTGCCGACACTACACATCTGAAACCAGTGTGTTCCAAACTGGTATCCCAGCTTGTTTTCATGCGGGCCGAAACACGGAATCCGGAGCAATACTGGTCAGTACAAAGGAACGAGCCGCCGCGGGTAACCCGCTTTGGAACAGTGGGCTCATCAACATCCAACGATTCTGCCGGTCCTTGTGGGTTTTCGACGATATGCTGCTGCGCGCACTGCTGATAATAATCGCTTCGGTACCAATCACTGCACCATTCCCATACATTGCCAGCCATGTCATAAAGACCAAAATCGTTTGCTGCAAACGACATCACCGGGGCAGTACGATAATATTTGTCCTTTACCGAGTTTTTATCCGGAAAATGTCCCTGCCAGCTGTTGGCTTTCATATTACCATGATCGATAGGCTGATTGCCCCAAGGATAAATCACATCGTTTTTACCTGAACGGGCTGCAAACTCCCATTCTGCTTCAGTTGGAAGACGTTTCCCTGCCCAGCTTGCATAAGCCTGTGCATCTTCCCACGAAACCTGTACAACCGGGTAATTATCTTTTCCTTCGATATTGCTTTTTGGGCCTTCAGGATGTAACCAGCTGGCTCCCGGAACCCAGCTCCACCATTGGGCTGCATTATCGAGCGAAACCGGATGATTAGGCGGTGAAAAAACCAGAGAAGCCGCCACCAAAACACTATCCGGCGGGCGTGGAGTTCCGGGCGGAAGCTGCTTTTTCAACTCCTCCCAGTCGGGTTTGCGTTCGGCGGTGGTCATGTATCCGGTTGCTTTTACAAATGCGCGAAATTCAGCATTGGTAACTTCGTGTTTGTCCATGTAAAAGGCCGAAACTTTAACCTGATGGCGCGGAAATTCATCGGCTCGTCCCCAAACCGAATCGCCTCCCATGGTAAATGTTCCCCCCGGAATGTAAACCATGTTTTCCAAACTGGCTTTGTTTTGGGAAGTTGCTGATGTTCCCGTTTGATTTCCGGCTGTTTCGCCAAAACGAGATGGCATATGGGTAGTACAACAACTCGCGGAATCCTTTTGTGCCTGTGTTTCATTATCAGATGCCTTTTCATTGGCTTGCTTTGTTGATGCCGAATGGCAGGCATTTAATCCAGACAAAACAACCAGCAACAAAACTGTATTTTTGAAAAAGTCAGGAGTATTTAATTTCATAAGATTCGGAATTTAAGATTACAGGCCAGCAACTTTTGAATGCATAACCTCTGAGAATATCTC